>JGI12316J15310_10000012_pt17 | contig 447751 bp, 328 predicted proteins | sample MarCyaLeptolynsp_FD_15310 | JGI IMG/M metagenome (IMG submission 15310) | reverse complement strand
GACGGACCTGCACCTCCCCTCCATCGAAGCCCTGCGACGGACCTGCACCGCCCTCTCATCGAAGCCCTGCAACGGACCTGCACCGCCCATCGATGCACCCGATGAGGCCACGTCTCGCCTACGACCCGAGTCGTTCCAGACATCTGGCCCGACCATTCGTGCGCGGGTGCGAGCCTTCGGAAAACAGTGAATTGGGGCGCGTGTTCAATCCGCATCCGACTCCGTCGGACGGCCCGAAGCGACGTAGTGACGGAGGGAGCTTGCGACCGGAGGAACGGAGGAGCGAAGTGGCCGCCCCGAAGGGGGGCGGAAGCCCCCCAGCGGGGGGTTTGGGGGGCGAATGAGATCGTCCTACGATGCGACGGACCGTCACCGCCCTACCATCGAAGCCCTGCCACGGATCGCCACCGGCCCTCTGTCAAAGCGACTCCCGGGCCTGCAGCCCTGGGGCTCCCCTCACCGCGCTGCCTTCGGGTTGTCCAACAACAGCGCAAAGCTGAAGTGTCCAGAATCCGGCGCATTCGGACACGCCTCACCCCGGTTCGCCGATGCATCCAGCAACACCCACCGATACCGCCTGCCCTGCACCGTGATGTGCCGCCAGGTCCCGGGCGCCGCGTCGAACGTGGCGCCCGTGCGGTCACGTCGGGACGACGTCAGCGGCCCACCCGCGGGCCAGGTCTCCACCGCCCGGGCAGTGTGATGAGCGATGACCGCGCGGCAGCCGTTGTCGAGCCGCCGCACCTCCTCGTAGACCACCTGCTCGTCCAGCGGCGCCACGGAAACACCAGCACGCAGCTGGTCGAGCTCGCGCGACTTCTGCAGCCCCCGCTCCAGTGGTAGCTCGAAGCCCGAGAACACGGCCGCCACGAGCCCTCCCCGTCGGTCTCTCAGGACCAGGGTCCAGCCCGCCAGCCCACCGACCCGCAAGTCCGGCTCGTTGCGGCGGCGTTTGGCCACGAGGAACAGCTCGCGGCGCGAATGGTCCTCCACCGGAGCATCGGCGAACCCCGCTCCCGCCGGCGCCATCCCCGCAGGATAGAAGCGAATGCTGACCTGCTGACCCACCTTCACCGGCATCCTGTAGCCGCCCGGAGGCGCATAGGTCACGGTCACTTGGGGCAAGCCGGCAACGGTCAGCACCAGCTCCCACTGCCCCATGCCCTGCACGGACTGATGGCGGCTGACTGTGGCCAGGGTGTAGCGGCGGGTGACGTCCAGGGCAGGCCGCACCGTCAGGAATGGAGCGCTGAGCCCGTGTGCCGAACCGGGCGACATGGTCTCCAGCGCGACAGCATTGCGCTGCGGCGACAGCACGGTGGGGCCCCGGTCCGGAATCCCGGGGACCGGGCAACCCACCATCAAGACCGCAAGGATGACGATCACGCGCAGCACGCGCGGAGCCTAGCACGTTCCCGTTGACCCGACCTTCACCGGGCGCCTATAGCCCGCTCATGAAGGTCGTCCCCAGCCTCGCCGTCGCCCTCCTCCTTGCCCTGTTCCCGGGTTCCCCCGCCCGGGCCCAGCTAACCTTCGCCCTCAGCGGCGTCCATCACGTCTCGGACGCCACCTGGGACGCCATGAGCGACGCCTCGCGGACCGCGTTCCTGGAACAGCGCGCCGACCTCGCGGTGGCCTTGGGCGCCTCGGCGGTCCGCCTCGGAGACGTCCCCCCGCGGCTGTGGAGCAAGGCCGCACTGGACGCCGACACGGCTCCGGGGCGTTGGCTGTGGGCCGACCGCGCGGTGCGTATCTTCGCCGAGCGCGGCCTGACCCTGGTCATCGTCGTGCCCGACATCATCGGGTCCGGCCTGACCGCCTACCGAGGGTTCATCGGAGCGCTCGCCGAACGCTACGATGGCGACGCCGACTTCGGGGTGGCCACCGTCGACAACAACCGGGACTTCCCGGACATCGACGACACCGGCGCCATCACCGCCGGTGACTGGAACGCGCCCAACGCGCAGCTTCTGGCCTGGGCCGCGACCCACACCATCGACGTCATCGAGATCGGCAACCAGCCCCTCGTTGCCGAGCAGGCTGGTGACGTCATGCCCGGCGAGTACGGCACGCAGCTCAAGTCCGGGGCCGCGGCCGTACGGGACAGCGGCGGAGGCATCACCGTGATGCTGGCTGGAACCCTGGCCGACGCGCAGAGCGCAAGCGACTTCACCACCCGACTTGACGGCGTTAACCCCAACGTTTTCGACCACGCCAACGTCCACCTTCTGGAGAGCACCAAGCAGCCCGCCGGCGACGCTATGGATACCGCCCTGAGCGACTTCACCGACTGGCTCGCGGCCAACAACCACCCCGACGTGGACCGCTGGGTGGGCGCGATGTCGGCGGCCTACGACAACGCAGGCCCCTGCGGCGCTTGGCCCTGCGACGAGCGACTCCAGTGCAGCCTCCTCGCCAAAGCCGCCGTGCTGGCGCTGGACCGAGGTTACAGCCACTTCGCCTACGCGACGCCGGTCGAGGTTCAGGGCTCCGCCGCCGACCCGGAGATGCCGGCGGCAACTGCGCTGCTGACCCTTGCGCTGGAGACGGGCGCAGACCCGACCCTGACGCCGATTCGGACGAACAGAGCCTATGCGACATGGATCCGCCTGCAGGAGATTCTGAGTGAGGTTGACGGCGATAACCTCAACCGCCTCGGCGACCTGGGCCCCAATCTCTCCGGGTACGCCCTGGGCGGCGAGAAGGGTTGGTTGGTGTGGTACGACTGGACCCGCGAGACCTCGCCCGGCAATGGGTATGACGGCAGCCTCCGAGGTGTGACGCTCAAGGGCCTGCCCCCTGAGGTGCAGTCAGTCGTCGCCTCGAGCCTCTATCCAGAAAGCCTGGGCGACACCCTCGGGGCCGGCTTCGACGCGGTCACCCAGTGGGAGACGCGCGTCTATCCGGTCAGCGGCGGTGAAGCCACGGTCGAGGTCGCCGCTGACGTCGTCTGGGTGGTGCCCAATGCATTTCCCGCGCCGGGCGGCGACGAAGGGCCTGTGGAAGCGGTCGAGGAGGCACCTGAGACTCCCACAGACGCCGGCCCAGCCCCTGGAGATTCCGGCGGGTGTGAGGCCACGGCACGATCCCAGAGCGGGTGGCCCTCGTTCGCCCTCGCCCTCGCCCTCGCGGCGGGAGTCGTCATCGCGTGGCGGCGGCGCCGGCCTTTCGCTTCTTTCTCAGCTCGGTGAGCACTTCGGTGATCCGGGCGCTGTGGGGCCGGTCGGCCATCGTCTCCCCGACGTAGCGCCACACCACGGTCCCGTTGCGATCCAGAACGAACAGCGAGGGAATCGCAATATCGCGCCCATCCATGGCAACGCCGTACGCGAAGGCCGTCTTCACGCCAGGGTCGCTGAGCATCGGGTACGCCAAGCGATAGCGCGCCACCAGGTTGGCGTGGTCCTTCTGGGTGTCGGCGCTGATGCCCACAAGGGTTGCTCCGAGCTTGGCAAATGTCGGCAGATATTCGTTCAGCTGGACCAGCTGAGCCCGACAGTAAGGTCACCAGAACCCGCGCATGAAGGTGATGACCACCGGCCCTTTGGCGAGCAGGGCCGCGAGCTTCACCGGTTCGCCCGTGTGCGACACCAACGTGAAGTCCGGTGCCTTCTTCTTGGCGATCACCGCCTGTTGGCCGGCACGCGGGGTGAGGCTCGGGCAACCGCTACCAAGGAGCACGAGGGCTGCCGCCGCGAGGGCTGCGGCAAGGGCTCTACTGGATCGAGCGGATCTCCGGGTCGACATGCGAGGGACCATAGTTCCCCGAAGCCTCGCCGCCAAGCTCCGCGAAGCGCGCCGCCGCGGTCGCCGCCAGGATGCCGTGACCGGCTGCACGCGCCATGACCTCGGCGTCCTTGGCCCAGCGCAGCGCGCGATGCTGCATGTCGGTGGACTCCGCCATCGTCAGCAGCGCCCTCGCCTCGGTCGAGCGATCCTTCGCCTGTTCCCGCGCCTTCTCGGCATAGCGCAGCGCGTCCGCCCGCAGGTCGCGCACCAGCATGGCTCGAGCCATGGCCAACGACGCCTCGGAGCGTGCCCGGGTATCGTTGGCGTGGCTGACCTCACGGAGCGCCTGCCGTAGCCGTCGCGTACCCTCTTCGGCCTGCCCGTTGGACAGCATGGCCTCACCGAGGCCGATGGCGGCGCGGCGCTGCGCATGCCGGAGACCCGCCGCGGTTGCAACGCTCAGGGCCGCCCGGAAGGTGTCCACGGCGCGGCTCCAGGCCTCGCCCAGGAGCTCCAGACGCCCCAGCTCGATCAGGCAAGCGATGGCGTCTGAAGAGCGCCCCAGGTCACGGAAGGCGTCGCGCGCCTGGCTCAGGTTGACCCGCGCCTTGTCGGCGTCCCCCTCGGCCAACGCTACTTCGGCCCGCACCTGCTGAATCAGCGCCTCGATGCCACGTGCCGTCCGGGCGTCCACATGACGAAGGCTGTGGACTCGCTGCATCGCGTCGCCCAGATACCCCACCGCCAGGTGGATGCGGGAGTGGCCATCGTCGCGCCCCAGACGAAGCAGGCACCGCGCCGACAGGGTCAGCAGCCGCGCCTCGACCGCCCGTGGGCTGCCGGTCTGGGCATTGGACGCCTGCTGCGCGGCACGGAGGATGTGGCCCGCTTCAGCGTTCAGGTCGGTATCCAGCAAGGCCCCAGCCAGAGCGACGAGCTCAGCCACCTGATGCTCGGCCGCCGCCACCGCTTCAGGCACCAGTTCGCAGGCCCGGCGTCGGTCGTGGGCGCGCGCCGCGCATCGTGCCACCTGGATGGTGGACCAACCGCGGTCGGCCGGATCCAGGGAGCCGGCGATGGCGTACTCTTTGGCCGCCAGGTCCCAGGCACCGAGAAACTCGCACCGCTCTGCACGCCACAGGGCCGACGCTCGGGTCGATCCGCTCCATGCCGAGGCGATACGCTTGTAGGCACCCGCCTTGCCGTCCACGAGCTTGGCGACCCAGCGGGTCATGTCGGGGCTGAGCCCCACCGACAGATACAGACGCGCGGCCTGCACCCGGCGCTGGTTCCGCTCAGGCCCACCGAGAACCGCGTCCAACCAGGCCTTCTGGGAGGCTTCCGCGTCCAGGTGGCGCAAGGTCTCGGGCAGCAGCCGCCCCAGGACCTGCCCCTTGGCGGGCAGAACCGCATCCTCGGGGCACGCTGCCAACAGCGACAGGCTCAGGGGGTTGCCTTCGGCGGCCTGATGAAGCGCCGTGCGGCGATGCGGCGGCACGCCGCGGGACTCGAGCAGCGCGTTGGCAGCCCGCATCCCCAGGGGGCGCAGCTCGATCACACTGGCGCTGCGGCGCGGCCACAGCGTGGCCAGGGCGTTGGAGTTGCCGCCATCGGGAGCGACCGTGCCGACCAGGGTCCAGGGCTTGCCTGCCGCCAGCTCCAGGACCGCCTCCAGCAGACGCGCGCTCAGCGGGTCCAGATGGTGAACGTCGTCGAGGACGATGGCGAACGGGCCTTCCCCGGCGTAGCCGACCAGGGCGTCCAGCACGACAGACGCGGCCTCGCGGGTGGTCGCCGCCTCGTCCACCGTGCGATCCAACGCCAGCAACCCGAGAATCTCACCGTCCCGATGAGACATCCCAGCGATCCGCTCCTCGAAGGGCTTCACCGCGCCATCATCCACGAGCCCCAGGGCCAGACGCACGAGGCGCGCCAGGGTGTGACCGGGCCAGGCGTGGGCGATGTCGGAGACTCGGAGGTACAGGTGCGGCCGGTCCAGGCCGAACGACTCCACCAGGGCGGTCTTGCCGAGCCCACGGTCGCCCATGACCAGGGCTCGGGTCAGCCCCTCGCGGGAGGCATCATCGTACAGCTGGGCCAGCTTGCGGACCGCGTGGGAGCGACCGTGGAGCTGCCCGAGGTGGTCACCTGACGGCGGCGCGCCGGCCGAGGCCACTGTCGAGCATGCCAGAGGCGCACCATCGGGCATGAACACACCGCTCAGCGGGCGGCCACGGAGCCCCAGGCGCTCCACGAGGGTGCTGCGCAGCGCCAGGGACGACGGCGGCGCCACCGCGGCCAGACGCCGGGCGACGTCCAGGGCCGCGGACTCGGCCTTGTCTTCGACGATCGCGGCACCCAGGCGAAGGGGGAGCTGCTTACGTCCAGCGAGCTTCTGCAGGTCGAGCACGCGCCCGATGACCCGGCGCGTCGCCTCGACGTCCGTCTCGTGCCGCAGCTTTTCGATACGCACGACGATGGCCAGGGGCTGTCGCACCACTTGCCAGCCTTCGCTCTCGCGGGTCTCGAGCCACTTGCTCAGGGCACCCGCGCGCAGCACCCGGGGGTTGCTGGCAACGATGTGCACCACCGCACTGGCGGCGCTGCGCCGCGTCGGGGAGACAGGGGTTTTGGAGCGCCGCAGATCCGCCCTGGGGAGGACCTGCTCGACGTTGGGCCCTGGACGCAGGTCCGGCCGGGCCGCACCACACAGAGAGCAGTGCTTGTCGTCGGCAGGGATCGGCGACTTGCAGTTGGTGCACTCGGCGTCCCAGCGGCCGTTCGCAACGGCGTTGGCCTTGGCCACCGCAAGGACCTCGCCCAGGGTGGCCCGCTCGGTCTCGGCATCGTCGCCGGCCGTCGGGGGCTTGGGAGCCTCCGGCAGGTGCTCGGCCAGATCGTCGAGCCCCAGCATGGCCATGGCCGGCGGCAGCTCGCGGCGGGTGGGCAGCTCCGCGAGGCTGTTGTCCGGCTGCTGCTCGGTCAGCAGGCTGGCGAGGATGCCGAAGTCGTGGGCCTCGGGCATGGCGTGCAGGATGTCGTAGACGTCGCTGGCCTTCTGCGGGCGCTTGCTGACGTCTTTGGCCATGAGCCGGTCCACCAGACGATCGAGCGCCACGGGGACCATGGTCCCACCCACGATCGACGAGACCTTGGGAGGCGCCTCGTTGATCTGCTTCATGCACAGGCTGACGGAGTTGTCGTCGCTGAAGGGCCGGTGACCCACCAGCATCTCGAACAGCATCACGCCCAGCGAGTAGAGGTCCGACCGGGTGTCGGGGGACTTGCCGAGGATCTGCTCGGGGCTCATGTAGGCGGGCGTGCCGGCGATCTCGATGGTGGATATGGCCCGCTCCAGGGCGGCGGCGTCGGCGTCGCGCAGCATCCGGGCGATACCGAAGTCGAGCACCTTGGCCAGCACCCGGCCCTCCACCAGGGTCAGCTGGACGTTGTCGGGCTTCAGATCGCGGTGAACAAGGCGGTACTTGTGCGCTTCGGCCAGGGCGTCGCAGACCTGCATCGCGATCGGGATCGCCAGGCTCGGTTCGAGCGGGGCGCGGTAGTAGATGAGATCACCGAGGGTCCAACCCTGGACCAGCTCCATGACGATGTAGAGGTGGCCCTGCTTGGACCGACCGAAATCGTAGATGGTGACGATGTTGGGATGAATCAGGCGGCTGGCGGACTGGGCCTCCCGGAAGAAGCGTTTCACCGCGCGGGGCTCGTGCGCGAGCTTGGGGTGCAGGACCTTGATCGCGACGTCCCGCTCCATGGAGGGCTGCCAGGCGCGATAGACCGTCCCCATGCCGCCAGAGCCGATGACGTTGCCCATCTCGTAGCGGTCATCGAGGAGCTCGCCCGTCAGCAGCGGAGCGTCCGGCACGACGAGCAGGCCGGAGCCGTCGTCGGGGCAGATCTCCATGGTCATGGGATAGGTGCCGCTGCACACCGGGCACACCATCATCGAACCGTCCGACCCGGCCGCGAAGCCGTGTCCCGTATCCTGCTGTCGAGAAGCCACCATCGATCCCATCCGCCTCGTGATGCGTGGGCGCGGAACCCAAGGTCCACGCCTCATCGCAGAAGGTATGGGTGGTCCGAAAGGCTGTCGAAAAAACAGGACAAAGATCCCGCCAGGCAGTCGCTGAGGCCCGAGAAGCGGTGACCATCGGCATGGGGTTGGGCGCGGCATAGACCTCGTCAAAGATCGCTGCTTGCCTGCCGGTAGGCGAAAAGGGCGCCTTCTTTGCCCACCGAGGGCCGGAATGACGCGTCAGCGGTCGCTGTTGCAGCGCCCGCCACGAAGAACGCTGCGCGACCCAGGGAAATCAGTTATGGGGAAGCTTACGATGCGATCGGCCACCGCTGACATCTCACCTATTGCCGTCCTTGCAGCCCTGATGCTCCTCACCGTCGCGAGCGTTTCGGGTTTGGGGTGCGACCGTCCCGAAGACACCAGCAAGTGCGAGGACCCGGTCGCCATGGAGAAGCGGCTGCGCGAGGAGATTCGTGCGGAGCTCCTGGCCGAGCTCGGCGGCGATCCTGAGCAACCCAAGCCCGAGCGCCTCGTCCCGGACTCGGTGCGCAAGCTGGGCAAAGGGGAAATGGCCGCGATCTCGACGGCGCTGACCGAGCAGAACAAGCCCGAGCCGATGCCGACCAAGCCGACCATCGAGCACGTCCCGCCCCCGGCCACGCGCGAGCCGGGCAAGCTCACCGCCGCGGACCGCAAGGCCATGGGCGACGACCCCGCGGCGCGGCCGCTGGACATGCCTGTGGTGGAGTGGCCCACCGAAGACGACGGCGAGAAGCCGCCACCCAGCGCGAAGGCCATCAAGGCGCCCCACCTCGAGCCAGCCCCCCTGCCCGAGCAGGTCGACACCAGCAAGCTTCCGCCACAGCCGGCCCCAGGCAGCGGTGACAAGGGGGAAAGCAGCACCCCTCCGCCACCGGGTTCCGATGGTATGGACGAGGCGACCCGCCGCGCAGCCAATGATGACCCGGGCCGCACCCTGGGCGTGGTGGACAAGGGGGCCAAAGAGCTTCGCGAGGGGGTTCAGGTCTACCCGGCCCGGGACGGCCTCGCCGTCGTGGACCTCGCGATCGCCGAGAAGATGCAGGGCCGACAGCCCTACAACATCGCCGACCACTTCGACACGCCGCCGGCCATGCTGGCCTGCTTCGGAGCTTACTCCAACCGCCTCAAGGAAGCGCAGATCACCCACGTCTGGCGCAAGGGAAACAAGATTCTGTCCCGGGTCGAGCTGCGCGTCGGCGTCAGCGCCAAGTGGCGCACCTGGTCCCGCCAGCGGGTGCGCGGTGGTGGCGCGGAGTACTCCTGTGAGGTGCTCAGCCCGTCCGGCAAGCGCCTGGGCCTGGCGGTCGCGACCGTCGGAACGGGCGCCGGAGGTGGCACCGGAGACGACAAACCATGAGCGGACGGCGACTGCATGTGTGCCTGCTGTGGCACCATCATCAGCCTCCCTACCGGGATGCTCTGACCGAGGACCAGGCCATGCCCTGGGCCCGGCTGCATGCGGTCAAGGCCTACACCGACATGGCCGCCATCTGCGAGGCAGTGCCCCAGGCTCGGGTGACCTTCAACCTGGTGCCTTCGCTGCTGGACCAGCTCGATGAGATCGCCGCAGGGTCCGTCGACGACTTCGCCCGCCTCACGCGGCTGCCCGCCGAACACCTGACCCCGGCCGAGAAGGAACGCATCGCCGGCACCTTCTTCTCGATGCCCTTCGAGACCATGATCGCCCCGTGGCCGCGGTATCGGGACCTGTTCTACGCGGCCCGTAGCCGGCTCCACGAGATGACGCCGGCCGAGCTTCGCGACCTCCAGGTCTGGTTCAACCTTGCCTGGTGCGGCCCTACGGTCCGTAACGAGCGCGCGCGTGAGCTGGTCGCACGAGGGCTCAACTTCAGCCCCGCCGACAAAGCCGAGCTGTTGGCTATCCACCAGCTGGTCGCTGGGGACGTGGCGCCGCGCTATCGGCGCCTCCAGGAGCGCGGCCAGATCGAGCTAACGTGCTCGCCCTACTACCACCCCATCCTCCCGCTGCTGTGCAGCAGCCACGCCGCTCGCGACGCCAAGCCGGATGCCGTCCTGCCGGATCGCACTTGGCGCCACCCCGAGGACGCTCGCGCGCACCTCGAGCGCGCCTTCTCGAGTCATGCCGAGCGCTTCGGCCGTCCCCCTACGGGCATCTGGCCGTCCGAGGGGGCGATCAGCGCCGAGGCGGTGGAGCTCATCGGAGAGGCTGGGTTCAAGTGGCTGGTGTCGGACCAGATGATCCTCCACAAGTCCAAGTGCGAGGCCCAGCCAGACATCTACGCGCCGTGGGACCTGGGTTCGGGGGTCGCGGCGTTCTTCCGCGACCATGACCTGTCGGACCGCATCGGCTTCGTCTACTCGCGCTGGCGGACCGAGGACGCCGTCGCCGACTTCATGAATCGAATCCGCGAGATTCGCCACCACCAGTCCAGCGATGTCGGTGTGGTCACGGTCGCCCTCGACGGGGAGAACTGCTGGGAGCATTACCCCAATGACTCGCCCGGGCTGCTCGTGCCGTTGTACGAGGCGTTGGCGAACGAGCCCGGGATCGAGATGAGCACCCTGTCGGACGCCCTCCAGGATGTCGGCACCAAGCACCGCCGGGTCACTCGGGTGGGCACCGGGTCGTGGATCGACGGCACCCTCGAAACCTGGATGGGCCATCCCAAGCAGAACCGGGCCTGGGACGAGCTGGCGGCGGTACGCGAGGCCCTGCCCGAGGGCGAGCCCCTCCCCGAGACGCTGATGAAGGCGCAGGCCAGCGACTGGTTCTGGTGGCTCGGACCGTTTCAGTCGACGCCCTTCGAGACCGAATTCACCACGTTGTTCGCGCGGAACCTCCAGAAGACCGCCGAGACGCTCGCCGTCCCGCCACCGCTGGACACCGTGGCCATCGTGCTTGGCGCCGACCCGGACAAGGCCAACAGCGACCAGGAGCCGACCCAGCCGATCACGCTGACCGAGGTCAACGGCGACGCAGAGGACTTCTACCGCTGGAACGGTTCCGGGCATCTGGCCATGGCGCAGGACGCGATGGCGCGAGCCCGACGCGTCAAGACCATCCGATTCGGCTTCGACGCCACTCATTTGTACCTACGCCTGGAACCCGCCGAGCAGCTGCGGGGCTTCCAGGTGGACCTCACCGGCCCCGATGGAAGCCGAGTCGCCGTCTTCCCGGAACGTGGTTCGGAGGTGCAGTCGGCGATGACCACCCACCTGGAGGTCGGCGTCCCTCTGAGTCGGCTGGCGACGAGCCGCAACGGCCAGCGCCGGGTGCGGTTCGGTATCGAGCTGCGGCGACCGGCAGACACCTCCGCCACCGAGCGTCTCCCCCGTTCGGGCTGGTTCAGCATCAGCGTGGACCTGGGGGTCCTGGCTTTCGCCCATTGGAGCGTCTGATGGACGGCATGGACACCGCTTCTCAGTGGCGCCAGGACGTGGTCACCGGCCGCTGGCTCATCATCGCGCCGGCGCGCGCGGCACGCCCTGTGCGAGTGGCGACGCCACCGCGCCCAGCCGACGATCCGGACACCTGCCCCTTCTGTCGACTGTCGGCCGAGCCCACAGCAGAGCGGATCGTCCAATGGACCGGACCCGACGGCCCGGTCACGGTGGTGGCCAACAAGTACCCCAGCCTGCAGGTCCTCGATGGCCCGCTGAGCCGCGGCTTCGACGGTCCGCACAACCACACCCAGGGGCTGGGGGCTCATGAGGTTTTTATCGAGACCGACGCCCACACGGGCGATCTCTCGGACCTCAGCGTGGGCCAGCTCGCGGCGGTCGTCCGGGCTTGGCGCGACCGCGTACGAGACCTGCAGCGAGACCATCGACTCCGCGCCTTCTACGTGTTTCGGAACAAGGGACACTGGGGCGGAGCGAGCCTGTCCCACCCGCACAGCCAGCTCGTCGCCACCCCGCTGGTCCCCCGCAACTTCGCCACGGAGCTCAACCGCGCCTGGGAGCACTACACCCGGACAGAGCGCTGCCTGCTCGACGACGTGGTGGCCCACGAGATGCAGGCGACCGAACGCATCGTCCGCCTCGACGAAGGCATGGTCAGCCTCTGTCCCTACGCGTCGCGCGTGCCCTTCGAGACATGGATCGTCAGCCGACGGCATGGGCCGTTCACGCTCCTACGGGATGATGACGCCAGCGCACTGGCCGATCACCTCAAAGACGTGCTAACCCGGCTGCACCAGAGCCTTCCGGGGCTCGACTACAACCTGGCGCTACACACCGCCCCAAATCCATGGGGGACCGCACAGCCAGGGCTGCCGCCGTTCGAAGCCATCGAGCGCTGGTGGCGCTGGCGCATCACCATCATGCCCCGACTGAACCCGGTCGCAGGCCTCGAATGGATGAGCGGGGTGTTCGTCAATCCGACCCCTCCAGAGCAGGCCGCCGAGCACCTCCGCAACGTGGCGCCCACCCTGTGATCAGGACGCTCGATGCCCAAGAAGAAGTCCACCTCCAGTGACGCCGCCGCCGCGGCACCGCCCACACCTGCCGCCGTCGAGCGAGCCGCCAAGAAGGCCCGGTCGAAGGTGGCGGCCACCCCGGGCGTCGAAGCGCTGACCACCGACGAGGTGTGGCGCAAGAGCACCATCACCGAGCTCGACTTCAAGACGACCGACGAGCTCGAGGTGTTCGAGGGTGTCATCGAGCAGGAGCGTGCGACGCAGGCCCTGGAGCTGGGCCTGGCGATCAACCGGCACATGTACAACATCTACGTGTCGGGCTTCCCAGGCACCGGCCGGACGTCGGTGGTCAAGCAACTGCTGGACGCGCTGGCGCCGAGCCGGGAGACACCCGACGACTGGGTGTACGTCAACGACTTCGAGGTCCCCGACCGCCCCGTGGCGGTGTCCTTGCCGCCGGGCGACGGCGTGGTGCTCAAGGAGGCGGTGGAGGAGCTCATCCCGATCCTGGTGGAGAAGCTGCCCAACGCCTTCCACTCCAAGGAGCACCAGGAGCGCATCCAGCGCATCATCAACGCCTCCATCGAGGTCGAAAACAACCTCTTCGCCGAGCTCAACCAGAAGGCCGAGAAGCACGGCTTCACGGTCAAGTCGACCAAGACCGGCCTGGCGACCGTCCCGGTGGTCAAAGGCGAGCCGCTGTCGACCAAGGAGCTGGGTGAGCTGCCCGAGAAGAAGCGGCGCGCCATCGAGAAGAAGCGCACCAAACTCGAGCCCCTCATCAGCTCGTTCCTGGAGCGCACCCGCGACAACCAGGTAACCGCTCAGGCAGCCATCAATGAGGCCCAGGAGGGGCTCGGCGAGATGGTCATGGGCCCGCTGTTGGCGCCGCTACAGGCGCAGTGGAAGCAGTCGCAGCAGGTGATCGACTTCTTCGCGGCACTGCAGAAGGACGTGCTGGAGCATCTGGGGAGCTTCCTCGACGACTCCGAAGACGCCCGCGAGCTGACCAAGCAGCTGGAGCGCCGCTACGCCGTGAACGTCGTGGTCGACAACTCCAAGACCAAGGGCGCACCGGTCATCCACGAGGCTCAGCCGAGCTTCTACAACATGTTCGGCAAGGTCGAAAAACGCGCCGACCAGGGCATCTTCTCCACCGACGTGACCATGATCCGGGCCGGCGCCGTGCAGCGGGCTTCGGGTGGCTATCTGGTGCTCAATACCACCGACATGTTCCGCCACCAGCTGGTCTGGGACCACCTGAAGGCGGTGCTGCGCAACCGGCAGGTGCAGATCGAGGATCTGGCCGACCAGGTGGCCTTCGTCCCGACCACGGGGCTGCGGCCCCAGCCCATCAAGGTGGACCTGAAGGTCATCCTCATCGGACCGCCCGACCACTGGGCGGCGCTGTTCCACCTCGACCCGGACTTCCGCAAGTACTTCCAGGTGAAGGCGGACTTCGACGCCGAGGTGCCGCGGGACGATGCCAAGGAGTACGAGATCGCCCGTTTCGTGGCGACCAGCGTGCGCAAGCACAAGCTGCGCCCGGTCGACAAAGCCGGTATCGGCGCCGTCGTCGAGTACGCCAGCCGCATGGTGGCTGACCAGGGGCGCCTGACACTGCGCTTCAACGACATCGCCAACCTGCTGATGGAGGCCAACTACCAGGCCGGCAAATCCCGCCGAAAGGTGATCGGCAAGCTCCATGTGGACCGCGCGCTGGAGCTGCGTGACGAGCTGACGTCGCTGGTGCCCAACAAGTTCTATGAGGCCATCCTCGAGGACCGGGTGATGATCGAGTCCACCGGCGAGACCGTGGGCCGGGTCAACGGCCTGGCGGTCTACGACATCGGCGACCGGTCCTTCGGCAAGCCGGTCCGCATCAGCGCCACCACGTACGCGGGCAAGTCCGGAATCATCAACGTGGAGCGCGAGGCCAAGCTGGCGGGGCGCATCTACAACAAGGGCGTGCTCATCCTCAGCGGCTTCCTGGGTGACAAGTACGGCCAGGACGGCTCCCTGGCCCTCACTGTCAACCTGACGATGGAGCAGTCCTACGGGCGCATCGACGGTGACTCGGCCAGCTCGGCGGAGCTGTACGCCATCATCTCCTCCCTGTCCGGAGTGCCCCTGCGCCAGGACCTGTCGGTGACCGGCAGCGTCAGCCAGGCCGGCGAGGTCCAGACCATCGGCGGGGCCAACGAGAAGATCGAAGGCTTCTTCGAGGTGTGCAATCGCAGGCGCCTGACCGGCCGCCAGGGCGTACTCATCCCCGCCGCCAACGTGCGCCACCTGATGCTCAAGGCCGAGGTCCGCGAGGCCATCAAGAAGGGCAAGTTCCACGTCTATCCGGTCCAGACGATTGACCAGGGACTGGAGCTGCTGACCGGCATGCCCGCCGCCGAGGTCCATCGTCGCGCTCACGCCCGGGTCCGGGCGCTGCGCATGGTGGACAAGCCCAAGAAGTCGCCACCCAAGAAGCCCTCCAAATAGGGGAATCCGCATGTCCGACGTGGTCGTCAACACCATCAAGACCCTCGCCATCGACGCCGTCCAGAAGGCCAACTCGGGTCACCCCGGGATGCCCATGGGCATGGCCGACACCGCCTCGGTGCTGTGGCGCGACTTTCTGACCGTGGACCCCACGGCCCCCGATTTTGTCGACCGGGACCGGTTCGTCCTGTCCGCTGGGCACGGCAGCATGCTGCAGTACGCGCTGCTGCACCTGGCCGGGTTCGACCTGCCGCTGGACGAGATCAAGAACTTCCGGCAGCTGGGCAGCAAGACCCCCGGGCATCCGGAGTATGGCTACACCGTTGGCGTCGAGACCACCACCGGCCCGCTGGGTCAGGGGCTGGGCAACGCGGTAGGCATGGCCATGGCGGAGCGCTACCTTGCGGCCACGTTCAACACGGCCGAGCTGGCGCTGGTGGACCACCACACCTACGTGATCGCCGGCGACGGCTGTCTGCACGAGGGGATCAGCCACGAGTCGGCGTCCCTGGCGGGCCACCTGGGCCTGGGCAAGCTGATCGTGCTGTTCGACGACAACGGCATCACCATCGAAGGCCAGACCAGCCTGTCGGGCAGCAATGATGTGCCCGCCCGCTTCGAGGCCTACCAGTGGCACGTGCTGAAGGTGGACGGCCACGACCACGACGCCGTGCGCCAGGCCATCGAGGCCGCCAAAGCCGTCACCGACCGGCCCAGCCTCATCGCCTGCCGCACCCACATCGGGCACGGCAGCCCCAACAAGCAGGACTCGGAGAAGTCCCACGGCTCGCCGCTTGGGGCCGACGAGATTCGCCTCACGAAAGAGGCCATCGGGTGGGACCCGGACGCCCACTTCCTGGTCCCCGACGAGGCCCGCGCCGGCTTCGACGGGCTGCGCGAGCGCGGCGCGGCAAAGCGCCGCGCCTGGGAGGAGATCTGGGCGCGTTACCAGACCGCCGAACCCGAGCGTGCTGCAGCCTGGACGGCGATCCACGCGCCGTACTCGGAGGAGCTGGGCAAGGCGTTGGCGGCCGCGGCCCCGAACCTCTCGGACGCCGGCAAGCAGGCCACCCGGGCCTCCTCGGGCAAGGTCCTCAACGCATTGGCCAAAGCCCTGCCAACGCTGATCGGCGGCTCGGCGGACCTGGCCGGCTCGAACAAGACCATGCTCTCGGGCGAGAGCAGCCATTCCAAGGAGAACCCTGCGGGTCGAAACCTGCACTTCGGCATCCGCGAGCACGGCATGGCCGCCGCACTCAATGGCATGGCGCTGCACGGCGGGATGATTCCCTACGGCGGGACCTTCCTGACCTTCACCGACTACATGCGTGGGGCGATGCGCCTGTCAGCGCTGATGCATCAGCGGGTCATCTACGTGCTCACCCATGACAGCATCTTCCTGGGTGAGGACGGCCCGACGCACCAGGCCGTCGAACACGCCATGGCGTTGCGGGTCATCCCCAACATGCGGACCTTCCGCCCGGCTGACGGCAATGAGACCGCCGCTGCGTGGCTGGCCGCCATCGCCAACACCAAGGGGCCGACGTCGCTGTTGCTGACGCGGCAGGGCTTGCCTCAGCTCGTGAGCCCCGAGCAGGCTCAGGCAGGCCTGGCCAAGGGAGCCTACGTCATCTCCGGCGCCGAGCACGGGGACGCCTGCGACATCGTGCTTCTAGGCAGTGGCTCGGAGCTTCACCTGTGCGTCGAAGCGGCCGAGCAGCTGGCGTCCGATGGCGCCAAGGTGCGGGTCGTGTCGGTTCCCTCCCTGGAGCTGTTCCTGGCGCAGCCGAAGGAGGTCCGCGATGCGGTCATCCCGCCAGGGTGCACGCGACGCGTCAGCGTGGAGGCTGGTGTGACCCTGGGCTGGCAGACCGTGCTGGGGCCCTTTGGTGTGGCCATCGGCATCGACCGCTTCGGCGAATCGGCGCCCGCCGAGGTGCTCGCCGAACACTTTGGATTCACGACGGATAACGTCGTCAAGCAGGCCCGCGCCCTGCTCGAAGACTGAGCCTTCGGCCTCCTCGTACCGAACCCGTGCTGACTATCGGCATCCAACCCTACGTCCTCGAGACAGCGCCCCGGTTAGAGGCCTGCCTCGAGGGCTGGGCGTCGCTGCGCGTGGACCCTGAGCTGAGGGACGTTGACGCTGTGATCCTGCGCTCGGAGACCAAGGTCGACGGGGCGTACATCGAGGACCGCCCTACCCTCCGCTGGGTAAGCTCGGCCACCAGCGGAAGCGACCACATCAAGGGACCCGAGCTCGACGCGCGGGCGGTCCGCTGGACCTCGTCGCCAGGCTGCAACGCCGAGGCCGTCGCCGACTGGGTCGTCATGGCGTTGGAGCGTCTGTGGGAGCAGCCGCCGGGTACCATCGGCATCGTCGGCGTCGGCAACGCCGGCGGGGCCGTCAAGCGGCGGGCGGAAGCGCTTGGCTGGACCGTACTGGAAAATGATCCGCCTCGCGCCGAGCGGGAGCCCGGCTACGTCAGCGAGCCGCTGGACGGCATGCTGGGGCGCTGCGACGTAGTGACCCTCCACGTCCCGCTGGACGGCAGCACCAGGGACCTCTTCGGCGCCAAGCAGTTCGGGGCCTTACGGGACGGCGCGCTGCTGTTGAACGCCTGCCGCGGAGGCGTCATGAAGGAGACCGCAGCCAAGTCCTGGGTGGCTGCAGGCGGCACCCTGGGGTTGGACGTCTACGCCAACGAGCCCCATCCGGACCCGGAGATGATCGCAGCGGCGGCCCTGGCGACGCCTCACATCGCGGGCCACACGGCCTGGGCCAAGGCCGAGGGAGTTCGACGTTGCCTCGTATGGTTGGCCCAGGAGGTGGGCCACGACCTGGTCTCCGACGACGTCGGCGTCGCGCCGTGCGACCTCGACGCCCGCGAAGCCATCACCCGCGCGGCCGCAGCCTTGCGACGGGGTGAGGATTTCAAGCAGGTGAGAGCAGCCTCCGTCCGGCGAAGGCTGGACCCGGGCCCGGGCACGGGCGGCGCCTAAAGCGCGATGTCGACGGGGCCCTTGCCCTCGCGGATCAACTCCGGCGGGCTCACGGTAAAATCCACGACGGTGGAGGGCGTCACGTGGATCGGGCCCTGATCGACGACCACGGCCGGGCGCTTGCGCAGCTCGGTCTTGGAGATAGTCACCGGATCCATCTCCTCGCCGTCGATCCAACCCGGCAGACTCGTCACCATGATCGGGCCGCCGAAGTCCTCCACCAGCGCCTGAGGCACCGCGTGGGCGGGCATGCGGACGCCGATCGTCTTTCGCTTGCCGGTCGCTTGTTTAGGTAGGTCCCTCGAGGCGTGCAGCAGGACCGTGTAGGCCCCCGGCAGGTGGGTCCGCATGAACCGAAACGCGTCGTCGCTGACCGCCCGGGCCACCGCTCCGACCTCCTTGAGGTGACCGCAGAGGACCGCGCAGCGTTTGGTCTTGCTCATGCCTTTGGCGGCGTAGAGCTGATTGACCGCCTGACGGTTCCAGGGATCGCACGCCAAGGCGTAAATCGTGTCCGTGGGGATGACCACGAGGTCGCCGGCGGTCAGCGCACGCACGGCTGGGCCGAGGGTCCAGACCTCTGGAAGATCACGATCGAGGGAGATTACCTGCATACCTGTCGGTCGGGTCTATATACCCTTCGCGTTGCAAGTGCCACGCCGATCGCTATGCTGGGCGTTGGACGAGGGCATCGCCTGGTTGTCGCGGGTGCCACGAAGAACGCTGGAGTGCCGACCCCCGGTGGATTCCACATCACAGCTCATCGGCGCCCTGCGTCGCTCCAACCATCGCGGGATGGTCGTGGCGCAGTACGTGGTCGGCGACTTCGTCTTCGAAACGCCGCTCCACCGCGTCTACAAGTGCCGCTCCCTGATCGGGGGACGCAGCGCGCGGGTCAAGGTCGTCCGCGAGGAGTACCAGGCACACCGCGAACGCCTCGGCTTCCTCGCCAACCCCTACGTTGCAGAGCTACACGCGGCAAGCGAGATCGGGACCGAGTACCTGCCGCGTCACATCGAGGTCGGGACGACTCCGGCGGGAGAGCACTTCCTGATCCGGGAACCCGCCCCTGGCATCTCGTTGGAAGACCTGCTGGCCGCCAAGGGGCAGCTCTCGTTGGCCGAGACCATTTCCGTACTGGCCGACGTGGGCACCGCGTTGGAGCGGCTGCACGCGTTGGGCGTGGGGCAGATCAACCTGCACCCCACCAACATCGCTGTCCGCGAGGCCAGCCCGGGCTGGTCCTACTCCGTTCAGCTGGTGGATCTCGGCGGCTGGGCCTTCCTCAGTCAGCCGGCCGAGCTTCCGCCGGACAACCTGATCGCTCACCCGGACTTCCTGACCCCCGAACACGCCAAGAACAGCAACCTCATTCCCAGCTCCGACATGTTTCAAATGGGCGTGCTGTTCCATCTGTTGCTCACAGGGGAGCATCCGCTCGAGCTGGACGGCGCCAGCGTCGAAGAGGCCCTCAAGCACCTGGGCAGCGGCAAGCGACTGAGAAAGAAGAAGCTCCGTGACAGCCTCCAGGGTATGCCCGACGAGGCCGACATGCTCATCGGCAAGCTCCTCACCGAATCTGTAGCCGACCGTCCCGGCACCGCCGACATGTTGATCCGCGGCATGGAGCTGGTACTCAAGGAGTGGCAGTCGCAGAACCGCGACACCCCCGTCCCCAAAGAACTCTGGAACCGCATTGCCCGATAAACTCCAGCTCAGCGACCTCGAGATCGTCGAGTTCGCCCTCACCGACTGCACGCTTCACAACGCCGTCCTGCGCGACATCGAGATGCGCGAGGCCGAGATTGTCGACGCGGATCTGACCGGCGCCCGGCTCACCGACGTGACGCTGGAGGGAGTGGTCATCGAGGACGCCGCCATCGAGGGGCTGGTGATCAACGGCGTGGAGATCGCTCCCCTGCTTGCGGCGTTGGAGGAGCCGGCGCCGGACGAGGGAGCGGACGAGCCGACGTCGTGACCCAGGGCCCCTGGTCCCGGCGGCGCCTGCTGACCGGTCTGGGAGCGCTGGCGCTCTCGTGCGTGGCCGCCCCGCTGGCAAGCGCCGCTCCGGCGCCGAGCCACAAGACCGCCGTGATCTTCCTCAAGCATATGAAGGCCAGCCGGGCCGTGGCCATCTACGAGCGGGTGCTCGGACGCGTGCAGGGCTCGGTCATCGCACCGGGTCGCGACAACACCTCGGTCACGGTGCGCGACACCGCGGTTCGTCTTGCGCGCTACAAGAACCTCCTGAAGCTGCTGGACGTGCCCGGCGACGAGCTGAGGGTGTACGTCCGCCCCGTTCTTCACCGAGCGCCCACGGAGCTGGCCGCGCTCATTGAGGAGGTACTCGTCGCCCGCAAGACCAAGGCCACGGTCACCCTCGTTCCCGACAACGCCAGTGGGCAACTGGTGGTGAGCACCACCAAACGCGTGTATTTCCACATCATCGACCCCCTCGCCCGGAAGCTGGACCGCAAGGCCCCGCCAGGTCGCCGGGTCCGCATCGTTCCCCAGCCCTGACTGCACCGAGCACCCCGCCATCATGATGACGAAGCTAGCCGCGTTGGCCCTTGTCGCGACTCTCGCCGCCGCCGCCCCGGGATGCGGCGCCTCCGTGGAGTCGGCTCACCGCAACGAGAGCTTCGCCCCGGTGAAGACGTACCTGGTGGGGGTCACCGAGGCCAAGCCCACCCGACCGTTCAAGGTCATCAGCGTCTCGGTCGACAAGCACGACACCCGCCGGTCGGCCCCCGGTTCGGTCAGCGACAGCGTGCTGGAGGCCATGAAGGCCTACGCCGGTCAGCGTGGAGCCAAGATGCTGTGGGTCGAGCGGTCCATGAACCGCTGGCAGCGGCGCTTCTACGGCTGGGGGCTGGTCTGGGTGGACAGCCCCGACAAAGCCACCACGACCGAGGCGTGCAAACACTTCGGCTTCACCTCGGCGCTCAAGCAGGCCGAGGCTGCCACGCAGCGCTGCTTCGATCGGCTCAAGCAGAGCCGCCCCAAGCTCATGGGCGAGGTCGAGATCTTGTTTGAGGTAGACCCCTGGGGCGGGGTGCGCCAAGCCGCGCCGTCCCCCAGCTCCAGCCGCGATACCCAGGTCCACGGCTGCGCCATGGTGGCGGTCTACCGCCAGAACTATGGGGCACCCACCGGGTTCTGGTGCCGCGGCACCCTCAAGTCCACCGTGAAGCAGTAGCGGAGCGCCACGTGAACGCCAGCCCCCGTCTCGAGCTCGCCGTCCCCGACGACCAGGACTTCGCGACCCGCATGGGCGTCTCGGTCGAGGCGGTGCAGCTGCTGCGGTCCTCGGAGGTCATCGACCTGCATCTGGACTGCTTCATTCCGCCCCGCCTGTACCGCTACGACCTCTTCAAACGCCACGACAAGGCCCTGTTCGGCGGTCGATTCTTCGGCCACCTGGACTTTCATCGCATCGTCGACGCAGGCCTGACCGGTGGCTGCTGGTCCATCACCACCAACCCTTTCCGATTCGCCGGCTCTCGGTGGAAGGTCTTCCAGAAGAACCTGACCCGCTTCCGCGCGCTCATGGACGCGACCGGCGGGCGCTTCTCCATCGCCCGCAATGCCTCGGAGTACAAGGCGGTCCGCGACGCCGGCAACCACGCCGTGATGGTGTGTATCCAGGGCGGCAACGCGCTGGAGAAGGCACCCGACGGTCCTGGGAGCATCCCCGACGACATCGTCACCCGCGTCACCCTGGTCCACCTCACCAACAGTTGCTACGGCGTCACCTCGAGCCCCCTGAGGCTGTGGCGCAACGGTGGCCTGAGCGACAAGGGCAAGACCTTCGTCAAGCAGCTCAACGCCAAGCGGATCTTCGTGGACCTGGCCCACATCCACCCGCCCAGCTTCTGGGACGCGGTGGAAGCGCATGACAAGAGCCAGCCCCTGGTCGCCACCCACACGGGTGTCGCAGGCGTGCGCAAGCATTGGCGGAACCTGGACGACAAGCAGGTCAAGGCCATCGCCGACACCGGCGGGGTCGTCGGGATCATCTTCGCCAGTCAGTTCCTGAAGGTGAAGGGCGGCCCCAAGGACCACCGCATGGTCCTGGACCACCTCGAGCACGTCATCAACGTGGCCGGCGAGGACGTCGCCGCCATCGGGTCGGACTACGACGGCGCCATTACTCCCCCCACCGATCTGCGGACCGGGGTGGAGTACGTGCGCCTGGTGCAGGGCATGCTGGACCGAAACTGGAGCGAAGAGCGCATCCGCAAGGTGCTGGCGCTCAACTACCTGGCGACCTTCGGGCGCCTACGTCCGTAGCGTAGGGCGCCGGGCCAGTCGGTCAGCCACGATGCGATAGACCACAGGGCTGAACCCGAAGCCGCCATGGCTGGTGTCGACGGGAATGTGTTCGACGCTGTTGTGCCGGTCGATGCACGCCCCCGGGCAGACGATGGCGTCCACCGGGCTGTACAGCGCGGTCACGGGAATCCGCAGCGGCACCTCTTCCCGCGCCGCCACCTCGGCCTCGATGGCGTCCAGGTCGATGCCGCGTCGGCGGTACCACGCCGACGAGGCCGTGTACTTGGGCCCTCCCACCACAGGGCTGGCCATCGTGATCACCTGCGCGACGGCTTCGGGGGCGTCCCGCGCGACCTCCCGGGCGAGGTAGCCACCGAGGCTCCACCCCACGAGATGAATGGGCTCCTGGCTCTCTCGCGCCATGGTCTGGGTGCGCTCGGTCAACCTCGGCAACAGCTCCGCCACGTCGCCGCGGTTGATGCCCATGCCCCAGCCGTCGACCTCATAGCCAAGTCCCGTGAGGAAACGCCGCAGCGGCCAGGTGATCCCATCGCCGGTCATGAATCCAGGAACGACCAGCACGCGCCCTCGTCCACGCGGCAGGGACCGGCGCTGGAGCAGCAGCCTCGGCAGACGTGCCATCTCGCGGAACACGGTCAGCTCTTTGTGGACCTGGCGCCGGGGTGCTTTGAGCTCGTACCTCATAGCCTCTCCGATGCGTCAGGAGAGCGCGGGTTGCATGGCTGCTGTCAGGGTGCCGGCGCGAGCCAGACGTCTGGAGCGCCGTCGTTGTCGGCCCTCGGCGCAACAAACCCGATCCAGGCGCCACCTGCGGCCATTTGAGTGGCTCCCGGAGCCAGAACAGTCACGGTCCCGCTGCCGTCGGGTTCGGCGATGACGACGCTGGCGTCGCCCTGGTCCGCCGGGTTCAGTGCCAACCAGGCAAAGCGCCCATCGCCCAGGGCGGTCACCCCAGAGGGCATGCTCCCGACGATGTTCTGGTCGCTGGCCAGAGTCACCTGCGCGCCGGACGCGACGTCGATGGCCCAGGGGTCGGTAGGGATCATGCTGTCGGGGTTGATGATGGCTGGCTGCGCTCGGAACGCCACCTTCCCCTGCGCCAGCGCGACGCCCTCGACGCCGAGGCCGGCTGGAAACGATTCATCCAGGCCGCCTCCGAGGACCCGCACGGTATCGCTGCCCCGAAGCCACGCCACTGCCACCGCGCCGTTGGACAAGGTTCCTACGGTCGGAAACCGGTCCATGGCCGAATCGGCGGTGAGCTGCAGCTCCCCGGGTGGAGCAGCAAGGTCACGACGATACAGGTCCGGCGCGGGTTTGCTCACATCAGCTGGGCAGTTTCGGCAATCCTCCCACACGACCACCGACCCGCGAATGGCGGGCCGCCTCTGGACGTTGGGCGCGCCGACCACGAGGAAGGCGCTGTCGGTCTGCAGGTCGAGGGCAAAGATGTCGCCGGCGGTGTCGAAGGTATCGTCGACCCAGACCACGTAGTCGTCGCTGATCGCCAGGTCCCTGGGCCGCACCACATTGACGCCCCGCACCTGGGGCGTGGCCCCGCCGAACAGGTCCCACGTGACCAGGCGGGGCTTCCCCTTGATGTCGGTCTGGATCCACGCCGCCTGGGTGGCGCTGACCACCAACTGCCCCTTGGGCGCCACCGTGGCAGGCACCACGAAACCCGGCTCGTCCTTGACGCTCCCCGGTGGAAACTCGGCCCGCAGGGGGTTGGGCAGGTCCGGCCCGGCGTCGGTAGAGGACGTGGCGCTGTCGAAGGGCACGTCAATGCCGACATCCAGCCCCGGGTTGGGAGTCGGTGGCCCTTCATCGGTGACCAAGACAGGCCCCCCCGGGCTGGCCGCCTCGTCAAAACTGGCGCACGCCGACAGCGTGACCAGGGCCGTCAGCGCGCCATACCGCGCAGTGGTGCTAAGGAGCCGGCGCCAACCAGACATCCGTCTCTCCTCCGTTGTCGGCGCGCGGCGCGACGAACCCGATCCAATCGCCACCACCCGTCATCTGCAGGGCGCCCGGCGACCCGACGCTGACGGTTCCGCCGGCCACCGGGTCGGCGACCACCACGCTGGCGTCGCTCGGGTCCGCGGGATTCTGCGCCAGCCAGGCAAAACGCCCATCCGCCAATCCCACCACCCCGGAGGGTAGCTTTCCGGTGATGCTCTGCCCCGTCGCGAGCGTCGTCTGCGCACCGGATGCCACCTCGATGGCCCATGGGTCCGTCGGGATCATGCTGTCGGGGTTGATGATGGCCGGCTGGGCCCGAAAGGCTACCCTACCCTGGCTCAACGCCACGCCCTCGACCCCGGTGCCGTTGGTATCGAAGGTGACATCCACACCACCACCGAGCACCCGCACGGAGCTGGCGCCACGAAGCCAGGCCACAGCCACGCTCCCGTTCGCCAGGGTCCCGAGGGCCGGAAACCGGTCCAGGACGCCGTCCGCGGTCAACTGCTCGTTGGTAGGGGCTCCGTCGAGATCCCGCCGATACAGCTCCGGGGCTGACTTGCCGTTGGGATCGACGCAGGTGCGACAGTCCTCCCAGACTACCACCGAGCCGAGCACCGCCGGCCGCCGCTGAGCTTGGGGCGCGCCCACCACCAGAAAGTCGCTGTCGCCAGCCAGGCTGAGTGCAAAGATGTCACCATCAGCATCGAAGGTGTCGTCGACCCACACCAGCCACTCGTCGCTGATCGCCAGCTCCCGCGGGTGGATGACCTGCACGCTGCGAACCTGCGGAGGCCCACCGCTGAACAGATCCCAGGTCACCAGCCGGCGTTTGCCCTTGATGTCGACCTGGACCCACGCCGCCTGAGTCGCGCTCAGCGCCAGGTGTTCCTTGCGCGCCACGTCGGCCGGCACGATGTAGCCCGGCGCATCCTTCAGCACGCCCGCCACGAACTCCGCCCGCTCGGCGTTGGGTTGCTCGGGACCGCCGTCGGCCGCCGCGCTTGCCGCAAACCCGTCCGGAATCGCCACGTCGATACCGACGTCGAACCCGGGATTGGGGTTCGGCGGCCCCCCGAAGTCGTTGATGCCAGTCGTCGCAAACGTGCCCGCGTCGTCTTCGGGACACGCCGATAGCGCCGTCGCCAGCAACAGCGACGCACTCGCGACGACAAGCCGCCTAGGGAGCTGGAGCCAGCCAGACATCAGTCTCCCCTCCATTGTCCCCGCGCGGCGCCACAAAGCCGACCCAACCGCCACCACCGACCATCTGGATCGCGCTCGGTGCCGTGACGCTGCTCGTCGCTCCCGTGGCAGGGTCAGCGATGACCACCGTCGCATCCGCCGGGTCGGCCGGGTTCTGAGCCAACCACGCGAAACGACCATCTGCCAGAGCCACCACTGCCGACGGCAACTTTCCAGTGATGTTCTGGTCGGTCGCCAACGTGATCTGCGCCCCCGTGGCGACCTCGATGGCCCAGGGGTCCGTCGGAATCATGCTGTCCGGATTGATGATCGCGGGCTGGGCGCGGAAGGCGACCCTCCCCTCAGCCAGCGCGACGCCCTCGACGTTGGTGCCGTTTGTCGCAAACGAGGCATCCAGCGTGGAGCCCAGCCCCAGGACCCGAATCGTGCTCGCGCCCCGTAGCCAGGCAACGGCGACCGTCCCGTCGGCCAGCGTCCCGAGGGTCGGGAACCGGTCCATGGCGGTGTCGTCGGTCAATCGTACGTTATTGGGAATGCCATCGAGGTCCCGGCGATACAGCTCGGGGGCAGGCTTGGAGGCATCCGCGGGGCAATCCCGACAATCCTCCCAGACGACGATTGCGCCACGGATCGCGGGGCGCCGCTGGGTGTTGGGGGCCCCCACCACCAGGAAGTCGCTGCCATCGGCGAGGTTGAGCGCGAAGATGTCGCCGGAGGCGTCGAAGGTGTCGTCCACCCAGACCAGCCAGTCATCGCTGACGGCCAGGTCCCGCGGGTTGATGACCTCCACCCCACGGATCTGAGGCGGCCCGCCCGAGAACAGGTCCCACGTCACCAAGCGCCGCTTGCCCTTGATGTCCACCTGGACCCACGCGGCCTGGCTGGCACTCACGGCCAGGAATTCCTTTCGAATGACCTCGGCCGGCACGACGTATCCCGGCGCATCCTTGAGCACGCCGACCGGGAAGTCCGCATCGGACGGAACGAAGCGGCTTGGGAGCTCGGGCCCCGCGTCGAAGCTGAACGCCTCTGGCCCGCCGGTATCCGGGACCGCCACATCCAGGCTGGGGGGGCCGAAGTCGGGCGTCGGCGGGCCGATACCCCCATTGGCGTCGCTGACCGCGATGTCTCCGCAGGCGCCAAGCGTCAGCGCGACCGCCAGGATGAAGGCTGCAGCAACTCTCGCTTTGGTGGGGATTCGGTCTGGCACGGCCCTGGTCACTCTCCTGAGGTCTCCTCGTGCCGACGCGAGTCGCAAGAACTGCGCCAACAACATCGAGACCGGCCGAAGGAGCCTCTGCCCCACAATCTGGGCGCCGCCGCCGATTTGTGCAACCACGGCCTCCATCGGCGCGGTGGGGCGAAAACGTCGCAGGTGAATAGCGTCTATACACCCCACTGGAGAGCGCGTTGACAGTTCGTTTCTCGCCGCCTGGGGCCCCGTGTTCAGTTGACTTCCCCCGCTGTGGCGCCTACGTACCCGACGGTGGAAGCACCACCCTCGCCTCGCGGGAGCCGTCTCCGTCGGTTCTGGCTCCGCTACGCCCATCGTTACCGGTGGGTGTATCTGCTTGGGCTGCTGTTCCTGCTGGCCACCAACGCCCTGACAGTCGCCGTACCGGCCTTCGTCCAGCAGGCCATCGACGCCCTCGAGCGTGACGAGGGAACCTCCGGCGCGGCGGTCTGGGCCATCGCCATCCTGCTGTCGGGGATCGCAGTGATGGTGGTGCGGACCCTGTCCCGCACCCTCTTCTTCAATCCCGGCCGGACCATTGAGTTCCGGATCAAAAACGACCTGTTTCGGCACCTCCTCGACCTGCCGCAACAGGTACGCGCGTCGTTGCGGCCCGGCGAACTCATCAGCCGCGGCACCAACGACACCAATGCCGTGCGGGCCTTGGTCGGGTTCGGCTCGCTGGCGTTACTGAACACCACGCTGATGCTGGCGCTGACCCTCATCCAGATGCTGGTCACCAACTGGGAGCTGACCCTGGTCTGTGTGGCGCCCCTGATTCTGGCATCGGGGGCCCTGTTCGTGGGGGTCAAGCTGATGTGGAAGCAGTACTTCTTGCTGCAACAGCAGATCGCCACCCTGAGCGACCGCATCCTGGAGACATACAATGGCGTCGGGGTTCTGCACGCCTTCGGGGCCCATGCCGGCGCTCGCGCCCGGTTCGACAGGGAAAACGACGAGCTGGTCGATATCGGCCTCCGGGTCACCAAGATCCGCTCCTGGCTGCTGCCCATCGTCAGCGTCACCGGCAGCGCGTGCGTCGTCCTGGTGCTTTGGGTCGGCGGCGACATGGTGAAGGCGGGCAACCTGTCGGTCGGCGAGCTGGCGGCCTTCATCGGCTACATCACCATCGTGGTCACCGGGCTCACCACGTTGGGATGGGGCTTCAACTCCATCCAGCGCGGCTACATCGCGCTCAACCGCATCTTCGATGTGCTGGACACCCCGGTGGGCCGACCCCAGCCCAACCAGGTCGTGCCGGCGGCGACCCACGGCGGCCTGGGGCTTCAGGTGCGGGGACTCGGCTTCCGCTATGACGACGCGGGCCAGTCCGACGCGCTCCACGACGTCTCGTTTCAGGTCGACGCCGGCGAAACCCTGGGGATATTCGGGCTCACCGGCTCGGGCAAGACGACCCTGCTCAACCTGGTCGCGCGGGTGTACGACCCGCCGCCGGGGACGGTGTTCGTCGGTGGCGTCGACGTGCTCGAGATGGACGTCCGTGAGTTCTGGGGCCGGGTGACGTTCGTGCCTCAGGACGCGTTCCTGTTCAGCCGCTCGATCCGCGACAACATCGGCCTGAGCGCGGGCAAGGGCGAGGTGGACAACGACCGGGTGGAGAGCGCAGCCGCTGACGCTGCCCTCATCGACGACCTCGCCGCGCTGGCCGACGGGCTCGATACCGAGGTCGGCGAACGTGGCATCACGCTGTCGGGCGGCCAACGCCAGCGTTCCGCCCTTGCGCGCGCCTTCTACCGCAACTTCGATCTGTTGCTGCTCGACGACGTCATGAGTGCCGTGGACCACGCCACGGAAGAGCGTCTCATCGAGGCCGTCTATCGCCGCGGCGAGGGCAGCACGACGGTCATCGTCAGTCACCGCATCAGCGTGCTCGAGCGCGCCGACCGCATCATCGTGCTGGACGGCGGCACCTGCATCGACGTGGGGACCCACGACCAGCTCCTCGAGCGCTGCGCAATCTACGCCCACGCCTGGGAGCTTCAGCAGGCCGAAGACGAAAAGGCCGATCGGGCGACCGTGGAGGTCGGGGATGGCTGACGCCGCTGCCACGACCGCCACCGCCTCGTCCGAGGAACCCCGCGCCGAGCAGAAGCCCAAGCAGCCCGAGGTGGACAGCAAGCCCACCGACTGGAGCCTGCTGAAGCGACTGGGTCCATTCGTGGCGCCCTTCAAGTGGGCCTTCGTGACCGCCCTCGTCCTGAACGTCGCCGAGGTCGCCTCGGTCCTGGCGCAGCCGCTTCTGCTGCGGGTGGGCATCGACTACCACGTGGCGACCCTGGACCTGGCCGAACTCCCGCAACTGGCGGGCTTCTTCCTGGCCGTGGTGATGGTCGGCTTCATCGCTCGAGCGCTGGGCATCTACTGGATCAGCGCCGCCGGTCTCAAGGTGCTGGCTTCGATGCGGGGGCACATCTACGACCACGTCACCGGCCAAGGCCAGCGATTCTTCGACCGACGCACCACCGGCTCGCTGATGACCCGCACCACGACGGACGTCGAGGCGATTCAGGAAACCTTGATGATGGGCGCGGTGAGCCTGGTTACCGACGCGCTGACCATCACCGGCATCTTCGTCACGATGCTGCTGCTGGACTGGAAGCTGACGCTGGTGTCGTTCGCTCTGTCGCCGGCGATCTTCATCGTGGTGAACCTGTTCCGCAAGAAGCTGCGGGAGCTGTCGCTCATCATTCGGCGCTCGTTGAGTCGCCTCAACGGGTTCTTCGCCGAGCAGATCTACGGCATGAGCGTGGTGCAGCTGTATGGCGCCGAGGAACACACCGAGGACACGTTCCGCTCGCTGTCGTTCCGCTTCCTGGACGCCTACCGACGGAGCAACTGGTGGGACGCGGGCCTCTACGCGGTGATGGATGGCCTGAGCGCGGTCTCGGTGGGGCTGATGCTGTGGTTTGGCGCCTCCGCCTTCACCGAGCCCGGCTCGGCGGTGACGCTGGGCCTGCTCATCGCCTTCGTGGACTACCTTCGGCGCATCTACATACCTATCCGGGAGTTCTCGGGCCGGCTGGCCTCGATTCAGCGTGCCGTCGCCGCCCTCGAGCGCATCTTCGGGCTGCTGGACGCCAATGACCGGGTCGGTGAGGGCACTGTTCCGCTACCCGCGCCCGAGGGCAGTGTGAGGCTGGAGGGGGTGAACTTCCGATACGCCGAAGATCGCCCCGAGGTCCTCCACGGCGTGTCGCTCGCGATGAACCGCGGCGAGGTCGTGGCGCTCGTGGGCGCGACCGGGTCCGGAAAGACCACCATCGGCAAGGTCCTGACCCGCATGTACGACGGGTATGAGGGATCGATCACCATGGACGGGGTCGAGCTGCGCGACATCCTGCTCGACGACCTTCGGCGAGCCATCACGGTGGTGCATCAGGACGTCTATCTGTTCAACGCCTCCATCCGCGACAACATCGGGCTGTGGGACCCCGCCATCGACGACGCCCAACTCGAGCGGGCCGTCGACCTGGCTCGGGCCAGGGCGCTCATCGAGGACCACCCCCAAGGGCTGGACCGGGTCATCGCCGAGCGCGGCCAGAATTTGTCGTCGGGGCAGAAGCAGCTGCTGGCCATCGCCCGAGCCATGGCCCGGGATGCCCCCATCGTCATCCTCGACGAGGCCACGGCCAGCGTGGACTCGGTCACCGAGAAGCTCATCGACGAGGCCATCGAGGAGCTACTGTCGCGCAAGACGGTGCTGGTCATCGCCCATCGCCTGTCGACCATCATGAAGGCCGACCGCATCGTAGTGCTGCATCACGGTGAGGTCGTCGAGCATGGTTCCCACGACGAGCTCATGGCGCTGGATGGCCGCTATAAGCATCTGGTCGAGACCGGCTTTGCCAGCGGCACACAGGCCGGCTAGAGCACGAACCTCACCCCGAGGTCGAGCCCAAAGGGCGTCGTCTCCCAGGCGCTGATGTCGCTCATCACCGGGTGCGCGAACGCCTGAACGATCAGCTGCATCGGGCCCAGCGTGAACCCGGCGGACACGAACAACGTCAGCGCCACCTCGGACTCGAGGATGGGAACATCTGCGGGGTTGATATCGTCGGAGCAGGTCGACGGGCTGGCGTTGATGCAGGTGAACACCTCGTCCTGCAGCCCGACGAACCGAGGTACATTCTGGACCAGCATGCCGAAGGTGAGGCCCACGCTCTCGTTGGGTTCGGCGACGCCGAAGAGCCCTGTGCGCAGTACACCGTAGGTCTCGGTGCCAGTGATCGCCCTCTCTCGGGCCGTCACGAAGGTCCCCGACGGGGGCAGGTTGAACTTCACCCAGGCGGTCTCGTGAATTTCGGTCACGTAGGACAGGCCCATCAGGTCGACCTCCACCAGAGCCCCCAGACCCAACTCTCGGTCACCCGCTACGAGGGCTCGAGCGGTGATGCCGCCTTTGAGTAGAAAGCTATTGAGCCGGTCATCGGCGCCGATGTCGGAGGCGCGCGCCTGGGCCCACGACGCCGAGGCCCCCTCGAGGTGAACGCCGAGCTCCAGTCGATCGGCCAGACCAAAGGAAGCGCGCGCTCGAAGCGTGTGCTCCACCGCCAGCTCGCCGTTGGCCCCGGCCAGCCGGGACTCCTGATTGTCCTCGATGACCGGTTGGTAGCTGTAGCCGACCTCGAGGGCGGCCTCGCCGTCATAGAGCATGGGGCCGGCGGCCGTGGGACCGCGGGGAGAAGGCACGAGCGCGTTCTGCGAGGTGGTGCGCTCGATGGTCGTGGTGCTGACGCACGCCGTCGGACCGGCGGCGAGAAGCGTTCCTGCGATGAGGAAAAGGACGATCTTCACGGTGCATTCCCTGGTCATGGGTATCACTCGCCCACAGCTACAATCTTCATGCCAACCCATGGTCGACGGTCGAGAGCCGACCGTTATTGCTGGCAGTTCTGGACGTCCCCCAGGTCCTTGGCCCGCTCGATGCACCGCACGGTGGTCTCCGGTGCCGAAGTGCACGCGTTCATGAACCGAGCGCGAGCCTCCTTGGCGTCCACCAGCGCCGTCTCTCGCACCGTATCGACGTCCACCACCGCGGTCTCGCCCGCCTTGGCGACCTTGGCCTGGACCGAGACCTCCACCAGGTTGTCTGCGGCCTTTTCGCACAGCTCCTTGTCGGCGCGCTGTGTGCAGCCGCCCACACCGAGTGCGATCAACGCAACCGCCGCACCGAACAAACCACGTTGCATCGCATTATGCCTGTTCGGGGTGATTCCGAGCGTTGTCTTGAAGCCAACCAACGAGCGCGTCCAGGTCCATGGGTCGAGCGAACAGATACCCCTGGTAGAGCGGACAGTCCATGCCCATCAGGTTGAGGCGCTGATGGTCGGTCTCCACGCCCTCGGCAACCACGCTCAGGTTCAGTGACTTCGCCACCGAAAGCGTGGCGGTGACGATCGCCATGCTGGACTTGGAGTCCGGCACGCCCTGGACGAACACCCGGTCGATCTTCAGGCCATCGATGGGCAGCCGATGCAGGTACGCCAGGGACGAGTATCCCGTCCCGAAGTCATCCACGGTGATGGCGACGCCACGGGAACGAAGCCGCTCCAGACAGGCGCTGACCTGCTCGATGCCGCCGACCACCACCGTCTCGGTGATCTCCAGTTCCAGCGCGCTGGCCGGCAGCCCCAGCTCTCTCAGCGCGCTGTCCACCGCCTCCTCCAGGCGCGTGCCGGAGAGCTGATGTCCCGACACGTTGACGGCGACCCTCGGCGCGTCGTCGCCCAGCACCTGGCGCCACGCCCTGGCGGCCCGGAGGGACTCGAACAGCACCCACTCACCCAGATGATGGATCTGTCCCGAAGCCTCCGCGACGGCGACGAACTCGGCAGGGCTCACGATCCCGATCTCGGCGGAGTCCCAGCGACACAGCGCCTCCACCCGCTCGACCCGCCCCACCCGGTCGACGATCGGCTGAAACGCCAACGAGATCTCGTCATTGGCCCAGGCCCGCTCCAGCGCCTTTCCGACGCTCGCTCGGCGCTGCTCGGCCTGGTACATCCCCTCGTCGAAGAAGTTGCCCTTGTTCTTCCCCGACTCCTTGGCCTGAAACATCGCGAAGTCGGCGCGGCTGATGAGCTCGGAGACGGTCTTGGCATCCCGGGGGAAGTGCGACACGCCATAGCTGGCCGACAGATGAAGCGCGTGACCGCTGACCTCGTAGGGTTCGGCCAACAACCCCAGCAGCCTGTCCAGGTGCATGCCCAGCCACTGCGCGTTGGTATTGCCCGGCACGATGTAGGTGAACTCATCGCCCCCCATCCGGCCCAGCATCGCACCGTCGGGGCGGTGGGCCGCCAGGCGTCGCGCCACCTCGCGAAGCACCGCATCGCCTACCGCGTGACCGAAGCTGTCGTTGATGAGCTTGAACCCATCGACATCGACATACACCAGAAAGCAGTCGAGCTGCCGGTTGACCCGTCGATGGATCTCGGCCAGCAGTCCGTGCCGGTTCAGAACGTTGGTGAGCGTGTCGGTGCGCGCCAGATGCGAGTAGTACTCGGTCTCCGACTTCTGATCCTGGATGTCGAACAGGGTCACCAGGTATCCGGGGTCCTCGCCGTCGCGCTTGGCCTTGCGCACTTCGAGCCGGTGCCATCGCGCGCCGCGAACGGTCTTCAACGGTGACTCGGTCACGCCGGGCTGGGTGTAGGAGGCCTCCTTGACCACGCGTCGGCGCCGCTCTGCCTCGGGCATCAAGGAATGCAGGAAGTTGGGAGGCTTCACGTCGGGACTGTCGAAGAGCTCCCGGAACGGCGGGTTGGCGCTCACCAGGCGCCCGGTCCAGTCATACAGCGCCGCAGTGACCGGCATGTCGTTGAGCATGTGGACGAGGCTGTCGGACGTCAGTTGCGGCAGCAGCTCGCACAGCAGCACATCCCGCCCATCCGCCAGTTGCAGGCCCCGGTGCGCTACATGTGCACGCTTCGCCGCCCCCGACGCCGGCAGCTCCACCCATTCGGTGATGGTTTCCCCCAGCTGGGCAGCCTCGAGCCACTGCCGATGAAGGGCGAAGCTGGCATCGGACTCATGGAGATCGCGCGAGCGCAACGCCTCCAGCCCGTCGCATTCCCAGAACTCGAGCGCGCTGGCATTGGCCCACAGCAAGCGACGCCCCAGGACGTCGTGGACCCACAGAGGGACTGTCAGGCGCTCGGTCGGTGCCAAGGTCGCAGACAACACCTCGAGCGTCGCGTTGTCCACGGTTCCCACCGCAGGCTTCTGTGCACCAGAATGCCCCATGGCCTGAAGTATTGGCCCCGCCAGAGCGCTTTTACAACTCCGGTCGCATCGACCGAGGTGGTCAAACACGACGTCCTATGGCCAAAATGAGCGTAATCCGGCGAGCAGGGTGCCATTGCCACAGTTACAGGCCGATCCTTATGTTGGACTGACCCTTCAGGGGCGCTACCGCTTGGTGCAGTGCCTGGGCGAGGGGGCGATGGGGGTCGTCTACCTGGGTCAGGATACCGAGGAGAAGCGCGCCGTCGCGGTCAAGATGCTGGCCGACGCGGCGATGGAGCGCTACGCCGATCAGACCGAAAAGCTCATCGAGCGCTTCAAGCGGGAAATCGCCACCACCAGGAAGCTCAGCCACCCCAACATCGTCTCGGTGTTGGCCGACGGCGAGACCACCGACGGCTTCCCGTACGTCGTGCTCGAGTATCTTGAGGGATGGGACCTGCGAGATGTGCTCGACGACGAAGAGAAGCTTCATCCGGAGCGGGCTGCCCGGGTCGGCCTGGGCATTGCCCTGGCGCTGTCCGAGAGCCATAGCCACGGCATCGTCCATCGCGACCTCAAGCCCGAGAACATCTTCCTGGTCCAAAAGACCAGCGGCGAGGGCGTCAAGGTGCTGGACTTTGGAATCGCCCGAATCACCGAAGAAGAGCGCGAGCGCCTGACCGTCGCTGGAACGGCCCTCGGCACGCCGCGCTACATGGCCCCCGAGCAGGTCACCGACGCCGGGCTCACGCCGGCCACCGACATCTACAGTTTCGGCATTCTGCTGTTCGAGATGCTCAGCGGGGACATCCCGTTCTACTGCGAGAACGAACTCGACCTGGCGCTGATGCACGTCAACAGCGTGCCCGCAAAGCTCGACGTGGAGGGCATGCCGGTTGAACTGCTCCACAAGTGGCGCGGACTCATCGACAAGCTGCTGCAGAAGAAGCCAGGCAAGCGCCCCACAGCCAGCGACGTGGCCACCGAGCTGGCCCTGCTCCACACGATGGCGCTCAAAGCCGCCGAGGTGGACCCCGACAAGGACACGCAGATCCTGCGCATGGACGTGGCCCAGCACCCCAAGAGTGTTGCCGGACCGAATACGTCGCGCCCCACGCGGGTACTCGGGGTCAGGACCACCCGAAGCGGCGCCGTGCTGGCCACCCCGGTGGCGGACGCCCCCAAGAAGGCCGGGGCCGACAAGACGCGGCGGGTGCCGACTCACATTCTGACCCTGGCCCAGAACGTCAACGCACGGCAGCGCGCCGACACCGACAAGGTCGCGGACGCGCAGCGCGCTCCAACGGCCGACGGCAAAGAGCTCGGCGAGCTCCGACGGGCTGAGACCGAGAAGGTCGTGGACCCACGCAGGGCGGACACCAGCCAGGTTGGGGACCCGGACAGCCCCATCATCGAGCAGTCCGGGACCCACATCGCTGCCATCAGCAATCGGGTGCCCCGGAGCCGCGTGCAAGAGGCCATGCGCAGCGGCACCGCCGTCATCAGTGTACCGCCGTCACAGCAGGTCAAACGCGACCAGGCCAGGGACCGGGACGCCCCTCAGACCCGGGTCTGGGTCCTGGTAGGCGTCGCCGCCATTGTCGCCATCGTGACATTAATACTAATCATTTAGATAGCATACCCGATACTGTAAAGCGTCGCTTTACACTTGGCGTGAGGCTGCTTAGCATCACCGCATGGTGATGCAAACCTTCAAACGCGATGTCGCCACGCTGTGGCGTAGCCTGGTGCTCGGCGAGACACCGCCCTACCTGGTCACACGTGGCGAGACCAAGCGCTACACCAGCGCGGTCAAGCCCCGGCCGCTGAGGGTCGTCTCCGTGGAACGCTCCGAGCTGGACGTCACGGTGTGGCTCGCCAACCCCGGGGCCGCTCCGTTCGAGCCCGGTCAGTTCCTGACCCTGGAGGTGACGGTCGAAGGCAAGAAGCTCCGGCGGGCCTACTCCATCTCGAGCGACCCGGCCTCGCCCGACCAACTCCGCCTGACCATCCGTCGAGTCACCGGCGGCGTTGTTTCCAACCACCTCCACAAAACGTTGGCCCCCGAGCAGGTCCTGAGGGTACTGGGGCCCTCGGGCCGGTTCGTGTGGACCGCCGACGGCAGCACCGCCCCGCTTTTGCTGGTGGGCGGAGGAAGTGGCCTGACGCCGCTGATGGCCATTTTGTACGCCGCCTTGGAGCGGTCACGGCAGCCGATTCACCTCGTTTATGCCAACCGCACCGCCCAGAGTGGGCTGTACGGCGACGAGCTCGGTGACCTCGTAGGCAAGCACGGTGACCGTCTGACCGTGACGCCGGTGGTCGGCGACCTGACGGCAGAGCATCTCACGGGAGCGAAGCTCGCCCCCCAGGAGCTGGAAGCCTACGTCTGCGGCCCCGACGGCCTGATGGATCTGGCGACCGACACCCTGGCCGGCCAAGGCGTGGGACCTGGTCGCATCCACACCGAGCGGTTCCATAGCCCCGCCGCCGCCAACGAGGTGGTGGTGACCCGGCCTCAGCCGGCGACCTTCCAACACGCAGGCCGGGTGATCGAGACGACGGTCCGCAGCGGCGAGACCCTGCTGGAGGCTGGGCTAAGAGCCGGGGCCGACCTTCCCTTCTCCTGCGCCATGGGTGGCTGCGGCGCGTGTCGCATGAAGCTCCACACCGGCACCGTGATGATGGCGGAGCCGCACTGTCTCACGGCCGAGGAGCGGGCGGCGGGGATGGTACTGACCTGCGTCGCCAAGCCCACCGGGCCCTGCACGGTGAGCAACGCATGACCGACGTCACCCTCGACCACAGCCCGCCACCCGCAGCTGTCGGCGATGACCCCACGCGCTGGACGCTCAAGATGAAGGAGCTGTGTGAGCGAGCGGGCGTCACGCGGCAGAGCGTCCACTTCTACATCAAGGAGGGGCTGCTGCCGGCGGGTCGGAAGCGTGGTCGCAACATGGCCTACTATGGCGAGGTCCACGTGCGCCGCCTGGAGCTGATACGGCAGCTCCAGGATGAGCGGTTCATGCCGCTAAAAGCCATCAAAGCCTTGCTCGACGGTCGCGAGACCCACTTCACCCCGGAGCAGCACGGCTGGCTCGACGAGGTCAAGCGCGACCTGCCCGAGCCGCTGCGCCCGGACCAGGCCCGCGGCGCCAAAGTGGTGGACGCGGCCGAGGTCCATGCCCGCTACGGAGTGACCGCCGACGAGCTGACCGAGTTGGCCAGCTACCAGTTCATCGGGCTGCGCCAGACCGCCGATGGGCTCACCCTGGTCGCTGATTCCGACCTGTGGATGGTGGCGCTGTGGGCCGAGATCAAGGCCGAAGGGTTCACCGAGCTGGGCCTGACCATGGGCGACCTCACCATCTTCCAGGACACCATTGCCCAGCTCTTCACCAGGGAAACGGCGCTCTTCGCCCGCCTGATGAGCGGGCTCGCCCCGGCTGACGCCGCCCAGCGCCTCGGGCTCAGCGTCAACCTCGTCAACCGCTTCATGGCCGCGATGCACCGCACCAAGGTGCAGCAGTTCTTCGAACTCGGCCCCAGCACTTCCGCCAGAACCGACAAGGAGACCCCATGACCTCGCTTGCCGACCGCCTCAAGGGCCTGCTGCCCCTTCCTCTCCAGCGAAACATCGAGCGCTACGGGGAAGCCCTCACGCTCATGGGCAACATGGTCCGCGACGATCCGCAGGTCGCGATGCGGCTGGTGCCGTCAGGCATCCGGGGGCTGCTCCTGACCCGCGGCAAGCAAAGCACCACCGCCCCCATGCCGGCCAGCCACGACGCCTTCTTCGACTGGTCCTACCCGGCCGACCAGCCCGAGATGGCCGACCTCTATCGGCGCGCGAAGCTGGGCCAGTGGGACGGCGACCGCGACCTGGACTGGTCCATCGACGTCGACCCCGAAAACCGTGAGGTCCCCATCCTGCCCAACGACTTCGTGGACTGGGAGTACGGCAAGGAGATCGGCATCCACCTCAACGACGCCGAGCGGCAGAAGCTGATGCACTGCCTGACGAGCTGGATCCTGTCGCAGTTCCTGCACGGCGAGCAGGGGGCGCTCTACGCCTCGGCGCAGGTGACCGAAGCCGTGCAGTTCTTTGACGGAACACTCTACGGATCGACCCAGGTGATGGACGAGGCGCGCCACGTGGAGGTGTTCCACCGCTACCTCGACGAGAAGCTGACGCGTCTCTACCAGGTCAACGACAACCTTTTTGTCATCATCGACGCCCTGATGCGGGACGGCCGCTGGGACATGAAGTTCCTGGGGATGCAGATCATGGTCGAGGGGCTGGCGCTGGGCGCCTTCTCCTCCATCTACCAGCAGACCCGGGAGCCGCTGCTCAAGGAGCTGCTAAAGCGCGTCATCCAGGACGAGGCGCGGCACGTGCACTATGGCGTCGTGGCGCTGCGCGACCACATCAACAAGGAGCTGACCGAGCGGGAGCGGCGCGAGCGCGAGGATTGGGCCTTCGAAGTGGCACTGCTGATGCGCAACCGGTTCCTGGCCCACGAGCTCTACGACGAGTGGTTCGCTCACAAGCTGACCCGCAAGCAGTGGAACAGCTTCATCACCCGCTCGCCCGGGCTGGAGCGCTTCCGCCACGCGATGTTCACGCGCATGGTGCCGAACCTGCGGGAGATCGGGCTCATGAGCGACCGCATCAAGCCTCACTATGACCGGGTCGGCCTCATGAAGTACTTCGGCGGCAAGGCGGCCGACACGGTGACCGAAGAGGAGCTGCTGGGCGCCGGGCAGAGCACCGCCGTCGCGGCCGCCTAGCGTCCAAGGGGCTGCTGGCAGGTTGGGCAACGGAACGTGGCTGGATTGCGAGGGGCGTTGAGATTGGGGCCTTAAGCCCTCTGGCGAAACCCACGTTGGACGGACTGGACGACTCTCCAACGACCCTGGCAACTCTGGCCATGGGGGGTGACATGAAGCCCGATCTCCGAGCGACGATGAAAACGGACACCGCGGAACACGTCCGCAGGTATTTCAAGAACGCCCATCCCGACCTCGTCGAGCTGAACGTCCTGATGTCGGTCGAGCTGACCGACTCAGCCGAGCTCGGCGATGGTGGCACCGACGAGGTACAGGCTCCCAGCGACGAGAATGCCTCCACTGTCGCCTGACGCCTGACGCGCGGTTTCCAGGGCGCGATCGAGGCTGGGCTCCACCATCACGTGGGTGCAGTGCTCCCGCGCCTCGGACCGCATCGCCTCGGCAGGATGCATGGGCGCCGAGGGCAACTCGGTGAGGACGACCATGTCCACCCGGCTGGCCAAATCCGCCAACATCGCGCTGTAGTCCTTGTCCTTCTTGGCTGCAAACACCATGGCCCGAGGTCGCTCGGGCAGGAACGCGTTGAGCTGACGTCCCAGCAGGTTGGTGGCCTGGGCGTTGTGAGCACCGTCGAGGAGCATCGACGGCCAGCGCCGCCCTCCGCGGTCGGTCCACGGCTCGCGGCGGTCGAGCCGCCCCGGATGGCGCGCACGTCGCAGCCCCTCGTGCAGATGCACCGGTTTGAAGGTGAACCCCTTGGACGCGAGGCTCTCGATGGCAGCGCATGCCAGCGCCGCGTTGTGCCCCTGGTGGATCCCACGAAGGCCCAGCCGCACCGGCCCGACACGGTGGATCCAGCCGCGATAGCGAAAACCTGTCTCCAGCCACTGCCACACGAAGTCGACACCAGCCCGGCGAATCGGGCAGCGCAGCTCGAACGCACGCGGTCCGACGACCCCTTTGAACAGCCGAGACCGGACGCCAGTGACGACGGTCGAACCGCGCCGGATGATGCCTGCCTTCTCGCGGCAGATGCTCTCCAGGTCCGAGCCGAGGTACTCCTCGTGGTCGAACCCGATGGACGTGATGACGCTAACCAGCGGGGGAACCACGGCCGTCGCGTCGAGGCGGCCTCCCAACCCCACCTCCAGGACGGCCAGGTCGACCTCGCGCTCGACGAAGTACATCAGCGCCATGGCCGTCAGCGCCTCGAAGAAGGTGAGCTGAACCGGCGGTCCGCCGTCCCGTCCCTCGACCACTTCCCGGACACGGGCCGCCAGGCGCGACAGGTCGGCAGGCAGAATGGGGATGTTGCCGATGCGAATGCGTTCGGTGGCGTCGAGCAGGTGCGGGCTCGTGTAAAGCCCCACCCGGTATCCCGCCGCGTGGGCCATCTGCGCCGTGAACACGGCCGTCGAGCCTTTACCGTTGGTGCCCGCGATGGTCACCGCTGGGAGCTTCTCGTGCGGTGAGCCGAGTCGTTCCAGCGCGGCCTCGATGCGGTCGAGGCCCAGCTGGATCCCGACGGGTCGCAGGTTCATCAACCAGCGCCAGGTCCTCGTCAGGTCATGTTCGACAGCGGTGCTCACTCTGCGACCCTAGTGTCAGCTGGCCATTGTAGCAACGTGACCGGGGGCGGCCGATGCCTACCCAACTGCCCTTCGCAACCCTGGCCCGGTCGTGGATAATCCCGCGCATGACCGACACCACCGCTGGAACACTCCCCGCCGACGCCCCGCCTGCGCCCATCGACAAGCCCATCGACGCCATGGACGTCGACGAGCTGGCCGTCGCGGTGCGCTATCACAACTGGCGCTACTTTGCGCTCAACGACCCGGTCATCAGCGACTACGCCTTTGACGCCATCACGCGGCGTCTCAAGGCCGCCGACCCGGACCACCCTGCCCTGGCGGAGCTGGTCAGCGACGCGGGCGCCGCCACCGGCGACAAGGTGTTCCACGACCACCCCATGCTCAGCCTCGACAAGTGCTACACCGAGGAGGAGCTGCTGCACTGGGCGACGTCGTTCGAGGGCGACGCCACCGAGACTCCGAAGATCGACGGCGTCGCCGCCTCGTTCAAGTACGACCGGGGGCGCCTGGTGCTGGCGGTGACGCGCGGCGACGGCAAACGGGGCGAGGCGTTCACGGCCAACGCCCAGTACATGCCCGAGGTGCCCAAGACCATCCCGTACATGGAGCCGGTGGAGGTGCGGGGCGAAATCTACATGAAGCTGTCGGTATTCGAGCGCTTCGCTGCGGCGGGTTTCTCCAACCCACGCAACACGACCGCAGGCGCCATCAAGCAGAAAGACCCCGCCAAGACCGGCCACTACGAGCTGTCCTTCTTCCTTTACGACATCTTCGGCGGCCCCGAGTTTGCCACCGAGGTCGACAAGGCGGCGTGGGGCAAGGAGCAGGGCTTCTTCCCCGTGGACTGCAAGCTGTTGAAGAAGTCCGAGATGCAGGCGGGGTACGAGGCGTGGCTGGTCCGCCGTCCGCAGGTCGACTACGAGACCGATGGCGTCGTCTACAAGGTCAACGACATCAGCCAGCAATCCGCCATGGGTCACACCGCGCACCACCCGCGCTACGCCATCGCGTACAAGTTCCAGGGCGAGTCGGGCGTGTCGACGCTGAACACGGTGGAGTGGTCCGTCAGCCGGACCGGTGCCATCACGCCGGTCGCCATCATCGAGCCCATTTCGTTGAGCGGCGCGATGGTGTCGCGCTGCTCGCTGCACAACCTCAGCATCATGCGAAAGCTGGGGGCATCCATCGGCGCCGAGGTGGTGGCGATGCGTCGGGGCGGCGTCATCCCCCACATCGAGTCGGTAGCCAAGGGCACCGATGTGCCCATCGAGGTCCCGGAAAACTGCCCCAGTTGCGGCAGCCCGACCGAGGAGCGGGACGACTTCCTGTGGTGCACCACCCCGGAGACCTGCACCGTGGCGCGGCTCGGGCGGCTGCAACACTTCACCAAGGCGGTCGAAATCGACGGCTTCGGCCCCAAGATCGTCACCCAGTTGCTGGACAAGGGGCTGGTGGACAAGCCCGGGGACTTCTATCGCCTCACCATCGACGACCTGCGCCAGCTGGAGCGCATGGGCGACACTCTGGCGAGTAAGCTCCTGGGCAACGTCGCATCGCGGAAGATCCTGCCTCTGGACACGTTCCTGCGGAGTCTCGGCATCAACGACCTGGGCGGGGTAGCGTCGACCAAGATCGCCGGCGAGTTCAAGACCCTCGACGCGGTGCTGGCGGCGCCGGACTCGGATCTGGCGGAGGTCCACGGCATCGGGCCGATCACCGCCAAGAGCATCACCGAGGGGCTCGAGGCGCTGCACGACCTCATCGAGGACCTGCGCGGTGAGATCACCGTCGAGGACTTCCACGACGCGGCCGCTGAGGTCGCCGCCGAAGCCGACGCGGACGACCCCGTCGCCGGCAAGACCTTCGTGTTCACTGGCAAGATGGCCAAGATGGGCCGCAAGGACGCGCAGACACTGGTCAAGGGCCGCGGCGGCAAGGCGCCCAGCGGCGTCACCAAGGACCTCGACTTCCTCGTGATCGGCGACGACGGCTCGCCGCTGCTGGGCGAAGGTTCCATGTCGAGCAAGCACAAGAAGGCCGAGAAGTACAACGACGATGGCGGGACCATCGCCATCATCACCGAGACGGCGTTCCTGGAGATGGTCGGCGAAAGCTGACGTTCAGTGGCCGAGCTGCAGGTCGCCTGACGCACCGTTGAAAGGAGCGTCCCGGGCTGCTTCTATGGCCTGGGATGCATCCTTCGCCGCCCCCATACGCGACCGTCGCGCTGACGGTTCTACTCAGCCTGACGGGCTGTATCATGTCGGACACCACCGTGTGCGCCGACGGGACCCTGTGCGCCCCCGGATGGGTCTGCAACCCGGCCGGCGCTGGCTGTCTTCAGTCGTTCTGTGGCGACGGCGAAAGGACCGTGGGCGAGGAGTGTGATGACGGTCCCCTCAACTCGAACGGCGTGAGCAACGCCTGTCGCAAGGACTGTAGACTCTTCCACTGCGGCGACGGGGTCGTCGACGACGGCGAACTCTGTGACGATGGCAACACCCTGGACAATGACCGGTGCTCCTCGGACTGCCAGTCCTTCGAGGAATGTGGCAACGGCATCCACGATCCCGCTGCAGGCGAGGAGTGCGATGACGGCAATCTGCGGAGTCATGACGGCTGTAGCAGCGGGTGTCTGCTAGAGGCGCACCAGTGGACGGACATCACGGCAACGGGCCCCCCTCGGCGGACCAGCACCCGAATGGTGCTGGCGGGCGACCGGCTGTTGATGTTTGGCGGCCGCCGCGCGCAGGAACCCAACCCGCCACTGGGCGACTTCTGGGAGAATCGGGGGCGCGGCTGGAACCGTCTGCCCGAGACCACGCCAAGCCCTCCTGCGACGGCCAATCACCTTCTCACCTACGACCCGGTGCGCGAGGCGCTGATCATGGTCAAGGTGTCTCCCGGCTCCCCCGACGCCGGGCCGGCGGAGAACGACACCTGGGTGTATCGTGACGACTCCTGGACGCACCTCGTTGACGCCCAGACACCGCCCATGGAGGCGCTTGCCGCCAGCGGCTTCCACCGCCGCGACATGGGCAACCTCGTTTTCGACACCGCGTCGGGCCGGCCGACACTCCTCCGCGCCACCGCCGAAGGTGTTGGGGTGTGGCAGCTCGATGGGGGTGAATGGGTCGGTCCAGTGGACGTCGGTCCCCGGCCCGGATGGCGGGTAGATGCCGCAGCAGCCCACGACCCCTTGCGTGGCGTGACCGTCCTGTTCGGCGGGTGGTCTCCGGGCGGCAACCCCTTGCTGGCCCCGGCTGACGCGGTCGTCACCGACACATGGGAGTATTCCAACGGTAGCTGGACGCTTATCCAGCCAGACGGTGGCCCATGGCCGACGGCCTTCGAGGCCAAGGGGCTCCCCCGGGTGTGGCGGCCCGATTGCAACCGGATGGCGTTCTCCCCGGCCCACGCCAGCGTGGTCCTGATGAGTTCCTATCACGGGCTGCACACCCTCATGGATGACGCCTGGGTGTTTCTGGACCACTTGATCGACGCCGACCGGGTCTCTGCTGGATTCGCACCGGACCAGACGGGAGCGCTGTTGGTCACCGGAGGCATTACCCACGGCATGGTGCCGCAGATACCTACCTGGCGATTCTCGGATAACGGCTGGCTGACTGCCGCGCACGGTATGAGACCTGCCTGGGGCAGTCGTTTCGCCATGACCTTCGACCACGGCAACGACAGGATGCTTGCGGTATCGGCGACGATCGACGACAGGGATAGCGTCTGGTTCCACGATGGCGCCGCCTGGACGCTCGTTCCGACGCCGGAGTTTGCGGCCATGGCCAGTCCCACCAGCGTCATCTGGAGCCCGGAGCGGGACGCGGTGCTGATGGTGGTCCAACCCCAAGGCACCCCTGCTCGAAACAAGGTGCAGTATCTCACGGACGGAATCTGGGTCCCCCTGGACACCAATGAAGATGGCCCCGCAGGCCGTTATGACCCGCTGCTGGCGTGGGACCCGGACAAACGACGCATCGTCCTTTACGGCGGCGCGGACCCCGACAACAACCTGTTGAGGGATACCTGGCAACTCGTCGGAGAGACCTGGACCAAGGTCGACACAGCGCCCCCCGAGCCCGCAGTGTCTGGGGTCGAGGCTGAGCGCATGGTGTACAGCCCCGCCATCGGCAAACTGCTTCTCGTGCGGCACGTCTTGGGGCAGAACCTTCAGGTGTGGGCGCTGGCCGACGCCGGCTGGATGCCCTACGAGCCGATTCACGGCGCGGTTTCGGGGCGGTCCGGCTTCGCTGCGACGATTCACCCCCCGACGGGTCGCTTGATGGTCATCGGCGGCACGGCCGACGAGGAGTTCATCACCGATGGCTACGTCCTGGGACCCGGCGGACAGTGGAGCCCGATCACAGGCGCCGATGCAGCCCCTGGTGGACGTTTCGACGCCGACATCGCGTATGATTGGCGGATGCGGCACCTGCTGTTGTACGGCGGCACGGGAGAGGACCGCACCCACGCACTCGCCTACTCCAGCCCGACGCCGAGTGAGGACTGCACCAATGGCCTCGACGACGATACCGATGGGCTGACGGACTGCGACGACCCGGACTGCAATGGCTACCCCGTCTGCGACGGGGGAGAGCACTGCTTCGATGGCGTGGACAACGACGGCGACAACGCCATCGATTGTGCCGACGACAACTGCGGTGGGGCCGCCTGCCGGCCCGAACCGTGTGATGCGTCCGGCTGCGCACCCGACCTGGGTTTTGTCTGCGTTGCCAAGCAGTGTCGCTGCTGGGGCGGGCAAGAGCTGGAGGTCACCTGCAGCGACGGCCGCGACAACGACTGCGACGGCCTTGCGGATGAAGACGACCCCGACTGCCCACAGGACCCGCCCTAGAACGGCTTACACACCCCATGGGTGGGATGACCGATGTTCAGACAGTCCTCAATGGGGCCGCAGTAGTAGGTCCCGAGCGGGCAGATGTTGACGCACTTACCGGCGTAGCAGGTGAACAGGATGTCGCACTCGTTGGAGGCGCTGCAGCTGTTGCCCAGGTTGCCGCAGGTCTCACAGCTCTCGCACTGCCCATACTCCGCCGTCTTGGGCCGACAGACCTCCAGGAACGGACACTCCGAGGAGCTGCCGGGGGTGTCGCACAGCTGCCCCTCACCGTCGGGCGGGACCTCCAGGCTGGAGCTCAGCGGCGCGCCCGTCGGGACGTCGGGCTCGCCTGGGTCTGGGCCAGGGTCTGGTGTGGGGTCTGGGCCAGGGTCGGGCGTGGGATCCGGTGTTGGGTCGGGGACGGACAGATCGGGCGTCGGGTCAGGAACTGACAGGTCCGGCGTGGGATCTGGCGTCGGGTCGGGCACCGATAGGTCAGGCGTCGGGTCGGGCACCAACAGGTCCGGCGTGGCGTCGGGAGTCGATGTGCCATCATCCGCCGCGCCGTCGTTCAGCGCGTCGAGGGCCGGAACGTCACCCAACAGCGGCAAGTCCAGCAGTCCAAAGCCGTCGGCGGCGAGAGAGGTCCCCGACCCGGGGTCCGAGCAACCGACGCCCAGCACGAGGGCGAACGAGGCGACGGATACAGTGAGGCGAAACAGGCGCATGGGCCGTCATGATGCAGGCCCGACCTCACAAAGGTCCAGGCTGCTTTAACGCCGACCCCCTGCTCTGGCATGGTGAAGCAGGAGGTAAGGAAGACATGGCAAGGATGCGACTCGCCGCGCTGGCACTGACCCTTGGGCTCACCACCGCAGGCTGCACCGACGACACCACCCCGGGACCAGCTGGCGGTGCCGATGCCACCGCCGACGCCGCGGCCGATGGAGGCGGTGACGGCACCACCCTGCCCCCCGGCTCGGTCACCTACCACAATGCCGTGCGCGCCATCATCGAGCAGCGCTGCCTCGACTGCCACGTGGAAGGCGGAGCCGCCCCGTTCGTGCTGGACAGCTGGACGGCGGTCCAACCGTTCGGACCGGCGGTGGCTTTTGCCATCGCCAGTGGCGCCATGCCCCCGTGGAACATGGACCCGGACTGCCGCACGGTGAAGCGTGCCCGGGCGCTCACCGAGGCCGAGAAGGCGACCGTGGCGGCGTGGCAGGACGCCGGCTTCCCTGAGGGCGATCCGGCCGACTACGTGGCCCCCACCGTCGCGCCGCCCCCGGACCTGGGCACCCCCTCGCTGGAGGTCGCCGCGGCCGAGCCCTATGTCGCCAACAAGTCGACCCCCGACGACTACCGCTGCTTCCAGCTCCCCCACACCTTCACGGAGGATACCTACGTCACCGCCACCACCATCTTCCCCGACGCCGGTCCGGTGGTGCACCACGTCCTGCTGTACGAAGTGTCGGCGGACCGCATCGCCGAGATGGAGGCCCTGGACAGCGCCGACCCCGGCCCCGGGTACACCTGCTACGGCGGCCCGGGTGTGTCCGGACAGATGATTGCCGGCTGGGTCCCCGGCCAGGTCCCGACCATCTACCCCGACGACTCGGCGCTGGTCATCAAGGCCGGCAGCCAGATGGTCATGCAGATCCACTACAACGTCCTCGCCTATGGCGCCGATGACGCGGTCCCGGCGGACCAGACGAGCGCCGCGCTGTGGACCATGCCGTCGGGTGAGAGGCCCCACCAGCTCGTGAACATTTCGGCCCTCGCCCAGGGCACGTTGAGCATCCCTGCGGGCAACCCCGCCGCCAAGGCCACCGCCGAGGTCGACATCCCGGTGCCCGTCACCTACATCGGTGTCATCCCCCACATGCACACCCTCGGCAAGTCCCTGAACGTGACCCTGGAGCGCTGGAACGGCGACACCGAGTGCCTCGCCGACGTCCCCGACTGGGACTTCAACTGGCAGCAGTACTTTGCCTACGATGAGAGCGACTTCATCCGGGGCGGCCTGGGCGACACGCTGAAGCTGGAGTGCGTCTTCGATAACAGCCCGGAGAACCAGCCGGTGGTCAACGGCGTGCAGCAGACGCCGGTGGACGTCACCTGGGGCGAGGGCACCCTCGACGAGATGTGCCTGAACTACGTGGTGTCACTGACCCCGTACTACGCCGAAGGCACCGGGCAGCAATGCGACGGCGCGGCCGCCTGCATCGCGGACTGCCCCGCCGGCGACGCCGAGTGCCCTGTGACCTGTGCGTTCTATGCCCAGAACGACTGCTTTGGCTGCGCGCTGGACGCCATCTACGTGCAGTGCGCGCCGAGCCTGTGCCCCCTGCCCTATGTCGGGTTCGCGGCGTGCCTGGACAGCTGCACCCAGGGCGACCCGGTCACCTGTGCATTCACGGAATGCGCGACCGAGTTCGGCGCCGTGTACGAGTGCCTGGAACCGCAGCTGCAGGCGGGCGCCTGCAACGCCCAGACCCAGGCCTGCAACTTCCAGCTGTAGACCTCCCGTGCAGGGGTGGTCGCCCCCGAACGCGCATGCCACAGTGAGCGCATGAAACGACAACATCTATCGGTGATAGCGGCGCTGATGTCTGTTCTGGCCGCGTGCGCGTCGACCCAGAGCAACACGGATGGAGCAGGCACGAAGGCCGGAACGCTCGCGGATGGCACACCGCTCGAGGGTCCCTTCGCCGCCGAGGACACGCTCTACGCCACCGAGAGCGCCTGGTCCGAGGACGTCGAGCAGACGTTTCAGGGCGACATCCCCCCCGCCACGGCAGGCAGCGGCTTCGTGGTCATCAAGATGTACGGTTTCCTTCCGAAGCGTGCCGAAGGCGATGACGGACCTATCCCGGAGTCCAAGCACTTCCTGGTCGTGAAAACCCAAGCGGGTTGGTTTGGTGAGGCCATCGGAGAGACTGGCGGCGCCCTGTGCAAGGACACGTCCTCGATCGACGCCGAGCACAAGGACGGCAAGGCGCACATCGCCATCTCGCTTTCCTGCGAGGAGCGCGAAGCGGTGACGGTGGACAAGATCCTCCGCTACACCTGCGTCGTTGGCGCAGACGGAGAGCCGCTGTGCGTGTCGAAGGAACTGCCGGTCCCCGAGCCGGAAGAGCCCGAGCCGCAGACCCCCTAGTTGCCCTCGAACTTGGGTGTCTTCTTGAGGAAGAACGCCTGCACGCCGCGCATCATGTCGCGGGACTGGAGGCACTCGAGCTGCGCCTCTACTTCCCGGTGCAGCGCGTCCTCGAGGGTTCCCGGCTGGGCCCCGAGACGCAGGTTGCGTCGCGCGTGCCGGTAGGCCATCGGCGGCCCTTCCGACAGGCGGTTGGCCCAGTCCTCGGCGAGGGCGTCGAGCTCGGGCTCGGGAACGGCACGGTTCACCAGCCCCAACTCCAGCGCGCGCGGCCCGTCGAAGGTCTCGGCCAGCAGCATCAGCTCCATGGCCCGGCCCAGACCCACGATGCGGGACAGCATGTAGCTGGAGCCGCCGTCAGGCACCAGCCCGATGCGCTTGAAGACCTGCCCGAACTTGCTCTGATGGGCGCAGATGCGGAGGTCGCAGTGGAGCATCAAGTCGAAACCGAAGCCCACGCAGGCCCCGCGGATGACCGCCAGGGTCGGGGTATCGGTGGCCTGGAGCGCCCGGACGACGCTGTGGAAACCGTCGCGAATGCGCTCACGCATCACGTCGGGGCCCGCGCCCGCGACCTGTTTGAACCCCTTCTTCAGGTCCGCCCCGGAGCAGAAGTGCTGCCCCTCGCCGACCAGGACGATACAACGGACCTCGGGATCAGCGTCGGCGGCCTTGATCATCTCCGCCAGGGCCTGGCAGCTGTCGGCGGTGAGCCCGTTGCGGGACTTCGGGTTGTCGATGATGACCCGAGCGACGCGGCCGTTCGTCTCCAGGCGTGCGAGCTGTTCCATGCTGAGGATCCTCCGTTTCGGTCGGGCCGGAACGTAGCACCCGGCCCCGTTTGCGGCCATGCACGTTTATGCAACCCCGGCGCATTGCGGGCGGAGATCCCGGCGTGCTAAGCACGTCACCATGCGCTTCAGCGCCGAAGTACAGAACATCCTCAGTGAGGCAAGGGATCTCGCCGAAGGCGCTGGTCACCCGCTGACCACCGCCCACCTCCTGCTGGCCATGTTCACCAATGAAAACCGGGCTTCCCTGGTGCTCAGTGACCTGCGCGTGACGCCCAAGGGGATCCTCGCGGCGATGGCGCAGGTGAAACGCGCCGACCGCAGCATCTTCGAGTCCGAGGAGCTGCTGGTCGCCGTCGAAGACCGGATGCTGGACGCGGCCCGGCGGAGCGACGCGCGTCTGGTGTCGAGCCTCCACCTACTGATGGCGCTGACCCGCGAAAAGGCGTCGGTGGCGTACCGCGTCTTCGCCTTCATGCGCATCCCGCCGGTCCAGGTGCGCACCCTGGCACTGGCTCGCATCACCGGCCCGGTCCCGCGGCACGTCCAGCGTCAGCAGACTCAGCGCGAGCGCCTGTACGCCGACGAACCGCCCAGCAGCGTCGCCATCTCCGAGGGCGAGTCGCAGCTGAGCCCGGAGCAGCAGCCCAAGCCGCAGCCCATGCCGGCGCCGCGCCAGGCGCCACCGCGCCCTGCCCCGCCTGGTCCTCCCCGGGTGGCTGCTCAGGCGCCTCCGGTGGGACCGCGCCCCAGCGATGAGCCGGTCAGCCCCTTCGCGGACCTCCACAAGCAGGACGACGCACCACCGCCTGTCGTCCCGCTCAAGCCCAGCTCGCCCCAGTCCGACCTCAGCCCGCCGCCGGAACTGGACCCCGCGCTGGCACCGTTCGTGCTGGACGAGGACGAGTTCCCGCTCCTGACCGCCATGGGCCGAAACCTCACGCTGGAGGCCGCCACCGGCTCGCTGGATCCGTGCATCGGTCGGGCTACGGTCATCGACGCGATGATCGACGTGCTCAACAAGCGGCGCTCCAACAACCCGTGCCTGGTCGGCGACCCCGGCGTCGGGAAGACGGCCATCGTCGAGGGCCTGGCTCAGGCGCTCTTCGAGCACGCCGAACGCCTCGGCGCCGAGGATCCCGATGACCTGCGCTTCGCCGACCGCATCATCGTCGAGATCGACGTCGGGGCGCTGGTGGCCGGCACCGAGCTGCGCGGCAGCTTCTCGCGCCGCATGGCCAAGCTCAAAGACGAGGTAAAGTCCGCGGGCGGCCGGGTCATCGTCTTCATCGATGAGTTGCACACCCTGGTCGGCGCGGGCAGCGGTGACGGCGCGCTGGACGCAGCCAACGACCTGAAGACTGCCCTCGCTCGAGGCGAGTTCCCCTGCATCGGGGCCACGACCCGGCAGGAATACAGCCGCCACGTCGAGCGGGACCCGGCGCTGGAGCGGCGGTTCCAGCCCATCGAGGTGGATGAGCCCAGCGAGGAGGACGCCATCGCCATCCTCGAGGGCATCGTCGACCGGTACGAGGCGCATCACAACGTCATGTACAAGGACGACGCCTTGGAGACGGCGGTGAAGATGAGCCGCCGCTACATCGTCGACCGTCGGCTGCCGGACAAGGCCATCAACCTCATCGACACGGCGGCGGCGCGCGCGGTGCGCATGGGCAAAGAGACGGTGGAGGTCAAGGACGTCGCCGAGGTGGTCAGCGAGCTGGCCAACATCCCCATCGAGCGGCTGCTGATGAGCGACGCCGACCGCATTCTGGGGATGCGGGACTACATGGGCGAGCGCGTCATCGGCCACGACGGCGTTCTGGACCTCGTCGCCGAGGTCATCCAGCGCAACAGCGCGGGCTTTTCGTCCAAGCGGCCCATCGGCTCGTTCCTGTTCCTGGGCCCCACCGGCGTCGGCAAGACCGAGACCGCCAAGGCGCTGGCCGACTTCCTGTTCGGGTCCAAGGACGCCATGACCCGCTTCGACATGAGCGAGTTCATGGAGCGCCACGCGGTCAGCCGCCTGTTGGGCGCCGCGCCTGGCTATGTGGGCCACGAGGAGGCCGCCGAGCTGACCGCCGCGCTCAAGCGCCGGCCCTATCAGATCATCCTGTTCGACGAGATCGAGAAGGCCCACGGCGACGTCCTGAACATCCTGCTGCAGGTGCTCGACGAGGGGCACGTCACCGACAGCAAGGGCGCCACGCTGACGTTTTCCAACACAGTCATCGTGATGACCAGCAATCTGGGCGCCGAGGCGCTGACGGCGCGCCGGAAGATCGGGTTTGGCGGCCCGGCCGCGGACGAGAACGGGGAAACGCCGCGGCTGGACCCGGCCGACCGCGAGCGATTCGTCGAGACCGCGCGCAAGGCGCTGCCACCCGAACTCTGGGGCCGTATCGACGAGAAATGCGTCTTCGAGCCGCTGGGACGGCGCGAGGTCCGCCAGATCGCGCTACTGCTCATCGAGGAGTCCGCCTCGCGGCTGGCGGGCGAGCGCGGCATCTCCTACGAGGTCACCTCCAAAGTCGTCGAGTACCTCATCGACCATGGCGGCTTCGAGGCGTCGCTGGGTGCCCGCCCCATGCGCCGTGCCGTGCAGCGCATCTGCGAAACGGCGGTCGCACGGGCCATCCTCAAGGGCGAGGCGAAAGAGGGCGACACGCTCCAGCTGGATGTGGTCGGCAAGAGCGTGGTGGTCGTCGCCGACAGCGACGACTAGAGGTCTCCTGCGCCTGGATGTAAGCCTCGAGCGTCGTCGAAAGCGTCCTCACTTCGGCAGGCTTCGTGGAGGTCTTGCAAGTGGCGCGGACAGCTGCTGGACGACCGGCAACGCAAGCCATTAGGGCCTGACACCCGAGTGCAGGGCCGCCACGTCGCCGGATCCCCGCGACGCGTTGCTGCGCCAGCGACTGCCGACCTCTTGGTCAAAGCGTCTGGAATCGTTGAGATGTATCGCCCTTCGGGCTCCGGCCGATCAGCACGGCTGGCGCCGCACTGATCATCAGTGACACGAAGTGGCGCTGGTGAGCTGCCTTTAGGAGCCCGAAGGGCGATACATGCAATAGTTGAAGGATGATAGAGCGCTTGGTCGGCGCCAGCCGAGCAAGCGCTCGTGTCATCCTGATCCAGGGGAGCGCCCACGACACCGGCGTCCCCCGACGGCAGTGGGCTTTTTCCCACACCTGCCCTCCATCGGCGCGTGCCCTGGCAAGGCTCAGCGCTCCCCTCTAAGCAGCTAAAAACAAAAGCGTCGCACACCTTCTCAGCCGACAGGGTGCACTGCTGAGAACGGTCCCTTTTCGTTTTTGATGCATTTTCAACTTTGAATGAATGTCAAAAATGACTATTCATCAAAACATGGTTTCCGCCTCCTCCCCCCCGACCCGTCACTGGACCCACCTGGGCACCCGCGTGGCGACCTGGGCCGAGCGCTCCGGCTTCCCCAGGGCATTCCGCAACGCGTGGGCTCACATCTTTGAAAAGCCGTCCAAAATGATTGAAAGTCATCCGATGCCGACGGCGGCTTCCAAGACGACCAAACGCCAGCGAACACGGGATGGGCTGCTGATCGCTGCCCAAGAGATCCTCTTGGACCGCGACTCGCCGCCCCTGTCCATTCGCACCCTCGCCGCTCGAGCCGGGGTGGTCCAGGGGACCTTCTACAACTATTTCAAGACCATCGATGATGTCCTCGACAGCATCGCCGTGCTGCTGGCCACCGAGCACCAGCGCATGGTCAACGCGATGGGGGCACGCCAGCTTGTGGTCGATGAACGGGTCGCCCTCATCACCCGCATGTCGTTTCGGCTCTTCGAGCAGGCCACAGGGTTCGGGCGGATCCTGTTCGATTCTGGCTTGCCCATCGACCGCTTCGTGGCCGGACTTCGGCTGCGCATGGTGGGCGACCTCCAGGAGGGGGTTCGCGAGGGTCGCTTCCGCTTCGCTGACCTCGCCGTCGCGCGCACCCTCTACGCCGGCGCCATGTTTGGCGCAGCGCTCGACATCCACCGCCGTGTGCTGCTCCCGGAGTCCATTCCGGCCACGGCCGAGCACATGCTGCTCATCCTCGGCGTCGAACCCGCCCGCGCCCGGGAGCTGGCCAACAAACCCGCGACCTTCCCCGACATGATGCCGCTGCCGCTCTCGCACCTCCGCGGCGCGCCCTAGACGTCCGGCTCCGGCCCCTCCCAGCCCCTACCCCCTCAGCCCCCTGACGACTTCGCGCAACGTCCGCGCGTAAGGAGAGAACCGCCATGTGGAAGACCTGCCTGTGGGCAGGTACGGCACTGCTGTATCTGATGCTGGCCGGCTGTCCCGAGTCGCCCCCCACGTCGAGTTCCGCCTGCCCTGAAGGAACACGAAACTGCCCCTGCGATAGTGGCCAGACCTGCGGCGAGGGGCTGTCGTGCCAAGCGGGTCTCTGCCTTACGGCCCCACCTCAGTGCGCCGAGGGATCCGAAGGCTGCCCATGCTACGCCAACCAGACCTGCGACGGTTCGCTGGACTGCGTGGCCGACACCTGCGTCCCGGGCACCGGCCCCACGACCGGAGCGTTGGGGGACCCGTGTGATGCTGCCACGCCCTGTGGAAACCACACCGACGGAGCGCAGCTGGCCTGCACCGACGGCACCTGTCAGCTGCCCACCGCCTGCACCGAGGGCGAGCTGGGCTGCCCCTGCTTTGGCAACAACACCTGCAACGGTGACCTCGTGTGCTCCAATGGCACCTGCCAGGCTGCAGCGCCCTGCCCCGACGGCGACCTGGGCTGCCCCTGTTTCGGCAACGGCACCTGCAGCGGTGACCTCGTGTGCTCCGATGGCACCTGCCAGGCCATCGTCCCCTGCCCCGATGGCGACCTGGGCTGCCCCTGCTTCGGCAACGGCACCTGCAGCGGCAGCCTCGCGTGCAGCAACGGCGTCTGCCAGGACCCGGCGGGCTGCACCCTGGGCACCCTGGACTGCACCTGCTCGGCCGGCGGCAACTGCGATACGGGCCTCGAATGCAACGCCCAGAACCTCTGTGTGCCCGAACCCCCAGCAGCCGGCGTCCACCTCACCGACGCCACGGTGCGCGCCTGCGGCGTCGTCATCGACCTCGCCGACGTCAGCATCGTGTACAGCGCCGCCGTCATTGGCGACTCCAAGCGCAAGGGCGCACGCCTGGCGCTGTCCTTCAACGCCGTGGCCGACCTGCCCCTGACCGAACCCTTTGCGGTGCTCAACGGGGCCGACGGTCAGCCGGCGGACATGTCTGCCGTAACCCCCGAGACCATCGAGTGCTTCGACCGCCTCGGTGCCCCCGTCGCCAACCCTGGGCTGGTGCTGCAATGAGCCTTACACGTCTGATGATTGGCATCCTCTTCGCCGCCGCTCCGGCGGGCGCCTTCGCCCAGACGGGCGCCTCGGACGACCGCGTGAGCCTGCCGGACGGACCCGGCTCGTTGGAAGGCCTGGGCGACAACGCCAGCGTCGACGCCAACATGGGCGTGGTCAGCCAGTCGGTGACCATGAAGGTCCCCACGGGCTACGCCAACATGACCCCGTCCGTGGGGCTGACCTACAGCTCGGGCGCAGGCTCGTCGATGGTCGGCATCGGCTGGTCCGTGGCCATGCCGGCGGTGACGCGCCTGACCAAGCGGGGCTTGCCCGAGTACGACGTCGCCGACGAGTTCGACGCTGGCGGGGAGTTGGTCCTGCTGCCCGGCACCGACCCTCCAGAGTACCGGCACCGGTTCGAGGGCACCTTCGACCGCTATACGTGGCACGCCCAGGGAACCGGCGACGCCGGCTACTGGCGGGTCCGCAAGAACAACGGCATCGTCGAGTACTACGGCGCCACCAGCGACGGGACTTTGGTGCCCGAGGCGCGCCTGAGCGACCCCGCCGGAACCAACACCTTCAGCTACTACCTGGTGGAGCGGGTCGACCCCTACGACCACCGGGTCGTCTACAGCTACACGTCGTTCGATGACGTGCCGCACCTGACCGGCATCGGCTGGGTGTTCGTCAACGGGACCCCCGAGTACTCGGTGGCCTTCGCCTATGAGGACCGCACTGACCTGCTGTCGGATGGCTCACCCGGGTGGGAGAGTGTTCAGACCAAGCGCCTGTCGGCCGTCGAGATTGTCGCCCATGGCCAGGTCCAGCGCACCTACGCGCTCACCTACCAGAGCGACATGGCCTCGGGCGGATTCAGCCGCCTGCAGTCGGTGACCCAGTACGGCAGCCAGGGCGGCAAGTACCCCGTCGAGCACACCTTCGAGTACTCCCAGGCGCTGGGCGTCGACTGCCAGCAGGCCGCCTGTGGTCAGCCCACCGTCGTCACCATGCAGGGCCCTCCCATCGGCACCGACATCAGCACGGGCCGAGCGACGCTCATCGACATGAACGGTGACGGCCTGCCGGACTTCGTCGACACCAACGACGGGGGCCTGGCGCATCGCATCTTCATCAGCGAGCTGGACCCGGCGACCGGCACCCACAGCCTGGCGCCCTACATCGAAAGCTCGGTGGGCGTGCAAGGCGGCCACGACCTCGCGTCGCCGTTCGTCCAGGTGCTCGACATCAACGGCGACGGGTTCACCGACATGCTGAACGCTCAGACGGGTGAGGTGCTGGTCAACCGCGGCCAGGGCGACTGGGACCCGGTGGCGTTGTCGCTGTGGGGTTCCGGGGACACCGGCGGACTGCCTGACCTGAGCGGTGACTTCGAGGTCGACGACAACGAGCTGGGAACCATCCGCTTCATCGACTACGACAACGACCGCCGCATCGACATCATCCGGTCGCGGTTCAGCGGTGCCTCCAACGAGACGTCGATCTTCCGCAACACCGGCAGCGGCGCGTTCCAGAACGACCCCAACGCGATGAACATCGGCGAGGGCTTCGACGCCGACACGCTGGAGCTCAACGACATGAATGGCGACGGCCTGCTGGACCCGGTGCAGGTGCTCGCCGACCAGGTCCGCTACCGGCTCAACCTTGGCTGGGGACAGTGGGGGCCTTGGCAGACCTTCAGCGGCTTTTCGTTCACGACGCAGGAGGCCATCGACGCGGAGCTGGAAGACCTCAACGGCGATGGCCTGGCCGACCTGGTCCTGGTCGCCGGCAACGAGGTCCGCTACTGGCTCAATCGCAACGGCGCCAGCTTCGACGCCGAGCAGAGTATCACCAGCGGTCAGGCCGCCGGCGACCTCCCCCTCAAGGACGCCAGCACCACGGTCCTGTTCGCCGACATGAACGGCAACGGCTCCTCCGACGTGGTGTGGATCGATGCCTCGGGCGCGGTGACCTACCTCGAGATCTTCCCGATTCGCCCCAACCTGCTGACCAAGGTTGAAAACGGCATCGGTCGGGTCACGGAGTTCAGCTACGCCACCTCGGCCGCGCAGCGGTCCGAGGACGCCATGGCCGGCAACCCCTGGCAGTACCCGATGCCGCACCCCATGACCGTGCTGGCCACCATCGATGAGTACGACCTGTGGAGCAACGTCCACCGCGTCATGAGCTACGACTACCAGGACGGCTACTACGACGGCGACGAAAAGGCCTTCCAGGGCTACGGCTTCGTCCAGCAGGTGCTGCCGGGCGACCCCAGCGTCAAGGGAGGAACCGTCGCCACCACCTACGACCTGGGCGACACCGACACCTACCGTAAGGGGTTGAAGCTGACGGTCGATGCGCTGGACGAAGCGGGGGCCGCCATCAGCAGTGAGTCGATGGTCTACGGCGACTGTCTCGTGGCGGGGATACCGGCTTCCGGACTGGCCTTCGACATCCGTCATCTGTGCCTGCAAAGCATGACCCGCACCTACAAGGAGGGCCTGAGCGCCGACCAGTGGGTCACGACCTCCAGCAGCTTCCTGTACGACGGCTACGGCAACGCCACCTGGGTCGGCGACGAAGGTGTCGTGTCCATGGGCGGAGGCGGTTGCCCCGTCTGCACCGAACCAAGCTTCTTCGGCCAACCCTGCGGCCCCACCTGTAGCGGCGACGAGCAGTACACCTCGACCGAGTTCGCAGACCCCACGGCGTCTAGCAACAGCGCCCACTGGAACACCGGCATCCAGACGAGCCTGCGCACCTATGGCGTGGCGGCCAGCGACGGTTCCCCGCTGACCGATGCGTACGCCGAATTCCGGTTCTACTACGACGGCGCCGCATTCGAGGGACTGCCTTCGGGCCAGTTCGACAAGGGCTTCCTGTCGCGCCGGACCAAACGCATCGACACTGCAGGAGCGACGGTTCCCGCCGCGCGCCACATGTCCGACAGCCACGGCAACGTCATCGAAGGCATCGACCCCAACGGGGACGTCTCGGGCACCACCCACCGCAAGCGGTTGACCTACGAGCCCACCGGGCTGCGGCTCATCACGGTGGAACGGACGGTCCACACCGCGAGCGCGCCCTACGAGTTGCGGCAGCACATCACCTACGACCCACTTTGGGACAAGCCCGTCACCACCACCGGCTGGGCGCTCGTCGAAAACGGCAACGAAACCCCCAGCGGGGGCATCGCCGAGGCGGCGTACGACGAGTTCGGCCGCATGGTGGCGCTGGCGCGTCCCGGTACCACCCTGGCCAGCCCCTCGGACACCTACATCTACGACCTCGCGAGCCCCATCAGCCGCACCATCGCCCGCAAGCGTTCCGTGGCCGGAGGTCCGTGGGACATCGAGCGGGTGGACTGCATCGACGGCTACGGCCGAACCGTGCAGGAGCGCCACCGGGTGGCCGAAGGCGAGTACCTCGTCAGCGACAGCACGGTCTTCAACGTCTCGGGCCAGGTGCAGGAGCGGTTCCAGCCCTACATGGCCGACAGCGGCGTGTGCGAGACCTCCCCGCCCAGCGGCGTTGCCTCGACGCGCACCTTCTACGACGCCGCGCTGCGCCAGGTCCGACGGCTACAACCCGCGCCCGCGCCGGGCGAGCCGGAGCCCGAGCAGACCTGGAGCTACCTCCCCCTGGGCGTCGTGTACGCCGACGCCGAAGACAACCGGGTCGGTGGCCCCCACGAAGACACGCCGATGACGACTTGGCGCAACGGGCTGGACGTGGCCTACCGCCACGAGCGCATCCCTGCTCCGGGCGCGGCCCCCGATGTGTTCACCCTGCTCTACGACAGCATCGGGCTGCGCACCGGCATCGTGGACCCGTCGGGCATCCGCTACGAGATGACCCTCGACCTGGCTGGCCGGGCGGTCGCCATCGACGACCCGGACCGGGGCCTGACCACGATGCAGCTGGACGCCGCCGGCAACGTCGTCCGAAAGGAGGATGCCGTCGGAGCCGTGACGCTGGCGACTTACGACGACCTCAACAGGATGTTGGCGGAGTGGGAGGAGGCCGTCGGCGAGCCCAGCCGCGTGAGTTGGGCCTACGACCGGCTTCCCCCCGGAGTGACCTGCACCGACGACGCGTGCCAGAACCTGGCTGGGGAGCTCGCCGTTGCCACCTACCCCCTGGGCGACGGCACCTTCGGCCAGGACCGACACGGGTTCAACGAACGAGGCTTTCAGGTCCACCTCGAGCGCAACCTCGGCGGCCACACGTTCACGGTCGCAAGCACTTACGACAACGCCGACCGCAACACCGCGGCGGTCCTGCCCTCGGGACTGACCATCACGAACACCTGGGACGGCATGGGACGCCCCACCGCCGTTCCTGGCTACATCACCAAGATCACTTACGACCGGCACATGGTCGCCCAGCTCGACCTGGCCAACGGGGTGACGACGGCCTACGCCTTCGACGACCGCGACATGTTCACCGACAAGGTGACGACCGGTCCGTCGGACGAGCTGCTACTGTCCTACAGCGTGACCCGCAACCGGCTGGGCCACATGCTGTCGGTGACCGACAACCGCCCCACCGACGGCTCGCCGCGTGGGTCGGCGAGCTACACCTACGACAGCCGATACCGACTGGTCGGGGCGGAACTCGACCCCGACCAGCCGGCTTGGGTTGAACAGCTCACCCAGACCTGGGACGGCTCGGCGCGGCTCACCTCGAAGGTATCCGACCTGGGCACGGCCAGCCCCGCCCACCTCGGCACCATCACTTACGGCGGCAGCGACGGAGGGCCCCGCGCGGCCACCAACGCCGACGGTATCGCCATCGCCTACGACGCCACGGGCAGCATGGTGGCCAAGGGCGACCGGACGTTCGAGTGGGATCATCGCACCACACTGACCCGCGCCACCGAGGGCGGCGCTGAGGTGGCCCGGTTCGGCTACGACGACGCCGGCCTCCGGGTCGTCAAGTGGGAGAACGGCTCGACCACCTACTACGTGGGGCCGGACTTCCACGTCCGGGACGGCGTCGCCATCACCCGGGTCGGCTTGAAGGACGAAAAGTCCGTCGAGCTGCACGACCCGAGCTTTGCAGCGACCTTTCTCTCCGACCTGGCGCCGGCAACAGGTGCCGACGACGCTCTGACGGCCCAGCCCGACGCAGTTATCACGGCGGCGGATGCCTGGATGAGCTGGGCGGTCACCGACGGCGTGCTGGACTTCGCCGCTCCGACGACTCCCTCGAAGGTCAACGAACTGCACCGCGCGTACCTGTGCCGCCTGCTGGACGGCGACGAACCGACGACGCGCTACAACCACACCGACCTGCGTCAGAACGTCGTGCTCGTGACCGACGACAACGGCGTTCCCGTGGGCCGTCGCGAGTACTACCCGGACGGCAGCATCCGCCACAGCCAAGGGTGGGACCGCAGCCACGGCTATAGCGGCAAGGAGCGGGATGCGTCGACCGGACTGGTCTACTACGGCGCCCGCTACCTCGACCCGTCGCTGGGGCGCTGGACCGTGGTGGACCCGGGCTTCGAGGACCTCAGCGAAGTCGACGCGACGCAGCTGCCGGAAGCCATGTCGGTATACGGCTTCAACGCGGGCGACCCCATCAACAACCGGGACCCCGACGGCCGCGAGCCCGTGACCATCATCGTCACCGCGACGCTCATTGGCGTGGCGGGGGCCATCTCGGCGGGCGTGGTCCAGTACCGCATCGAAAAGCTCAAGGGCAACAAGGGCTGGTCGGTGGCCATGAAGGTAGGCACCGCGGCTGCCGTGGGCGGCGCATCCGCCGTCGCCTCGGGGGGATGGAGCATCCTGGGAACCGTCGCCAAAGCCGCAGCCGTGGAGGCCGCGAACGCACTGAACGACCCGAAGAACCCCCAGACCGCCAGCGAAAACATCACGGCCGGCGCTTCGGCAGGCGCCTTCGCCGGTGGCGTCATCAACTTCAGCATCGCCGCCGCCACGGGCGACCTCGGGGGCGTCGTAGAGCAAGGGCTCAGCGCGGCAAAGCTGGCCTACGGCGCGCTGGATGCGGCGGTGGCAGCGGAGAGTGGGTCGAACATCCGCGGCCACGCCTGGGAGGCCATCAAGAAGAAGTTCCCGGACACGGCTTCGGCCGCCATCAAGAAGGGGGCCACCGGGGCAGAGAACAAGCTTCAGAAGGCCGCCCGAAAGCACCACAAGGCCAGCAAGAAGCGCGTGCCCAAGACGGGCAGCTCGAGCCTGAGCGCCAGCACCAAGTTCGACCTCATGAAGAGCGGCAAAGCCACGACGCGCCTCAAGGGAGGCGGTCCCACCAAGCCGGCCAAGCCCGCCACCAACTAGCCGTCTGTCACGGGTGGTCCGTCGGTCGGCGGGCGCCCTGGCCATACTCATCGTCACACAGGAGCCAGCATGAACCTCCACTCCAAGACCCGGTCGCCAGCCAGCTTCACCAAAATCGTCGGCACGTTGGCACTGGTCGCCGGTCTTCTCGGCGTCCTCCCGCCTGCCCATGCCGACGGAAGCCTGGCGACCGACGGCGTGCCCCGATTCGTCCCCTACCGAGGCGTCCTGGAGAAGGATGGTGCGGTGTACGACGGCCAGATCGACATGCAGTTCGACCTGTTCGACGGTGCCGCTTCCAACACCCCGGTCTGGTCAGAGGTCCAGACGGTGACGGTCTATGCCGGCGAGTTCCAGGTGTTGCTGGGCGCCAGCAGCCCGGCCAGCGTGCAGAACCTGGATGTGGCGTTCTCGACGGCCGACGACATGTACCTGGGCGTGACTCTGGACCCCTCTGGAACGCCGGCGGTGCTGACCAACAAGCAACGCTTCCTGCCGGTGCCGTTTTCCTACTGGACCGAGACGGCCACCGACCTGAACGTCGGGAGCAACCTGACCACAGCCACGGCGACCATCAACGGGGCGGCGACCCTGAACAACACGCTCGAAGTGATGGGTCAGAGCACCATGCGGGGGCTGACCTTCGTCAGGAACAAGGTCTTCATCTCGATGACCGACCAGCATGACGTCTGGATTCAGGGAGGTCTTCCCCCCAACGACAGTGGGGAGAACCGGAACCTGGCGATGGTCGGATTCGACGAGGGCAACGGCGACTACCTGGCCATCAACTGGAACGGCGAATACCAGGGCGGCACCCAGCTTCAGGGCAACACCACGGCGACCGGCAACTTCACGACCAGCGCCACGTTCACGGCGAGCAGCACGGCCAACCTGAACGGCACGACGAACCTCACCGGCACCACCAACCTCAACGGTCAAACCAACGTCAACGACCGATTGAGGGTCACCAGCGACGACCCCAATTGGGACGTCTACATCCAGGGTGGCTCGGCGAGCTCCGGCGACAACCGCAACCTGGCGTTGCTTGGCCGCGACGAGGACTCGGGCGACTACCTCGTCATCAACTACGCCAACGAGTACGCCAACGGCACCCGCGTCCAGAGCGACCTGAGCGTATCCGGCACTTTCCGCGCAGGATTCGTCAGCAAGCGGTGCTCGGGCACGCAGACCTGTACCTGCGATGGCGGCCGAGTGGCCATCAGCGGCGGTGGCTTCTGCGCCGCGGGCATGCAGGTCAATCGCCCATACACGAGCAGTCTGTCGTGCATCTTCCCGCCGGGTCCCGGTCCGTCCGCGTGCCCACTTCCCGACGGTTGGACGGTGACCTGCTCCTCCGGAAACCCTCAGTGGGTCTGGGTCAACTGCGCCCGCATCGCCGTCGACTGACGGCCTCCGTTCCACTGCATCTGACGCTCCCACCCGCTTCGCCTGGCTTCGGAGGACCGCGCCATCATGACCCACGTGCGCCTGCTCAGACCCCTGTTTCCAACGTTCGCGACGCTGCTCCTGGCAGCCTCGCTCGTGGGCTGTGACGACAGCTCACCGACCACGACCACCCCAGACCCCACCGTCGCCCCCTGTACTGCCGGTACCCTGGCCTGCGAATGCCTGTCCGACGGCAGCTGCTCGGGCGAGCTCATCTGCGCCTCGGGCCTATGCGTCGAGGAGCCCTGCTCGGAGGGCACCGAGGGCTGCCCCTGCTTTGGCAATGGAACCTGCCTCGGCGGCCTGCGTTGCGACGAGGCCCTCTGCATCACCGACACCTGTCCCGACGGCACTGAAGGCTGCGCGTGCGGAGCCGGCAACAGCTGCAACTCCGGGCTCACCTGCGCGTCCGGAACATGCACCCCGGTCGTCGAATGCCCCGCCGGCACCGAGGGCTGTCCCTGCTTCACCAACGCCACCTGCTACCCCGACCTCACCTGCTCGGGCGGCACCTGCGCGCCGGTGGTGTGCGAGGAAGGTACCCAGGGATGCCCCTGTTTCGGCAACGGCACCTGCACCGTCGGGCTGGAGTGCACCACCGGCACCTCTGACGGCGTCTGCCAGCCACCGCCCGAGTGCCCCAGCGGCACGCAGGGATGCCCCTGCGCCAACGGCAACAGCTGCGCCCCGGGCCTGGCCTGCCAGGCGGATGTCTGCGTGACAGCAGGCTGCACGGCGGGCACCTATGGCTGCGTCTGTGCGGCGGGCGACTGCATCGGTGACCTCGTCTGCGTCGACGGCACCTGCGACACGCTCCCCTGCACCGCCGGAACCCTCGGCTGCGCCTGCGACGCGGGCGCCTGCGGCGACGGCCTGTTCTGCGACCAGGGTCTATGCGCGACGCTGGGGTGTACCCTCGGCGACCTGGGCTGCCTGTGCACCCCCGACAAGGGGTGCAACGGCGCCGGGCTCATCTGCAACGCGGGAGGATTCTGCCAGCCGTCGCCCTGCCCCGCAGGGACAGAGGGTTGCCCCTGCGGCAGCGGCGAGGTCTGCGGCTTGAGTCCCAAGGGCGAACCGCTGACGTGCGATACCGCGTCGGGCCTCTGCGTCTCTGACTGTGACCCGGGGACCTCGGGCTGCGCCTGTGCCCTTGGCGCCGACTGCTACGACCCGAGCGACGGATGCACCAACGGCTATTGCATGGTTCCCGACTGTGCGCCGGGCACACTTGGATGCAGCTGCGGCTCCGGCGCATGCCTGCCGGGCCTTGCCTGCATCGGTGGAAGCATCTGCGTCGACAACACCGGGTTCCTCGGCGGCGCCTGCTATGGCGACGGCTCGTGTGCCTACGGATTCAGCTGTGAGCTGGGCGCCTGTCAGGTCTGCCCCCCCGGCCAGATGGGCTGCGACTGTGTCGAGGGCACCTGCGCCGGCACGCTGGAGTGCGTTGCCGGGACCTGCGACGAGGTCATTGCAGGCCCGACGCCGCCCGCCGACCAGCCCTGCTACACCCCGTGCCAGGGCAACCTCACGGCTCCCGATGGCACCGTCGTCATCTGCGACGCCGACCGGCTGCTGCCGGGCTGCTTCGACGGCCTGGAATGCGTCGACGGCTCCTGCGTCACCCCGGGGACCACGCCACCGGGCTGCACCGTGGAGACCGACTGCGCCGACTTCCAGACCTGCATCGCCGGCGGCTGCTACTCCACCTGCATCGCCGACGTGGATTGCCAGACCGAAGCCGGTGAACTCTGCCACAAGAAGGTCTGCCGACAGGCCTGCTCGGCCGAGGACTCCACCACGCCCTGCCCCGCCGGCTTCGCCTGCGAGACCGAGGATGGCGTAGCCGGCGCCTGCACCCCCGTCGTCCCAGTGGCCGAGGGCGCGCAGCCGCAGACGGTGGTCTACGCCGACTTCACCGTGGATACACCCGCCATTGCGCTGACAAACGCGGCGTCCGAGCACCAGGTCCTCATCCGCAACGACAGCCCCGCCACCGAGACGTTCATCGTTCGCAAGCGGACCCACACCAAGTACCTCGACAACGGGGACCTCGAAGTCGCCAGCGACCCGTGGAACGACGGTGTGGCGTGCGACCCGCTCATCGATTGCCCGCTGACCTGGCTCGACATGGGCCCCATCGGCACCGTTTCCAAGGTTCAGGACTTCGAGGTGACGCTGACGGCCGGTGACGAAGCCGCCATCGACATCGCCTTTGACGGCAGCTCCAACGTCACCCGTTGGGACGGTCGCATCGACGTCGTTCATCCCACTCTGGGCGTCAAGAGCATCACGCTGACCTACTCCGAGCGGCCCGACGGGCGCTGGAACGGAAACGTGTACTACTTCGCCAGCTTCGGCGACGTGGGCCTGGCCGACTGGGTCCAGGACAAGACGTCGACGGCAAAGATTCAGGCCGTAGGCAACGCGCTGGTGCAGCGATGGGCGGCCTTCCGCCTGGGCAATATCGGCTGGGAGAACTTCCAGGCCGTCCTGAAGTCCACCCAGACCGAGTCCTGGCGCTGGGCAACGGTCAAGAAGGACTGCCCGGCCGCCGGAGGCGCCTGCTACCCCTTCACGAACAATCAGCTGGGGCTGGTGACGTACACCTCCAACCAGACCTCGGTCCCGGTGCCCAGCGGGCTGGTCGAACTGCCCCTGTCGATGAATCTGCACGCGTCCAACCCCGATGAACCGGGGCTCATGAGCGGCCGCATCGAAAGCCAGATGACCCTGCAGTACGCCGGCAACCCCGCCGTGACGCTGAATTTCGAGGGCGACCCGTCGCAGTGCGACCTGACCGTTGGCGGCGCCTGCCTGGCACTGCTGAACGGCATGAACGCCGAGATCTACATCGGCGGGCGCTACACCACCGACGCGGCAGATACGGACTGCGCCCAGCGCTCGGGCGACGGCTACGCACTCATCCAGATTCCGTGGCTGGTGCCCGGCTTCGAGCGCGCGACCTTCCTCGACGAAACCACCGGCTCGCGCTACCGCTACGAATGCCGCGACTCGCTGCTCCCGTTCGCCAACGGCGGCGAGGCCCTGACCGACGCGCAAGTGGCCGACAACGTCAGCCTGTCGGTGTCCAACCCCATCCCGGACGCGCGCACCCGACGTCGCACCCTGACCCTGATCGACGGCGCCCTGGTCAACCAGAACCAGCTGTTCATCCTGTTCCGCGAGGACTACGACTCGTTCCTGCCGGACGACGTCGAGCCCTTCAGTGCCTACGGCTACATGCTGCTGGAGCGGGAGGAGGCGACCCTCGATCCGGCTGACGACAACGGCAACGACACGCCCGACGTCTACGAGGGCTCTGTTCCCGAAGACAACCGGTCCGAGCCGGACGACGTGCTGGCCATCAGCTGCTCGCCCGAGCTGGTCAACGCAGCCACCGGCGGCACCTCGGTCACCGCGAGCAACGCGGCCCAGCTGGTCGACGCCCTGATCACGGGCCGGGACACCTCGGTGCCGCCGCAGATCATCGGCGCCGGCTCCAACGAGATCGTCCACTACCTATGTGCCGACACGGGCCTCATCGACGGTGGCCCCGGAGCCAAGACAGGCATCTTCCAGGTCATCACCAACACCAACACCTGCGGGTTCGCGAGCGCCGGCGACAACTTCTACGACAACAACGGCAGCTGCGACGATGGAGGGCCCGATAGCGACACGTCCATCTGCGACATCGGCACCGACGTCACCGACTGCGGGCCCCGCAAGGCCTCCGACGGCGACCTGCGCGAGCCCTGTCCGGTAGGCAGCGACGTCACTTTCTTCACCCTCGAAAGCACATTCACCCAGGCCAACGTGGCCGCCCTCGGCTGCCAGGCCAGCGGTACCTGCCAGGAGCAGCTCAACGCCTGGCTCCAGGATGGCACCGTCGTGCAGCTGGACCCGGTGTGGCGCTGCCAGGACAGCAACGCGGTCTTCTGCGACGACGACCGCTTCGACCTGCGCTCCGACAAAGAGTTTTTCTCGAAGACGGACCCCGGCACGGTGTTCCCGGAGATCTACGCCGAGACCGACATGGCGTTTCGGTACAAGACCCGCTTCGTCAACCGGACCGACGGTAGCACTCCGGGCTTCGTGCCCCAGATCTGCATCCCCAACAGCAACCAGATCCCCTATTGCTACGACCCGAAGGCCATCGAGGGACTCCGCGAACGCGTCGATTGCCTGCTGACACTCTGGCAGGACCACTACGACGCCATCGTCGCTTCCAGCCAGGCGTCCGCCAATCGGCTCGATGACTTCCTGTGCAGCAACTTCGCGTACGCCGAGGCGTGCCATCAGTCCCTGGCAGGGGCGCCGGTCACCCACGACGGCTTCGAGCGGCTGTACGCCGAGCTTCTCGTCATGCTCGGCGACGACGCGTACACCGCCGCGTTCGCCTCGCGCTTCGATCTCGTGGGCACCAACCCGCAGTCGTTCGAAGGCGCCCTGTTCGAGACCGGCGGCATCAACCTCAGCGGGGCCGCCGGCTACGAGATGGTCAGCCTCTACAAAGCGACCCAGTACTACCAGGAGGTGCTCGACCGGTTCTACGCCATGAGCCCAATACTGTGGGAGTCACTCTCCTACGGCTTCGGCAACCAGAACTTCATCACGCCCGAGACGGTCGTGCGCTACTTCGACCGCCTCGTGCGCGCCTCCACCCAGAAGTCCCGCGCCTGGAGCGAGGCCGCCAAACGCTATCAGGGCTTCAACCAGCCCGAGCTGGCGCGCACCGTCATCGAGCGCGCCTATACCGCGACCTACGTCGAGTCCATCCTGCTGTCGCGCCTGATGCTCGACATCGTCGACGTCCTGTCGCCCGAGGACCGGCCCCAGGTCATCGCCGTGCTGGACGAAGGCCAGCGCCGCTACCGGATGGCCATGCTGGACATGCAGAACGTGTTCGCCGACATCAGCGACGACATCACGTTCTTCGGACTCCCGCCGGAGTACATCCCGTTTCCGACGATGGACCCCGGCTCGCTGGAACAAAACGCCTTCGAGAACATCCTCGTGCGCGCCAAGGCCAAGCTGGAGACCGCCAGGTCCCGAGAGAACATGGCCATCGAGCGGTCCAAGGCGTTCGAGAGCGACGCCACCGAGTTCCAGAGCGAGCTCGTCCGCCTTCGGAACACGTACGACAATCAGCTTGCCGACATCTGCGGCGACTTCGAAGGCCCCGACGGCAAGCTCTACCCGGCGATTTCCCGGTACGCCGAGCTCGACCCCATCATGAAAGGTTGGGGCAACCCCTGCGGCATGGCGGGCTCGGGGCAGGTCTTCGAGGCGATGGCCCAGTACGACCTCGTCCTGGTCGAAGCCCAGAAGCTGCGCACGCAGTACCAGAACATCCTCGAGGAGGTGGCCATCGAACAGTCGCGGGTGGAGGCCCAGTGCGGGCTGACCCTGGACCTGGCGGACTACAAGTACCAGCAAGGCAAAGAGATCCGGAGCATCAAGGACGACATCCGGGACCTCGAGATCGTCGTCGGCGCCCTGGACCGGGCCATGAACGTGGCCAGCACGCTGGCCGGCCTGGCCAACTGCTCGGTGGGCTTCTCCACGTCCTGCAGTCAGGCCGCCATCGGCGTCGCCATCTTCGGTGGTGTCGCAGCGGGCATCAACCTGGATGCCGGCATCGCCGAGGCCTTCATCAAGGAGAAGGAGTCGGCCATCGAGAAAATCGAGCTGAAGACCGCTTACTGGGAGAGTGCCTCGCAGTGCACCGCGGCCCAGATCGACGGCAACGCCCGAATGGCGACGACGCTTCTGCAGCTCAAGGAGCTCGACCTGGAGACGACCCGGCTCCAGTACCAGATTCGGCTGGAAGCCGCGCAAATCAAGGCGCTCGTGAACCGCGCCAAGCGGCTGGAGGACGAGCTGACAGAGACCACCGAGATGAGCGTCAACGTGTTTGCCGCCCGAGCCGACCCGAACGTGCGCATCTACCGCGACGACGCCATCGTCAACGCCGAGGTCGCCTTCGACGACGCCATCAAGGAAGCGTATCGGGCCACGCGCGTGCTGGAGTACTACACCAGCCAGAGCTACGCCGCGCTCGAGCAGCTGTTCCTGATTCGTCTCGTCCAGTTCGGCGACTACAACCTCGAGAACTACCTCATTGAGCTGGAGAACGCCTTCTACGACTTCGAGGAGACCTACGGGCTCCCCGACACCCGTGTGGCCATGGTCTCGCTGCGCGACGACATCCTGCGCATCCCGCAGATGTCGCTGGACGGCACGGCGCTGACCCAGACCGAACGCGTGACCCTGATGCGCGCTGCTCTGGCCGACCCCGAGCGGCTGGACGACAACGGCTACCTGACCATCCCCTTCCCGACCACCATCGACACCCTGTCGCCCCTGACTCGCAACCACAAGATCCTCTACATGATGGCGGAAATCATCGGGTCGAATGTGGGCGACACCATCGCGCGGCTGTACGTGCGGCAGAAGGGTACGGCCGCGGTCCGCGGACTGAGCGGCGACACCGACTACTACCGCTTCCCGTCCCTGACCGCCGTCATGAACCCGTATCTCAACGGCGCCAAGACCGTGTTCGACGACGCCGTCTACAAGAGCTACCGGTTCCGCGACCGGCCGTTCGTGAACACCCACTGGGAGCTGGTCATCAACCAGCGCGACGAACAGGAGAACCAGGACATCGACCTGCAGTCGCTGACCGACGTTCGCCTCTACGTCTACTACGAAGACTTCACCGCGCTGGATGACTAGGGGGACCGGATCATGACGAGCAACGCAATGCGTCTTTCTGCGGCTCTGATGAGCCTGGCCATGGCGGTGGCGCTGACCGGCTGCCCCGAGGTCGTCTTGCCCACGGGCCCGGCTACTCCCGAGTGCACGGTCAGTGCCGAGTGCGAGGGCGGCCAGGTGTGCGGCGGTGGCGGGACATGCCAGCTGTGCGGCGCCGACATTCAATGCGAGGCCGAATATGGCAACGGCTGGACCTGCTCGGAGGCGGGGGGCTGCGTCGAGCCGACGACGCCTCCCTGCCCCGAGGGCACCGAAGACTGCCCCTGTGGGGTCGGCGAAAGCTGCGCCGACAGCCTGGAGTGCCGGGACGGTCTCTGCCAGGAGCCGGTGGTTCCGCCCTGTCCCGAAGGCACCCTGGACTGCCCGTGCGGCGCTTCGGCCACGTGCAATGAAGGACTCGAATGCACCGACGGCACCTGCCGGGAACCGATAGTTCCGCCGTGCCCTGTGGGCACCCTCACATGTCCCTGCGACGCCGGCGACGCCTGTAGCGACGGGTTCTGCGTCGATGGCACCTGTGTCGACTGCGTACGTGGCGACGAGGGGTGCGCATGCTACCCCAACGACACGTGCAACGCCGGCTTGGAATGCGATACCGCCAACGGCGTGTGCATCAGCTGCCCCGCTGGCAGCGATGGATGCGCGTGCGACGCGGGCGAGTGTGGCTCGGGGCTCTTGTGCATCGACGACACGTGCGCGCAGGACACCTGCGTCGACGGTGCCGAAGGGTGCCCCTGCAACAGCGACGCGACCTGCGACGCCGGCCTGGCCTGCGTCGACAGCCTCTGCGAGCCCTGCACCAACGCGATCGAAGGCTGCCCCTGCGACGATGACGACATCTGCGTGGACCTCGTGTGTGACCCGGACGACACCCTCTGCCGCCCGAGCGTCGCCTGCGTGGTGGCCGAATGCGGCCCCAACCAGCTATGCGAGGAGCCGCAGGCGCTGACCGAGGACGCGCTCTGCCTCGAGGCCTGCGAGACCGGCTTCATGTGGGACATCAACACCGACGCCTGCGTGCCGAACACCGACGCCAACTGCGACCCCGGCGCCGCCGGCAGCATCCTGGCCACCTGCGACGCCCAGAACCGAGCCTGCGACGCCAGCGGCATGCCGGCTCAGTGCGGCCCCTGCAAAGACTTCTTCGTGGACGACGGCGGCACCCTGCAGATCTGCCGCCCGGTGCTGACCTGCGTCGACCAGGGGTGCGCCGCCCTGAACCGAACCTGCACGGCGGAGACCGCCACCACCGACGCCTTTTGCGGCGGTTGCCTGGAGTTCTTCGTGGACGACGACGGCACCCTGACCGAATGCCGCGCCGTCCTGACCTGCGATGGCCAGGGCTGCGCCGCCGCCAACCGCGTGTGCACGGCCGAAACCGCAACCTCCGACGCTGCCTGCCAGGAATGCCTGTCCGGATTCACCGACGAGGGCGGCACCCTGACCGAGTGTCGGGCCTGGCTCACGTGCCTGGACGTGGACTGTGCCGCGCTGAACCGCGACTGCCTGGATACCGATGGGCAGACGTTTGACGCCAGCTGCAGCAGCTGCTCGGCCGGATTCGTCGAAAAGGAGGGACTGTGCGTGGTCCCCGACACGTGCATAGCCGATGTGCCGGGGAGCATCCTCGCCCAGTGCGACGCCGAGTTCCGGGTCTGCAACGAGCCGCTCGGCGAAGGGGGCAGCTGTGGCGAGTGCATCACCGACTACTCCGAGGACCCTGCCACCGGGCTGTGCGTCCCCAACACCTCCTGCATCGACCTGGACTGCGCCGGAAAGAGTCGCGTCTGCTTGGGCGACTTCCCCTTCCAGAGCTGTGGGGACTGCCTCGACGGTACGCTGGAGAGTCCGTTGGACCCCGAGTTTTGCATTCCTCCCCTGAGCTGCGGCAATCATCCGGCCGCCGTGGCCACCACGGCAGAGCCCGCAGGGGCCGGCAACTGCGCCGGCAATGGCTGGAGGGTCGATGCCGGCGGCGATTCGGACTTCGATGACACCCTGGACCCCGTCGAAGTCGCTCAAACCGGCTACATCTGTGACGACAGCGGGACGCTCTTGACCGTGGTCACCTCCCTGGGGCCAGGCGCCGAATGCACCTACGGCGGGTGGCGCGTGGACGCAGGCCTCGACATCGCCGACGGCGGCGGAGTCGCTGACGATGGGGTTCTGGCGATCGGGGAAATCGACCTGACGCTGTCGGTGTGCAACGGCCCCGACACCCTGACCTGCAGTCCCGACGACTTCTGCGTCGAGGGCGACGGCGTGTCGACCAACGCCGTGTGCGCGACAGCCCAGTGCGGCCAGGGACTGGCGTACAGCGAATGGACCGGCCAGTGCGAGACCTGCACGGTCACCTGCGGGGACACCGAAGGCGAGACCGGCCGCATCTGGCCCTTCACCCTGCAGGGATCGACCGAGTGCATCTGCGAGTCCGAGCAGGGCTACTACTGGGACGAGGGTGGAACCCGGGAGACGCGGCCGTGCGACGCCGACGGGGACGGCTGGACCCGGGACGCCGCGCGGACCTACATCAACTCCACCGACCCCGCCGTGAAGCAGAACGCCCGTTGCCAGCTGCGGGTCATCGACCGCTTCGTGCTGCAGAACGAGCTGGGTCAGCGGCAGGAGGTTCAAATCTGCGCCGGAGACACGACCTTTGTGCTCGATGACGGCGTCTCGCCCTGCGCCAACACCACCATCCCGCTCTACGAAACGCTGCGCAACGACGACGCCAACGAGCTCGCCTCCGTAGGCTCCCTCGCCCCCGCGTACAGCTACAGCGGCGTCGGCCGTCAGCTACGTCCGTCCGAGGTCAATCCCCTGACGCGGGCATGCCTCCAGGGCGCCGACTACAACGACAACAACGTCACCGACATCCGCGAATGGCACGGCATCGCCGAGAGCGACTTCCCCAACCCCAGCAACGACATCTTCATCCAGGAGAAGTGGATCCTCAGCAACTTCAGCTTCTACACGGAGCTGCACCGCAGCTGGTACGAGAACGGCCCGTCGTCGACCCTCGTGGGCCAGTACGTCATCGCCGAGCGATCCCGTTGCGAGTTGGGTTTCCCAATGACCTATGGGCCCAGCACCACCAGCGACTATTGGAAGGAGTGCACCCGGAATCGGGACACCAGCTTCGACCCCACCGACGGGTCGGTGTCGCCGGACTTCACCTACGACTTCGCGCGTTGGAACTGCGACGCCACCAGCGGCACCTGCCCTCAGCCGCCGCCTCCGACTGACGCCGTGCCGGGAACCGACCCGCCCGAGCACGGTCTGTGTCAGGTCAGCCCGCTTCCCCCCCAGGACGACGAGTGCGTCGGGACCAACACCGACCCCTGGCGGTGCACCAACGGCGGGGTCTGGCGCGGGATGAACCACCACAGCCAGTTCAAATGCGTCGTCGTCGACGACACGGCCTCTATCGTCGAGCCGCACCTCCCGGTGGCCAGCTTCTATGTCGCCGAACCGGGTGAGTCGGAGCCGCCGTACGTGTTCAACAAGTGCAACGTCGACTGCCCCACAGGCGACGACACCTGCGCTGTGGATTGCGCCGGCGACAAGTGTGTGGACTCGACGGAAGCTCCCGCTGCGTTCTACACGCCCTACTCCCCCGTCTACAGCTGCCAGCAGAACGCGGCACCGGTGACCGGCGACGTGGGCTGGGCGGTGGCCACCTACGTCGCCTCCGGGGGTGCGTACAAGCGCGGCTGCATCAACGAGTGGGCGCCCAAGACCATCTCGGGCGACCCCAACGGAAGCGAAGACGACGAGGTATACCCGTGGCGCGCGCTGTGCCCGGGTTACATGGCCCTCCCCGACGCCGTCATCGGCCAGAGCAATCAGTTCGACTTCGGTCGTCTGCAGTGCGGTTGTGGCAACAACTACGGCGGTCCCCAGTGCAACGTGGGCTGCTCGCCCAACAACCTTCACATCGGCGGGGTCGGCGCTGGCGTCGACTACCAGGCGACGCCCCGGGTCGGCTTCTGGATGTGCGGCTCGACGTCGGTGACCGACTGGACCGGGCTGGATCCGACGTTTGGACCGACCCAGACGGCGGCCAACAGCGCTGGTACACAGTGGGCGGTCAACGCGGAGGTTCCCGCAGACGGGATGCACGCGCCGCAGATGTGCGAGACGACGCGCTGCAGCAGCCTCGGCATCGACGGCACTACCTTCGGAGCCCCCAACACCTGTGGTGCGTCGCCCGAATGTTCGGTGGGAGCCGAGATCTTTGCCAACGCAGCCGACCGCTGTAGCGCCGCCGGCATGCGGCTGTGCTCGCTGGCCGAGCTTACGGGGGACGAAGCACGCGGAACCGGTTGCAGCTTCGACAGCGCCCGGATCTGGAGCTCGACCCGGTGTGGGCCCGACAGCTACTGGACGACGGGAGGCGCCACGACGGGTGGCCTGTCCGCTGAGTGCACCGCCGCGTCCGACGCCGGGTCCGCCACGACCCGCTGTTGCGCCAGTGGCTGCACCAGCACAGGCTGGACCATTCGTCGCTGAAGGAGATGATGTCGCTCCTCGAGCGATTGGTAGCAATGGGCGTGTTGGCGTCGGCGCCAACACGCAGGGCTCCCGCCTGGTTCCAGCGCTGTGTTCAGTCGTCCATCGCCTGGCGGAGCGCAGCCCGCTCAGTCTTCTCGTGGGCTTTCAGGTGGTCCACGAAGGCCACGGTGGCGTCATGAAATTCTGCGCCATCGGCCTTTCCACCCAGCCCCGCCAGCTCGGCCAGGAGTTCTTTGTGGTCGGACTCCAGGCCGGTCAGCGTCGGCCCGAGCGACGGGTCGATGGCTGCCAGCCACCGGAACACGCCATCAGCGTTCTCTTCCTCGCCGAAGTGGCGCTCCAGGGAGCCGTGCAGCTCCTTGAGGACCTCGTCAGCCTGGGTGGCGCTGGTCGCGCCGGTCAGCGCGTCGAGGCGCGCCATGAGCTGCTTGTGCTCCTCTTCGTAGGCGCTGCCGTCACCGTGATGTCTCAAGCGATCGGGGGGTTGATGCATGTGCTTGCCCTTGGGTCACAAGTGAAAAGAAATCAGAGCGGCTCGTGCAGCGCGTAGGAACGCAGCACCCGCATGTAGTTCACACGTTCGAACGCGGCAGGGTCCTCCACGTGCTGCATGCTCATGCTGCCCTGCATCTGCTTGATGGACGCGTACTCGCGCTCCTCCATCCAGCCAACCACCTCGTCCCGCACCTTCTGCGCGTGCTCGAGGCCATGGTGCAGCAACGCCGACGTCATCATGGCGACCCTGGCGCCGGCCATCATGCTCTTGATGACGTCGGTGCCGGTATGAACGCCGCCGGTCACTGCCAGGTCGGCGCGAACGCTGCTGTAAAGGATGGCGACCGCGTGAAGCCGCGTCAGGAGCTCGTGAGACGTGCTGAGTTTCAGGCGTGGCACGACGTCGAGCTCGTCCAGGTCGAAGTCCGGCTCGTAGAAGCGGTTGAACAGCACCAAGGCATCGGCGCCGGCCTCTTCGAAGCGCCGGGCCGCGTGCGGGAGCGCGCTGAAGAAGGGCTGCAGCTTGACCGCCAGGGGGAGTTCGACGGAGCGGCGGACCTGGTTGACCAGCGCGACGATGCGCCCCTCCACGTCCGCCCCGGAGACCTCTGGATCCGTCGGCACCACGTAGAGGTTGAGCTCCAGCGCGGAGGCGCCGGCCTGCTCGATGAGCTTGGCGTACTTCACCCAGCCACCCGGGGACACGCCGTTGAGGCTCGCGATGACCGGAATGTCGACCGATTCGACCGCATCACCAACCAGCTCCAGATAGGACTCTGGTCCGGTCCGGTAGGCGGGCATGTGCGGCAGATACGACAGCGATTCGGCGTAGCTCTCGGTGCCTCGTCGCAGGTAGCGCTCCAGGTCCAGACTCTCCCGCTCGATGGATTCTTCGAACAGCGACGGAAGGACCACGGCCGAAACGCCCGCGTCCTCCAGCTTGCGGACCCCGTCGACGCTGTCGGACAGCGGCGAAGCCGAGGCGACCAGCGGGGTCGCCAGGTCGAAACCGAGGTATTCGGTGGTGAGGTCGACGCTCATGTCACTTCTCCTCCCCGGTCCGTTCCGAGTGGTCGGCGCCGAAGCCCGCCAGATGCTGATAGAACCGCCACTGCGCGTTGACGTCCTCCTGGGCCTGCTTCAGCAGCTCCTTGGCCGCCTCGGGCTGAGAGTGCGCCAACACTGTGTAGCGGGTCTCGTTGTAGATGTAGTCCTGCAGCCGCTTCTTGGGCGGCTTGGAGTCCAGCTGCAGTGGCCGGTCGCCCCTGTCGGCCCGACGCGGGTCGAAGCGGAGCAACGGCCAGTAGCCCGTACTTACCGCCGCCTGCTGCTGCTTGAGGCTGTAGGCCAGGTCGTAGCCGTGGGCGATGCAGGCGCTGTAGGCCAGAACGAGCGACGGCCCGTCGTAGCTCTCGGCCTCGCGCAGCGCCTTGAGCGTGTGACTGTCGTTGGCCCCCAGCGCGACCCGGGCGACGTAGACGTTGCCGTAGGACATGGCCATCAGCGCCAGGTCCTTCTTCGCTGTCGGCTTGCCACCGTGTGCGAACTTGGCAACCGCGGCCCGCGGCGTAGCCTTGGAGGCCTGACCACCGGTGTTGGAGTAGACCTCGGTGTCCAGCACCAGGATGTTGACGTTCTCCCCCGACGCCAGGACGTGGTCGAGGCCGCCGTAGCCGATGTCGTACGCCCAGCCGTCGCCACCGATGATCCACATGCTGCGTGGGACCAGGTTGTCCGCCAGCGCTTCCAGATCCCGGGCTTCCCGACGGTCGACGGCGCTGAGCCGCTCTCTGAGACGCAGGATCCGACCGCGTTGGGTGGCGATGCCTTCGTCGCCCTCGCATGGCGCCAGCAGCCCCGCTACCAGCTCCGCGCCAATGTCGTCGGACAGGTGCTCTACCAGCTCCTGTGCGTACTCCCGCTGCTTGTCGAGGGCGAGCCGCATGCCCAGACCGAACTCGGCGTTGTCCTCGAACAGGGAGTTGTTCCACGCCGGACCACGGCCCTCCTTGTCCTGGGACCAGGGCGTCGCGGGCAGGTTGGCGCCATAGATGGACGAGCATCCGGTGGCGTTGGCGACCACGGCGCGGTCCCCGAACAGCTGCGTCATCAACCGTAGATAAGGCGTCTCGCCGCAGCCCATGCAGGCGCCGGGGAACTCGAAGTACGGGTCCAGTAGCTGGACGTCTTTGACCTTGCCGGCGTTCAGCGTCTCCTTGTGAGCCGCGTTCAGCCCCTCGAAGAACGCCCAGTTCGCCGCCTCGGCGTCCCTCAGGGGCTCTTGCGGCGCCATGTTGAGGGCCTTGAGCCGCACCTGCGACTTGTTCTTCACGGGGCAGACCTTCACGCAGAGGGTGCACGAGGTGCAGTCCTCGGGGGCGACCTGCAGCACGTACCGCTTGTCGTCCATCCCCTTCCACCGGGCCTTGGCCGACTTCAGCGTCTCGGGAGCACCGTCGAGTGCCGCGGAGTCCGCGACCTTGGCGCGAATGACCGAGTGCGGACATACCATCACGCACTTGCCGCACTGGATGCAGATGTCCTCGTCCCAGACCGGGATCATCAGGCCGACGTTTCGCTTCTCCCACTGCGACGTGGCGGTGGGGAACGTCCCATCCACGGGCATGGCGCTGACCGGCAGCTGGTCACCCCGGCGCGCGATGATCTCGCCGATGACGTCGCGCACGAACGGCGGTGCGGTCGACGCCACGGGCTGGCGCATCGCTCGATCACTGGAGACCTCTGTGGGGACCCTCACCTCGTGGAGGTTGTCGAGCGCCAGCGCGACGGCCTCCAGGTTCTTCTCCACCACGCGCTCGCCGTGTTTGGCGTACTGCTTTCGGATGGCCGCTTCGATGGCGGGGAGCGCCTCATCCTGGGGCATGACACCGCTGAGCTTGAAGAAGCAGGGCTGCATGATGGTGTTGATGCGGTGACCCATCCCGGCCTGCTGGGCCAGCCGTATCGCCGGGATGGTGAAAAGCTTCAGCCCCTTGGTGACAATCTGCTCCTGCACCCGACGCGGAAGGTGCTGCCAGGCATCTTCGGGCGCATAGGGGTAGTTCAGCAGTACGGTGGCACCGGGCGCCGCGTGCTCCAAGACGTCCACCTGGTCCAGGAAGAAGGACTGGTGGCATGCGACGAAGTTGGCCTCACCGATGAGGTAGCTGGAGTCGATGGGGCGCGGGCCGAAGCGCAGGTGCGACGTGGTCACCGACCCCGACTTCTTGGAGTCGTAGACGAAGTAGGCCTGCGCGTAGTTGTCGGTGTGCTGGCCAATGATCTTGATGGCCATCTTGTTGGCCCCGACCGTGCCGTCGGAGCCCAGCCCGAAGAACACTGCGCGCACCGTGTCGTCGTCCTCGGTGGACCAGGAAGCGTCGACGTCGAGGCTGGTATGGGTGACGTCGTCCTGAATGCCTACGGTGAAGTGGTTCTTGGGCGCGTCCCTGGTCAGCTCGTCCAGGATGGCCTTCACCATCGCCGGAGTGAACTCCTTGCCGGACAGCCCGTAGCGTCCGCCGATGACCTTCGGCATGCGGCTAAGTGGGGCGTTCCCGGCGCCCAGCGCTTCGGCCAGGCAGGTCACGACATCGAGATAGAGCGGTTCGCCCGCGCCCCCCGGCTCCTTGGTTCGGTCCAGCACGGCGATGGACTCGGCCGTGGCGGGCAGCGCGGCCAGGAAGTCCTCTGCAGACCAGGGCCGGTACAGACGCACCTTCAGCACGCCAACCTTTTCGCCCTCGGCCACCAGACGGTTCACCGCCTGCTCGGCGGCTCCGACCCCGGATCCCATGAGCACGACCACGCGGGTAGCGTCGGGTGCGCCCACATAGTCGAACAGGCGGTATACCCTGCCCGTTCGCTCGGCGAACCGCGCCATCGCCTGCTTCACCAGCGTCGGGCAGGCACGGTAGTAGGGGTTGATGGCCTCCCGGGCCTGGAAGAAGACGTCGGGGTTCTGAGCGGTCCCGCGCAGCACGGGAGCATCCGGGCTCATGCCACGGCGCCGGTGCGCGCGCACAAGGTCCATGTCGATGAGGGCCCCGATGTCGGCCAGCTCGAGTCGGTCCATGGTCCCGATCTCGTGCGAGGTCCGGAACCCGTCGAAGCAATGGAGAAAGGGCACCCGCGAGGAGAGACTCGCCATCTGGGAGATCATGGCGAAGTCGCCGACCTCCTGGACCGAGTTGGCAAACAGCATGCCCCACCCGGCCTGCCGCACGGCCATGACGTCGGAGTGGTCGCCGAAGATGGACAGAGCGTGGGTTGCCAGGGAGCGACAGGCGATGTGGAACACCGTCGGTGTCAGCTCGCCGGCGATCTTGTACATGTTCGGCAGCATCAGGAGCAGGCCCTGAGAGGCTGTGAACGTGGTGGTCAGCGCGCCCACCTGCAGGGCTCCGTGAACCGCGCCAGCGGCCCCGCCTTCGCTCTGTAGCTCGACTACGCGCGGGACGGTTCCCCAGACGTTCCGGGTGTCCGTGGCCGCCTTCTGGTCCGCCAGCTCTCCCATGGGGGAGGCGGGCGTGATGGGGTAGATGGCGATGACCTCGTTGGCGTGGAAGGCGACGTGTGCCGCGGCTTCATTGCCGTCAACGGTGACCCGGGTGCCCATGGGGCGCTTCCTTTGTTCCTGACCGATAGCTGTCTGCGCCGGCAGCTGTGCAGGAACCATGCCCGGGCGGCTACACCGGCATCATCGCGGTGTCACCGCTACGCCGAATACGGGGCGAAGGGCTGGGAAGTGCGAAATGCCACCCGCCCCCCAGGTCGACCGGGGCGATATCACACAGACACCTCAGCGACGCTCAGCGCGTCGCCAGCTTCACCAGGCGGTCGATCAGCTGGGGGAACGTCATCCCCGCCGCGTCGGCCGCCTTGGGGAACAGACTCATGGGGGTCATGCCCGGGAGCGTGTTGGTTTCAAGCAGAACGGGCTCGCCCGTCTCTTCGTCGACCATGAAGTCAGTCCGGCTGTAGTGCCGGCAACCGAGGGCCCGGTGAGCGACCAGACCAAGCGTCTGGAGGCGCTCGGTCAGGGCATCGTCGATCGGTGCGGGGCAGATCTCGTCGGTGGCGCCCGGCGTGTACTTGGCCTCGTAATCGAAGAATCGCGCCTCTACCGGGCGAATCTCCACCGGCGGCAGGGCCGCCGGGATGCCGTCGAGCCCCTCCAGGACGGCCACCGTGAACTCGCGCCCTTCGACGAACGACTCCACCAGCAGGCTGTCGGTCCCTGACGCCAACAGCGCGTCGCCCCGGTCGGCCAACTCGGCCCCGGAGTCCACGATCTCGATTCCGACCGACGAGCCGCTCTCGGCCGTCTTGAGCACGCAGGGAACGCCGATCTTGACGGCGATGATGGGCCAATCGGGGCGATCGTCGGACCTCAACACCACGTCGTCGGACACCGGCAGGTTCCAGGCCCGGTAGACCGACTTGGAGCGCGCCTTGTCCAGAGCGATGGCGGAGCTGGTGACGCCGGAACCCTGGTAGGGCATCCCAATCAGCTCCAGGGCCGCCTGAATGCGGCCGTCCTCGCCGTCGGCACCGTGCATCGCGATGAACGCGCAACCCGCACCGGACGTCTCCAACGCCAGCAACGCCTCTGCGAAGGACCCCGAGCCCCCCGGCCAGGAGGCGCCGCCCTCTTGGCCAAAAACGACCGACCACGTCTCGTAGCCACTTGTGGTAAGGGCTTGTTCGATGGCCTTGCCGCTCTCCAGGGAGACATCGTGTTCGCCGCTTCGGCCACCTTGGAGCACTGCTACCTTCATATCTGACAGATACCGCCACTGACTGGGACATGCCAACAAACACCCCTCCCGAAAAAGTCTCCTGGCGACGCCCCCCGGCAGACTCCAAGCGCCCCCCCTGGATGCAACGGCTGGCGCTGGTTTTTCTGGCGGCGGGACTCGGTTTCGGTGGCTGGTACCTCTACCGCACGGCCCCGGTCGAGGTGATCGCGCGGTTCGAAGTGTCCCCGAGCTTCAGGCACCCGACCAAGACCGTACGGCGTGAGCAGCTCGTCCATCTGGCGGTCACGGTCCATGACGCCAAGACCCGCAAGCAGCTGGTCAAGTCCTCGGTGGGCCTCGGCGCCGGGCTCGCCAGCCCACTGACGCCGCCGCTGCACTTCCAGCTTCCCCGAGGCACCTATCAGATGCGCATCACGTTGGAGACCGCCGATGGCCGGCGGGTACGCCGGATCCGACCGCTGGACGCCACCCGCGAAGGTGAGCGACGCATCGACTTGTAGCCCGCGACGGTTGTAGGCTTGCGCCGTCACCCTGGAGCGGTTGTCGAGAGGTCGTCGTGAGAGCACACCCCCGCATCATGTCGCTGGCGCTGGTCGCCCTGCTTTCGTTTGGACTGGGCGCTTGCCCAGAGCCCAAGGGCACTCCGGACCCCGACATCGGAGTCGTCACTCCGGACGTGGTCACCGACACAGGCGCGGACGGCGCTGCGCCCGACGCCGATGCCGCACAGCCCGATGCGGACGCCCAGGGTGACGGCACCTCTGACGCGCCTGGCGACACCCCGAACGATGATGGACCCGACGCCGACGCGCAGCCCGACGCCGATGCCGCCGCGGACGGCGACACCGGCGGAGACGCCGACGCCCTCGACGCCGAAGCGGACGGCCCTCCCCCCTGCCCCGTCGACGACCCCTGCGACGACGGCAACCTGTGCACCGAAAACGACACCTGCACGGCCGATGGCCTCTGCCAGGGTACGTTCAAGGCGTGTGACGATGGCGACGTCTGCACCCTGGACACCTGCGACCCCACGACGGGCGACTGCAATGCGCTGCCCAGCCCGGGCAACGACTGCGACGACGGCGAGATCTGCACCGTCTTCGACATCTGTCAGGCCGACGGCAGCTGCCTGGGCGAACTGAACCCCTGCGACGACGGCGACCTCTGCACGTCCGACAGCTGCGACTTCGGCGTGGGCTGCGTCAACGCCGACGCCTGCGACGACAACGACCCCTGCACCACCGACAGCTGCAACAGCGCCGATGGCGCCTGCACAAACGACCCAGTGGCAGAGGACACCCCCTGCGACGACGGCAGCCTGTGCACCCAGGACACGGTCTGCCAGCCCGACGGCGCGTGCGCCGGCGGCACGCCCACCATCACCTGCGACGACGGGAACCCCTGCACCCTGGACCAGTGCGAGCCGTCCACCGGCGAGTGCGTCTACCCAGGCGCCGTCGGTGAGAAGTGCGACGACGATGGGGACATTTGCACCCAGGACCTGTGCGACGAGACCGGCGCCTGTACTCATCCGCCGAACCCTGCCTGCGGCGACCAGCTCAAGGAGATCTTCGAGTGCGGCGCCAACAGTGGCTGGACCTTCACCATCGTCAGCGGCGAGGTGGAGTGGGACATCGATGGGCAGCCCGCGCCCAGCGACTATGACGGGACCGGCTGCAGCCTCAACTTCAACAAGGACGCCGTGACCTACGCGTCGGGCGCGGATGCGTCCACGGCCTACGCGACCTCGCCGGAGATTGACGCCACCGGCGTGCCCCAGAACCTGTTCCTGGCATTCTGGAGCTACCTGGACACGGCCGACCCGCCGTCGAGCGAATGGGACAACGCCGAGCTGCGGATCTCCACCGACGGATTCCAGACCTTCGAGGTCCTCGACATGGGCATCGTCGACGCCGACCTGGAGGAGTGGAAGCCCATCATCATCGATCTGACGGCCTATGCCGGCAGCTTCTTCCAGCTCCAATTCCACTTCGACTCGGTGGACGACATCAACAACGTCGGCGCCGGCTGGTTCGTCGACAACCTCCTCATTACCGGGACGTTGCCCACGGAGATCTGCGACGACAACGTGCCACAGGACGACTACGACGCCCTGGGCGACTGCACCGACCCCGATTGCGCCCTGGCGACCAACTGCCTCATCGAAGGCGACACCTGCCTGCTTCCGTTCACCGACCTGGACGCCACGTCGCTCCCTGCGAGCAGCAGCGGTGACACCAGCACCCTGGGACCGCATTACGGCTACGACGCGGGCCAGTGCTACGGCGCTGACGCCGACGCCGGTGGCGCCTTCCTTCAGGGTGCTCCGGACGCCGTGCACATGTTCACCCCCGAAACCACCGGTCAGTACACCTTCACCCTCGATGCCGCAGGCTTCAACGGCAATCTCTTCCTGGCCACCGACTGCGAGGACATCGCCGGCAGCTGCACCGGCGGCGCCAACAACGGAGGCGCCGGCCAGAGCGAGACCCTGTCGCTGCATCTGGAGGCCGCCACCAGCTACTTCGTGGTGATCGATGGCGCCGCGGAGTTTGGCGACACCGACGGAGGCTCGTACACGCTGACGGTGGACCAACCGGCCGAGACGAACTGCACCGACGGTATCGACAACGACAACAACGGCGACACCGACTGCGATGAAGCCATCTGCGCGTTGGCACCCGACTGCGCGCCGGAGGTCTGCGACAACGACATCGACGACGACAATGACGGGCTGGTCGACTGCCTCGACCCCGAGTGCAACCCCATCTGCATCGACGAGATCTGCGACAACAACCAGGACGACGACGACGACGGCGACGAGGACTGCGCCGACAGCGAGTGTGGCCTCGCGGCCGGTTGTGTCCCGACGGGAGACACCTGCGACGACCCTCTCGTGGTGGACGCTGGCGCCCTGCCCTGGTCCAGTCCGCTGTTCGATACGACGACGTTCCTGCCCCACTACGGCGACACCACCGGCGCGTGCCTGGGCGCTTCCGGAACGGCCGGCGGTGACCTGGGCGTAGGCGCCCCGGACCTGGTCTACTCCTTCACGCCCCAGGTCGGTGGCGTCTACACCTTCACCCTGGTGACCGGATTCGATGCTCGCCTCTACGTCGCCTCGGATTGCGCCGACATCGGCAGCACGTGCCGTGGCATCGTCGAGGGCAACACGACCCTGGGCGTGGTCCTCAACCCCGGCCAGACGGTGTTCGCGGTGATTGACGGCGCCTCCGACGCCGACGCCAGTCAGGGAGGAACCGGTCAGCTCTTCGTCGAACTGGCCGACGAGACCGACTGCAACGACAGCGTAGACAACGACACCGACGGCAACACCGACTGCGACGACAGCGCCTGCACCTACGCCCCCAACTGCGTCCCGGAGACCAACTGCTTCGACGGGATCGACAACGACTTCGACGGGGACTTCGACTGCGATGACGCCGAGTGCACGGGCCTTTGCGCCGAAGCGGGCCAGTGCCAGGACGGCATCGACAACGACGGCGACGGCGCCACCGACTGTGAGGACACCGAGGACTGCGGCACCGAGCCTGAATGCGTTCCGGAGATCTGTGACAACAACCAGGACGACGACAACGACGGCAACACCGACTGCGACGATGACGAATGCGCCGTAGAGGTGGTCTGTCTGCCACCCGGTGATGTCTGCGACAACGCCCTCGAGGTGGCCAACCTGCCCTTCGACCACGACGGCAACACCTGCGATCTCATCGACTTCGTCGCCACCGTCGGGGGCGGCGGCTGCAACTCTGGCGGTGTCGGCCTTGGCGATTCGGTCTACACCTATACGGCGCCGGAGAACCAGGTGCTGTGGATCTCGCTGCCCAAGGCGTCCACCAGCGCCGACCTGCAGCTCAACGTCGCCTCCAGCTGCAGCCCCACCGTGGGCGAGTGCCTGGCGGCCAGCGACGTCGGCGGTCAGGGCGGGGAATTCATCGTGCTGCCAGTGACCACCGGCCAGACCATCTTCATCCTGGTCGACGGTGATAGCCCGTTGTTCCAGCCCTCGTGCGGCCCCTACCGGCTTCACATCGAACAGCAGAGCCCGGAGATCGGCGCCTGCGACGACGGCATCGACAACGACGAAGACGGTTTCTTCGACTGCGCCGACCCACAGTGCCAGGGCGACCCGGTGTGCGCGTGCGATACCGACGCCGACTGCGACGACGCCAACATCTGCACCTCCGACACCTGTTCGGAGCTGCCCGAGGGGAAGGTCTGTACGTTTGCGCCCATTGGCTGCGATGACGACGACGCCTGCACCGCCAACCGCTGCGATCCACAGACGGGCTGCTTCTACCCGGCGGTCGCGGAGTGCCCGGCGAGCCTGCCGTACGCAACCGACTTCCACTGCGGCGACCTGGACTGGTCCTTCGAAACCCTGGAGGGAACGGTCGAATGGGCCATTGACGGCACGCCGGACCCGCCCGGCTTCCTCAGCGCCGATTGCAGCCTCAACTTCAACAATGGCGAGAGCTACGACTCCCTCAACGATGAACCCTCCAATGGGCGCGCCTTCCTGGTCCCGGTGGACGCTTCTGCCGCAACCAGTCTGTGGTTGTCGTACGCCGACCTGTTCCTGGCGGAGTCCACGACCTTCGAGACCCGCGTGGTTCAAGTCTCCGCCGACGGCGATACCTGGACCGACTTCCCCAGCGGTCACATCAGCAATCAGAAAGGCACCTGGCGCTGGCGCAAGCACGACCTCGCCGCCTTCGCGGGCGGCGGCACGGTGTACGTCCGGTTCATCTTCGACTCCCAGGACCAGCTGACCAATGACCAGGAAGGCTGGTTCGTCGACGACCTGCGGATCACCGAGAACGAGCCTGGGCTCGGCGAGGTCTGCGACGACGGCATCGACAACGACGAAGACCTTCAGAGCGACTGCGACGACGACGAGTGCTCGGGGAACGCGACGTTGTGCCCATAAGGGCCAGCTGATTGGCGATGAACACCACCAGCGTCGAGGCCTACCTGCGCGAGGGCTGTGGCCGTTGCGAGCACTACAAGAGCCCGCAGTGCAAGGTGCACCTCTGGACGGACACCCTCGCGGCGCTCCGAGCGCTGCTGCGCCGCACGGCGCTGACGGAGACCCTGAAATGGGGTGCGCCCTGCTACACCCACGGGGGCAAGAACGTGGTCATGCTGGTGGCGCTTCGTGACTACTGTGGGCTGAGCTTCTTCAAGGGAGCTGGACTGACCGACCCGGAGGGTGTGCTGGAGCGGCCCGGCCCCAACTCCCGGTTGGGCCGGGTGCTCAAGGTGAAGACAGCAGCGGATGTGACCCACCGGACAGAAGCCATCCAAGGCTTGATCGCCGAAGCGATCGCGCTGGAGCAAAGCGGTAAGACGGTCACGGTGGAAGCCGCCGCTGACCCGGCCCCTGAAGAGCTCCTCGAGACCCTCGACGCCGACCTCGAGTTCAAGCAGGCCTTCGAGGCACTGACACCGGGTCGGCAGCGCAGCCACATCCTCTATATCGGGGGAGGCAAGCAGACCGCCACCCGACGGCGCCGGGTGGCACGCTGCCGTCCCAAGGTCATGGCGGGCAAGGGCTTCAACGAGCGCTAACAACAGGTCATTTTCTTGACGGGGTCGCATTGCGACCCATCGACGAACCTGCTAAGCCCAAAGCTTCTACGCGCGCCAGCCAACTGTGGAGGGTGCAGCAGGTCCGCGCCCGGTCCAGGGCGAATCGGAGAGGGGAGAGAGAGAGATGAGGCGACTCACTGCAGCGGTATGGCTGAGCGCCGCCCTGTTGCTGACCAGCGGCTGTCACGAAGACGGCCCGATCGACAGCGACGTGGCGACCGACGTGACCCAGGACACGACCCAGGACGGTGGAGGCGACGTCCAGACCGACGCCCAGCCGGACGCTGAGCCGGATGCGCAGGGCGACGCGGACGCCTCTCCTCCGGATGTGTCGACCGACACGCCTCAGGACGGCACCGCCGACGCCATCCCGGATGTGGATGTCGCAGGTCCGGACGCCGACGCCACCGGTGACGCGGATGCCGCTGGCGATGCAGACGGGGCCGTGGGCGATGCGGACGCTGCAGGGGATGCCGACGCTGCAGGGGACGCCGACGCTGCCGGCGACACCGACGCCGCAGGCGACACCGACGCTGCAGGGGACGCCGATGGCGGTGGTGATGCCGATGCTGCCGGCGACGCCGACGCCGCAGGGGACACCGATGCTGCCGGAGACACCACTGCCGGCTGCACCGACGACGCGGACTGCACCGATGGCGCCACCTGCGAGGTCGGAACGTGCGATGTCGCTACCGGCACATGCAGCTATGGACAGGCGCCCGCAGGCACCGCGTGCGACGACGCCGATCCCTGCACCGCCACCAGCACCTGTGACGACGCTGGCGCCTGCGTTGCGGGCGACCCGACCGTCTGCGACGACGGCGACATCTGCACCGACGACACGTGTGACACCGGCGCGGGCGGCTGTGTGTACGCGCAGAACGCCAACTGCACCTGCGTCTACGAGAGCACCTTCGACTGCGGCACCTCGGACTGGACCTTCGAGACCACCGCTGGAGGCATCAGCTGGGCCATCGACGCCCTGCCCGACCCACCGGGCTTCTTCGACACCGACTGCAGCCTCAACTTCAACGATGACGCGGGCTCCTACGACTCCGATCCGGACCCCTCCACCGGTACCGCAACCTCCCCCGTCATCGACGCCACCGGCGCCACCGCCCCGCTCATCCTGAGCTTCTGGATGTATCTGGACACCGAGGACCCGCCGAGCAACGCCTTCGACACCTTCGCCGTGGAGCTCTCCACCGACAGCTTCGCCTCGGTGGCCGACACCCTGACCCCCGACTACGGCAACCCCGACCTGGGCACCTGGAAGAAGGTCCAACTGGATGTCAGCGCCTACGCCGGCCAGCAGTTCCAGCTCCGGTTCGCCTTCGACACCGTCGACGCCGCCTTCAACACCGGCGCCGGCTGGTTCGTCGACGGCCTGTGCGTGTCCGACCAGCCCGCCGAGGTCTGCGACGACAACGCCGACAATGACTTCGACGGCCTCGTCGACTGCCTCGACCCGCAGTGCGCCGCCGACCCGGCCTGCCTGTGCACCACCGACGCCGATTGCGACGACAGCAACGCCTGCACCGACAACGTGTGTGACCTCGCCACCAGCCAGTGCACCTACCCGGCCATCGACTGCGACGACGGCCTGCCCTGCAACGGTACGGAAATCTGCGACCCGACCACGGGCTGTGGCCCCGGCCCGGCGCTGGACTGCGACGACGGCGACGTCTGCACCGTCGACACCTGCGACGACACCAGCCCCGGCGGCTGCGTGTTCGCGCCGACCTGCGACGACGACAACCCCTGCACCGACGACATCTGTGACCCGGCCGACGGAAGCTGCAGCTCCGACGCGTCGGGCAACGTCGACGCGCCCTGCGACGACGGCGACGGATGCACCCTGGACACCCTCTGCCAGGCCGACGGCACCTGCGCAGGCGGCACCGCCAACAGCTGTGACGACGGCAACCCCTGCACCGACGACACCTGCGACAGCGCCCTGGGCGGCTGCCAGGCGACGCTTAACTCGGCCTGCTCCTGCGTCTACGACACCGCCTTCGACTGCACCGAGTCCCAGTGGACCTTCAACGTGCTCGAGGGCGACATCAGCTGGGCCATCGACGCCCTGCCCGACCCGCCCGCGTTCCTCAGCGGCGACTGCTCGCTGAATTTCAACGACGACGTCGGCAGCTACGCCTCCGAGGACTCCGCCTCGAGCGGTACCGCGACCTCCCCGCTGATCAACACCGCCGGACTCGAGGGCAACATGTACGCCCAGTTCTGGGTGTATGTGGATACCGAGGACGGCATCGAAACCGGGTTCGACAACATCGTCGCCCAGGCCTCCACCGACTCGTTCACCAACGACATCGCGGAAGTTCCCGTCACCGGCGGCACCGGCCTGCTGACCAACGACCAGGCGGGCGCCTGGGTTCCGGTATCCATCGACATCTCGGGCTACCTCGGCACGGCGTTCCAGGTGCGGCTCCTGTTCGACTCGGGCGATGGCGTCCTGCAGAACGGCGCTGGCGTCTTCGTCGACGACCTGTGCCTCGCCAACCTGCCGGTCGAAGACTGCGTCGACGGCGTCGACAACGACCTCGACGGCGACACCGACTGTGACGACGCCGACTGCACCTGCGGCTGCACCGACGACGCCGACTGCGACGACGGCAACGCCTGCACCACGGACACCTGCGACACCGGCAGCGGCGCCTGCGTCAACACGGTCGCGGTGACCTGCGACGACGGTACCTTCTGCAACGGCACCGAAACCTGCGACCCGGCGACCGGCTCCTGCGTGGCGGGCACTCCGCCCTGCGACGACGGCATCTACTGCAACGGCGCCGAGACCTGCGACGAGACTGCAGGCTGCGCCGCCGCGCCCCCCATTGACTGCGACGACGGCGTGGATTGCACCGACGACAGCTGCGACGAGACCGCTGGCGCCTGTGTGAACGCGCCCAACACGGGCGCCTGTGACGACGGCAACATCTGCACGACCGACACCTGCGACGCCGTCAACGGCTGTGAGAACGTCGCCGACGCCTCCGTGATCGGAACCGCGTGTGACGATGGCAACCTCTGCAACGCGGGCGCGACGTGTCAGGCGGACGGCTCCTGCTCGGGCGGAACCAGCACCGTCACCTGTGACGACGGCAACCCCTGCACCTCGGGTAGCTGCCAGCCCGAGACCGGCCTGTGTGTGTACGAGCCCAGCGGCGCGTGCCCGTGCCTCTACGTCAATGCCTTCGACTGCGGCGACACGAGCTGGACCAACGAGATCCTTTCGGGCGACGTGCCCTTCGCCGTGGACGGCCTGCCCGACCCGCCGGGAGCCTTCAGCGCCAGCTGCAGCCTGAACTTCAACGATGACACCACCTACGAGGGCAGCGGCGGCCAGGTCTCGGCCCAGTCGACCTCCCCCGTCATCGACGCCAGCAGCGCCACCGGCGCCATGTGGTTGGCGTTCAACAACTATGAGGGCATCGGCGAGAACGACTGGTCGCTCCCGTACGACTTCCGCGAAATCCGCGTCTCCAACGACGGCTTCGCCAGCAGCACGACCTTCCAGACGGGGCTCGTCCAGGCGCAGAACGCGGTGTGGACGCCCACGGTGGTGGATATCTCACCGTTCGCCGGCGACAACAACGTCCAGATCCGGTTCTTCTTCGACTCCGTCGACGGCGTGCTGAACGACGCGGCCGGATGGTTCATCGACGATGTCTGCGTCATGGTGGCCCCGAGCGAGGTCTGCGACGACGGCATCGACAACGATCTGGACGGTGACTTCGACTGCGCCGACGCCGACTGCGCCGGCAACGCAGCCTGCACGTGCACCGACGACGCCGACTGCGACGACAGCAACGTCTGCACCACCGACACCTGCGACGCCGGCGCGTGTACCTATGTCGCGACGCTCTGCGACGACAGCGACGCCTGCAACGGCGTCGAGACCTGCGACCCGGTAGCGGGCTGCCAGGCAGGCACCCCGCCGTCCTGTGACGATGGCGACTTCTGCAACGGTGTGGAGACCTGCGACGCCGCCACCGGCTGTCAGCCGGCCACCAACACCGACCCGTGCGACGACGGCGTCGACTGCACCGACGACTCCTGCGACGAGTTCGACGACTCGTGCGACAACACCCCGCAGAACTTCCTGTGCGACGACGGCAACGACTGCACCACCGACACCTGCGACGCCGTCAACGGGTGTGACAGCGCCCCAGCCGACGGCCAGGCCTGCGACGACGGCGACCCCTGCACCGACAGCGACGCCTGTGACGCCACCGGCACCTGCGTCGGCGGCGGCGCCACCGTGTGCGACGACGGCAACCCCTGCACCGACGACACCTGCGACTCGGCCGCGGGAGGCTGCACGGTCACCATCAACAGCGTCTGCAGCTGCGTCTACGCCCAGCCCTTCGACTGCGGCGACACCACCTGGACCTCGGTGACCGAGTCCGGGACCATCAACTGGGCCGTCGACAACCTGCCCGACCCGCCCGGTGCCCTGAGCCCCAGCTGCTCGGCCAACTTCAACAACGACGTCGACAACTACGACTCCGATGGTGTGCCCTCGACCGGATACATCGAGTCCCCGGCCATCTCATTGGCGGGCGTCGACAGCCCGGTCTACCTGGTGTGGGAGAACTACCTCGACACCCAGGAGTCCATCGCCGGTCTGTGGGACACCCCCGAGGTGCTCGTCTCCAGCGACGCTTTCGCGGCTGACAGCACGCAGTTCGTGAACTTCCTGACGGAAGACCAGAAGGAGGCCTGGACCACGAGTCTGGTGGACATCACCGCCTACGCAGGCTCCGACCTGTCCATCCGCTTCCGGTTCGACACCGTCGACGACACCGTCAACAACGGCGTGGGCTGGTTCGTGGACGACGTCTGCGTCCTGGTGCCCCCGGCCGAGGTCTGCGACGACGGCGTCGACAACGACTTCGACGGCAACTTCGACTGCGCCGATGCCGACTGCGCCGGCAACGCGGCCTGCGCCTGCACCGACGACGCCGACTGCGACGACAGCAACGCCTGCACCACCGACTCCTGCGACTCCGGTACGGGTGCCTGCACCTACACGGCGGTGGTCTGCGACAACGGCGACTTCTGCGACGGCACCGAGACCTGCGACCCGGGTACGGGCTGCGTCGCCGGCACCGGCCCGGACTGCGACGACGGCGTGGACTGCACCGACGACAGCTGCGACGAGACCAACGACGTCTGCGTCAACGCCACCAACGATGGCAACTGCAGCGACGGTGACCTGTGCACCGCCGACACCTGCACCGCCACCGGCTGCGACTTCGCCGCCTCCAGCTGCGACGACGGCCAGGCCTGCACGGTGGATGCCTGTGACCCGTCCGACGGCTCCTGCACCAACACGCCTGACGACACCGTCTGTGACGACGGCAACCCGTGCACCGACGAGGTCTGCGACGGCGGCCCGCTGGGCGGCTGCACCTCGACCATCGCCGCCGGCTGCAGCTGTGTGTACGCCAACGCCTTCGACTGCGGCGATACCGACTTCACGCTCGTCAACACCGCCGGTGGCGTCGCCGAGTGGGCGGTCGACGACCTCCAGGCACCTGGCTTCCTGAGCCCCGGCTGCTCCCTGAACTTCAACGACAACGTGGCCAGCTACGGCGACGGCGAGACGACGGGGGGTTACGCCCAGTCTCCCGTGGTCACGGTTCCCGACACCTCCGGTCCCAAGTGGCTGCTCTACAACAGCTACTACGACATCGAAGACCCGTTCGGTGACCCGCAGTGGGACCAGATGCAAATCCTGGCAAGCACCGACGCCTTTGCCACCCCTGGAACCGACATCGGCAACGGCCTGACCGCCGCTAACGAGGGCTTCTGGAGCGCGGCGAGTGTCGATATTTCAGCCTACAGCGGCCAGAGCATGGCGTTCCGCTTCTCGTTCGAGACCGGCGACAACGCGTTCAACGACGGCGCGGGCTGGTTCGTCGAGGACGTCTGCGTCCTGGTGCCCCCGACCGAGATCTGCAACAACGGCGTGGACGACGACTTCGACGGCGACGACGACTGCGCCGACAGCGACTGCGCCGCCGCCGTCGTGTGCACCGGCTGCGGCAGCGATACCGACTGCGACGACGGCCTGGCCTGCACCGACGACGTCTGTGACACCGGCACGGGTCTGTGCACCAACACTGCCAACGACGCCAACTGCGATGACGGCGACGCCTGCACGGTGGACACCTGCGACAGCGGCACCGGCGCCTGCGACAACAGCGTGGCGGTGGTCTGTGACGACGGCGACTTCTGCAACGGCGCCGAGACCTGCGACTCCGCCACCGGCTGCGTTGCGGGTACCGACCCGTGCAACGACGGCATCGACTGCACCGACGACGCCTGCGACGAGGGCGCCGACAGCTGCACCAACACCGCCAACGACGGCAGCTGCAACGACGGCGACGCCTGCACCGTGGACACCTGCGATACGGGTGCCGGCGCCTGCGACAACAGCGTGGCGGTGGTCTGCGACGACGGCGACTTCTGCAACGGCGCCGAGACCTGCGACTCCGCCACGGGCTGCGTGGCCGGTACTGACCCGTGCGACGATGGCGTCCCCTGCACCGCCGACAGCTGCGACGAGGGCAACGACAGCTGCACCAACGCCCCTGACGATGCGCAGTGTGCTGACAACGACCTGTGCACCGCCGATGTGTGCGGCGCCAGCGGGTGTGAGAACAACGCCATCGCCAACTGCGGTGTGGACTGCACCACGCCCATCCCGGTGGGCGGCAACCTGCCGGTGACCGACAGCCGCGACACGTCGAGCAACGCGTTCGGCGACGACTACAGCCACAGCGGCAACCAGTGCGCCGACACCACGACGTCGACCTCGTTCAATGGCAACCGCGCCATCCGCATCAACGACTCGGCGGCCTACGAGTTCAGCGGCGAGGCCGGCATCACCATCAGCATGTGGTTCAAGCGGTCCGCCAGCAACGTCATCAAGACGCTGTACAACTCGGGCACAGGCGGCCACAACATCGTCCTGCTGACCGACGGCTCCGTCTCCTGGCGTCCCTACGCGGGTCTTGCGCTCACCAGCCAGCCGGTGGACACCGAGTGGCACCACATCGCGGCGACCTACGACAACAACTCGTTTGCCGCCGAGCTGTGGATCGACGGTGCGCCGGCCGTGACGGACACCGGTGTCCAGGTCACGGGCCCGGCCACCTTCCCGACCATCGGCGCTACCTACAACGGCAGCGGATACGGCTTCTTCATGGCGGGCGACATCGACGAGGTGTCGTTCTACAACGAGGCGCTGGACGCCAAGTCGGTGCTGGACCTGGCGACCTACTCCAACCAGGGCGCGGCCGGGCTGACGCCGACCCACTGGTTCCGGATGGGCGAGAACGTGAATCTGACGACGGGCACGATGGCCAACGAGGCTGGCGGAACTGCCGGCACCCTGGTCAACATCGGGGCCGCCCAGTTCACCAGCGACACCCCGGTGTACCCGGCCAGCCTGGGCGCCGGCTCCAACGACGTGGTCTACTCGGTCACGCCCGCCACCAGCGGGGTGCTGACCGCCACGCTCAACGGCGCCTTTGCCACCAACATCTACGTGGTGACGGACTGCGGTGACCTGAGCAGCTGCGCGGGCATGGCCATCCAGAGCACCAACGGCGTGGATGACACCCTGAGCTGGAGCGCGACGGCGGGTACCGAGTACTTCGTCATCGTCGACGGCATCAGCAACGAAAACGGCGCCTACACGCTGACGATTCAGTAGTCAGCGGGCGGCCGCTTCGCCAAGAGCCGGCGTCCCTTCGGGGGCGCCGGCTTTTCATTTACGCCTTGGCTAGCGCAGCGCCGCGGCGTGATGGGCGATGTGCTCGCCGATGAACGAGGCGACGAAGTAATAGCTGTGGTCATAGCCCGGCTGCCGACGTAGCTGCAGCGGGTGGTTCGCCGCGACGCAGGCCTGCTCCAGAAGTTCGGGACGCAGCTGCTCGGCCCCAAACCCATCGTCGTCGCCCTGGTCGACGAGGAGCGGGAGCTTTTCGGTGGCCTGTCTCACGAGCTCGCAAGCGTCCCAGGCCTTCCAGGTCTGCTCGTCATCCCCCAGGTAGGCACCGAACGCCTTGTGTCCCCAGGGCACCTGCGTCGGGGCCACGATGGGCGCAAACGCGGACACGCTCTGGTAGCGTCCAGCGGCCTTGAGCGCGACGACCAGGGCGCCATGCCCGCCCATGGAGTGGCCAGAGATGCCGCGCCTGTCGGTCGCGGGGAAGTGGGCCTCCACCAGGCTGGGGAGCTCTTCGGTGACATAGGAGTACATCTGGTAGTGGTGAGCCCACGGGGGCTGGCTGGCGTCCACATAGAAGCCCGCCCCCTGGCCCAGGTCCCAGCTTTCGTCGTCAGCGACCTCAGGGCCCCGCGGGCTGGTGTCGGGCGCGACGATGATGAGCCCCTGTTCGGCCGCGTAGCGCTGGGCCCCCGCCTTGGTGAGGAAGTTCTGCTCGGTGCAGGTGAGGCCACTGAGCCAATACAACACCGGCACTCGCTGGGTCTCTGCCTGCGGCGGCAGGAAGACCCCAAAACGCATGAAACACCCTGTCGTCGAGGCGTCGTGCTCCCATACCTCCTGCCAGCCACCAAAGCAGGCGCGCCGCTCCAGCCGTTTCATCGCGCTGCTCCTGGCTAGAAGTGGATGACGGTTCGGATGGACTTGCCTTCGTGCATCAAATGGAAGGCCTCGTTGATCTGCTCCAGCGGCAGCGTATGGGTCACATACGGCGCCAGCTCGATGTCGCCGTTCATCGCCTGCTCGACCATCCCCGGCAGCTCCGTGCGTCCTTTGACCCCACCAAACGCCGTGCCGCGCCACACCCGCCCGGTCACGAGCTGGAACGGACGCGTCGCGATCTCCTGCCCGGCGCCCGCCACACCGATGATGACGCTCTCGCCCCACCCCTTGTGGCAGCACTCTAGCGCCGCTCGCATCACCTCGACGTTGCCGATGCACTCGAAGCTGAAGTCGACGCCGCCGTCAGTGAGCTCCACCACGACCTCCTGGATGGGCTTGTCGTAGTCGTTGGGATTGAGGCAATCCGTGGCGCCCATCTGGCGCGCCAGCTCGAACTTGCTGGGGTTGATGTCGATCCCCACGATGCGTCCCGCCTTGGCCTGGACGGCTCCCTGGATGACGGCTAGCCCGATGCCACCGAGGCCGAAGACCGCGATGGTGTCCCCTTCTTGCACCTTGGCGGTGTTGTGGACGGCGCCGATGCCGGTGGTGACGCCGCAGCCGAGGAGACACACCTGCTCGGGGTTGGCGTCGGCGTTGATCTTCGCCACCGAGATTTCGGCCACCACGGTGTACTCGCTGAAGGTGCTCGTGCCCATGTAGTGATAGACCGGCTCGCCGTTGTAGCTGAAGCGGGAGGTCCCGTCGGGCATCAAACCCTTGCCCTGAGTGGCGCGAATCGCCTGGCACAGGTTCGTCTTGCCGGACGTGCAGAACTTACACTCGCGGCACTCGGCGGTGTACAGCGGGATGACATGGTCGCCCACGGCGACGCTGGTCACCCCCTCCCCTACCTCCACCACCACGCCGGCACCTTCGTGTCCCAGAACGGCCGGAAAGATCCCCTCGGGATCATCGCCGCTCAGCGTGAACGCGTCGGTGTGACACACGCCGGTGTGGGTGACGCGAATCATAACTTCGCCGGGCCCTGGCGAAGCCACATCGAGCTCCACGATTTCCAGAGGTTTCCCAGGCCCGAAGGCGACGGCGGCGCGGCTCTTGCGTGTCATGGCGGTTCCTGTTGGACGGTGTCTGGGCTGACGATGCCAACCCATCGGACAAAGTTCACGCTAAAAGCCGCGAACTCAGGCCTTTACCGCGGCCACCGCCGCCACCGCCGCTTCCAGCGCCATCGTGTCGTGGTCGCTGAGGCTCTGGTCCTCGCGGTACTTCGCCATCTCGAAAATGGCCGTGACGAACGCCACGCTGTCGGCGGCCACAAAGCCCTTTTCCCGCAGGCGCTGCGACAGCTCTCTGGGTGTCTCCGAGTCTCGACGACCCAACCCGAGCTTGGCCAGCAGCCGCAGCATCCGACGGTAGGCGTCGATGGCCGGCGGGTCCGACCGCTGGGCTTCGGCGCGTCGCTCCCGAATCCAGGCGATGATTCCGTGGAAGAAGCGGGTCCTCCACCCGATGATGAGGAACACGGGGATGCCGATCCACAGCCAGGTGTTCGGGTCCTTCGCCCACGCTTTGAGTCCCTCGAGCCAGCCCTTGCCGCTGTTGTCCTTGGTGGACCCGCTGGCGCTGGGGAAGAAGCTCCGGATGGACTTGCCGATCTCGGTGAAGAAGGCGAGCTGCTTCTCCAGATCGTACTCGACAACCCACTTGTACCAGCGCAGCTTGAGGCTATCGAACCACTCGGTGATGCCGGCCCACCACCCGTCTTCGGGGGGGACGAGGACCTCGGTAGCGGGAGTCGGGTCGTAGGTCAGCCAGCCATAGCCGGGATAGAACACCTCCACCCAGCTGTGGGCGTCGGCTTGCCGGATGGCGTAGTAGTTGCCGTAGGAGTTGAAGGCACCGCCGTAGAAGCCGTTGGCCGGCCGCGCCGGGATGCCCAGGGTACGTAGCAGCACCACCATCCCTGACGAGAAGTACTCGCAATGGCCCGACTTGCGGTTGAACAGGAAGTCGCTGAGCGGGGCGTCCGGGTCATGACCGCCCTGGGTCGTGTACTTGAACGTATCGAGGAGGTGCCGCTCGATGGCGAGGATCTTGTCGTGCGTCGTCTTGGCGCCAGCGGTCAGGCGACGCGCCTCGGCAGCGATGCGCAGGTCGAGGTCTTCGGGCAGCTGCGTATAGACCGCCCGGACCGACGAAGGCAGGCCGACGAACTTCACCTTGCGCAGGTCCACGTCCGACGGCCGGAACTCGGAGCTCAACGCCGTGTACTGAAGCGCCGCACCCATCTGCTTGTTGGCCGACCGGAGCCCTCGCCCGGTGGTGATGTCCTCGTTGGCGATACGGCCCTGTAGGAAGTTGGTCGGGTTACGCTTGAGCTGGTCCAGCCGGGTGTTGTCGATCATCAACGCCAGCAGCCGCGGCTCGGCGAATACCACCCGCCGGTCGCCGACCACCGGCTCGATGTAGATGCGCTGCCGGGTCAGCTCGGTGTTGTAGTACTCCTTGCGCGCCCCGAAGTCGTGCATCACGCGCCACTGGTCGTTTTCGAACCGGGGCAGCGGGCGCTGCTTGCTGGTGGTCTTCTTCCAGGTCTTGCCGTCGTAGTTGTCGAACGAGATGCCCCGCATGCGCAGGTGGCGGGCGCCGTTGCTCTTGTCACCGGCGATCTCGACCCGCATCACGATCTGCATGTTGTCTTTGATCGTGCCGAAGTGGCCGAGCTCGATCTTGTCGGAGAACCCGCTGACCGCCTGGCCCTTGCGCCCCTGTCCGAAGAAGAAGCCCATCCCCAGACGGGGAAAGAAGAAGAAGAACGCCAGACTGGAGACGAAGACGCCCAGCGCCAGCAAGCTCGTGCCCGCCAGGAAGCGGCCCGAGACCAGATTGCGGGTCTTGAAGTCGAACGTCTCCCGATCGATCTCAGTGGCAGCCGCCACACCCGAGGTTTCCTCGACTTCGGCGTTGTCCCGCTGCAGCCGCTCGAGGTCCCGCTGCAGGTGAAGCAGGACCAGGCCCCACACGAGCAGCACGACGTAGCCCACGAAGGCGAACAGGAACCAGATGGTCGGGTTGATGACCGCGCCGGCGATAATGGCGATGAACGTCAGGCCATAGAGCTGGAAGACGTCACGCGCAGTTCGGCCCTGGTAGAGCCGCACGACAATCATCACGAGTGCGAAGAAGATGGCCGCCAGCAGCCAGCGCCCCGAGGCCCAGCCGTAGAACAGGCACAGGAACGCGGCCGCGAAGGTCGCGATGGTCCAGCCCCGGGAACGGTTGCGAGCACGGCTCATGGGAAGCGAGCGGAACCAGCTGTGCATCACCGCGATGAAGGTCAGCGCCAGCGCAGGGAATGGGATCTCGCCCGAGGTCGACAGTGGGACGAGCCCCACGAGGACCAAAAGGTAGACGACGACCTTGTACGTCCGCTCGAAGTTCACGCCGCCTGCTCCGAGCCCTTTTGGGAGTCCTCCAGCGCAGCGTCGACCTCACCCTCCAGACCTGGCAGCCCGACGACGATGCGGCGATTGACCTTGGGCGAAAACCCGAGCCGCTCCTGGGTCGCCGTGGCCACCCAAATACGCTCGGCGCGAGGCGCAAACGCCGTGTCCCCAAGCACCCCGACGGCGCTGAACTCGCTCAGCGAGCTGGGTACGGTTCGGACCGGCAACGAGGCGAGGTGCTCGAAGATGGCCGTCACCGCTGCCGGGCCCTGGGTCGGGCGGACGCCGCCCTCGATGCTGGCCACACCGACGGCGTATCCCGCGGTGGCGTAGCTCTGCGCCAGGGCGCCGACCCGCTCGATGGCTGCCTCCAGCTCCTGGCGAGCGACGGTTACCGGCGGAATGACGTTGCCGACCACGAAGATGACTTCGCGTGTCCCGGGGCGCTCGTACTCGCGGATGACCACTTTGTCGCGGCGCGCGGTCACCTTCCAGGCGATGTCACGGGCGTCGTCTCCGGGGCGATGGTCGCGCAGCGCATAGAACTCCTCGCCCTGCCCTGCCCGACCGGTCTCCTGCTCGGTGCCCACATGAGCCAGACGCGGCGCCGCATCGGAGCTCTCGGACGCGGGTGGATAGACCACGTAGCGATGTGGAAGTGGGAAGAAACGGGACTTCTCGAAGAACCCGAACGGGAACCGGGTCGCCACACGAAGGCCGGCGCTGGTCATCAAGCCGCGGTGGCCGGGTGTCAGGCGTATGAAGGTCGTGGCCTGCTGGCCAGGGCGTAAGAGCATTACAAAGCCCTTACGCTGTTTGGTACCGGCGTCTTCCCAGTCCCGGCCGAAGAGTTCGCTGACCTCGACGGACAGCGTCGACAGCCGCTTCTTGCCGTTGAGGATATGGACCGCGATGAGCCCGGGCGACCCGGCGTGCAGGTGGGGTGGCTCGACGCGGGAGACGCGAACCTTGCGCAGGTTCAGCTCGCTGAGCACCCCCGACACCATGATCAGGCTGAGCAGCAGCCCGAACACCAGGTACAGCAGGTTGTTGCCGGAGTTCACGGCGGCCGTGCCGATGCCCAGGGACAGCACCACCAGCAGCTTACCCTCGCCGGTGAACCTGAGCCGCTTGGGCATGGCCCGGCCGAGGCGTTTGACCTGACGCGGCGAGAGCGGGCCCACCGCGCCTTCGAGGCTGAGTCTGTCGGCTGGTATCACCTGAGGGCGCTACACGGGGACCGGCGTGGCGTCGACGATGTCGGCGAGGACGTTGTCGGCCGCCTGACGGCGTTCGGCGGGGTTGTCGTGGTGCGCCTTGAGCCGGATTCGATGGGCGCACACCGGGAGGAAGAGAGCTTTGACATCGTCAGGAAGCAGGTAGTCACGACCGCGCAACAGGGCCAGTGCCTGGCATGCCCGGAACAGGGCGATGGCGCCACGGGTCGACACGCCCAGCGCCAGATAGGGTGCCTCTCGCGTGGTAGCGACGAGGCGCTGCAGGTAGGCCAGCACCGGGTCCGAGACGGTGACCTCCTGGACCTTCTTCTGCAGGGCCAGGACCTGCTCGGTGTCGAGCACGGCCGCGAGATCCTCGGCCGATTTGGCGAAGCCCAGCGACCGAATGATGTCACGCTCGGTGGCGTCATCGGGGTAGCCGATGGCGACCCGCACCAGGAAGCGGTCCAGCTGTGACTCGGGTAGCGGATAGGTCCCCGCAAACTCGAGCGGGTTCTGGGTGGCCAGCACCACGAACGGCGACGGCAGCTTGTGGGTGGTGTTGTCGACCGTCACCTGCCGAGCGTTCATCGCCTCCAGAAGCGCACTCTGGGACCGCGGGGTGGTGCGGTTGATCTCGTCGGCCAGGACGATGTTGGCGAACAGCGGCCCAGGCTTGAAGTCGAACCGCTGGGCGTCCCGGTCGAAGATGTTCACCCCGACGATGTCGGCGGGCAGGATGTCGCTGGTGAACTGGATGCGCTTGAAGTCGCAGCCCAGCGCCCGCGCCACCGTGGTGGCCAGGGTCGTCTTGCCGACGCCAGGGACGTCCTCGAACAGGACGTGGCCCTGCGCCAGGAGCGCCACCAGGGTCAGCTCGACGGCCTCGCGCTTGCCGTGGAAGACCGTCTCGATGCGGTCGACGAGGGCCTCCAACTGCCCGGTCGGTACGTCGACGGCGGCTTGAGAGGGAACACTTTCTGCTGTGGCCAACTTGCCTGCCCCTAGCGTGATGATGCGGTAGCGGTCATGCGTCCCACCGTCGCTTCGGCGGCGCCCCTTGGACGACCGTATTGTGGAGGGATCCGAGCCCCTGGATGCGGACTTCGACGGCATCACCTGGCACCAACGGGCCTACGCCTGCTGGTGTTCCCGTGGCGATCACGTCGTACCGCTCCAGGGTCATGATGCTGCTGACGAAGGCGATCAACGTAGGCACGTCGAAAATCATGTCCGTCAGCGGTGCCTGCTGGCGGACCTGGCCGTTGACCCGGACGCTGAGCTCCTGGTCGGCGGGGGTGAAGTCGGTATCGATCCACGGACCGAGCGGTCCGAACGTGTCGAAGCCCTTCCCCCGGGTGAACTTGCCATCGCGGCGCTGCAGGTCTCGTGCCGTCACATCATTGAAGATGCTGTATCCGAGCACGTGGTTCAGAGCATCGTCGCGGGACACGTTTCGCGTGCGCCGCCCGATGATCACCGCCAGCTCGCCCTCATGGTGCACCAGCTCGCTCTGGCCGGTCGGGTACACGATCTCCCCCTCGTGGGGAATCAGCACCGTAGAGGGTTTGAGGAACAACAGTGGCTCCTCGGGGACGGGATTGTTCAGCTCGGCGGCGTGCGCACGGTAGTTGCGCGCAACCGCGACGATCTTTGTAGCCCGCACCGGAACGGGCGGATTGAGCGACACCGCCTCCCAGGGTACGGTGCTCGACCTTCCGGCCCCCTCATCGAGCTCAGCCTCGGGGTCGAAGGGGTCACCGGTGTACGCGACGATGCTGTCGCCGTCGTCGGAGACGCGCCCCCATCGTTGCTTTCCGAACAGCGTAAAACGGACGTATCGAGCCATGGCAGCAGACACTCTACGACCCGCCCGGGTGGCGGTCCAGCAGGCAGGAGCAACCCTCGACACCGGGGCCTGGCTGGTGGAGCTTTCCGACCGCGCAGTCTTTGTGGCTACGGGCAAACACCGGGCTCGGTTTCTCCACAACTTCACCACCTGCCAGATCAAGGAGCTGCCCGAAGGCAAGAGCGCCTGGGGGGCGGTGACCAATGAGACCGGGGGCGTGGTCGCCCAGGCCCTGATCGATGCTGAAGCGGACGCCATTCGGTTGGAGGTCGCCCGTGCTCTACGCGACGAGGTGCTCGCGCATCTTCTGAAGTACCGCATCGCCGACCGCATCGACTTTGCCAACCGCGACGACCTGACCCTCTTGAGCGTCGTGGGAGACGCGGCGCAGGCGACGATCGCGGCGGTCGGGCTCCCCTGGGGCGAGGCGGAAGCGACGTGGCAGGACGCCATGTTCGGCGCGACCGAGGTGCGGGTGCGCCGCAACGACTTCCGGTGGGACGTGCCGAGTGTGGACCTGACGGTGCCGGCAGAACACGCTGATGTGCTGCGTGCGGCGCTGCTGGAGGCTGGCGCGAAGCCCGCTACGTCGCAGGCCCTGACCCAGCACCGCGTAGCCCGAGGGATCCCGGTGGACCGCGTCGACGTGGATCCGGAGACGATGCCTTTGGAGGTCGCCTACCTCCGGCCTACGGTCGACTGGAACAAGGGGTGCTACCTCGGGCAAGAGGCCATCTGCATGATGGAGGACCTTGGCAAACCGCGGAAGCAGCTGGTGGAGGTGCTCCTGGACGGCTCCGACCTGGCTGCTTCGGGCGCGGCGGTGCACAACGCCAAGGGTAAAGCGGTGGGTCACATCACCACGGCGGTCGTCATCGACGACGCGGTCTATGGCCTGGCCATGGTGAAGCGGAAAGCGGCGAAGAGCGGCACGAGTCTGACGCTCGCCGGGGATCGCACGGCGTCGGTGGTCGGACTCGCGGGCGCAGTGGGGGAATAAGCCCACCTTTGATTGAATAGTGGGCGATGTCGTCCGTCTGGGCTTTGACGTTGCCCGCTGCGACCCGTAGATTGCGTCGCAGGAGTTCGACTACGTCTTCCGTCTTGCGTGCAGGAGCTAATTCGCAATGAAGAACGTTTTGGGTTTGATTTTGGGTTTTTCGGCGCTCGTCGCCATCGCCATCGCCATCCCGGCGACCGCCAGTGATGTCGGCCAGGCCCCCGTCGCCGAGGGCGAGGGCTATACGTGCACGGGCAAGTTCGACAGCGTCCCGAAGGCGTATGTCGGTGCCTACAAGAAGGCCTGCGAGGCCGCCAAGACGGAAGGCAAGAAGCCTGTCCGCAAGATGATGGGCAGCATGAAGAAGTCGCTCAAGAAGAAGTGCGACGCCAAGAAGCCCGAGGGCAAGAAGTTCAAGATCGGGTGCAAGCCCTGCCACAGCGGCTCGGGCAAGGCCGGCAACACCTCGGCGGCCGGCGTCAAGAAGGTGGTCGACTGCGACAGCTCGTTGCTCGTGGACGAGTAAGCCAAGTTATAGCGTCGTACCCTTCGGGGTAGCGCGAACGGCCAGGGTTGAAGCCCTGGCCGTTTTTGGTTTAAGGACCGGTGATTCGTTAGGCCCAAACCCGCTGGAGACTGCCCGTGGTCGATTTCTCCCTGTCCGAAGAACAGACGATGCTGCGTGACCTCGCGCGCGACTTCACCGCCAAGGTGATCATGCCCGCCGCGACGCACCATGATGAGACGGGCGAGTTCCCGCTGGAGGTCTGCAAGAAGGCCTGGGAGACGGGGCTGATGAACACCCACATCCCCGAGGCCTACGGCGGGATGGGGCTGGGGTCCTTCGACGGCGTGCTCATCGCCGAGGAGTGCGGCTACGGCTGCTCCGGCATCACGACCGCGATGGAGGCCAACAACCTGGCCCAGGCGCCGGTCATCGTGGGGGCAAGCGACGACATCAAGAAGCGCTTCCTGGCGCCCATGGCCGAGGAGTTCAAGATGTGCTCCTACGCCGTGACCGAGCCCGGCGCCGGTAGCGACGTGGCGGGCCTCCGTACGACGGCCAAAAAGGTCGGCGACAAGTGGGTGCTCAACGGCCAGAAGATGTGGATTACCAACGCCGCCAAGGCCGACTGGTACTTCGTGCTGGCCTACACCGACCCGGCTGCGGGCCACCGCGGCATGACCGGCTTCGTCGTCCCGCGGGAGACCCCTGGTCTGACCGTCGGCAAGAAAGAGCGGAACATGGGCCAGCGCGCTTCGGATACGCGCGGTCTGACGTTCGAAGACGTGGCCATCCCTGCCGAGAACATGGTCGGCGAGGAGGGCAAGGGCTTCAAGCTGGCCATGGCGGCCTTCGACCACACCCGCCCGGCGGTGGCGGCGGTGGCCGTGGGCGTCGCCAAGCGCGCCATGACCGAGGCCATCAACTACGCCAAGGAGCGCAAGACCTTTGGCAAGCCCATCAGCAGCTACCAGGCCATCAGCTTCATGCTGGCCGACATGGCCAAGGCCGTCGAAGCATCCCGCCTGCTCTGCTGGCAGAGCGCCTGGCTGATGGACGCCGGCAAGCGCAACACCAAGCACGCCGCGTTCGCCAAGGCCTTCGCCGCGGACGAGTGCATGCGCATCTGCACCGACGCTGTCCAGGTGTTCGGCGGCTACGGCTTCAACACGGAGTACCCCGTCGAGAAGCTCATGCGCGACGCCAAGATCTTCCAGATCTACGAGGGCACGAGCCAGATTCAGCGGCTCATCATCGCCCGCCACATCCTCCAGGAGTAGTGGCCCCGAGCGCCGACGACTCGCTGGGCGGCGACGGGCCATCCGTCGTGGCCCCGTGCGTATTCAAACTCGCTCCCGGCGAAGCCATTGGCCCCGTCGAGCTGGGCATGGATGCTGAGACGGTGCGTGGGGCGCTGGCGCCGCACCCTGGAGCGATGAGCCGCGCGTGCGTCCACAACGGACTCGCGTACTACTTCGACAACGCGCTCCAGGTCGAGTTCGACGCCGACGGAGGAACGTGCTTCATCGGGGTGGCATGCCACGACGCATTCCGCGTGATGCATCATGGCCTCGACCTTTTCGATACTTCGGCTGAAGAGGTGTTCACCCACTTCGCCAGGCTGAGCCGGAGGGCGACCGGCTTCGACCCCATGGAGGGAGCCTTCGCAGACCTCGGCGTCGGGTTCTGGGACGCCGATGAGCAATACGACCGCTACCGCGACGAGACACGCGCGGTCTGGGGCCAGCTCTCGGTCTTCCCTCCGGCGACCTAGTCCCCTCTGACTTCCCGCTTACCTGGCGCGGACGGATACCCTCATGGCGTGAACGGCACGTGGGTCATTCGCGGTCGGTGCGCATCGTTGAAGGCATGATGGCTCTGCTATTCATCGGCGGCTTCCCCGCCCTGGTATTCGGCCTCACCCGTTGGGCCGCCTGGCGCGACGACGGCTCGCGCGGGACGGGACTCCTGGTCGGGCTCGGTGACCACACCCGCGGCGCGTTGTCGCGGTGGGCGATGGCATCCTACCTATCGGCGGTCGTCGCCACGCTGATATTGGTCTTCGCCAACATCGACGGCCCTCTGCAGACCTATCTGCAGACCAACGACGTGCTGCCGTCCGAGTTGAGCCTGAACGTCCTCGTCGTCGGCAACTTCTGGCACTTCATCGCCGCTGTGGTGGTCTACCTGCGCGGACGCAGGCGCGACCCGTGGCTCGCCGGGGCGGGCGTGGCCGCGTTCCAGGCGCTGGCCGTGGTCTTCGTCGTGGTGGGGGTGCTGAAGGCCCTCACCGGCCGGATGCCGCCGGACCACTACTTCAATGGTCAGCCCATCGACATGTTCTTTCAGACGACGATGGACCCGGCCGAGTTCGCCTTCGACTTCTGGAACCACTCCCTGCAGGACGGTCGCTTCATGTGGCCGTCGGGCCACACCGCTGGCGCCGTGGCCTTTGCGTCAGCGCTCGTCGCCTACGCTCGGGAGCACCGCTGGCTCGTTTGGGTCACCTACCCCATCGCCGCAGTCACCGCGCTGGCCATGGTGGATGGTGACTATCATTGGTTCTCCGACGTGATCGCCGGTGCGCTCATCGCGCACCCCATCGCCTGGACCATCGGCTCGCGGGTACGACAGAACCCCCGCTACTCCCCTTCGTAGACCCGCTCAGGCTCCACACGCCAGCTGCGTGTGCCGGCGTCGTAGAACGGTGAGGCCTTGTAGTCGCCGCGCATCGACCACCACAGGTACTTCGGCGCAAATCCTCCGACCATCAGGAAGCGGTCGACGCCGCGGGCCCGAACCGCCTTTGCTGCGTCGCCCTCGAAAGTACGGTTGAAGGTAGCCCTGATCGGACCGACCGCCGCATCCACGTCCTCGTCGGTAGCGTTGACGGCCGCCCGGAACACGCCCATGAACGCCCCCTTCGGAGAGGGTAGCGTATTGGCTACCGGGGAGTTGCAGCAGCTGGCGTAGAAACGCATCGCCCCCTTGGGCGTCTGCTGCAACGCCCGAAGGTGCTCGTGACCCTGCTCGATCGTGAAGCGGGCCGGCGAGACCTGAATGACGTCTGAGCCTCCGTGGTCGTCCAGGACGTCTTCGCGCCCCAGCCGCCTGGCGTAGCCCTGACAATCGTTGCAGCAGCAGCGAACGCGGCTGGTGGTCGACGGGGCCACCTCTTCAAGTCGACCGGTAACCGCGCCGCATCGGCACGCGACAGTAAGCGTTTGACCCATGATCTGCCTTCTTGGTGAGGTAAACGAGCGTATCAATTCGTGATGGTCAGCGGTATGCTTCGCGCGTGAGCAAGACCCGCGACAGGCTGATTGCGGAGGCCACCCGGCTGTTCGCCGAGCGCGGCTACGACGGAACCTCGGTGCGCGCCATCACCCACGCCGCCGAGGCCAACCTCAACGCCGTCAGTTATCACTTCGGTGGCAAGAGCGGCCTCTACGTCGCCGTCATCCAAGGCGCGGGTGACGAGCGCCTGGAGAGCGCCAAGCGGATCCTCGGGACGCCGGCACGAACCCTGCCCGAGTTGGAGACCCGGCTGCTCGTCTTCGCCGAGGAGACCCTGGCCAGTTGGTTGGCGTCGCCCGGCCTGCTGCACATCCTCTTCGCCGAGATGCAGCAGGGATTCAGAAACTGTGGCCCGCAAGCTGTCGCAAGCCTGGGTGAGCACCGCGATGTCCTGCTCGCCTACCTCGAGGATGCCCAGTCGACGGGGCTGCTCCGAGACACGCTGGACCCTGCCATAGCCGCAGGCGCCCTCTTGGAGCGACTCAACAGCCAGGTGCTCTACGCCGACACCATCGAGGCCCAGGAAGGCATCTCCATTGCTGATGATGCCTATCGACGACACTGGGCACGCCAGACCATCGACCTGCTGCTTTACGGCGCGGCAGTGCCTCGCCCCGGTTAGTCCAGCGTCATACGGCAACGGGCCGTCCCAGCTCTTGCATCCGCAGTCGCTTCGCCCCCGACACCTCGCCGCGCTCGGCCCAGAGCTTAAGCTCGTCGCTGAACGCGTGGACGTTCCTGAGCACCTGCCGCTTCATCAGCCAGCCCAGGAGTAGACCCATGATGGGGCGAAGCTTCAGGGTGCAGTGCATGTGGGCGACGGACTGCCCGGGGGCCACCTCCTGGATGACCCATCGGTTCTCCGCGAGCAGCACGAATCCGGGAACCCCCTCCGTGATCTTCCAGGCGATGTGCCGTGCCGACGCATCGTACGCCGTCAGGGTCTCGGTGACTGTGTCGTAGCCAGCGATGCTGACCTCGCAGGTCCTCGCCTTGCAGGGAGCCCCGGCGATCTCAGGAGCCCCGACCGCGTAGGCATGGTCCACGCCGGTGGTCCAGCGGCCCACGTCCGTGAAGCCCGGACCCATGATGGCCCAGAGGTCGTCGGCGGACACCGCAATGGTGTCGGTTGTCAGTCGGATATCGATGGTTCTTGGCTTCAACGTGTCCTCCATGGGTCTCGGGAGCCACCGCAGCTCCCAGACCCAGGGTAGGACCGATAAGAACAAGGTCAACACAAATTCATACGACCGTATGAACCCGATGTGAAACCTGACGCACGGAGGGCCGCATGGGCATCCCATGCGGCCGTCGCTATCCAGTGGATGGCAGAGCTCAGTCGAGGTCGGCCTCGATCTCCTCCAGCAGCTCGTTGGCCTTCGCCTCGGCGTTGTCGGCGGTGATCGCCTTGTCCGCCTCGGCGGCAAAGGCCTTCTTGTCATCCTCAGAGACCTTTGGGGCCTCCTTCTCCAACTCGGGATCCGCCTCGTCAGCGACGGCGGGAACAGCGGCGCCATCCTTCTTTGCAGCCGCCGGTTCGGCGTCCTTCTTTGCGGTTGCCGGCTTGGCGTCTTTCTTCTTGGAGTCACAGCCCGGTGCAGCAACTGCCATGAAGGACAGGGCACCGAGGAGCATTGCAGCTCGTCTCAGAGTCATCGAAATCATGAACACTCTCCTCTACTGCTTCGCTTGCTTGGACAGCAGGGCCTTCATCTTGCGGGCATGACGCTTCTGCTCCTTGGTCTTGAGCTCGGCGACCCGCTGCTTCAGCGCATCATTACCCTTGTCGCTGGCGACCTTCTCCAGACGACTGATCTTGGCCATGCGCTTGGCGTGCTTCCTGCGTTCCTTGCCGATGTGGTCGAGCCGCGCCTTCTTGCCCATCTTGCGGATCTTCTTGTCCCGCTCGGCGAGCTTGGCCTGCCGTGCGGCCTTGTTCAGACGTTTGGCCTCCTTCTTCTCGGCCCGATTCGCAGCCTTCTCAGCCTTCTTTTCAGCCCGATCCGCGGCCTTCTCGGCTCTCTTTTCGACCTTCTCCGCCTTGTCGGCTGCCTTCTCGGCCTTCTTCTCGGCCCTGTCGGCCATCTTCTCGGCCCGGTCGGCCGTCTTTTCGGCCCTATCTGCAGCCTTCTCTGCCCTCTTCTCGGCTTTGTCGGCCATCCGCTTGGCCTTCTCCGCCGCCTTCTGCGCCTTTTCACCGCCCGTCTCGGCAGCCTTCTCGGCCTTCTTCTCGGCCTTCTCTGCCTTCTTCTCGGCTTTGTCGGCCATCTTCTCGGCCCTGTCAGCGGCCTTCTCCGCCTTCTTCGCCGCCTTGTCCGCCTTCTTCTCGGCCTTCTCCGCCTTCTTCTCGGCCTTCTTGGCCGCTTTGTTCCCTACCTTGACCGCCTTCTTGGCGGCGCCCTTAGCCTTGCCCGGCAGACCGGATGGTGGTGCCGCCAGCCCCGTCGGCGCGGCCAGCAGCAGCGCCGCCAGAATCATGGTTCGCATTGGATGAGCTCCTACCGATGGTGGTGTGTTGTGCGAGGGTGTCTCCCCTCGCCGACAGCCTGACTCTCAAGCAAGTCGCGTACCATCGCGACAGGACCGCATTTCACGCGTCTGCCCCGCCGCGGAGGCGCTGGCGGGCAATCCTCTGCCACACCTCTGGCAACCCGTTGCCGACGCAGGCAACCCGTTGCCACCCTTCGCTGAGGCCCTACACTGACGACATGCAGAGCAAGCCCCCGGTCGTTGGCGATATCCGTCTGTTGCTGCTCAACGACATCGAGGCCTACGTGGACCACATGGAGCGTCACGTGCCTCAGTCGGGTCGCGATGGCGCGCTCATCTACAACCCTTTCGACAACGCCAACCGATGGGATGGCGGCGATGACCTCGCCACGCGAAGCGAGTTGGAGTGGGCCCAGTCCACATCAGCGCCGGGCTGGCGCCGCGTCTGGGGCGTTTTCGACCGCAACGCGCGCGTGGTCGGCAGCATCAACCTCAAGGGATACGGGCTCGCCTCCCAGAGTCATCGGTGCCTGATGGCCATGGGCATCGAGGAGGGCTTCCGTGGTGAAGGCGTGGGCACGGCACTGCTGAACGCGGCGGTAAATTGGGCGCGGGAGCAGCCCCAGCTGGACTGGGTCGACCTCGGCGTGTTCAGCACCAACGCCCCCGCTCGCGCGCTGTACACCGCGTTCGGTTTCATTGAGGTAGGCGTCACACCCGACCTGTTCCGGGTCTGGGGGCAGAGCGTCGACGACGTCACGATGGTGCTCGACGTGTCGACGTCGGATGAGGGAGCGAGCTGAGCCATGGCGACACTGCATCGACTGACCAACCGGGCAGCCTCTGTGGGCGGAATGCCGCTTCGCCGAATGCTCCCCAATCGTCACTGCCGAAAGGTGGGCCCATGGGTCTTCGTGGACCACTTCGGACCGCACCAGGTGCGTCGGGATCCGGCACACGATGTGTTGCCACACCCTCACTGTGGATTGTCGACGGTGAGCTACCTGTTCGACGGCGCCACCGAACATCGGGACTCGACGGGTGGTCATGCCGTCGTCGAGCCCGGCGAGATCCACTGGATGCGCGCAGGCCACGGCATCGTTCACAGCGAGCGCGCACCCAAGGACCGTATCGGGACGGTAGGCAAGTCCCACGGGCTCCAGATCTGGTGTGCCCATCCCGACGGCGAAGAGGAACAGGAGCCCCGGTTCGACAGCTGGACCGAGCTCCCCTTGCTGGAGCGTGACGGGGTGCGCATTCAGCTGCTCTGCGGCACGGGCTGGGGCGAAGAGTCACCGGTCGACGTCACCTCGCCACTCGTCTATGCAATGGTTCACATGCGCGCGGGCCAACGGGTCGCTCTCCCGGACCACGAAGAGCGCTGCGTCTACCCCGTCAGCGGGGCAGTCGCGGTCGACGGCGACGCGACTCAGGACGAGATGCTGGTGGTCGATGCATCGGCCAGAGAGGTCATCGCATCCGAGGACGCCATGGTCGCGATTCTGGGGGGCGACGCCATCGGCCACCGCTTCATCTGGTGGAACCTGGTGCACTCGGACGCGGGGCGTCTGCAGGAACAGGCTGAGCGATGGCGACGCCAGGAGTTCCCGACGATCCCGGGTGACGACGCGACGTTCATCCCGGCCCCGCCGGGCCCTGGACGCCTGGTCCGCAGGGACTAGTCCGACGCCGCGAGCCACTCCTGGACGGCGTCTGCCACGACCCGCCCTGCCCTCTCGCTCAGGTGGATGGTGTCGGCGTGCAGCCAGCTCCCTCGACGGTCAGCGATGCGGTCCCAGGACATGCCCAGCACGTAGCGCCACCAGCAGGCGCTGATGACCCGCCAGACCATGCGACCGCCCGGCTCCCAGGCGGGTCCGCTGAAATCGTGGTAGCGGTCGGCGAGTGGGATGAGCTCCACCTCCAGCTCCTGGGCCAGCCGCGCGATCGTCGCGTTGTGGAGCGCGAGCTGGTCGACGGCCGCGGAGCGGTCACCGCCGATGCGCACCAGCGTCATCAGCCCGATGCGGGCGGGCGTCTCGCGTTTGAGTCGCTCCACGGTCTGCCGTAGCGAACGCTCGAAGAACGCCAGCGACGGCGGCTCGGACAGCCGCTTACTTTTCTGGTAGCCCCGGCCGAGTCCGGCGTCGGCGGCCCCCATGGCGTCATTGGCGCCGATGAGGATGACGACGGCGTCGGGCTGATGGGCGATGACCGGGTCCAGCCGGCGCAGGACGTTCTCAGCCAAGTCTCCGTTGAGGCCGCCGTTCATGAACGCCCACTGCGGCAGGCGGCTGCGCAGCGCGCCCACCCAGTCCCAGCCCGCATGGCCATGGACTGTGCTGGAGCCCAGGCACGCCAGCACCGGACGCTCATCCCGCCGAAACCGGGACGGGCGATACGTGGGCGGCCGAGCCAAGCGGTAGACCGCATACGCCAGGCTGGTCACGCCCAGCGCCGCGGTCACCCATAGGGCATGGAGCCACCAGGCCACAGGTCAAGCGCGCTCAGCGAACTCCGACCAGCACCTTGATGACGCCGGTGCGGCCACCCGCACCATCGAAGGCCTGGTAGGCCTTGCCGATGACGCAGCCTGGGGTCTGGGCGATGGTCGCTCGGTCGCCGCGCATGGCGTGGCCCGCCGTGGTGCTGACCACGACGAGATCGCCAGGAGCGATGGGGCCATTCTCCAAAGTCACCTTGGTGGGCACGATGCCGGTGACGCCCATCATGACGCGGCCGCTGTTACTCCCACCAGGGTCGCTGTTGCCGACGATGGTGGCGAAGGTCGAGATCACGCCAGAGACCTTGTGGGTGTAGGCGCCTTCGGCCTTCACCATGCGCCCATCGGGGCCGAACATCAGCACGTCGCCGGGGCCGTAGTCCGCAACGCTGCCGGTCGGCGTGACCCACTCGGCGAAGTCGGCGCCGCCGGCCTGGAACGCTGCGCCACCACTGCCGTAGGTGCCCGCCGTCTTGGCACTGTGCACAGCACCGTCGCCCCGGATCGTGACCCTGGCGACGCCGTTCGCCGAGAAGGCGGCGACGATGCCGCTATTGGTGTCTGCCCCGGAGGCGTCGACGGTGAAGGCACCGGACACTGCCGGCTGGACGGAGACCGTGTCGACCCGGAAGCCGAATCCGGTGTTGTCGATATCGTCTGTATTGGCGATCCGGACTCGAATCTGGATGTCTCCCGTGGTGGGTATGGCGACATTGACCTGGGTCCAGCCGGCGAAGTCGGTGTTGAACTCGCGAGACGCAAGCACCGTCGTGCCGTCGGCGCCATCGATCACCTCGAGGAAGGGCCGGTCGTAGGAGGTGGAGCCGACCTCTTCCATCTCGATCTGGACCCAGGCTGAGACGACGGACCGGACCGGGACGTTGATGATCGGCGACAGCGCCCAAGCATCGATGATGCCCGTGGGCGTTGCGTATCCGTCCGTCGTCACATCGCCGAACGCCAGGTACTGGGCGCCCGACTGCCCGGGCACCTCGCTATTCAGCCTCCAGCTGAAGGTGCCGTCGGTGGTGCCGCCGGTCGTCCAGGCGAGCGTGCCGTCGAAGTTCTCCTGATAGAAGGGCGAGGTACCGGCGGAACCCGTGGGCCCAGCAACCGTGGTGCGACCGCCGGCGATGGTCAGCCGATCCTGGCCTTGCTGATAGAGCGCCACCTCGTCGTTGGCGTCATCACCGACCCCGAGTCGCAGCCGGGTAGCGTCGGGATCGCCGCCCTCGATGTACCGCAGGAACGCCGAGTCGCCGCCGCCGCCGATGACACCGAAGCTGAACATGAGGCCGTTGTCCGGTGAGTCCCCCGGCGACAGGAACGCCGCGCCGCCGACCGTCATGTTGGTGCCGACCTCGCCGGAGTTCTCGACGTTGAAGCTCGCCCCAGTCTGCAGGTTGACGTCGTTGGCGATGAAGTCGGAAGCGCTTCCCACGGCGCCACATTGAAGGGTGCCGTCCGCGTTGATGGCGATCACGGCGTCGCCCGGGTTGCAGGTCTGGTCGGCCGTAGCGACCGCAGCGCACTGAAGCGTGCCGTCGGCACCGATGCCGGTGACCACCTGTCCCGGCGTGGTGCAGGCCTGTCCCGCGCCGGGCGCGGCCGCACAAACCAGGGACCCGTCAGCCCCGACACCGGTCACCACATCACCCGGGTTGCAGTTCTGGTCAGCCGCCGTGACCACCGGGGCGTTGAGCAGGTCGTTGTAGTCGCCGCTGACCGCCACCAGCGACATCTGGGCGCTGGTCAGGTAGTTGTCCGCGGAGAACCCACCCAGGGACGTGGCGTCACCCGCGTTGAGGGCATAGGGGACGCTCACCACCTGCTGAAGCGGACTCAGCGCCGTGCCGTCGACCCAGAGCGCCAGCCACAGTCCGTCGGGGAACCCGCCGACCAGGTCGCTGTCGAGGGGCTCGGTCGGATCGTCGCCGAGCGTGATGGTGAAGACGCCTCCCTCCACGGGGACGCTGCCGAAGTCGAAGTCGGCCGTACCCTGCGGCCACACTGGGGAGTCCGTAGTGAAGTCGGGGTCGGCGACCGCAAACAGCGCCGCCCTGACGGTGGTGTTCCCGTCATAGGCCTCGCCAGCGACGGTCATGTGGCCGCTGTAGGAGATGACGGTGGGCGCCGCCACGGCGGAGGTGGCCGATAGCGTGACGAGGGCGAGGCCGGCCCAGAAGGCGGTGGCGTTGAGCTTCAAGGTCGTTCTCCGGTCGAAGCGAGCAGCAGGGGCGGTGGTGTTCGTGCGGTTGAAGCAGGGCTGGGTCATGGCGCACCTCCGGAGAGGACTCGGACGACCGCTGGACGGACCGTGATGTCGCCGCCCGAGGAGGTGCCGACCGTGGCCGTGGCACGCCCCACGGAGCGGACCTGGACGTCGCCGGCGCTGCTGGCGCCGACGATCGACATCATGATTTGGCGGGGGCTGACCGTGACATCGCACCCCGAGGTGTCGTTCACGCAGCCCCCGGAGGCCGGATCGCAGCTATCAACGGTGCAGGTGACGCCGTCGTCGCAGTCGAGCGCCGGGCCAGAGCAGCTTCCGTCAGCCCCGCATACGGACGCCGAGCAGGGATCGCCATCATCGCAGGGCTGATCCACCTGGGCCGGGTCGGCCACTGCGGCACAGACGCCAGCCACGCAATCGACGATCTCACATGCTCCGGGTGTGACCGCACCCTGGCAATCCGCGGCGGTCTGGCAGCCACCTCCGTCGACCTCACCGGGGCCGCCGTCGGCGTCACCACCTGCGTCCATCGGTGGAGACGCATCGGCGTCGGGCGTTGCCGCGTCACCGATGGGAACGTCTGGGAGCAGGCTATCGCCGACACCTCCCTCATCGGACGGCGTCGTATCCACGACGACGTCCCCGCCCTGCTCCTGCACCGTGATGGTTTGACATCCCGACGTCAGAAGAGCGGCGAGCAACATACACACAGCGCGCACAGCAACCTCTCCGATGTCCGAGGGTCCACATTAGGCGGTGTGGGCGCCGATCTCAACGGGCCGCGTGCACACCGCTGTTGTTCCCGAGGGATCGGACGCACGTCGCGTTGGGGGCTATCGGGACCAGGATCGCCGCGATGGTGCCGCCCACCAGCAGTCTACCACGCGCTTGGCGGGATCAGGGGCCGGAGAAGCAGTTCTCGCCGCCCTGGACCTTGAGCGCGTAGGTCGCCTCGCCGAGACCCTGAACCGAGAAGTTCGCGGTGAAGTCGAAGAGCGTGTCCTCACAGTCCAGCGGGCTCGTAGGGAAGATGGTGTAGACGGTCAGGGTCTTGCCGCAGCGGACGGTGACCGGCTGGCTGGCGTCGATGTCGGCCCCGGCCACCGACGTCAGCACGCGGGCGTTCACGCAGTCCACGGTGTCGGCGCCCTCGACCAGGATCCGATAGGCGAGCATCGGCGCGCCCTGCCCCCCCCACACCAGGTCGACGGTCTCGCCGGGCATGAAGTCGCGGAACGGCTGGCCCGGCAGCATCGGCCCAAAGCGCACGCTGGCCCCCGCGATGGAGCTCATCAGCGGCTGCCCGCAAGACTCTGCCAGTGGAATCGTGCCGCACGCGCCCGGCGGGCAGTCCGTGTAGCGAATCCACTCCCCGTCCTGACACTCGTAGATCTCGTTCCAGCCCACCCGCGCGTCCTCGACGTACACACACTCGAGCCCCGCCTCACACGGTGCCCCCGGGAAGGGACGGTTGTCGTCGGGAGGGCACATGGTGGCGATGGGGTCGCAGGCCTGTGGCCCCACATCCGTGTCCGCGGTGACGTCCATCGGCTCGACGGTGTCTGTCGGCCCTCCATCCGAGGCGTCCGGCTGCGGCGTCGGCGGATTCAGACTCGGCACCGAGCGGCCCGCGACCACCAGAGTGCCGTCGTAGTTGGCCGCCAGCGCCAATATCGTACCGCCGCCCGCCCAGACGGCCCCTGTGCTGTCGGCGGTGACGCCGTGAAGGACATTGCTCGTCCCTGTCTCGGCGACGGTCCAGGCGCCGTCGCTGTCGAGGCGCGCCAAAAAGCCGAACGCCCCGCTGACGTAGACGGGCTGGCCCGGAGCCGTCCAGACGCCCTGGACGATCTGGGGCGTGAACTCGGGCATCTCGACCTCTTTCCAGCCACTGGCGTCCTTGTGAAGGAGGACACCGCGCACGCCGCCCCCCACGGCCCAGACGTCGTCGGGCCCACGGCCGGTCACCGTGAACAGCTGGGTGCTGCCCTGGTCAGCGACCTCCTGGCGGACCCAGGTTGCGCCGTCATAGTGAAGGATGAGGCCGCCGCTACCCACCGCGTAGACATTGTCCGGAGAGGTCCCCCAGACCTTGAAGATGTTGGGTGTGGGACGGGCGCCCAGATCGGGAAGCGTGGCCTCCGACCAACTCGTGCCGTCGAAGTGGAGCACCACGTCGCCCCTGCGCTCGACGCCTTCGGCGGCCTGCTGAAACGGCCCTCCCACGGCCCAGACGTCATTGGGCGACGACCCCCACACGCCGTAGAGCGTCACGCCCGGCATGCCGATGTCGTCGACGGTCCAGCTTCCGCTCGAGTACCGGGCAATGGCGCCGGCATCGCCGACGATGATGCGGCTGCCATCCTCGAAGCCGTGGACCCACCACATCTGCTGCCCGGTACCAGGCGCCAACTGCGTCCAGGCGGCGCCGTCGTACTCCAACACCAGCGGCCGCCCAAGCTCGCCGCCGACGGCCCAGACGCGGTCGTCGGCGCCCGCGTGAACCGAGAAGATCGCGCCGCCGTCATAGCCCTCGGCCACCACCGCGAAGTCGAGAGGACCCGGCGTAGGGGTCGGAGGGCTCGGTTCGGGGTCGGGGTCGGGGCAGCCTGCAAAGAGCAGAGCCATCAGAGCAGCAGCGACGAGTGTGGTCGAACGCATCGGCAGTCTCCTTGGTCGAGGCGACACGACTGCTTGCCTCATGGGCCGCCTGACTTCAAGGCGGCGCCAATGGATGGCTGCAGCCGGTGGGTCGCGGGGAGCCCCTTCTGGAGCTGCCCCAGCACGGAACGCGTCGCTTCGGATATCCGGCCCTGTTCCTTCCGCTCGATACCTGCCAGGACCAGCCACGCGTGGGCCTGCCCCTGGGCCGGTACGTTGCCCGCCCGATGGCGGTTGATACCCGCCATCACCGAGAGCTTGGCGTCGTGCAGCTTGCCCTGGGCCGCCAGCGCCTCGCCACGGCGGGCCAACGCGAGCGCCAGGACAAGCTGCTTGGGTCCCTCTTCCGTCATCGCCGTGGCGCGCTCCGCGGACGTCACCTGCAGGTCGACGGCCTCCTGGTGGCGCCCCTGAAGGAAGCGCAGCTGCCCAAGCTGGCTGGGCGCCAGGGCAGACGCAAGGGGCGACTGTGAAGCGAAGCCCAAGGACTTGTCAGACACCCGTTTCAGGAGCGGCTCCGCGTCGTCGAGCGCGCCGAGATCGCGCATCATCCCGCCCAGGTTCATCTCCAGCTGCAGCCGCCCCCAGTGGTCCTCCGGCGCCGCTTGCGCCGCGATACGAGCGGCCTTTCGCAGGATCTCGAGGGCCCCGCGGTCGCCGCTCTCGAACTTCTCGATGGCCTGGTTGTTGAGCGCGGCAGCCATGTTGAGGTCCGGGCGCGGCCCCAGCGATTCCAGCAGGGCGACCTGACGCTTGCGAATGGCATCGCGGCGGGCCACATCGTCGAAGTCGACGGCGGCCATGGCGTTGAGCACCGGAACCAGCGCCGGACTCATCGCGCCCCTCTGTGCCTCCATGGCGGTCAGGGCTTCCTCCAGCAGCCGGGCGGCCTCGGCGTTACGCCCCAGACCGTCGGCGGCGAGGCCCTGGAGAGCAAGAGCCTCGGCGAGCTCGAGCTGTGCCCCCGAGACCGGTCGCAGGAGCTCCACCGCTTGCTTGGCAGCCGCATAGGCCGCCTCGTGCCGCCCCTGTCGCGCGTTGCCGTCCGCGACCATCCGGGCCGCACGGGCCCTGTCGCGAGGCTCGACGAGCGCCTTGCCGGCGCGTGTGGCCGCCTCGACCATGGCGGGAAACGCGTCCGTCACGAGGTGGGCCTGAGCCAACCCCAGAAACGCCCGCCCCGTCTCTTGGTGGACATCGCCAAGCTCCTGACGAAGCGTGGCGAGCGCGTCGCGGATGAGCCGGGTGCCTTCTTCACGCTGGCTCGACGCCGCCAACAGCCCCCGGCCCAGGGTGAGCTGGAGCTGAGCCCGGTAGATCGGGTCGGCGGCGGCATCGGTGTCGGTCTCGAGCTCCGACAGCGCGGCCTGAAGCGCTTCCGTCACCGTCGGCGCTCGGTCCATGGCGTTCCGAGGGTCCGCGGCGGTCACGGTGCGTTCCAGGAAGCGGGCCGTGCGGGTGGCCCGCTGCGCCTCTCGCCGGGCGATGTCCCGTTGCTCCCGCAACGCGTCTGCCTGAAGCGTGGCGGTCACCGCCCAACCCGCCACGACGGCCATGAAGGCAGCGACCACCGAGGTCGCCAACCAGTGACGGCGCATCCACTTGAGGCCACGGCGCAGCGTCCCCAAGCGACGCGCCACCACCGGTTCTCCCGCCAGATAGCGGCGAACATCCGCCGCCAGGGCGTCGGCGGTCCGATAGCGTTCCGTCGGCGCGACGGCCCGCGCCTTCTCCACCATGGCCGCGAGGTCCGGAGACAGGCCGCGCACCCTCCCCTGCCCCTCGGGCCGTTTCCCCGTCAGCGCGACGTGCAGGAGTCCTCCGAGGGCGTAAACATCCGTCGCCGTCGTCACCGGCTCCCCCGCCGATTGCTCGGGCGCGGCCCAGCCGGGCGTCATCCAGCGATTGCCGGTGCGCGTCAGGTCGGCCCCGGCCTCGCCCGGCCCAGGGGCGAGCAGCTTGGCGACGCCAAAGTCCAGCAGTCGCGGCGTGCCGTCGGCGGTCACCACCACATGCGCGGGCTTGAGGTCGCGATGCACGATCAGGCGCTGGTGGGCATAGGCCACGGCGTCGCAGGCCCGGGCGAACAGCTCGAGACGTTGGCGTTCCGGCGGCGCGTGGCCCGTCACCCAGACGTCCAGCGGCTCCCCCTCCACCAGCTCCATGGCGAACCAGGGGCGCCCGTCGTCGGTCTCTCCACCATCCAGCAGGCGCGTGATGCAGGGATGGTCCAGGTTCGCCAGCACCTGCCGTTCCGCCACGAATCGCCGAACGATGTCCTCGGTGTCCAGGCCACGCCGCAGGACCTTCAGCGCCACCTGCTGCTGGAACGCACCATCCGCGCGGCGGCCGCGAAACACGGTGCCCATGCCGCCACGGCCGAGGGGCGCCCCCACCGCCCAGGGGCCGACCGTGCTCAGCACCGCGGCGTCCCGGTCGAACGCCGAATCCAGATCCACCTCGGCCACGATGGGGGACTCGAGCGCCACGGCGACCTCGGCGTCGGTCGTATCGATGGCCGCCAGAAGGCGCTCCACGACGCGGCGCAGCTCGGGTTCTTCCGCCGCCAGACGTTCCGCCCGCGCCCCGGGGTCAGCGTCGAACAGCTCGTCCACCAGGGCGTCGGCCGCAGCCCAGGTGTCGGCGTCCAGCTCCCATGGCGACATGGCGCTCACGACAGCGGGTCGACTTCGAGCGCCAGCTGCAGCCAGGCGCGTGCCTTCGCCCACTGCCGCTTGACCGTACGCGGCGACTGTTCGGTCATCTCGGCGACTTCCTCGACGCTGAAACCGAAGAAGAACCGCAGCTCGACGATGGCCACCAGCTCGGGGGACCGTTCGCCGAGCTGACGAAGGGCGTCGTCCACGGCCAAAACGAGGTCGATTCGGTCGGCGTCCATGCCGTCGCCGACGACCCGCTCCTCTTCAAAGGCCACGTGTTCGGCGTCGCCGCCCCGCTTCTCGGCCCGCTGGTCCCGCGAATAGTTCACGAGGATGTGGCGCATAGCGCGGCTCGCCACCGCGTAGAAGTGACGCCGACTGAGCCAATCGGCACCGGTCTTGGCGAGCACCTTGAGATACGCCTCATGGGCCAATGCCGTGGTGTTGAGCGTCTCGTCGCCGCGCCAGCGCCGCTGATGCCGGGCGAGCTGACGCAGCTCGTCGTAGACCTGCGGCACCAAGGCTTCGGCCGCCGCATCATCGCCACCGGACACACGCTTGAGAAGCGCGGTGATCTCCGCCTGTCCGTCCTGGCTCACTCCAAATCTCCCCGATAGCCCCCCTCCAGCAACCCGTCCCGGAGGTCAGCCATCATGTTGGATTCGAGCCCCGACGGGATGCCCGCGAAGCAATGGTCGAGGGCGCTCTTCCCCCTGTGGTCGCGGTGGTTGATGTCCGCCTCCTGCGTCAGCAACCGCTCGAGAGCGGAGCCATCGAGCCGCCTGGCGGCATCGAGCCACGCGTCGCGGGGGGCCTTTGGGTCAGCTTCGTGCTGAGTCATACCCGCATGAGAGCCGCCCCGTTGCGCCTTGGCAACCTCAGGCGGGCTCGGCTAGGGTCACGGTCGACCACACACGCTGTCTCGGAGAAGAGTCATGAGCGACGACGACGATCGCACCGTCATGTTGGGCGCCATGGGCGAAATGCCCGGAGGCCATCAGTTCAAGGACGTCGGCGGCGACGACGACGATGACGCCACCGTCATGTGGAGCCCCGACCAGGCCGACGTCGCGACCGTCGTGGTGGACCCCAATCAGGCGGCCAACGCCATCGCCGCGGCCGAGGCGCGGAAGGCGGCCGCAGCTCCAAGCGGCTCAGGGCTCGGTGGTGCAGGCGTCCTGGGCGGCATCGGGGTCATCTTCTCCTACCTGTCGATGGTCGCCGCGTTGATGATCCTGATGCAGGGGATGACACGCGAGACGTGGCCCCTGTGGACCGGTGCTGGGCTGATGGTTCCGGGCTATGCACTGCTGGGCATGGCGCTGATGAAGGCGCAGGGGGGCATGGCCAAAGTCGCCGGCATCTTCAGCTTTATCGGGGTCGTCCTGGCCGTGATGCTGCTGCTTGGTCTGGGCGGCGTGCTCAAGGGCTCCATGTGGAAGTTCCTGGCCTTCACCCCTTGGTACATGGGTATCGCCTGGGTCTTCATGGGGCTGTGGAACTTCGGCGTGGGCGGCGGTCTGGGGATCACCACCGGGATCACCGCCCTGCTGGGCGGCGGCTGCGTGGCAACCTTCGCCTTCATGGTCTATCCCGGCGGTACCCGGGGCGACGACGACATGATGATCGCCCTGTTCTTCGGTGGCATCGGCCTGCTGCTCATCGCGATGATCACCCAATCGATTTTGATGTTTGGGCGGTTGCGCCGCGAGGGCTAGCCGCGTTGCAGGGCTGACGGCATCGGCGTACGGTCGGGGGATGAGCATCCGATATCTGACTGCTGCTGCTGTTCTGTTCCTCGCAACCGCCCTGACGGGCTGTCCCGAAGACGACCCTGCGCCCGCCGACACGTCGACGCCCGACGCCGCTGCCGAGACGACAGCCGGGGATACCACGACCACCCCTGACGCCAGCGCGCCCGACGCCGTCGCTGATGCGCCCGCGCCCGACGCAAGCGTTCCCGACGCAAGCGTTCCCGACGCGGCGACGGAGACGTCGCTCCCCGATACCGCGCCATCCGACACGGCGACGGCCGACACCGCGCCCGATGGAACCGCGGACGCGACGCCCGACGCCGTGGCGGACGGGGGCACGCCTGACGCCACTGGGGACAGCGCTGCCACCGATACCGCGGTGAACGACACGGCCCAGGCCGACGGAGGGTCGGCGGACACCGCGACGGGCGACGCCACAAGCGGCGACACAACCAGCGACGGCGGCGGCACCCCATGTGGGACCATCACCAACGTCGGCTGCTGCAACGGGAACGTGCTGACGTTCTGTGAGCTGGGTGTGCTGGTCGAGACCGACTGTGGCTCGAACACCTGCGGCTGGTTCCCGGACTTCGGCGAAGGGTTCTACGCCTGCGAAGGCGGGGGCGAAGACCCCAGCGGAAACAACCCCCTCGCCTGCCCCGCCCCCTAGGGTTCGGCGCCTCTAACGGCACAAGGCCGGCTCCACAACGTGGGGGCCGGCCTTTTTGATGCGCTGGCGACCTTCCCTACTCCACCACGGTCCAGCGCTGGTCGGCAGGCGCTTCCATGGTTGCGTCGTCGTAGCCGTAGTAAGACCCATGCTCGCCCACACTCAGTTCGAGCATCAAGGCGTAGAAGTCATTCGATGCGAGCACGTGGCAGACACATCGCTCTCAATCGCATAGCCTCCGGCGGCCAGGGCATATGCGGTAGCCCCGCAGGGATGAAAGGCGACGACGGCGAGCGATTGTTTCAGTCGGCCGTCGGTCGACTCGGGGAACTCGACCATGGCCTGGTGGAGTCGGGTCGTATTTGGCGCGTTACGGCCAGCAGGTTGGTTTTCCGGGACGGCGAATTCGGGACGACCACGTGGATCTTGCCAATGACAGCACCAGAGCCGTAGGTGGCCACGAAGTCCTTGTAGGATGCGCTCAGACGCATCCCCAGCTCGGTTTCGACGCCCGACCAGTCGATCCCCTGGGCATAGGAGCCCACCTGGTGCGGCGGCGGCACCAGCGCTTGGAAACGCTCCAAGCTCTCTCCCCTGAGCTCGGGCACCAGGCGACCTTCGCTCGTCCGGTCCGTGGTCAACGCCAGAAGAGCATCCTGCTCGATGTGCGCGAACTCACGGTCAGAGACGCCCAACCGTTCCGCCGCCGATGCGTCTGCGTTCGCGGAGGCCATCGCATCGCGCACGTACGCCAGCCACCGAACCGGGTCTTTGGTCCGCATGTCTCGCAGCGAACGCTCCAAGGACTCCCCCAGCAACTCGTCCAGAATGTCCGGGCCATCGACCGTCCACCAATATGCGCGGTCCTCGTCAGGCTCTACGAACTCGTAGATGGCGCCCAGGGCAAGGAGCTCCAGCGGGCTGTCAGCAGCGAATGTGAAGCCATCTCGAGCCATCGAGTACTGCATCTGGGTGAGGTCATCATCATAGTCCGTGGCTTCCAGCCGGAGCTCGAAGCCCTTCGCTCTGAGGATACGCAGGGCCGTGTTCCAAACGTTGGCATTGGAAGCGAGAGATGACATGGGCGCAGCATAAACACCCCGGCCCGTCCGGACAGAAAGAAGAGCACAGGCGGGCGCGCGCTACGTCGTGCCGGCTTAGTTCCAGTAGGGCTCGGCGCAGTAGCCCGCGGTGCAGCTCCAGCCCGCGGGGCACGCGTTCTCCGGGCAGGCGATGCGCCCGCAGAGGGTGCCGTTACACACGTAGGGCGCGTCGCAGTCGGCGTCGGTGCTGCAGCCAACGGAGATGCAGACGCTGCCGTTGCAGTTCAGCCCGATGGGGCAGTCGCTGTCGTCGGAGCAGTACTGATTGCAGGTGCCGAAGTTGCACTCATAGTTGCCATCGCAAAGGCCGCAGCCCTGACAGACGCCGCCCGGCGCGGCCGAGTTGCACAGGCCCGACGAACAGTCGGACCCGGAGGCGCACTGCCCCTGGATCGCGTTCGGGGGCCAGTTCACGTCGGCTGCGGCGTCAGGCGCCGAGGCATCGGCGTCGGGCTCCGCGGCATCCGCATCGGGCGTCGCCACGTCGGCGTCGGATGCTGCATCGGCCACGCCATCGGCATCGGCATCGGCCACAGCATCCGCATCGGCCACGGCATCGGCCACTGCATCGGCATCGGCCACGGCGTCGGCATCGGCCGCAGCATCCGCGTCGGCCACTGCATCGGCATCGGCCACGGCGTCGGCATCGGCCGCAGCACCCGCGTCGGCCACGGCGTCGGCCGCAGCATCAGCGACGCCATCAGGTGTTGCGTCAGGAACCGCGTCCACCTGGCCGTCGGGCGTGGCATCGGGAGACACGGCGTCTCCCGTCCCATCGACCTGCGTGGCGTCGATGGACACGTCGATCTGGGCGGTCGTCTCTTCTGGGCATCCCGCCAGCGCGAGCAGGGCCGAGAGCATCAGGGTGCGGTACATCATCGTCAGTTCCTCCGAGGCGGCGCAGTGTAGAGACACTCGTCCCCCGAAGGAACCGTGTTTCACGCTACGGGCAACATTGGAAGCCGCGACCCAGTTGGGCGCGCAGTTGTTGCAGAAGGCGTCGTTGTCTTCTTCGACACGCAGTTGTGCGCGCGCTGGGGCAGCGTTGGGGGTCAGCTGCCTGGAACGTCCTCTCAGGGAGGTGCTACGCTCGAGCCATGGCACTGAAGACCCAGCCCAACGACGCTAGCGTGACCGACTATCTGGCGACCATCGAGGACGACACCCGGCGCGCGGACTGCGAGGCCATTTGCGCGCTGATGCAGCGGGTGACCGGCGCGGAGCCCGTGATGTGGGGCGACCGCATCGTGGGCTTTGGGACCTACGACTACACCTACGCCAGCGGTCAGGCCGGGACCTGGTTCTTGTGCGGCTTCGCCCCGAGAAAGCGCGACTTGACGCTGTACATCATGGACGGATTCGGCGCCTACGATGACCTCATGCAACAGCTGGGCAAGCACAAGACCGGAAAATCCTGCCTGTACATCCGACGCCTCAGCGACATCGACGTCGAGACCCTGGAAGCGCTGATCCGCGACTCCGTCCAGGCCATGCGCGAGCGATACGACGCGTAACGGTGGTGGTCGCGTGGCTCAGAGCAGGTCGCTGAGGGCCTCTCCAAACTCCGCCAGTTCGCCGACCGCATCGGCCAGACCAGAGCCCATCTCGCCAACGGCCTTGGCGCCCTCCTTGAGGTCGTCGATGCCCTCCTTGAGCTCCTCGAGCTCCTTTCTGACGCCCTCGATGTCGTCGCCCAGTGAGGCGATGAAGTCGCGCAGGGACGCGACGTCGGCCTTGATACCGTCCACGGTCTCCTGCAGCGACTCGACCGCCTCAGCGGCGGGAGCGGTCGCCTCACGGATCACCGCAACGGCTTCCTGCACCTTCTTGACCTGCTCGGAGACCGCAGTCGCCATCTGCTTGGCCGCTTCGTACAGCGATTTACCAAGGCCAGCGTTCTTGGCCATCTCCTGCAGGAACGTCTTCTCCGGATGGGGTGGGATGCCCAGGAAGCCAAGCAGCTCCTTGGGCTCGACCTTGTAGGCCCGGACGAGGTCGACGTTGTTCCGGATGGCGTTGCGCAGGAAGATGGAGGCCTCGTACTCGACGATGCCCATCAGGTACTCGACGACACACTGGGTCACTGCTTTGCGCACCGAATCGTCGGGGGCCTCTCCTCTCGGGACGCTTGCCCCAAGGTTGGACTCGATGTCGCCCAGACCCCAGCCGAGCAGCACGAAGGGATAGAGGACGGCATCGACGATCTCCAGCGTCTCGTCCAGGCCTACGGTGAACCAATTTGGGTGCTCGCACCGAAGCGTCTTGATGATGTCCTCCGCGGGATTGAGCGCGACGTCGACGTCGATCCAGGCTCCGTCCCGCAAGGTCACGCCCCCCACGCTGGCCAGATGGTGACCGGCGTAGAAGACTTTGATGTCCTCGCCAATCCCTATCCCCACGGTGTCGAGCTTTGCGCCTCCCAGCTTCTTGTCCTTGATGCTCTGAGCATCGCCGGAGGTCGACACGGAGACCGTGAACGTGGTCCCAGGCGCCACTTCGATGCCCATCCCCGCCTGGTCGACGCTGTACCCCGGTTTGTAGGTGATGCTGACGGCCCCGCCGAGCTGCGTGATGTTGTCCAGCCCGTAGCCCTCGGAGCCCTCGGAGCCCTCGTCGTCCTTCTCGGCCTCCCCGTCGCTCTGCTCGGCGGCCCAGGCGTTGTAGTTCGCCTCGATCGCGTCCCGGCCCCCTTCCAGCTCCTCCATGGAGGCCTGCATGGGGTTGAAGTGCGGCGCCGCGAAGAGGGTGCCTGCCATCATCCGGTTCACCAGTTTGCCGACGAAGGCGCATCCCTTCTCCACGGCCAGGTCCGCCAGAGGACCGCCAAGCCCCGACTTCTGGATGTCCCGGCCGGGGAGTAGCTCGGCGTAGCCCGCGCCACCGCGGCCGAAGCGGTAGGTGAACCCGTGGAAGGTCGCGTTGATGGGGCCTGCGACGTCCACGAAGATGTGCGGCGAGATCGCAACCTTCAGGGCATCTGGCGTCACCTGAACCCGCGCCCTCGCGCCGCCATTTGGAACGACGATGCTGTACATCACGCTGTCGTCTTTGAGGGCCCCTGCCGCCAGGTGAACGGAGAGCTCGAAGCCATTGAGCTCCATCCCCGGCGCCTTCTCGTCCAGCGTCCCGGCAACGCTTCCGGACAGGGCCTGAAACCGCTTGCGCAGCGTGACGGCGCGGTCGCCAAGGGTGTCGGCGGTGGTCGAGGCGACGAACTCTTTGCCTACTACCACAGTCACATGAGGGGTCTTGGCTTCCGTGTTCCGCTCGAGGCGAATCGACGGCTCGTCTTCCTCGTAGCCCACGCCGTCGACGACGTACGGCTGACCGGCCTCCGGGATCCAATGCTCGAGCATCACATAGACGAACTGGAACGCGTCGAACTTGGCGTCACGCCCTGGGCGGCGCGCCCGGGCCGCCAACTTGAGGAGTCGGGCGGTGCCCTTCTGACGCTCCCCCTCCTCGTCCGTGTCCTCATCGGCCGCCAGCTGGACGGCGGACGCGGAAGCGCCCGCTCCAGAAGCCATCGTGTCCAGCAGCGACTCTGCCGATCGCCCGGCGACCACCAGGTCCGCCACGGCATCGGCGTGCTGTTCATAGCGGTCCCCCCGTTGGCCGACACCGCCACTGAGCGCCACGCCTCCACGCTGCTGGACGACGTGGGCCGCCTCGTGGGCCACGGTATGGAGATCGCGCCCGGAGGCCCCCAGCACCACCGCATCGCCCGTGGCGAAGGCGTGCGCTCCGAGGTGCATCGCGCTCGCCTGGGCCGCGTCATCGGTGTAGGTGCGGACGTGGCCGATGTCGTGGTGACCGAAGGACCGCTGAATGGTGTCGAGGTGAGGTAGCGCGCCGGCACTACCGGTCATCCCATGCGCCGCGATGGCATGCGGACTCTCGGCCTGCTCCGCCGCTCGCGATGCCGCTGCGGTCTGCAGCACCACGTGCCGGAATTGAATCAGGGCACCGTCGAGCGCATCCAGCTGGTTTGGCGTCGCCGCCAGCGCACAAACCATATGCTCGGACGTCGTCCGGCCCTGGTCGGGGCCATCCGCCCACCGCCTTTGAACGGACGGAGGACGCGCTGGGTCGCGTTTGTGGGTGCGTAGAGCTTGCGTCGACATGGCTTCTTCCCGGTGCGTGCATCGCGGCGACCGAACACGGAGCAACATCTGTTCCAGGCGCGACCGTCGCGAGACCACGGCCAACAACGGGAATCTGTGCCCACGAAGCGGCCGCCACAGGGGTGTGACTGCAACGTGACGCCACGCGACGGCACGCCACATCGCCATGGCTCCAGCGGGGTCGCGATGCCATACTGCGCCCCGCTCGTGCGCTGGAGCCCCTCGAGCCCGGAGACCGTGATGGCTGACGACAGGACCCCCAACGACATCGACGACGCAATGCCCGTCGACCGACGAAGCTTCCTGAAGGCCGGCATTGCGCTGGTCGCGCTGCCCCCGGCCCTGTCGGCGTGCCCGGACGAAGCGACGCCCGCCGTGGTCGCCGACGCGGGCGACGTTGCCTCGGACGTCACCTCCGACGGAGGCATCCAGGATACCGCAGCGACGGATGCGGTGGTGGCGCCCGACGTCGATCCAAACCCGGACAACGCGGTGGCGGTCGACTTCGATCCCCAAGCGGTGCCCCTCGACGCGACCGTCTTCGACCGTGCCCTGTGCGCGGGGGCCGTCCGCGACACGGGGGTGATCATCACCAGCTTTGCGGCAGCGCCGCCCTCCCCTGTGCGGCTCAAGCTCTGGCGCGACGCCGACGTGGCCGGACAGGTGATGATGGTCTTCGATGAGGAGGTCGTGCCCACCGAGGGCTACATCAAAACGACCCCCGAGGGACTCGCTCCGGGCACCCAGTACCACTACGGCTTGTTCACCGACGATGGCGGCGGGCCGACCGGCCGCTCCGATCTCGGCCGCTTCCGCACCGCTCCACGACCGACCGAATCCCCGGTGCTGACCATCGGCGCCAGTGCCTGCACCAACTGGAACTACCGCCCTTACGTGGCGCTTACGCGGACGGCTGATGAAGACGTCGACCTGTTCATTCAGCTCGGCGACATGGCCTACAACGACGGCTCGCTGACCCTGGCCGACTTCCGTGACAACTGGCGGCTGACGCTACAGGACCCGGGGTATCGCGACATCCTGTCCAGCACCGCGTCCCTGTTCACCTGGGACGACCACGAGGTGACCAACAACGACGGTCGCTTTCAGCTGCCCACCCAGACCGTCCTGGACGCACGTCAGGCCTGGTTCGAGGCGCTGCCTGTCCCTGACGACGAGAACTACACGATTTGGACGAGCTACCGCTGGGGCGCCACGGCCGAGGTGTTCGTCATGGACTGCCGATCCGAACGACAGCCCGCGACCCGGACGTCGGACGACCCCATCTACATCAGCAAGGCCCAGATGGCGTGGCTCAAGGACGGCCTGCTGAACAGCCCGTGCCACTTCAAGATCCTGATGAACTCGGTGCCCATGACCCAGCTGCCCTCCTTCGCGCCCGCCGCCGAAGACCGCTGGGACGGCTACGCGGCCCAGCGCCAGGAGCTGCTCGACCACATCACAGGCAACGACATTCGCAACGTCTGGGTGCTGTCGGGGGACTTCCACGTGGGCGCCGTGGGGCGCGTCATGCCCGACGGGCCGGCCTCGCGTATCCACGAGTTTCTGTGCGGTCCAGGCGGCAACAGCGCCGAAGGCATCATCGGGGCCCTCGGTCCCGACGTCATCAAGGACGCGTTCCCACCCGGACAGCTCGACTACTTCGCCGGAACCATCGCCGCCACCGTGATCCGGTTCGACCCGGAGGCGGACACCGTCAACGTTCGGTTCATCGACCCGACCACCGATAACGTGGACTTCGAGGCGACGCTTTCAGAAAGCGGCTGACCCTCGTGACGGCCGCGGGGCCGCTGCTCGTTGCCCCACTGACTCCGCCAGGACAGCCCGCCTGGATGATTGAGCATAAGCTGCTTGTTACGGCACAGTGGCAGTATCAAGGAGCAGACGAGTGTTCGAACGAAGCGCGCTCATCGCTTTGGTCCTGGTCACTTCGCTGATTGGGGCCTGCGTGAAGGGGGAAGCGACGCCAGACACGGCCATCACGGCCGATGCGGGCGACGCACAGGGGACAGACACCGGGGATGCCCAGGTCGGCGACACTGGCTGCACAGGCTGCGTGGTTGACGGTCAATGCGTGGGCGTTGGAGAGCTATGTCCCAACGACTCGGACCCGCTCGACTGTACCGAGAGTCGCTGCGCCGCCGGAGCTCCGCCCCAATGCGGGCTGTTCCCGGCAGCCGCGGCGGCTTCCTGCGGTGCACCGGGTTGCGGCGGCACCTGCACTGGGGAACAGGGCGCCACCTGCGACCTGGGTGACGACCCCGAGCCAGGCTGCGCCAACGTCAACCTCATCTTCACGAGCAGCACCACGGCTCCGGTAGATAGTGGTCTGGGCGCCCTGGATGCCCACTGCGCCGAGCGGGCTGAAGCAGCCTCGCTGCCCGGCACGCGCTGGGTCGCCTGGGCCTCCGCTGCGGGCACGGGGAACAAGGCGTGGGACCGCCTGAACGGTGCTTCAGGCTGGGTCCGGGTAGGCGACCACCGGCCGGTGGCAGCGACCGTCCAGGACCTGCGTGCTGGAGAGCTGCTGTTTCCGCCCCTGACGGACGAGACGGGTACGGAGGTGACCCATTACCTCGTCGCCACGGGCACGCGGGCCGATGGCGCGGCCGGAGGCGCCAACTGCGGAGGCTGGAACAGCGCAGAGGCGGTCGACAGCCTGGTGATCGGGCACGTCGGCGCCGGCAGCCGGCGTTGGACCGAACATGAGGAGGTCCCCTGCGACACGGAGCTGCGGGTGGTGTGTCTCCAGGCCGACTTCGAGGGCAGCGTATCCCCACCGAGCCCACCTGTTCAGACCCGCCGGGCGTTCGTCAGCGCCGGTAGCTTCTCCGCCGGCGACGGCGTCGCGGCGGCGGACGCGCTGTGCCAGGCCGAAGCCGGCAGCGGTGCGGCTCCGCCTGGAACCTACCGAGCGTTCCTCGCGACCAACAACGCCAGCCCCCTGTCCCGCATGTCCGATGGCCCGCCGTGGGCGCGCGCCGATGGGTTGATCGTCTTCGGCACCAGCGACCCGGGGGTCATCACCGCGCCTCTGGCCCAGCAGCTGGACGGCACTTTCACCGGGGCTGTCGCCTGGGTGGGCACGACGGACCCGACGGGCGTTGGAAGCGACACCTGCAGCGACTGGGAGAACGGCATGGGGCAGGCCCGACCTGTGTTTTCCGGATTCGGTCACTCCGACTGGTTGGGTGTCCGTGCAGACCCGCAATCCTGCGGCGTGGGCGCCCGACTCTGGTGCCTTCAGGACAACAGCGATCCCGTTACAGGATGTGTCTCCAACGGTGATTGCGACGATGGTCTCACCTGCACCGTGGACAGCTGCACGGATGGCACCTGCGTCCACGCGCTGCAGTCAGGGTTCTGCGCCATCCCGGGCACGGGCTGTGTGACGAGCGGCACCCTGGCCCCCACGGGCGAGTGCCAGGCGTGCAACCCGGCAACAAGCACCTCGAGCTGGTCGGAAGCGATGAACGGCACCCCCTGCGACGACGGCGACGCGGCCACCACCGACGACATGTGCGACGCAGGAGCCTGTGTGGGCACAGGCGCACAGGCCTGTACGTCCAGCCTCGACTGTCAGGACGGCGTGTCGTGCACCGATGACATCTGCACCGCCAATGGCTGCAGCAACCCGGTCAACAACGGCTGCCTCATTGGTGGGCTGTGTTTCCTCGACGGCGAGGTCAACGCCGACAACGCGTGCCTGTCCTGCGACTCTGCCATCAACCCCAACGCCTGGACCGGCAGCGGCTGCGCCAACCTGGCGTTCACCCTATCCAGCACGGTGCTTCCCACGTTCCTCACGCTGGGGGCAGCGGACCAGCTCTGCAACGACGCCGCGCCTCCCGGGCTCAGCGGCGAGTTTGTCGCGTGGCTGTCGAGCACCGAGGCCACCGCCGAGTCCCGGATTCCCATGAGCGCACGGGGCTGGGTTCGGGCCGACGGACTGCCGGTGGCCGATCAACGCCAGGCCCTGCTCGAGGGTCGTTTCTGGTATCCGCCGGTGTTGGACGCGATGGGCGCCGAACCCTTCGATGCCAACACGACCGTCTGGACGGGTACCACCCTGGGGGGCGGTGCGGCGTCGGACACCTGCGCCAACTGGACGATGGCCGATGCAGGCACGTCCGGGGTCGTCGGCATCCGGGGGGCGGCCGGCGAACTGTTTACCAGCGCGGGAGAGGCCTGGTGTTCGGACCTTGGCGCCCTGCTCTGCCTGCAGACCACCATCAACGCTCCCGTGAGTCTCCCGCCGGCCCCTGCCAACGCGTGGCAAGCCTTTGTATCAAGCCCCATCGCCACCTTGCCCGACGGGGGTATCTCGGCCCTGGATGCCCACTGTCAGGCGGACGCCGCCGGCCTCTCAGGGACCTTCCAGGCGTTCGTCGCACCCTCGGGGGCATCGGCATCGAGCCGGTTCACTCCCGGTCCCGACAACTGGTACGACCCCACAGGCGTGCAGATCACGGCGTCGCCGTCAGACATCGCCTCTGCTGACGCACGCCTCCTGGGGGCGCTGTGGCGGGACGCCACCGGCGGTGAGGTCCCCAGCTACGACTACGTCATGACCGGCGCCATGACCCCCGACGCGCCGGGGAGCCCGGGGACCACCTGCAACAACTGGCTCGACCCGTCAGGAAACGGCAACACCACCCGAGCAGGCTACACAGAGCCAGGTTGGATGGGCGACACGCTCACCTCCTGCAGCAACTTCCGTGTGTACTGCTTCCAGAGCGGTCCCTGAAGCGTCACATCTTCCTCAACGTGAACAACGCTTCGGCCAGCTTGGGGTCGGCGGCGAGCTGGTCTGCGGTGGCTTTCCAGACCCCGGCCTCGCCCGGGTCGTCGCTTCGCTCGGCGAACGCCGCGATGACCGGCGCCACCCCCCTGGCGTTGCGGGCGCCATCGTAGGCCAGAATCCGCAAGGCCATGGTGATCTTGGGTTCACCCCACCCCGCCTTGCGCAGCAGGTCGCGGGCCACAGCTTTGTGCAAGGGAACCTCCGGCGCAGACGCGCATTATCGAGAGAAGACTCGACCCGATTGTAAAACCATCGAGGAACTCGGCAACGCCATCCATACCGTTGCGCCACCAGCGGTGGTAAAGACCGCCCCGTGATCGAAGTCCACTACCGATGCGCGCTTGGCAACAACCTCTTCCAATACGCGCTGGGACGCATCCTCGCCGAGCATCGTGGCGACGCGTTGCTGTGCTCGGCGGCGACGAAACACACGGACGCCGGGCAGCAGTCCCTCCCCGACGTCGTCGATGCCTTTGTGGACCTGCCCCAGAAGCTCCCCGGACGTAGGGTCGAGGAGCCGCAGAATCGTTTCGTGGTGGGCGATCGACTGACGTGGAACTGGCACGGCCTGGACCTCGATGCGTTGCTCTCGGACCCCGAACCGACCCGAATCGTTCTGGACGGGTTCTTTCAGGTGGCCGACTACTACGCGCCCCACCGATTAGCGCTCCGGCGCTGGTTCACCCTGAAGCCCCGTGACCTGCCCTTCCCGGCCGACAACGACGTGGCGATTCACGTCCGGCGCGGCGACTTCTGGATGCTGGGTTCGGTGCTCTCCTCCACCTGGTACCGCGACCGACTGGCCGAACTCGACCCCGCGCGGGTGTTTGTCTTCGGCGTGGACGTCGATGACGACGTGCGGGCAGCGCTGAGCCCGTGGGACACGGTGTACGTCGATGGAAGCCCGATGGACGACTTCGCCCTGCTGCAGCGCTTCCAGCGTATCGTGCTGTCGGACAGCACCTTTTCCTGGTGGGCGGCGTTCCTTTCTGACGCCGAGGTGTGGCACCCGACGCCGGAGCGGGGCCTGTGGAGCCTCGAGGCTGGCCGGGCGCAGCTCGTGGTGGATGCGCCGCGCTGGCATGAAGTCAAGGCGGTTCCGTGCACCATCTGGCGCCCCTTCGTCCCGGCGAGCGTCACGGACCACGCCCTCGCCGACCGCACCGAATTCAACGCACTCAACACCTGGTTGGTGCGCCAAGAGGAACCGTTTGGCCTCGAGGAAGCCCTCGCCCATCGCCGTGGCACCCCCCGTCGGACCATCGAGAAGTACCTCAAGCAGCTGGTCCGGGCCGGAGCCCTGGCCGTCAGTGCGAGAGATGCCCGCCTGCTCAAGAAGAAGGGCCTCTAGGTACGCTTGGTAAAGACGCGGCGCGGCGTACCGTCACACATGGCCGAACCGCTGCCGAAGCGTTGCCGCGTACCCCGTGGTCAGCCTTCGAGCTTGTCGACGATGAGTTCGATGAACTCCGCCGACCGCAGTTCGCGGTAGCCGTAGGCGTCCTCGAACCACTCGACCAGGGAATCGCGCGCGCCTTCACGCGCGATCTGCGCCGCCTTCGGGTACCGGCTCAGGAGCTCTCCCATACGGCCCAGAACGCCCTCCGCAGCGGGATGGGACGGCGGATACCACGCCCGCAGCCAGGCGAAGATGAAGTGCACCAATGTCGGGTCGGCGTCTTCGACCATGGCGAAGGTGTCGCTGGTGTTCACCCGCCCGTCCTCGAACGCGGACAGCAATCTGCGGGCGGCCTGTTTCTCGGTCTCGAATGCCATCAGTCGGCCTCCAGGGTCCGCCTCTCCATAGCCAAAAGATGCTGCTTACGCCACGTTCCTCCTGCATATCCGGTGAGGCTGCCGTCGGCCCCCACGAGCCGATGACACGGAACCACGAGCGCCAGGCGGTTGGCCCCGTTGGCGGCCCCTACCGCACGAACCGCGCGCGGCCGCTCGATGGCCCGGGCAAGCTCTGAGTAGCTCCGCGTCTGGCCATAAGGGATCGCGCAGAGCGCAGCCCAGACCTCGCGTTGGAAGTCCGTCCCGGGAGTGGCGATGGGCAGCTCGAAGCGCCGGCGTGTGCCGTCGAGGTACTCGCCCACCTCCCGCTCGACCTGGTGGAGAAGCTCGTGGGTGCCCATCTCCGGCCGACAGCGAGTGTGCCGCGTCAGGGTCCTGAGCTGGGCGTTGAGAGACGGACGCTCGGCAAACTCGAGCAGGTAGAGGGTGTCGGCGTCGGCAACGGCGACCATGGTGCCCAGCGTCGTGGTGAACTCGGTCTGCCACATTGATGAGGGGTTGTCGTTGACTGCCGTCACGGCCTGTATCGCCACACCACCACCGCATCCGATTCGGGGTTCCTTCCGCACAGGTACACCTCGGAGCCCGTCGCCGGCGACCAGGCGTCCCAGAGCGCGCCGATGCGCAGGCCGTCGATGCGTTCCAGCGCCGAGTCAGGAGTCTGGCGATACAGCTGGCCCGCGTCGACAAAGAAAAGGCTCGTCCCGTCCGTGCCCGCCCAGGAGATGCTCGGCGGGTCGTCGAGCTCCAGTGGCGTTCCGGAGGTTGTAAGCTGGAACAGGCGGGCATCGCCGTCATCGGGCGCGACACAAGCGAACCGGCCGTCCTGGAAGTCCCAGTCTGCCTGTCCACGGCCACACAGTCCGGTGTCAGACGCATCCACCATGGCGTTGCATTGCACGGAGGCGGAAGCATCCAACAGGCAGAAACGACGGGGTTCCGTATCGGTCTCGACCTGTTGCCAGGCGAGCCCCCCAGCGTAGCGCAAGCTCCCGGGGACCAGTGCTCCGGGGAGGTCGACCGCCAATGTCCCGGAAGAGCCATCGTGTTGGCCAACGTCCACCCGGTACAGCGCCGCATCGCAATCGTACCAGGCATCCCCGGTGGAGAGAGCGTGAGCCAGGCCCCCTCCTGTGGCACCCGCTGGGCACGTCGCGACCGTGACCACAGTCCCCTCATCGAGCACGTTTACGTCTGAACCGTCGCGGAACCAGATCTGGTTTCCCAGCGCAAACCGGCTCGTTACCTCACCGACCTCGGGGCCCTGCACCGCCGTCCACAGGTTGACGCCAGCAGTGACGCCCCCCGGATTGCGGGATGGGGTCGCCCAGGTGATGACCCTCCCAGCGTCCAGAACGAATGCGCCCGTGCCCTCCACGGGCCCGGCTCCAGATGCCGGGCCTAGCCGACACGTCGTCGCTTGGGTGTAGGGGATGGAGACCACCGGCATGGAAGCCCCTGGGACGTCGCACAGACACTCCCCGAAGCGTCGGTCCTCACCGCAAAAGGCGATGCCGATGACGTTGCCGCAGGTGCATGGTTGCGACGAACCCGGCGCACAGTTGGCCAGTCCGTTGTCCTCGACGCAGCCGGCAGACGCCAACATCGAAACGATGCCAAAGAGCAACGCGCAGCGCAGCATGATGAAGTCCTGTGGTCAGAGTTACCTCTGGGTTACAGAACCTTGGCACTTACCGCAAGAGCGACGCCTCACACCATGCGAAGGCGAAGGGTCGGCTGGCGCTCGACGCCGGCCACACCGATGCCCACATAGCCAATGGCGAACGCGCAGGTCGCGGTGTCGAAGCCGCACTCGATGGGCACGCAGCTGGCGCAGGCGTCATCCGGCCCGGTCGGCGCTTGCCAGGTGCCACCGCCGTAGCAATACGCCAGCGTGGACGTCGTGTCGTTCGGGTCACAGATGGCGTAGAACGCGCCGAAGACGTTCCCCGAGTCACACGCCGTACCCAGGATCTCGTTGATGTTGACGTCCGGCTCTTCACAGACGTCTGCGCCAATGTCCTGAGCGACCTCCTGCGCCACATCGATGGCTGCATCGATTGCGACGTCGGCGGCGGCGTCCACCGCCGCGTCGACGACGCTCGTGTCGCCGTGTCCTGCGTCGCTGACGACACCGTCCGGCGTCGAGGTGCTGTCCTGCGCCGTCATGTCCGCTTCGCCATCCGAGCCCCCTATGTCGGGGACCACGGTCATGTCCGGCTCTGCATCGGCGACAGCCGTATCGGGGACAGCGGTGTCGGCCGCCACGTCCGGGGTCGAGACGCCGTCGGGGGTCGCATCGGTCGCAGCCGTATCGGCGGCCACCGAATCGGCCGCGGTGCTATCCCCGCCGGTCTGGTCCGCCGTCATATCTGCGGCGGCGTCGGTGGTGACGCCGGGGTTGGTGGAGGTGTCTTCGGGGCACGCAGCCCCGGTCATCGCAAACAGCAGCGTGGTGCCGCCCAGAATGCCGCGTCTCAGATCCATCGTTGGTCGTCCCCTGAAGATTCCGGTCTCAAGCGGTCAACGTAGCCACACGCCGGCACTGCGTTCAAGGCTTTCCGCGCCATGAGGTGCTGGCGATCCCCACGACAATTCGGTACAACGCGCGGCTACACACACAAGGCCCATTTTCTGGGGAGAGGAATCATGCGGATGCTGTTCGGCCTGTTGGCCGTGACGGCCCTGATCGTCGCGGCTCCGGCCTGTGACAAGAAGGGCGGAGACAAGAAGGGTGGCGACAAAGCCGCCGCTGGCGACAAGAAGGGCGGCGACAAGGCCGACGACAAGAAGGGTGGCGACAAGAAGGGTGGCGAAAAGGCCGCCGGTGACGCCGCCAAGGTCAAGGTCGACAAGGGCGTCGACCTGGCCACCAAGACCATTCGGATCGGTACGCTCAACGATGAGAGCGGCCCGGCCGCCGTCCTCGGCAAGCCCTTCGCCGCAGGCAAGCGTCTGCTGGCCAAGCAGGTCAACGCCGGTGGCTCGGGGCTTCTCCCCGAGGGCTGGAAGATTGAGCTGGTCGAGGAAGATCACGGCTACAACCCGTCCAAGGCCCTGCAGGCGTTCGAGAAGCTCAAGGACAAGGTCCTCTTCATCGGCACCAGCTTCGGTACGCCCAACACCCTGCCCCTGCAGCCGCACCTCAAGCGCGCCAACCTGGTGGCCTTCCCGGCGTCGCTGTCGTCGAAGATGGCCGAGAACGCCTTCACCCCGCCGCTGGGGCCGGGCTACAAGCACGAGGCCATGCGCGCCATGGACTGGATGGTCGAGAACGCGGGCGGCGCCGACAAGGTCAAGGCCGGCATCGTCTACCAGAAGGATGACTACGGTGCCGATGCGCTGGCCGGACTGAAGGCCGCCGCCGCCAAGCACAAGGTGACCATCGTCAGCGAGCAGGGCGTCGCCCCGACCCAGAAGGACATGGTCGCTGTCGTGACCAAGCTGAAGGAAGCCGGCGTCACCCACCTGTACCTGGCGACCCTGCCGGGTCAGAGCGGCCCCGTCCTGGGCACCGCCGCCAAGCTCCAGTTCATGCCTGTCATCGTGGGCGGCACCCCGTCCTGGATGGACCTGTTCTTCAGCGGCAAGCTCCTGCCGGCCGCCGTCTTCGCCAAGTTCCACTGGGCCTCGGGCCTGCCCTTCCTGGGTGAGAAGGTCCCGAACATGGACAAGATGATGGAGGTCTACAAAAAGCACGGTAAGGCCATCTACCCGCGTCCCGACTTCTACATCCTGGCCAGCTACGTCCAGGGCCTCATCCAGATGGAGATCGCCAAGCGCGCCATCACCAAGGGGGACCTCACCCGCGCCGGCTTCATGGCGGCCATGAAGGAGCTCAAGGAGTGGAACGCGGGCGGGATGATCCAGCCGGTGAACCTGTCGACGTTCCCCTACGCCACCTCGGTGAAGACCCGGATCCTCAAGCCCGACTTCGAGGCCAAGACCTGGAAGCAGGTCGCCGGCTACGCCGCGCCCAAGGCCCTGGGTGACGCCGCTGCGGCGCCCGCCGCCAAGCCCGCCGAGGGTGACGCCAAGAAGCCCGCCGCCGAGGGGGACGCCAAGCCCGCCGCCGAAGGGGACGCCAAGAAGCCCGCCGCCGAGGGGGACGCCAAGAAGCCCGCCGCCGAGGGGGACGCCAAAAAGCCCGCCGAGGGTGACGCCAAGAAGGACGACGCCAAGAAGGACGACAAGGCTGCTGGCGATGCCAAGAAGGCCGAGGGCGACGCCAAGAAGGACGACGCCAAAGCCGCTCCGGCGAAGGCCGACGACAAGAAGGCCGCTCCGGCCAAGAAGTAGCTAGTTTGGGAGCTCGGTCAGCGCGTGCTTGAAGTCGCCAACCTCGAGGTCGTCTATCACTCCGTCCTGCTGACGCTCAAAGGCGTCAGCCTGAAGGTCCCGGAGGGCAAAGTCGTTGCCCTCCTGGGTCCCAACGGCGCGGGCAAGACGACCACCATGAGGGCGCTGACCGGGCTGCTCCCCATCCAGGATGGAAAGATCACCAAGGGCACGATCACCTTCGCGGGTGCCGATCTGGTGGGCATGAAGCCCGACGAGATCATCCGCCTCGGGATCGCCCAGGTGATGGAGGGACGCCGCATCTTCGGCGACCTCACCGTGGAGGAGAACCTCCGCGCCGGCGGGTATCTCACGACCCGCGCCGACGTGAAGCGCGGCATCGAGTCGACCTACGCGCGGTTCCCCGTGCTGGGCGAGCGCCGCCATCGGCACGCCGGCTATCTGTCTGGCGGTGAGCAGCAGATGCTAGCCATCGGACGGGCCCTCATGGCGCAGCCGCAGCTTCTCCTGATGGACGAGCCGTCCCTGGGCCTGGCGCCGATGCTGGTGCGGCAGGTGGGCGAGATCATCCGCGACATCAACAAGGACGGCGTGTCGGTGCTCATCGTCGAGCAGAACGCAGCGATGGCGCTCGAGGTGGCCGACTACGGCTACGTCATGGACACCGGGCGCATCGCCACCGACGGGACCGCCGAAGAATTGCTCGCCGACGAGGACATCCAGGAGTTCTACCTGGGTGTCGGCGGCGACGCGGAAGAGAGCTTCCGCAACGTCAAACACTACCGACGCCGCAAACGGTGGCTGTCGTGAGCGCGCTGCTGTCCATCCAGGGGATGACCCTGAAGTTCGCCGGCCTGACCGCGCTCGACCACATCGACCTGGAGATCGACCAGGGCAGCCTGGTCGCCGTCATCGGCCCCAACGGCGCCGGCAAGACGTCGCTGTTCAACTGCATCTCCGGCGTCTACCGCCCGGCGGCCGGGAGCGTCACCTTCGACGGGACGCAGACCAACGGTCCTGACAAGCGCAAGCGCCTCGAGCCGCACGCCATCACAGCCCTGGGCGTGGCGCGCATGTTCCAGAACCTGGCGGTGTTCGAACAGCTGACGGTGCTCGAGAACCTCATGCTCGGTCGGCACTACCGCATGAAGTCGTCGTGGGCGTCCGACCTTCTCTGGATGGGCCGGAGCCGGCGCGCCGAGGTCGAGAACCGGGAGGTGGTCGAGGAGATCATCGACTTCCTGCACCTGGAACGCTACCGCATGCTGCCGGCGGCCATCGTGCCCTACGGCATCCGCAAACGCATCGAGCTTGGCCGCGCGCTGGCGATGGAGCCCAAGCTGCTCTTGCTGGACGAGCCGGCGGCGGGATTGAACCAGGAAGAGACCGAGGACATGGCCCGGTACATCCTGGACATCAAGGAGCAGCGGGGCATCACCCAGATCCTCATCGAGCACGACCTGCGCTTCGTGCTCGACCTGGCCGACAAGGTCGCGGTGCTCGACTTCGGCAAGAAGATCGCTGAAGGCGCTCCCGAAGAGGTCCGTGTGCACCCGGCCGTCATCGAGGCCTACGTGGGCAGTGAGCACGCGCCCACAGCACCGTCATCCGCGCCATCTGCCGTGGAGGAGCCGACCGCATGAATGCATCCCGCGAAGACGCCCTGCTGGAACGAACCCTCCCTGGCCGACTCGTGCTGTACGCCCGCAGCCGACCCGATGTCCCGGCCCTCCGTGAGAAGCGCCTGGGGCTTTGGAAGGAGATCAGCTGGCGGCAGTACTTCGAGAATGTCGCCGCGACCGCGCGGCAGATGTACGCGCTGGGCATTCGCACCGCCGACCACATCGCTATCCTGAGCGACAACCGCCCGGAGTGGCTGTACGCCGACCTCGCCGCCCAGGGGCTGGGGGCGCGCAGCGTCGGCGTCTACCAGACCAATCCGCCGGAAGATGTCGCCTACATCGTGACCCACAGCGCGTCGAAGATCCTCTTTTGCGAGGACCAGGAGCAGGTCGACAAGGCCATCGAGATTCGCGACGAAACGCCCGAGTGCCAGCACATCGTCGTGTTCGACCCGCGGGGCACGCGGCACTACGACGACCCGCGACTGATGACCTGGGACGATTTCCTGGCCCGCGGGCGCGAGCTGCTCAAAGCCGAGGACAACGGCTTCGACTGGTTCACCAAGGCCACCGAGGCGGTCGACCCCGAGCAGCCCAGTATGGTGGTGTACACGTCGGGAACGACGGGGCCGCCCAAGGGCGCGATGATCTCCAACAAGAACGTCATCGGCCCGGCGCTGCGACTCAACCCGGTGCTGGGCGCGTCCGACAAGGACACGGTGCTGAGCTACCTGCCGCTGTGCCACGTGGCCGAGAAGATCTTCAGCCTGTTTTTGCCGCTGACGTGTGGCGCCACGGTCCACTTCGGCGAATCCATCGCGACCGTCCGACAGGACATCGCCGAGGTGTCGCCGACGGTGTTCCTGGGCGTCCCTCGCATCTGGGAGAAGATGCACGCCTCGGTGACCCTGAAGATGCGAGACTCGTCGTTTCTGAAGCGGCGCCTGTTCAACTTCTTCATCGCCCGAGGCCAGGCCATCGCCCGGCGCAAGAACGCTAACGGCAACCGGTTCGCAAACATCTTGGACCGGCTCATCTGGTTCGTCGGCGACATGCTGGTGTTCCGAGCCCTGCAGGAGCGACTGGGGCTGCGCAATTGCCGTCTCGGCGTGAGCGGCGCAGCGCCCATTTCGCCGGACCTGCTGCGCTGGTTTGCGGGCATCGGCGTGCCGGTCTACGAGGGCTACGGCATGACCGAGTGTGGCGGCGTCAGCCACACCAACATGATCGAGGACAACCGCATCGGCACCGTTGGAAGGCCCGCGCCTGGCATCGAGCAGCAGCTGGCAGAAGACAACGAGATCCTGATCCGGGGTGAGAACGTCTTCTGCGGCTACCTCCACAACGAGGAAGCCACCAGGAGCACCATCGACGAGGAGGGCTGGCTCCACACCGGCGACGTCGGCTCGATCGACGAGGACGGCTTCCTGCGCATCACGGGGCGCAAGAAGGAGATCATCATCACCGCGGGCGGCAAGAACCTGTCGCCGGAGAAGATCGAAAACGCGCTGAAGATGTCGCCCTACGTGAAAGAAGCCGTCGCGCTCGGGGACGCGCAGAAGTTCATCGGGGCGCTGATCCAAATCGACTATGACGCGGTCGGCGACTGGGCCCAGCGCAAAGAGATCCCCTACACCTCGTTCGAAGACCTGGCGCTCAACCCGGAGACCCGCAAGCTCATCGACAAAGAGGTCGCCAAGGCCAACGAGCTCCTGGCCCGCGTCGAAAACGTCCGCAAGTTCGAGCTGTTCCGAAAGGAGCTGCACCAGGACGATGGCGAGATGACCGCCACCCAGAAGGTTCGGAGGCGCGCGGTCAAAGAGATCCACGCCGACCTCATCGAGGCGATTTACGGGAGCTCCGCATCATGAAGTCCGTGCCCGTGCCCGTGCCCGTGCCCGTGCCCGAAAGGTCATCGGGAAGCGGGTTCTTGGGCCATTGGAGCCTCTAGTGGAGCAAGTGATTCAGCTCTTCTTCGACGGCTTGGCGCTGGGCAGCATCTACGCCCTGGTGGCGCTGGGTTTCGTCGTCATCTACCGCTCCTCGCAGGTGTTCAACTTCGCCCAGGGTGAGTTCCTCGTCTTCGGCGGGATGATGTTCTGGTGGTTCACCAGCCAGCCGCCCGAACCCGGCGAGATGGACATGATGGAGATGGCCCTGGCCATGGACTCCATGGACGGCCCACCCGAGGAGGACGACACCTGGTACCCCGCCCTTCCCTGGGGCGTCGGGCTCGTCCTCGCCATGCTCAGCACCGGCTTGCTGGGCGTGCTCGCGGAGCGCCTGGCGCTGCGACCCCTCATCGGTAAGCCCGTCTTCGTGACCATCATCGTCACCATCTTCCTGGGTCTCATCATGCGCACGCTGATGGTGCTCAAGTTCGGCGTCGACCCGCACCCGCTACCCACGGCATGGGAGCAGACGGCCGCGGTGGATCTCCTGGGCGCCAAGGTCAATATCAAGGCGCTGGTGACGATTGGCTCCGCGGCCGTGGCACTGGGGTTCTATTTCTGGCTGGTCAAGCGGACCCGCCTGGGCGTCGCCATGCGGGCCACCTCGAGCGACCAGGAGACGGCGCTGGGGATGGGCATCCCCGTGGGCCGTATCTTCGCCTTGTCGTGGTTCATCGCGGGCGCCTTCGCCGCGCTGGGCGGCATGTTCCTGGGCATGTACCCCCGCATGGGCATCGACATCACCACGTCGTTCGACGCATTGCAGGCCTTCCCCGCCGTCATCATCGGCGGACTCGACTCCGCGGCCGGCGCGGTCATCGCAGGGCTCGCCCTGGGGCTGTCAGTGGTCTTCGCCGAGGTCTACCTGGGCAAAGAGGTCCTGGGGAGCTTCGGTGACGGGTTCCACCACGTCTTCCCATACCTGCTGATGATTCTCTTCCTGGTGATCCGCCCGCGCGGCATCTTCGGGACCGAGAAGGTGGAGCGGGTCTGATGCCGACGAAGCCGCTCACAACGTCCTACAAGCAGGACCTGGCCCTCTTCCCGGACCGTTGGAACAAGATCGGCCTGGCCTTCGCAGTCCTCGGTTTGTTCCTGTTCCCCATCTACGCCAGCGGCGAGTGGATGACCATTGGCAGCTTCGCCTGCATCTACGTGGTCGGAGCCGTTGGCATGATGATTCTGACCGGCTTTTGCGGTCAGATCAGTCTCGGCCACGCCGCCTTCTTGGGGCTGGGCGCCTACTCGGCTGGCATCCTGGGGACCGAGCTGCATCTGCCGTTCTGGCTCTGTATCCCCGCCGCGGGCTTCATCGCCGCAGCCTTTGGCCTGGCCATCGGGCCATTTGCCCTTCGCCTCGAAGGCCTCTATCTGGCCATCGTCACCCTGGGCATGCTGTTTCTGGTCGAGCATCTGTTGCTGACGGCGCCGGACCTGACCGGGGGCATCAAGGGCATGGCCGTGCCCATGCACAGTTGGTTTGGCGACGCCGCCTTGGCCAAGGCCGAGCGCAGCCTGGGCGACATGTGGGACGACTCCTCGCTGTTCGGCATCACCTTCCGCATCGAAGAGAAGCGCTACGTCGTATTCGTGCTACTGGCCGTCCTGGCAGGCTGGTGCGCCAAGAATCTGCGTCGGTCGAACACGGGCCGGGCGATGATGGCCGTGCGTGACCACGACCTGGCGGCCGCCGTCCTGGGCGTCAGTCCTGCCCGAACCAAGATCATCGCGTTCGGCCTCTCCAGCTTCTTCGCCGGGGTGGCTGGCGCCATGTTCGCGTACCAACAGCCTGTGCTGACGGTGAACCCGCCGTTCAACCTGGAGATGTCAGTCCAATACATTGCGATGATCGTGTTGGGCGGTATTGGCACCGTGTTCGGCGCCATCTGGGGCGGGATTGCCTTCGCAGCCCTGAGCCCGCTCCTGGAGCACCTGGGCTCTGCGGTCCCCTATATCAAGGAGCTGACGAGCGCCCAGCAGTCGACGCTGCTGTTTTCTTTGCTCGTCATCGGTTTTTTGGTTGTCGAACCGTTCGGTCTTTATGGCATTTGGTTGAGGGTGAAGAGGTACTTCATGGCATGGCCATTCAGGTACTGAACCACTAAGCATACTCAGGCGTTATCGCCCACCCACCTGTGGGATTTGCCACACGCAACGCAAAACCCCTGTGGAAAACCCAGCAAACCACCGCAGCAGCTTCGGCACGCTACTTGCTAAGACCTTACCGCCAGGAGGTCTTCCGCCATGAAACGCGTTCTCGTCCTTTATCCGGGCCATCAAAGTCACCTCACCCGAGGGGTCATCAACCTGACCAAGGCCCTCCGCGGCCACAGCGTCCGGGTGGATGTCTCTCACGTCGACCAGGTTTCCGAAGAGGTGCACTTCGGCAACTACGACGCTGTCCTCATCGGAACCTCGGCGCACATCGAGCGCCAACAGCAGCGTCTGGCCCGGTTCGTTCGGGAGTACCGTCCGGTCCTCGACGACCTGACTTCGGCGTTCTTCACGGTCAGCATGGCCAGCGACCCCAGCGCTTCGGTGCACACCGAGCTCGAAAGCGCGTTGCGGTTCACGCGGCTCGACTTCCCCCGGGTGAAGCTGTCCAGCAGGAACACGCAGACCGGCGAGACCTTCGCCTCCCTACTGGCCGAAGAGCTCACCCCGTCGACCTACTCCGCGACCGCCTGAGGCCGATCTTCGGTTCGGAAAGGACGCGTCTTGGCCGCGGTGGGCGCCCGTGGCCAGCCACCGGTGCGCTTGGCCGCACAGGTATCGGTTAAGTTGTGGGGGCCGTCACGCGTCAAGCATGGGTGGAGCCATTACCCGGGGGAAAACCATGAACGATGAGACCAGTGACGCACTGTCGGTGCTCTATGTTGACGACGACGTGCTCGCAGGCCGGGTCTTTGCCCGCCAGATGACCAAGCGCGGCCACAAGGTCGACGTTGTCTCCTCCTCCAACAAAGCCATCGCGCACGTGGCCGACGAGACCTACGACGTGGTCGTTTCCGACCTGGTCATGCCCGGTATGGACGGCATCGACCTGGTCGCGGCCATGCAGGCCGAAGCCACGGATGCGGGCTTCATCATCGTCAGCGGGATGCCGGAACGCGAGGTTTTCCGAGCGTGTGAGACGAGCGGCGCCCGAGTAGCGTCCATCTTGAGCAAGCCCTTCAAGGCCGACGCCATGGACACGGCCATCCGCCAAGCCGCCGCGGGCCACAACCGGGGCGAGCTGGTGGCCGACCATGAGGGGTCTGTATTGGTGCTCGACGCTGACAAAGGCGAAGGGCTGCTGGCGAGCCTCTATCTCGAGCGCCTGGGCTGGGCGACGGAGCGGATTCATCAGTGCACCGGGCTCGACGATGCGCTGGAGGTTCTCGACAAGCACCCCATCGACGTCATCGTGGCCGACGTGGACGTGGCCGACGCAAGCTCTAGCGCGGTCGTCGAACGCCTCGGCGAGGCCGCGCCCAACGCAGCCGTGGTCGTGCTTACCGGCGCGCCGGACGAACGTATGAAGTTCGACCCGCGGGCTACCAATCCGGGCATCCACGATGTGTTGAAGAAGACGCCATTGACGTACGCCACCCTGGAGCACGCGATTCGGGCGGCGGTACGGCACAACGAAAGCCGCCGGATTGCCGCCGCGTCGAAGCGGGATCCGCTGACCAACACCCTGTGGGCGCCAGCCTTCGACGCCGCTGGACGAGAGGCCCTTCTTCATGCTTGTGGGGCCGAGCACACCGTTGCGGTGATCAGCGTTGGCGTGGCCAATGTGGACGCGGTGCGGAAGAGCATTGGTGACCACGCGGCCGATCAGCTCCTGGTCCATGTCAGCGACGCCATCGAGCTGGTCGTGGGCGACGACGTCGCGGTCGTTCGTGACCAACCCTCGCGCTTTGCCATCCTGCTGGGGGACGTCCGGGAGACCATGGACGTCGACCTGCTCATCGCCCGCCTCGACAAGGCGCTGAGCTCGAACATCACCGCCTCGGGTCAGCGCGTCGACGTGGAGGTCGCGCTGAGCTACGCCGTCGCCGAGGACGGCGACACGTTCGACGCCGTCATGGCGCGGGCGGTTCCGAGCATGTCCGGGGACGATGCTCCCTGGGTGGTCCAGCACACCAGCTGGTTCAACCCGAAAGACCGAGGCGGTATCGGCGGGCTGACGGCCGGCAAGCTCAAGGAGCCTCACTGACGTACTCGAGCGGGTGCGCGTGCCTACAGTGGTTGCGTGCCACTGCTCGACCGACTCACCGACGGACTGATTGCGCTCTTTGGGCTCGAGTTCGACTTCGACCTGGACCTCACCAGCGAATCGTTCAGCCCCATCAACCCGTTCTTGAGCGTCGGAGTCCGTCCGACGACGAGCGACCTCGGCCCGCTCGAAGCGGCGGGAGTCACCCATGTCGTCAGCTGCCTTGAGTCCCACGAACACGCCAAAGTGGCGTTCCTTCAGCGGCACTTTCAAACGCTGTTCCTGCCGGCACGGGACGGGATGACCCAGGACCTGTCACACGCGTTTCCCAGGTTCTTCGACTTCGCCGACAAGGCGCACGACGGACGGCTGCTGGTGCACTGTCAGGCAGGTGTGAGCCGTTCGGGCACCCTTGCGACCGCGTGGGTCATGAGAACCCAACAGCTGTCGTTCTTCGAAGCGGTGACCACCGTCCGCAAGCGCCGGCCGCGGGTGTTACCCAACATCGGCTTTGCATCGCAGCTGCAACGCCTCGAGCACGAGCTGACGCAGGGCGCCCGAACCGCTGGTGTGTCGTCCCTGGCGCGTTATCTCAAGGAGATATGCGCCGTTCCGGTGGAGCTCGAGGTCATCCAGGACATGCTCGAGCACCACGACTACGACGCCCCCACCGCACTACGCGCCATCTTCGGCAACGAGATCCCTCGTGTCGTGCAGGGCGCCAGGCTCTAGCGTCCTAGTCACCCTTGGGGAGGGGCGGTGGCGCCCCCACAGGGGCGTGGCCAAGCTTCGTCTGCTTGGGTGAGGCCTTCTTCTTGACCTTCTTGTTGGCCGACGAGCTCTTCTTTCGCTTCTTCTTGGTCTTGGTCTTGCTCGGGACCTTGAGTTCATCGAGCCGGGCCAACGCTGGCGGCACTTCGATGAGACCACGCTGCAGCTCGCTGGCGTCGAACTCGAGGGTGTGCTGCGGCGCACGCGGAACGCCGGCGTCCGTTTCGCCAAGCTCTGGAAGAGGCGGAACAGCCGGCGCCTCGGGTAGGTCCTCGGCGACCATGACCGGCGGGGGTGGAGGTACTACCGCCGGCATGGGCTTGGGCTGCGTGGCCTTGCGTTTGCGCGGGGACTCGGGCACCGGCGTTGTGGCCGACTCGTCCAGCGGCTGACAGGCCTTCCACATCTGCTTGGCCTTGCGCCTGAGCGTCTTGGCCTTGTCCTTGTCGCCCCAACGCTTGGCATGAGCGGCGTAGGTTTCCAGGACACGCAACGAACCGACCACATCGCCGGCGGCCGCGAACAGGCGCTGGGCCTGTTCGAACGCGGCGTCCGCCTTCGACGCCTGCTTGCCGCTTTTGGAGTCCTCGGACAACCGGGCCGCCTGGCTCAACAGGTCTCCGAGGGTCACCAGACCAAAGCCGAGCGTGGTCTTGGCCTCGATCTCCTTGGCCTGGTCCACCGCCGACTTGGCCCGTTTGAGCGCCGATTTCCAGTCGCCTCGAGCCGCCTCCACGGACGCACGGTTGCGCGCGATGTCCGCCAGAGCGCGCTGGTCGCCGGTGTCTTCGGCCACCTCGCGGGCCTCACCCAGAAGCGACTCCGCCTCGTCGAACCGCCCCTGGCGTAGGCGCGCTTCGCCGAGGTTGTTCAACATGACGCCGGCAAGCCCGCGGTGTCCCACCGCTTCGGCCAGGCCAAGCCCGCTCTCCCAATGGTCCGCCGCTTTGTCCCACAGCTTGTTGGCGTAATACACGGCGCCGATGCCGACATGGCTCATGGACTCGCCGGCGCGGTCGCCGATGCGGCGGCGCAAGGCCATCGCCTCGCGAAAGCCCTCCAGGGCCGCTTTGAACTCGCCGCGCAGCAGGCGGATGTTGGCCACATTGCTGAGCGACATGGCCGTGTAGTACGCCTTGCCCAGGACTCGGCGGATCTCCAGGGCCCGGCGGAAGAAGTCCAGCGCCTCGTCGTAGCTGCCCTTACCGCCCCGCAGCCAGACGAGCTTGGCGATCTCGTCGAGAGCATCGGCAATCCCCTGGGTGTCGTCGAGCTTGCGGAACAGTCGGAGCGCGTTCTGAAAGCACGGACGAGCGCGGGCATAGTCGGCGCGCGAGCGGTGCACCTGCCCGAGGCGCAACCACGCGTTTGCCCCCGCGGCGCTGTCACCGGCCAGCAGAGTCGCCTCCAGTAGCGTCCCAAAGGTCCGACGAGCGCTCGAGAGCTCCCCCCGTTGGACCTCGACATCGCCCAGTCCCTGAAGCAGCCGAACCAGCAGGTCCGCCTGGTCGATGTCGATGAGCGCAACGCCCCGCCGAAACAGCTCCCGGGCCTTCGTCAGGTCGTAGGCGGCGGCCGCTGCCTGGGCCGCATCGTAGAGGTGATGCGCCGCTCGTTCAGGACGCTTGCCCGATTCCAGGTGGCTGGCCACAGCCTCGGACCAGAGCGCCCCCTCCTCGCCGGTCTCTGTCTTGGCCAACTTGTCCAGATTGTGGAACCACTGGGCCGCCATCCGGTGCAGCTTGGCCCTCCGCTCCTCGTCCAGGCCCTCATACAGTGCCTGGCAGGACGGACGGCTGGAGAAGGTGAACTCACGCGAGTCGGCGACCGCGCTCGTCTTCGACTCGATGATGAGGTCAGCCTGCCTGGCTTTCTCCAGAAGCGCCTCGATCCCCTCCCGGCGTTTGTCGGTGACCCAGGGCACGTCGCGCTGGGCGCCCTCCTTCTTGGGCGCCTTGGTGCGGGAAAGGGCCACGACCGCTGCGCTCCAGAACGTGGGCCCGACCACCGAGGCCAGGGACAGGACCTCCTTGAGCTCATCGCTCATCGCCGCTACGCGTGCCGCGGAGACATCGGCCACCGTCTCGGGAATGGCCTCCGGCGCCACCTTGGCGGCCTTGGCTTTGCTGACCTTCCAAGGCCCACTGGTAGACGGCACGATGCGTCCGCGCTCGATCATCAACCGGAAGTTGTCTTCGAGCAGCCCAGGGTTGCCCGCCGACCGCGTCACCAGGTCGGCGACCAGCGCCTTGGGCACCCGGTCGACCTGGCTCAGCAGGGCGCGGGCCAGCTTCTCCACCTCGTCGTCAGGCAGCGGACCCAGCTGCAGATCCAGGCACTCGGGCGACTTGGGCGCCAGCACGCGGGGCAACTTGCCGGTGGTCATCAAGACCAGCGTAATGGGCGACTGCTCGAGGTCCGAGAACGCCTGCGTCAGGACCTCGATGGCCCGAGGCGTCAGGTACTGCGCCCGGTGAATGACCAGGATGTGGGGCTTTTCGGTGGCGTCGTACCGCAGCAGATTGAACAGGGTGGCGACGGCGCGCCGGTGGAACCGCATGAGGTTGTCGAGCCGAACCTCACCGGTGCGTACCACCGCCGCCTTGAGTCCGGCCAGATAGGCCAGGAGCCGCGCCGCCGTGGTGAGCAGGCGGTCGTCGACGATAGTGTCGAGGCCCCCGAGCACCTTGTCGTAGGCGGTGTCGTCGTGGTCGGTGGGCTGGATGTCGAAGCGCCGGCGCAGCAACTGCGCGATGATTCCCAGGCCATCCTGGGGCTCGGTGTCCGAGGCTGAAACCGCCAGTACCTCGATGCCGCGACGCATCGGGTCGATGATCCCGAACAGCTCGGCGATGAGGCGCGTCTTGCCCATGCCGGGCTGACCGCGCACGACGATCGTCCGCCACGTGCCCGTGTTCACGCTCTGCCGCACGATGTCGTAGACCGCTTCGAGCTCGGTTCGGCGCCCGATATGGGGCGTCGGAACACCGTAAACCTCGTGCTCGCGGGCCAACATGCGCTGCAGCCGGACCTCATTGGGGTCCTGCACCACGGGAGGCAGGTTGGTCGTGCTGGTGTTGTGCCGGTGGATCGGCACCCGCATGTCGACGAGGGTCTCGAGCCCTCCGTCGGGGTTCAGATCGAGCCCTTCATCTGCATCTGGCGGCAGCGACGGGGGCATCGCCCCACCGATGGTGTCATCCTTCTTGGCCATCAGCTCGCATCATACAGCCGGTCGTCCAGCACGCGAACCAGGCACAGGGCGGAAAGGAACATGAACGCCACATAGTAGAACCAGAGCACCGTGGCCATGGTCCCAGCAAGCGACCCGTAAACAACGTTAAGCTGAGCAATGTGCGACAGATAGAACTGATAGCCAATGCGTGCCACCTCGAAGCACAGCACGAAGAAACCACCTCCGAGCATGACGGACGACCAGCGGAGGGGACGCTGGACGACGAACTTGAGGAGGTAGGCGAAGCCCGCCAAGAGCATGGCGTCCGCTGACGCGCGGACCAGGAGCGCACGCTCGGCGAGTGAGGCCGACAGATCGGTGCTGTCGGTGCCGCTGTTGGTAGACGCGGCGATGACGCTCAGCGCCAGGAAGATGGCCAGGCCAAGGCCGCTGAGGAGGACCGAGAACAGGAAGATGCTCGACATCGCCCCCCGGCGTGGCGCCTTGAACACCGCCGCCAGGGCACGATTGACGGCGCCGAACGCAAGGCTGGCGGTGATCAGCATCAGGGCGAGGCCAAACACGCCCAGGGCCGCCTGATCGTCGATGAGACTGGAGGCAATACCATCGGTGATGCCCCCGGGCTGCGTGCCCGGCAGCATCTCTGGCAGCGTGCCCTCGATGGCGTTCTTGACGTCCTGTGGCGACCAGTCGGGACCGGCGATCGTCTTGGTCACCCACACCAGGGTGAACATCAGCAGCGCAGTGAACGGAATGATGGCGACGATGCTGTAGAAGGCGATCTCGCCGGCGCGCTGCATGCAGACGGCCCGCTTGAACTCCCGGACGACCGCGCGGGACAGGCGGTAGGCCAACAGCGACTCGAGCTTCATGTCGGCCGTGCGGAGGTGCTCCCCCAGCCAGCGCCCAAGGAGCCCCTGCTGTGCGGCCCCGTGGTCGTCGTCGCTCACGCCTTCTTCTTGATGAGCCCACCACCACGCTTGGGACGGGGCGGAGGCTCCGGCGGCGTGTCGTCGGGGGTCGGGAACAACACCGACCGGATGAGCCTCACCATCTCCTGACGCGCGCCGTCCAGGTTGGCCGAGCGCGTCCGGTGCTCGCGACAGAAGACCCGGATGGTGCCACGTCGGTTCGCCTTGAGTTCCTTGGTTCCGAGGATCCTGGCTTTCTGCTCCTCGGTCAGCCCCTCGCAGTGCTTCACGTCCAGCCGCAGCTCGACGTGGGTCGGCGCATGGCGGGCCGCCTCGGGGCCGGAGTGTTCCAGCTCGCGGGTGAAGGACACGCTCAGCACGTCCCCTTCGATCAGGATGGTTCGATCAACCCTCAGCGCGTCCATCTACATCTCCAGTTCGAGCGCATCGGCAGCCGCTCGGGCCGCCGCCTGCTGAGCAAGCTTCTTGGAACGGCCCTCGCCCTTGGCGGTGACGACCCCCGAGATGGTCACCTCGGCCACGAAGTTCACCGCGTGATCGGGGCCATCGGCGGCCACGATGCGGTAGTGCGGGGTGACCCGGTGCCGGCTCTGGGACCACTCCTGGAGCCGGCTCTTGACGTCCTTGGCGGGCCCGGCGAGCGCGCTTTCGAGCTCGCTGGTGAACAACCGGGCGACCACCTGGCGAGCCGCTTTAAACCCACCGTCGAGGTGGACGGCGCCGAGCACGCTCTCGAGCGCGTTGGCCAGGACCGAGCGCCGGTCCCTGCCACCCTGACGCTCCTCCCCGCGCCCCAGGAGCAGATACGATCCCAGGTCCAGTTCACGAGCCACGCGTGCCAGCGTGCGGCCATTTACAACCCGCGCTCGGAGCTGCGTCAGCTCGCCTTCGGGGCGCACCGGACGCAGCTCAAAGAGCTTCTCGCTCAGCGCCAGCTCGAGCACCGCGTCCCCGAGGAACTCGAGGCGCTCGTTGTCGTCGGCGACCGCGCTGGTCTCGTTCTTGTACGACGAATGGGTCACCGCTCGCTCCAGCAGCAGCCGGTCGTCGAAGGTGTGGCCGATGGCCTCTTCGAGCTGGCCGAGCGCCTCAGCCATGGGCGGCCTCGGGGCTCATCCCGCCCTGCCCCACGTCCGCGGCGCGGCGCGTCGCGTCAATAGTGGCCGCGCCCAGGACCAGGCCGCTGCCGTCGGCGGCATAGAGGGCCAGCTGCTGCCCTGGCGTGACCGCGAGGACGGGGTCGTCGAAGCGGATGACGATGCGATCGGAGGCCACCTCGTCAATGACTGCGCCAGTGGCCTTCGACCCGTGGCGGATGCGGGCCCGAACCGGGGTGCCTTGGGCCGGCGGATCGACCAGCCAACGCAGGTCGGAAGCCTCGAGCCGCTCGCCCAGGACGTCGTTCTTGCGGCCCACGACCAGACTGTTGTCGCCGGTCCGTAGCTCCAGCACGTAAAGGGGCTCCGGCGCGGCGACGCCGATGCCCCGACGCTGCCCCACGGTGTAGCGGTGCAGCCCCTTGTGGCGCCCGATGGAGAGCCCATCGACGCTGATGATCTTGCCCGGCCCCGCCAGCCGCTCGCTTGCGTGACGCTCGACGAACCCCGCGTAGTCGTTGTCCGGGATGAAGCAGATCTCCTGGCTTTCCGGCTTGTTGGCCACTGGAAGGCCCAGCCGGTCGGCGTGGTCGCGGACTTCGCTCTTGTGCATGCCACCCAGTGGAAACAGCACGCGCTGCAAGGACTTCCGGGGGATGCCCGCCATGAAGTAGGACTGATCCTTGCCCGGGTCGAGCCCCTCGTACAGCGCCACCGACCCGTCGTCATGCAGCTTCGTCTGGCAGTAGTGACCGGTCGCCAGATAGTCGGCGCCAAGGGCCTTGGCCCGCCCCAGGAGCGAGCGAAACTTCACGACGTCGTTGCACTGGACACAGGGATTTGGGGTCCGACCTGCCACGTAGGCGTCCACAAAGGCATCCATGACGGCCTTCTTGAACGTCTTCTCGTAGTTGAAGACGTAGAACGGGATGCCCAGGTGGGCAGCCACCCGACGTGCGTCGCTGACGTCGTCCAGCGAGCAGCAGGTCCCTTCCGAGCCGCTCTCGGCGTTCAGCGCGGCCTGTGCCGCGTCGTCGTCGCTCAGGTCGTGCAGCTTCATGGTGATGCCGATGACCTCGTGGCCCTGCTCCGCCAGCAGCCCCGCCACGGTCGACGAATCCACGCCACCGCTCATGGCGACCACAATCTTCGCTCGCTTTCCCTGCAGCCTCTTCACGATCTCACGATTTCAAGGGTCTCAGGCTAGTCGTCCCAGTCATCCGCCGCGTTACGGCAGCGCGCGACAATAGCAGGCAGTTGCTGCAATACAAGCTCGATATCATGGGGTTGAGTGGTCCAGCCCAGACTGAATCGGACCACCGAGCGCGCGACGTCCTCGTCGTAGCCCATCGCCAGCAGCACCGGCGACGGCTCCAGGCTCCCGGAACTGCAGGCACTCCCGCTGGATGCGGCAATTCCTGCGAGGTCCAGAGCAGCCAGCAGCTCCTCACCCGAGCACCCGTCAAACGCGACCGCCAGGGTGTTGGGCAGGCGAGGTCCGTCCTGGGCAATGAAGCGGACGTCATCGATGGCGGTGGCGATGCCCTCCCGGAGGCGCTGACGCAGCTCGGCGAGACGGCCCGCTTCGGACGGTTGGGCGTCGATGGCGACCGAGACCGCCGCCACGAAGCCTGCGATGGCTGCGGTGTCCTCGGTGCCGGCACGCCGGTCACGCTCCTGATGGCCGCCGGCAAGCACCGGCATCAGCGTGAGGCCCCGACGCGCGAACAACGCCCCTGCGCCGCGTGGGCCACCGAGCTTGTGGCTGGACACGGTCATGAGGTCCACCGGCCAGGTGTCGTCGCCGTTTCCGAGCTTCACCGGAATCCGCCCCACGCACTGGGTGGCGTCGACGTGCAACAAGGCGCCGTAGCGTCGGGTCAACGCTGCGATGTCGCCGATGGGCTGGACCACCCCCGTCTCGTTGTTTCCAGCGATGACGCTGACCAGGATGTGGTCACTCACCTCGTATTCGAGAAGCTTCAGCAGCTCCTCCAGCACGATTCGCCCGGACCGGTCGACGGGCACGATGGCCAGGTCCACTCTGCCGTCGGCCTCCAGGCGTCGCGCGGCGCCGATGACCGACGGGTGCTCGACCTCCGTCGTCAGCACCCGCCAGCGCCCTCCTCCATCCGGCCCTTTTGCGGTCATCCCCGCCAAGGCCAGGTGGTTGGCCTCGGTGGCCGACGCCACGAAGATGATCTCGGAGGCTGCATCAGCCCCCAACGCCGCTCGCAGCATCTCACGGGAAGCATCGATGAGCGCCCGCGCCCGCCGCCCCTCGGCATGCACGCTGGACGGGTTACCCCAGGCATTGCCGTGGGCTTCGCGTACAGCTTCGGCGGCCTCCAGCCGCAGCGGCGAGGTGGCGTTGTGGTCCAGATATACCCGCATGTCAGCAGCAGAAGGGATGGACGCCGGGGGCGGAGTCAAGTAGGTGTCTAAATCGCATGACGACCACCACACCAAACGCAACCACGTCGGGGGCGTCGCCGGCGGGCAGTGGCAAGGGTCGCGGGAAGCGGAAGCCCCGGACTCTCGGTCACAAGATCGCCATCGCGTTGTGGTTCATCGTCGTGCTGTGGCTGTGCCTGCCGATCGCGGTCAGCCTGGTGAGCAACATCTTCTTCGGCGACGGGCCCACCGACGCCTACGGCAAGCAGGACAATGCGCCTAGCCGGAGCGCAGCGCCGTCGCCAGCGCCTGCCGCGCGTCCTGATGCTCCAAAGGCACCGACACCGTAAGCCTTCGCTGCTCGCTCCCCTGCTCTGCATCGATGTCGCGCAGGACCACATGGAGGCTGGCCACCTCGGCAAGCCACGGCGCACGCTCGGGCCACTCGATGACGACCACCAACCCGCCGTCGAGCAGGTCGCGAATGCCGATGGACTCGAGGTCGTCGTCGGCGCTCGCCAGCCGGTACAGGTCCACATGGGCGATGGGGCACCGCCCCTCGGGGTAGTGGTTCACCAGCGCATACGACGGTGAGCTCACCCCATCGGTAACCCCCAGCCCGGCGCACAGCGCTCGGGTCAGCAGCGTCTTGCCCGCGCCCAGGGTGCCCTCCAACAGCACCACGTCACCGGGCTCGAGGAACCCCGCCAACACGCTGCCGAACTGTGCCGTCACCTCAGGCGAGGTGCTGTCGAGTTCGGCCACGACGACCCAGTCGCCGGCCGCCTCCACCACCGTCGTCACACCGGCGCTCCGCTACTTGAAGTCGACCTCGACGATCTCGTAGTTCCGCTCGCCGCCGGGCGCGTTGAACAGGACCTCGTCACCCTCTTCCTTGCCGATGAGGGCGCGCGCCAGGGGGCTCTTGTAGTTGAGCAGCCCGGCCTTGATATCCGCTTCGTCTTCACCCACCAGCTGGTAGTTGATCTCTTCGTCGGTATCGATGTTGAGCACCGTCACGTGGCAGCCGAAGACAACCTTTTCACCCGACAGCGTCGACGGGTCGATGACCCGCACCCGAGCCAGCTTATCCTCGGTGACCTCGATCTCGTTGACGATCCAGGCCTGGCGCTCCTTGGCGGCGTGATACTCGGCGTTCTCCTTGAGATCGCCATGGGCCCGAGCCTCCTCGATGTCCTTGACGTTGGCAGGCCGCTCGACCTCTTTGAGGTGCTTGAGCCGATCGTGGAGGAGTTCGTGGCCGCGCTTGGTGACGAAGACTGGTTCAGACATGCTTTGACGTTGCTCTTTGACCGCTATTGCTGGTGCAGCTCTTGGAGAGGAGCCACGTGGGGCTCGGGCTCGGCGGCCACCGCCTCGATGGCAGCGACCGTCGCCCAGGACCCTGGAATAGTGGTCTGGTAGGGAATGCTGTTGGTGTAGGCCGTGCGACGGATGTCCCGTGAGTCAAGGATCGACCGGCGGCCAATCGTTGTATTGAACACCAGCTGGACGTCGCCGGAAAGCATCCTGTCGACGATGTGCGGCCGGCCTTCGCTGACCTTGTTGACGACTTCCGCGTCAACGCCCCGCTGCTGCAGGTATTCCGCCGTCCCGCCGGTGGCGATGACGGTGAAGCCGAGGTCGATGAGCTTGCGGGCGGTCGCTAGAATGAGGGGCTTGTCCGCGTCCTTGACGCTGATGAACGCGCATCCACTCGTCGGGAGCGGGAAGCCACAGGCCTTCTGGGCCTTGAAGAAGGCCCGTTCGAAGCTGGCGTCAAAGCCCATGACCTCGCCGGTGGACTTCATCTCCGGGCTGAGCAGGGTGTCGTTGCCGGGGAAGCGGCTGAATGGGAAGACCACTTCCTTGACCGCCGTGCCGGACATCGTGGGCTCTTTGGTCAGGCCCATGTCCGGGAGGGTCTCGCCATACATCGCCCGGGCCGCGAACTTGGCCACCTCGACGCCGGTCGCCTTGGACACGAACGGCACCGTGCGGGAAGCGCGGGGGTTGACCTCGAGGATGTAGACCGTGCGGCCCCGGACCGCGAACTGAACGTTCATGAGCCCGACGACGCCGAGCTCCAGGGCCAGCGCCCTGGTCTGGTCGCGGATGAGGTCCAACACCGGCTCGGCCACCTCGTGGGGCGGCAGCGAGCACGCGGAGTCGCCGCTGTGGACGCCCGCCTCTTCGATGTGCTCCATGATCCCGACCACGACGACGTTGGTGCCGTCGCAGACCGCGTCCACGTCGAGCTCGACGGCGTCCTCAAGGAACTCGTCGATGAGCACCGGGTGGTCCGGCGACACACTGACGGCCTCGTTGAGGTATCGGGTCAGCTCTTCGTCGGAGCGCACGATCTCCATCGCCCGGCCACCCAGAACGTAGCTGGGCCGCACGATGAGCGGGTACTTGAGCCCCTGAGCGATCTTGAGCGCCTCGCCTGCCGCCCGGGCAAGCCCGTTGCGGGGCTGCCGGAGGCCCAGCTTGTCGACCAGCTGGCCGAAGCGTTCACGGTCCTCGGCGCGGTCGATGGCATCCACCGACGTGCCCAGGATGGTGACCCCGGCCTCTTCGAGCCCGTGGGCGAGCTTCAGTGGCGTCTGGCCACCGAACTGAACGACCACGCCCTTGGGATTCTCCAGGTGCAGGATCTCGAGCACGTCCTCGTGGGTGAGCGGCTCGAAGTACAACCGGTCGGCCGTGTCGTAGTCGGTGGACACGGTCTCCGGGTTGCAGTTGATCATGATGGCCTGGCGCCCCGACTCCCGCGCGGCGAGCACGCCGTGCACGCAGCAGTAGTCGAACTCGATGCCCTGGCCGATGCGGTTGGGGCCGCTGCCCAGGATGACGATCTTCTCGACGGCCTCGGGGAGGGACTCGCACTCCTGCTCATAGGTCGAGTAGAGGTACGACGTCTGGGCCTCGAACTCCGCCGCGCACGTGTCGACCCGCTTGTAGACGGGGCGCACGCCGTTGTCGTAGCGGAGCTGCCGGATGGTCATCTCTGGGACGCCGCGCAGCTGAGCCAGCCGCTGGTCAGAGAAGCCGTCTCGCTTGAGCCAACGCAGCTCCTCGACGAACTCGCTGTCCTCCATCGCCACGATGTCGGTCTCAGTGGCGATGATCTCGGCGATATGAGCGATGAACCACGGGTCGATGCCCGTGAGTTCCTGGACCTTTTCACGCGTGAAGCCGTGCCGCAGGGCGTCGCCCACGTGCCACAACCGGTCCGGGTTGGGGACCCGCAGGTCCGTCATCAGCTTGCTGCGGTCCACGGCGTCGAGGCGCGCCGGGTAGAGCGGTACGAAGCCGGGACGGTTGAGCTCCAGCGAGCGAAGCGCCTTCTGCAGGCTCTCCTTGAAGGTTCGGCCGAAGGCCATCACCTCGCCCACCGACTTCATCTGGGTGGTGAGCACCGGCTCAGACTCGGGGAACTTCTCGAAGGTGAACCGAGGGAACTTGGTGATCACGTAGTCGATGGCGGGCTCGAAGCAGGCCGGCGTCGACTTGGTGATATCGTTGAGCAGCTCGTCGAGGGTGTAGCCGACGGCCAGCTTGGCGGCGATCTTGGCGATGGGGAAGCCAGTCGCCTTGGACGCCAGGGCCGAACTCCGCGACACGCGCGGGTTCATCTCCACGACGATGAGCTCGCCATCCTCCGGGTTGACCGCGAACTGGACGTTGGAGCCGCCGGTGTCGACGCCGATCTCGCGCATGATCGCCAGCGCAGCGTCGCGCATCCGCTGGTATTCCTTGTCAGTCAGCGTCTGTGCGGGGGCGACGGTGATGGAGTCACCGGTGTGCACACCCATCGGGTCGAGGTTCTCGATGCTGCAGACGACGACGCAGTTGTCGGCCTTGTCGCGCATCAGCTCGAGCTCGTACTCCTTCCAGCCGATGATGCTCTGCTCGACGAGTACCTCGCCCACGGGGGAGGCGGTGATGCCCCAATGGACGGCCTGAACGAACTCCTGTGGGTTGTAGGCGACGTTGCCGCCAAAACCGCCCAGGGTGAAGGATGGGCGCAGGATGATCGGAAAGGAGATGTTCTCTTCCTTCACGATGCGCTCGGCGTCGGCCATGGACCGCGCATAGCCGGACCGGGTGACCTTCAGCCCGATCTTGGTCATCGCCGCCTTGAACTTCTCGCGGTCCTCGGCCTTGTGGATCGACTCGAGGTTGGCGCCGATGAGCTCGACGTCGTACTTCTCCAGCGCCCCCCGGTCAGCCAGTTCGATGGCGAGGTTCAAGCCGGTCTGGCCGCCGATGGTGGGCAGCACCGCGTCGGGGCGCTCCTTGGCGATGATGGCCTCGAGGACATCGGCCGTGAGCGGCTCGACGTAGGTCGCGTCGGCGAACTCCGGATCGGTCATGATCGTCGCCGGGTTCGAGTTCGCCAGGATGACCCGGTACCCCTCTTCCCTGAGCGCTTTGCACGCCTGTGTCCCGCTGTAATCGAACTCGCAGGCCTGGCCGATGACGATGGGCCCGGAACCGATGAGCAGAATCGACTTCAGGTCTTCCCGTTTCGGCATTACGAGCGCTCCAGCACGCCTTTGCCGCCGATGCGATACATGGGCGGCATGACTTCCCTCTCGAGGATCTGGGCTTTCCACTTCTTGATGACCCAGGCCTGGTCAACAAGCTGCTCGAACAGCACGGCGCGGACCGCGGCGGTCTCCTCCTCGTGGAGGACCCGCTCCATGATGACCGGCAGGGCCACCTCTTCGCCGTAGGTCTGAAGGCCGTCGAGCGCCATGACCCGAACCTGCTCGTCATCGTCGTGGCAGAGAGCGACGAGCCGTTCCTGAATCTTGGGGTGCGGGAAGTCCCGCAGGTTGGCCACCAACTGAGCTTTCTGCTCGTTGCGCCGGAGCTCCATGCTGGAGGCCTTGTCCAGCGCCCGGCAGAGCAGCTCGACAGCGGCGTCGAGGCCCGCGATCTCCTTGAGCGCCTTGAGCGGCCAGTACACCGCATCGTGCTCGGAGACGAAGCGCTCGATGGCCGGAATGGTCGGGCTGCCGGCGCCGACGATGAGGTCGAAGACCAAGCGCTTTTCGTCCTCGTCGACGATGCTGGCCTCGGTCCGGAAGGTGAAGCGCTTGAGCAGACCGTAGAAGGCCTCGTCGCTTCCGATCTCGGCCAGCAGCTCGGCGGCGCGTTTCCGCTCGACGGTCTGGACCCATGCGTTGGTGAGCTTCTTGGTGTGTTTGTCGACCTTGGAGCCACCGAAACCGAACAAGCCCATAGAACCTCCTGGCGTATGTGAGACGCCGTCGTCACCGGAATCGACGGGTGTTTACCAGATCTCAAAGGCGGCGCCGAGGGCGAACTTCGATGCCTGCGCCATCCCGGCGGATTGGGTGGACCAAATCCGCCGGATTCCCTAAAACAGGGCCGGTTTCCCGTGTTCTTCGTGGCAAGAGAGGTCTCAGTTGGCGGCCAACATCATCCTGGCGTCGCAATCGCCGCGGCGGAAGGAGCTCATCGAGCGGCTCGGCTTCAACGTGAAGGTGGTCCCGTCCAACATCGACGAGGTCCGGTGGGACAACGAGAGCCCCGAAAACTTCGTCAAGCGCATGGCCCGAACCAAGACCCTGCACGTGGTCGGCCGCCTGCAGACGACGCTGTACCCCGCCGAGGGTGGAACCGGCGCAGCCGCCGTGCGCAACGCCCGGACGGGCGACACCCGATGGGTGATCGGCGCTGACACCGTGGTCGTTCGCGGCGAGGAAGTGCTGGGCAAACCCAAGGATACCGCACAGGCCTTCGACATGCTGGCCTCGCTGTCGGCGCGCAAGCATCGGGTGATCACCGGGTTCTGCCTGCACGATCTGAAGAAGAACAAGGAAGGCGTCCAGGCCGTGGTCACCGACGTGACCTTCAAAAACCTGTCGAAGGTCGAGATCGACAAGTACATCTCGGTCGGTGAGTCCATGGACAAAGCCGGTGCCTACGCCATCCAGGGCGTCGGGGCCTATCTCGTGGACTCCATCGTCGGGAGCTACACCAACGTCGTCGGGCTGCCCCTGTGCCAGGTGGTGGAGATGATGGAGGAGATGGGCGCCCACGACGTTCTCCCCTACTGATGACCGACAGCATCGCCAGCCGCCTGGCCGCCATCCAGGAACGCGTCAGGGCCGCCGCCAAGGCCGCCGGGCGCGCTCCCGAGGACGTCATTCTGATCGCCGTCTCCAAGCGCCACAGCGACACCAAGGTGGACGCCGTGATCGCCTCGGGTCACCTGCACTTCGGCGAGAACCTCGTGCAGCCCTGGGCCGAGCGCGTTCAACAGTACCCCAGCGCCCACTGGCACCTGATCGGCCCCGTGCAGAGCAAGAAGGCCAAGCAGGTCTGGCAGCATCGCCCTGTCCTGCTGCATACCGTCGACCGCGACAAGCTCGTGACAGCCCTGGAGCGGCGGCAGGAGCTCGAGCCGGGCGCTCCCCTGCCCTGCCTCATCGAGGTCAACGTGGAGGCGGAGCCGCAGAAGGCGGGCGTCTTCCCCGATGCGTTGGACGCGCTGGTCGACCGCGTCACGGCCAGTCCGGCGCTGGAGCTCCGCGGCCTGATGTGCATCCCACGCCCCGAGCCGTCCGGCGCGCCGTTCGCGCGACTGCGTGAACTGGCCGAGTCGGTCGGCGACCGCCTACCCGAGCGCTATGAGCTCTCGATGGGCATGAGCGGCGACTTCGAGCTGGCCATCCAGGAGGGCGCGACCCTCGTCAGGGTCGGCACGGCCATCTTCGGCGCCCGCGCGTACTGATTCGTTCGGGAGCGGCGCAAAGACCACACCCAACTTGTTTCGAAACGAGCGCCCGCCTGGACTTCTTGCGTGGGCTGGCGCTCCCATCGAAGAGAAGCGATGTCAGCCCGTCGCGCCGAGCCCCGAGGCGATGGCGTTCACGGTCAGCAGCAGCTGCGGCAGCACCGCCTCGGCATCCCCGCCGTTGGCCCGCGCCGCGCGCCAGCGCTTGAGCAGGTCGATCTGGTGGTCGTGCAGCGGAACGAGCGCCTCGTTCCGCAGCTGAAGCATTCGGTGGATGCGCGACCGGCGGTTGGGCAGCGGGCCGCCGTAGATGGCCTCCAGGGCCTCGGCGGTGCGGTCGCGCTCGGCGGTGATCATGCCCAGCAATCGGTCGCGAACGCCGTCGTCCTCTACCAGACCGGCGTAGCGGGCCATGATGTCTGTGTCGCTGGTCATGTGGGCCGTGGCCGCGTTGCTGATGAGGTAGTGCAGCGGCGCCCAGCGCGTCTCTTCACGCTTGGCGACGACCACACGCTCGAAGGCGGTCGGGTCCCGGTCACGCAGCCCCAGCAGCGCGGAACCCAGGCCGTACCAACCCGGCAGGATGAAGCGCGACTGGTTCCAGGCGAACACCCAGGGGATGGCCCGAAGGTCGTTGATGGTGCGCTTGCCGGTGCGCCGCGCCGGGCGTGAGCCGATGCGGCTGGCCTCGATGGCATCCAGCGGCGTCGCCTGCTCGAAGAACGGAATGAACCCATCGGTCTCCAGCAGCTGGCGGTACGCCGCGCGGCTGTCGCGGGACAGCTCGTCCATGATGGCGACGAGCTCCGGCGGGTCGGTGCGGTCGGCCTGATCGTGCGCCGTGGCATACATGGTGCCAGCCGCCAGGAGCTCCAGGTGGTGCGCCGCGGTGACCAGGTTGGCGTACTTCTCGTCGATGGTCTCGCCCTGCTCGGTCAGCCGCAGGTCGCCGCCCACCGTGTGGGGCGGAAGCGCCTTCACGAAGCGGTGGGTGGGGCCAGCGCCACGACCGATGGTGCCGCCGCGGCCGTGAAAGAAGCGGACCCGGACGCCGTGCTTGCGACCCGCCTCGGCGAGACGGCGCTGCCCACGGTGCAGGCTCCACAGGCTGGTGACGATGCCGCCATCCTTGCTGCTGTCGCTGTAACCGATCATCACCTGCTGGACGGGCTGTTCCAGGCCCTGAGCGACGCGTCGACGCTCCAGGCTTACCTTGACGATGGGGTGCGACAGGTAGGCGTCAAGCACGTCTGGCGCGCGCTCGAGGTCGTCGATGGTCTCGAACAGCGGAACCACCTCCAGCGGGCACCCACGACCGTCCGGGCCGTCGATGAGCAGTCCCGCGTCCCGCGCAAGGACATAGACCGCCAGCAGGTCCTCGAGGTTGCGGGTCATGCTGACGATGAGCGCGCCAAGGCCCGAGTAGCCGTACTTCTGGCCATGCTCGACGATGACCCGGTAGACCTCCATGACGGCTGTCGCTTCCTTCCCCTCCACCTCGTCGAAGTTCGCGAAGGGACGGCGCGTGGTGAGCTCCGCTTCCAGTGTCTCCCGGCGCCGTGCCTCGTCCCACTCGGGATACGTCGCGCCATCCTCGACGCCAGCGACGGTCAGAAGCTGGCCCAGCGCCCGATCGTGGAACGCGCTGTTCTGGCGAACGTCGACCGCCGCGAGGTGAAAGCCAAACGTCCGAACCAGGTACACGATCGGGTCCACGTCGGTGCGCGCGATCCGGCCGGCACCCACCGCAATGAGCCCCCGTCGCAGCAGCGCCAGGTCATCGAGCAGCCCCGCCGGGGTAGCGTAACCATCGACTGGCGGCACGGCCTCCCAGGGCAGCGCGAGCCGCATGAGGCTGACGTGCTGGCGCCAGGGCTCCCCGGGATTACGGGTTATGGCTTCGGCGCCGTCGTCACCAAGGGCGCGGGCCAGGTCGGCGACACGCGCCGTGAGCTCCGCCGGCGTAGTCTGGCGGTTGTCTGACAGGCTCAACGTCACCGCCAACTCCCCCAGAGCTGTGTCGACAATCTCCAGGGCCGTGCGCTGAAACAGCGCAAGGGTCTCGGCGGTGGTCTGGTGGGTCACGCCCGGGTGCCCATCTCGGTCGCCGCCGACCCAGTTTCCGAACGCGATCTGCGGCAACGCCCGAGGCTCCCAGAGTCGCTTGGGGTCCAGTCCCGTCCGGGCCCACGCGGCCCGCAGGCGGGCGCTGAACCAGGGAAGCACGTTGGGGAAGGTGTGGGTCAGGTAGTGAAGGACGCCACGACGCTCGTCGGCCAGCGAGGGTTTCTGCAGGTAGATCTCACCGGTGCGCCACAGCCGCTCCAGGGAAGCGCGGACTTGGCGCTCGATGCCCGCCCGCTCCGTCGGGGTCCACATGGCGTTCTCTAGCTGGACGAGCAGCCGGTAGAGTCGGCGATGGTGCTCCAGGACGGTCTGCCGCTTGGCCTCGGTGGGATGGGCGGTGAAGACGGGCTCGATGCGGAGCCTGGCGAGGATGTCGGCCAGCTGGTCTTCGGTCACGCCCGTGTCCAGCGCCCGCTCGAGCATCTGGTCCCAGGAGCCGGCATCCCTGTTCAGGCGCTTGTCGCGCTCGGCGTCGCGACGCGTCTGGGCGGTGGCGTTCTCGACCGCAGCGTCGAGGAGCTGAAACGCGATGGAGTGGGCCTGCACGCAGGCTTCGGCCAGCTCGGCCGGCCAGGCGCCTTCCATGCCGACGGCGGCGGTCTCCCCGTCGTGGGACCAGCGGGATCGCCAGGGGAGCCGCCTCCCGACGTCGCCAGCGCCGACATCGTCGAGCACCGCGCTGAAGGAGCGCATGAGGAAGTTGAGCGTGTCCAGGGTCGGTCGGTATGCGGGAGCCATGGGCGGAAGGTAGTACGGACGGCGTCGGGTTGAGAAGCGAACGCAGAGTTCGCGCCGGTGCACAGAAAGGGTTTGCCGGCCACACAAGAAGGGGTGTGTCAGGACTGGTGACACATGCGCCTGACGCCGTACCCGCCTGCGAAGCACGCCCCCTTCCTCATCGTTTCAAGCACTTACCGAGTGGAACGCTCTTTGCTTTTCCGCCCTGGGAACTCAGGAGGTTTCATGTCCAGGGTCGTTTCCCAACGCCATTCCAGCAGCCCCCCATCGACATCCTCTTCCGCGTCGAACACGGCAGCGAGCCGCGACGGGCTGCGTGAGGCCGTTCGTGGCATGGGTTACCAGGCCGGGGCGCAGGCGCTCAGCCCCTTCGTGCAACGAAAGGCGAGTGGAGCCGCGTCCCATGGAGACCCCGCCAGAGCCGCGCTGGCGGGCTTTGAGGGGCCCGGAGGAGCGTTGCCCCACAGCGCAGCCATGGAGCGGTCCTTCGGTGAAGACCTCTCGGGTGTCCGCGCTCATACTGGACCTGCCGCGCGCCACGCCTGTGAGAACCTGGGAGCTAGAGCGTACGCCTATGATGGGCAGGTCGCGTTCGCCGACGCCTCCCCGGACAAGGGGCTGGTCGCGCACGAGGTCACCCACGTGCTCCAGGAACGCAAGGCGGGGGGCGCTCCCCAGGCCAAGGGGGGACTCGGGTCGCCATCCGGTGGCGCCGAGCGACAGGCCGACCGCGTGCAAAGCGCGGTGGAGAGCGGGGGCCAGGCCTCGGACGTCCTGGCCGGTGAGCCCCTCGCGCAGCCGGAAGGTGTCCAGCGCTTCAAGGCCAAGGACCTCGGGATTCAGTTCTCGGCGAATACGGAGGGCGCGGCGACACGTGCCCACTTCCCCATCATCCCGACCCGAGAGACACCGCGCATTCCCATCCCGCTCGCACCGACTCCCCTCGTCATGATGCTGTACGGCACCATCGGCCTACAGGGGAGCTACCAGGCGTCCGCCAACGACGAGGGCGAGGTCGCCCATAAGGTGGGTATCTGGGGCCCCATGCGGATGTTCCTCTCAGGTGGCGCCCCCCACCTGGCAGAAATCTATGGCTCCCTGGACTTCACTGCCTCTGGCTCGGGAAGCCTCACGATGGGGCCAGAGGGGTCCGAGCTGAGCCTGGTGCGGGTGGACATGTCGGGTGGCGTGTCGCTCGGGGCGAAGCTGGGGCCTGCCGGCGCGGTCGAAGTGCGCATCCCGGTGGCCGGGGCAAATCTGTTCTGGATGACGTTCGGGACGATCACGAGCGATGGGACGGTCGACGGCTTCGAGTGGGACTGGGGCGACGACGTGTACGCCGCCATCGACCGCCTCAAGGAGCTCTACGAGTGGGCGGTGAATCTCCCAGCACGCGCCTGGGAGACCGCGGGCGATGTGGTCAACCTGGTCATGGATCCGATGGCCCCCCTGGAAAATGCCCTGGAGGGGATCAACAGCATGGTCGACTTCGTCGGCTCTGGTGTCGCGGCCCTCGAGGAGTTCGGTGAGGTGATGGGGGGCCTTGGCGAATGCTTCGGCTCAGCCCTGTTTCAGGGCGTAGCCTATGACCTCGGGTACCTCCACGCCGCGCTCTACCAGGCCAAACCGCGGGTCCGCGGTCGGCGCGGCGAAAACTCGACCATCCATGGTATCCACCGCGACCTCATCCGGCCCTTCGAGGCCGAGTACCGGCAACTGCTGTCAGAGGGTCGGCGGGCGGGAGGCAGCTATCCTCCGATCAACCACTTTGCAGCCCTCAAGGACAAGACGCTGGCCGACTTGAGCGGCGAACACATCAGCTCCGCCGAGTACGTCTACGCCGCCTACACCGACGCCCCAGTCCCGGATCTGGGCAGCATGACGGCTATCGGCTACTTGGAGTGGATGCGCGGCCAGAACTGGCTCGCCATTGGGCGAAGGGATCCCGCCGAGGCGGGTATGAGCCTGCAGGCCCAGGCCGACTCTGGGTTGCGTGAGGAACGTGAGCAAGGGTGCATGATGGGCACGCTCCCCGAGGAGGAGGGCCAACACAGCGAGGTCAGCGAGTAGCCAACGGGTGGCTCAGCATTGGCCGTAGCGCCAGGCCCAGTGCCACGTGTAGGCTTTCGGGCGTGAACGCGAAGCGGCAATACGGGTGGTTGGCGGCGCTATTACTGTGGATGGTGGCCTCACCAACGGCGGCACGCACGCCCCTGGAGGTCTTCACCGCCAACACCGCACGAGGCGGCGTCACGATTCCGGGGCGGCTGGCCGTGCGGCTTTCGCCCGACCGGGATGCCCAGTGGCTGGCCCGGGTCGCCGAGAAACAGGGTTGTGATGTGTCGCGGAGGCTGGGGCGGTCCGCGGTGTACCTGCTGGAGTGCGGCCTGGCCCGCAAGGTGGAGACGACCCTGGGCAGGCTGGCGCGGATCGAGGGCATCGCCTGGGTCGAGGCCGACTTCGAGGAGCTGGAAACCGAGGCGGAGCCCTTGTTTGCCGGACCGCCAGACGACCTGACCGACGCCCTGTGGCATCACCGCAACCAGGGCCAGACCATCGACGAGGTGCAAGGCATCGCGGGCGCCGACGTCGGTTCGCTCGAGGCCTGGACCCTGACCACGGGCTCCAGAGACATCGTCGTCGCCATCCTGGACACCGGCGTCGACCCCGCCCACGAGGACCTGGCAGGGCAGATGTGGACCGACCCCAACGAGACGGGCGCCGCCTGCAGCGACAACCTCGACAACGACGGGGACGGCTGGACTGACGAGTGCAACGGCTGGGACTCGGGGGACGAGGACAACGAGCCCCTGCCCTACCTGCTCCCGGAGCTCAAGGACAGCGGCAGCACCTGCAAGGGGTACCACGCGACCTTCATGGCCGGGCTGGTGGCCGCGAGGGGGAACAACGGGTTCGGCGTCGTCGGCATGGCGCCTGGGGTCCGGCTGATGAACCTCAAGCGCATCCGGACCCAGACGTGCCAGGGCAGCTCGCTGCGGTCCCTCGAGGGTGTCGCTTTCGCCCGCGCCAACGGAGCAGACATCATCGTCTTCTCGTTCAACTCGACCGCCTACAGCGAGCTCTTCGAGCAGGAACTGCAGGCGGCGGAGGCCGACGGCATCCTCCTGGTGATGTCAGCCGGCAACGACAACGAGGACGTGGATGACCTGTCGCTGCCACGGTTTCCGAACCACTACGCCCTGGATCACCACCTCATCGTGGCCAACAGCACCAACCGCGACGAACTTTCGGCCAAGTCGAACTTTGGCGCCACGCTGGTCGACCTGATGGCGCCCGGCAACGACGTGACCTCGACGACCTGGGACGAGGTGGACCTCTACGACCAGCGTTCGGGGACATCGTACTCGGCGCCCATCGTGGCGGGGGCGGCTGCGCTCGTGTGGTCGGCGTTCCCGGAGCTGACGATGCCAGAGCTCGAGGCATCGCTGTTGAAGGGCCTGACGCCCATCGATGCCGCCAACTGCGCGTTCGACACGAAGTGCGTTCGCACAGGTGGGAGGCTGTGGGTGCCCGGTGCAATGGCGCAGGCCCGCTCCCGAGTCGCGGGTCTGTCGGTGGAGCGCGCGACCGGGGACTGCCTGCCGGACGGCAGCTGTGAGCTCTTGGTGACGGTCGCTGCGCAGCGACCGGAGTACGTCACCGCGATGAACGGACGCGTGCTCGTGCCCGATGTGCCAGGATGGAACGCGCTGCTCGAGGCGGAGCCGCTCCCGGCGACAGCAGACGGCCGGTTCGAAGCGGAGACGCCGTTCGTCCTCCAGACCCCGGACGCGTGCCAAGACCGAGTCGGGGCGCTCACGCTGGAGGTCGTGATGGATGGGGTCGCCCAACAGCTGCCCTTTCAGGCGCAGCTGACCTGCACACCACCCGAACCGGAGCTGGGACCGGAACCGGCCCCCGAGGCTGCACCGGAAGCGGCACCCGAAGCTCTCCCTTCGCTCCCCGAAGTCGGCTCAGCAGGCGGCTGCGCCGGTGCCGGACGTCCGTCGGGCACGCCGATCGCGTGGCTGTGGCTGTGGCTGTGGCTGGCGTTGGCGCTCGGGCTCAGTCGATGTCGCCGAGCGCGTAGCCGGTCGAGAGCTTGAGCCAGGCGAACAGGGCCTTGCTACGCTCGCCGAAGTGGAACGTCAGCGCGTGCCAGGTGCCTTCGCTCTCGGTCTTGGACTGGTACGTGCCGACGCGGTACTTGCCCTTTGTCAGAGGGTAGCCCGTGACGCGCATGCACAGCTTCTTGGCAGCCGCCAGCTCCGCGGGCTTGGCCGGGTTGAGGGCCCGCTTCCAGCGCGAGGCCTTGTCGTCGTTGAGACGGTAGGCGATGCGTGTCGACGCCGCCTTGAAGTCGCTCTTCTTGCAGTCTGCGTATAGCGCCAGCGTCTCCTTTTCCAGGATCTGGGTCATCGAGACCCGAGCATCCGGAGAGCTACCGGCGAGCGCTGGTGTCACAAGGGTGAGGGCGCCTACAAGCGCCACACAAAGAGCCGTTCGGGACATCATCTTCCTCCAAGGTTCAACGCTGATGACGATGTCGGCCCAACCCGAGTCCGTCAACGTCGGGACACCCGGAACAGGCCCAGCTGCTTCAGCGCGCGCTTGTTCAGCTGCACCTTCGCCACGCCGTAGCGGTCGGACGCCCCGTAGAGCCGCACGAGTTCCGTGGAACGGCGCCAACGCTCGATCTGCACTCGGCCCGCGAGGATATCCCAGACCTCGCCCTCGTCCGGCAGCGGCTTCAGCTCGATGCGGTACCAGACACCGTCGATGCGGCGCGCCACCGCGGCGCGGTCGATGGTGTGCCGGTCATCGTCCGGCGGCACCTCGAGGCCCAGACGCTCGCGGCGAATCTTCAGCCAATGGCGATGCCCCGCGTCACTCTCACACAGCCGCCTCGTCTCGGGGTGGATGTAGAAAGGCGCCCAGGGCGTACCTAACGGGTGGTCCCCCTTGGCCGCCAGGGCGTAGGCCACGCCGTCCACCATCTCGACGTGTCGCTCGACGAACTCCCACAGGTGTTGAAACACGTGCAGCTGAACGGCGCTGTCCACCCGCAGGTGCTCACGCAGTTCGCTGTAGACGTCGTCCCACAGCCGCCCTACCCGACTCCGCAGGAAGCGCCGCAGGGGGTTCAGGTTCTCGTTGAGGTATTTGCTGCCCCGGCCGCGGCTCATGGGCTCGCGTTTGAGGGTCAGGTCGTAGTCGTCACGCCACCGTTTGGCGTTCTTGCGGCCCTTGATGGGCCAACCGCCGGTTCTCGGCCGGCTGACCAGCAGCCTGGCCATATCCTTGCGCATGAGAGGTTCCCACAGTCTGAAGAGACACGTCGGCCGCCGGTCATTGCACTGGGGCCGCGGTGAGGTCGTCAGATGTGGGGGTGCTTGCGCATGGGCTGGAACCTAGACACCTGCTGGCGACCGTCAACCAGACGTTCAGAAGCGGCCGCTGACTCCGGCCGCCGCGCCATCCCTCGTCGCCCCAACCAGAACCTCATAGCGCGTGGGTTCCTTGGCAAAGTGGGCGATCACGCCGCCAATGAGCGATGCCGCACCGATTCCGAAGAGGGCCCAGTACGTTCGCTCCATCAGGGTTAGACGATCACGGGACTGGATGGCCCGCGTCAGCCCCGCCCCGCCCGGCTCGTTGACCGCCGCATGGTAGGTGTCGACCTCGCCCAGGGCCGCGCCCAGAACACCGACTCCCGCCACCAGACTGGCCAATCCCACCCCCACCGGGACCCAGAACACCTCGTCGACCTCGCGCACCTCCTGGAGCTTTGTCTGGGGCGGCGGCGGGAGCTTTGCCATGGCGCTCTTTGGAGCGGGCGACGAAGAGGCCGCCTTGGGTTCTGGCTGCAGGGTCACCGAGACGCCCGACACCGTGGCGGATACGGTCACTTTGCGGTCTTGCGACACGTGACCCTGGAGGCTCACGGTGACCTCAATGGCGCCGTGAGGGCTCATGATGGCCAGAGGCGTTACCGCCGCCTGGTCAAAGTCGGCGTACCGCAGCCCATCTACCCAGACGGCTGCCCCCGGCGGAGACGATGTGATCTCGACAACGCCCCAGCCCTTCTTGGCCAACGCACCGTCGAGCTTGGCCAGGATGGTCCGCACCTTCGAGCGTTTGGCGGCCCAGGTTCCGCTGGCCAGCCCGGAGGTCTCGTGGAGGAAGCGACGATAGACCAGCGCCGACCGACGCAGATCCCCGCGTAGCTCCAACGCCAACGCGAGCCCGAGCAGGGGCGAGGCGGTCTCTCGTTGGGCGGCGCACCGCTGGAACACCTCGACGGCCTTGTCGAAGGCCTTGGCCACAAGGGCGCGCTTGCCATCGTCGTAGTCGGTACAGGGAGCTGCCGATGCGCCCGCCGGCGTGAAAAGCAGCATCGTCAGGACGAGCCCCGTCAGCAGCGACTTCATCGCGCGCCGCCACCGATGAAGTCGAAAGGCACAAGCTCGGGATAAGGCTTCACCGCGTCGGTCTTCTGACCGCGGCCAAACTGCCCGTAGTCGTCCTTGCCCCACACCCAGACGCCACCGTTGACGTCCAGGACGCAGCTGGTGCCCCACCCCGGATGCACGGAGGCTACGGGGACCGGGAGCGCGATCGGGACCACTTCGGGAACTGCCCCCGAGTTGGCGGGGCCGAGTTGTCCCGAATAGCTGTGTCCCCAGCCCTGGAGCGAACCGTCCTCGTTGACCACCAGGACGTGGCGCCACCCGATCGCCACCTGACGCACGTCAGGCCCGGCACCCGCCACCTCGGTGGGTACATACGACGGCGAGGGGCCAGGATTGCCCTGAAGGAAGTCGAGATTGGTCCCCCAGCACCGAACCCGCTCCACGGGGTCATCGGGCGAGACCACGGTGGCACACGTCGTCAGGTCACCGCTGGCGATACTGGTGGGGATGTCGGTCTCGAACGCGACCTTGCGCAGCTCGTCCAGGGAGTGCTCCGCCGTCCCGTCGCCGAGCTCGCCGCCCGTCCCAAAGCCCGCACACCATGCTTCGCTCGCCTTGGTCAGCACGCAGACGGTCTGACGCCCAAGCGTAATCTGAACCACCTCACCCACGAGCGGAGCGAGCAGGGCCGGCGTCTCCAGGTCGGGGCCCATGGCGGTGAATTCGCCCTCCTGCTCTCCCCAGCAGAGGATGTTGTCGGTCACCGTCAGGACGCAGCTGGAGCGGTTGAAGCCCACGAACAAGGCCCTGGCCTTCTCGCCGAGAGGCACCTGTACCGGCGAGGTGTAGATGTTTCCCGTGGTCTGCCCCAACGACCCGCCCTCGTTGCTGCCCCAGCAGTACACATCCCCGTCCAGGGTGAGTGCGCATGTGAACTTCTCGGAAACGCCGATCTTCTGCACGGGCGGCAACCCTGCGACCGGAGCCGGCGCATAGACCTCCGTATCGCTGGTCGTGCCGTTGCCCAACTGTCCCCAGATGTTGTGCCCCCAGCACCAGACGGCGCCCGAATTGAGACGAGCACACCCACTCCCGGAGAACCCGACCTCGACCACGTGGAGACACTCGGGGGCAAACGGAGTCACCTCACAGTCGACAGGCACATCGCCTGGGTCAGCATCGGCCTTTGGAGCGTCTACCCCGTCCGCCAAGACGTCGCCGTCGGTCGTCGCGGCGTCCGCCACGTCCGACACCGAAACCTCGGCGTCGAGGCCAGCCGAGGTGTCCTTAGCCACGGTGGGCAGGTCCGGGAGGTCGCGGACCAGGCACCCCGCCAGAACGAGCCCAAGAGCTCCCCCCGTCACCAGATGTCGCGCACTAATCAAGGAGCTGTTCGACCCGTCGCTTGGTGTCGTCGGCCGTGGTCCGCTTTGACCTGGCACCCGCTGGCTTGGGCCGGGGTCGACGCTTGCCGCTGGCACGCGTTGCCTTGGCGTCCCCAGCGACCTCACGCCCGCCATCGTCTGGCTTGGCCCCACTCTTGGCAGAGGTCGCCGGCTTCTTCTCCGTCGACGTCTTCTCCGTCGGCTTCGCCACTTCCTCGGCGGGCGAGACTGCCGGCGCCGACGCAGAAGGACGTGGTTCCGGCGGCATCGAGGCGACGGTGGCCGCAGGCACCCCCGACTTCTTCCCTGTTGTCTCTGGGGTGATGTTGGCTGACGACCTGACCGCCCGTGCCTCCACCTTCTTCGCTGGCGCTGCGGGCCTCGCCGCAGCGTCTTTCGGCCCCGGCGCCACGGTCCTGGGGCCGGCGCTCAGCAGGCTCCCACCGAGCAGCCCCAGTCCGATTAGAGCTGCGGCCGCGACCACCATGAGCCAACGAGGTTTCGCCGGCGGAGGTGGCGGCCGCTCGACGTCGGCCACCAGGTTCGCCGCCCCGACGTTGTCCGTCTCCAGCATGTGGGGTGATGGCGAGCGGTCCACCCGAGCCGCCGCGACCGCCGTGCGAAACGCCGTGGCATCGGCGGGGCGGAGAGCCGCCTCCTTGGCCAGACAACGGTGGATCAGATCGCTCAATGCGTGGGGCAGCGCGGGCAGACGCTCGGTCAGGTCTGGAATGTCCGCCATCACGTGGGCGCCGAGGATGTCCGAGCGGCTCCCCGTAAACGCCGTCTGCGCGGTGAGCATCTCGTAGGCCACCATGCCCATCGCATACACATCGGACGCCGCCGTCGGCTTCCCCCCCACGACGAGCTCTGGCGCGATGTAGGCCGGCGTCCCGGGCACTGCCCCGGTGTCCGTCAGCGAATGGCCCGCCTCGGTGCGTCGCGCGATGCCAAAGTCGAGCAGTTTGACGAACGCCGGGAAGTCGTAGGTCGTCGCGATGAACACGTTGCTCGGCTTGATATCGCGGTGGACCAGGCCCGCTGCGTGGGCCTCGCTCACGGACGCCGCCAACCCGTCCAGCAGCGTGAACACCAGCTCCACATCCAACGCGCCCTCACGCTGGAGCCTCTGCCGCAGCGTCTCGCCCTCCAGATGCTCCATGGCGATGAAGACGCGTCCATCGTCCAGCTCGCCGCTGTCCACCAAGCGCACCGTGTGCGGGCTCTTCAGCGCCGCCACCGCGGCCACCTCGCGTTTGAACCGTTCGCTGGCCCGGGGGTCGTGGTAGCGCATGACCTTGAGGGCGACACCCAATCCGCTGCCCTTCTGAAAGGCGTGATAGACCTGGCCGCCGCCGCCGGCCCCGATGACGCGCTGAACCTCATACCGGTCGGCGACGACCTCGCCGAGCAAGGGGTCGTCGACCTCGACATCGACCAACGTGGTCGCGTCCCGAGAGCAGACCTTCTCGGTCGCTGCGTAGATACGCTCGCATTCGGGACAACGCTTCTTGATGGATGAGTCCTCGACGGCAATCCATGGACCGCGCACCATGCACGCGACAGGCGACGCGTCGAAAAGAAGACCCAATCCCTTCCACGAATGCAAGAAACCGAAACCGACGTCCTCGAGGCCCCGCAGGGCCTGGCCGGGGCGGAGAGCCGCCCCTCACTGTTGGTGGTCCACCACCGGCAGGCAGCGTACATCGGCCTTCGTAAGCCGCTGAAGGATGGCTTCGAGCTGCCGCTGGGTCGCGGGAGTCGCGCATTGCCAGGCGTCTTCGACTCGACGAAGCTGTCGCGGCAGCACGCCAGGCTGAGCGCGCATCCGCAGGGGTTCTCCCTGGTGGATGAAGGGAGCCGAAACGGGACCTTCGTGGGCGGCCGGCGCCTGGAAGCGGGCGCAAGGCAGGTACTGACCAAGGGTGACGTGGTTCGTCTCGGGGACGTCTTCGTCACCGTGTGCGACCTGCCCCTGGCCCGGCCCAGGGCGGTCGAGGGCTTTTCGGGGGTCAGCGCCCAGAGCGATGACGTGCGCGCAAGCGTGGCCCAGGTCGCCGGCACGGATATCCCCGTGGTGCTCATCGGAGAGACCGGTGTCGGCAAGGAGGTGGTCGCGACCGCGATTCACCACGCCAGCGGCCGTACCGGCGCGCTCGTGGACGTCAACTGCGCGGCGGTCGACGACCAGCTCGTCGCCAGCGATCTGTTTGGCCATCATCGGGGCGCCTTCACGGGGGCCGAGCGGGCTCGCGACGGCCTCATTCGAAAGGCCGCCGCCGGGACCCTCTTCCTCGACGAGCTCACCGATGCGACGCCTCGCCTGCAGAGCGCGCTGCTCAAGGTCGTCGACACAGGCGTGTTTCGCCCGATGGGCGCCGACACACCGCAGAACGCCGACGTGCGCTGGCTCACCGCGGTGCAGCCGCGGATTCATGAGGCGCTCGAGGCGGGGACCTTCCGGCCCGACCTGTGGGCGCGCCTGGCCCGCTGGACCATCGCCATTCCGCCATTGCGTGAGCGACGCATGGACGTTCCAGCCATCGCGCGTGCCCTCGTCACGCGGCTGATCGGCACCGATGTCGGCCTGAGCCCTGTGCTGGTCGAGCGCCTCATGGGATATGACTGGCCGCTGAACGTCCGCGAGCTCGAGGCGGTTCTGCAGCAAGCGACGGTGACCCAGGCGGGTGCCGAAGTCCTGGAGCTCGACCGGTCACTCGACGAGCGACTGGGCTGCAAGAATGCGGGCTCCAGGTCGCCAGGCACGACCGACGCCTGGGCCAGCCGAACCGTGAAGAAACGACCCGATGCGGGTGCGCTTCGGGCCTTGCTGGATCGTCACAACGGAAGCGTGAGGGCTGCCGCCGCCGAGCTGAGCGTGGACCGCAAGACCCTGTACCGGTGGCTCAAGGCCACGGGTGTGGACCCCAACGACGCTCGGGGCTGAGCCCGCCCGTCCCTGTGTCCCTGCCACAGCCCACCCTGGGGCCATGCCACAGAGCACCATAGCCCGGCCTTCCCCTACGGCCGACGCATAGGCTAGCAATTTCGGCCACTTGGGGCGACTGCCTACTCGTGCGGGGTGTTGGCACTGGGTGTGCACTGGGTCCGCGAACCATCCCAACGCCCTACCCCGTCCTCAGGTCCGTCGATGCACTTCGCCACCTCCGCCCGCCCCGACCAGCAGTCCCCCACCAGCCACCCAGACGCTGCCAGCCCCGGCCGCGCGGCGATGCGCTCCAGGACGCGTGGCATGAGCTATGACCAGGCCACGGCGGCGCTGTCCCCGGATGCCATGGGGGCCCGTGGGGGCGGAATCCAGGAGCAGGCGACGGCGGCGCGCCGGCACGCCGCCAACGTCGAGGACCAGCCCATCCCATGGGATGACCGCACCCGCGCCATCGACCAGTTGAGTCAGCTGGACCATCTGCCTCGGACCGAAGGCGAAAGCCGCGACAACGATGGTGTTCGCTGCAGTGCCGCCAGCTTGCTGGCCGGTCTCATGATGGGCGGCCCATCCGCGGTCGAATCAGGACGGGGGAAACTGCTGCGGTTGACCACTCGGCTCTCTCGCCTGGGGCAAGGGGCTGGCCGCTCAGACGCGAGGCGGGCCCACCAGGTCGTCGCCGCCGTGCCGGAGAGCGCAGTCGGCTGGACCTACTCCGACGCCCACCGCTTCATGGAGGCAATCTTCATCGCGGAGATCGCCTACGAGACCATCCAGGGCCAGGCCGCAGCCCGCGCGCAAGGCGCCGAGGTGTCAACCGTGCGTTTCTTCCGCGATGAGCTGTGGGCAGGCCACGCGCCCCGCGGCGTCGACATCTACCTGGTCAACAACGGCACGGAGCGAGACCCGATCGGGCACTACGTCCTGGGCACCGGGGCCATGGGCCGTGAGTCACAGCAAACCCAGGTTGTGTACAACCCCTGGGCCACCGCCGCCCATGGCGCTGCCTATACCGCCGCTGCGGATGGCACCCGCGGCCAGAGATCGCTCACAGCTGCGACTGATGTGCACGCGGTCCCTCGCGACCGGCAGCACATGGTCGACACCGACCGGGCCGAGACTGGGGCTGGCGCCGCGCCTTCGGAGGGGGCCAGCCTCGCGCGGATCATCACGGCCACTCACCAGGGAGCGACCGCGGCGCGACTGGCTGCGGTCGAAGCGCTGCGAGCAAAGGTCAGCCACCTCTCCGAAGCCGAGAAGCTGCGCCTGCTCAACGGCGACGACCCCAACCTCGCAACGATCGAGCGTCTGGTTCCTGGGACGCGGCGTCGCCTGCAGCGCTGGCGCCGAAGCCATCACCTCGATGTGACCGTGGCCTACCGCTCCAGCCCGGGTTACGAACTGGGTGACTACGAACTGAGCCTCGAGTACGGCCGGGGCCACACAACCCCCGAGCAGAAACTGGAGGCTGGACACCCCGTTCGCTTCAGAATCCCCCTGCGGGAGCTCTCGGCGCCTTTCAACATCACGCTGAAGGACGGCGGGACCTACGAATCGGGGCAGCTGGGAGACACCATTACCATCGGCCCCGACTATGACCTGAGCATTGCGCTGGCACCCTATCGAAGCTCGGCGGTCAGCCCGTCGCTGGCCTGGAGCTGAGTCGTGGGCTTGACGGCACAACCACAGAGGCGGGCTGGCGACTCGCCGGGCCCGACGGCCACTTCGGACGACGGACGCGTGGCCCGGCGCCGACCGCAGCGCAGCTTGTCCTACGACGAGCAGGTGGCGGCACTCACGCCGCAGGCTGGCGCCGGTTTCGGCGCACAGGTCGATGCCTTCCAGGGTGGCATCGAGGCCCTGTCCCCCCACACCGAAGTGACCGACCGGCGCCCCCTCGTCGATGCCGGCCGGGCCGGTGACCGCCGCGTGGTGAGCACCCGCGGCGGCGACCGCACCATCACCAGTCACGGTGCACGCTATACGGTGATGGACAGCCACGTGGACGGCTATCGAAGCGAGAGCCGGGAAGGCTGGCGCGCCGAGGTCCGAGACACCGAGGCTATGGCCGCCCAGCTCCGTCAACGCCTCACCGAGCAGCGTGAACTCCTGGCCGACCCCGAGTCGGAGGAGCGCGTCACGGTCGACCCCAGCCTGGCCGCCGCGCGCGTGGAGCGTCGCCACCGGATCGAGCAGGCGCTGGCCGAACTCGAGGATGGCGGAGACGCGGTTCCTGCGGCGCGCCTGTCGGCGATCGCGCAGGCCGCCGGCGTTGAGCTCGACGACCACTTCCAGGTCCTGGCCGAGCAAAGTCGCACGCGTACCGAGGAAGCGGGACGTCGCACCCAACGCCGCGTCGAGCAGCGACGCATGATCGGCGGGGGAACCGTTCGAGCCGAACAGGAAGACTCGACCACCATCCGCCCGCTACACCTCCAGTTTGGTCGCGCGACCGACCGCCAGGTCGCTGTCCGAGGCTCCGATGGGAGCCGCGCGAGCCATCGGGAGACCGAGTCTCGCAGCCTGGACCTCCGGGCGAGGACCGCCTCCAGTTCGACGGGGTCTGAGAGCACATCGGTGGCCGCCGATGGCAGCAGCGTCACCGAGACCCGGAGCCGCGCTGACGCGATCGACCTCAGCGAGGGCCAGCTGAGCCGGTCGCGCAGCTCCGAACGCCGCGTCCGGGGAGCCGACGGCCGCGAGAGCCGGCGCCAACGCCAGCGGTCCACCCAGGTGGGCACCGAAGGGTTCACTCGGACGGAAACCAGGGTCGAAGCGGACCATGCGGCGCCATCGGAGGATGGGACCCCTGGCGCCGGCACCACCCGCACGTCGACCCGCTCGACCGGCGCGACGCTGGCCGACGACGGGACTGCCATGTCGACGACCTCGGGCTCCCGACAGGTCGAGCGTCGCCACGCGGACGGCAGCACGACGACGGTCGGTGTGAGCGGCTCGACATCGGTCGGACAGGACCGCGTCGAGGGCCAGGCGGACCTGCGCGTGCAGGAGACCGAGGGCGGTGTCACCGCAGGGGTCACGGTGTCTCCCTCCGGGAAGCTGCGTGTCCAGGTCAGCCGAATCGAAGGCACCAACCCACCTCGCTTCCAGCTGGTCGTGACGCTTTCGGCCGCGGTTCGTGCGCGCGGAACCCTCGGCACCAGCGAGGCAGGCAGCACCGGAGGCCGCGGCCACGCCTCTGCCAACGCTGGAGGCAGCCTCACCTTCCGCCACCGCCTGAGCGCGGAGGAGACGCGGCGCTACATCCGGGAGATGCACCGCGCCGATCGTGGCGTGGAGCCAGAGTGGGGGCTACCCGAGTTCCGAGCCTTGCTACGCTCTGCCCGGGCGACCGAGTCCGGGGGCGACGCGAGCCTGGGCGATGTGGTCGCCGCCACGATGGGCGGCTCGCTGGCCGACATGGCCGAGCTTTCAGAGGGCGACGCGGTGGAGCTCACCACCGAGGCCGGCTTTGAAGGCGGTGCCGGCGCGGATGCCGGAAGCGCGACTGAAGGCGTGGGCGTCTCTGCGTCGATGGGGACACAGTGGCAGCGCAAGCTCAGCCGCACCATCATCATGGTCGACGGCCAGCGACGGGTCCGCATCGCCGTGGACCTCGAGCAGACCACGACGGCTTCTGGGGATGCCCGCGTGGCAGGCGGCGGAGCCTCGGCGGGAGCTGGCGGAACCATCACGCGCGGCACCGGGGAAGGCGTCACCATGGTGCTCGACCCGACCAACCCGAGCCACGCGGCGATCTATGCTGCGGCGGTCGACGTCTCCGACCGGGCAGCGCTGCGGCGACTTCGGGCTTCCGCGACCCGGCTGGGTGTGTTGGGCGCGCGTCGCGAGTCCACCACGGAGACCGACGCGAGCAGGGTGCGTGTGGCTGCCGGTGCAGTGGGCATCCAGACGGGTGACACCTCGACCTACGAGGAGTCGCGCGAAGTTGGCCCCGAGGGCGTCTCCGGATCGGCCGAGGGGTCGCGCGGTCAGACCGCAGCGTTGGCGGTCGGCGACACCCGAGTGCTGCACGGCGGAACCACCGGCACGACGCGCGGCAGCGTCGACGACGAGGGGCGCGTCGAGGTGGACGTCGAAGACACCACCACGGCCAACGATCCCGCCCGGGTCGCGCGCCGCGTCGCCCGGCAGGCCGCCGAGCGTGCCGAGGATGGCGAGCTGGGGGCGGCCTCCCAGGCGCTGGCTGGGCTACGAAGTGTGCTCAGCGAGGAGTTCACCCACGTGCGTGGGATCCGACTCACTGAGCTGGACACCCTCACCCAGCGTGCCGGCCACGCACGGAACTGGAGCCGGGCCAGAGCGCCGCGCCCCGACCGCGACTTCATCCTGGCCTGGCGGGCGTTGGCTGGGCGAATTCGGCATCCGGCGGTACGCGCCGACGAGCGCAACGTCGACCCGGACGTGGCCCGCAAGCTGGCCATCGTCCGGGCCTTGGCGAACTTCACCCGGCAGTGGGGGACCGACGCGACGGCCTCTCTGCGCAACGTCATGCGTCGCTGGGGTCGCCGCATCTCCACCGACGACGATATCGGCGAGGCTTACGAATGGCCGTCATCCCTGGCAGCTTCGCGGACCCAGTTCGGCCGTGTGCGCAGCCAGGTCCGGGAGCTCGATCGCCGCCTTCGAAGTATGGATGCCTCGGGCAGACGTCGGCATTGCCGCGCGCTGGCCAAGCGCCTCCAGGACATCCAGCGGGCCATCAACGACCATGCCGGCGACTTCGACGACGCGGCCGTCCGAACCGAGATGCTCGACCGCATCGACGGCATGATCACAACCATTCAGCGCCGTCGCCGCGCCGAGGAGACGCGCCGCGCGGCCGGGGGTGGAGAGCGCGAAGCGGACGACCGAGAGCCGTCGGAGCCCACGGACGCGACCGAAGACCCGGTCCAGGCAGCCCTGGTGGAGGTCCGCAGCCTGGAGCGGAGTCTGCTTCGCAACGCCCGCGCCGGAAAAGGCCTGCTCTCACGCCTCAACGGCCTGGAAGAGGGCTATGTCTCCACCGACGACACGATCCAGGCGTCGCGACTCTTCCGGCAGTTGCTGGACGTCTATGGCCGGATGATTCCCAAGATCCAGCGGCTACGCCGAAACTACCGCACCGCGGGTGTGCCTGCGGGTGAGTGGAAGGTCAGCCCCCCGCACCAGACCCGCCAGCGCAGTACCCGCTACGAGCCTCAGATTTCACGCGCAGTCCACATCCACGAGCGGCTCTTCGGCTACGGGCACAGCCCCACAGTCGGAGCCCTGTGGCAGCTGAACGGCCGTTTCTAGTCACGAAACGGTCTACTTCAGACCCGCCTCCTTGGGGGCGGTCTGCGTCGCAGCCTTCTCGAGTTCCTTCTTGATGCGGTCTTTGGCCATGTCTTTGACCTGGCCCTCGACCCACTCCTTACCCTTCTCTTTGAGGCCTTCCTTGGGCGCCTCCGTCGGGCCGGCGACGCTCAACTGACCGACGGCCAGCTCCACACCGCTCGTGATTCCCTTGACGATGGCCGCCGAGAGCTGGTCGACCGCCACGGCCTTCGCCGGAATGCCTAGAGCGTTGCAGGTGCTTTCGTACTCACCTGCCGTCGCGGCCATGCGCTGAAGCGCTGACGACATGCCGTCGAACCCCTTGTTGAGCCCCGCCAGGTCGATCGAGTCGCACTGGAAGAACGCCCCCTTGGCCACATCGAACGCCTGGTAGGCGGCCTGGTAGCGCCCGTAGCTGGGCCGCGTCTGCTTGAACAGCTGCTGTAGTCGGCCCGTCAGCATCTCTATCGAGGTCGAGGCCGTCCCCGACAGCTCGTCCTTCTTCTTGCCGGCGTCGGCCAGAGGGGGCTTATCAAGCTTCTTGTCATCGTGCTCGGCGCCAACCACCGCCTTGCCGAGCTCCTTGCCAAACTCCTTGGCCTTGTCGACCTGGTCCTTGCCGTACTTGGCGGCGTTGGCCCCGACGCCGTAGATGAGTCCCATACCGCCCGCCGCCATGCGTGCTGCAAAGCCCTTTGCGCCGTCGGGTGTGCTCAGCTTCTTGGTCTGGTGCTCGACCCGAACCACCGCCTGGTGGATGAGCAGCGCGGACGCCGCCATCTTCTTGGCCCGCCCGACCATCGCCCGATGAAGCCCCGCCGGCGAGAGATCCGGCGCTGGAGCCGCCTTCTCTTTCTTCTCAGGCTCCTTCTCCAGCTCCAGCTCCTTGAACTGCCCTGGGATCGCCCGCTGCAACCCGCCCGAGTTCAACCACTTGTAATAGAAGTGGTCGCCCACCTGGACCTGCGTCTTGTGCAGCGCTCGGCTCACGACGTCCGGGTGGTTGATGGACTTGCCGCTTCCCCCCGCGATGGCGCGACACCACGCGACATACGTGGTGCTGACATCGGGTTCGGAGGCCTTGCGTTGCACGGCACCCGTGGATGTCGCGGTCGTGGCTCCGCCTCCCCCGGAGTACTGGTCCAACAGGTCCACCGCGCTTTTGCCCGCCACCACCCGGTCAGCGACGGCATCTGCATGGCGCTCGTAGGCGTCCCCGGCCTTGCCGACGCCACCGTACAGCTGGACTCCCCCGCGCTGTTGAACGATGTGCGCAGCTTCGTGAGCCGCTGTGTGCAGGTCAGGAGAACTGGCGAAGGCGGCAGCCCCGTTGGTCGCATATGCGCTGGCGCCGATGGCCTTCGCCGCCTTTCCAGCAGCGCCGCCGACATGCCCCCGGGCTCCAGAGACGTCATGGTGGCCGAACGACTGCTGGATCCGGTCCAGGTGTGGCAGTGGGCCGCCCGCACCAGCGACGCCTCGGCTGGCGATGCCCTGAACGCCCGCTCCCAGGTCCGTGTCGGACTTGGCCTGCACCGGTGAGAGCGCCGCCATCTGGCTCGCCATGTCGGGCATCTGCCGCAGCGCTGCGTGCATACCGCCCCGCCCCTGATGCTGCTGGTCGTGCTGGGTGGTGACTGCTTGGTGCCCTTGGCGATGGATCTTCATGAAGCTCTCCGGGGTTGAGTGCACCACCGGTCAAAGCAAGCTTCAGGCCAACACACGAACCCTTCTATTCCAGCAGCTTGGCGACGCGACGAGCCCATCAACGGGCACGTATCAGGCGTGACATGACGTGACACCGTGACACCCAGGACCTGTCCCGAACCGGCCTGGGTCCGTCTATAGTTCCACCATGCTCCACCTCGACCACGTCTTCGTCTTCGTTGCCGACCCCGACGCTGCAATCGACGCCGCCGCCGCGGCTGGCCTCGCGGTCACCCACCAGCGGGTGCATCGCGGCCAGGGCACCGAGAACCGGTGCTATGGCTTCGACAACGGCTTTGTCGAGCTGTTGTGGTGTCGCGACCGCGCCGAAATCGAGAGCGCCGCCGTGGCCCCTACCGGCCTCGGTCCCCGGAGCCGGTGGTGGGAGAGCGACGCGTGCCCCTTTGGCGTCTGCCTTCGCGCCAGCCCTCCGCCCATCCGCACGTGGACCTACGGCGTCCCCTTCCCTCCCGGCATGAGCGTGGAAATGGCCGCCACGACCGAGCGCGCCTCGGAACCCGTCGTCTTCTTCTTCCCGCCACCCGACGCCAGCAGGCCAGGCCCAACGCCCGGACGTCAGTCCCTCGGCAGCGCTATCACCGCGCTAGAGCTAGCCTTCCCCCTCCCCGACGAGCTGTCAGAAGCCATGCAGCTCCTGAACGACCAGCCGCACATCCGGCTGCGTGACGCTGCCGAGCCGTGGCTGTCACTCACCATCGACGGTGGTGGCGGCGTCCCGATCCACCTGTCAGAAGCCCGAGTGTCGCTGCACCCACCGACGGCCCAAACCGCCGTGAGCCTCTGATGCGCTCCCCCCGCTCTCAACGATCGTGGGTGCTCGCCGCCGCGACGCTGTCGCTATGGGCGTGCCCCAAACCATCCCCCGCAGAGCCTTCCATCCCGACGAAGGACGCATCCGCCGCAATCGCGCCACCGAGCGCCACGGCGCTCACTGAGCTCGCGTTCAGCGACTTCGCCCGGTTCCACGCGGCCATCGACGGGGTCGACGCGACGACGCGGTCGACACTGGCAAACGCGGTCGTCGCCCAGGCCATCAAGTCACTGGATGCGGCGGACAAAGCCCCGCAGGCGGTTCGGGTGCTGATGTTCCTCGAGCGTTACTTGGAGCCCGGGGCATTCACCGCCCTCCAGAAGACACTCGGCGATTGGGCTTTTGCTGGACTCGACTGGAACCTCTCGTCCGACGACCGGATCTCCAAGTTGACGCGGATTGCACCCGGCTACTACGAGCGACTTGGCGAGCACGCTCTGCTTCCTGCGGCCCTGGCGGTGGCCCAGGGGCTGCGTACCCACGACATGCTCGACGTCCTCACGGCCCCCACCGGGCCGCCAGAGAAGCGCGCGCCGCTGCTGGCGCGGGCGATTCACGAGGGCACCGTGAAGCGTGGCGATGCCTGGACCCCGCACATCGTGGCCCTCGCGATGGTGCCCCACAAGACCACCGCGGAGGCGCTGTTGGCGATCGCGTCGACGACGACCATCTACGCCTACCGGAACCAGTCGCTGGCGCTGGCGGAGGCGATGTTCCCCAAGCTCCCCTCCACCGTCCTTCCGGAGTTGAAGCAGGCCCTCGCAGCCGTTCGGGCGCGCCCGCTCCAGCCCAAAAGTCCACTGGGCACGCTGGGGAAAGGCGCCCCCTGGGAGGTCCCCTCGATTCCGACCCCGAAGGAGCCGCTGCCGCGCCCAGCCTCGCGCGTCCCCCAGCCACGGAAGATGACCCTGGCCCGCTCGGTCGCTCCCCGACCCGTGGCCGCGAGACGACCGGTTCACCTCCAGATCGCCAACAACGCCATCGAGCTGGGAACTCGTCGCGTCGCTACTGTGGATGTCAGCGACGCGGGGCCCACCCTCGATCCTGCATACCTCGAGGACGCGTCATCGGGCTCCTACCTGGTGCCACCCCTGTTCGAACGGCTGGAGACCGATGTTCGCCGACTGAAAGAGCAGGCCAAAGAGACGGGACGCCCTGCGGACCTTGTCGCGCGGCTGACACCGCACACCGGCACGACCTTCGAGCTGATGGCCAAGGCGATCCACACCGGCGGCATGGCCGGGATCGAGCGGTGGGAACTCAGCGTCTCGGGACCGGACCCACAGAAACAGCGCACCATCAAGCTCTCGACACCCAAGCTGGACGAGGCCTGTTTGGAGGTGGAAGGTCGGGAGAGGCGCCCCCGAAAGAGCGGGATATGCATGGCTCACAGCTTCGTGACGGTCCTGGTCCGCCGGGATGCGTTGCGTCTTACCGTTCGGGACCAGCGACGCAATAATCTCCCCAAGCCGGAGGTCTTCGAGGCCAAGCCTGGAGGCCCCCTGCCGCTGCACCGGGTCTACAACCGACTCCGCGCGCTTCGGGCCGATGCCCCGCACGTCACCGAACTCAACGTTGGAGCCATGCCCGATATCCGCTGGCAGACCGTCGTGGACGTCATCGACGCCTCGACGGTGCGCCGCGCAGCGGACCGCTATGACTCGCTTGACGCTTACCGTCGGGCGCAGGTCCCCAACGATTGGGACGCCCGCTTCTCCAGCATGGTCTTCGTCGTCCCCGAGTAGCGGCATCACGGCACAGGAGCTCGCGGCCTCTAGCAGGTTGATTGCTCACCTTTCCTGCAGCGTGTCTTGCCATCCGACAGGGTTGTAGAACGACTCGGCGTGGGCGACATCAATGCCCAGTACCGCCCCGTCGGTGGCGACGATGTCTTCGAGGAGACGGTTGTCGTCCGAAGCTGCCACTGGCTCAGCTACTCATCGCTGTTCAGGTCCCGCTCGGCGATGACGCCCTGGTACGGCCCGTTGGCCGCGATGAAGTTGCCTCCGCCGGTGGCCATCACCCCATCGGGTGAGCCGTGCACCGCATGCAGGTCGACGTTGGTCTCCAGCTTGAAGTCCTCCACTACGCCCGTCGCGAAGTCGATGCGCGCAGCGGTCCCGAACGCTCCGACAGCATGGACCTTGCCGGCGCGCATCCAGACGCCGTTGAGCCCCAGCAGCGGCGCCAGCTGGAGGGTCCGCCACTCGGTGCCGTCCCACAGCGACACGATGCCGTTGATGCGCCCGCCCACCGCGGCGATCTGGTTCGGCCCGGTGCCCCACACCGAGACCAGGTCGACGCTGGCGCCCACCAGCTCCTCGACCAGCTCGGTGCCGTTCCAGTGCAGCACCAGGCCCTTCTGGCCCACGATGTAGACGTTGTCGGCGCCTGTGCCCCACACCTTGAACAGCGCCTGCACGCCGGGCTTCTGCAGCGTCGGAAGCGTCACCGCCTCCCAGCCGCTGCCCGTGTCTCGCAACACCGTCGGCACGCCCGTGCCGTCCGCGTTGCCGCCGACCGCCCAGACGTCGCTCTGGCTGGCGCCCCAGACGCCCCACAGGTCCTGGTCGGTGGCCGTCGCCTCCACCGACCACGCCGCACCGTCAGCGCTGCGCAGGGCCGTGCCCTCGTTACCGACCACCCGGAATGTCCCATCGTCGAACCGGTGGATCCAGTTGAGCAAGGGCACGTCGGTCCCGATGGGGACGTTGTCGGGCCCATTGCCGGTGTCATGCAGGATGACGCCGGCCGCCGGTTCGCCGCCGACGATCCAGCGCTCGGTGGCCGACAGCTGCACCAGGCTCATGTACCAGGCCTGCCCCTCGTGGGTGATGGTGTAGTCCGGCGGCGGCTGCGGCACGGGTGTCTCTTCGCCCGGGCACGCGGCGGCCATCAGCATGGCCACGGCGCCCAACCCCATCGTCACGAAAGCACGTCTTGTCATGGGTATCCCTTCACTCCCAGTGTCTTCCTGAGCTCTACGGCCGCCCGTACCATTTCCAGCTGGCCGTCGTCGAGCACACACGTCGGCTGCCGAACGCCGCGCCATTGCATCAGGTTTCGCTTCAACCCGTCCCGATGCTCCAGGCCCAGGGCATGTCCGAGCTCATGGGCGATGGTCTCCGCGTCCAGGGTAGCGAACGCCGACGGGGTGAAGTCCGTGGGGATCCCCAGCCCTTTGAGGCTCTCGACATAGGGCGGCAGCCCCAACCCGTCCAGCTCGCCGAGGATTCGCGTCGCCACGCCGCCCGGTGGCACCAACCGCTTGAGCAGCACCAGGTTGACGTATGGCTTTCCGGGAGCCCCATGGGTCTTCAGGAACGCCCGCAGCGGCAGCAGCGTCTCGCTGGCTTCGGCCACCTCGCCGACCCGCCCGGGGAACAGGTCGTCGATGTTGACCCGAATCGGGCGCGCCACCCCCTCCATCGTGAGGCCACACCCCGCCAGGAACACCTGCGCCTCACTCAACACCGCGCTGGCGGCATCCACGTCGATGCCCTCACCGAGCACGACCCGCACCGGGATCGCCAGCTGCCCCGGAGCCGGCTCGGGCGTCAGCAGCTCGACCTCGCCTTTGCAGCCCGTCATCAGGACTGTGGCGAGCAGGACCCTCACAGCAGCGAACCGCATCAGTTCACGTCGACGGTCGCGCTCGCCTCCGCGATGGTCCGGACCTTGAGCCGGTCGACATAGCCCGCCAGCCCCAGCGCCCGCAGCAGGTACGGTGGCATCGACCGGAACTGCAGTCGTGCCTCCACCGTCAGTGGCCCCGCCGCCTGGGCGTCCACAGGGATGAACAGCGTGACCGTGCGCTCATGGTGAGGCGGAAGGCTCGACGCGATGTGTTCGGTAGCGCGCCACGGGAACAACGTGGGCTCGCCCAGCTCGTCCACCAGACGCGAGCTCAGCGTCACCAGGTCCGGGTCGCCAAACGGATCCAGCGCGCTCCAGACGTCCCGCAGGTCGCCGTTGTCGTCCAGGTCGCCCGTCCGGTAGAGCACCCTGCCTTCCCCGTCCGTCACCTGGACGTCCAGCCAAACCTGCCGGATGAACGTCGTCCCCGTCGGCAGGTTGTGGCCGTCAATCTTGTTGCGCATGGTCACGAGCAGGTCGAACTGGGTGTCCTGCGCGGTCGACGAAGGCGTCACCAGCTCGATCTCCGCTGCGGTCGCCAGCAGCGCCTCCACCGCGGCGTCCTTGTTGGCGAAGTCCTCAGCGCTCATGAAGTCGTCCAGCAGGGGCAGCCCCACGCCGACGAAGGTGTGGGCGTTCACCGTACGCTCGGGCCCTCCCACAGCCGCCTGCCCCTGGGACGACGGCATGTGGCAATCCTGGCAGGTCTGTTCCTCGCCGAACGACGGCGACTGAATCCACTCGGCGAACGGGCGCTCGAGCTCCAGACCCGACGTCTCGATGACGTCATGGCACCCCGCACAGAACTCCGAGGTCTCGAACATCGGCTCGTGCCGGGAGTCGTGGAACGGGCTGGTCATCGGGTCGGCGATGGGCCCGCCGAAGCCGGCGCTGGGATCCAGCTGATGCCCAGAGTTGAACGGTCGAACGATCGTTGTGGCGGTATGGCAGGCGACGCACGTCACGCCCTCCAGCACGACCGGCGACAGGTCCTCGAACGTGAAGCCCTCGACGCACTCCCCGCCGCGGGTGCCGATGGCGCTGTGGCACTGGGTGCAGAACTGGTCCTGGGTACCGTTGAGGTCCTGCTGGCGCTGCATCACCAGTGCCCGGAAGACCGGGTCGACCATGGCATACGCGTGGCTCGACGTGCGCCACTGGGCGACGTGGTTGGGGTGGCAGTCGACGCATTGGTCCGAGGTCGGAAAGTCCGCCGGGTTCAGCGTCGGCTCTTGGGGCATCCCCAGCGGCTCGTGGACGTTGCCCGCCTCGGGCAGGGCGTCTGGATACACCACTGGCGGCTCGGGGCACCCACCCAGAATCACTGCGACGCCCACCACGAGCGCCCATCGCAAGACACCCGCGTGCGTCACAGAGTCTCCAGGAACGCCAGCAACGCCACGCGGTCCTCGTCGGACAGCGTCAGATAGCCATCGCGCACCGCTTGCGCCTCGCCGGCGTGGCCCTCGATGGCCTGAGCGATGGTGTCCGCCCGGCCGTCGTGCAGGTAGGGCGCCGTCTGCGACAGCCCCCACAGGGGTGCGGTACGGAACTCGTGGACCTCCGCCGAGGCCTCCTCGATCCCGCCCAGGATCTCATCGCGCATGGCGTGCAAGAGCAGGTCCGAGTACAGCGGCACGGGACCGTCAGCGCCGGGCAGGCTGGGGATGTGGCACGCTGCGCAGCCGACCTCGTCGAACACCTCTTCGCCCCGGGCGACGGTCGCCAGTTCGCCCTGCTGGACGGTCTGCCGCGGCGGGCCCGCCAGCGTCGCCAGGTAGAACTCGAGCAGTTCGGCGTCTGCCAGGGACATCTCCGGGTCAGGGACGTCGTCGTTGTCATGGATGCGCCCGAAGTTGAGCCCCTCGACGTAGGGCAGCGTCATGCCGAGCTCGACGAAGACCGCGTCCCGGACGAACTCGGCCAGACTCGGGACCTGAGCCTTCCATCCGAACCGGCTGAACTGGCCGCCCTCGCTGTAGGAGGGCTTGCCGCTGATGCCATCCACCGAGAGCGTGTCGTCGGGGTCGGCGTTGGCCAGGATGGCCTCCTCGGGAATGGACTCGATGAGTCCGAGACCGAACAGGTGGGGGGTCTGCCGCATCTCGAAGAGGTTCGCTGCGTCCTGCGGGTCGTTGGTATGGCCCGACAGGATGGTCTGCTTGTGCAGAATGGAGCCCACCGACGGGAGCACGAAGTCCCCGTCGTCGTTGAAGATGGCGTGGCGCATGACGTTCACGCCCCGCGGGCCAGAGCCGCCGACCACGGGATCGAAGTGGCAGGCGCGGCAGGAGTCGCCGTTGAACCGTGGCTGGCCGAGCCCACTGCGGTAGCCGAATTCCTTGTCGAACAACGCGCGTCCGCCGGCGAACTGGGTCGCCTCGGCATCGCTGAGCGGACGTGAAGGGCCGCCGTACTCGCCCACCGCGGGCACCGGGGTGTTGGGCGGAATCAACCCGGGGCTGTACTGCTTGCTGCCCCCCAGCGCGTTCAGGAACGCCAGCAAATCCGCCGTGGCCGCCTCGTCCAGCGCGGCGAACCGGTCGCGCGCGCCGGAGGCCTCGCCGCCGTGATGCAGGATCGCGTCGGAGATGGTCTCGGCCCGACCGTCGTGCAGATACGGCCCAATGGCCGAGAGCCCCCACAGCGGCTGGGTGCGAAACTCCGAGGCGGTGGCCAGGCCCATGATGAGGCCGTCGGCCATCTCCGGGCCCATATCGTGGAGCAGCAGGTCCGAGTATGCCGGGATGGGGCCGCGAGGCCCATGCAGGCGCGGCGTGTGACAGCTGGCGCAGCCAATCGCGTCGAAGACGACCTCGCCCCGCTCGGTCTGCGGGGTCGGCGGGTCGAATTCGGGGGCCGCCAGGAGCATGGCGAAGCTGACCAGGTCGAACAGCTCGTCGGTGCTCATCTCCGGGTCCGGCGCAGCATCCTGGTCGGTCAGGGGGGCCGCTGGGGCCGCGGCCTGCGCGAAGGCCCTCAGCGCGTTGAGCTGGGGTGCCAGGAGGAACGCCTGCTGGGAGCTGCTGTCCACCGGCAACGCCGCCTTCTGCTCCTCGGAGAGGGGGTCGGTGGTGATGCCCAGGTGGTTGAACAGCGGCCCACGGATGAAGCCCTCGATGGACACCGTCTGAGCCTTGCGCCCGAAGCGACCCACAAAGCCTTGATCGTAGTTGGGGCGGCCGCTGATGCCGTCGCCGTTGCGATCGAACTCGTCGGCGTGGCGCAGGATGGCCGACTCTGGCAGCTCCGCGAGGAGGCCCACGCCGAAGAAGGGGATGGGGTTGCGCTGCGCGATGGTGTTGGTCTGGGGCACGCCCGCCGGGCGGGCTGGGTGTTCGTCGCCATGGTAGTACATCCGCACCACGCCACCGCCCTCGCCCGCGGACGGGCTGAAGACGAAGCTGCCGTCGGAGAGCGTGGTCCCGGCGATGAAGAAGTTCCGGTAGAGACCGGCGCTACCACCGGTCACCGGCCGTTCATGGCACGACCCACAGAAGGTCACGTTGAACGCCGGCCCGAGCCCGTCTTCGAGGTCAAACCGCTTCAGGGCGACCTGGCGGCCGCGCTCAAAAGTCTCCAGCTGTTCGGCAGAGGCGCTGGGCAACGGCGCGCCCATGGGCCCGGAGATACCCTCGGCGATAGGACCATGCGGCTGCCTCGGAGGATCCGGGCAGCCCGCCACGAGCGTGGTCAAACTCGCGATCAGAGCGTGCAGAATGCGTCGGCGCATAGGGCGGCCATAGTGCATGGTCGGGTTGTTTGGGCGCAATACGATTTGCCGGAAACAAAGGCTGCGCTCTGTATGCGTGTACTCAACTGATGGGACCGCTACTATTGCCGGGCATGCCGATACGTCCCCCACGTTTCAGCGCCACGAGCCTTTGCTGCATTCTGGCTGTGCTGGTCGCCTCCCTCCCAGCCTGCATCACCTCCAGCACCACCGACTGCGGCGATGTCCTGTGCCCCAACGGATACGCCTGTGGTCCGTCTGGAGGGTGCCGGCTGTTGACGTGCGGCAATGGGCAAGTGGACAGCGGCGAGGAGTGCGATGGCGAGGCGCGTGCCAACGGTGGCGATTCGTGCCGGCAGCGGGGTTTCCACGAGGGGGAGTTGTCGTGCAGCGACACGTGCACCATCGACGTCAGCACCTGCGCAGGACGTTGCGGTGACGGAATCCCGGACGCGGAGTTCGAGGTCTGCGACACGGTCGTCAACCCGCCGGCATGCGCCGATTGGGGCTACGACGCGGGCACGGTCCGCTGCAGCGCCACCTGCACGGTCGACGTCAGCGGCTGCTGGGCTGCGGGTTGGCGGGAGCTGTCCATCCGGTCCATCCCCGGCGCGGAGCTGAATGCGGGTGCAGGAGACTTGATCCACTACGCCCTCGTGGTCGGTGATGGCGGCAAGATGGCCTTTCTCGACGGCCTGGAGTGGTACGATGTGGAACCGTCCCTCACCGACGCGGCGCTTCATGGCGCCACGCTCGTCGATGAGGACAATGGCTGGGTCGTCGGAGCAGGCGGAACCCTGTTGCGTCTGCTGAACGGCGAATGGTCCCAGGTGGACTCTCCGACGACCCACGTTCTCCGCGCCGTTCATGCGACGTCCGTCGACCTGGCAGTGGCCGTGGGCGACGCCGGAACCATCCTGGAATTCGACGGGACGGCCTGGCAGACGATCGCTTCGGGCACCGACGAGGACCTGACGGCGGCCCATACCCACGGCAACACCGCCTGCGTGGTGGGACCCGACGACATCTGGCTTATCCGGAGCGGAGGCACCTGGCAGTCGTACTCGATGAGCAACAGCGAGGACGACGAAGACATCGTGGGCTGCTGGGTCCAAGAGGACGGCGAGGTCACCGCCTTTACCCGCTCGGCCCGCAGGACGGTAGCCAATGGAGTAGCGCGCCCCATCCAGGACCTCCCCGCCGCCATTTCCGGCCTGTGGCCCGGCCGCAGCGTTGCCATCGCATGGACCGACGACGGCTTCGTGCGCTTCGATGGCAACGGTTGGACGTCCCTGTCAGGGCCTCCGCTGCCCGCCGACGCGCGCGGGGGTGTCGCGGTGGGCGAAGGTGAACACGTCCTGGTGACCTATGACGACAACCCCACCTGGCAGTACGGCGGAGCTGGATGGCAGGAGGGCACGTTCCCGGGCGGAAGCGGTTGGCGAGGTATCGGGGGCACGGGTATTTCCAACCTGGACAACGTCGTCGTGGGTGCACTCGGCGCAGTAAAGGGGTCGGTCGGCGAGCCCCGGTTCTCGCACGCCCCCCTCAACGACGTGACCTTGATTCAGGACCGGTACGTGGCGGTAGGCGCGCAGGGCACCGTGTTGGTGCTGGGCGAGAACGTGGAGGCCACGCTGGACACCGCATTTCCCTACGTAACCCCGCTGTTGGGGGTGTGGGGAACCGCGCTGGACGACTTCTGGGTGGTTGGCGACGAGGGCCTGATCATGCACCGCGACGGGGATGGCTGGACCGAGGTCCCCTACCCGGATGGACAGGACGACCATCCCCCCATGCTGCACGCGATTCGCGGGACCGCGCCGGACCGCATCTTCGCGGTCGGCGACAAAGGGGTCATCCTCCGGTTCGATGGGTCCGCCTGGGAGCGACTCCCGCCTGTGACGACCGCCCGACTCCTCAACCTGCTGGTCACCGACAGCGAGGTGCTGGTCGTCGGCGAAAACGGACTGCTTGCTGAGCAGATGCCGTCCGGGGATTTCCGGGTCGAGGCGCTCGGCGGCGGCGATCTCTACGCGATCGGCGAAACGGGCGAGGTGGGGCTGCTGGCCGCCGGCGACGATGCGACCTTCTTCCGGCGCGTGTCGCCAGGCACGCCCTGGGTAGCCATTTCCTCGCCGCTGGCGGAGGGCACCAGGGCCATGTTGAGCACCCCTGCGGGCATCGTCTCGGCGGGCATCTGGGGCCAGCGCCTCCGCATCCGCTCGCAGCCAACAGCGGAGGGTATCCTCGCGATCGACCCGCTTTACGCCTTCCCCGGGTCGTTCAACAGCGTGGCGTCCATGGACCTGGACGAGGCCATTGCGGTCGGCGCTCGCGGAGCCGCCTTCGTGTATGACGGCAAGGGCTGGAGCCGACGGGAGACGCCGACGTTTGCACCGCTCAACGACGTGACCTACGGCCCGAACGGCCATCCCGTCGCCGTCGGTGACGACGGCAGTGTCATCGTCGGCTCGGAGGGTGGTTGGCAGCAGGTCACGCCGGTGACCCAGGCGCGCCTGCTGCGTGTTCTCGTCCAAGAGGACGGCACCGTCTGGGCCGTGGGCGAGGGAGGGGTCGTTGTCACCTCGGAACCGAGTTGGGGCGCGGTCGAAAGCCCGACCACCGAAACCCTCTACGGCATTGCAGAGACCCCAGAAGGCATCATGGTGGGGGGCGTTGGTGGACTCTGGTTGCGCGCTGGCGATGGATGGACCGCCGTCGAATTTCCGCATCAAGACACCCACGGCCAGATCACCGGACTCCACTATGACGACGAGCTTCTGTTGGTGGGAACGGGTGTCCAGACCGAGTTCCCGCGATCGGCCTTCATCCATCACCGGGCGGATGGGGAATGGCTGCCCTCCTATCCCTCGCCCCACTCCGCGACCCGCTTCTGCGTTCGCGGCACCAACGACATCTTCGCCACCACACTCAGCGCAGGAGTGGTGATTCACTATGACGGCCTCGCCTGGTCGCGCATCAAGACCCCCACGAGCCTCACGGGATTGAGCTGCAGCCCTGGCGGGGGCCGCGTGTTTGCCGTCGGCGACAGGGGAGAGATCCCACGTTTCTTCACCTTCGACAGCGCGTTCCCGCAGCCTGAGACCGATGGCTCGGGAGAACCGCAGGCCGGCGGTTCACCATCGGAAGAGCCGTGATTGGCGGGGCCCTGATGTCTCGGCCCATGGTCTAGCGGACTCCCGCGCTACTCCGAGAGCTCGCAGACGGCCGGCAGGTGGTCGTAGTAACGCGTCTCGGTGAACGCGGGGTAGCCCTCGGTCACGCTGGGGTGCCAACACCTGCCGGTGGTGAAGGTGTCGCTGATGACGTGGTCGATGTTGACGAAGCCGGCGTAGGTCGCCTCCACGCCCTCACCGAGATCGGTGTGCCAGCGAAACGGCTTGCCGTCGCCTACGAAGTCGAGCCAGCGCGCGGCGCTCGGGTCGGCGTCGAAGAACCGGCCCGGGTCGGTGTTCAGGTCGCCCATGACCAGATTGCGTGACCCATTGGCGCCAGGCTCCCCGTCGCCCAGGTCGACGAACACCTGGTTGACCTGCTCGGTGCGGCAGAAGAAGTCGTCCTCGGAGACGCCCGAGCTGCCGTGGTAGTTCACCAGCGTGAGGGTCCCTCCCGCGGTGAGCTCGATGACGCCGCGCGCCACTCGGGCGCCGCTGCCGCAGGTGTCGACCTTGAAGCCAGTCAGGCCCTCGAGGCAGAAGTCGCCGTCGCACCCCGCGAACGTGCCGAACGACGTTTTCACGGCGGCGCACTTGTCGGGCTTACCGGGATGGCAGGCCACCTGGTAGCCGTCGCCCAGGAGGAGCTGCGCCACGGTCGGGTCGCCCATCGACCACCCCTCGCAGACGAAGCCCGTCTGGGCCTCCGGCGGAATGTTCGGGCAGTCGCCGGTCCAGAAGATCTCCTGGAAGACGATGACGTCGGGGCCCACGCCCGCCAGGAACTGCCGGGTCTCCTCGATGAGCGGCCGGAAGTTCAGCCCATTGCCATACCACTGGTCGGTAAGGTCGGCCATCGCCTGGGAGTAGCCGTCGTCGGGCCCCGAATCATGCGCCGGCTCGGGACCGGTACCGGTATTGAACGTGACCACTACTGCGGCCACGGGGGGTGCTCCAGCGTCGCCATCCGCTGCGGCCGTGTCCCCACCGTCGGCGTCCGTCGCGGCGTCGGCCACAGCATCGGCGGCGGCATCCGCAGGCGCGACGGCCTCGTCGGGACATCCCGCCCACAGCAGGGCTCCCACCAGCAACAGCAACGGTTTCATAGCAACAGGTATCTATGCTACGCCCGGGTCATGTCCACCCCTCTCGCCACTTACGACGAAGCCGCTCTGGACGGGATTGCCGCCACGCTGTACCAGGCCCTCCGTACCGGCACCCCCATCGAGCCCCTGACCACCACCCATCCGGACCTGACCCTGGACCTGGCGTACCGGGTCTCCAAGCGGCTGCTGCGGCGTCGCCTGGCCGACGGCGAGACCGTCGTGGGCGCCAAGATTGGCGTCACGAGCAAACCGGTCCAGGACATGCTCGGCGTCGACCAGCCGGACTTCGGCTGGCTGACGGACGCGATGGTGTTCGACAACGGCGCGACCATCGACCTGTCCAACTGGATTCTGCCCCGCGCCGAGGGTGAGCTGGCCTTCCGGCTAGGGAGCGACCTGGCGGGCCCTGGGGTCACCGCCTCGGACGTGCTGGCCGCCACGGAGGCGGTCATCCCCTGCTTCGAGGTGGTGGACTCGCGCATCGCCGACTGGCGCATCAAGATCGAGGACACCGTGGCCGACAACGCCTCCTGCGGCGTCCTGGTGCTGGGCGACAGCGAGGTCGACCCGCGCGGACTGGACCTGTCCGTCGTCGGCATGGTCATCGACAAGAACGGCGAACTGCTGTCCACGGGCGCCGGCGCGGCCGCCCTCGGGTCGCCGTTGAACTGCCTGGTCTGGCTGGCCAACACGTTGGGACGCCTGGGCGAGAAGCTGGAGGCGGGCAGCATCATCCTGTCGGGGTCGCTCGTGCCCCTGGAGCCAGTCGCCCCTGGTGACCGGATGAGCCTGCAGGTGGCCGGCCTGGGAGCCGCCGAGGTGAGCTTCGCATGAGCAGCCCCCTTAACACCGTCAACCCCCGTCATCGCATAGCGGCCGCTATCATCGGCCCGGGCAACATCGGCACCGATCTGCTCATCAAGGCGCTTCGAAGCGAGTGGATTCGGCCCATCTGGTCGGTGGGCATCGACCCCGACTCGGACGGGCTCAGGCAGGCCCGCGAGCGCGGCGTGAAGACCACCCACGAGGGCGTGGACGCGCTGGTGCCCCATATCGCGGTTGACGGCGTCAAGCTCGTGTTCGACGCCACCAGCGCGTACGTCCACAAGCGGAACTGGGAGGCGCTGGAGGGCACCGGGGTCACGATGATCGACCTCACCCCAGCGGCCATCGGCCCACCCTGCATCCCGCCGGTGAACCTGGCGGAACAGGCCCTTGCCGGCGTGCGCAACCTCAACATGGTGACCTGCGGCGGACAGGCGACCGTTCCCATGGTGGCCGCGGTCAGCCGGGTTCAACCCGTCGAGTACGGCGAAATCGTCGCGACCGTGGCCAGCAAGAGCATCGGACCGGGCACGCGCCAGAACATCGACGAGTTCACCCGCACCACGGCGCGAGCCGTCGAGACCATCGGCGGCGCCAGGCGCGGTAAGGCCATCATCATCATCAACCCGGCCGACCCGCCCATCATGATGCGAGACACCATCCATTGCCTGACCGAGGACGTGCCCGACAGAGAGGCCATCACGGCGTCCATTCACGCGATGGTCGCCGAGGTTCAGCGCTACGTGCCCGGCTACGTCCTCAAGAACGGCCCCGTTTTCGATGGGCGCAGGGTCAGCGTCTTCATGGAGGTCACCGGCCTGGGCGACTACTTGCCGACCTACGCAGGAAACCTCGACATCATGACCGCCGCAGCGCTTCGGACCGCGGAGATGTTCGCCCGGGCCATGCAGGAGGGCCAGGCATGACCCGCATCATCCTCCACGACATGTGCCTGCGCGACGGCATGCACGCCAAGCGCCACCAAATCAGCCTCGACGAGATGCGCAGCATCGCGCAGGGCCTCGATGCAGCGGGCGTGCCCTTCATCGAGGTCACCCATGGCGACGGTCTCGGGGGCGCCAGCATCAACTATGGGTTCCCGGCCCACACCGACGAGGAGTACCTGAGCGCGGTGGTCCCGGTCGTCAAGCAGGCGACCATCAGCGCGCTGTTGCTGCCCGGCATCGGCACCGTCGACGAGATGCGTATGGCCATCGACTGCGGCGTGGGCTGCATCCGCGTGGCCACCCACTGCACCGAGGCGGACATCAGCGAGCAGCACATCGGGCTCGCTCGTAAGCTCGGGGTCGATACCGTCGGCTTCCTGATGATGGCCCACATGGCCGAGCCCGGGGAGCTGGTCGCCCAGGCCAAGCTCATGGAAGGTTACGGCGCCACGACCATCTACTGCACCGACTCCGCTGGCTACATGATGATGGACGACGTGCGGGCCCGGATCGGTGCGCTCCGGGAGGCCCTCGACCCGGCCACGGCGATCGGCTTCCACGGGCACCACAACCTGTCTCTGGGCGTCGCCAACTCGCTGGCCGCCATCGAGGCCGGCGCGACCCGCATCGACGGTTCCTGTGCCGGTCTGGGCGCGGGCGCGGGGAACACCCCGCTGGAGGTGATGGCGGCGGTGCTCGAACGTCAGGGCGTGAAGACGGGGATCGACCTGTACGCCTTGATGGATGTGGCGGAAGACCTGGTGGTGCCCATCATGGACCAGCCGATCCGGGTCGACCGCGAGGCGCTGATTCTCGGCTGGGCCGGTGTCTACTCGTCATTCCTGCTGTTCGCGCAGCGGGCGGGCAAGAAGTACGGCATCTCGCCGCGAGACATCCTGGTCGAGCTGGGACGTCGAAAGACGGTCGGCGGGCAGGAAGATATGATTGAAGATGTGGCCCTCGACCTGGCCCGGCGCCAGCAGGAGAACGGTGCATGAAAACGACGCTGACCGACGCTCAGGTCGACGAGCTGGCGGACTACCTCGACGCGGCGCAGCAGGAGGTCCGGGGCGTTTCGAAGGTGACCGACCGCTACCCTGAGATGACCTGGGCTGACGCCTATGCGGTGCAGGAGGGGCTGAAGGCGCGGGCGCTGGCCCGGGGCGAGCAGCTGGTGGCGCTGAAGATGGGCCTGACAAGCCGGGCCAAGATGAAGCAGATGGGGGTCGAGAGCCCCATCCGCGGCTACCTGACGGATGCGCACTGGGTCGCCCAGGGCGAGGCCATCAAGGTCGAAGGCCAGCTGATTCATCCGAAAGTCGAGCCCGAGCTGGCGTTCATCACAACGTCCGAGCTGAAGGGGCCAGGAGTGACCCGCGAGCAGGCCCTCGAGGCCATCGGTAGCGTCGTACCGGCGCTGGAGATCATCGACTCCCGGTACGAGAACTTCCGGTTCGACCTGACCAGCGTCATCGCCGACAACACCTCGGCGGCCCGCTACCTCATCGGCAGCGCCTCCTCCCGGCCCCAGGACCTGGACCTGCGGGCCCTCGGCGTCGTGTTCGAGAAGAACGGCGAGATGGTCGCCACCGGAGCCGCCGCCGCGGTTCTCGGGCACCCCGCGGATAGCCTCGCGGAGCTGGCCAATATGCTGGCCGAGTACGGCGAGAGCGTCCCCGCCGATACGCTCGTGCTCACCGGCGGCATCACCGCCGCCGTACGGGTCGACGCCGGAGACGTCGTGAGCGCCCGCTTCCAAGACCTTGGCACCCTGTCGGTGAGGTTCGTCTAATGCGCATGTCCATGCTGGTGCTCTCGCTGGTCGTTGGGGCAGCGACAGGCTGCTCGGAACCAGGAACGCCCGACTCCAGCATGGGTCCAGGCTCGAGCACGCCACCGAGCGGAGCGTGTCTTTCCACGGACTTCTGCGTCGACGACTCCGATTGCGCCTCCGGTCATCGCTGCAATCAAGCCGTGTCTCCGCCCACCTGTGCGCGGCTCTACTGCGGTAGAGAAGGCGCCCCGTGTGGAGGCGAACAGGCGTTCTGCGAGCAAGGCTACTTGTGCCTGGGAGAGGCTTGCTCCACCGGCGGCGACAATGCGGCGTTCGCAGCGGCCGTCTGCGCTCAAGATGCCCGTTGCGGAACGCTCGATGGTGAAACCGAAGAGGAGTGCACGATGAGGCTGAGTCTCACGTACCGCGCCGAGTGCGGGTTCGGCATCGCGCCGGCCTCACTCGACACCTGCCTCACGGAGCTTGCCACGGTCCCCTGTGGCGAAGCGGCCGAAACCTGTAAGGAGGCTGCCACCTGGGACTTCACACAGATGAACGAGTTCTGCTTCTGCGCGCGCCTACGCGCCAGTGGCGTGGGCGGCCCGAATGGCAGCGCACCCTGTTTCGAACGCATTCCGTGTCCCAACGGAACGTGCGGCGGGGGCGGTATCGCATGCGCCGCAGAGCCTCCGGAGTGTCCATCCTTCAACGAGCGAATTGAGATGACGCAGCTTGCGAATTCGGGCGACGAGGCGGCATGCCAGGTCGAAGTCGAGAAAGCCTGCTCTCCACCCTAGCGAACCCGCGAGACACCCTTTGGAACGATCGGCCTACAGCGCCTTCGTCGGCGAAACGTTCGGCAACCGGTATCGCATCGAGGCGATCCTCGGCTCGGGTCGCATGGCCGGTGTGTTCCGGGCCATCGACACGTGGACCAACACGCTGGTGGCCTTGAAGATGCTCGACCCGGTGTTGCTGAGCGACCCGGAGCTTCGCGACGAGCTCATCACGCGGTTCCAGCGTGAGATCGACACCACGCTCACCCTGGGACACCCCAACATCGCGCGCCTGCTGGATACGGGCACGTTCGAGGGGGACAAGCTCTACCTGGTCATGGAGCTGCTCAACGGCTATGAGCTGGAGGCCTACCTGGGGCAGCCGGTGCGCTCCACCTGGGTGTCCTACGTCGCCCAGCAGGTGGCATCGGCACTGGGCGAGGCTCATCACCACGGCATTGTCCACCGCGACCTCAAGCCGGCCAACGTGCTGTTGACCGAGCGCTACGGCCTCAAGGACGTGGCCATGGTGGTCGACTTCGGCATCGCGCGCATGCTGGAGACCCACCACGAGGTCACCAACGTGACCAAGACCGGCGCTACCGTCGGGACGCCCCAGTACATGGCCCCCGAGCAGGCGACGTCCGAGCCCATCAGCCCCCAGACCGACCTCTATGCTCTGGGCTGCATCATCTACGAGCTGCTGACCGGCAAGCAGGTGTTCTACGCCGACACCGCGTGGATGGTCGCCATGGCCCACGTCAACGAGCCCGTACCGCGCCTGGAAGTGCCGGGCATGCCGCCACAGGAGCTACAGCAGTGGCAGGCCCTGCTGGACGAGCTGCTGGCCAAGGCACCCGATGCGCGCCCTGCCTCCGCCTCCGCCGTCATCAAGAGCCTCCGGCGCATCACGCCGGACGTCGGCGACGCCATGGCGCGGGTACGACGCGGCGAAGAGTCACGCCCGCGCGTCTCTCAGAAGACCATGGCTGGCAGTGGTGGCCAGAAGCGCCGTACCAAGGGCAGCAAGCGGCGCATGTGGGTAGCGGCCATCGCCACGATCGCCGCCATCGGCGCCGCCGTGGCGGTCTTCGCGCTGAAATGACGGGCCGCTACAGCGCCATCCGCCGGCGCCGCCAGCCCCACAAGAACAGCACCACGAAAGCCGCCTCGTAGGGGACACGGCTGCTGCTGCCCTTACACTCGCAGCCCTCGGTCTCGGACGGCACGTCGGTGCCGACACCGGGGTCGACGATCTCGTCGTCGCGGCAGTCGGGAATCCCGTCCTCGTCGACGTCGGTGCAATCATCGGTGCATAGCGGGCTGGTGTCGTCGCAGTCGACGTACTCACAGTCAGCGCCCGTCCCGAAGCCATCGGCATCCAGGTCCACGCAGTCCTCCTCGGGAGGCTCGGCGCAATCCGGGGTGCCGTTGCCATCGGCGTCGCTGCAATCGGTCGTGCAGGCGGCCACGGCGTCGTCGCAGTCGTCGCCGGTGCAACCCGGGCCCACACCATAGCCGTCGCCATCGCCGTCCTCGCAGGCCTCGGCGCAATCCGGGGTGCCGTTGCCGTCAGCGTCGGTGCAGTCGTCGGTGCAGAAGGCGTTGGTGTCGTCGCAGTCCGCCCCGAGGCAGCCCGGACCGTCGCCGTAGTCATCGCCATCGGCGTCTTCGCAGCTCTCGGCGCAGTCCGGCGTGCCGTTGTTGTCGGCGTCGGTGCAGTCGGTGGTGCAGGTCGCGCTGGTGTCGTCGCAGTCCTCGCCGGCGCAGGTCGTACCGACGCCGTAGCCGTCGCCGTCGTTGTCAGCGCAGAAGTCGCCCTGCTCACAGTCGGGCACCGCGTTGCCATCCGCGTCGGTGGTGCAGTCCGTCGTGCATTCGGCGAAGGCGTCGTTGCAGTCGGCCCCAAGGCAGGCGTCGCCGACGCCGTAATTGTCGCCGTCGACGTCGAGGCACGTGTCGGCGCAGTCGGGCGTGTTGTCGTTGTCGACGTCGGTGCAGTCGCTGGTGCAGGCCGCGCTCGTGTCGTCGCAGTCGGCGCCGAGGCAGGTGGTGCCGTCACCATAGCCGTCGCCGTCGAGGTCGGTGCAGTCAGACACCGGGCAGTCCTCGACGTCCTCGGTGTCGGTCAGTCCGTCGCAGTCGTTGTCCAGCCCGTCCGAGCACTGGCTGGTCTCCTCGATGCTGTTGCCCGGGTTCGCGCTCGCCGCAGCGTCGTCACAATCGGTCCCGCCGCCGGTCGGGTCGCCGCCCGCCTCGGTGCAGGTCGCTACCGCCGGGTTCAGGACGCCGGTGTCGTCGGCGCAGTAGCCATCGTCGTCGGCGTCACAGTCGAACCCATAGCTGGCGTTGTTGGGAGCACAGTCGCAAGCGTCGCAGACGTCGTCATTGTCGGAGTCGCCGCTGTCGGAGTCGATGCGCAGCCCGAAGATGCGGGGGTCCTCGCCGGCCAGGCCGCTGCCATCGGTGGTGTAGCGCAGACGGAAGCTCACGGTGTCGCCCGGCTGTGCCGGCAGCGGCCAGCTCTGCGTGGACAGGGCGCCACTGAGGGTCTGAAGGTCCACCCAGGTGCCACCACCGAGTCGGTAGCTCACCGTCACAGAGTCGTTCGGCGCCTCGGTGGCGCCGCCGAGGTCGAGCGTCGCCACGAACGACGGGCAGGCCGACTCGGGGATGGTCAGCGCCGCCGTCTCCAACACCGCGTCCAGGTCAGCCGCGCCCGTAGCCACCCAGGCGTCGTCATCGTCGGACCATCCCCAGCTCTGGTCGCCCGAGGTGAGCCAGTTGCCGTTGTCGTTGACGAAGCTGATGTCGGCGTAGGACGCACAGGCCGAGGTCCCCCCACCGCCGCAGTCGGGGTCGTCGGCGTCGGTCAGCCCGTCGCAGTCGTTGTCGATGCTGTCGTCGCACACCTCGGGGAAGCTCCCCGCCACATCCACGTTGCTGGGCGCGCAGTCACACTGGTCGGGGATGCCGTCGCCGTCGGTGTCGGTCTGGGGCTCGACGATGACGTTGTCGATGGCGAAGTGGTCCGACGGGTCGACCATGAACAGCACCACCCGGTCCACGGGGCGGTCGAACACGAAGCCCTTCCAGACGATGTAGTTGTTGGCACCGAATGCCCCGGAGGCCCCCGGGTCGTTGTTGACGTAGACCAGGTCGTCGCCATCCCAGGCCTCGATGGCCATCACGCCGCCCCAGTCGCCGGCGTCGATGATGTTGAGCGCGACGGCCTTGGCGGGCTTGGGCTGGAAGTCGATCTCCAGGCGGCTGTTGGACACGAAGTTGCCCTGCGCCTGAGGCTCGAGTCCGATGGTTCCGTCGCCGGAGGCCTGGGTGGAGAGGTATCCAAAGCCCGTGCCCCACACCTTGTCATAGAAGTGGATGGGACCCGAGGCGGTCAGCGCCACGTCCTGCACCATGTTGTTGTCGATGGAGTAGCCGTCGCCCGAGAAAGGCCCGACGGCGCCATCGGCCAGCTCGTTGAAGTCGTGCACCAGGTAGCAGAGACCCACGGCCTCGTTGAATTCGGCAAGCGTGTCGAACACCTGGGCGGTGACGTCGCAGGACGTGAGATGCAACGCGTTGACGGTCAGCGGCTCGTAGGTCTGGTCGACCTTGGGCTCCTGACAGCTCGTGGCGCTGTCGTTGGTCACATGGATGGTGGCGGTCACGGTCGTCGCGCCAGCGCCGGGCTGAATCCGGACGGACCCTTTGCTCCACATCTGGGTCTTGGTGACGGCGATCTCGTCGCCATCGTTGAGCAAAATGTCAGCCCCGTTGCCCGCGTCGTCCTGCCACGACAGGTAGAGGGCGTCGAACTCGGGCTCGTTGAGCTCCACGCCGCCCTCGACGTCCCAGTGGAGGTCCATCGGACCGGGGTTGGCACCCAGACGCCAGGTCCAGGTCAGCGGGCTGCTGGCCTGGGTGTCGCCGGTCGTGTAGCAGTAGCTGGCGCTGATGTCGTCGGGGGTGAGGGACTGGCAGCTGTTGGCCCCCGTGCAGGAGGTCAGGCCGTCGACGCAGATGGCACCCTCCTCGACCTGACACTGCTCGTCGCAGCCGTCCTGGGCCAGCGTGTTGCCGTCGTCGCAGCCTTCGCCGCTGTCGAGCACACCGTCGCCGCAGCCCGACGGACTGACACCGGTGCAACCCGTGACCGACAGGTCGTGCACGGTGACGCCGGGTGACCCTCCTGGCGGACAGTCGCCACAGTTATAGAGGAGGTCGAAAGGCTGGACGTAGACGCCTACGCTCACCGAAGTGGCCCCCGGGGTGGGCTGCCAGCAGAAGGTGTCGGAGATGTCCCAGCTGCTCGCCGGCAGCGTCGCGCAGCCGCCGCCAGTCACCGTCTCGCAGTCCCCGGGGCTGTCGCCGACAACGCAGGTGCTCTCGGCGTTGCTGCCGTCATCCCAGCGGAGATACACGCGGTCGTAGCCGCCGGGCTCCAGCTCTGCGGTGAGCTCCACCTTCACACACAGCTCACTGCCCGCCGCAAACGCGGTCGTCGGCGTATACGTGGCCGAGGCGATATTGGCCGGAGTGTCGAAGCTGCCAGCCTCGTAGCAGATGCTCTCGTTGGTCAGCAGATGCTCCGGGGGGCAGGCGCCCGGTACGGCTGTGCCGGTCAACGTGGTCAGCAATGTAATGACGGAAAGCATGATCCCCCCTCGCGAGCCATGGCGGACACTGACCGCGAACCGTGCCAGGCTGGACCGGTGGGGGCAACCGCAAAAGCCCGCCGCCGCCCCGAGGCGAGCCGCTCTTGGGATGCAGCATCCCAAGGGCGTCGGGGTAGCGTTTTTGCCTTGACCTGAGCGGCCTGGATCGCGAAAGGTCCGCCGGTCCAAGCGAGAGGAGTTTTACGCATGCGATTGAAGTGCTGTCTGGTTGCGGCCGCGACCAGCCTGTTTGTCTTGTCGGGCTGTCCGGAAGAGACGCCCACGACTGTTGTCCCTGACGGGACCATCAACACCGACGCCACGACCGACTCGGGCGGGTCTGAGACCACGCCCACGCCGGACGCGACACCGGACACCCCTGGGCCCGACGCTACGGCCGACGCGACTCCGGACGCGACCCCGGATGCGACGCCCGATGCGACCCCGGACGCGACGCCCGACGACGGCCCCGGTGATGGCGGCACGACCGACGGGACCGTTGGCGATGGCGGAAGCGGCGACGGCGGCACCACCGACGGTGGGACCGGCGATGGCGGCACCACCGATGGCGGCACGACCGATGGCGGAAGCGGCGACGGCGGCACCACCGATGGCGGCACCACCGATGGCGGCACCACCGACGGTGGCACGACCGACGGTGGCACGACCGATGGCGGCACCACGGACGGCGGCACCACGGACGGCGGCACCACCGACGGTGGCACCACCGACGTCGGTCCTGCGGACTGCTCCGCCGTGGGCGACAGCTGCACCATTGGCGGCAACGCTGGCGATGGCTTCGTCTGCGTCAACGACGGCGCCGGCGCCGGTAACTGCCGCGAAGACTGCGGCATCGCCGATTGCGCGTCGGCCACCGACGCCTGCATCTTCCAGGCCGGGGCTGGCAACTTCTGCGCCCCCGCGACCTGCACCACCTTCGGCGGCACCGAGTGCGGTGTCGGGGCCCAGTGCTTCATTCTCGCCGATGGTAGCGGCGTCTGCGCCGGCAACGGCTTCGGCACCGCCGGCACCGGCTGCTTTGGTCAGGCCCAGTGTGACTCGGGCCTGATCTGCAACGCCAACAACGAGTGCGAGGCTCCGGGATGCACGACCGATGGCAACCTCGCCTGCGCCGACGCGGGCGACATCTGCACGCCGGTGGCGCTCAACGGCGATGACCTCCTGCACGGCTTCTGCGACACCCCCTGCACGCCCTTCCAGGGCGGCGACGGTGCGGGTGGATGCGATGCCGGCGAGTGGTGCTTCCCCTCCGCCGAGGACGCGGGCACGGGCCTTTGCGTGCCGACCGGCACCGCCGCCGCTGGCGCCGAGTGCGGCACCCTGCCGCTGGAGCCGGTTCAGGACTGCTGCGGCGACACCTGCAGCGACCAGACCATCCTCGACTGCGTCTGCGCCATCGACGACTACTGCTGCAACGTCGAGTACGACGGTATCTGTGTCGGCATCGCCGAGGACAGCTGCAGCGCCGGCCCCTGCACCGAGGACATCGAGTGCGGCGCGGGTCTCGGCTGCAACGCCGGTACCTGTGAGGAGCTCTGCGACCCCGCTGGCGGGGCCTGCTCCGCGGGTATCTGCATCGACACTGGCGTCGCCTTCGGCGTCTGCGACCCCTCGGGCTGCGTGCCCTTCACCGCCAGCGCCTGCCCCGCCGGCCAGTGGTGCCAGCCCACCAACGCGGAAGCCACCGAGGGCACCTGCACCGACAACGGCACCGCCAACCCCGGTGAGACCTGCGGCTTTGTCGCGACCGACCCGGCCCCCGACTGCTGCGGTGACACCTGCACCGACCAGGCGATCATCGACTGCACCAACCCCCTCGACGGGTTCTGCGACGTCGGCTCCTGGGACAACATCTGCGCCAGCGTCGCCCAGGACAACTGTGGCCTGACCTGCGGCGTCACCACGGCCTGCGTGGCCGACAACATCTGCAACGCGGACGACACCTGCGAGACCATCTGCTCCACGGCCGCCAACACCGGCGAGCTGGGCGCCTGCGCGTCCGGCCTGTGCGTCGGCGCTGGTGGTGGGAACTGGGGCTTCTGCAACGCCGACGCCTGCGTCGCGTTCACCTCGGACCCGCTCTGCACCGGTGGCCAGTGGTGCGCGCCTTCGGTCGAGGACGCCTCGACGGGCACGTGCGTTGACCCGGGAACGGCGGCCGAGGGTGAGTTCTGTGGCTTGGAGCCGACGACCCCCGCGCCCGACTGCTGTGGCGACACCTGCACCGACCAGACGGTCATCGACTGCACCGCCCTGTTGGATGGGTTCTGCGCCACGGGCTGGGACGACATCTGCGCTGGCGTGGCTCAGGATAACTGCGCGCTGGTCTGCGGCACCCAGATCGACTGCCAGGCGGACCTGATCTGCGCCAACGAGGCATGCACCCCCATCACCAACTTCTGCAACGTCCAGGATCCCCAGCTGGCCGCGGGCGAGCCTGGCTCCTGCGCTGCTGGCACCGACTGCCTCGGATTCGGACAGGACCTGGGCGAGTGCTACGAGCCCTGTGACGTGGTCAACGCCGCGACCTGCACCGACACCGGTCAGGCCTGCCAGGCTGGCGAGGTCTTTGGTCTCGACGGTGACTACTGCACCAACCCGTCGGAGGACTTCACGTCGTTCCCGCTGAACATCGGTGACGCCTGCGACCCGGCTCTGGACCTCTTCTTCTGCGGTCCGGGCGCCTTCTGCTACGACCTGGCGGGCGGTACGAGCCCGCTGTGCACCCAGTACTGCGTGCCGGATGCCACCAACCCGCTCGGCGGCCCGCACCCCATGTGCAACGCCGGGCTGGTCTGCCAGGACGAGGGCTTCGCCGACATCGGCGTCTGCGCTCCGGCCGGCCCGTAGCATCGCTCATGTGAGCTTTCCGGCGCCCTCTGGGTAGTCGGCATGACCGCCCCCCGGCCTCGCGTCGGGGGGCGGTTTGTGTTTACAGGTGAGCGGGTGACAGGATGAGCCAACGCGCCGCTGGTGTTGTCCTCGACACCAGCCGCCGACCGTTGCGCCTGGAGTTGTCCGATGTCCCGATTCTCGCTTGGTGCATGGCTCGCACCGCTCGCTCTACTCCCGCTCCTCGCTGCGCCACCCGCCGCGGCCTCGTACGTCGCCGATTGCGACGTCGAAGCCAAGATCGTCAAGGTGCTGGGCGTCACGGCCAATGGCGTCAAGGCCGAGTTCAAGGTCAACCGGTTGCTCCGCGGTAGCGGCCACAACCGCAATCACTGCCAGGCCTACCCCAAGCGGCCCTCCTTCACACACGTCATCCAGACGGGGGTGCCCGCTGCCATCAAAGTCGGCGCGGTCCTCCAGCTTCGCTTCGAGGTTCACAGCGGGATGACGCCGACGGGACCCCGCTCGAACGAGCGGTGGACCCTGGCGCCGGCCACAAAGGCGGCGCTGAGCACCCACCCTCTGGACGTCGCTTCCGCCTGCACTGCCAAGCCCAGTGGCGCCAACTGCGGCCTGGACAAGACCCCATTGGTCTTCGGCCACAACGCGTCGGGGCAGCTGCTGCTCTGGAACTCCCGCTCGGTCGGCGGCTGTGGGGACGACACCATCGCCACCGCGAGCACCAAAATCGTCATGGCCAGAGCCCACAAGGGAGGGCTCAAGACCAGCGGCTCGGTGGACATCGCGGTGGCCCATCCTGATGACCCGCCGGCCAAGCGCACCAAGGCACTCGGGGTGCTTAGCGGTTTGGCGAAAAAGGGATACGTCCCGGTCTACGACCTGATCGCCTCGAAGGTGGAGAAGCCTGCCGGCATCCAGGCCCACGAACCTATGGCCAAGCTCGGAGGAGCACTGACCGGCTGGGAGCTGCACCTGACCTACGCCAAGGGGCGCTACGCCGCCACGCTGACCAAGGGCACCAAGACCCACAAGCTGGGCAGCGTGAAGGCCCCGCTCAGCCAGCAGTACGACGAGGAGACCGGCAAGCCCAAAAAGAAGGCGCCGGCGCCCTACCCCTCCGTGGAGCAGGTCAGCCTCGTCCGGTACAAGACCGTGGCGACCCTGGTCGTCGCCATCAGCGGCCACGATGGCGGCCACTGTTCCGATGGCAAGGTGGACTACCTCACGGCTCCGCTGCCGAAGCTCTAGGCATCCTAGGCAAACAGGCGCCGCGTCGTAGCGATCTCGTCGACATAGGTCCGCCACAGGTCCATCTGAGGACGGTTGGGGTTCAACCGAACCCCAAAGACGCAGCCGTTGGGGTCTCCCAGACTGGGTCCAACCCACTTGACCAGACCGTGAAGCCGCAGGCTCTCGGGCGACAGCGTGAACGGCACGCCGACAATGGGCTCGACGAACTTGCCTTCAGGCAACCGGACCTCGTCCGTGGCGATGAGCATGCCACCGCGGCTGGCGTTGAGCATCATCCCATCGCACCGCATGCCGCCGAAGACAAACGACACCCGACGCGACATCGGGTTGCGCTCCTCGCGCCGCTGCGCCTTCACCTCGGGCGTGACGTCGTGGCGGTCGCGGGCATCGAACCAGTAGAACAATCCGCCACGCCCAGGCTGGAACCCCAGCGGGTCCAACTCCGGGAGGTTCAGGGTGTACATCAGGAACTCACGCAGACACCCCTCCGAGGCATCGGTGTGCACCCCCTGATAACGCAACCCAGCGACCTGGTTGTCGCCATCAGCGGCAAAGTCCTCCACCAGGCACAACACGCGGATGTGACCCTTTTGGGTTCTGGAATGGATGAAGCCCAGACGGGGCTGCGCCGGCAGCTGAACCCCGTGGGGCACAGCGACGGTCATTCCTGCCGGGCTCAGATCCATGACGCGGGCCGGGACGGGCCCCGAGGGGAGTAGCAGCACCCCCTCAAGCTGCTCGGTCTTCATGCGGCGACTATACCCAGCCAGAACTCACCCGGGTAGTGTGTAGGCGCCCTGCCCGAGCTACTTGCCCTGCCAGACCGGCTCGCGCTTCTCGATGAAGGCCCGCGGGCCCTCTTTGGCATCCTCGCTGAGGAACACCGGCCAGCCCACCTTGTCGGCCATGGCCCAGTGCTCAGCTGGCTTCATGTCACGTGCAGCCAGGACGATCTGGCGCGACGCCTTCACGGCGAGCGGACCGCACTTGGCGATGGCCTCGGCCATCCCAATGGCCGCGTCGACCACCTCGTCGTTGGGCACGATGCGGCTCACCAGGCCCGCGTCGTACATCCGCTGCGCCGGGTACGCATCGCCGGTGATCGCCATCTCGAGCGCCAGCTTCTCACCGATGAGCCGCGGCAGCACCACCAGTCCGCCGGCCAAGGCCACGAGGCTGCGCTTGGCCTCGGGGAGCCCGAACTTGACCGTCTCGCCTGCGATGATGAGGTCGCAGGCGATCGCAATCTCGAATCCGCCAGCAAACGCGTGGCTGTGTACCGCCGCGATGATGGGCTTGGTACGCTCGCGCCGGGTGATACCGGCGAACCCGCCCCGCTCGGTGGACAACGCCGCTACCTTGCCCTGAGCGATCCACTTCAGGTCGGCGCCCGCGCAGAACGCCTTGCCATTGCCCGCCAGGACACCGCACCACAGGTCGTCGTCGTTCTCCAACTCGTCGACGGCAGCCTCGATGGCCTGCGCCACCGGCCCGTTGACCGCATTGCGCGCATCGGGACGGTTCAAAGTGATCAACAGGACGCGCCCGCGGCGCTCGGTCAGTACCAGCTGCTCTTCGCTCATGGTCCCTCTCCTGCCCGGCCCTACTCGGGGATACCGGTGATGCGGACACCCGAGCTGGGCGTCCCGTACTTCTTGTTGATGTAGAGCAGCACTGGGGTCAGCGACTCCAGCGCCACGGCGTTCTTCAGTGGCCCACAGTCGATGCCGCGCATGCCCAGGTCGCCCACCAGCTCGACGATGCGCTCGCGAGCGCCCTTCTTGCCGCAGACCATCACGTCGCAGTCGATGTCGTGGTCGAGGTCGATCAGGTGGGACGAGCTGACGTGGTGCATGGTCGCGACCACGGCCACCTTGTCGGCATCCTCGGTGCCCTCCGGGTTGAGGATGGCGTTGGCTTCGAGCGCAGCGGCCTTCCCTTCGGGCAGGTTCACCTGGCGGACCTTGGGCGGCTGCAGGGGGACGGTGATGTCCACCATGATCTTGCCGGCCAGGTGCGGCTTGAGCGCCGTCAGCGTGGCGCGATGCCCCGAATACGGCACGCTGAGGACCACGACCTCGACGCCCTCGCAAGCGCCGACGTTGTCCGTCCCCGACAACGTGGTGATGCCGAACTGCTCGTTCAGCTCGGCGGCCTTGGCCGCCCCACGCTCCGCGTCGCGCGAACCGATGACCACATCGTGGCCCGCCTTTGCCCATCGCACCGCGAGACCGCGGCCTTCCTTGCCTGTTCCACCGATGATTCCAATCTTCATGGCGGCTTCGTACCCCGGCGCGGACGCCCCGACAAGCATGGTCACGGTTGCAGGTGTGTTGCAGCAATGATACGCCCGGCCCATGGTCACGCGGGTCGTAGCTCTATGCGGTGGAGTGGGTGGCGCCAGACTTCTCGACGGGCTGGCGCAGTGCCTGTCCCCCGAGGAGCTCACCGCGATCGTCAACACGGGCGACGACTTCGAGCACTGGGGTCTGTGGGTCAGCCCCGACCTGGACACCTGCATGTACACGCTGGCGGGGCTGGCTCCGGTCGAGCGCGGTTGGGGCCGCACGGTGGAGTCCTTCCACTGCTTCGAGGCCATGGCCGAGCTGGGCGGCGCCGACTGGTTTCGGCTCGGCGACCGTGACCTTGCGGTCCACCTGCGACGCACCGAGCTCCTGCGGAAGGGAACCCGCCTCACGACGGTCACCCGCCAGCTCTGCGGTGCGCTCGGCGTGAAGGTTCCCCTGCTGCCTATGGCAGACCAGCCGCGGCAGACCTTCATCGACACGATCGACCAGGGCACGCTGTCCTTTCAGGATTGGCTGGTCCTGCATCGCGGCGCTCCCAGGGTGGCAAAGGTTCGCTTCGAAGGCAGCCTCGAGCCTGCTGCTGCCGCGCTGGAGGCGCTCGCCGCCGCGGACCTGGTGGTCATCGCGCCGTCCAACCCGTACGTGTCCGTCGATCCGATGCTCAGCCTCCCGGTCTTCCGGGCTGCGCTGGTGGCCAAACCCGTCGTGGCCGTTTCCCCCATCCTCGGAGGCCAGGCGGTGAAGGGGCCACTGGCGGCCATGATACCCGCGCTGACGGGACAACCGGCCTCGGCCGAAGCCTGCGCCGACCACTATGGCGGCCTGCTGGACGGCTTCGTAGTGCAGACGGGCGACAGCGCGCCCGAGGGACTCGACCGACTGGAGACCGATATCCTCATGCGCGACCGCCCCGACCGCGGCCGTCTCGCCCGAGAAGTGCTGGACTTCGCCGGTCGCCTGTTGGGCTAGACGTCGCGTGGACCCCATCCTGCTCATCATCGCCTTCGGCCTGACCGGTGGGTTCGTGGTCTACTTCATGGGTCGCCGCGAGACCACCCAGCGGCTGAACGTGCGTGGACGCATGCGGCTCGATGTCCGCGATGCACTCGACCTCAAGGAGCAGGACGCCCCGGGCGCGCTGCCGGGTCGGGAGCCGATGGTAGGGAGCGTGGACGGATTCCCGTTCCGCATCGACTTCGCCGCCGACGAGCGAACCACCGACTCCCCCATGGCGCCGGGCGATCGCGACGAGCTGAGCCTACGTCTGCAACTTCCGCAGCTCTACTTGGGTATCAGTGTCCGCCCCGAGACACGCTACACGCGAGCCCGCATGCCGGACATCGCGACCGGCGACGAGGCGGCCGACGACGAACTTCTCATCTTCGGCCCCGAGCTTCACATCGCCGCCATCATGAACGTCTCCCGACGAGGGGCGCTGCGGCAGGCCGTTCGCCGCGGTCTCGCCATCGAGCACGGCGAGCTCGAGGCACGGTTGCGCATCGAGAAGGTGACTGCCGATGACGTCATCGACCTGGCCCGCGCCATGGGAAGGTTTGCGCGCAGGCTGCGGGTGGACACCGACATCGAGGGCCTGCTGGCCGCCAACGCGCTGAACGAGCCGAACCCCGAGGTCCGTCGCCGTTGTCAGGTGATTCTGCTCGACCGTCATCGCTATGCAGCAGACGCAGCGGCGCGGGAGACCGCACGCACGTTGCTGTCGCACCCGACCGACCACGAAGGTCGCGTCCGAGCGGCGGACTTCCTGCTGCAGTACGACGTGCTGTATCAGCAGGCGACAAGCCCGGAGCCCGACGCCCATGTGCGAGCGCTGGCGCTCCGGGCGTTGAGCGACGTTCCGGAGACGGCGCGCCAGCCACTTTCGGCACTGGCGCCAGCCCTCAACGACCCGCCCCAGGCGCCTGACAGTGGCTACTTCGCGCAGGTCGACCGGGCCATCCGCCACCACTGCCCCAACCTGTTGCCAACCGACTTCGAGGCGTTCGTTATCGCGACGATCCGAACCTTCCCCGATGAGGCTCGGGCCCTTTGTCGGCTCTTGGGTAGCAAGGGTTCTGTAGCCGCCGTACCCGCCCTCCGGGAGCTGCCCAAGCCGCTTCGTCGCGAAGCGCGTGCCGCCATCTCGGCTATTCAGAGCCGCATGAATCTTCAAGGTGGCGGCCTTGCCGTCGTGGACGACGGCGACGAGGGTGCGCTCAGCATCGACGCTTCGGGAGGGAGCCTGGCGGTCGCGCCAACCGCATGGGCGGTCGTGCCAGCGAAGGCCTTCGTGGAGGCCAAGTCGCGCCTGTCGGCGGAGCTGGGGCACACGGAGCGGGGCCGTCTAGCACGGGCGCTCCTGGGGCGGCTGTTGAACGAACTCAACCACACGCGGCTTGCCGGTATCCTGGTGGCAACGCAGAGCCGGGAGGTGGCAGACCTGGCGCAGGAGTACGGTGCCGAGGTCATCGCCGACCAACAGGCCCGCGGCGTCGCCGAGGTGGTGGCCCAGGCGCTCGAGGCCGTGCACCGCGCCGGTGCCAACGAAGCTCTGGTGCTGATGGCCGACCTGCCGCTGTTCGATCGCCATGATGCCGAGGCCATGCTCGACGTCGTGGCCGATGGCACCATCGCCGTCGCCCCGGACCGGGTCGATGCGGGGGCCAACGCGACGGCCCTTCGCCTGCCCGCACCATTCGCCCTTCCCTTTGGCCGTGACGATAGCTTCAGCGCTCACGTCGCCATGGCCAATTCCCACCAGCTGTCGCTCCACGAGCATCGGACGCTGGGCGCCTCGCTGGACCTCGACAAGCCTGAAGACCTGGTGCTCTGGCGCGAGGCGGCTCGACGCTGAGCTAGAGGAAGATGGCCTTGGTGTGATGGTAGTGTGGCCACAAACCCATCAAACGTGACTCGACCGAGACGTCTGGAGGTGCCCATGCTGCGGGCAGCGTCGCTCTTCCTGTTGCTTTCCTTGAGCGCAGCTACAGGCTGCAAGAGCGGGTCGACGACTCCCCCTTCGGCCGACGCATCTCATGGCGACGCGGCCACCGGCGATGTCTCGGGAGTCACGACCGTGCTCAATATGCTGGTGGCGCGAAACCCGGAGTTGGCCGACCTGATGGACGACCTGTACTGGGACCCCGCGTCGCAGACCGAAGCCTACCCGGCCACCCCCACCGACAGGGCGTTTGAACGGCGCTTCGTGCCCGCTTGCGAGGACGGCACCACCCCCAGTGACCGGACCTGCACGTCGGGCGAGCCGATTCGCTGCACCGACGGCACCCGCCCGGTCTATTACTACCGTCCGGGCTCGAACGGTCGCTGGATCATCCACATCCAGAACGGCGGCGTGATGTGCATGGTGGACTACGGCGACAACTACATCTCGGCGCAGACCCTGAACTGCTGGACGGCCTACACGGAGTTGGACAAAGCCGAGGCCTTCTCGTCCATCAAGGCGCCCCCGACGCGCAACTACGAAGGTATCTACCTTCCCGAGGCGAGCAACCTGTTCAATGACTACAACCTCGTGGTCCTCGACAAGTGCGTCGGCGACCGCAACATGGGCGCGGCGACCATCGAAGACTACGAATACCGAACCGGTCAGCACCCCAACCAACTGGTCCACCGGGGCCCCGTGTATTTCCACGGACAGCGTATCGTCCGCGCGGTGGTCAAAGACCTCGCCGCTGACCCGGCGGCGCAGCCGATGGACCAGGTGATGTTCCAGGCCCACTCGAATGGAAGCATGGGGCTCTACCTGTTCATCGACTCGCTGGCCGACTACGTGCGGTCGCTGGCCCCCAACGCGGACGTGCGAGGGCTGGCAGGGGTGATGGTGCGGTCCTCGCTGGAGCTCGAGGCCACCGCCGATGCCAACGGCGACACCGACTACAGCACATTCTACGACAACCTCGGCGGCTTCTCGGACCTGGCCTTCACGATGAAGACCGACGCGGCAAGCCCGGCCAACGGCCTGTGGGCCTCGGCACGAACCTACGAACCGGACCGCCTGGAGGGGCGCCGCTACACCCATTGGGGCGCCCTCGACGTCGCCAGTGGCCCCGCCATGGACACCAGCTGCCTGGCCGCCCACGGCGTCGACCCCACCCCGTGCATGGACTACATGCACGTCCTGATGAACCACGTCTCGACGCCGCTGTTCCTGACCCCATCGCTGTACGACAACAACGTCTCGACGGCGGCGCTGCACACCTTCACGATCGACTTCGACACGCAGACGGACTGCGACCCGGGGGCGGCGTGCTGTCACGACGCCAATTTCGAAGCGACCGCCGACTGCAGCGCGTTTGACGACGAGCCCAACTTCTACGCTCAACCCGCCACGTACTCCCGAGACGGCTACGCGCAGCGGTGCCACGACACGCTGCGCGCCATGTGGGAGCTGTTCCGCACCGAGTCGGAGATGGGCAGCAACTGTGCGGGCTCGACGTGCGACTCGAGTCCCCTACCCTCGCCGATGCACGGAGCGTTTGCAGACGACATTGCCAGCCACGACGGTATGTTGGACCCGAGCATCATGACCGCGGTCATTGAGGGCAAGCAGCTTCAGGAGTACCTCAAGGCCTGGATCGAGGACGACACCGAGGTGTTCTGCGTCGACACCAGCGGAGGCAACATCCACACCCGAGGCGCCGGAGCGCCTTGGGGGATTTGCCCCTGAGGTGGCCGCTGGGCCAAATGCCCCACACGCCCCTGGGCCATCCCCCACAGAGTGCGAGGCTCGCTCGCATAAACAGAGGCTCTCCGCGCTGGCACGGGGTTTGCGTTAGCACCATGGCATGAAACGCATCCTGATACTGGGAGCGGGGACGGGCGGCACGATCATGGCCAACCGTCTCGCTCATCGCCTGGCCGATGACTGGACCATCACCATCGTCGACCGTGATGACGACCATGTGTACCAGCCGGGCCTGCTGCTGGTGCCCTTTGGGGATTACCATCCCGAGGACCTGGTTCGCCCGCGGAGTCGCCAATTGAGCGACCGGGTGGAGCTGGTTCTGGGTGAGATCGACCGCATCGACCCCGAGGCCAAGAAGGTGGCCCTCCAAGGGGGAACGACGCTGGACTTCGACCTGCTCGTCGTAGCTACGGGCTGCCGAATCACCCCTGAGGAGACCGAGGGGCTGACGGGCGATGGCTGGGGCGTGAGCGCCCACGAATTCTATACCCTGGCAGGTGCCACGAAACTGGCACCAGCGCTGGAGAAGTTCCAGGGCGGCACGGTGGCCATCAACGCCATCGACATGCCCATCAAGTGCCCGGTCGCGCCGCTGGAGTTCATCTTCCTGGCCGACGCCTTCTTCCGCAAAAAGGGCATCCGGAACAACGTCGACCTCGTCTACGTGACACCGCTGGACGCCGCCTTCACCAAGCCGGTGGCGGCCGCAGCACTGGGCTCCATGATGAAGGACCGCAACATCCGGGTGGTCACCGACTTCGGCACCGACACGGTGGCTGGACGGCCCGACGGTGGGCAGATGAACGCCTACGACGGCCGCCAGCTGGACTACAACCTGCTGGTCTCGGTCCCGCTGCACCACGGCAGCGAGAGCATCGAGCGGTCGGGCATGGGCGACCCCCTCGGGTATCTGCCGACCGACAAGCACACCCTGCAGTCCAAGCAATGGCCGTTCGTGTTCGCGCTGGGTGATGGCACCGACCTGCCCACCTCGAAGGCGGGCTCGGTGGCCCACTTCCAGGCCGAGGTCCTCATCGAGAACATCGTGCGCTACATCGCTGGCCGCGACCCGCTGCCGGACTTCGATGGACACGCCAACTGCTTCATCGAGACCGGCCACGACAAGGCCATGCTCATCGACTTCAACTACGAGACGCAGCCCCTACCGGGCCGCTTCCCGATGCCGGTCCTGGGCCCCTTCAGCCTGCTCGAGGAGACCAAGACCAACCACATGGGCAAGCTCGGCTTCCGCTGGGTGTACTGGAACATGTTGCTGCCCGGCAAAGACCTGCCCATCGACCACCGCATGCTGATGACCGGCAAGCGCGCGGCCTGAGGAGACGACGATGAACCAACGTCAAAACGACCCCCAGGCAGAGATCGCCGCGCTGCGCCGCGACGTCGCCTACCTGGTCGAGCGGCAGCGCCGCATGGACGATCTCTTCGACGAGATGATGCCCATCATGAAGATCTTCATGGAGGACGCGTCGGAGCGCTTGGAGGCGCTGGAGAAGCGGGGCTACGTCGACTTCGGCAAGGAGCTCATCCGGGTCGCCGACCGCGTCGTGGAGAGCTACAGCCCCGAAGACGTTCGTCAGCTCGGCGACAACGTCGTCAGCATCCTCGACACCGTCCGCCGGGTGACCCAGCCCGACGTCATGACCATCGTCCACGAGGCAACCAACGCCATCACCGACGACGAGAGCGAAGAGCAGGGCTTGTTCGGCATGCTCCGCGCCAGCCGCGACAAGGACGTCCGTAAGGGCCTTGGCGTCGTACTCGGTATGCTACGTCACGTCGGCCGCGCCGCCGATGAGATGGTCGCATCGGCGACCAATGAAGCCACCCGTGTCACCGCACTGCGGCGGCCGGGCCTGGCGCGCATGCTGGCGCCGCGTCGTCGAGCCCCACGGGCCGGTGTACCGCGGCTTCCGGCACCGCGACAGGCAGTTGCATCCGCGCCCGCTGCTCCGGCTTCCGAAGTGGTTGCGCCTCCACCCGTGCCACAGGAGGTTGGGGAGGTTGCTGGGCTGAAGCTCTGCCCGGTGGGCTTCCTCGCCGACAGCTCCACGTGGACCAAGGAATTCGCCGAAGCCATGGCGGTCCACAACGGCATCACCCTGACCGAGGCCCACTGGGACATCGTCAACCACGCCCGCGGCGTCTACGACGAGTCCGGCACCGCGGCCAACGTGCGGGCCCTGGCCAAGGGCGCCAGCATCTCGACCCGCGACATCTACAAACTGTTCCCGCGCGCCCCGGGCAAGACCGTCGCCAAGATCGCCGGTACCCCGAAGCCCGCTGGCTGCCTCTAGGAGAGATCATGAACGCTCGCACCGTTAATCGCAAAGTCGCACTCATCTGCTCCAAGGGTGGTCTGGACGAGGTCTTCCCGGCGCTCATCCTGGCCAACGCCGCGCGCATGAGCGACATCGACGCCTTCGTGTTCTTCACCTTCTATGGCCTCGACGCCATCACCGAGAAGAAGGTGGACCACCTGCACGTCAACATGGCCGGTAACCCCACCAGCCCCATCCCGACCATTCTGGCGGGGCTGCCCGGGTTCGAGAGCCTCGCGGCCAGCATGATGAAAAAGCAGATGTCCAAGCTCGACCTGCCGACCGTCCGCGAGTTCATGACCATCCTGCACGAGTCAGGCTGCCGCCTGTTCGCGTGTGAGCTGGCCATGACCATGATGGGGCTCGACAAAGAGGACCTGATCCCCGAGGTCGAAGACGTCATCACCGCCGGTGACTTCTACGAGCTCTCCGAGGGCGGCCAGATCATCTTCACCTGAGCGTCGCGACCCGCTCGCCAAACCGGTGGATGGCCTCGACCTTGGCCTCCACCGGGATGAAGAGCCCTTTGCCGGAGAGCATCCACGGCACCGTCACGATGGCGTCGAGGCCGTTTTCGCCCAGACGAACGAAGCCGGCGTCATCCCAGACGTCGACGACGGTGGCGTGGACCTCCCAGGGCGCGTTCGTGCGGTCGTACTTGGCGCGGTAGGCGTCGAGCTGCGCCATCGTCTCGTACAGCTGCTTTTCGGTGAGCATGGCGCTCATCCAGCCGTCGGCATACTTCGCGGCGCGGCGCAGCCCGGGCTTACTGTGTCCACCCACGTAGATGGGGACGTGCTGCTTGGGGGTCGGGTTGAGCCGAAGGCGACCGAAGTCGTAGTGCTCGCCGTGGAACTCGGCCATCTCGCCGGTCATCAGCACGCGCAGGATCTGGATGGCCTCGTTGGCCCGCGGTCCACGAGTGGCGTACTCCGTCCCGCACCACTGGAACTCTTCGGGAAGCCACCCAAGGCCGACGCCCAGCCCCACCCTGCCCTCATGGATCGCCGCCAGCGACGACACCGTCTTGGCCACCAGCACCGGATCGCGCACCGCCAGCTTGATGACGTTGGTAGTGAAGCGAATGCGCTCGGTCACCGCCGCCATCGTGGCAATGGCGATGAACGGGTCGACGAAGGGCGTATCTGCCGTCCACATACGTTTGCCGGTGGCGGTGTAGGGGTACTTCGCCGACACGGCCTCGCTCCAGAAGATGGAGTCGGGCACCGCAATACGCTCAAAGCCCGCTTCCTCCGCGGCTCGCGCCAGCGGCACGAGTTCGTGCGGGGGGCACATGGCCACAGAGACGTGAAACTCCGGAAGTGTACTCACCGGGGAGAGCTGGGGGCGGTGTTGGGGCGCTGCACGCTCTTGGCGTCGAAGGTATACCGGAAGCGCTCGTCGTCGACGAGGCCGTCGTAGCTACCGAACATCTCCGCCGCAGCAGCATCGTCGACGGCGTCCAGCCGAGCTTCAGCGGTCAACTCAGCAGGTACACGACCGTACGTCGTCGTGCGCTGCATCGGCTCGCGGCCCGCATCCCGAATCACCCGACGCAGGGTCGAGGGGCGCACCAGCTGGCCGTTCAACGCTCCCGCGGCGGTCGAGATGCTCTCGTTGATGAGGGTGCCACCAAGGTCATTGACCCCACAGTCCAGCAGCCGCTGCGCTAGACGCAGGCCCTCTTTGACCCAGCTGGCCTGGATGTTGGTGAACGTCGCCCCGAGCATCAGACGGGCAATGGCATAGAGCCGCACGATGTCGTTGCCCGTGGGTCCAGCAGCGACTTCGCTCTGGCCGTCGAGGTGCCGCTTCACGAACAGCGGGGACTCGGCGTGCACAAAGGACAGCGGCACGAACTCGGTGAAGCCGCCGGTGTCCTTCTGGATGCTACGAAGCAGCTCCAGATGACGCGCGCGATCCAGCGCGGTCTCGACATGGCCGAACATCATGGTCGACGTCGTCGGGATACCCAGCGCGTGGGCGCTGGTGATGACCTCGATCCATTGCTCGGTCGTAATGCGCCCCGGCGAGATGCGGTTTCGGATGCGGTCGTCGAGGATCTCCGCCGAGGTCCCTGGCAGGGAGCCCAACCCGGCCGCCTTCATCTCCGCCAGAAACTCGGCCACCGGCTTCTTGGCACGCTGTGCGCCGTACTTCACCTCTTCCGGTGACAGCGCGTGCAGGTGCAGCTCGGGCGCCGCCTGTTTCACCGCAGCGAGCACCTCGCCGTAGAGCTCCCCGCGGGCGGTGGGGAGCAGGCCGGCCTGCAGACACACTTCGGTCGCGCCAAGGTCACGGGCCTGCACCGCGCGGCGCGTGATCTCCTCGACCGGCAGCAGATAGCCCTGCTCGCTGCGTAGCTCGCGCGAGAACGCGCAGAAGTGGCAGGTCTTCACACAGACGTTGGTGAAGTTGATGTTGCGGTTGACCACGTAGGTCACCGCATCGCCCACCTGCTGGCGTCGAAGCTCGTCGGCGGTGGCCAGCAGCGCGGTCAGGTCCCGTCCAGACGCCGCAGACAGCGTCACCGCCTCGTCGACGGTCACCTCGCGCCCTTCCAGAGCGCGCGTCAACGCTGAGGCGACGGGCGGGCTGGCGGCGGCAACCAGGGTGTTCAGCACGGGACCTGCTCCAGGGCACGTTGGATGTGCGGTCGCATCGAAGGCGCGACCCACTCCGGCCCTACCACGTACGACGCATGGATCGGAAGCCTGGGCGACAGCCCGAAGTCCCGCGCTGCCAGGCGTTCCGAGAGCGCATCGAGATGCGGCCAGGGGTGCCCCGGGTTGATGAAGTCTGGGGTCACCGGAGAGATCCCGCCGAGGTCGTTGATCCCCGCGTCCACCAGCAGCTCTAGCGCCGCGGGATTCAAGTTGGGAGGCGCCTGGACCGTCACCTCATCGGGCAACACCAGCCGGGCCCAGGCCACGGCCCTTGCGATCTCGAGGTCCTGTGGCTCCGGGGCGCCGGCCATCGGGATGGTCGGCTTGGTTCGGAAGTTCTGAACGATGACTTCCTGAATGTGGCCGTACTGCGAATGGACCTCGGCGATGGCGACCAGCGTCTCAAGCTGCTCTTCGGGCGTCTCACCGATGCCGATGAGCAGACCCGACGTGAACGGGATCTTCAGTTCGCCCGCCTCTCGGTGCATCGCCAGGCGCCGCTCGGGACGCTTGTCCGGAGCCCGGTGGTGGGGCATCCCCTTTTCGCACAGGCGAGGGCTCACGTTCTCCAGCATCAGGCCCAGGCTGGCATTGACGGGTCTCAGGCGCGCCATCTCGTCGTGGCTCAGGACCCCAGCGTTGGTGTGCGGAAGCATGCCGAGTTCGAGCGCGGCCAGACTGATCCACTCGAGGTAGGCCACCGTCGAGTCGAATCCCCAGTCGGCCAGTTGCCGCCGGTAGCTGTCGAACACGGCCTCGGGTTGGTCGCCCAGACACAGCAGAGCCTCGATGCAGCCAGCGTCGCGGCTGGTCCGTAGCACCTGCATGACTTCGTCCGGGCTCATGGTGTGAGCCCCGTCCCAGGTCGGGTTCTTGCGAAACGTGCAGTAGTCGCAGCGGTTACGGCACAGGTTGGTGACGGGCAGGAACGCCTTGGGCGAGTAGGTAATGGTCCTGCCCCAGGCCTTGTCGCGACGGGCCGATGCTTCGGCCATCAACTCCGCGACGGGCCGCTTCAGTAGCGAAGCCACGTCCACCGGCGTCCTCTCAGCGCTTGAACTTGAAGAACTTGGTCGCGGTCTTGTTGGGCTTGACCTTGATGACCGCGCTCTTGCTCTGCCCGCCCTGCTTGCAGACCACCCGGTACTTGCCCGCCTTGACCTTGGAGATCTTGACCGGCGTGGTGGCGTTGCGCTTGCTCGCGACGGAGCACTTGGCCCAGGGCTTGGCGTTGATGACGATTTTGCCGTACCCCGTGGCAATCTTGCGGAGGCTGAATGGCAGCTGCACCCCATGCTGGGCGACGACGTCCTGCACCTGGGTGGCGTAACCCTGCTTGTAGCATTTGACCTTCACCACCGAGCCCAGGGGCACATCCTTGATGACCCAGGCCATGCCCTGATTCTCCGGGCTACCGATGTTGCTACTGACCTGACCCGCTGGGTTGCACTGCACCAGGATCTGGGTCGTCTTCTTGGCGGCCGGAGGTGCCACAGCTGTTGCGCCCCCGGCAACGTCGCCGCCAGCGGGCTTGGCGTCCACGCCAGCGGGCTTGGCGTCCACGCCAGCAGGCTTGGCGTCGCCCGTAGCAGCAGGCTGCGTGCCAGCCGTCGTGGGCTTTGCGTCGCCCCCCGCAGGTTTGGCATCGCCACCAGCAGGCTCTGTTCCTGCGGGCGGCGTCCCAGCGGGCTTGGTGGCTCCGTCCGGTTTGGCCTCTGCGACCTTGGTGTCGCCCGGCTTGGCGTCCTCGCCCGCGGGCTTCTTGTCCTCGCCGGCAGGTTTGGTGTCATCGCCCGAAGGCTTCTTGTCCGGCTCGTCATCGACGATCTCGAGTTCGTCCTCGTCGTCATCGTCGTCCGCCGGCTTGTCGTCCTTGGCCGGCGTCTCGTCCTTGTCGGGCTTGTCGCTCTTGTCAGCGACCGGCTTGTCCTCGGTCGGTGTGGCCGCAGCCGGCGCCGCACCGGGGCCGACGATGAAGTACCAGGCGGCGACACCGCCAATGGCAAGCACCACCAATGCCGCCAGCATCCACATCCAGGCCTTGGACGCCGGGGGCGGAACCTCGTAGTCGTAGGTGCCGTATTGCTGAGAAGCAACCGGGGCCGGCGCGGGCGCCACATCGGACATCGCCGACATCATCCGCGTGGCCTGATCGTTCATCGGCGCGTCGGACATCGCGCCGAGGACCCGGGTGGCCTCGTCGTTGTCCACCCCGGTCGCGGCCTGCTCGGCCAGTGCTCGTAGCTCGGCCACCTTGTCCGCGCCCATGTCACCATCCATCATGGTGGTCATGGCCTGGACGTCGGGGCTGTCGGCCGACAGCATCCGGGTCGCTTCGTCGGGCGACGGAGGCGGGTTTCCAGCGGCGCCCGGGTCGTCTGCCCCCGTGGCCACCATGAACATGGTGCGTTCCTGCGCCTGTTTGGCGCGGTTGGACGCGATGTCCGTGGCGTACATCCCCTCCATGTAAGGGGCCAGCGCCGCCTTATCCAGGTCGGCGTTGGTATAGAACCACTTGGTCAGGGCCCGCTCGAAGGCCTGAGCGTCCTTGTAGCGGTTGTCGCGGTCCTTCTCGAGCACTTTGAGCAGGATCTGGTCGAGCTCGGGCGGGACATCCGGGTTCAGGCTGGAGGGGGGCGGCGCCTCCTGCTTGAGGACGTTCGTCAGTGTCATGAAGTCCGACTCGGCCAGGAACAGGCGCTTGCCGGTGAGCATCTCCCAGGCGACCACGCCGAGAGCGAAGGCGTCGCTGCGACCATCGAGCTGCTTGCCCTTGGCCTGCTCGGGGCTCATGTACGCGCACTTGCCCTTCACCGTGCCGGCGACGGTGTGGGTGCTCCGGCTCGCCGCCTTGGCGATACCGAAGTCCATGAGCTTGACCTCGCCGGCAAACGAGATCATCGCGTTCTGAGGCGACACGTCGCGATGGACGATGTTCAGCGGGGTTCCCGCGAAGGATTTTGTGTGCGCGTAGTGGAGCGCCTTGGCGAGCTCGATGATGATGAACACCACCTGAGCCGGGTTCAGGACCTTGCCCTTCTTGAGGCCGTCGCCGATGACGTCCTTCAGGTCCTTGCCATTGACGTACTCCATGGCGATGTAGAACGCGCCGTCGACCTGGTCGAAGTCGTAGATCTGAACGATGTTGGCGTGGGCCAGCTTCGAGGCGATGGACGCCTCGTCGATGAACATCGTCACGAACTCTTCATCTTCACTGTAGTGCGGAAGAATGCGCTTGATGACGAGGTCCTTCTCGAACCCCTCTGCACCAACGTTCTTCGCCAGGAAGATCTCCGCCATGCCGCCCTTGGCGATCTTGCGAAGAAGTACATACTTCCCGAACTGTTCAGGAAACTGAGCCAAACGACCTCAAAAATGGCGTGGAGGCACGCGTATGCCCCCGAGACAAACAGTACTATAGCAGGGCAACAGCCTGACTTGAATCTTCGGTAAAGACGTCCTTGGAACTCCGCGTAACACTTCCACAGTTTGCCGCCATAGGAATCGCCATCGCACTTGCGATGACGTCGACGGGCTGTTGGGAAGACCGTGGCACTGCGCAGAATGGCATGACGGGACGGTCAGTCAACCGGCTGGAGCGTCCTGCCGTAACGAAGGAGGCGCAGGTCCGACGTACCGCCGTGCGGGGAACGCAGGCGCTACGGTCGCGTAACGTTGATCTGCTAATCGAGCTGGCGCCACCTCCCGAGCGTCCCCAATTGAGAGCGCGGCTGGGCAGCGAGGCAACCCGAAGTGCCGTTTTCGATCCTGGGGGCTGGCGCGGTGGATTCGTCGGCGAGTGGGATGGCCGAGCCTACGAGGTGACTTACCCCCGCCCCGACGAAGCCATCGTTACCCTCGGCGAGCACCAGGGAGTGACCATCGGCGCACGCGTGATCAAGCGGGACGATGCCTGGTACTTCCAGGGCCTGACCCAGGTGCGCTGAGCCCCCCATCCAGCGCCAGCTACCCCCGCATGTTCAATCCGCATCCGACTCCGTCGGACGGCCCGTAGCGACGCATGCTTGGGACGCGGGGACGAGCCAGGGCTGCGGCCGGGCCACCACCGCGTGTTCAATCCGCATCCGACTCCGTCGGACGAACAGCGACGCGTGCATGGGACGCGGGGACGAGCCAGGGCTGCGGCCGGGCCACCACCGCGTGTTCAATCCGCATCCGACTCCGTCGGACGACAGCGACACGTGCTTGGGACGCGGGGACGAGCCAGGGCTGCGGCCGGGCCACCACCGCGTGTTCAATCCGCATCCGACTCCGTCGGACGGCCCGGAGCGCCGAAGCGACGAGCGAGCTTGCGAGCGTTGGAGCGAAGAAGCGGAGTGGCCGCCCCGAAGGGGGGCGGAAGCCCCCCAGCGGGGGGTTTGGGGGGCGAATGAGATCGTCCGACGATGCGACGGACCTCCACCGCCCTACCCTAGAAGCCTTGCAACGGACCTCCACCGCCCTACCCTCGAAGCCCTGCGACGGACCTCCACCGCCCTACCCACGAAGCCCAGCAACAGCCCACCGCAGCAGCCCCATGACATCCAGCGCGGACACGGATGCAGAGCGGGCACAAGCACAGACCGGGCACGGGCACGGGATTGTCGCATAAAAAAAGGGCCCCATCCCGAAGGATGGAGCCCTTTTCGCGACGTTTGGCGGGGCAGACGGGACTCGAACCCGCGGCCTCCGGCGTGACAGGCCGGCGTTATAACCGACTTAACTACTGCCCCACGCCTGGGACGTCGCTACGACTGAACTGTAAAAGAATCAATCTTGGTGGGCGAAACAGGGTTCGAACCTGTGACCCCCTGCTTGTAAGGCAGGTGCTCTCCCGGCTGAGCTATTCGCCCGTGCCACCGGAGGGCGAGCGGGAAAGTGACACCGGCGGGTCACCCTGTCAAGCCACAATCGACGCAATAAATGCGTTCTCTAATTTGTCCTGCAATCGCCAGCATTTGCCTGAGCGCTCTCAGCCCTTGTCGGCCACGCGCAGCCCGATGTGGAGCTCGGTCAGCTGCTCGGGGTCCACCGGACCAGGAGCATCCGTCATGATGTCGGTCGCCTTCTGGGTCTTGGGGAAGGCGATGACGTCGCGAATCGAGCCCGCATCGGTCAGCTGCATGATGAGTCGGTCCAGACCGAACGCGATCCCACCATGGGGCGGCGTTCCATAGGAGAGCGCCTCCAGCAAGAACCCGAAGCGCGCCTGACGCTCCTCCTCGTCCATACCGAGCAGCTCGAAGATCTTGTTCTGGATCCCCGAGTCGTGAATACGGATGGACCCGCCGGCGATCTCCTGGCCGTTGAGCACCAGGTCGTAGCCCAGGGAGCGTACCCGCGTCGGGTCCTCCTCAAGGAGATGGAGGTCATCGGGATGCGGCGACGTGAACGGATGGTGCTTGCTGAAGTACCGTCCGTCCTCGGACTCCTCCTCGAATAGCGGGAAATCCGTGATCCAGACGAGCTCGAGCTTGTCCTTGTCGATGAGCCCCAGCTTTTCGCCCACCGCCAGACGCAGGTTGGCAAGCGCCGTGTTGGCCACGGTGAAGCTCCCCGCCACAAAGCAGAGCAGGTCGCCCACCTCGAGGTCGCAGGCTTCGGTCAACTGCGCCTTCACGTCGTCGCTGAAGAACTTCGCCACCGGCCCCTGCCAGCGGTCCGGCTGGATCTTGATCCAGGCCATGCCCTTGGCGCCGTATAGCGACGTGATGTCGCCCAGCTTGTCGATCTCGGCCCGCGAGAAGGATGCCCCGCCCTTGGCGTTGAGCGCCTTGACCATACCGCCGCCCTCGACGACCGAGCGGAAGACCTTGAAGTCGCTGTTGACCACAATGCTGCCGACGTCCTTGAGCTCGAGCCCGAAGCGCAGGTCCGGCCGATCGATGCCGAACCGCTCCATGGCCTCGGCGTAGGTCATCTGGGGGACTTCTGCGGGCAGATCCACCCCGCCGACCTCCTTCCACACCGTGCGCGCCAGGCCACTCATGACCTCGAAGACCTCGTCGGTCGAGACGAAGCTCATCTCGCAGTCGATCTGCGAAAACTCCGGCTGTCGGTCGAAACGCAGGTCCTCGTCGCGGAAGCAGCGGCAGATCTGGAAGTACCGGTCGTAGCCGCTGATCATGAAGATCTGCTTGAAGATCTGCGGCGACTGGGGGAGCGCGTAGAAGCTCCCCGGGTGCACGCGGCTCGGAACCAGGTAGTCGCGCGCCCCCTCCGGGGTACTCTTGGTCAGGATCGGCGTCTCGAGCTCGAGGAAGCCGTTATCCGCCAGGTAGTTGCGGGCGACGCGCATGACCTCGTGACGCAGGATAAGGTTGTCCTGCAGCGGCTTACGACGCAGGTCGAGGTAGCGGTACTTGAGCCGCAGGTTCTCGTTGGTGTCGATCTCGTCGGCGATCTGGAACGGCGGGGTCTTGGACCGAGAGAAGATCTCCAGCTGATGCGCCTCCACCTCGATGGCACCAGTGGCCATCTTGGGGTTCTCGTTGCTGCCGCGATCGGCGACCTTTCCACGAACGCCGATGACCCACTCGCTCCGCAGCCGATCAGCCAGATCGTGGACGCCCTTGTCGACGGCGGGATCGAACTTGAGCTGCGTCAGGCCGTAGCGGTCGCGCAGGTCGACGAAGATGCAGCCGCCGTGGTCCCGGTAATTGTGGACCCAGCCCATGACGGTGACGTCCTGACCGACGTGCTCGCGGCGCAGCTCGCCGCAGTTGTGGGTACGGGGGTGGTCGTTGAGGAAGCGGCTCACACGCCTCTCCTTTGGAAGAGGTATCTATTAGATGCGTTTCAAAAGCGGGCGGAACCTAGCGCCAACCTGCCCACGAGTCCACGAAGAACGGGCGGAACTCCCCCGACCCGGGTTCGAAGCGCCAGACAGGCTCGCCGGACCATGGACGAATGGGTGCAAGCCACGTAATTGAAAGGTCAGGAACGCGGTCTTTCGGGCTGCGTCCGGTCCGCCTCAACCTCGGCCTGGCGTCGTCTGCCATTCACAAGGGCGAACTCCCCTTGGAGCTCCAGCTCGAGAAGTACGAAATCCTCGACGAGATAGGCCAGGGCGGCATGTCCATCGTCTATCGGGGCCGGGATCCGTCTTTGCACCGCTCCGTGGCGATCAAGGTGATGCACAGGCACCTCGCCAAGGACCCGGAGGCGCGAGAGCGCTTCGCGCGTGAGGCCCGAGCCGTGGCACGGCTCACGCACCACAACATTCCCGAGATCTACGACTACTCGTCGGGAGACAGCGAGTCCCACTACCTGGTCACCGAGCTCGTCGAGGGAGCCTCCCTCGCCGAGCTCATCAAGACCCACGACACCCTCCCCGAGGTCGCTGCCCTCATCGGCCTGGGCATCTGCGCCGCCCTTCAGCACGCCCACGACCACGACATCGTGCACCGCGACGTCAAGCCCGAGAACATTCTCGTGGGGCGCGACGGTGTGGTGAAGCTCACCGACTTCGGCATCGCCCAGTTCATCGGGCTGGAGTCGATGACCATCACCGGAACGCTCGTCGGGTCTCCGGCCCACATGTCGCCCGAGCAAATCGCCGACGCCAGCCACCTCGACCCGCGCGCAGACGTCTGGGCCCTGGGGACCGTGCTCTACACCACGGCCACGGGGCAACTGCCCTTCCAGGCCGGCACGCCCCACGCCATCCTCAAGAAGATCACCGACGGTGCCTACGCCGACCCGCGACGTCTGAATCCTCACATCGACAGCGAGATCCGGCGCATCATCAAAAAGTGCATGACCGTGGAGCGCAGCCAGCGCTACCCGTCGATGAACGCGCTGTTCGTGGAGCTCAAGGCGTGGCTCGACGAGCGCGGTCTGACCGACGCGGAAGCCGAGATCTCGGCGTGGGTGACGGACCCCGAGGCTTACGTCAAAGACCTGTCCTCGCGTCTGGTGACCGCGCTGATGGCGCGAAGCGTCGAAGACCTTGCCAACAAGCAGCGCCACCGAGCCCTCGAGGCGCTCAACCGCGTCCTGACACTGGATCCGGACAACGACGAGGCCTTCGAGCGGGTGCGGACGCTGACCAGCGGCATGCGGCTTCGAAAGTTGGGCATCCGCGTCGGCGCCGCCGCGCTGGCCGCAGCCGTCGCTGTGGGCTCGTATTTCCTCTTCAAGGGGACGCCACCGCCTACGACACCCACGATCGAAGCACGCTCCAAGACCGAATTCGAGCGTCCCAAGGCGCTCGCGGTACCACCTGCGCTCCGTAAACCCGGGGTCGTGGCGAGGCGCGCCCTTTTCGACTACGTGATTCCACGAGCCACGGAGCTGGCTTTGGAAGGTAAGGCGCGGTCCGCGGACGCAGGACGCAAGACCGGAGCCATGCTCCGGGAGCTGGTCGAGGGACGGGGCGCGGAGCTGGCCGCCGCCAAGAAGGTCGCTCGTATCAAGAAGAACCCGAGCAACGGGAGCACGACGCCGACCGCGCCCAGGCGCGGAACCGTCAAGTTTGCGGTGCTTCCGTCGACCGCCAGCGCCACGCTCGGCGGCAAGTCTTTGCGCTCCGGGACTCAGCTATCTCTACCCGTGGGCAAACACACCGCCACCATCACCGTACCCGTGTGTTTCGAGAAGCTGACGTGCCCACCGCAGAAGAAGACCTTCACGGTCAAGGGCGGCGCCGACCCGCAGAGCGTGAGGTTGTCCTACCGCTGGCCTCCGATGATGGTGCGCGCCAATTGCGAAGACGGCGTCGTCTACCTGTCCATCAAGGGCAAAAAGCAACGCGTCGGGCCCTGCGGACGCAACCACCGGGTAGCGACCAAGCTCGCCGCGCAGGTCGGAGAGTTTTCCGTGGTCTTCCCTTCGGGTAAGGTGAGGCGCGTCAAGCGCATGGTCAAACCTGGAGGCCGCCTCGTTTGGGACGCCAAGGAATAGCAGCGACTCGTCTTTTCGTCGCCGTCCTTGCGCTTTCTGCAGCCCTGCCCTCGGGTCCGGCGCGCGCCGCCGCGCCGCCGAACCCCACCAAGACCCGGATGGAGACCGCACAGCAGCTCTTTGACGTGCAGCAGTACGACAAGGTCATCCGGCTGCTCAATCCCATCCTGCCCCAGGTGAAGGCCGGCAAACTCATCAGCGAGGCGTTCCAGCGCTACAAGTTTTACGAACTGCTGGGCGTGTCGATGTGGTGGCAGGACCAGAAGGATGCGGCCCGCCGGGTCTTTACCGAGCTGCTCAAGGCCAACCCGACCTTCCGCCTTCCGGCCATCAAACACCCCGAGGAACTGGTCCGCTTCTTCGAGAACCACAAGGCCGACCTCATTAGCTACGGCGTCATCGGCAAGGGTGGCTCCACGACCACCGGCCCCCGCCAGATCAAGGTTCGTGAGACCCGCATCAACACGACCCCGACGATTGCCTACCTGATGCCTTTCGGGATCGGGCAATTCGCCAACGGCGAGGAGACCAAGGGCGCCATCGTGCTGACCCTGCAGCTCATAGGTATCGCCGCGACCGTGGGCTCCTACTTCGGCAACCTGACACTGCGGGGCCAGGACCCCAAACAACCCGGGTCGGTGCAGCCTGGCTCGGAGGAGACCCTCAACGACGCCCTCGTCGGCGTCAGCATCGGTGGCTGGGCGCTCTTTGGCGGCGCCTTCCTGTATAGCTTGATCGACGGTTTCGTCAGCCGGCCGCCCTCGGAGATCACCACCGAGCGCACCGAGGTCGAGGACCCCGACGACGACAAGAAGCCAAGCGTTCCTGCCCCGGCGCCGAGCGCGACGCTCAGAGTCGGACCGGCGCCGCTGGGTCTGGGGCTGGGACTGAGCGGGCAGTTCTAGAAGTACCCCTGAGTCTGGGCTGGGACTCAGGGGGCAGTGCCGGAGCGCGCCGTTCGGGCACGGGCACGGGCACGGCTTACGCCCCCTCGGACGTAGACGGACCGGAATAGCCGCCGTATGCTCTCGCCCTGTACAGCAACCCTGGACTCAAGGGCGCGAACAATCCATGGCGAGCGTGGTCGTCTACCCCGCGGATCTCTCCCCTCCCCGAATCGTCCCCCTGGACCGGCGCATCATCCGGTTCGGTAGCGCGCCGGACAACGACGTCGTGCTGGAGGGCGGCGGCACGGCCGAACATCACGCCCACGTGGTGTACGAGAAGTCCGGCTTCACCATCGCGGCCACCGACGGCAGCGCCTCGGTGCAGATTAACGCCAAGAAAAAGAAGAGCGCCAAGCTCGGCCACGATGACCTCATCCAGCTGGGCGACCATCTGCTGCGGTTCGTGCTCTACGACCAGGGCCTCGAGGCGCCGGAGACCAAGAAGGCCGGCGGCGACGCGGCCAGCGCCGAGAGTATGCGCTCGCTGCAGCGATTCTCCGAGCGGCTGACCGAGAGCTACAAGCTCGACGCGATGGTCGACGCGCTGCTGGACGAGCTCATTACGCTCACCGGTGCCGACAAGGCCTTTCTCATTCTTCTGGCCGACGGCGAGCCCACCGTCCAGGCCGCGCGGAACTTCGACGCCACCCAGCTCACCAGCTCGGATGCCATCTCCGACACGATCGTCAGCTCGGTGCTCGACGGCGGCGAGCCGCTGATCGTCGCCGACGCGCTGAGCCACGACGCGTTCAAGTCGTCGATGAGCGTCGTCAACCTCAAGCTCTGCTCGGTCATGTGCGTGCCCCTGAAGGCCCGCGGGAACATGCTCGGCCTTTTCTACCTGGGCAACGACAACGTGGTGAACCACTTCGACGAGGATCTCCTCGAGGTGGTCGGCGTCTTTGGCGCCCAGGCCGCGCTGGTCATCGAGTCCGCGCTGGCCCGCCAGGAGCTCGAGCTGTCGGTATCGGAACTGAGCGAGCAGGTGGAGGAGCGGCGCTTCGGCGAGATCATCGGCGCCTCCGACCGCATGCGCGACATCTTCAAGAAGATCAGCCGCGTCGCGACCACCGACATCTCGGTCCTCATCGAGGGTGAAACCGGGACCGGCAAGGAGCTGGTCGCCCGGGCGATTCACCAGCGTTCCAACCGGGTGAAAGGCCCGTTCGTCGTCATCAACTGCGGCGCCATCCCGGAGAACCTTCTGGAGAGCGAGCTCTTTGGGCACGTGCGCGGCGCCTTTACGGGCGCGGTCGCCACCGTGCAGGGCAAGTTCCAGCAAGCCAACAAGGGAACACTGTTCCTGGACGAAATCGGCGAGATGCCGGTGACGCTGCAGGTGAAGATCCTGCGCGCCATCCAGGAGAAGACGGTCACCAAGGTGGGCGACACCCGCAGCGAGCCCGTCGACATCCGCATCGTGGCCGCCACCAACAAGCACCTCGCCGACGAGGTGAAGACCGGCGGGTTCCGCGAGGACCTCTACTACCGGCTCAATGTCATCACGTTGTTCCTGCCGCCGCTGCGCGACCGCGGTGATGACATCGTGCTCATCGCCCGCTACTTCCTGACCCGTTACGGCCAGGAGTTGCAGGGACGCGAGTGCACGCTGTCACGCGAAGCCGTTCAGGCCTTGAAACGATGGCGATGGCCCGGAAACATTCGGGAACTGGAGAACCGAATCAAGAAGGCAGTGGTCTTCTCTGACAGTGGTGTCATAACCCCTGACGACCTGGATCTGGGTGAGGAAAACCTGGAGCCCATCCTGCCCCTGGCCGACGCACGTGAGGCGTGGCAGCGCGAATACATCAACAAAGTCCTGGCGTTGCACGATGGCAACCGGACCCAGACAGCACGCAGTCTGGACGTAGACCCGCGCACCATCTTCCGCCACCTGGAACGGGAACGCGTCCAGTCGTGACACGGGTGTCGCGATCCGACCCTGGGGTCGGCCCGCAACCCCGCACCGAGCATGGGTTCGGCCGCCTGGCATGGCTGTTGCTATTGCTGGCAGTCGTCATGTGTGCCGCTGCCTGTCCGATACCCGACGACTTCGTCGCGGTGAACAACCCGCCCTACATCGATCAGGGCGCCATCGAGCCGTCCAACAAGACGGTCCACCTCGCCGACTGCACCCTCGATCCACCGCCGACGCTGTCGTTCTCCGTGGAGGCGGCGGTGCTGGACCCGGACGTCAACGACGACGCCGGCACGATGTTTTACGCCTGGTACGTCAGCACGAGCGACACCGATGAGAACGGCGAGCCCATCGAACGGCTCGTGCTGCGCGAGTCACCAAGCTTCGAGTTCACCTGCGACAATCTCAACTTCAGTTCGGAGACGCCGACGATTCTGACCGTCTACGTCCTCGACCGGGACCCGGTGAGCACAGTCGACGAGGCGGTGAAGATTCCTGGACCAGACGGGTTCGCCGTCACGGTGTCCTGGGTCGTGGAGGTGGTGCGATGAGCCGCCTTCTTAGAAGCGCCCTCGCATTGGTGTTCAGCATGGCCGTGGGGGTCGGCTGTGGCCAGGAGCCCGAGACGAAGGCGCAGTGTACCGAGTCCTCGGAATGCTCGAACGGCCGCAGCTGCACCTTCACTTACTGCGTGGACCCGTCCGACGCCCTCGTTCCTCTCGACGTCGAGCTGATTCCGCCCTCGGGCGAGAGCCTCGTGCGCCAACACCTGGCCGGGCTCCAGCTGACCTCTGGGGCCACGTTCGATATCACCATGGTCCCCTCGGCCATCATCACCGGTGACGTCCTCCGCGCCTCGAATCTTCAGCGCGTCAACGGGACGCTCACGGCCCAGACCCCCGGTGAAATCGAAGGCGTCAGCCACCAGTTCATCGGCAAGAGCAGCGGCGATGGCTTCCAGATCGCGGTGCTCCCGGACCGGGAATATCGGGTGACCTTCCGCCCCGACAACAACAGCATCCCGCCTCACTCCTTCGTGTGGAGCAGCGACATCACGGCCGCAGGTTCCACCAATGCCCCCCAGGACGTGGTTCTGCCCGACGCCGACTACGTGCGACTGGCTGGACAGCTGGTGTGGGGCGATGGCCAAGGGCCCGAGAACGCCACGGTCACCGCCTACGCGATGGACGGCGTGCGGCTGACCCGGACGCAGACAGAGTCATGGCGCGGTGACTTCTGGATGGACCTGCCCCCAGGGACCCAGCAGGTGACCTTGCGGGTGAAGGCGAGCTCCGACGGCCCTCAGTTTCCCGCTTTCACGGTGACCGAGGCCGTCGAACAGACCGTGAAGATCCCGATTCTGAAGACCCCGCGAGACCGCGAAACACTCGATGTCGCGGTTCTCGGCCCGATCGTGGATGCCGAGGGCGAGGAGCTCGGTCCCGTGGCCCAGGCGAGTCTATCCTTTACCCTCGACGATACGGACGGGCTCGAGGTGGTAACGGCCGAGACGGATGGCTCTGGCATCGCCTCCGTCCAGCTCATACCCGGTTCCTACACGGTCAAGGTCGCCCCCGCGGCAGGGTCCCCCTACCCCACCCACCTCTGGCAGGAGGTCGTGGTCATCGAAAGCGACAACGGGGAGCCCCAGACCGCCTCGGTGACGCTCGGCCTGCGTCCGGTGGTGCGTGGCGCCGTGCTTGACGACCGGGGCAACCTCGTCGAGGGCAAAGTCACTGCGCGTCGCCGCTCCGACGACGGTCTCCTGGTTGGCCCCTCGTCCTTCGAAGCAGAGACCGACGATGGCGTGTACGAGCTCGCCGTCGACCCAGGCTCGTACGACCTCCACTTCACGCCAGACCCCGAGACCCAGGCCCCACCGTCGTGGAAACTGGGCGTTCAGGTCGCCGCGGACGTCGATCAGTTGGACTTCCGCCTACCCGCACCAGGCGTCGTCGCGCTGCGGGTGTTGGACGTCGAAGGCAACCCCGTTCCTGACGTTCAAGTTCGCGCCTTCATGCCGATGACCCCCGGCGACGGTCAAGGCCTGCGTGAGTTCAGCGACGGCCTGACGAACCCCAAGGGCTGGGTCTCACTACCAGTTCCTCAGCCTTGATGCCGAGCGGACAGGGACAGCATTGACCGACCACGGGTTGGCGCCGACCCTTGCTGCCCATGCTGCTGCCGCTCCGCATCGTCATCCCTACCGCGCTGGTCACCCTGCTGGGCTACTGGTGGCTCGGCGGGCACGCGGTCGCCTGGGGCCTGGGCGGCCTCGCCGCGGCGGCACTGATTGGGTACGTCGATCACTGGAACCAGACCTACGGGCCGGCGGCCATCGTCAAAGGCCTCGTCGCTACCTGGTCGGAACTGCCTGGAGCCGAGGTCCGCGGACATCGGACCGTCAGCGTCCATGACGGCATGCAGCCCATCGCGATTCAGTTGGCACGCCGAGGCGGGCTGATGCGGGCGGTCATCCAGACCCCTGTGGGGACCTCTCCGGTCGCGTGGCGGGTCTGGTCTCGGGAACACCCAGCCCCTCCCCTGGCGGCGGACCTCAAGGTCTATGGCGGCCCTCCGGTGACCCGAGCCGCCGCACTCGAAGCAGCTTTTGGTGGTGTCGTCTATGTCGAGGCCACCGACGTCCAGGATGCGGCGCAGCAACTGGACACAACACTGCGACAGGCGATCCTCCAGCTGAAGCTGGACGCCCACCAACAATGGCGCGGCGTCACGTACGACGGCCGCGTGCTCGGTGTCCATCTTGCGGGACCTACCGCCGCCGATCCTGAGCAGGCTACTGCGCTGGCCAGGTCGGTGTGGAAGGTGCTCACCTGACGTGCTAAGGGCGTCATTCACGTCGCCCATCTCTCACCAACGACGAACACTTACGGACTTCATCGATGTCGGACATCCACAACGTCATCATCGTCGGCTCCGGCCCTGCCGGTCTCACTGCTGCCATCTACAACGCCCGCGCCAATCTCAAGCCGCTGGTCTTCGAGGGCATCCAGCCCGGTGGCCAGCTGACCATCACGACCGAGGTGGAAAACTTCCCGGGCTTCGTCGAGGGCATCATGGGCCCCGAGCTCATGGACGTGATGCGCAAGCAGGCGGAGCGGTTTGGCAGCACCCATCGCTACGAATTCGTCGACAAGATCGACATGAGCGAGCGTCCGTTCAAGCTCCACGTGGGTGACGAGGTCCACCTGGCCAACTCGGTCATCATCGCCACGGGCGCCTCGGCTCGGTGGCTGGGGCTGCCCGACGAAGACAAGTACCAGGGCCGTGGCCTGTCCACCTGTGCGACGTGCGACGGGTTCTTCTTCCGTGGAAAGAAGATCTTCGTGGTGGGTGGTGGCGACAGCGCCATGGAGGAAGCCCACTTCCTGACGCGCTTCGCCGACAAGGTGACCGTACTGGTGCGCCGCGATGAGCTGCGAGCCTCCAAGATCATGCAGGACCGGGTGCTCAACAACCCCAAGATCGAGATCTGGTGGAACACGGAGATCAAGGCGTACTTGAGTGAGGACGGTCAGCAGCTGTCGGGCGCGACGCTGTTCAACAACAAGACCAACGAGACGTACGACGCCCCCATCGACGGCATCTTCCTGGCCATCGGCCACATTCCGAACACCGAGTTCCTGGGCGGTCAAATCGATCTGGACGAGCACGGCTACATCACGCTCAAAGAGCATACCTTCACCAACGTCGAGGGTGTCTTTGCGTGCGGCGACGTCCACGACACCCGGTATCGACAGGCCATCACCGCCGCAGGCAGTGGCTGCATGGCGGCGATGGATGCTGAGAAGTGGCTCGAGGAACAGGGCTTCGGTCACTGAGCGTGACCGCCGCCCCTCTGCATCGGGTCCGTGTCGCTGTCGACAAGGTCGACAGTGGTGGCTACACGCTATTCACCTTCGAGCGTCACGGCGAAGACCTGACCGGCATTGCCTACCTCCACCCCGAGGAGGGGTGGAAGGTATACGTCAACCGCTGCCCCCACGTGAGCTACTCGCTCGATTTCGGCGACGGCGACGTCATGGACGCCGAGGGGAAGTTCTTCATGTGCATGAGTCACGGGGCTATGTTTCTGCCCGAGAGCGGTGAGTGCTTCATGGGACCGGCGTACGGACAGCGCCTCGAGACACTGCCCTTCAAAGAAGACGGAACCGCTCTGGTCATAGACGTCGTGGCCGAGCCCGAGACCTGGCCCGAGCTACCTCCGCTGCCCGGCGGGGCACAAGAGGACTGACCGCCCCTCTTACGCCACGGGCATGAATGCCCCAGAGTATTCCGGCGACACTACGGTGAGGCAGTGGTGCGACGGCACACTTGTTGCTACGCCATAGGTGAGCACGGTCAGGAAAAGAACGGCATTCACAAACCGTGAATCCAACGTCCTATTCGTGCGTAGACAGGGTGAATGCCATGGTTTTTTGGAGTCGCCAGCCGATGCCCGACAGCCGACCGGAGAACGAGCCGACCGTCAGTAGCGACGCCATCGCTACGCTTCTTCGCCACGCTGATGCCAGCCGGGTATTGTCCGCCACGGCCGCGGACCTCGGCCTCAACCCGCGTGCGTTGACGGAGTCGGATTGCGACCGGCTTCTTCGCACGGTCGCCGGTCGGCGCGAAACGACCCTGGGACACGTGGCCTGGTATGCCAGAACCCAGGTACCGGTCCTGTTTACCGAGGTAGACACACCCCCAGCCACAGTGTCTGCCACAGTGGCCATCGCTGACGACCCCATCCGTTCTCGGGCGAAGTGGCGGACGACCCGCGAGTCGCTCACCCCACCCGAGGGACGTATCTCCTACGTGAGCCTCGTGGGGATGTTTGCCGAGGGCGTGCTGCTCTCGGACGCCTCCCGGGTCGTACGACTGGCATCGTACAAGGTCGAGGTGCAAGACCGGATGTTCTTCACCCAGGACGAAGCCCTTGCCATTGTCGATGCGGTGGAGGCGATGGGTGACCGTTGGCACGTGGAGGCACGCCTGGTGAGAACGCGCCTCAGTCGCCGCCCGACGCCGGTGCCCTGACCACCTGGGAGAGCGCCTCCAGCAGGGGTTTGACCCGCGGCCGCGTCCGATGGTTCTTGTTGGCGTGGGCCCACCGGACCGTGCGGTCCTTGCCAATGAGGAACATTGACGGGATCGCGATGGTCTTGTGGCCTTCACCAGACCACTTGGGGATGTCGTGGCCAAAGCCCTTGAGCCGCTCCAACTGAGCGTCGTTCAGCGCGTTGGTGACCTTGTAGGCCGTGTGGACCGCGGCGCTCGCGTCGCTGAGCAGCGGGAACGGGACGTCGTACGTCCGGCGCATCTTCTCGGCCGGATCGACAGCATCCACCGAAATGAAGACGGGGGTGATGCCGAGCGCCTGGAACTTCTTGAAGGCTTTTGTCGCTTCCCGGACCTGGAAGCTGCAGTACGGTCACCAGCCACCACGATAGAAGACGAGCAATACGTCGCCCTTTCCGACCAGGGCATCGAGCGTCACGCTCTTGCCATCGGCATCCTTCGTCTCGAACGCCGGGGCCTTTGCGCCCACCGGGATGCCAATGCCATCGGGCAGTGTCCCCAGCTGCGGGCCGTCCGCCGCGGGTTTGTAGTCCTTGGGCTTGGAGACTTCCAACTCGGCCCCCCTCTTGTCGTTGACCGCTCCGCCCGAGGTGTCAGCCCTGGTCGAGGTCGGCGGCGAGGATGCCGCCGAACCCTCTGATGGAGCCGACTTCCCGCAGCCGGGCGCCGCCAGGGGCAGTAGCAGGAGAGCCAAGGATGCAAAATGACGCCTCATGAGAACGTGGTAGCAGTCCATGGACGGCTTGACCATGTCCCAGGCCTTGCACAGTGTCATTCCTCAGATGCCGATGGATGACACCAAGGGTGAACCCAGACCGTTCGGCCCGTACGACCTGCTCGCCGAGCTGGGCCGTGGTGGCGCGGGGGTGGTGTACGAAGCGCGGCACCGTCAACTCGAGCGCCGGTGTGCGGTCAAGCTGCTCCACGCTCGGGTCATCAAGCCCAAGCAGCGGCAGCGTTTCTTGGAGGAGGGTCGATTGACGGCACGGATCGGCCGTCACCCGCATATCGTCCAGGTCTTCGACGCCGGTTTCGTCGACAACGTTCCCTACCTCGCCATGGAGTACGTCGAGGGGATGCCGCTGTCGGACCTGTTGGAGCGGGACGGCGCGCTGGACGAGACGGTCGTGCTCGACATCGGCCGCAGCGTCGCCCTGGCGTTGGATCATGCGCATCGCTGCGGGGTGGTCCATCGCGACGTAAAGCCAGGCAACATCATCGTCGACAGCGACGGCGAACCTCGGGTCCTGGACTTCGGACTCGCCCGCGACCTCACCAGTTCCGACCTGTCCAGCGGCTTCATCGTCGGAACCCCGGCTTACCTCCCTCCGGAGCAGGCCGATGACCGCTTCGGCGTGGTCGACCGAAGGGCCGATGTCTACTCCCTGGGTGCGACCCTGCACCATGCCCTGTCCGCGGACCTCCCGTTCAAGGCCCCGTCCGTGCGGGGCACGATCCAGAAGGTACTCCTCGAGCCGCCCCCGAACCTCGCCAGGGTCGGGGTCAGCGCGCCGGTCCGCGCCGTCATTGGCAAGGCCATGCGTAAACATGCACGGCATCGCTACCAGACAGCCCTGGAGCTGGCTGACGACCTGTCTCGGGTGCTCTCCGGCGAGCCGCCACGCTCACAGCCACTATCGCCGGTGGAGCGCCTGTTCGCCTGGATCCGCCGGCATCAGGCGCTGACCACCATCGTCGCCGTGGTGGTGCTCACGACCCTGGCCGTCGGCAGCTGGTACGCTTATGCACGCAACGAGGCGGCGCTGTTGTGGCAGAACCTCTCTAACGAGATGGCCAGCGCAACCGCCGACGAGGCCCGCGACTTTCTGCAGCCGGCCCTCCCCGTCCTGCGCGAGCTGAACACCCTCGCGCGCCACGGCGTTGTGGACACGAGCAGCCCAGACACGCTCTTCAAGCCGCTGGCTGCTCGCTTCCTCGAGCGCCCCAACTTCGACTGGTTGGGCTTCGGACGCGCCGACGGCGACTACATCGGCATGAAGCGGGGCAAGCGGGGCGAGGCCCTGTTCAACCGTTCGTCGGCCCGTCGCGGCCAGATGCGCGAGACCACCGTAGCACCAACGACGCTCGTGGAGACCCCCTTCCGCAACGGGGAGAGCTCCTATGACCCACGCACCCGCCCGTTCTATAGTCTGGGGACGAAGAGCGCCGGCGCCGCGTGGATGCCACCCTACCCCTTCTTCGAGGCGGGAGAAGGCTGGGGCATCACGGCCGTCCTGGCACTGCGCGGCGGGGCTGAAAACGGTGACGTCCGAGGCGTCTTTCACGTCGACTTCAAGCTCAACACGCTCAGCCGGTTCCTGCGTTCCCTCGACCTGGGCGAGGGTGGCCGAGCCTATCTCCTGACCACCACGGCCGATGCCAAGGCCACGACACCAGTCGTGGCCGGCCCGGCTCCTGAAGACAGCGACGCCCAACCACCCGCCACGGTCGCCGCCGCCCTCGGCGCCCTGGGACACCCGCTGGACCGGCTAACTGTTGGCAAACCCGCCCACGTCCAGTTCGACACACCGCAGACCCACTATCACGCAGCTTTCGAGGCATTCGAGGTCGGTGGCGGCCTCAAGTGGGTAACGCTCATCACCGTCCCTACGGCCACCCTGGGGCTGAGCGCCAAGCCCCTCACCATCACGCTGGTCGCTGCACTGGGGCTGTTGGTCCTCATCGGCCTCTGGTCAGCAGGTACGACCCTGCGCCGGCGCACCCTCCGCCAGCGCCAGGCGTCGGCCCGGGCGGACCACTTCAAGTCGCTCCAGGACACGCGACAAGACACCCTCCCCGCCATCAGCAGCAACCTGGAGGAGACCGTCAGCATCCTCGACCTTCCGTTCACGGTGGACGGAGACCAACCGCCGGACGGCGACTAGCTGCGGCGCGTCGTCCAGTCGGCCGTCGAGAACGCCGACAGCACCCGTGACGTCGCCGCCGGCAGGGCTCGGGCAATCTCGGCCACCTGCTCCACCTCGCCAGCGTCAAAAAACAGCCCGCCGCACTGCCTGCAGAAGTCCAGCAAGACGTTGTGAGTGCGCACGAACCGCACCTCGTCGAGCTTGAAGGCGTTGCTCGTACACCGCGGACACGCAAGCTCGGTGACCGTCGACGAGGCAAGCGCCTCGCGGAACTCCGGAAGGTCCTGGGCCATGTCGAAATAGGCCGAGGCCTCCATGTCGTCAAACCAGATGCCGTCGCACTCCGCGCAGCGATCCAGCTCGATGGCCCCTTGCGGCGTAAACGCCTCGAAAGGCTTCAGCTTCCCGCTGCACTTGGGGCACTTCACCGCTCAGGTCCCTTCGCCGCCCTGCTTGGCCGTGCTCAGGGAACCGTCGTGCATCAACTGCACCTTCCGGATGCGCTGCTTGTCACGCGTGAACGACGGCATCGGGTGACGGCCGGAATCCATCCGGATGGCGTCACAGGGACAGGCCTCCTCGCAGAAGCCGCAGTAGATGCACACGAGCAGGTCGATCTCGAAGCTGATCGGGTACTTCTCGACGTCCTTGTCCTCGGACTCGGAGGCGACGATGTGGATGCAGTTGGCCGGACACGCCGTAGAGCACAGCATACAAGCCACGCAGCGGACCGCGCCGTCCTCTCGCTCCATCAGGCGATGGCGGCCGCGGAAACGGTCCGGATACTTGGGCTTGACCTCGGGGTACTGCGCCGTCGCGATGTCTTTCTGGGTGAAGAGGTTCTTCACCAGCTGCCGGGTCGTCACCGAGATGCCCCGGGCGATCTCGGGGACGTAGAGCTTCTCCCAGAAGCTCAGCTCGCGGCGTTGAACAACGATGGTTCCCATGTGCTCGAACCTCTCTATGCGGGGCTGCGGGCCTTCGCTAGGCCAGGGCGTACATCACGATGGCAGTGATCACCAGGTTGGCCAGCGACAAGGGCAGCAGGTAGACCCAACCCAGCTTCATGAGCTGATCGTAGCGGAAACGGGGCAGCGTCCACCGAATCTGCATCTGGAGCCAGACGAAAAACAGCGTCTTCAGGCAGAACGTCGCCACCTGGCCAACCGTGAACCAGCCGAGGATGGGGTTGCTGGCGACCGAGTTGACGACGCCAAGGTCACCGCCGGACAGGCCAAAGAACCGGAACGACAGGTCTCGCAGGACCTCCTGGTCGGCGTAGACCGGGGTCTCGGTGAAGGGAATGGACCAGCCGCCGAAGAACAACCCGGCGATGAGGGCGCCGGTCATCACGATGGCGATGAACTCGCCCAGCGAAAACACCGCGAAGCGCATGCCCGAGTACTCGGTGAAGTAGCCCGCGGCCAGCTCCGACTCCGCCTCGGGAAGGTCGAACGGGGCCCGCTTGGTCTCGGCGATGGCCGCGGCCAAGAACAGGAAGAAGCCAATGGGGCTGAGGAAGACGCCCCAGGCCAGCTGCTCCTGGCCCCAGATGATGTCGTTCATCGAGAACGAGCCGAAGATCATGAAGATGGGGACCAGATTGAGCCCCAGGGTCACCTCATAGCTGATCATCTGAGCGGCGGTACGCAGGCCCCCCAACAGCGGGTACATCGAGTTGGACGCCCAGGCGCCCAGGGTCGCGCCGTACACCCCGATGGAGGCGACGGCGAAGATGAACAGGACGCCCACGTTGAGGTCGGCGATCTGGAACCAGTGGGTACCTTCCGCGCCAGGCATGGGGCCCGGTCCGAACGGAATGACGCACCACACCAGCATCGCGGGTATCAGCGCCAGTGATGGGGCTATTCGGTGGATCCACCGATTGCCGCCGGAGGGTTCGAAGTCCTCCTTGACCAGCACCTTGAGCGCATCGGCGATGATCTGCCCGACAAACGAGCTGCCGGGGAACTTCTTGCCCATGATGTACGCGCGGTTGGGGCCGACGCGGTTCTGCATCAGCGCCGACTGCTTGCGCTCGAGCATCGTCAGCACGGTGGCCACGAGCATCACGAACACCAGCACGATGCCGGCGAACTTGACGAGACTCCAAAGGATGAGCTCCAGCATCAGGCCCCTGCCTCCGCGCCCTCGGCGGACGCATCCGCCGCATCTGCTGTCGCGCCCGGCTGCACTGCCAGGCCGCTGCCGAGCTTGCCGCCGTGCGGCACCAGCCCGTTCCAGGTAAGTCCAGCAAAGGCCGGGACCTCGTTGGTCAGCCCACGGAACACCGCGATGGGGCTGCTGAAGGCCATCCCATCGGCGTCGCCGAGCATCTGACTGAGCTTCATCGCGTACCAGCCGGCGGACTTCACCGTGCCCGCGGCCCGGGTGGCCCGATAGATGCGCTGCACGATGCCTTCGAAGTTGGTGAAGGTGCCGTCCTTTTCGGTATGCAGCCGTTCGGGCAGGTACACCGTGGCGGCCTTCCACAGCGGCCCCATGTGGGATCCGATGAGGATGACTTTGTCGTGCGCGGCCAGCGCCTCGAGCTGAGCGTCACTGAACGCGTGGTTGTCGCCGAAGACGAGGACCGCGTCGAAACCGCTGGCGTCGAAGCCGTCGAGCCCCTGCAGGTCGACCCCCTGCGCCGCAGCGATGGTGGTCACGCCCTTGCGGTTGGGGTTCTTGTCGTTGCGGATGAGGATGCCGTCCTGGTCGCTACCGTCGGAGCGGCCGCCCAGGAAGACGCTGGCCCCCTCGAGAGCGCCGCCCTTGCCCAGCAATTTGCCAGCCAGGAACGCGTCCTCGTTGGTGAACCAGGGAGTGGCGATGACGCCGATGTTGGCCGCGCCCTGGAGAAGCTCCACCGCGGAGGTCACGGCGGCGCCCAGGGTGCCGGTGCGGCGCTTGCCGTCGACCATCAGCCCCGGGCCTTCCATGCGGCCATCGATGTAGTCGCCGTAGCTGGCGCGGCCCTTGTCGCACATCCAGTACGTGTTGACGTCCGGGTTGGGCAACGGCTTGTAGCGTCGCACCGTGTTTTCGAACGTGTCCACGCGGACCCGGCAGTTGCGCGAGCACTCGGGGCAGACGCTCTCGGCGCTCTGCAGGAACCACACCCGGGTCTTGAACCGGAAGTTGCGGCTGGTGAGCGCGCCTACCGGGCAGATGTCCACCGTGTTGCCGGCGTAGGGGTTGTCGAGCTGCTCGCCAGGGAAGGTCGTGATTTCGGCCTTCTCACCCCGATTGACGATCTCCAGCTGGCTCTGGCCTGCGACCTCGTCACAGAACCGGATGCATCGCGTGCAGAGGATGCAGCGCTCGGCATCCAACACGATGTCCGGGCCCAGCACCTTGGCTTTGGCCTTGTGCACCTTGCGCATGTTCAGCCGGCTCGGCTGGGCGCTGTAGTTGAAGTAGTGGTCCTGCAGGACGCACTCGCCTGCCTGGTCGCAGATGGGGCAGTCCACCGGGTGGTTGAGCAGGATGAACTCGAGCACCGACTTGCGCATGCTCTTGGTCTTCTCGCTCGTGGTGTGCACCACCATGCCATCGCCGGCGCCGGTGTAGCAGGCCGGGATGGGCTTGGGCGGCGGCCGGTTCGGGTCGCGGCCCTCGAGCTCGACAAGGCACATACGGCAGTTGGCGGGTCGGGACAGTCCCGGGTGGTAGCAGAACGTGGGGATGTCGATCCCCAGCTTCTGAGCCGCTTCGAGCACGGTCTTGCCGCGGTCTACGGTGACTTCCTGCCCGTCGATGGTTAGCGTCGGCATGGGTTGGCGTCCTGTCGCTTACCGGTCGATCTCGCCACCGATCATGTTGATGGTGTCGAAGGTGGGAATGATGTCCGCCAGCAGGGTGCCCAGCACCAACGGCTTGAGCGCCTGCATGCCGGCGAAGCAGGGGGGGCGGACCTTGACGCGCCAGGGACGGCCGCTGCCGTCGCTGACCACGTAGAAGCCGAGCTCCCCGTTGCCCGCTTCGGTGTAGCTGTACACCTCGCCGGCGGGGACCTTGACGCCCTCCATGATGAGTTTGAAGTGGGCGATCATGCCCTCGATGCTGTTGTAGACGTCGTCCTTGGGCGGTAGCACCACGGTCCAATCGTCCACATTGACCGGCCCGGGCTCCATCGCCTCCAGGCACTGGTCAATGATGCGGAAGGACTGAGTGATCTCTTCCAGCCGCACCAGGTAGCGGTCGTAGTTGTCGCCCTTGGTCCCGACCGGCACATCGAAGTCGACCTGGTCGTAGAACATGTACGGCATGTGGGTCCGCACGTCGTAATCGCAGCCGGTCGACCGCAGACACGGCCCGGTCCAGCCATGGTCGATGGCCATCTCCGGCGTAATCGCCCCCACGTCCGCCATACGGTCGTAGAAGATGCGGTTGCGGGTGAGGAGCTTGTCGACGTCCACCATCAGCCGCTTCACTTCGGCCTTGGCGTGTTTGTAGCCCTCTTCGAACCCGGTCGGGAGGTCGCGTCGCAACCCACCGACCCGGGTGTACGAGTGGGTCAGGCGCGCACCGGTGACCGTCTCGCAGAGCTGCCACACCTCCTCACGGCCCTGAATGGCGTAGAGGAAGGGCGTGAACCCACCCAGCTCCAGCGCGCCCGCACCCAAGCACGTCAGGTGGTCGCTGACCCGGCTGAGCTCGCTGATGATCATCCGGATCCACTGGGCCCGGTCGGGCACCGTGATCCCCAGCGCCTTCTCCACCGCCATGGCGTAGCCGACGTTGTTGCACAGCGGCGAGACGTAGTTGAGCCGGTCGGTGTAGGGCATCACCTGGTTGTAGGTGCACACCTCGGCCATCTTCTCGAAGCCACGGTGCAGGTAGCCGATCTTCACCTCGGCGTCGACGACGGTCTCGCCGTCCAGGGTCAGCACCAGCTGCACCGTGCCGTGCATGGCAGGGTGCGAGGGACCCATGTGGACCTTCATCAGGCGGGCGTGGAACGGGTCGCCCTCGATCTCCTCGGGCTGCTTGGCGGCGCTGTAGTCGAACCGTTGGTCCAAGGTCATGTCGCTCGTTACTCCCGGGGAAGGGTCGGCATGGGCATCAGGGGCTGGTAGGCCCGCTGCGGGTAGTCCTTGCGGAGCGGATGCCCCTCGAACTCCTCGTACATCAGGATGCGCTTGTGGTTCGGGTGGCCCTCGATGCGGACACCGTACATGTCCCACACCTCGCGCTCGAACCAGTCGACGCCCTTCCAGACGCCGGTCAGCGTCGGCACCCAGCACTCGGCGGGGTCTTCGTCGACCTCGACCTTGAGGCGAATCCGATGCCGGTGGGTGAGGCTCACGAAGTGGTACACCACTTCGAAGCGGGGCTCCTTCTTGCCCAGATAATCGACGCCGCAGACGTCGATGGGCATCTTGAAGTCCATCTCCGGGTCTTCTTTGAGGAACCGGCCAATCTCGACCAGCGTGTCGCGCTTGACCACCACGGTGTCGTCCCCGCGCCAGCTGTGGGTCGAGACCACAGCGTCGCCGAACTTGGCGGTGATGGCATCAATGACGGCCTGACTCATGTGTTGGTTACTCCCACTCCATGGCGCCGCGCTTCCACTCGTACAGCAGGCCCAGGCCCAGCACGACGACGAAGAAGAGCATGCCGCCCAGCGCGATTGGGGCGAACGCGTCGTCGGCCAGGAAGTCGTTGTACTTGCTGGCCCAGGGGTAGATGAAGACGACTTCCAGGTCGAACACCAGGAAGAGAATCGCCGTCATGTAGAACTTCACGCTGAAGCGATGCCGCGGCGAGTCGGCGGGGTCGACGCCCGATTCGTAGGGGATCGACTTGATGTTCGTCGGGCGACGCGGGCCCAGAACCCGGTTGAGCACCAGAATGATGGCCGCCAGCCCGATGACGAGGATGGCGACGACGATGACGGGCACGTAAGGCTGATAGACGTCTGAGATCATGCGCTGTCGTGGGGCCTGGTGTGTCGGAGAATCCGTAGCTCTGGGAAGTCCCGTGTCACTTGCGCTGCAGAGCCCTGCCGGACTAACACGGTGCTGCGCGGCCGGTCAAGGCTAACTCAGCCGCCCGAAATCCGCGCAAACCGTGGGGAAACAGCGATTTGCCCCAGCGAAACCTTCGACCCTGAGAGCACCCGTGGACCCGCAACAGGATTTCCAGCTTCGCCGCGAGTCCGCCGCGTCGTTCTACGGCCCGTTCAAGCACCACCAGGCCGAGCACGTCCGGGTCGGCTGGGAGTCGCCGCACGCGCACCGTCTGCGCCTGAGCGCCGCGGTCCACGCCATCGGCAACCCCGGGTCCTACGGCACCGTGCTGGATGCTGGCTGCGGCGAAGGCACCCTACTTACGTTGCTGCGGGATGCGGGGTTCGAGGGGTTCTACCGTGGCGAGGATGTCCTCGACTGGATGGTGCAGGCCGCGAGGCAGCGCCATCAGGACGACCCCGAGTGTGTCTTCGAGGAGGCCGACGCCTTCGACGTGGCCGGACCATCGGCCGACGTCGTCATCTGCAGCGGCGCACTCAACACGGTCTTGGCGGGCAGTGACCCCGACGCCACCTTTGAGGAGGCGCTCGTCGCGCTGTGGGAGCGCACCCGGCAGGTCCTGTCGTTGGACGTGGCCATCGTCGATCGCCACGCCCCGGGCGCACAGCTGGCGGCCGTGGATGCAGAGCGCGCCTTCAAGCTCGCACGAAAGCTGTCCCGCGCCTGCATCTGGCGGGAAGACCGGGTCTTTGGCGAGGCTCAGCTGGTGCTGTGGCGCGACCGGGCGACATCGGTCCGAGCCCTGGGAAGCGGGCTGACGCTCGTCCAACAGGCCGACCTGATGCTTCAGGCGCGTGAGGCCGAGGCCGTCAAACAGCTCCTGGCCGATGAGCGCACTGACGAGGGGCGCCTGCTGCGAGCGATCGCTGACGCCCAGCTGGGTCGGCTCCGGGACGCTGAGCACATGCTCCGGCGGCTGGTGGCCGGGGGTGACCAGAGGACCCGGGCGGGTCTCCACCTGGCGGCGCTGCTGCGGGCGACCCGGCGTGTTCGGGAAGCGGAGAGCCTGCTCTCGGATCTCGCGGTGGGCAGCCAACGGGAGGCAGACGAGGCACGATTGATGCTGGTCGAGATGATGGTCGACCGGGAGCCGGCAGCGGCGGCGAGCTGGGCAGCGGCCATCAGCGATGACTTCATCGCCCGAGAGGCGCGGAAGCGCCTGGACGCTTGAAGCTTGTGAAGAGCCCGGGCCTCCACTAAACATCGGCCCGATGAAGACCCGATTGCGTGCGTTTGGTTGTGTTGCCCCACTCCTTCTGTTCAGCCTGGCTGTCGCCGGGCCCACGCCGACCCGTGCGGCGGAACCGGAGAAGAAGGGGATCGTCATTCCCCCAGAAACGATCGGCAACTGGGGCTGGAAAGATGCCTCACGCCCCATCAAGGCAATGGCCATCGGCGGCTCTGTGACCGCGTGGCCGCGGGGCCCATACACGGCGTTTCTCCACGCGGCCTGTCCCAATGTGGAGATCGTCAACAAGGGAAAAGTGGGGATCGGCGCGCTGAAGCTCAAAGAGCGCTTCAGCAAGCAGCTCATCCGCAACAGGCGCATCAACCTCAAAAAGCACGAGACCTATCTGCTGTTCCAGGGAGGGCTGAACAGCCTCGGTTTGCCGTATCGCACCAACCGGGACGTGCTGAAGATCTTCAACATGGCCCGCAAGCACGGCGTGAAGGTCGTGGCCCTGTCCCTGATGAGCTGGGGCAACGGCAAGAGCTGGAAGGAGGCCAAGGGCCTGGGCAAGCACTGGAAGACCAACCTGGCGGTGGACTTCGTGACCGGCAAGCTCACGCCCGAGCAGGCGCTGGGCAAGTGGCGCAAGGGACGCGCGAACCCCGACGCGTGGGAGGCAGGCGAGCTCCCCGCGGTCTCCATCAACATGTACGAGTCCCCGCTGCGCGACAAAGACGCGCCGCTTCGGGCAGACACCAAGCGCCTCCGACGCATGGTCCAGACGGACGCATTCGTGCGCAAGCAGCTCAAGGGCCTCGAGGCGGATGCCAAGGCCGCAGCGCTGGAGAAATGGGTCCAGACTGCTCGGGAGCTGCCGCGGTGGTTCATGAAGCGGGACCTGCGGGCGTTCGACTCGATCCACCCCAACACCGAAGGGCATCGGGTCATGGCGATGCACGTCTGCCCCAACCTGCCCGCCAGCTGGGGCTGCAAGTGCGACGCCATACCGGCCATGAAGTGGTCGCGAAAGCGCGGACAGGGCATCATCCCCAAAGTGAAGAAAGCTGCATCGGCCCCATGAGAGTGCGCGCATGATGTCGAAGCGCCATGCGTCTGTGGCTGCGGCAGCCCTCACGATGTTCGCGGCGACGGGCTGCGGAAAGTCCGACGCCAGCCCCCGGAGCGTGGCGCCGGCTGCCCCCGCGCAAAAGGTCGACCAGTCCCCGGCGCCGACGCCATCCAAGGCTGCCTCCGCCAAGCGCCCAGGGCGTGCCACCTCGCCGCCGAAGATGCAGCCCGGCGCTCCGTCCGGTCCGGTGGCCTCCTTCGTCCAGCGAGTGGCGAAGAGGGCGGCGACGAGCAACGAGAAGGTGATCGTCTACGTGGGCGCCAAGTGGTGTGAACCCTGTCAGCGGTTCAAGAAGGCGCTTTATGCAGGCGAGTTGAACGACCGTGGGCTGTCGGGCGTTCGTTTTGTCGAGTACGACTATGACCGCGACGCCGAGCGGCTCGCTCCTGCCGGCTACAAGACGCGGTACCTTCCGCTGTTCGCTGTTCCCAAGGCCGACGGAAGCACCAGCGAGCACCGATTCATGGGGGCGCGCAAGGGCCCTGGCGCTGTGGACTTCATCGTGCCACGCTTGACTGCCATCATGAACGCCGCCGACAGCACCTGAACGCGTAGAGGACGCGCCACTTCTCGACATCCATGCGGATCTGTCCCAACTGCGAGACTCCCACGCTGGAGCCCATCTGCCCTTACGACGGCTACCAGACCGTCGATGCGGCGCTGTACATGGACCCGCAGCAGGATCCCTTCGTCGGGACGGTGTTCCACAACCGCTACCGGATCGAGTCGCGCCTCGCCATGGGCGGCATGAGCACGGTGTACCGCGCCACCCAGCTGGCGGTGGGGCGGCCGGTGGCGCTCAAGATCATGACCCGGGACCTGGCGCGCGACCTCAAGGCCGTGGCGCGGTTCCAGCAGGAGGCACGCGCGGTGGCGGGGCTTCGCCACCCCAACACCATCCGCCTGTTCGACTACGGTCAGAGCGAGGACGGGCACCTTTTCCTGGTCATGGAGTTCCTCGACGGTGAGCCACTGAGCGCCATCATCGACCGGGACGGCCCCTTCGACGCGGGTCGCGTGATTCGCATCGCCAAGCAGCTGTTCGACGCGCTGAGCGAGGCTCACAGCCTGGGCATCGTCCACCGCGACCTGAAACCCGACAATGTGTTCATCACCAACGTGGGACTGCAGAAGGACTACGTGAAGATCCTCGACTTCGGCATCGCCAAGGTGACGAAGCTGGAGGGTCGCAAGAACCTGACCGGCACCGGGCTGGTCATCGGAAGCCCGGGCTACATGGCGCCCGAGCAGGTGCAGGCCCAGCCGTCCACAGCACAGACGGACATCTACGCCATCGGCGCCCTGTCCTACGAAATGCTCACGGGAGGCCCGATTTTCGAGGGCGAATCCGCCATCGAGCTGGCGTTCAAGCACGTCCAGGACGATCCGCCCCCGCCCACGGTCAACGGCGAGGAGCTACAAGGCCCGCTGGTGGACTTCATCCTGCAGTGCCTGAACAAGCCGGCCGAAGACCGGCCACCCTCTGCGGCCACCGCGCTGCAGATGCTGCAGGCGCTGGAGGCCGCTCCGCTGCGAAGTGGCCTCATCCCCGACCCCCGGTCCACAGCTCCCGGAGCGCCGACATCGAAGCGCCCCGTCAGTCAGCGCCGGGGCTCGGTGACCGGTCGTCGCAACCCCACCACCGAGAGCTTCGCGATGCCGGCGCCGCCGGTGCGTTCGGCCCCCACACGACGTGGGACGACCTCGTCGCAGAACCTGGGGGGTGGGCTGGTCACCTCGCCCACGGCGGACGACTCGTATCCGCCCCCGTCGGGCGGCAAGGCGGGCTGGGTCATCGCCTTCCTGCTGCTGACGGCCGCGGTGGGTGGCGGCATCTGGTGGTACACGCAGTACTACATGAAGCGTGGGAACGCGCCGAAGGTAAACGTGGAGGCAGTCGCCTCGAAGACCCCGAGCGTGTCCGCTGGAAACGGTGGAACGACGCCTCGAGCAACACCCGCGCCTGCGCGCGCCGACGCCGCAGGCGCGGCGGCCCCCAATGCTGTCGATGCTGCGGCTCCGAAACCCGCAGCGACACCCGATGCAGCTGCCCAGGCCCCCGGCCCGGACGCCGCGCCGGCTGCGAGTACGAAGGACGCCGGCCCGACCGTGGCCGCCAAGCCCGACGCTGCGCCCGCCGCGACCGCTGACGCTGCGGTGGCCAAGGCGGACGCGACCGCTGCTCCTGCCGGCGATGCGACGGCTGAGGCCGGCGAGATGTTGTGGGTGATGGTGGAAAGTTCGCCCAAGAAGGCCAAGGTCTACATCAACCCGAAGAAACGTGGTGGCAAGTACGAGCAGGTGGGTATCACGCCGTTCAAAGTCACCTGGAAGAAGAGCGACCCCCCCCCACGCGTGATGTTGCGCAAGTACCACTACGAGGTGGAGCGCAAGCAGCTACGCGACTGGCACCACACCAAGACGCTCAAGTTCTCAATGGAGTTCGACGACTCCTGGTAGGCCGCGGCGCTTCCCGGCTGCCGATGGGCTGGCTTCCGTGCGCCGCCAGCGCGACAACCCCAGCCAGATACCCGCGCAAACTAGCCCGTCAGGCTCAGCACCCATCCCAGCCCCACCCACGCGCCCAGGGCCGAGCCCAGGGTGGAGGCAAACACCACGACCAGTACGTGGGTGAACGGGTTCCGGAAAAAGCCTCTGAAACTCTGTACGTCCTGGTTGATGTTCTCGGCGTCCTCGACGGTCGGCTTGCGCAGCCACGCCTCCACCAAGCCAACCACCATGCCCGCGCCCAGTAATGGATTGAGCGATGTGATGGGGGACGCGAAGAAGGCCGTGACTATCGACAGAGGCTTGGCGATTACCAGGGCCGTCAGGACCGCGCAGAAGATGCTGTTGGGCAGGATCCACGCCCAGAGCATCTCCTCGAAGGTCCGGCCTTCACCCTTGGTGATGCCGAAGGCAAACGCCGCCAGGATGATTCCGGGGATGATCCACTTCAGAAAGCGGGTCCAGGACTTCTTCTGCGGCAGCTCGTTGAGCTTGTCGCGGTCGATCGCGTCGCTCTTGAACCAGCGCTTCATCCCCGCCACGTGGCCAGCGCCGACCACGGCCACCACCGTCTTGCCAGGAGCCGCCTCGATGCTGCTCATCAGGTACTGGTCGCGCTCGTCGATAAGGGGCTCTTTGACGGCCGGCATGAGCCGCGCGAACTCCTCCATCATCTCGGTGAGCTGGTCGTTGTCCTTGAGGCTCTCGATGGTCTCGCGGTCGACGGTGCCGCCACCCGGCTTGCCGTCATCGTCACCGCCGCCTTCGAAAGTGGACGCAAACACGGCCCCCAGCAGCTTCATCTTGTCCCAGAAGCCAAGGTTACCCCAGGTGCGCTTGAGCGTGATGTGGATGTCGCGGTCCACCAGCTCCAGGTGCGCCCCCGTCTCTTCGGCGGTCTCGGCGCCCATGAGCAGCTCGGCGCCAGGCTTGACCCCCAGCTGCTCCCCCAGGCGGCGCTGGTACGAGCTGACCGCCAGATTGGCCAGCAGGAACAGTGTCTTGCCCTCGCGGATGACCTTGAAGATGTCGAGCTTCTTCCAACGGGAGTCGTCGGTCAGCGCCTCGTAGCGGGCTGGGCACAGCTCGATGGCGACGGTGTCGGGCTTGACCCGTTCGATGACGTCGCGAACCTCCTCCACGCTGTCCTGCGACACGTGGGCGGTGCCGATGATGTAGAACGTCCGGTCGCCGTCGCGCAGGATGCTGACGTTGTCGGAGAACGTCAGCTCGGCGTCCGCGGACGCTTCGACCTCCACCGGGCCGCTGTCGGCCTCGGCGCCGGATTCGGGGGGTAGACTGTCGTCGAGCATGCCGGCCCGGGTATCACACCGACCCCTCAGCGCCAAGACTCGATATCTGTTTCACGCTAAAGTGGGACGAGAGACGACACCGGTGGGGAGGGGACAGGCTCATGCGATTGGGGAACACAACGGCACTTCTGCTCATGGCGGCGGCCGTGGTCGCTCTGTCGGGCTGCCCGGAGCCGCCGGCGTCATCAGGCATCGAGCAATTGAAGGCGCCCGGAGTCGCCTGCGAGGGCGACGAACAGTGCACCTCTGGTCTGTGCATCGAGGGCATCTGCGCCAGCTTCAACGAAGTCCTGCCGCGCGCCGAGGCGGGGCCCAACCGGGTGACGTTCGTGGACGTCGCGGTCACCGTGGATGGGTCCGAGTCCATCGACCCACGCAATGCGCCCCTGACCTACGCCTGGGCGTTGGTCTCCAAGCCGGCCGCCAGCACCTTCGAGGTGGGGCGCAACAACGAGGCCACCGCCATGGTCGAGCCCGACGTGGGTGGCATCTACGTCATGGAGCTGACGGTTTCCAACGGCCAGCAGACCAGCGCCCCGGACCAGGTCCTGGTGATCGCGCTCAACGATGATGGGACGCTGACCCTCAAAGAAGACGGCGCCGTCTGCGCCGCCGACGAGGAGTGCGTCAGCGGCTTCTGCGACGTCAGCGTCTGCGCGGCCAACCTGCCGCCCCTGGCGGTAGCCGGCCCCTCCCAGGCGGTACAGCCGAACACCCTCGTGCAGCTGGACGGCAGCGGCTCCTCGGACCCCGAGGGTGAGCCGCTGACCTACGCCTGGGAGCTGCTCCAGGTGCCCACCGGGTCGGCCGTCGCCTTTCCACTCACCGAAACCGTCAGTGCGTCCCTCACGCCTGACGTGGAAGGCCTGTACGTCCTTCGTCTCATCGTCAACGACGGGCGGATCAACTCGGCCCCCTCCATCATCGCGGTGCTGGCCAGCACCGACGTCACCGACCTGCGTGACGACGGCGACCCCTGCGACAGCGACGACCAGTGCAAGTCCAAGTTCTGCTTCGAAGGCTTCTGCAAGGCCAACGAGCTCCCCGTCGCTGACGCGGGTAAGGCCCAGCTGGTGGATTTCGGAACCGCGGCCAGTCTCGACGGCTCCAACTCGTTCGACCCCGAAGGACAAACCCTCAGCTACAAGTGGGACATCAACGAAGCGCCGGAGGGGTCGACCGCGACGATTTCGGACACCGAGGCGGCCGACCCGAGCTTTACCCCAGACGTGGAGGGCATCTACACCCTCCGACTCGTCGTCAATGACGGTCAGCTCGACTCCCTGCCATCGGTCGTGGCCATCGCGTCCTTCCCGCCTCAGGGCGTCGGCGAGGGGGGCGATTGCACCATCGACCCATGCGCCGCCGGGCTGCAATGCGTCGACGCGGTCTGCGTCACCAACCTTCTGCCGGTCGCCGATGCTGGTCCCGCCCAGGGCGTGACGACGGGGACCGCGGTCACCCTCGACGGCACCGGCAGCAGCGACCCCGAGGGGGAGCCGCTGACCTACGCGTGGTCCCTCGTCAGCACGCCCAACGGCTCGACCGCCTCGCTGGACGACGCAACCAGCGCGACGCCGAGCTTCGTGGCTGATCTGGACGGGCTCTACACGCTCTCGCTGGTGGTCAATGACGGCTTCCAGAACTCCGCCCCCGCGACCGTCACCGTCAGCGCCGGCAACCAGCCTCCGCTGGCCAACGCCGGCCCCTTCCAGACCGCGGAGGTGGGCGCCACGGTCACCCTGGACGGCACGGCCTCGAGCGACCCCGAGGGAGCGACACTGACCTACGCCTGGAGCATCTCCAGTGTCCCCAGCGGTTCGACCGCCAGCCTCGATGACAGCAGCAGCGCCAGCCCCAGCTTCGTGGCGGACCTCGCGGGCAACTACACCTTCGAGCTGGTGGTCAGCGACGGCGCTCTGAACTCGGCGCCCTCGTCGGTGACCATCGCGGTCGGCCTGGCCGGCGACGGCGATCCCTGCGGCGCCAACGCCGACTGTACCAGCGGCTTCTGCGACCTGAACGCGGTGCCGCCAGTCTGCGCGCCGAACACGCCGCCCGTGGCGGACGCGGGTCCGAGCCTGAACGTCGAGGTGGGTGTTCAGGTGCAGCTCGACGGCACCGGCTCGCTGGACCCCGAGGGCGCCAACCTGACCTACGTCTGGACGTTCGTCAGCACTCCCGCGGGCGCGTCGCCCACCCTGGACGACCCAACGGCCGCGCAGCCGACCTTCACCCCCGACGTGGAAGGCGGCTACGCCCTGCAGCTGGTGGTCAACGACGGCCTCCAGGACTCGGCGCCGTCTTTCACCGCGGTTATCGCGACGGCCCCCAACGGTCTGGGCACGGACGAGACCTGCACGACCGACGCCCAGTGCGCGTCGGGCTACTGCTTCGACAACGCCTGCAAGGTCAACGAGCTCCCGGTCGCCAACGCCGGACTCGACCTCCCCCTCAGCGTGGGCGAGACGGCCACCCTCGACGGCACCGGCTCGCTGGACCCCGAAGGTGAGACGCTGACCTACGTGTGGACCGTCGACCAGGCGCCGACGGGGAGCACCGCCACCATCACCGACCCGACATTGGCTACCGCATCGTTCGTGCCCGATGTCGAGGGCATCTACGTCGTCCGGCTGGTGGTCAGCGATGGCTACGACAGCTCCCCGGCCGACTTCGCCATCCTGTTCGTGGACCCCATCCCGCCCACGGTCGTCGACTTCTGCCAGGACATCACCGAGGACACGACCTTCGTGGCCGGCACGACCTACCGCATCACCTGCAACATCGACATCCTCAATAACGCCACGCTCACCATCGAGCCCGGCACGCAGCTGCGGGTCACCAACAACTACGTCATCGCGGTCTACGACGGTGGCGCCGTCGCGGCCGACGGCACCAGCGACGCGCCCATCACCATCCAGCCCGACAACGCCGGCACGACCTGGCGCGGCCTGCGGTTCGGCCCGGGCTCCAATGGCGCCAACACCGTGCTGCGGCACGTCGTCATCTCGGAGGGCGGCAACAGCTCCAACGTCACATCCAGAAACGCAAGCCTCGCGTTCGAGGACGTGACCGGCTTCATCCTGGAGGACGTGACGGTCGACCTGTCGGCCTCCGTCGGCATCGGCCTGCTCGGGTCCAGCACACCCGCCAGCTGGTCCAACGTCACCGTCACCGAGAGTGCGACCTACCCCGTCGAGGTTCACATGGCGCGGGTCCAGGAGATCGGCACGGGTAGCTACTCGTCAGCCGACGTGAACTTCCAGCGGGTCAACATCTACGCGCAGAGCGGGCACGTCTTCGACACCGCCGCGACCTGGTCCAACCTCGGCTTGCCCTACCGCCTCCAGTCCAACCTGATCGCTGTGGGCGCCGTCGACGCGCCGGCGGTGCTGACCCTGGCGGACACGGTCGAGCTGCGACTGGGCTCGGCCATCTACATGGACTTCGAGGGGGACTCGGCGCTCAACGCCGTCGGCAACATCACCATCACCGCCGACAACGAGGCCAACCCCTGGCGACGCCTGACCTTCGACGCCGCTCGTGGCGACCTGATCCACATTGCCGGGGTGACCATCGAAAACGGCGGCTCGTCGCTGGGCGACAGCGCCACGGTCAGCTTCCGCAACATGCCCGACGGGTTCATCTTCGAAAACAACACCGTCCGTGGACATGGCAACTCGGCGCTGCTGTTCGACCAGGCGAGCCCTCTGCTGGACGGTAGCGGCCCGCGTTTCGCCAACAACAGCATCTACAACAACAACGGCTACCCGATCCGCCTGTTCCCGGTGCTCATCAAGCACATCGGCGTTGGCAACATCTACGAGGCCGACGGGCTTCCCAACTCGCTGCCGTACATCAACGTCCGCAACGGCGACAACGCCACCGAGAACACCATCTACGAGAGCGTCACCTGGTACAACCAGGGCATCCCCTACGAGTTCCAGAACTACGCAGAGATGCGCGGACCGGTCGTGGGCCCCCCGTCCGTCCTGACCATCGAAGCCGGCACGGAACTCCACTTCCTGGGCCAGAGTCTTCGCATCGACGTCAACGCCGGCATCAGCGCCATCGGAACCCCTTCCGAGCCCATCGTGATGTCCGGCGGTTCCAGCACCTGGGACGGTCTGAAGATGGTCGGATGTGACGGCAGTAGCGTCACCCTCGACCACGTCACGCTGCTCAACGGTGGAGACACCTCCGGATACGGCGACCAGTACGCCGCCCTGCTCTTCCAGAACTGCGGACCTGGCATCCACGTCGACAACACCACCGTCGATCAGGGCACCAACTACGGCATCGTGTTCGGCGGTACCAGCGAGCTGGCCCCGGATTCGTTTACGGGCAACACGGTCAGCAACACTGCTGGCATCTACCTGCGCTTCACCCTGACCAACCTCATCAACCTCCCCGACGTGCCCTACGACCCCGCGGTCAGTGGCAGCTTCACTCAGGGAAGCGACCCGTCCAACATGCGGATCTACGTCGACTCCCTGCAGCAGACCCTGAGCCGAAGCATCACGCTGCCCGACCTGGGCGTCCCCTACCACTTCTCCAACTCACTGCAGATCGAGAGCGTCGGCTTCCAGACCACCGTGCTCACCGTGCGGCCCAACGTCGCCCTCCTGTTCAATGGCGGCAACCAGTTCATCGGCCTGCACGTCGGCAACCTGGGCGGCCTCGACATGCAAGGCACCGCCACAGAGAAGATCATCGTCGGCAAGTGGGGCACCGGTAACCCCATCACCGGCATTCGGGTGAACAGCGACGCGGACTATTTCAACATGACGCTGCGCCACGTGCGGGTCATCCAGGGTGGCTTCAACGACTACTTCCCAGCCTTCCCCGGCGGCGTGAACGTGCAGGCGTCGATCGCCCTGCGCGGAGCGTACGGCGGTACCTTCGAAGATATCCAGACCCAGGCGCCGAGCGGCAACTGGGGCTTGTACTTCAAGGATCCGCTGTCGTGCCCGCCGGGTATGGACAGCACCAACCTGCTGTTCATTCCGCCCAATGGCCCTGGCTCGGAGTGCGGTACCAACAGCAGCACTTTAGATTGCTGTGCGGCGGCAGGCTTTTAGGGTACGGTCCCGCCCGTTTCACACCAGCAGACGGGCAGACCTACCGCTATGACACTCAGCTGCAAAGGCTTCTACGACGCGCTCACCGAGCGTGAGGTGACCTTCTTCGCCGGAGTCCCCGACTCCCTGCTCAAGGACATCTGCGCCTACATCACCGCGCAGACGCCCGGCGAGCGTCACGTCATCACGGCCAACGAAGGCAGCGCCATCGCGCTGGCCTCGGGGCACCACTTCGCCACCGGCGCAGTGCCCCTCGTCTACCTGCAGAACTCGGGCCTGGGCAACGTCGTGAACCCGGTGACGTCGCTGGCTGACCCGGACGTGTACGCGACGCCCATGCTGCTGATGATCGGCTGGCGCGGAGAGCCGGGTAAGAAGGACGAGCCGCAGCACATGAAGATGGGCCGCTGCACGACGCCCCTGCTGGACGCCATCGAGGTCCCGCACCTCGTCGTCCCTGACGAGGAGGTCGCCGCCGCCGCGATGCTCGACAAGGCCGTCGCCATGGCCAAGGAGCGCGGCGGTCCGGTGGCGCTGGTGGTGCCCAAGGGGACCTTCGATGGCTACAAGCTGGCCAGCGAGGGCGAGCCGCCCTACCCCATGAGCCGCGAGCGCGCCATCGAGGTGTTCTGCGACCACGTACCTGCTGACGCCGTCACCGTGGGTGCCACCGGCAAGCCCAGCCGCGAGCTGTTCTTCTCGCGCGAGCGCAAGGGCCAGCGTCAGGAAGCCGACTTCCTGACCGTCGGCGCCATGGGCCACTGCTCGCAAATCGCCCTCGGCATCGCCATGGAGAAGCCGCAACGCCCCATCGTCTGCCTCGACGGCGACGGCTCGGTCATCATGCACATGGGCGGCCTGGCGACCATCGGCGCCCGCAAGCCGGCCAACTACTTCCACGTGCTCCTCAACAACGCGGCCCACGACAGCGTAGGTGGCCAGCCCACCGTCGGCTTCGACATCGACTTCGCCGCCATCGCTGCCGGCTGCGGCTACCGCAAGACCTGGGTCGCCACCAACGAGGACGAGCTGAACGCCGCCCTGCCCGAGTTTTTCGGCGCCGAGGGCCCGGTCCTGTTGGAGATTCGCATCAAGACCGGGGCCCGTAAGGACCTGCGTCGGCCGACCAACACGACCCACGCCCGCTCCGCGTCCTTCAAGGCCGTCCTGGCCGAGTAAGCCCATGCGCTGGGACCTCTACCTGGTGTCCGAGAACGCGGCGCTGCGGATCCGTCCGCAGACCGCGGTCCATATGCTCAAGACTCTGCTGACCGACGGCCGAGTCACCAAGCTGGAAGAGCAAGAAGACCCTGAAAGCCGGGACGACGACGAGCACATCCGCTTCACGGGGGCGCCCAACGACTCGGCCCACACCATCTTCTACGAGGGCCCGAAGATGACGCCCCAGGCCGCCTTCGAGCGGATGGAGGTGGAGATCTTCAGCGCACCGCGCTTTGTGCCAGGCACCGAAGCAGACGAGGACGCCGAGCGCTACTGGTTCTGGGTGCGCCTGGTGGGCGCCCAGTTCAACTTCATCAGCGAGAACTTCTCCGAACGGCTCGAGAACGCCTTCCGCATGAAAGCGCGGCCGGTGCCACGCCCGATGACCTAGGCTACTGCCGCTCGGCGGTGATGTTGAAGCACTGGGACGCGCAATCGAAACACAAAGTACCGGAGAACGTCACGCAGAGGGTGCCGGTCCAGGTGTTGTTGTCGGTGAAGGTGCCGTCGAGCTCATAGAACTCGTTGCAGGCGCCGGCGTACAAGCAGCTGACATCGATGGTGCCGGACTCGGCGGAGCCACCGGTCATCTGGCAGCCACCGTTCATGAACTCGGTGACGGTGAGGCTGCTGCTGGTGTCGTTGAAGTTGAACACCGCGTAGTTCAGGTTCAGAAATCCGAAGGCGCAGGTGTAGACGACGTCCGGCTGTATGTCCCAGGTCCCTGACGGATTGAGTCCGCCTCCGCCGCCCTCGCACAGGCCGGTCGTCAGATTGCAGGTTTGCGGTGCCGGGCAAGCGTCTGGATTGAGCACGGTCTGAGTCGCCTCGTCGCACAGATCCAGAGTGCATGCCACACCATCGGACCCTGGTGACGGGCCCTGGCTACACGAGCCGTCGGAGGGGTCGCAGCTTTCGGCGCCGTTGCAGAACAGCCCGTCGTCACACACTACCGGGGTCCCGGCCTGGCAGTCGTTGGTCGCGTCGCAGGTTTCGACGCCGGTGCACGCATCACCGTCGTCACAGTTTGCGTCCACCGGGACGTTGCTGACGCCATTGACCGGGTCACACGAGTCGTTGGTGCACGACACGCCGTCGTCCACGGTCGGCGGCGTCCCTTCGGCGCAGCCGCCACCACCGACATCACAGAACTCGATGCCGTCACACACGTCGTTGTCGCTGCACAGCGAGTCATCGGGCGTATTGCTGACGCCGGTGACCGGGTCACAGGCGTCGACGGTGCAGTCGATACCGTCATTGACCGTGGGCGGGGGCACCGACAGCACGCACCCACCCTGCGACGGGTCGCAGACCTCGATGCCGGTGCAGACGTCGTCATCACTGCATTCGCTGTTGTCGGGCAGGTTGGTCACGCCATTGACCGGGTCGCAGCTGTCGATGGTGCAGTCGATGCCATCGTCGATGACCGGCGCCGGCGTCGTTACACAGCCCCCCTGGGCGGGGTCGCAGGCCTCGCCTCCGTTGCAGACGTCGCCGTCGCCACAGAAGGTCGGGTCGATGGTGTGGGTGACGCCACTGACCGGGTCACAGGCATCGATCGTGCAGTCGATACCATCGTCAATGACCGGCGGGGTTCCCCCCGTGCAGCCGCCCTGGCTTACGACGCAGGCCTCCAGCCCGTTGCAGACGTCGTTGTCGGAGCACGCCGCGTCATCGGGCGTGTTGGTGATGGCGTCGAGGGCCTCGTCGCACACATCTAGCGTACAATCGATCCCGTCGTTCGGGTCGGGAGGTGTCCCAGGCTGGCAGCCGGTGACCGGGTCGCAGACCTCGGAGCCGTTGCAGAACACCTGGTCGTCGCAGACCACCGCCTGCGGTCCCGCGCAGACACCCGCAAGGCAGGCATCACCCTCGGTGCAGGCATTGTTGTCGTCGCACGGCGTCCCGTCGGGGGCGTCCATCTCGAAGCAGTTGCCCGTGGTCGGGTCGCACATCTGCTGCTTGCACTGGTCACTGGCCACCGGACACTGGATCTCGTTGGCCGGGTCGGGCACGCACACCGGCGTCGAGCCGCTCTGGTCGCAGACCAGTGGACCCACGCAGAGGTTGTCAGGCGTTGGGCAGTCGCTGTCGATCGCGCACTCACATCCGCTGGCCGGGAGGCAGAGCCCGTCCTCGTTGCACACGCCGGCGCCGCTGCAGGGATGGTCCACGGGCAGGTCGCACACCTGGCCGATGATGACGTTGTGCTCGATGACACCGCCGACGCAGGAGTCATCGGTGCAGGGGTTGAGGTCATCGGTGTTGACCGGGGTGCCCTTGCAGAGCTTCTTGGTGGGGTCGTCGACGGTGCACTTGTCGGTGGTCGTACATGCGTTGCCGTCGTTGCAGCTGTTGCCCTCCAGGAATGCCCCCAGCACACAGCCCTGCTGGGGTTGGCAGTTGTAGGTCCAGCAGGGATTTTCGACACTCTGGGACTCGCACGTCTCCAGCTCGGTCTGGACGCATATGCCCTGGGCGTTGCACTCCTCCACGGTACACAGGTTCTCGTCGGTGTCGCAGAACTCGCCCTCGAGCTTCTTCACCTCGATGTCGCACTGCCCCGTCGCCGCGTTGCAGCGAAGCTCGTCGACGCAGGGATCGTCGGGGCTCGGACAGGGAAGCTCCGCACCCTGGGGTTTGCAGCTGCCGGCCTCGCACACGGCCTCGTCAAAGCAGGTCACCGAACAGGCGGTCCCATCAGCGACCACTTCGTAGGTGCATTGGCCGGTGTCGGGCTCGCACGTACCCGCCTGGCATGGGCCGCCGGCGTCACAGACCTTGTTGCTCCCGCCCACGCACACACCGCTGTCGCACACGTCGTCCACGGTGCAGGGGTCGAGGTCGTCGCAGGGGCTTCCGTTCGAGGCTCCCAGGCAGGTCCCCGGCGGCGGCCCCTCGTCGGTCTCCACCACCTCGGTGAAGGTCGCGTCCAGGCTCGCCTGGATGTCCAGACCGGTGCCATCGCCGTCCTTGTTGTCACTGCACGCGACCAACGCGACTGTGATCGCGACGACGACTCCCACCCTCAAAAGCGCCTGCGTGTGCTCCATAGGACGCAGTGTAGCGAAGTCACACGACAAAGCGAAAGTGCATCAGTCGCCGCCAGGAGGCATCGTACCGAAGATGAAGCCGCTCAATGACCGCCAGCCCGTGCGCGCCGTCCTCGTAGCCCTGTTCCTCGTCCTCGGGGTGGGTTGTGATGATGGCGAGGCGCCCGCCCAGCCCGCCACCTCGACCTCGGCCGACCTTCTGGCCGCCGGCAGCTACGGCGTCGGCTACCGCCAGGCGGAGCTGACCTACGACCGCACTGCCTCGGACGAGCAGCGCACCCTGCCACTGCAGATTTGGTACCCGACGTCACCCGACCCGACCGCGGCGCGGGCCGACTACCGCGTCTCGGGTATCGTGACCGTGCCCTCGGATGCCGCTATCGCTGACGCGGCTGTGGCCGAAGGCGGCCCCTTCCCGGTGGTCGTATACTCCCACGGCTCCGGGGGCGAGGCCTTGCTGGCCTACCCCTACGGCGAGCTGTTCGCGTCCCACGGGTTTGTGGTCATCAGCGCCAATCACGTGGGCAACACGGCCATTGACGCCGTCGCGGGCAGCGCCGACCCCTTCGGCCGCATCGCGCTGGACCGTCCGGCCGACATCCGCGCCATGCTCGACTGGCTGGAGGGGCTGGATGCCGCAGATCCGCTCGCTGGCCGCGTTCAGGCCGACAACGCCATGCTCATCGGACACAGCTTCGGGGGCTACACCACCTACGCGGCGGGCGGGGCCGCGATTGACCTGACGAGCCTGTCAGACGGTTGCGCGCCCGATAGCTGCGCGGTCTACGACGATCCGGCCGCATCTGCCGCGTTCAACGACGGCTTCGGTGACCCCCGCTTCAAGGCGCTGGTCCCGCAGGCCCCCGCCCTCATCGGTGCGTTCGCCGATGGCACCCTCGCGAGCCTTGGTAAGCCCGTGATGCTGCAGACCGGCCGTCTGGACGCCACCACGACCCAGGCCAACTCCGCCGAGCCCGCGTGGAACCGTGGCACGGGGACCGATGACCTGTGGATCGAGATGCCGACCGGGGCGCACTACTCGTTCATCAGCATCTGCTACGACCTGGAGCCGGACCTGCTGGCAGCGTTCCGCCCGAACGCCTCCGAAGACGGCTGCGGCCCCCAGTTCATCGACGCCCAGGAGGCCGTCGAGACACTCGCTGGCTACGCGCTCGGCTTCGCGCGCCAGCATCTGCTGGGCGAGACGCAATGGGACGCTGTGCTGCGCGGCCCGGTGTTCCACCCCGAGTTCGAACTGACCACGCGCTGACTCAGTCCCAGTCCAGCACGACTTTGCCCGAGCGGCCTTCACGCATGACGTCGAAGCCCTGTTGGAACTCGTCAATGGGATAGTGGTGGGTGAACACCGGTGAGATGTCGAGGCCGCTCATGAGCATGCTGGCCATCTTGTACCAGGTCTCGAACATCTCCCGACCGTAGATGCCCCTGATCGTCAGGCCCTTGAAGATGACGTCGTTCCAGTCGATGGCGATGTCGTCGGGCGGGATGCCCAGCATGGCGATGCGGCCCCCGTGGTTCATGACGCTGAGCATCTGACGGAAGGCCGACGGCGCACCCGACATCTCCAGGCCGATGTCGAAGCCCTCCGTCATTCCGAGGTCGTCCATCGTCTCCTTGATGTCCTGACGGGTAACGTTCAGGGCGCGTGTGGCGCCCATGTTCTTGGCCAGGCCGAGGCGATAGTCGTTGATGTCGGTGATCACCACGTGGCGCGCGCCCACGTGCTTGCAGATGGCCACCGCCATGGTGCCGATGGGGCCGGCGCCAGTGATGAGCACGTCCTCGCCGACCATGTTGAAGGCCAGCGCCGTGTGCGTGGCGTTGCCCAGTGGGTCCAGGATACTGGCTTCCTTGTCCGAAATGCTGTCGGGGATCTTGAACGCGTTACTGGCCGGCAGGCTCATGTATTCAGCGAAGCAGCCCTGGCGGTTCACGCCGACGCCGATGGTGTTGCGGCATAGGTGGCGCTGGCCGGCGCGACAGTTGCGGCAATGCCCGCAGGTGATGTGACCTTCGCCCGAGACGCGGTCGCCCACCTCGAAGCCCAGCACTCCGTCGCCGATATCGGCGATTTCACCCACGAACTCGTGCCCGATGACCATGGGAACCGGAATCGTCCGCTGGGACCACTCGTCCCAGTTGTAGATGTGGATGTCAGTGCCGCAGATGGCCGTCTTCTTCATCTTGATGAGGACGTCGTTGTAGCCCATCGAGGGCTCGGGAACGTCGTCCATCCAGACGCCGACCTCGGGCTTGGCCTTGATCAGCGCCTTCATGCGATGACCCCCATCTCGCGGCCCACGGTCCCAAAGGCAGCGATGGCCTTGTCCAGGTGCTCGCGGGTGTGGGCCGCGGAGATCTGCGTTCGGATGCGCGCCTGTCCACGCGGCACGACGGGGAACGAAAAGCCGATGACGTAGATACCGTGCTCGAGCAGAGCATCCGCCATCTTCCCGGCCAGCGTCGCGTCGCCCAGCATCACCGGGATGATGGGGTGGTCGGCGCCGGCCAGCTCGAAGCCCAACGCCTCCATGCCCTTGCGGAAGTAGGCGGAGTTATCCCGCAGGGTGACCCGAAGGTCGTCGCTGCCCTCCAGGAGGTCGAGCACCGCCAGGGAGGTCGATGCGATGACCGGCGCGAGGCTGTTGGAGAAGAGGTACGGTCGGGACCGTTGCCGCAGCCAGCGAACGATCTCCTTGCGGCCTGACGTGTAGCCACCGGAGGCGCCGCCGAGGGCCTTGCCGAGGGTGCCGGTGATGATGTCGACGCGGCCCTGTACTCCGCAGTATTCGGGGGTCCCGCCGCCCTTATCCCCGACGAAGCCGACCGCATGGGAGTCGTCGACCATGACCAGGGCCTCGTATCGGTCGGCCAGGTCACAGATGGACTGCAGGTCGGCGATGATGCCGTCCATGGAGAAGACGCCGTCGGTGGCGATGACCTTGTGGCGGCATCCCGCGGCGACGGCTTCTTGGAGCTTGGCCTCCAGGTCCGCCATGTCGTTGTTGGCGTAGCGGAAGCGCTTGGCCTTGCAGAGACGCACGCCGTCGATGATGGACGCGTGGTTGAGCGCGTCGCTGATGATGGCGTCCTCGGGGCCCAGGATGGTCTCGAAAAGCCCCGTGTTGGCGTCGAAACACGACGAGTACAGGATGGTGTCTTCGGTCTTGAGGAACCCGGTGAGCCGGCACTCGAGCTCACGGTGCACGTCCTGGGTGCCGCAGATGAAGCGTACCGAGGACATGCCGTAGCCGTACCTGGCGACGGCGGCCTGGGCGGCCTCCACCAGCGCGGGGTGGTTGGACAGCCCAAGGTAATTGTTGGCGCAAAAGTTGATGACCTCTCGCCCGTCCCCCGGCCCGGCCACTTTGATGGCCGCGTTCTGGGGCGAGATGATCACCCGCTCGTCCTTGAAGAGCCCTTGCTCTTTGAGGTCCTGGGTGTCGCGGTCGAGGTGGTCGAGGAAGGCCTGATGCATGGCGTGCGCTCCTGTGACGGTGAGACGCTGGGGCGCACACGGTATCAGGGGCATCCCCGGTTTTGGAAGCTCAGGTCGGGACCCACAGCAGGCCGAAGAAGTCGACCTTCACGTCCTCGATGGATAGCGGGATGGTCAGCAGCCGAATGGCCGCCAGCTTGTCCATCGCCGCGAACTCGACATCGGCCGCCTGACGCTTGCCGGCGTGGCTCAGCTGGTCACGCCGGAACACCATCTTGCGAAGCTTCTCCATGCGCAGCCGGATCGACCCGATGACCCGCTGCATCTTGACTTCGTCGCCGCGGCCCTTGTGGAAGGCGAGCTCGCGCTTGTCCATCTCCAGCAGCTCGCGCAGCTCGGCGATCTTCTGGGCCAGGATGTTCTGCTCCTGGCCGCTGCGGTTCTCGATGGCATCCACCTTCATATCGGTGCGGCGCCGCATCTCCCCTGCGACCCTCGCCTTGAACTCCTCGAGGCTCTCCTCCGGACGGCCATAGAGGCCGAGCGATTCGGCCGCGGGGATGCGAAGCGTGCGCATGGCGGCGAACTGCTCGCGGAAGGCCTTGAGCGCGTAAGCGCGCTTGCCCTCGTTGAACATCCAGGCCGGGGGACGCTGATAGTCGGCACCCTTCTCCGGCTTGGTGAGGGTGTGGTGCCCATCGATGTCGGTCTCGGGGACCGCCCCCCAGTGGATGTCGTCGGTGTCGGGGATGGGGCGAACCACGAAGGTCGTCGAGCCAGGGCCGACGCGGTTGGCCGCCCCCTCATAGGCTTTGAAGGCGTAGCTCGCCGAGACCATCAACGCCGGCACGTAGGTCGTCTGGCCAAGCGTAATGGCGAGCGAGTCGACGTCGAGGCTGTCGGCGATGTCCGGCACGGTGAGCGCGCCGCGGGACAGGTAGAGGGCGGGCATGCCCTCGGGGTGAACCCGGGGCGGCTGGGTGCGGACCGGGCGACGCCCTTCCCGCTTGCGCGGCTTGGCGATGAGCTCCGTCCCGGGACTCGACGGCGATGACGACGCCGGCGGGGCCGACGGTCGTTGGCGCGGCGGGATGGGTTTGGGCGCGGCGGAGTCACCGTGCTGAGCATCGTCGTCGCCGAAGTCGGCCTCGACGACCTGCGGGCCGGAGCTCTGGGGTGCGGGCCGGGCCGGCTGGTTCTCGGGCGCCTCCGGCTCATCCCACTGGGCCTCGACGCTGGTCTCCACCACCTCCCGAGCGCCCTTCTTGCGGGGTTTGGGCCTGGCAGGAGCTTCGGCGCCGCCGAGCTTGTCCAGGTTGTAAAAGCTGGCGTCCTTGAGGCGACCAATCTCCTGGCGGGTCATGGGACCGCGCAGGTAGCTCATGACGAAGCGGGTCTTGAACTTCACCAGCGCGTCCTGATGGGCGCTGGAGAGCACGAATTGCCGAGTCTCGAGGCCGCTGATGAGGGCGCTGACCTCCGAACGCGAGGGCCCATCGTCGCCTTGGGAAGCCCCCATCAGGCCGTCGAGGATCCGTTGCTTGTCCTGGTCGGTCTGGAGCTTGCCGATCATCCACGTGCCCGCGTTGGTGATGGCCTTGTAGTCCACGTCGACCGGGTTCTGGGTGGCCAGGACGGCGCCGAGCCCGAAGGCGCGTGCTTGCTTGAGGATGGTCAGCAGCGGGCGCTTGCTGGGCGGGTTCTTGGGGTACGGCGGCAGGTAGCCGAAGACCTCGTCGAAGTAGACCAGCGCGCGCAGGTCGCCCGAGCCCGGCTGCGTGCGCATCCATGCGACGATACGGTCGAGCAGCAGCGACACGAAGGACATGCGCTCGGCATCGTCGAGGTGCGCGATGTAGAAGATGGAGGTACGAGAGCCCTCGGGCTTCTTCTCGAAAAGGGTCTCGACGTCGAGCGGTTCGCCGGTCAGCCAGGCGGAGAACGACGGGCTGGCGATGAGGCCGTTGAGCCGCATGGCCAGAGCGGTGCGCTTCTTCTGGGGGAAGAAGGCGTCCATCTCGAACACGCCCAGCTTCGTGAACGGCGGCGTGTCGATGCGGCCGATGAGGCTCTGGATGTCGAGCGCCTGTCCCTGGTCCCAGGCGTGGGTCAGGATGTTGGAAATGAGGATGTGCTCTTTGCTCTTGAGCGGGTCGGCGTCGACGTCGACCAGGGCCAGCACTGCCGACGCGACGCCGGAGACGAGGTCAGACCGGTCCTCGTCGGGGAGCTGGTCGAACTTCGGTGGCGGCTCGAACTTCTCGAGCATGCTGACGGGGACGCCCGATGAGGAGCCCGGGGTGTAGATAGTGAACCGGGTCGACTCGCGCAGCTGCCGGATGTCGTCGGGTCCGAGGCCGTCACCGGCCAGGCCGTTGCGCCAGATGCCGGCCATCTTGGCGCCCAGCTCCGAGGCGGTCTGGCCGCCCTCGAGCTTGCTTGGGTCCACCCAGTCGGCGAACTGATTGTCACCGATCTCGGGCCAGCTCAGGACCAGGTTGGTCAGGTCGCCCTTGGGGTCGATGGCGATGACGGGGATGTTGTTGCGGCTGGCTTCCTCGAGCAGGCCGACGCAGAGGCCCGTCTTGCCGCTGCCGGTCATGCCGAAGACCAGGCCGTGGGTCGTCAAATACTTGGCCTTGTAACGGACTTCGGCCTCGGGACCGGACTCGTCGACCCGCTTCCCCATGTACAACAAGCTCATAGCGCAACCGTCCTGGCGACGGGTGGTGGAGACCAAGGATGGGCCGTCGCTGACACCGTGCTACGGGAGTGGGACGCGTTTGCCAAGTCGACGCAAAGCCAGAAGGCACCACCTGCACAGGAATCGCCAGATGGTGGAACCACCGGCGAACGCCATCCACTAAGCAATTAACCAACGCACCTGAACGGTGCAGTCTCCATCGCCCCCTTCACCGGAGACACCCCATGCGTCCATGTCCAACGTTGCTGCTGAGTGTCCTCATGCTCGTCGGCTGCACGCCTGCCACAACGCCAGCTCCCGCGCGTCCCACCCAGACCGCCGCTGTTGCTGCGGCTCCAACAACAGCCGAACCGGCATCGAAAGCGCGCGGCAATGCAAGGTACAAGTACGGGACGACTTGGACCTGCGACCGCACAGTGGCTGCAACGCTTGGGAGGTCCAAAAGACTCTGACCCTTCGCCTGGTCGGCCTCCATGCGTGCTACGAGATTTCGCTTCAAGACGGCCCTTGGGAGGGCTCGATGGCCTTCGATATGGCGATCGGACCCGATACGACGGTCAAACGCCTCGATGTCACGTCTGAGTCAGCTCAGCCCCCCACCGAGCTGCGTCAGTGTCTAACAAGGATTCTGAACCGCGTTCGTATCCGGATGCCGAAACAGTCGGACCAGTGTCTTGTCGAAGTCACTCTGGACCTTCGCCGTTTCGCCATGTGAATGGCCCCCTCGTCGGGGCGGCAGCTACGACGTGGGTGGAGTCAGAGTCACGAGATTCACTTCGGGCGGGACGCCGAACCGAATGCGTGGCGCCTGCCCGCGTTCGAGCCCCACGCCGCGGCTGACGAACACAGCAGCGCCGTTGCCAAGGCGGTGAAGACCACCTGCAGCAACCGACCGAGGCACGGCCGACAGTGTCATCGGCGGCCCGATGAGGGGCAGGCTAACCTGGCCGCCGTGTGTATGACCTGCGATGACGACGTTGGTAGATGCGCCCTGGCGTAGGCTGAGGGCCGCTCCGGGGCGATGAGCAACAACGATGCTCGCGTTAACGTCCGATGCGCCATCTTCGGCGCGTGCCAGTGCATCGATGGCCGCTGCGGACCGATAGTTCAAGGCCAGCCCCGTAACCTGGAGCACCCCAGCGGGCAGCGAGACGACCTGAGTCTGGTCGCGCAGGACGACAACATGCGAGGGAACGAGGCTCTCCAAGGGGACGCGCCCGTCGACGTCACCGGGCACCACGAACACACCGCCGGGGGCGTCGAGCTGGCCCAGCAGGCTTCGAAACCGGGACACGAGAGCTTGGTCGATACTACTTGTCGGGGCTTGAAGGATGTCACCGGGCACCACGATCACGTCGGGCTTCTGAGCCATGAGCAGGGCCACCGCCGCACGCTCGTGCGGACCCACATCCTCGGCTTGCAGGTCGGCCAGCACCCCTATCGAAATGGGCTGACGAAGCCCGGGAGCCTCGACCGTAGCGGTCTCGAGCCGGACGGTGTACGGCCCCACAAACCACGCCCAGGCGGCGAGAAGAGGCGGGACGAGAAAGACGCCGCAGAGCCACATGCTATGGCGGCGGCATGACGTCTTGTGACGCCATGCCGCCCGAAGCCCGAGTACGGGCGCGGTCATGGCGAGGAAGACGAACGCCAGATGAACGACGCCAAACCCGTTCAAGCCGATGCCGCGCAGGAGCAGCGCCGTGACCAGCATGACGCCCCCGGCCGCGCCAATGCCTGCGGCTGTGGTCGATAGAAGGCTGTGAGCGGCTGCACGCCGCTCCAGCACCCAAATGCCCATCACGAGGGCTGGCGCCTGAGCGACCCAAAACGGCCAAAGGGAAGTCTCGAAGACCATCGCGGCCAGAAACGGCGGAGGTGCCGTTTCATTCCGAAAGGCACTCAGTCGCCTTTGAGTTCTATCCAGCTCTTCACTACCGCCACCAACTGGTCGGCTCTGGCTTCGATATCCGCCATGTCGGAGAACCGCGCCGTCCGCGCCATCGCCGTGTCGCCTTCGAGAAGCGCATGGTCGCCAGGGATCTTCGCCCCCGTGTGAAACAGCAGCGAGCAGACCCGCTTGCTGCGGTTGAACGACACCAGATTGCCCTTGTAGGTGAACGTCGGCACCTGCCACTTGATGCATTCGCCGATGCGCTCGTCGGCCCCCAGCAGGATCTCCCTTACCCGTTGGAGCTCCGCCTTGCGCTCGTGGGTCGTGGTCTCGAACCACGCGTCGACGTCTGGATGCGTACTCATTTCGGCGCCATGCCTACTCTTCGCGCCGCTTGATGGGCTTGAGCACCGGCCCGTTCTTGCCAGCCTCCACCTGCAGCCTTACCGCCGCCAGGCCCAGCTTCTTGGTCAGCGCCTTCTCGGTCCGCGACACCTTCTCCACGAACTCCAGGTACGGCAGCGTGGGGTTGCCGGCCTTCTTGTTCAGCTCCTGGAACTCCTTGAAGATCCGATGGTAGTACGCGTCATCAGCTTCCTCCGACGCCTCCTCGTCCTCCTCGTCGTACTCCTCGTCCTCGTCCTCGTGGGCGCTCTTCAGGTACGACTTGGCCCAGTCGTCGAAGCCCTCTTCGTCGACCATCTCGCGCCCGACCAGCTCGCCCACCATGCGGTTGAGTGCCTGCGCCATCGCCGACCACAGCTCGTTGTCGTACTTGTCCTCGAAGATGAAGTCGCGGTTGCCGCTGATGAGTTCGTGAATGCCCGAATCGATCTCCAGCGCCGGCTTGAGATGCAGGTGCACGGCCCACATGAACAGGCCCACGCCCACCAGGAACAGCAGACCGAAGACCAGTGGAATCCAGACCGTCACGCCATCAAGCGCTCGCGCGGAGTCCCGCCGGGCCGACACCGCCACTCGGATGTTCTGCGTCGACCAGTTGCCGGTCAGGGGGATGAACTGGGCGATGGTCTCTTCGGTCTGCAACGTGTGCAGCTGCGGGTTCTGCTCGTCCACCGGCTTGGCGTCGATGACCAACGCGTCCAGGGCGCGCTGGTCCAGCGTCGACCGGATGGGCTTCTTACCGTCGAAGTAGGTAATGTCCCGGCCGAGCACCTTTTTTTCGGCCTTGAGCAGCCCTGAGTCGAGCTCGGCCCCGGCCAGGATGACCCCCAGGAACTCCCGGTCGGCGGTGAACATCGGCGCCGCTGTGATGAAGAACGTTCCCTTGTGGCTGCTCGTGTCGAGCACGGCGATGTCACGCGCGATGACGCCCTTCTTCACCTGCCGCACCACCGCGAAGTTCTCCGCAAAGGCCGAGTCATGGGCGTAGAACTTGCGGTCGGCATCCACCAGGCCCACCAGCCGGTCGTCGCCGGCGATCAGCACCGACGGCGCCAACCCGTAGACCGGGCTCTTTCGCAGTCGCGTCGTGACCCGGACCAGCGCCTCCCGCGCCAGTTCGTAGCTGCACTGCTTGACCGACTGGCTCTGGCACTCGGCCAGCTGCTTCATCGTTTTGGTGATGAACTTGGCCTTGCCCTCGTCGCCGCTGAAGGGTGCATCCCCATACGTGGCCAGCTGGGTGGCCAGCTCTTGAGCCATGCCCTTGTGAACGTCGTCGTATTCCGCCTCCAGCGCCTCCCGACGCGCGTCCTTCTGCTCGTCGCCGGCGAAGCGTTTGAAGATCTCGCGCTGCACCCGATACATCGTCTTGCGATGCTTCTTGAGCACCGCCATGTACACCTGGACCTCGCTCTGAGCTACGGCCTGCGCTACGTCCCGAAGCTGCAGGTCGCGCACCTGCTTGATCTGGTCGTACACCAGGTGGCTCTTGGTGATTTCGCTGACCAGCTTGTCGTCCGCCGTGGCCTTGGCGCCGTTGAGCAGCATCAAGGTCACGATGACGCCGACGATGGTCAGCCCCAGGTAGATCAGGGTTAGCCTCAACCGGAACACGACCCCACCTCCTCATGCGTATGGTTGGCAGGTACCGATTCACGCTACGGCAGCAAACGGCGGGTCGCAACCGCGCCAGACCACAATAGACCGGAGGATCAGTTCGGCGTCACGATCAGCGCCTTCGGGAACGCCCTGCAGTGCAGCACGCATAGGCCACACCCTGTGCACACGTCGGCATCGACGACAGGCAACGGCAGGGATCCGTCCTTTCGACGCTCGGGATCTCCCTCGGAGTCCTGAGGCAGGATCAGCGCCTGCTGCGGCAGCGGGCAGGCATCGACGCACACACTGCAGGGCTGGTTGATGGCATTGAGGCACAGCGACTCGAACACCACGGCGGTGCCGATGTTGATGTCCTCGGCCTGGATGGGCTGAAGCGCGCCGCTGGGGCACGCGGCGGCGCAAGGCACGCCGGTGCACAGGTAGCAGGCCCGTGACTCCACATCCAGCATGGGGGTCATCTCGACGTGCGCTCCGTGCTGTGGCCCGGCCTTGAAGATCGATGCCTCGGGGCAGGCGTCGGCGCAGTCACCGCAGCGGGTGCACGCCTCCAGGAATTTCGCCTCCGCCAGAGCTCCCGGCGGGCGGATGATGGGCCGTGCCGGCGGCTGCTGCGCCGGCGTCCCACGGACGCGCACCCGGTGGAAGCTGCGCCCGTCCTGCTCGTGCCACAACCCCGTATGGGCCTGGTGGGCGCCGATGTCCTCGGGCCGTTCGGGCTCCACGGCCGTAGCCTCGGCGACGGTGTGCACAGCCTCCACCACACGTTCCCGCATGCGCTTGAGGCCCAGCCGGAAGAAGCCCCGCCGGCCGCTTACGGTGGCGTCACCATCCTTCTTGCCACCTCCGTCGCCCCGACGCGCCACTCAGCGCCCTCCGCGGCCCTTGCCCGAACGTTTCCCGGAACGCCCGGACCGACCGCCTCCACGACCGCCCGGCCGGCCCCCGGGACGCCCGCCTGAGCGATCGCCGCCGCGGGCTCCGCCTTTGCCGCCGCTCCTTGGGCCGCCATGTTTGCCGCGTGGTTGGGGCCTCGAGCTACCCGCGTTCGCATGTTCCCGCGCACTCTCCCGCCCCCGGTCAGCCTGCCGCTTCTGGGCCTCCCGCTTGGCCTCGCGCGCCTGCGTGTCGGGGCGCACGCCATCCTTCTTCTCCGGATACAGCGCCTTGATGTCGTTTCGCAGCGACGCAAACGTCCCGTCGGCGATAGAGGCCCGGACCCGCTCCATGAGCCGCTGAAAGAAGTGCAGGTTGTGCACCGTCGCCAGCGTCGTGCCCAGCACCTCCCCGATGCTGAACAGGTGGAACAGGTAGGCCCGACTGAAGTTCGAGCACGTATAGCAGTTGCAGGTCGAGTCCGGCGGATACCCGTCGCGCCGATACCGGTTGTGAGTGATGCGGATACGCCCCTGGAAGGTGTACAGCACGCCGCCGCGGGCGTGCCGGGTGGGGATGACGCAGTCGAACATGTCGACCCCTCGCGCCACACCGTCCACGAGGTCCTGCGGTCGCCCTACACCCATCAGATAGCGCGGCAGCTCGGGCGGCATCAGCGGCGTCGTCTCCGCCAGCACCTCGTTCATGATTTCCGGCCCCTCGCCCACCGCCAGACCACCGATGGCGAAGCCGTCGAAGGGAAGGTTGGTGATCTGCGACACGCTGCGCCGCCGCAGCTCCCGGAACATGCCGCCCTGCACGATGCCGAACAGGGACTGGTCGTTGCGCGTGTGCGCCGCGATGCTGCGCTCGGCCCAGCGCGCCGTAAGCTCGATGGATTCCTCGACGGTCCCCTTGTCCGCGTCCGCCGGCAGGCACTCGTCGAACGCCATGGCGATGTTGGCCCCGAGCTTCATCTGGATGTCCATCGAGGTCTCTGGCGACAGGAACGTCTTCTTGCCGTCCACCTCATACGCGAAGCTGACGCCCTCCTCGGTGACCTGCTTCTTCTTCAGCGAGAACACCTGAAACCCGCCCGAATCGGTCAGGATGGCGGCGCTGTCGACGTTCATGAACGTGTGCAGCCCGCCCATCTTGTCGATGAGGTCTTCGCCCGGCCGCTGGTGAAGGTGATACGTGTTGGCCAGCAGGATGCGGATGCCAATCTCCTCCACGAACAACGGCGGCACGGTGCGAAGCGCGGCCTGGGTACCCACGGGCATGAACACCGGGGTGAGGACTTCTTTGACCCGGCCGTCACGAGCGAGCTTGAGCGTCCCCGAACGGGCGCCGGAGGATGGGTCGATGGCCTCGACCTGAAAATCGACGGGGCTGGTCACTTGATCTCCAGGACGTAGGGCATCTGGGCGTAGACCGTAGCAGGCTTCAGTCGGAACAGCGCCAGACCCAGCTGCTCGAGGACGGACGGCTCGCGCTTGCCGCCCTCGGCGACTGCGTCCGCGTCGCCGCCAAAGACTCCGGCGAACAGACGCCCCAGCGATGCCAGGAAGCTGTTGTCGACGGGGAGGTAACTGATGGTAAACGGGTCGCCTGTGGCGCCGGCCTTGGCGCGCACCCACTGGATGGCGTCCCACAGCCCCGCGTGAGCATCCACGAGCTTCAGCTCAAGCGCCTTGTCGCCGTCGTAAACGCGCCCTTTGGCACGCTCGAAGGCCGCCTGCTTGTTGAGCTTCCGGCCTGACGCAACAACTCCGACGAACATGTCGTAATAGGACTTCAGCCGCGTCATCGCGCGCTCCAGCTCCGCTTCGGTGAACGGGCGGTGCATGCCCATCGCGTCGGCCGCGGGCAAGGTCCGCTCGGTATGGGTGCTGATTCCCACCTTTCGATACAGCTCGCTGAGATCCACCTTGCCGGCGAAGATGCCGATGCTGCCCGTGATGGTCGGCGGCGTGGCGGTAATGCGTGGGGCGCCGGCCGCCAGGTAGTACCCACCGCTGGCGGCCACGTTGCCAAAGCTCACCACCAGCGGCTTGGCCTTCGCGGCCTTCTGGATGGCCCGATACATCTTGTCGCTGGCGAGCACTGCGCCGCCGCCGCTGTTGACCCGGACCACGATCCCCAGCACCGATGGGTCGCGCGCGGCAGCCATGAGCGCCGGAATGAAGGACCGGTCGCCGGTGGTGTCGCCGCCGATGAACGGCAGGTCGATAGGCAGCGCCTCGGAGCTATAGCCGTCCACGATGCTGCCCGTGACCGGCACGATGGCTACCTTGCGAGCCGCGCTCCATCGCGCCCAGGCGCTGGGGCTTGGCCGGTACCGACGGACCAGGCTCGCGGGATGACCCAAGGCGTCCTTGAGGGCCTGACCCAGGGCCTCGTCAGCCACGATGGCGTCCACCATTCCGTGCTTCTTGGCCAGCTCCGCCGTCAGGGGCCCATCCTTGAGGACCTTGGTCAGCTCTTCGACGCTCTTGTTCCGCCCTTTGCCTACGGCCGCGTTCCACTGCCGCTCGAAGGCAGCAAGAAGTTCACGGGTCTGTTGCTTGGCAGGGTCGCTCGGGCCGGTGCCGGTGAACGCCTCGGGGGCCGACTTGTACTCGGCATACTTGATGAACTGCGCGTTCACCCCGAGATGCTTCAGCATGTCCCCATAGTAGCTGCGGGTAATCGCCAGCCCCTGGGCCATGATGGTGCCCGCCGGATGCATGAAGGTCTTGTCTGCGGCAGATGCCAGGTACAGCGTCTTCATGTCGCCGTTGGCGAAGTAGACGAACACCGACTTGCCCGCCTTGCGGATGCGGTCAATCGCCTCTCGGAGCTCCCAGCACTGCGCCCAGCTCGGCGCGGCGTCCAGCCGCAGCATCAGCCCCGAGACGTCGGGGTCCCGGGCCACGATGTCAAAAGCCGCCAGCCAATAGGCAAACGGTGTGCCCCGCGAGGGGGTCAGAAGGCCTCCGAGGAGCCCCGTCGTCACCCGCTCCGGGATGGCGCCCGCAATGCGCAACCCCACGATCCGCTTCTTCGGCGTCACCAGGGAGGTCCGACGGTTGGTGCCGGCCTTGATCAGGGTGTTGAAGGTGGTTCGGCTGGCGCCCGGTCCATCGAGCACCTGGGTGCCGTCAACCCCGGTCTGCACCTCCACCGCGCTCTGCGAAAGGCCGATGTAGGCGCCCCACTGAACCACGTCGGTGTCGGGGCGGGCTTGCAGCATGGCGTCGTAGCCGCCCCGGGCGTAACGCCCGTAGGCGCCGATGACGAAGCCGTCCACGGGCATGGCGCGGAGGCTGCCCCCCACGCTCCAGCCTGCGGGCTCGTCGATGTCCGCCGTAGCATCGATGCCGAAGCTGAACCGCTCCGTGTTGGGTCGGAAGGCCACCGAGAACTTGCCGATGGCGGGGATGACGTCGGCCCCGTAGCGCGGCGTATTGATACGGTCGAAGCCAACGCCCAGCGCCAGCCATCGCAGCGGGCGCAGGGTGGTGCTGATGCTCCAGGACTCGTACTGGTCCAGCTGCGCGTCCACGTTGCTGTAGAAGCCGTGCCACCCGAACGCCAGCGTCCAACCATGGCTGAGCCGGACGGCGGTGCCGATGTCGACTCGGTGGGTCAGTGCGTCGATGCCGGCGCTGCTGGGAAACAGGCTGTACCCGATGCCCAGCGCCAGGGGCCCCAGCGACCCACCGAGCATCCAGCTGAACTGGGTCGACCGCTCCTCCTCCCCGCTGGTGGGGAGGGCGAAGCTGAAGCCGAACTCCACCCCGTTGAGGAACCCGAGCCCGGCGTGATGACCCAGGACGGACTCGACGCCGTCATCTTCGGCGGCGATGGTCCAGGGGATGTACAGCGGAACCGGCGCCGGGTTGGGCCGGCCCGCCTGGGCGCGGGGCGCCGTAAACAGGGACGCTGCGACGAGCAGCGCGAGTGCGAGGCGAGTCATGGCGGCGACTATACTCGCTCGGGCCAGTCTCCCCAACGCGCGCGGACACAAGGCGTCGGAAAGAGAGTAGAGTGACCGCGTGGCAGACACTGAACAGGCGGCGGGGTCCACCGACGACGCGCTCGTTTCGACGCTGAGCTCGCCGGCGATCTTCGTCCCCGACGGTGCGCTCAAACGCCCCGAAGCGCTGGGCGGTCCGACCCGGCGCAAGGTGAAGGTCGACGAGAAGGCGCGGCTTCACCCCGTCACCCTGCAGTTCGACGACGAGGAGGCCGAGCGGGCCTACCGGGCGTACTTCTGGGACGTCCACAAGAAGTACGCTCAGCGCGGCTACATCTTCTTGATGGGGCTGCTGATGCTGTTCGGCATCCTCGACTTCTTCTTCTTCCCGGACCACGCCATCGACCTCTGGCTGGTCCGGATGGTCATGCTCCCCGGGCTCCTGGCCTTGATCCCGCTGCTGTACACCGAGCGGTTCCGCGGTGTGATGCGGCAGAACCTGCAAGAGGTCCTGCTGGCGAGCGGCTTCTGGATCATGAGCGGCTTTGGCGTGATGGGCTGGATCATCGTCGATGGCGCCGACCTGAACGGCACTGTGTTTGGCGGCCTGGTCTACATGCTGTCGACGCTGTTCATCTACATCATCATCCGGCTCAGGGTCGTGTACGCGGCCATCCTGGGAGGCTCGTTCTTCGTCATCGGCATCATCAGTCTCCTCCAGGAGGGCGTCACCGACTTCATCCTGCTGAGCTTTGCCTTCATCGGGGCGGGTACGAACTTCGTGGGTATCTGGGCCGGCTACACCATCGAGCGGTATCTGCGGCTCATGTGGCATAGCCTCCAGCGTGTCGCCATCGAGCAGGACAAGGTCGAGCGGCTGCTCCACAACATCCTCCCAGAGGAAATTGCCGACCGACTCAAGGAGAGCGAGGAGGCCATCGCCGACGGCTTCGAGTCGGTGACCGTGCTCTTTGCCGACATCGTCGGCTTCACGCCTCTGTCGGCGCAGCTCGAGCCCAAGGAGCTGGTGGGGCTGCTGGACCAGATCTTCACTGAGTTCGACCGGCTGGCCGAGAAGTATGGAGTGGAGAAGATAAAGACCATCGGCGACGCCTACATGGTCGCCGCCGGAATTCCGACGCCGCGGGAGGACCACGCCGAGGCAGCGGCGAAGATGGCGCTGGACATGCGCAACGTCATCAAGCGGGTCTCCAAGCAGCGGGGCGGTACCCTGGAGGTACGCATTGGCCTTCACAGCGGGCCGGTCGTCGCGGGCGTCATCGGGCAGCGCAAGTTCATCTACGACCTCTGGGGCGACACGGTGAACACCGCATCCCGGATGGAGGCCCACGGCATGCCCGGAGCCATTCAGCTGAGCGAGGAGACGCGGGCCCTGCTGGACAACGCGTCGGCCAAGAAACGTTTCAAAATCGAATCGCGCGGGACGGTGGACATCAAGGGTAAGGGGCCGATGACCACGTTTTGGCTCAAGTAGCCGGTTGTCAGCCATGGCCCGGTGTGGTTTACCCCCCCAATGGCTTTCCCGATCAAAGATGCTCTGCAGTCGGCTGGACGCTATGCGTTCCGCAACCCCACCACCATGGCGCGCATCGTCGGCTACCTGGCCGGGATGCGGATCGCGATTCCGCTGGACGCGATGCGCTGGCTGGCCAGCCACCTGCTGACCAGCGACAAGGCGCCCAGCGACGTCATCATCACGGCGCGCCCGCCGGCCCTGGCGCTGGGGGCGACGGTGGAGGCGATGAAGCAGAAGCTGCGGGTCTCGACGGCCATCAAGGTGGAGAGCCTGGACGCCGGTGAGGAGCACCTCCACACCACGATTCGGCTCCAGGACCTGGACCTGAAGACCTTCGACCCCAAGAGCCCGCTCAACCAGCTGCTCAAGTCGGGCGCGCTGGACCTCAGCAAGCCGGCGGCGCTGCTCAACTTCATGGGCAACAAGAAGCCGAAGGCCATCGTCTCGGCCGAGGGCGACAAGTTCGAGCTGGACCTGTTCCAGATCCCCGCGCTGGCGAGCAACGAGCAGGTCCGCCAGGTGCTGCGCGTCCTCACCCCGGTCGTGACCGTGGCGTACATCCGCACCGAGGGCGACATGCTCGTCATCGGCCTGAAGGCCTCCCCCGGCGGCGTGCCGCGGGCCTTCAGCAACCTCCGCGGGTAGCACCATGGCCGACAGCGAAGCGACCGAGGCGGCGACGGATTTGGCGCAGCGCCTCGACGACGCTGCGCGCACCGAGGTGGAGGCCGCCGCTTTTCGGCAGCTGGTCGAGCACCTGCGGGAGCGCAAGGACGTCCAGAACATCGACCTGATGGACCTGGCCGGGTTCTGCCGCAACTGCCTGAGCAAGTGGTACGCTGCAGCCGCTGAAGAGCGCGGTGTAACCTACTCCAAGGCAGAGGCGCGGGAGATCGTCTACGGTATGCCGTACGACGAATGGAAGGCCAAGTACCAGACATGAACGCGACCGCCGACATCCTCACCAAAATCGACGCGCTCCTGGAGGGTGTTCAATCGACCGCGCTTCGCGTGCGGCGACACCTGCACACCCACCCGGAGGTCAGCTGGCAGGAGCACGAGACCCACGACTTCCTCGAGAAGCTGCTCAAGGAGCATGGGCTCAAGCCTCGCACGGTGGCCAAGACCGGCCTGGTGGTGGATATCGGTAAGAGCAAGGGTGACCGCGTCCTCTACCGGGGCGACATGGACGCCCTGCCGATTCAGGATGCCAAGCAACCCGGCTATGCCAAGGTGGTGTCCAAGAACCCGGGTGTCAGTCACGCCTGCGGTCACGACATGCACACCGCCGTGGCCACCGGCCTGGCCCTGGCGCTCAAGCAGGTAGAGGACCAGCTCCCCGGGCGCGTGCGCGTCATCTTTCAGCCCGCCGAGGAGGTTCTCCCCTCGGGCGCCGAAGCGATGATCCAGGAAGGCATCCTGGACGGCGTCAAAGCCGCCTTCGCACTCCACGTGGACCCCACGCGGGACGTCGGCACGGTCGGCGTTCGCGTCGGCCCGTTTACCAGCACCTCGGATGCCTTCGACCTGAAGGTCATCGGTGAAAAGGGCCACTCCGCGCGCCCGCACCTGGCGCGCGACGCCATGATTGCGTCGGCGGGTGTGATTCAGGCGCTGTACACGCTCATTGGACAGCGGGTGAACCCGCTCGAGCCGGCGGTGCTCAACATCGGCAAGATCACCGGCGGCGACGTCAAGAACGTGCTGGCCGGAGAGGTGACGCTCGAGGGCGTCCTGCGGACCCTGTACGCCGATACCCGCGACCGCCTTCACCGCGAGATGCGGAAGGTCGCCGAGGCCGCAGCCTCGGTCCATGGCTGCAGCGTCGACCTGGCCTTTCAGCTTGGAGCCCCGCCCATCTTCAACCCGGAGCGGCTGCACACCCACGTCAGGGGCGCCGCCCTGGACGTCCTCGGCCCCTCGGGCGTTCAAGATATTTCACAGCCGAGCACGGGCGCCGAGGACTTCGGGCACATCTCGGCGGCCGTCCCCTCGTACATGATGCGGCTGGGTGTCCGGACGCCCGGTCACCCCACGACCCACCTGCACACCCCCAGCTTCACCCTGGACGAACGTGCCCTAGGCGTCGGTATGCGGGTGATGGGACGTGCCCTGATGACCGCGATGGTGGACCCGGACGCGGGCAACCTTCCGATCGACGACGGCAAGGCGGGGTGAAACCCGTCAGTCGGACGGCGATGATGGTGGCGGCCTTTCGCGACCGCGCCACGCATCGCCCAGACCCACTGATCCACGACCCATTCGCCGGTCAGGTCTGCGAGCCCGAGGGCTACGCCGTCGCCGACAGCTTCGAGGGACAGTGGGCGGCCTGCGAGCTCTACGTGGCGCTGCGAACGGCCTACCTGGACGCGCAGATTGCCCAGTGGGTGGCCCGCGGGCGCGTCGGCCAGGTGGTGCTGCTGGGCGCCGGACTGGACATGCGGGCCTGGCGCCTGGACGAGGCGCGTGACATCCCCTTCTTCGAGGTCGACGCGCCGGCGTCCCAGGCCTACAAGCGCGAGCGGGTGGGCACCCTGACGCTGCCCACCGACCGGCCAGGTCCCACGTACGTCAGCTGCAACTTCGAGCGCGACGATTTCATGGATCGCCTCTGTGAAAGCGGCTTGGACCTCAATGTGCCCGCCTTCTTCGTTTGGGAAGGCGTCACGATGTACCTGACCGATGAGGCCGTCGCCGCCACGTTGGCCCGCATCGGGCAGCGGGCCGAGCCCCGCTCGCTGCTTTGCTTTGACTTTGTCGGCAAGCGCATGGCCACCGGCGACCGGTTGAGGGCTCACAACATCGAGTCGAGGGAGCTGGTGGAGCAGCTGAACGAACCGATGCGCTGGGGCACCAACCACGTGGTACCCATGCTTGCGCACGCCGGATTCCGATTTACCCGTGTGGTGACCTTCGACCAGCTGGCGCTTCACTTCACGGGAAGCTATGACCGCAGCCGCGAGTTCCGCTTCCAATCGATGGCGCTCGCCAGCGTTGACGCGCCCGAACTGGTGTAAAAGGTAAAGAACTATGAGTGCCAACACCGCGAAACCACACGTTATCGATGTCGACGAGGCGGGATTTGCCGCCGACGTCGTCGAGTTCTCCAACCACACCCCGGTCGTCGTGGACTTCTGGGCGGCCTGGTGCGGACCATGCAAGACGCTGGGGCCGGTCCTGGAGAAGCTGGCGGCGGATTGCCGCGGCGCCTTCCGACTGGCGAAGGTCGATGTCGACCGCAACCCGCGGCTGGCTCAGTACTTCCGCGCCCAGTCCATCCCGATGGTGGTGGCGCTATGGAAGGGGCAGCTGGTCGACCAGTTCACGGGTGCGCTGCCGGCGCAGCAAGTGAAGCGCTGGATCGAAGCGCTGCTGAACCACGCCGGCGTGGCGATCCCCGAGGACGAAGCTAACGCGGTACCCACCGACGCTGGTGCCGCCGAAGCCCATTGGCGGGCGCAGCTGGACGACAACGCCAAGGACGGCAAGGCGCTACTGGAACTGGGCAAGCTGCTGCTGACCCAGGGCAAGGACGAAGAGGCTCTGTCGTTCCTCGATCGGATCACCGCGAAGATGGACGAGTACAACGCCGCGCAGTCGGTGTTGGCGATGCGTGACCTCCTGCAGCACGTCAAAGAAGCCGGCGGAGAGGGAAGCGCGCGGGAGCGGCTGGCTGCCAACCCGGACGACGGGGAAGCCCGGTTCGTCGTTGCGGTAGCCGACGGGGTCAGCGCCAAGTACGTGCCGTCGCTGGAAGCTCTGGTGGGTCTCAGCGGCTACGACACCCCCGAGGAGCTGCGAAAGAAGGCCCGGCAGGCGGCGGGCGTGATCTTCAACGCAGCGGGACGGACCGACCCGGAGATTGAGGGGCTGCGCCGCAAGCAGGCGCGCCTCCTGTTCTAACCCTCGCGGGCTTGATGCGGGATTGTGGGGTTTGGCGTAGGCTGACCTGACTGATAAGGGGTCCGCCCGATGTCCGACAGCCCGGCGCCCGCGGCCGCCGCGTCCCAACAACCGAATCGAAACGCACTCTGGCGCCGGCTCACCGAGCCCGCGCGCGCCGTGAGTGACCCGGAGACCCGGCGTCGGGCGCGTTTGCTCGCGGCGGTGCTGCTGGTTCTGTTGCCCGCGGCCATCGCTGCCATCCTTTTCGGGCGTCTGGCGCTGGAAGGCGAAACCGAGCAGACGTTGTTCTCGGCGGGCGGCCTACTGGTCGTCACCGCGCTGTTCGTCGCGTTCCGTACGGCGCGTACCGCTCACGTCCAGTTCGCCGCCTGGCTGGCGCTCATCGCCATCACGGCTGTCCCCGTGGGAAGCGTAGTGCTCCGGGCGCTGACGCTGACCAAGGGCGACGAGGTGGCTGTCGTCACGACCGCTCTATCGTGGACCCTGATGCCGGTTCTGCTGTCGAACTTCGTCATGCCGATTCGAAGCACAGCAGTCTTTGTGGGCCTGCTGTCCGTCGGGATTGGACTCCTGCCCGTGTTCCTCGAGCTGCTGGCGTTCACCGATGTGGTGGAGCCGTTGGGCTTCGTGGTCGCTGTCAGCGCCCTTGTGATGGTGGCTGGCGGCATCCGCCAGGAGGACCAGCAACGCATCGAGAGTCAGAACGTGGAGCTGAGCCGCAGCGAGCAGCGGTTTCGCGGGCTGTTCGACGGAACGTCCGTGGGCACCTGCGTGCATGACAGCGAGCTTGGAGTCATCGACATCAACCTCGCCTTCGAGCGGCTCTTTGGCTACTCGCTGGACACCGCCATGGAGCTGTCGGTGGCCGATCTCGTCGTCGAGGGTGACCGTGAGCTGCTGGTCAAGGCCATCCGGGACCGCACCGGTGAGGTGCTGGAGGTTCGCGGGGTTCGGCGCGACGGAAGTCACTTTGACCTGGAGGCGACCGCCAACACGCATATCTCGCGCGGCGAGGTGATTCAGCTGCTCGAGCTGCGCGATATCAGCGAGCTCCGTGAAGCTCAGGGCGAGGCGCGCCGGGCGCGGCTGGTTGCTGAGGAGGCCGCTCGCGCCCAGGGAGAGTTCCTGGTTCACGTCGGCCGAACGCTACGGCCCCCCCTCTCGCAGGCCGTCAAGGTGGTCAACACCCTGGCCACCAACCGTCGGGGCAACCTACGGGAGGAGGACCTCACCTTCCTGCGCCGGCTGTCCGAGGCCCACTCCGCCCTGGACAGCAAGATCAAGGACGTGCTGCTCCTGTCGCAGCTGGAGACGGGTCGCCTCGGACTGGACCTGTCCCAGACGATGCTGGACCGCCTCGCCCAGGACCTCATCGACGCGTCCCAGCAGCTGACCCGCCAGAAACCGCTGACCCTGTCGTTGGTCAAACCCCAGCTGGTAGCCCCCATCACCATCGACGCGCCACGTGTGAGGCAGGTGCTGAAGTACCTGATGGCCCACGCCATCACGGTGACCCCCAAGGGGTTTGTGACCCTTCGGATCGACGTGGACCCGGAGCACCACGTCCCCACGGCCGTCACCGTGATCGATGGCTCGACGGGCATGTCGAAGGCGGACCAGGAGAAGATCTTCGAGCCGCTGGACCAGGCGTTGAAAGCCGACGCCGCGGGTCTGGGGCTGACCATCTGCCGCGCGCTGGTCGAGATGATGGGCTTTGGCTTCGACGTCGAGTCGGAGATCATGCAGGGCTCCACGTTCACCATCGATCTGTCCACGGTAGAACCCTCCCTGCGGCAAGCAGCCACCGAGGGCGAGGTCGCGAAAGCCGTGCCAGCCCCAGAACCTGCCGCCGCGGACGAGGTGGCCGACGGGGAGACGGTGGTTCTCTGCATCGGCGATGACGCTCTGCAGGACATCTGTCGGCAGGCGCTCGAACCCGGGGAACTGACCGTGGTCTCCGGCGCATCGCTGGAGGCCATTGACGCCACGCTCGACGCGGTCGAGGCCGCCGTGGCGGCGTTCATCCCGGGAGATTCGGAAGCGGGCGCCCTTGGTCCCCTCGATGCCCTGCTTGCGTTGGACGAGCGTCCACCAACGGTGGCGGTCGCCTACACCGACGAGCGGCTGGCTTTGCTGGGGTTGCTGGACGCCATGCCGTGGCCCCCCACCGCCGAGCTGCTCGAGCCTGTGGTACAGCGCCACCTCGACGCGGTCGCAGGCTCCGAAAAGCGGCGCGTACTGGTGGTGTCGGAGGACGAGAAGGCCGGCGAAGAGGCCATCGTGGCGCTCAAAGCGACCTATGGTTGCGATGTCAGGCTAGCGGTGAGCCCTGAGCGGGCGCTGGACCTGCTGCGAAGTGCTCAGTTCGATCTATTCATCCTGGATATTCAGTTGGCGCTGACCAACGAGGCCATGGATCTCCTCACCGAGCTGCGTCGCGACCGTCGCTACGTCCCGGTCCCACTCGTGCTCGGCGTCGCCGCCAAGAACCGTCAGGGCGCGGCGCGGCGGCTTCAGCTGGTGGCAGAGAGCATCGCCCGCCCCGCTGACAAAGCCATGGGAGAGCTTCGCCGCCTGGTCGAAACCGTGATGGCCACGCGCCAGAGGACAATCGCGTCCGCTGACAACGACGTGACCTCAGAGCACGAAGAGCCAGCCGCTACGCCGCCCGCAGGAACTTGATTCGCGTTTAATTTGCGAACCGGTTTCAAACCGCAACGGCGAAGGGCTTGCTGGCGACCAGATGGCTCCTTAGGGTCGAGGTCCCTTCCCTGCTACACCTCTGCCGAGAAGCAACTGAATGCCTTCGTCCAGCACCAAGGTAGGCGACATCGTCGACGCCTACTGCCGACGCTGTAAATTGGTCCTCGACGCCACCGTCGCGGCCATGGTCGATGACGCGATCATCAGCGTCGTGTGTCGCACCTGTGGGGAACGTCAACGTCACAAGCCCGAGAAGCCCACCGCTTCCACGCGCGGCCGGCGCGTCGTGGAGGTGCGGTCCTCGCGCCCGTCACGACCTCGTAGCCGCCGCGATACCCCAGCGCGCCCGCTCCCGCACTCCGACCCCCTGCCCGAGGCCGAGGCCCGGCGAAGTGGGCAGCGCAAGAAGCGCGTCACCGACAAGGTCGAGGATGCGCAGTTCCTCCGGTGGTTCAAAGCCACCAACGGGGTTCATTCACGCTACGCGCGCCCCCACCGAGCCGAGGAGAGTTACGCCGAGGCGGACCTCGTCCTCCACAAGGTCCACGGGATGGGCATCGTCGAGGCGGTAGACCCATCGTCGGGCGCCATCAAGGTGCTGTTCCGGGAGGGACTGGTCACCCTCGACGCCACCCCGGCGGCCGCCCGCTCCTGACTGCCATCAAGGCGCTTTCCACTGGTCGTTGAGCCAGGGCAGCCAATGGGCAGCCTCGGGGCCCCATATCTTCCACGTGTGGCCGCCGCCCGGGATCAACCGCAACGGATGAGGAATCTGCCGGTCGTGGAGTGTTTTGCTGGCGGCCCGGGCGTACGCCTGAAACCCCAGGCCGTCAGCATCCCCGCACTGCAGATAGATAGCGGGCGTCGTGGGTGCGCCGGCGACCAGCTTCGTCATCAACACCATCGGGCTGGTCTTCGCCCAGTGGGCTGCGTTCGGGGGCTTGCCCCACACCCTGCCGTATACCCGGCGATGGGTGGGGGCCTTGGGGAACAGGGCACCGCCGAGGCTGATGGCCGCCGAGAAGACCGTTGGGTGCATCAGCACCAGCGACATGGCCCCGTGTCCGCCCATGGACACTCCCGCCACAGCGCGCCCGCGGCGCCGGGCCAGGGTGCGAAAGGAACGGTCGACTTCCGCCACCAGGTCTTTGGCCACGTAGTCGCCGAATCGGCGGTCAGGCTTGCCCAGGTGATTGGTCCAGTAGCCGCTGCCACCATCGGGAGCGACAGCGATCATCGGCTGGATGAGCCCCGCAGCGATCTGCGCGTCGAGGTGCTGCTGAATGGCGCCCCACGCCGGATCGAACCAGTTCGCGCCCTTCCCGCCCAGGCCGTGTAGCAGGTAGACCACCGGATATCGGGTGTCCCCACTGCTGGCGTAGCCTGGAGGCAGGTAGACGAGATAGCGCCGCGACTCCTTCAGCGCGGCGCTCTTGAAGGCACGGGCGCTGACCCGGGGATGGTTGGGGATGCGGTTCTGCGCCGACGCGGAGGACAGCGCTACCATCGCCATCGCCATCGCCGCCGTCGTGGCCGCGATGAACGCTCGCCGGGACATGCTCATGCCTCGTTGGACTCCCATAGAGCCAGACGCTTCAGTTTCATGTTCAACCCGGCGCGACTCAGCCCCAATTCCCGAGCCACCCGGCTCTTGTTGCCGCCGTGTCTGTCCAGAGCGTCCCGCAGCACCCAGGTCTCCAGTCGGTCCACCCGGTCCTTCAGCTCGCCGTTGTCGAGCCGCAGCTTGGACACCAGCTTGGCGTCCAGGGCGTTCATGGCCCCACCGCGAGCGCCCGACGGCCCCGAGCGTACTTCTTCGGAAAGGTCCGCGATGGTGACCTCGTCGTCGCACAGGAGCGCGGCGCGGGTGATCTCGTTTTCGAGCTGGCGCACGTTGCCGGGCCAGTTGAACGCCACCAGCGCCTTCATGACACCGCGAGAGAGCTTCACCGGCTCGTCACCATCGGGGGCCCGGAGCTTGAGGAAGTGGGTCACCAGCAAAGGGATGTCCTCGGGCCGCTCGCGCAGCGGTGGGATGTCGATGCGAACCACGTTGAGCCGGTAGTAGAGATCCTCGCGGAAGTGCCCCTGGGCCACCTGTTCCTTCAGGTCGCGGTGGGTCGCGCAGATGATGCGCACGTCGACCTTGAACGTACGCCGCCCGCCGACGGGCCGCACTTCACTGGTCTCCAGGACGCGGAGGAGCTTGGACTGCAGGTCCATCGGCAGGTCGCCGATTTCATCCAGGAACAGCGTCCCGCCAGTGGCCCGTCGAAACAGCCCCTCGCTGGCCCGATCGGCGCCCGTGAAGGCCCCCTTCTCGTGACCGAAGAACTCGCTCTCGAAGAGGTTCTGGGGAATGGCGCTGCAGTTCTGAGCCACGAAGGGACCACCCTTGCGTATGCCCAGGGTGTGAATGGCCCGGGCGATGAGCTCCTTGCCCGTTCCGCTCTCGCCATGCACGTACACGGGCAGCGAGCTATCCACGACCCGGTCGACGCGCCGCAGCATCTTCTTCATCCGCGACGACGCGAAGACGATCTCCGGGTAGCGGTTCACCGGCCCCACCTGCTCCCGCGTGGTCTCCAGCTCACGCCGCAGCCGCAGGATCTCTTCGGTGGAGCGGGTTTGCTCGGTGCGCTGCCGCTCTTCGGCATTCGTCGCCCGCTGGGTCGCCTCCGCGAGAGCCTTCATCATCGCGGTGATGCGCACCAACACACTGCCAGGCCCCACGAACGCGTCCGCTGCGTCACCGCCGACGAGACCGCTGAACGCGTCCGCCATGAACCGGTTCTGCAGCACCAACACCCAATGCGTCGGCGCCTCCGCAGCAGACAAGCCAAAGGCGATGGGCAGCGCCAGAATCGCGCCGCGGCCGCCCTGCCCCCCCTGCGCACGCCATGGCTTCTTGGTGGTCAGCGCCTCGGTCACGGCGACCTCGGGCAGCTTCTTGTCGGGCGCCGACACCGCCTCTCCGTCGGCATCCCGGGCCAACAGGACGGTGGTGTCATCGCGAACGACAAACCCACGCTCGGCCGACGTGGCCGCCACCACGGTGGACAGCCAATCGCCCATCATCGCTTCCAGCTCGGTCACACTCGCCGTCGCCGCAAGGCGCGCCCAGCGCCCGAACTCGTCGGCGCCGGCTGTACGCGGGTCGGTGGTCGTGGACATGGTCACAGCCTCCTGCTCCAGGCGCGCCGCCGCGGCGGCGCGCGCTTGGGGATCGACGGGTCGACCGCCGCCGCCGACGTCCGGGCTCGAAAGCCGCACCACGTCGGGAATGTTCAAGAATGTCGTCCGGCACGGGCCATCCACCTGGGCGGCAGCGTCCACGCCGTCGTCCTGGGGTTGCGCCTGCCACCCATCCGCCTCTCGGGCGAGCTTGTCACGGGCGACTGCGGCAACCCGCTCGGCGCCACTCACGTCCCCCACCAACCGCAGCACTCGGCCGATGGTGACCAGTACGCGCGGCGTCAAGCCGCGGCCGCCGATGGCCAGCGCACAGCGTGCCGCTGCCTCGGCCTGGTCCAGGTCGCCGCGGGCGACCGCCGCTTCAGCCCGTACCCGCGCGGCGCCGGCGCGGATAACATCGTCGCCACCGTTGGATTCCGCCTCCTGGGCCAGCTGCTCGGCCCGGTCCGGCGCCTCCTGCAGCAGCGCATTGGCCATCGTGACCCTCGCCCCCGCCGCGTTGTAGGGGCTCTGCACGTCCTCGGCCAGCTCCAGGCTCCGCCGGGCCCGCTCCAGCGCAGGCGCGCTGTCGCCCATCGCCAGATGCACCTCAGCCCAGGTGTTCTCGGCGTCGCAGGCGATGAGCTTGTCCCCAAGCTCGGTGGCGATCTCCAGCGCCCCGGCTGCCCGCCGCGACGCGTACGCCAATGCGCCGCCTTCGAGTCCCAGTACCGCCAACGCCAGCAGACTCCAGGCCTCACCACGCCGGTGGCCCGTGGCCCGCGCTGCCGCCAGGCTACTCCCGAAGTGACGCTGTGCCTCGGCAAAGCGGCCCAGCTTGAGCGCCATCAGCCCCATGTTTCCCAGGGCGATGCGTTGTCCCACCGGGTCACCCTCGGCGACCTTGAGGTCGTGGGCGCGGGTATACAGCCGCAGAGCACCGTCGTGGTCGTCACGATAGGCGCTGATGTTGCCAAGGTTGTTGTAGGCCCTCGCCTGCACCGGCATCAGCCCCTCACCCTCGGCAATCCCGATGGCGCGGCGCAGCAGCTCCTCGCCTTCGCCGTAGTCGCCGCGCTGGATCACCACGTTGGCGAGGTGAACCAGAGCCTCCGCCATGATGGGCGCGTCTCCCACGTCGGCCGCTAGCGCAATCACCCGCTGGCCCACCGCCTCGGCCCGGGGCGCATCGCCGATCCGGGTGAGCGCCCAGAACAACGCCTCCTCGGCCTCCAACCGTCGTTTGCCGCTGTCGGGCAGCACCGCAATGAGGGCTTCCAGGCAGCGTACCTGGACCTCGCGCGGGCCCAGCAGATTGGCGACGCGGGCCCGGAGTTCCAAGGCCTCGGGAGCCGAAGGTGCCAGCTCCAAAGCGAGATCGGCGGCCTGCCCCGCCCGCTCGAGCCGGCCGTGGTCGATGGCTGCAAGGCCGATGTCGAGGGACGCTCGAGCGCCCTGGGCGCCGCCCAGGTGCCACGCCCGCGCCAGGGGCTCCAACCCCTTGCAATCCAGCACCCGTTGATGGGCCGCCGCTGCCCCTCCCTCGGGGCCCCACCCATGAAGAACCTCGGCGAGGGCGCCATGGCCGAGGCGATAGCGCCCGTTACCCTCGGCCCACACCAGGCCGGCGGCCTCCATTTCGGCCAGCAGCCGGACGGCCCGGCCCACGTCGATACCCACGGTCGCCGCCACGCTCGAGGCAGGGCTCGGGAACCGCAGCCACGCCAACGCCTTCAAGACCACCTGCGCAATAGGCTCGAGCAGGTCCACCCGCGCTTCGACGGCCGACTCCAGGTCCACGGGAAGGTCGACCCGCGCCGCCGACGCGGAGAAGCACCAGGCGCCCGACTCGTAGACCAGGTCTCCCCGCTGCGCCAGCAAGCCCAGGAGCGATTGAAGCCCTTCGGGATGACCTCCGCTGGCCGCCGTGAGCGCCGCAGCCAGGCGCTCGGTGAGGGCCCCCGACCCCAGCCGCGCCTGCATGAACTCTTCCACCGCGGTCCGATCCAGCGGCGCCAGCGCGCAGCGATTGTCGCCTCCGTAGCCGTCGCTGGTGACCACCAGCCCCAAGGGTAGGTCGTCGGTAGCCACCAGCCGCTCCACGACCACGCGCACCAGGGCGGGGGCCTGCTCCAGCCCCTCCACCACCAGCAGCGGTCGAACGGGCGGACGTGCGGCCTCGCCGAGCCCTTCCACCCACGCGGCCGCGCGGGTCCGCAGGGCGGCGGCGAAGGCATCCGGGTCACGCGCACCATCCTCCCCCAGCGGCGCGACCAGAGGGGCCAGCTCCGCCTCCGGGAGCAGGCGCGCCACTGCCTCCTCGAAGCCGACCACCGTGGAGACGTCGGGCACCGTGGGCCAGAACTCCACCAGCCGGCCCTCGACCTGGGCGCGACGGCCCGAGCTGCGAGCCACCGTACGGCGACCGATTCCCGGTGGCCCCACCAACACCACCGGCCCACCATCCAGCGCCTGATGGCAGCGCTCGAGTTCCGTGGCCCGACCCGCGGGCGGCCCCGTGCGAAGCATGGCGGCCACCGTCACAGGCGTGAACAATTCCACCGGACGCCCCAGCGCTCGGGCCCACAGCGTCGCGGCCTCGGACACATTGTCCGGGCGTGCGCTGGGGTCGGCGGCCGTCAAGGAAGTAACCAGGCCGAGCCAACCGGGAGGAACGCCCCCATCGGCCAGGAAGTTGCGGCGGGCGCCGGCGTCGCTCAGCGCCCCACCCGGCCCCAGGGCGGCAGGCGGAGGAGGTCGGCCATGAAACGTCTCGGCCATCATGACACCCAGCGCATAGAGGTCGGCGCGCTGGTCGAAGGGGTCGCCACTGAGTCGCTCGGGGGCGATGTAGGAGTAGCTCCCCCTCGCCGACGACCCGCTCGCGCCGTCACCGACCACGGTCGCGATACCGAAGTCCAGCACCCGCGCGCTGGGTTCTTCGGTGTCGTGCTGAGCAACCAGAACGTTCTCTGGCTTCAGATCCAGATGCACGACGTCGAGCGCGTGCAGATACGCCAGCGCCCCCATGACCTGACCGAAGATACGTTCCGCCAGTGGTTGTGGGGCGTTGCGCAATGCCCGGAACAAATCGGGGCCCTCGACCCATTCCTGGGTGTACGCCGCGGGTGCCTCCAACACGGAGGCATCCCTGAGCGGCGACCGATCGAACCAGTCATGGACGGCCACGAGGTGGGGATGACACAGCCGGGTCAGCAGTCCGAATTCACGTTTGAGCGCGTCGCCGTGGCCCGCCGCGCCGCCGTGCAGGGTCTCCTTGAGCGCCACGGTGGCGCCCCCACGGGCGGCGTCGTCAACGGCGTAAACCCGCCCCTGACCACCCTTTCCAATCTGACGCCGAACTGTAAAGCGGGTACCCACTGCCGCCACGGTAGCGAGACCGGCGCGCTGATGTAAACCACCTATACAGACATGTTTTTGGACAGGGCCTCAGACCGGGTCGACCATGCCCGATGAAATTCATTGGTGTTCGGGGTGATACGATGCGCAACAGCAAGCATCGCAAAGGGATGACTTCCATCGTCGGCGTCCTCGTGGCGACGGTCGTGGGATTGAGTGTGATCCTCGTGGGGTCCTCGTCGACTCTCGCGAAGGCGCCAGGCAAAGCCACGTCCGAGTACGTCGTGCGATCCGGCGACACGCTCTCGGGCATCGCGTTGCGGTTCAAGACCACCGTGTCAGCGCTCAAGGCGCTCAACACGCTCAAACGCGACATGATCCGCGTCGGCCAGACGCTGACGATCCCGGCCTACGGGGTTAGCGCCAGGGATGCCCTGGCGGCGAAGAAGGCGGAGGCCGCTCGCCCCAAGAAGTCGGCGCGCGGTCAGCTCATTGACCACACCATCCTTCCCGGCGACAGCCTGGGACGCATTGCCAACAAGTACGGCACGTCGGTGGCCCAGCTACGACTCGACAACCCCAACCTCAAGGGCGACCGCATCGTCATCGGCCGGACACTCAAGGTCCGCGCTATCATCCCGTCACGCAAGCGCCGGCGGTTCGTCTACACCATCCAGCCGGGGGACACGCTCAGCGGCATCGGCGCCAATTTCGGCGTGTCGTGGCCACAGATCGCCCGCTGGAACCCACGCAAGGACCCCAAGCGGCTGCGGGTCGGCTCGCGCATCAACGTCTTCCTCGAGGGGCCCAAGGTCCGCAGCACGACCAAGGGCCGCCCCCAGCGTGGCAAGTTGGTCAACGGTGAGCAGCTGCCCCCCGGCCCCGGCTACCGCCGCCAGAGCCCGCGCCGCGCCTGGGGCACCAACGAGACCATCACCCAGATCCTGCGCGTCATCGCCGAGCTGCGCATGCGCCACCCCAAGATCCACGACGTTCTGATTGGCGACATCTCCAAGAAGGGCGGCGGCAAGCTGCTTCACCACATCTCGCACCAGTCGGGGCGCGACGTGGATATCGGGTTCGTCTTCAACCACCTGCCGCCCGAGGGCCCGACCCGTTTCTTGCGCCTCAAGCGCAACCTGAAGAACATCGACTACAAGGCCAGCTGGACCCTCATCAAGGCGCTGGTGGGCACCAGCGAACGGACCTCGAAGGTTCAGCACATCTTCCTGAGCTACCCGCAGCAGAAGATCTTCTACGACTGGGCCAAGAAGCAGGGCGTCCCCGAGCGCCAGCTGGAGTACGTGTTCCAGTACCCCCGCGGTCGCCGCGCCCTGGCCGGCAAGATCCGCCACGTCAAAGGCCACACCGGCCACATGCACGTGCGCTTCAAGTGCCCGCCCAAGGACACCAGCTGCGTGATGTAGCCCACTACTCGAAGTAGCGGGAGTAGCCCTCGGCGTACAGCCGCACCAGCGGATGGTCGTCGATGTGATTGGCCGGGGTCTCGACCTCGGCCGTGTCCTTTCCGAAGACGAACAAGGACCGCATCAGCGCATCGGTCAGGTGCTTCGTCTCGACACGCACGCTGAGCGTGGACGGGTCCAGTGGCCGCTTCGACGCCATCACGAAGCCCCACTGGCCGAAGCTGGGCACATAGGCGGTGTACGGATACGTGTTCATCCCGCTGGCCTTCAGGGTGTGTGCGATGCACCAGAAGGCATCTCGGGTGTGGAACGGGCTCGTCGCCTGGGTCACGAGCACTCCGCCATGCCCCAGCCGCTGCTGAATCAGGCGATAGAACTCCACGCTGTAGAGCTTGCTCAGGTCGAGGTTGTTGGGGTCGGGCAGATCAATGATGACCGCGTCGTAGCTGGCCCCGACCTTATCCAGGAACTTCAGCGCGTCCATGTTGTGGACGGTCACGCGCTTGTCCGACAGAGACTCACCGTTGAGCGCCGACAGTTCCGGCTTTTCGCGGAAGATTCGCGTCATCTCGGGGTCCAGGTCGACCAGATCAACATGCTCGACCTTCGGATACTTGAGGATCTCCCGGACCGCCATCCCGTCGCCCCCGCCCAGCACCAGCACCCTGACCGACAGCGGCTGGGCGGCCAGCGTCGGGTGCACCAGGCTCTCGTGGTAGCGGTACTCGTCGGCGCTGGCGAACTGGAGCGCACCGTTGATGAACAGACGCACGTCGTCCTTCCAGCGGGTCAGCACCAGATGCTGGTACGGCGTCTCCTTCTCGTAGAAGACCTTGTCCTGGAAGAGCGCCCGCTGCAGCGCCTTGCTCAAGTTCTGGCTGAGGGCCGCCGAGACGATGAGGGTCACGGTCGCCACACTGGCCAAGACGATGAGCCCGACCTTGCGGGACGGATGAATCTCCCTGCGCAGCACCCACATGATGACCCAGCCCACGCCGACGTTGGCCAGCCCCACGAGCAGGCTGCCGAGCACCAACCCCACGTGCGGCACAAGCACGAACGGGAACAGCACCGACGCCGCCAATGCACCGGCGTAGTCGGCCGCCATCACGTTGGCGACGCTCACCCGCAGCACGGACCGGGTGCGAAGTATCCGGATGACCAGCGGGACTTCGTAGCCGATGAGGATGCCCACGGCGATGACGAAGCCGAACAGCACCTCGTGGTAAATCTGCGTGTAGGCGAAGGCGACGAAGCCAACGAGGCCCGTCATCCCCCCGATCAGCCCGACCAGCACCTCGACCGTGACGAAGGCGCTGATGAGGTGCTTTTTGACGTGCTGCGAGAGGTACGACCCCACCCCCATCGCACACATGAAGACCCCGATGACGAGCGAGAAGTGGACGATGGAGCTGCCGAGCAGGTAGCTCGACAGCGCACCGGCCGCCAGCTCATAGACGAGGCCGCAGACGGCCGCGACGCCGATGCCGAAGAGCAGCACCACCGCCGAGGAACGTCCGCTGGACTCCTCGGAGCCGGACGGCGCCGGCCCCTCGGAGGCGTGTTCTACGGACTCGGTCAGGGTGTACTGATGACCGATCCCAGGATGATCGCCAGGGCGATCATGACCGACCCAATCAAGATGGCCAGGGCCGTGTTCTGGTCGTCCTCAATCTCCTTGCGCACCGAAAACGGCGCCATCTTGGCGATGATGAAGAAGACGGCGGCAAACATGACGAGCCCGAGCGCCGAGTAGATCAGCGTGCTCAGGAAGTCGTCGACGTTGAACGCCGCGCCCAGAAGGCCAGCTTTGATGGAGAGCCACGACATGGATGGTTACCTCGTTCGTTGCTGAGAGAGAGTGTGTGTGAGTGTGTGTGCCTGGAAGACGGGCGCTACTTGCCGCCGGAGTAGCCACCGCCGCCGTACGAGCGGCTGGACGTCCCGTAGCGGGTGGTTCGGTAGTAGCCCCCTCCACCACCGCCGGAGCTCGCCCGGCGGGCAGCCAGCGCGCTGGCGCTGAGCTTGGGATAGGCCTTCTTGGCGGCGACGTCCGGGACGCCGCGGCCGATGTTCATGAAGGTCGCGCCAGCGACCCCACCGAGTCCCAACACAACGAGGATCACGGCGAGTTTTGCTGCACCGGTGAAGCCCGGCCCTTTGTCGTCCATCTTCATGAGCACCTCGCTTGCGGGCTTACCACGGGTCGTCCCAGTCGTCGTGTCCGTCGTCCATGGTCGCGAACCAGGCGGCGTCTTCGTCGTCGTCCTCTTCCTCGGTGTTCTTTCGCGCCGAGAAACCCGCCCGGTCGATGAGCAGGTAGAACCAGATGAGGCCCGAGAAGATGGCGAAGATGATGAAATACATGGGCGTCAGCGTGCCCTTCACCACGTCCACCCGGACGGCCGGCCGGTAACCTGTGTTCTGGTTGGCCTTCGTGTACACGACCCGGTCGCCCTGGGCCCTCAGGATGAGGCGGTAGCTTCCGTCCTCTGGAATCTTGAGGGAGACCGACTGCTCCTCGTTGTTCTCCGACGCGTCGCCGGTGTCGAAGCGGGCCAGCTGAACGGCAAACTGGTGCACTGCGGCGCCACCGCTGGCCTTTGCCAGGGTGCCCTGGATGTAGACCCATCCCTGGTTCAGCTTCGGCGAGGCCAGCTGAATCTCGAGGATCTGGCCGCCGTTGGCTTCGAAGCTCGAGCCCGCCGAGCCCCCGTCCGAGCGGTACGCCGCGTCGCCCATGCGGAAGGACGCGACCGGCTCACCTGGACGGTTGGACAGGAAGATGCCGCCGACCGATAGCAGCAGCGCCAGCATCCACACCCAGAAGGACTGGGACCGGCTCGCTGGGTAGGGCTGATGCGGGACGACGCCTTTGACGGGGCCCAGGTTGATGTGCCCCTCGGTGCACTTCTGCAGTTCTTTGCGGCCGACGTACTTGCCGAGGAACCACTCGTTCTCGGTCTGCGACCACTCGCCGGCCAACCGATAGGGCTCGCAGGCAGCTTCGGCGTACTTGGTCCGGTCCCCGATCTGGCAGATCCATGGCAGCTCGCCCACGACGTGGGTCACGCGGCTGGTGGCGACCTCCGTCTTGCGGAACTTTCGCCCCCGGAACAGGAGCTTTTCGGGCATGTCCTCGGCTTGTGCAAAGCGGGGACCGTCGAAGATGCGAGCGCCGATGGTGCAGTGGTTGTTGTAGAAGGAGAGCCACAGATAGCCACCCTCGTCACTGAACAGCAGCTGCTCCTCGTAGGGGTAGCCTTCGTCGTCCTCGTACACGACCCAGGCGACGGTCTGGTAGCGCTTGCCGTCCCAGGTGAAGGTCTGGCCGATCTTGAGCGGCGGGTCGTAATACGGCTTGGTCTCCTTGGCGCTGGCAACCTGCAGGACCTTGAGCCCCTCGGGAGAGACCTGGCTGACGCTGCCGCAGCCATTGCAAACGGCGCTGGCCGCGTCATCGCCGGAGCGGAGCGGGATGGGCGTCTGGCAGTGGGGGCAGTTCTCGGACCGGGGTTTGAGGCTCTTTTTGGTGCCGCAGTATGGGCATTGCACGCCAGCGGGAACGCCATCCTTGGTGTCCACCTCCATGCCGGCGCCGCAGTTGTTGCACTTGAGGGCGCGAACGCCTTCCAGCGCCTGGACACGCTCGCGGCCGCCCTCCCCGGCCTTGCGTGCGATGGGGAGGGAGTCGTCCATCCCCAGGTCCTGGCGGGTCCAGTCGAGCTCGAGCTCACCGCCATGGACCGGCCGTCCCGCGTACATCCGGGCGTTGCCGTGCTCGTCCATCTCCCAGGTGGCGCTCTCGCCGCTGGGCCCTTGCAGGTCGAGGAACTTGATCTGCTGCCCGCCAATGACCACGAAGGGCAGCTCGCCCTCGCCGCCTTCGACCGTAGCGATGTCCTTTTCGACGACCTGGTAGCTGCCCTTTCCAGGCACTTCCGCCGACTGGCCGACCGAGAGCCCCTGGAAGGAGTGGTCGGTGGGGACCTCGGTCTCGAACGTGATGTGCCGCTCGTCCTCCGACAACCAGCCGGGCTCACCGGTGTCGGTCATCAGGTACCACTCGTCCCAGTAGCCGCGCGCGTAGCCGTAACGGACGCGGCCAAGGACCGAGAAGTTCTTGCCGTGGAACTTGCCCATGGCGCCGACGTAGAGCTTGCTGCGCGGCGGCGGCAGGACCGACATGGTGCCGGCGACCTGGGCCGCCCGCTCGCCGAATGTCACCACCGATCGGCACGAGTCGCAGACGGCCATGTGGCTGTGTCGGCGGTCGGCGGTGATCTGGTTGCCACAGTTGGGGCAGCCAATGGTCGGTGCGGTCATGCGCAGGAAGTTAACCGATGCCGCCGCGTCTTGCATCCGACTGGCCGGACACTCAATCCGCCGGGGGGCACTTGTCGGGGATGGCCACCACCAACCGGGAGGCCTCGCCCGGCCACCGCTCACCCTCGAACGGCCACTGGATCGTGTCTTGGCCCGCGAGCGCCGGCGACCCACCGCGCTTGCCGAACACCGACGGCGACGTCTCCTCCGGCCGCGACCGTGGGTTCTTGAGTGTGCAGCCATAGTGAGGGACGGTCTCCGCGTAGAGATCGTCCAGCTCAGCCAGTGTGGTCGTCAGCTCCGACAGCAGCGCGTTCAGCAGGTCCAGCACGCGGCGGTCGAGCAGCAGTCGGTAGAAGTCGAGCCGAGCGCGAGCACGGTGCCTCAGCGCGACACCTGTCGCCCCTGGGAAGCGCTTCTGAAGTCCGGCGATCTCGGTGAGCGCCTGTTTGCGAGCGCGGTGCAGGTCGCCAAACGCCGGGTCCCGAAGGATGCGGCGGAGGAACAGACGTTCCGAAGCCTTCAGCCGGGGCTTGCGTGTCGCTTGCGAGGCAATGAAGGCGTACGGACCGGCCGAGTGGCGCAGCGCGCGGTTTCGCCAGGACCTGCTCGCCACGTAGGTGGGCCTCAGCAGCTCCAGATAGTGGCGCGCGAGGGCGTGAGCCGCCTCGGTATGGCAGCGGCTCGCGCGGGCTGCGACCTCGATGCTTGCCAACCCGGGAAGAAACGGCCGCTGATGGGTGGGCAATCGACGCAGCGTCTCGATGGCTCCGAGGGCGTACGGTTCCCGCGCCGATTGTAGATGCGCGTGAACAAGCATGGTGCGAGCGGTGGTCCAGTGCCTGGACCGCTCGGGGATTTTGCTCAGATAGACGCGTGCCCCCTCTGGATGCCGCTCCTCCAGAGCGACGCCGGCGAGCGCCATCCAGGCGAGCTGGCCGACCTCGTCGAGGCCCTTTCCGGGCCCGACGGCCTCCTGGAACCGTGCGACGGCGGACCGATGAAAGCCCCGGCGCACCTCGACCAGCCCCATCAGGAAGCGGGCGCGGCGGTAGTCGTGGCACGAGCGCCTCACCTCGCCGAGGAGCCTTCGGGCCAGGCGATCGTTGCCGCGCTCGAGCGCCTCGTGACCGGCGAGGTAATTGAGCGAGCAGGCCAGCGTACCGGAGAGGCCGACACCACGCGCCGCCAGAGCATTCGCCGGAAGCGGCGGGGCATGGGCAAGCTTTGGCCGCAACGCGACGACCTGCTCGAACGCCGAGGTGAAGGTGGCTACCTGGGTGCTGGCGACGGCCGTCTCGGCGAAGACATCAAAGGCGCTCTGTTGAAGGCCTGCCTTCAGGAGGCGATGTCCCAGGGCGAGACCGCCGGCAACACCGAGTCGAGGCGGCGTAGCCCGCGCGGCCAGAAGCCGCGCGCCGCGGACAAAGCGGATGACCCGAGGGTGGACCCCCTGGTCACGAAGCTTCGCCGCGTCTGCGGGGGTGAGATCGTGGACGGCCCGTGAGTCTCTGAGTGCACGCAGGATGTCCTCGACGGGGATGCCGCCCCTGGTGAGCACGACGACCTCGTCGAGCGTCAGGGCCTGCGTCGAAGAGGGGATGAGAAGTCCGACGAGGACGGCCGCCCACGCAAGACGTGGGTGGCGGAACGGGCGAGTCGTGCCTTCCATGCAGTTCTACAGGTGTGCGCTGCGACGGGGTGGCGCTCGCCGCAAATCCGGAGTGCCCGTGAATTGGGCCGAGTCCCCACCTTCCGTCACCCGAACCGTAAAGGTCGACTCAAAGGGCCTTGACACCGGCGTCGTTGGGCCCTAAATAACCGCTCGCTCTGTTGCTCCGGCAACGGCTGAGGGCGCTTAACTCAGTGGTAGAGTGCTACCTTCACACGGTAGAAGTCACTGGTTCAAATCCAGTAGCGCCCACCAGGTTCCCAGCAACGCCTCTCCCCCCAGGGAGGCGCTGGGAAACCCTCACAGGGCTTGCCCTGACAGACCACCGCTGGCGATCTCGACAGCGGTGGTCATCCCTTTTTTGGGGAGTGCTGGTCGGCGAGGGCAACCACCCTGGAGCGGGTTGGGGCAACCACTTGTCGGATTTTGCGCTCGGGAGCACTGCCAACCAGACTCGAGATGTGGTGGTGGCTTCGACGATGCAGGGACTGGACAGCTTCCTCTCGAACCTTCGACTCGGGCAAGCGCAGGGCGTGGGGGTGGAGATCGACCACTTTGCACCGGAGGGCTGGAGCTGGGCCGCAGAGGCGGATGGGTTCTACGTCACGGGTCCGTGGTCGAAGCGCTGGAGTTTGCAGGTCAAAGAGCTGGCGCTCGTCCTGGCCTACGCGGAGGGATGCGTCTTGCGCAGGGTATCTCGACACCGGCGCGAGCTATACACATGGCGGAACCCCAGCGGAGACGGGTTCAAGGTCGTCTTCATCGCAGACGTCGACAACAGCGAATAGCTGAATGAAAGTGACATCCACCGGGGAAGCCAGGGGCAACCAGCAGGGTGGCTTGGGCAACCAGCCCAAGCAACCAATCGTCTGATTCGGTCACCCTCGTGGGGGGTTGGTCACGATTTCTAGGGTGACCTCAACCAGGGCACCGCAGCTCCAACACACACACCGCCCCGGCTCACCATCGATGCTGTCGAGGGGCCCGCACTGACACTGAGGGCAAAGGGCGTCGGCTTCTACCTCGGCTCCAAAACGCAGCCGGCGCACATGAAAACCCTCCTCCAACCACACCCGGGAACACTGCTCACACACCCAACCAGTGTCGTATCTCCCGCCCATGCGTTGGACGATCGACAGCTCCAGGGCCGTGTCTGGATGTCGGCTACAACGGCGCCAGGACCTGTGCAGCCCTGTTCGCTGGACGCCTTCAAAGGCGGTGATGCCCCCGGATGAAGTTGGTCCTCCTGGAGGAAGGTCCCGAGCCCTGTCGCCGGGAGCAATGAGCTGGACCGCCGACTCCAGGTCGGCACCACAGTCTCCACAGGCATGGCGCCCACAACAGCCAGCAACGCACTGGTGGTCGACCCGGCGCGACCCACATGCTGGGCAGGCGAGAATGAGCCGCGTGTGGGGTCTGGAGGGTCGTTGAGCGATGAAGTGGTTCTCGTACCAACCCCCGAGGCAGGCGTCGCACCGCCACCCCACCCGGTTCTCGTGGTGGTTGTACGGTAGCTGGTGCCCCTCGGACCATGTGCTGAAGTCGGTGTCGTCGACACACAGCTCCAGAGGAAGATCGTGCTTTGGACATCGCCGGAAGTCGAAGGATTGTCCCGTCCGGGTGAGTTCTTTCACCGCCCCACCTTACGCCGGGGGTCAACCGAAGCAACAGGCACGTCTTAGGTACCACCTGCCCCAGGACTGATCCTGGCCGAAACCCGGGTCAGGCTGAAGAAGAGCGGAATCAAGCCCCTCTGACCGCGCTAGCGCAGCAAGCGACTCGCGCATCCTGAAGCCTGCGACAGGGCGGCCGCCCTGGGTCGCGACCTGCGTTTTTCACCTTCTGCGCCTCTTTTTTTGCGTTGACTAAAACTTTTTAATGCGCAAAACCAAAAGCATGAACGAGACGCTCCGAGACGCCTTCGACGCTCTGCCCCTGCGGGCCCGAAAGGCCGCCCGAACCCGGCTGGCCCTGCTGGACGCCGTACTGATACGCCTGGCCGACGGCCCGATGGACACGGTCAACGTCACCGAGATCTGCCGCGATGTCGGCGTCTCCCAGCCGACCTTCTTCAACTACTTCGGCACCAAGCCGGGCACGCTCGTCTTCTACGTGCAGCTGTGGAGCCTCGAGGTCCAGTGGCACATGGAGCGGGCAGCCAGCGGACGCGAAGCCCTCCAGACGCTGTTCGACCGGACCGCCGACGCCATCCGTGCCACGCGGTGGGTCATGCCGGAGATCATCATCCACCAAATCCGCGCCGCGGGAGACCCCTCCTCCCTGACCAAGGGGAAGCAGGTGGGGCCGCCGACGGTGGCCGACAAGCTGCTCCGGTTTCCCAACCACGCGGACATCGCCGAGCTCTCCCCTCGTGGGGTCCACCTGCTCATGGCCGATGCGCTGGAGCGCGCGGTCAGAGGCGGCGAACTACCCCCAACGGTGGACCGCGACCTGGCCATCCGCCTGCTTACCTCCCTGTTCTTTGGTGCAGCGGCTTCGTCACCCGACGCCGACCGCGCCGCCGACACACTTTCCAACGGGCTGGCCCTCCTCTGGGCCGGCCTCGCCGAGGAGCACACCCCATGACCCACGACACCACCCTATCGCTCATCGATCTCCACAACGACATCCTCGGCGACGATGGCCGCCGCCAGGTGGACCGCGCCGCTTCCGACACTCACCAACGCGGGATCATGCAAACACTCCAGCACACGACCCCGCGTATCCAAAACGGTTCCACCAGTCTGCAGACTTACGTCTACGCCCCTGAGCGCAGCGAAACCGTCATCCTCCTGCACGGCGGCCCAGGATCGCCCACTACCCCGAGCTCGCGCCACTTCCCGCGCCGGCCTTTCCGATCCTCGTCTATGGACAGGACGACATCTATGGCACGAGCAAAGCCCACCTGTAGTAGAGGTACACGACCGCGACAACGCTCACGATTGCCTGCAGTGGGCATATTCCGTGGGAACACCAGCCGGAACCTTTCCTGAAGCGTCTGGAAGGGTTCTATGGGCTGGACGGGGTGGGGGAAGCTTGAGTCGCGTCAGAAATTCGCTCGGGTAAGCGCAAAGCGACGGAAGGGCACACGGCCCCAGAAGGCACGACCGCGCACTGGAACGGCTGGCGTTTCATCCTCACCTGCCGCGGGGCATGCGACGCTGTGAACGCTGTAGCCCGCACCGAAGCCCTCAAGACCACACTGAATTCAACCGTCGGGCCAGCCCGGAGGGTCTTTTTTCAAAAACCCGTGAACCAAATCGCCGCCCAGGTCACATCCCCACCAAGAACCACCTGGAGGACCATGACGATGATGGCGATGGAACGGCTGAACGAACGACACCTGGCAACCCAGACTCGACCCCACCGAGCCCCCGGCCCGTTGCTCGGGACCGCTATCGCGTGGGCCATAGCCCTCGGCGTGTTGGCCAGCAGCGCCTGCAGTCCGAACAGGCACACGGACCCAACCCCTATCGCGCAAGGGCCAGACACCTCGGCCGTCGAGGCGGAGGAGGTCACCGAGAGCGACGATGGTCAGCCAACGAGCGACGCCGCCCCCGTCCTCGAGGGCGACGGGGTCGGCGGGTTCTCAGACGCGGCCGATGTGGGTCCCGACGCCTTGGGTGACGCTACCGTTGAAACGGACGCCGACGCTGGCACCGGCGAGTCGGATGGCACAAGCGACACTTCCGTGGCGCCGGAGGTCGATGCCCCACCGGAACCGCTTGAACCCAAAGCGTGTGCCGCTGGCTGGGCCCCCTGCCCCGACAATGATGCCTGCTGCCGCTGGCAGAGCCGTCGAGTGTGGGATTCCCGCGTCCAGGTCGACGAACTCACCGTCTGGGTGGAGCCCGACGGCGATCGGCGCGTGGTCTGGCATGAGGAGGGGACGTACACCGCGGCGGTATGGGGCCCGGACGGAACCCTGGTGAAGGCGCCGGAGTCCTTTGAAACGGTGCAGGGGGACATGGTCTGGGGGGCTGACGGAACGCTCTACCTGGCGGTGATCACCCCTTCCGACTGGTACCCCGACTCGCTGGACCTGTGGACCTGGACACCATCGACGGGATGGACCAAGGACAGCACGACCGGCTGTTACCCCTTCGAGTACGAGTTGGCGGTCACCGACATCGGCCGCGTCGTCATCCTCTCCAACACCTGGTACACCGGCGCCTTCCGCTGGTGCGCCCAAAGCCCGACCGGCACGTGGGACGAGGTCTACTTCGAACTGGACGAGGACATCCGACTCCACGACCTGCGCGCCTTCGGCGATACCATCTTCGCCTACCTCGACGACCAATACGGCGACAAATACGTCGTCGACTTCGAGGCTGGGGGCTTCGAAAACCCGGAGTTTCAATGGGACGCCGAGTGGACATACGGCAATCGGTTCGTCGACATCGCGGACACACTGTGCATGCTCGAAGCCGAGGGCCAACTCTGGTGCCGTGAGGGCCCCTCGCAGTGGACATCGGCTGGGGATATGGACACTGGCTTCGCGACGGTCGTCGGGGTCGGTAGCCACGTCCTGGCCCTCGGCAGCCCGGGAGGCACTGACGGTCTGCACTCCCTGACCTTTCACCGCGGCGACAATGGAGAGGCGCTGTCCTGGACGGTTCCGGCGCTTGCCGCTCGCCGACTCTGGGGCCCAGGGCTGTCGCTGGTTGGGGCCCAAGATGTGAGCGCGACCTACAAGAACTTCCACTCGAGCAGCGCTCTGGCCGTAGACCCTGCCTCGGCCCTCCCGGTGGCATTCGTCGCCGACGGCGAAAACGGAGGGCTGTGGGAGGTCGCGATGACGACCGATCCCTGCGGCAGCGATAGCGTCATGTGCAATGGAGCGTGTATCCCGACGTGGTCGGTGGAGGGATGTGGCGGCCAGTGCACGCCTTGCGCCAGCGAGTGGTGGAACGAGCCCATCTGCGTCAATGCCGCCCAGTGCGACATCCTTTGCGCAGGTGGCTCCGTCCCTTGTGAAACGGGCTGCTGCTCCGAGTCTCTCGCCACAGTCGCATGGCCCGGCGGGCAGCTGTTCGATGCCTGGACCGGGGGCGACGGATACGCCCACCTGTTGTTCCGGCAGGTTGACGACACCCTCACCGAGGCGGTTTGGAACGGCACGTCGTTCGATGGCACCACCATCCCTGGCGTGAAGGTCGAGAGCTTGCCTTCGGTGGTTCGGAAAGGCCCGGAGACGCACATGGTCATGCGCGGCTCTTTCAGCGACGACTTCCCGGTGGTCTACGCATCCAATGCAAGCGGGGTGTGGTCGGCGTCCGCGACGGGCCTGTTCAAGGGAGCCACCGCGATCGTGCTGGAGGACGACGAGCCGGTCATCTATCGATCCCGGAGTGACGAGCCCGACGTGTATCGGCACACCCGGGATGCCGCCCAACAGTGGCAGAGCGAAGTCATCGCCACCGAGTCGACGGCCACCGTTCTGGGAGAGGTGGTCATCGATGCGGATGGGGTGGTTCACGTCCACTATGACGTCGGCGGGATCGTTCCCTTCAGCGTTGTTCTTTCGCGTCACCCCAACGACAGCGATTGGGCGAAAACGACGTTCCCCACCGACGTCAGCCACGTCCGACTCATCAAAGGCACCGACGGGTTTCTCCTCTATCGCGACGAGACCGACACCCAGCACATTGCGCACTGGAACCCTGCAAGCCATCAGTGGGACAGCCAGCCCGTACTCGGGCCAGGCGGTGAGCCGGTCCTCCTGTACGACGCTATCGGCATCTCGCCCGAAGGGGTTCCCTTTGCCGCGACCCACTCCCAGGGCATGGTCGTGGCTGGTCCGGTCTGGCCTACGGTAGACCTGCAGCCCGTTTTTGCTGCTGGGTCCCCCAACAAGGTCGGCTTCGACACCGAGGGCAAGCCGGTGCTCCTACTGACGTTTCTGAGCAAGCTGGGAGCGATGAACGCCCCTGCTGCGCTACTGACGCAGCGTGACGGCGTGTGGTTGCCGGGGCTGATTGCCGACACGAGCAGCAACAACGGATTCACGGCCTGGGACAAGCGATTCTGGGTCTGGGACACAGACGCCGGAGCAGTCGCGTTTGCGGAGTACAACGATGAGGCGAAGGTGAAGACGTTTCCGTTGACGCTGTGAACGTCTCCCCATGGGTGTCGGTGTGATGCGAGCGATCAGGATGATAGAGCGCTTGCTCGGCTGGCGCCGACCAAGCGCTCTATCATCCTTCAACTATTAGATGTATCGCCCTCCGGGCTCCTAAAGGCCGCTCATCAGCGCCACTTCGTGTCACTGATGATCAGTGCGGCGCCAGCCGTGCTGATCGGCCGGAGCCCGAAGGGCGATACATCTCAACGATTCCAGACGCTTTGACCAAGGGGGCGACGAATGCCGACCTCTTGGTCATGTTGCGTCTAATCCTCCTGCCTGGCCGGTGGATGGCAGATGAGCACCAGCCAGAAGAACGAACGCCCACCGTGCTACCCCCAGGTCGGCATCCGTGTAGTGTGGGTGCATGGGTTTCGAATATGAGCTGCGACAGGCTTCTGGCACTCTCTCGGAGACGGGACGGGCGCGGTTGCAGGCGGCGCTGTCCGCCCTGGGCGATTTCCCTGCCACGGTCCATCCGACCCCAGCGGGCATCGCCCTCGTGTTCGATCACTCTCCCGCCCCTGTTCACAGCGTCCAACTGCGCGTGCTCTGCGACGTGGGCGCCCGCCTGGGCCTGGCATTCGTGGAGATCGATGATCCCGTCGAGGCCACAGCATCCGCCTCCTCGACGGCCCTTGATGCCGCCCGCAACCGCCTTCGTGTTGCGCCCGATGACGGCGTTGTGGCGCGACGCAACCATCCGCCGCCGTCTCAGCCCGTCGCCCTGCTCGCCTCGTTCACCCGACCCGAACAGCTCATCGTGCCTCTCTGGGCAGGGGTCAATCGAGTGGGCCACCGCCCACCCCTCTCCGACTACGCGCAACAGGCCAAGGGAACGTGGTTCGAATCTCGGCAGTGGCTCATCACCATCCATGATGACGTGGTTTTAGTAACCGACGACCGCACCACCAATCAGAGCCACGTCGTAGACCCACTGGGCGTGATTCATCCCCTGGACTGGTTTGGGACCGCCGCCAGGCTCCAAGAGGGAAGCACGCTCCACAGTGCCTACGCAGGCTTCGCCTTCGGTTGGCTGGAGACGGTCAAGACCTGAAGTGCACCAGCCGGCGCGGGCGGCATGTCGGTCACCGAAGCCCCGGGCGGAACGCTCGCCACGCCCGAGGAGTGACGGTCCCGGCCGCCTCAGCGCCACGTCTTGACGACGAGAGACGGCCGCGCATCTTGCAGCGCAGAGAGCTGGTCGTGCATCCGCCTCCGTTGCTCGTTGGTCACCTCCAACGTCTCGAGCTTGGGCAGATGATGCAGCACATCGAGTTTGGCGACCTTGGTCTCGCTGATGTCCAGGGTCTGCAGGTTCTTCAGCCCCACCAACGGCTCCAGGTTCGCGACATGGGTGGCCTCGAGGTAGAGGTCGGTGAGCTGCGTGAGACGTGCCAGTGGTTTCAGGCTGGTGACCTTCGTGCCCTTGAGATTGAGGACCTCCAGCTCGGACAGGCGCTCGAGCGGGCCAATGTCGGTGGCCGATAGCCCCTTGAGGTCGAGCCTGGTGAGTTGGGTCAAACCTGACAGCGGCATAAGGTCAGTCACCGGGAGTTGTACCAGCCGAAGCGAGGTCAGCGCCGTCAGAGAAGAGACGAAGCCCAACTCTGTGACGGCCATCTTCTCCAGGGCGAGCGCATCCAGCCCCGTCATCTTCGCAAGCGGGGCGAGGTCCGCCGCCTTGACGTCCTTGAGCTCCAGCTCCTTCAGCGTCTTGAACTCTGTGAGGGCATCGACATCGGGGAGCTCTGTCCGAACAAGCGACAGATAGTCGAACCGGGTAAACTTCCTCAGTTCATTCATGTCCCCTACGGGCTTTCCCTCGCAGGTCACAAGGCCGCTGCTGGGGAACCAGGTCCTACCGCAGAACGTCACCGAACGCTCGACGGCATAGTCATCTTCTGGAGCATCGCCCCGGCACCCGCCGGTCAGCATCAGCGCCACAAGCACGGAGGCGGCCAATCGCATGGTATCCGTCATCACTGCTGCACCCTCCGAAGCTCGTCACGAGCGTCCACCAGCTGACGATTGGCGACCAGTGCCTGCCGAATGAGGCTCCTGTCGACGCCCGCCCGCTGGGCGTCGCGGCGGAACGCGAAGAACGCCTTTCGCGCCTTGTCGCAGTCTCGAGCCGCCCTGGCGATCTGGCCGTCCGTCCACTCGTCCCACTTGCCAGCGGCACTCGCCATGTCGGCCGCCAGGTCACACAGCGTCTGCAGGTGCTTTTCGTTTTCGGCGTCTGCCCGGTCCGCGATGCCCCGCATGAAGCGCTTGTAGACGCCCTTGAAGCGACGATAGCTGGCGGCCGTCGTGCTGGCCTCGGGCTTGTCGTCCTTCGGAGCGGCTCCTTTCAGCGGGCTCAACGCGGACACCTGCGACGCATAGTCCATACTTCGGAAGTTCTTGGGCAACCGGCCATCGGCCGGCGCTTCATCCTTGGTGGCGTCATCGACGATGGTGGCGGTTTCGGGGCTGGGGCGATTCTTGAACGTGGGCATCGGACTCTCCTGAGCGGGTTGTTGCCACCGCAGGAGAGCAACGCGCGTGCCAGAGACCCCACGACAATGAAATCAACACCTTACACACGCGCCACACTTAAATGCCGGTGCTTTGGTGGGGTCTCGAGGCCCAAACGGCGTTCATCCGGGGACTCTGGTTTCTCAGCCCGAAAACACTGACTCTGACGGGACTGAGGACGTCTCTTTCGCCGTCGAGGTGGGGACTCCTGTCCCTCACTCATGACACGGGGAGTTGCTCGACGCTTAGCTGGACGGGCAGAAGTCCGGACATTCGTCAGCGACGGATGAGCCTTGCCTGCACTGCCAGCCCAGCGGTCACCCTGATTCCCTCAGACGCGACGAGGCGGGTCAAGGTCGGCGGACGCCGCCGTAGATGACGCCCATGGTGATGGCGTCGAAGAACAGGGGCTGAGCGAGCCACCGCGGCACTCGGAACGCCCTGCCTGTGGGGCTGAAGATGATGATGCCGTCGGGCTGCATGCCCAGCACCGAGCCCCATCGGTGTTGGGGGGCCTCGAAGACCTTCAGGCTCTTGTCGCGGCCCCTCGCGAACGCCATCACGTTCTTGACGACGACCTTGAAACCCCAGTTGCGTGCAGAGCTGCGGTTGGGGTCCGTGGCCGCCACGTCGCCAACAGCAAAGACCCCCAAATAGCCAGGCACGCGCAGGTGCTCGTCCACCCGGACGAAGCCCTGGTCATCCAACATCTCGGCCGGCAGGAAGCTCGTGTGGGGTGTCACCCGTCCGACGGCCCAGAGCGCGACGTCCGCCGAAAACGGCTCCTGCCCCGTCGACCAGGCGATTGGACCGCTGGTCAGCGCGGTCGGCGCACCATCGGCTGGAAGCTGGGCGCGATGCTCGGGGTGGCGGTGGACACCGACCCGTTCCAGCTCTGAAGCAATGCGTTGACGAACCCGCGGGTGGTAGCTGGGCAGGACTTCGGCCCCCGAGTGAAACAGGTGCACGGCCTTGCCCGGGTGGTGCCGAGCCACATTGTAGGCCACGCTCACCCCCGTCGCCCCACCTCCGACCACCGCCAGGGCACCCGCCTCGCTAATACTCTCCGCGACTCCGGCCACGTCGGCGTCAACGCTTGCCGGGTCCTGGACCACGCCGCGGCGCCAGAAGCCGTTGGAGACGCCTGAGGCAATCACCAGGGCGTCGAAAGACTCGACCACCTCTTGCCCGCTCGCGGTCACGAGGTGCACCTCTTGCCGCTCGGGGGCTACCTGACGCACCTCCCCATGAACGGTCCGAACCCCATCCAGCTTCTTCAGGCGGTCGAACCCGATGCGGTAGTAACGGCTCCACCATGCGGTCTGCGCCAGCCGAGGCCCGAGCTCCTGGCCACTGACCAGCCCGGGCTTGGGCGAGATGCCCACGACATCGAACCGGCGCGCCAGGCGCGCAGCCGTCAGCACCCCGGTGTCCCCGAGGCCGACGACCACGACCTTCTTTCGCTGCGCGTTCGACAACCGCCTATTGGACGGACAGCGAGATGCACTCCCCGCCGGCGCAGATCAGCGGCGCGCAGCAGTCGGCGCTGGTCACGCACGCGGTGCACTCGCCGCCGATACAGGCCTGGTTGCCACAGTCCGCGCAGGAGTTGCAGCCCCCAGCCGGCGGGTCGTCTGGACAGTCAGTGCCCGCCTGGAGCACCGCACGGTCGTAGTGGATGGTCACCTCGTTGCTGGCCGACAGGCTCCCCGCGATGAGTCCGCCGAACATGTCGAACTTGTTCGACAACGTGACCGGACCCGCGGCGGCGTAGAGAAACGCGCCAATGTCCGTATTGTTGGACAGGTTGAGCCCCGTGCTGCTGCCCAGGTAGACGCGCATCAGCGCCGGATATGCCGGCGAGCCCAGCGCCATCTCGCCGGATGCCGTGAACTGGCCGGCTACGAACACGTCCAGCTCCGCGCCGGGCGCAGGAAGCATCTGGAAGGAGTTGGAAAGGGAAACGTTGCCGCCGATCATCAGCGCGACCCGGCCTGTGGCCACGATGGTCAGCTCGCTGTTGGTGGTGATGCCGTCCAGGTAGTAGATGCCGCAAGGCAGCTCGACATACAGCTTGCCGGGCGGGTTGATGAGCGCGTCGGGCTGCAGGTTGATGAGCGCGTTGTCGTTGTTGACCTGGTAGTTCGACACGATGGTTCCCACCGGGACCTGCTCGTCGCAGCGGCAGGGCGGGTCGACCGTGGCCGCGGTGGTGTCGAGGGCGCCGTAGGTCACGCCGCCGGACACGTTCCCCGCAGTGTGCAGGGTGCCGCCGATGTCGATGTTGCCGCTGATATCGCCGTCCACGAACGCGTCGAAGCCCACGTTCATATCGCTGTTGGTGCTGACGTTTCCGCCCGAGTGGAGCTCACCGAGGATGTCGACCTCGTTGGTGGCGGCGTACCCACCAGCAGCCGAAGTGAAGAGCGAGCCTCCCACGGTCACGACGTTGCTGGTCGCCACGGCCCCGTTGGCACCGATGCCACCCCCGATCCCGCCCGGCTCATAGGGTCCGGCGAGGCTGTCGTAGGCGTCGGTGAAGACGACGTTGGTGGCGTTGATGCCTGCGCAGGAGCACAGCCCCCAGGTGAACTCGATCTGAGCCTGGTCGCCGAGGCAGGTGTCGCTACTACCGTCGTTGACCACCAGGGGTGACTCGAAGCCGGCGCACTGCGCGGGCGGGTCGCCCAGATCCAGCTTGGGCTCGCAGTTGCCATTCACACACCCCTGGCCGTCGGGACAGGTCTCGCCGGGGCAGTCGCCGCAGTACTGGGAGTCGGTGTTTGTGTCGACGCATGTGTTGTCGCAGGCCGTGAGCCCGGGCGGGCAGCTGTTGGTACAGGTGCCGCCAGAACACACCTGGTTGCCTGTGCAGACCTCGCCACAATCGCCGCAGTTGTCGGGGTCGACCGCGACGTTGATGCACGCCCCGTCGCAGAACTTGTGATACGGCGGACACCCGTTGACCGGTGGCGCCACATCCGCCGTCGCATCGGCAGCCGCGTCAGGGGCTGCATCCGGCGTCGCGTCCGATGCGGCATCCGCAACGGCATCCGCCACGCTGTCTGGCGTGGCATCGCTCACGGCGTCGGGGGTGGCGTCGGCCTCCGCATCGGACGTGCCGCCGCCATCGCCTGCCTGCGGAAGCTCCTGCCCAGCATCGGCAACCGCATCCGGCGTCGCGTCAGGCGCAGGAGCGTCACCGGCCGCGTCCGCATCGGTGACTGGCACGTCCGCCACCGAGCCGTCCGCATCCGCGACCGCGCTGTCCGTCGCCGCGTCGATGGTAGGTGCGTCAGGCGAGGTGTCCGCTGGCGAAGCGTCCGGAGCAGCGTCGGTGGTCGCATCAGCTGCGACATCTGAGCCCACAGCGTCACCTGCGGTCTCGGCGGTAACGTCCTGCGCGATGTCCCCGCCAGGATTGGTCGACGTCGTCTCCTCGGGACATCCCAAGAGGCTCAGACACAGCCCGACCACCAGTGAAGAGAGAACGCGACTGCGCATGACCATGGGTGGGGTTCCTTTCTAGAAGTTCGTGTCGCCCTCGGCGCCGGCCTGCCCCGCTTCACCGGGGGTGCCCAGGCTCACGCCACCGACGCCGCCAGCACCGCCAGCTCCATCGGCCTGGAACACGTTACCCGATTTCCAGGCGTTGGCGCCCGTACCGTTGTCGATATAGATGCCGAAGCTCGCGCCTCCGCATCCACCGCCGCCGCCGCCACCGGCGCCACCGTCACCGCCGTCGCCGCCGCCACCGCCCGCCGGCGCGCAGCCGATGGCAAGCACGTCACCCTGATCCTCGGGACCGCCAGCGCCACCGCTGGCCCCACCGCCACCGGTGCCTCCGGGGCCGCCAGCACCTCCGATCCCGCCGGGACCGCGCACAATGATGTTGCTGTCGATGGCCGGCACGCTCGCCGGGGCGGCCGTGAAGGTCAGGAAGATGCCAAAGCTGCCACCGCCGCCCGTGCCGCCTGTGCCGCCCGTACCGCCGCAGCCGCCGGAGCCGCCGCCGCCACCGGAGCCACCGAGGTCGATACCGCCGGTGTTTCCGAAGGTCAGGCACCCGGTCTGCTCGACGCCGCCGCCAGCGCCGCCGCCGCCGCCACCACCGCCATTGCCGCCGTCCCCGCCGGCAACGCCGGGCGCAGACACCCACAGGCCATCGACGACGGACCCGGCCGAGGAGGCACAGCCCGTGCCCGCTGCGCCGAGAAGGCCCGCGGCGCCCGCTTGCCCTGTGCCACCCGCTTTGCTTCCCAGGCCACTCTGCGGCAGGAGGCAGTCCTCGCACACCGTCGCCGAGGGGGCATCAGAGCACGCTGTTAGCGGGGTGGCGATGCGATAGCTGTCGAACCCGGCAGTGCCACCGGCGCCACCGGAGGGGCCCGAACCCGCCGTACCCACCGCTGCCGCGTCCGAGGTCTGGGGATCAGCGCTGCTGGTCAGGGGGCACGCCCCTGCGTTGTCGACCTCGCTGTAGTCGGGGCAGATGGCAGTGCCGCCTGCGCCGCCGCTGACGTCTTCGGAACCACAGGTGAAGGAGCCGCCATCACCGCCGGCGCGGTGATCGCCTGCGCCACAGGTCTCCGCGCCGATGTCGAGGGCGATGACACCGTCGCCGCCGGCGACACCGCCGTCGCCATCGGTGCCGTCGGTCCCCGCCCCGCCGTTGCCGCCGCTACCGGCGACCACGGTGTTGTCGGCCAGGGTCAGCTGGTCGCCGCAATCCTCGGCGTAGATGGCGTAGGAGCTGCCGCCCGCCTGCTTGTTCACGACGCCGAAGACCGTGAAGCCCGCCAGGGCGGTGCCCTCGGCGCTGGTGTCATCGAGGCCGAACGCGTTCACGGTGCCGGGCTGCTCGGCAGTGGGCGCCTGCCCGAAGATGGCCGTCTGGTAGAGCGTCGTATCCCGGTCGCGGTAGTCGCCCGAGTAGCCGCCATACACGCCGACGCCTGCTGCCAGCGTCACGCTCTCGGAGTAGACGCCGGTAGCCACCAGGACGAACGCGATGCCATCCGCCACGGCCTTGTCGATGCCGGCCTGGATGGTGGCCAACGGAGCGTCGATGGCGCCGCTGCCGCTGTCATCACCGTTTTTGGCCACAAAGAGCGAGGTCGCGATGTCGCCGTCGACGCCATCGCAGTTGTGGTCGACCCCGTCGGGGACGTCAGGGACGCCGTCGATGGTGCACTCGCAGCCATCCACGGGGTTGTTGTTCACGTCCACCTTGTCCGTGGGGCACTCGATGTTGCAGAAGGGCACCGGCCCGGTAGTGTCACAGATGGGGATGGAGTCAGGGGCCGGGTTGGCGGTGCAATCGTTGCCGCAGGTGCCGCAGTTTTCGACTTTGTCGTAGATGCCGTCGCCGTTGACCCAATCCTGGTCGATGACGCCGTCACAATCGTTGTCCTCGTTGTCGCAGACGTCTTCCCCCAGCTGGCAGGTGCCCCAGTCGTTGCCGCTCTGACAAACCTGCACGCCGGCACAGGTGACGTCGGGCTTGCCTGCCTCGGTGTACGTTTCCTCACACGCCCGCTGCAGGCCCACGGCGCTGGAATCGCAGGCGCACGCACCCGACACCGGCATGCACTGGGTGCTGCCGACGTTGTTGGTGTCGGCGCACTCGTAGCCCGCCGGGCAGTCGTCGACCGTCTCGCAGGGCGCGGTGCAGTAGGTGTTATTGTCGGACATCTGCTGGCAGAGCGCACCTTCGACCCCGCAGTCAATGTCGTTGACGCACGCTGCGCACAGGTCCAGCGGGAAGCTGCCGCAGCCAAAGTCGTTGACCTTGAAGTAGGGCGCCTCGCACTCCACCACCGTGCACTGCGGCGGATCGTACTCGCTGGCGTTGCATTCGGCGGTCGCGAACGCGATAGCGCTGCCACAGTTCTCACCACACACGCCGCAGTTGTCGAACTGATCGTAGTTGCCGTCGGCGTTGACGAAGTCCTCGTCAACATCACCGTCGCAATCGTTGTCCTGATAGTCGCAGAGCTCGGCCGTCGGTGTGGGCGCATTGCAGCTGCCCCAGGCGGTGCCGTCGCAAGTTTCGAAGCCCTGGCAGGTGCCAATGCCGTCCACGGTGACCGAGCACGCGCGGACCGCACCCACGCTGATGGCGGAACAGCCACAGCTGCCGGAGGCAGGGATGCACAGCGAGCGCTCGTTGTTGTTGACGTCGGTCGTGGTCAGGCAGTCGAACCCGTCCGGGCAGGGATTGGCCGTGCTGCACTGCGCCGTGCAGTAGGGATCGTCCACACCATTGTCGAGGCAGACGCCGCCAAAACACGTGTCGTCGCCCTGGCACGGACCGCAGAAGTCGAGCACATCGCGGGCGCACACCGAGACCGGGTCCGGCAGGTCCAGGGTCTTGCAGCCATAGCCCGCCGGGCAGCCGTCCAGGGGGCATTCGACGGTGCACCGAAGCCCCTCGGGCTCTTCGATGCACCAGCCGCTGTCGCAGTCCGTGTTGACCAGACAGGGCGCCCCGAATCCACCGGGGGTCGTGGCATCTGTCGTGGCTCCGTCGGGCGTCGTCACGTCGGGTTGGGCCGGCACGTCGGAGGTGCAGATCCAGCCCGGCGGACAGCCGCCACCGTCGCCGGTCACCACGTCCGTGGTCGTGTCCGTGCCGATATCGCCGGTGGAGGTGTCGGTGCTGGTCTCGTCGCCGGGACAGCCCACCAGGAGCAGGGCCGTGGCCAGTGCTACGAGGCATCCGGTGTAGGGAAGAAGGGTCCTGTTCGTCATCGTCCGTCCTCCCACTAGTAGTTGGTGTTGCCTTCGGCGCCGGCAAGTCCGTCGCCGCCGTTGTTGCCGAGGCTCGACCCGCCGCTGCCGCCAGCGCCACTGCCGCCGTCGTTGGCGAAGGTGTTGCCGGACTGCCACTCGGCCGCGCCCGTGGCGTTGTGAACGAAGATGCCGAAGCTGGCGCCGCCACAAGCACCGCCACCACCACCTCCGGCGCCACCGTTGCCACCGTCGCCGCCGTCGCCGCCTGCCGGGGCACAGCCCACCAGGGCCACATCACCCGAGCTCTCGGGGCCGCCGGCGCCACCGCTGGCGCCCGCGCCGCCGCCGCCACCAGGGCCGCCCGCCCCACCGTCGCCACCGGTGCTCCGGGTGATGACGTTGCCGCTGATGGTCGGCGTAGACGTCGGATCCGGGGCCGTCCACGTCAGGAAGATGCCAAAGCTGCCGCCACCGCCGGTACCGCCCGTGCCGGCCGTTCCGCCGCAACCGCCCGAGCCGCCGCCACCACCGGAGCCGCCCAGGTCCAGACCGCCAAACACGACGTACTGAAGGCAGCCGGTCTGCTCGACGCCGCCACCGGCACCACCGCCGCCGCCGCCGCTGCCGTTGGCGCCGTCACCTCCGACCTCGCCGTCGCCGGCGACCCAGAGACCGTTGACCACCGCTCCTGCGGCGGCATCGCAGCCCGTACCGGACGTTCCCGCCGTACCGGCCGCGCCAGCATCACCCACGGAACCGGCCTTTGTGCCGAGCCCGTCTTGCGGCCCGGAGCACACACCACACGCCCCAGGCGAGTCAGGGTCGCCGCAGGCCCCGTCGAGCTTGGGGATTTTGTAGCTATCGAAGCCCGCCGCGCCACCCGCGCCCGGGGTGTCGCCGTTGCCGGCACCGCCCGTTTCCTCGGCGGTCGACGTCTGTGTACCAGTGACCGGACAGGCTCCCGCCGCATCGGCCTCGCTGTAGTCAGGGCAGATGGCGGAGCCGCCGATGCCTCCGCTGACGTCCTGGCCGCCGCACGTGAAGGTTCCTCCGTCGCCACCGGCCCTGTGGTTCGCCGCCGCGCAGCTCTCGCCGGACAGGTCGGTGGCCTCCTGGCCGCCACTGCCGGCCACCCCGGAGTCGCCGCCAGTACCCGCGACGCCGGCGTTGCCGTTGCCACCGCTGCCGGCGCTGATGATGTTGTCCAGCAGCGATAGCTGGTCACCGGTGTCCTGCACGTAGATGCCGTAGGACGAGCCGCCGCTCTGCTTGTTGACGAAACCGAAGACGGTGAAGCCCGAGAAGACCGTCGCCTGGCTCCCCAGGCCGATGGCGTTGACGGCGCCCGGTGCCTCGGCGGTGGGAGCCTGACCGAAGACGGCCGTCTGGTACAACGTGATGTCCCGATCCAGGAAGTCACCGGAGTAGCCCCCGAAGGCCCGGACGCCCGCGCTGAGGGTGACACTCTCCGGATACACCCCGGTGGCCACGAAAACATACAGCTTACTGTCGGCCACCGCCTTGGCGATACCCGCCTGGATGGTCAACAGCGGCGCAGCCAGCGTACCGTCATTGCTGTCATTACCGTTCTTCGCCACGAAGATGGCGTTGCTGGCAGCGCCGTCAACGCCGTCGCAGTCATGGTCGACGCCGTCCGGCACATCGGGCACATCGTCAATGGTGCATTCGCAGCCATCGCTGGGGTTCTTGTTGACGTCCACCTTGCCGGGGTCGCAGGCGATGCCGCAGACCGGCACGGGGCCGCTGATGTCACACGCCGGCACGGCGCCTGGCGGGGCGTCCTGGAGACAGTTGTTGCCACATACGCCGCAATTCTCGTCGGTGTAATAGACCCCGTCTTCGTTGACGAAGGCATTGTCGACGATGCCATCACAGTCATTGTCGGCGTTGTCGCAGATGTCTTCGGGCAGCGAGCAGTCGGTCCAGCCGGTGTCCTGGCACTCCTCAGTGCCCACACAGGTGACCTCGGGCTTGCCGGGGTCGAGGTAGGTCTGCTCGCAGGCCCGCTGCAGACCGATGGAGCTGTCGTCGCAGAGGCACGAGCCTGTCGACGGCACGCACTGAAGGTTGCCGTCGCTGAGCAGGTCCTGACAGCCATAGCCGCTGGGGCAGTCGGCGCTGGTCGCGCATGGGGTCGTGCAGTAGGTCCCACCGTCGGTCAGCGTCGAGCACCTGGCCCCCGGGATGACGCAGTTGGCGTCGGTCTCACAGACGCTGCACAGCTTGGCGGGGATGGTCCCGCAGTAGAAATCGTTGAGCTGAAAGTAGCCGGTGTCGCAGGTCTCGACCACGCACAACGCGGGGTCATAGTCGCCGGCGTTGCACGACGCGGTGGCGTTGATGATGGCACCGTCGCAGCTGGAGCCGCAGACGCCGCAGTGGCCGTTGGTGTCGTAGATTCCCTCGCTGTTGACGAAGTCCTCGTCGATGGAGCCGTCGCAGTCGTTGTCCTGGTAGTCGCAGAGCTCGGCGACCGGCGTCGGTGCGTCGCAGTCGACCCAGTTCTCGCCGTTGCACGTCTCGAAGCCCTGGCAGGAGCCTTGTACGTTCGTGATGACGCAGGGCCGGACCGCGCCCACCGATTGCGCCGAGCAGCCACAGCTGCCCGACGTCGGGACACAGACGTTGTCCTGGCACTCGAAGCCGGCGAGACAGGGTTGCTCGTCGCTGCAAGCGCCGGTGCAGAACGGATCGTTGACGCCGTTGTCGAAGCAGACCCCGTCGAAGCATCCCTCGTCGCCCTGGCATGGTCCGCAGTAATCGAGCACGTTGGGCGCGCACACCGAAATGGGGTCGGGCAGAGGAAGCACCTTGCAGCCGTAGCCGTCCGGGCAGCTCTCAAAGCAGGTCTGGGTACAAATCCGGCTGGCGCCGTCGGGAGCTGCGATGCAGAAGCCAGAGAGGCAATCGGCGTCCGCGGTGCATCCATCACCGAGCGCGCCATCGCCGTAGCTCTGGCCGCTCCACGGCACGAGGGCGGGCCCCACAGGCCCGTCTGTGCCGGCGTCGGGTGGAGTGACCACATCAGCTGCCGGACCGCAGAACCAATCATCGGGACACGTGAACGTGTCGCTGCCGGTGCCGTCGGTCGTGGTGTCGGTGCTGATGTCCCCCGTGTTGGTGTCGGAGCTTGTCTCGTCACCGGGGCAACCCGTAGCAACCGCGGAAAGCACCGCCAGGGTGGCGGTGGTGCTCGCGACTGCGCGTAGAAGATGCACTCTTCGCATGAACCTCTCCGTTCAACGTGCCTTTGCGCGCTTAAGATAGAACGGCGGGTCGGTCATAGCCACCCCGCGGGGGAGGCAGCCCCTTCTCCGTACACTGCGAGTGCACGGCCCTGGCGCTGGCTCCGACGTCAGCCGTCGAGCAGACCGTCCAGCTGGCGTCGCCAGTCCGTCAGAGCGCCTTCGAAACGCCCGAAGCGAAAGTGAGTATTGGCACCGGTTCGGAGCCCTCGTTGAATCTGTTCGCCGATGACGAAATCCTCGTCCAGCGTCGTGTTCGAGATAGCGTGGTTCCTCTGCAGGTAGCGGTGCTGCTCGATGGGCAGGTCGCCGATGGCGGGCGCAGCACCGACCGTGTGGACCTCGATGCGGGTCTCGTCCACGGAGAGAGGGGCCAGCAGGATCAGGTCGAAGTGGGACTTCTGTAGCAGGATCAGAGCATTTGGATGGATCGTATACACGACGTGCGTGTGATCCCGGATGTCCCACTGCTCCTGGGGCAGCTCCTGCAGCTTCAGGACCGACTTCTTCGGCAAGACGGATCGACGATGGGCGCCGATACGTTCCCAGGTCGATGTCGTGTCCCCGAAGAAGGGGGCGATGGTGTCCTTGTGGGCCACACGGAAGTGGTACGACTCGATGCCGCCCTCCACGATGATCTTCCAGTTGGCCGTCCACGTCTTCGTCGTGGATGCATAAGCCGTCGGGCGCGGGCCCAGCATCGCTTCCAACTCGTCGACCATGGCCTCCGGGAGCGGGTCCGGTGTGAGGCCCGGCGTGGGACACACGAACACCATCCCGGCAGCCTCGACACAGTGGAGTTCGACGAGGCTGTGGTCCGCTTTGTCGAGCGTCGGAAAGCCGTCGGGGTGGCGGACTTTGTGCAAACTCCCGTCGGGGTTGTAGGTCCATGCGTGATAGGGACAAACGAACCGCTTGCAGCGTCCGTTGGCCCGCACTTCGATGGTCGCGCCCCGGTGCCGGCACACGTTGAGAAAGGCCCTGAGTCGAGCGTCCGCGCCGCGCACCACCAACACCGGCGTGCCGACCACCTCCGCGGTCACGAAGTCTCCCTCGGCGGCCACCGCCGACGACAGCGTCACGACATTGAGTTCACGGCGGAACACCCGGTCCAGCTCGTGCTGAAAACGCGTCGGGTCGGTGTAGTCGGTCACCGCGACGAGCGTTTCATCGCCGTCGATGGGACGACGCTTCTCCAGCGCTGTGGCCAGCGCATCCGCGAGGATGGCGATCTCTTTGTCCCTATTCATCGGTATGGCTCCAAATCGTCGATGCAAAGCACCCGCTGCATGAAGCGCTGCGACTCTCGGATGACGCGCTCCCGCGACATCCGAGGTTGCTGCGCCAGGGCGCTGTGGAGGGTCTGGCCGATACCGCCCATGAGCAGGGCGCCGCTGATCTCAGCGTCGATCGTGGCGGGAACCCGCCCGAGGGCCTGGCCACGAGCCACATTCTTCACCGCCCCGCGAACCTGCCGGTCGGCCCGGACCCGCTGGTGGCGGACCGCCTCGGCGTCGCCGATGAGGCGCTGCTGCATCAGCGCCCCGAGCGGATGGTCGTAGTGGAAGTCCACGGTGCGTCGGATGCGCTCTTTCTCACGCTCCCACCAGTCCTCGGACACCTCCTCGAAGGTGGGCCGGTACGCCAGCTCCTCCCAGGTGTCATAAAAGGTGTCGACCAGGGCCACCAACAGACCACTCTTGGACGAGAAGTGCCGGTAGGGTGCTCCCGCCGACACCCCTGCCCTGCGCGCCACGGCGGCGAAGTCGACCTTGCCGTCGTGGGTCACCAGCTCCAGCGTGGCCGCTTCGAGCAGGCGTTCCCGGGTCTGCCGACCGCGATGTGTTTGTCCGACTGGCATCTCACCCCATATGTGAAGTGAATTCACTTTACGCATGACAATGCACCGGTCAAGCCTGCTGTCATCGGCTTGTATTGGGGCGCCCCGCCGGGTGGCTACTGCGCCTCCAGGGCTCCCATGTCGGCGGCGCCATCGTCGGGACGCGGCGAGACGCCTGGCTTGGCCGGCTCATACATCACGGGCAACGGCATCCCCGCGGTGTCCCCTGCGTCGATACACGCGGAGCCAGATGCCAGCGCGTAGTCGCCGTTGTCGAAGTCTGCGAATCCGGGTTCGCCCGCCGCGTCGATGTTTCCGACGGCGTTGACGACCGCGCCATCCGGCGAAATCGCGGTGACCCAACCCTCTCGAATCCAGTTGTAGGCGAGGTCCACCGTGCCCGTGCCTGTCGTCACCTCGAGCGTCCCGGAGTTGGGCAGCGTGTAGATGATGTTGTTGCGGATGTCGGCGCTCTGGCTCTGGGTCGATAGCCGGACCACGGTGTTGTTGCCCGAGCGCGTCGACACGATGGTGTTGTGGAACATGAACAGGGTGCCGCGGTACATGGCGGTGTCCCCACCGTCGCCGCCGAAGTGCACGATCTGACGGTTGCCCGCGCCCTCGGGCTCGACCAGGACGTTGCCGTAAACGTAGGTCGTGGCGTAGCTGGGGTCGCTGGAGAAGTCGGTGTAGTCGGTCTCGACGAGGTCCAGCTGGCGATTGCCCGACTCGATCCAGTTGTAGCGAATAACCGTCCCCGCGCTGCGGTCCTTGAGGTTGTTGCCCAGGCAGCCGGCGCGCAGCGGGCCGTAGTAGTTGCCCTCGAACAGGATGCCGAAGCTCTCGGTGTAGCTGTTGTGCTCGTAGATGCTGTCTTCGATGCCGTTGTCGTAGAGGTGGTTGCCGATCAGGGCCAGGTTGCTCGACCCGGACCCGCTGAACAGGCCATTGCCGGCATCACGCAGGACGCACCCCCGTACCGTGATGTGGTCGCCTACCTCGACGTGAATCGCGGCTGCGTTGCCAGCGTAGGTGTCCCCCGAGCCGCCGTCATCGGTGAAACTGTAGGCGGGCTGGGCGTTCTCGATGTGGAGCCCCTCGATGTACACCCAGCTGGGAACGTTGGTGTCCGACGGGAGGTTACTGCCACCGACCTTGATGATGCTGCGCCGCTCGTTCCAATAGCTCAGCGCCTGCCGTGTCTTGGCGCCGTCACCGGATATCACCGGCAGCGCGCCGCTACCCGATGGCACACCCAGGACGACGACGGGTTCCGTCTCCGTGGCCTCGGTGTTGATGACCCATTTGTCACGGTAGGGCTCGGCGCGCCAGTGGATGCGCACCAGCGTCGACGGGCCAATGGACTCCCACGGTACCTCTGAGGGATCGGCATACGGGTGGCCAGGACCGACGTCGTACACCGTGGTGAAGTCCGCGGGGTCCCACGTCGCCGGCGCCGGCGCGGGGACATCGGGTCCCGTGTCCGTCGTCGCCGCATCCGGCGTGATGGTCATGTCTGGCTCTGCGTCCGCCACCATCGCATCCGGGGCAGCAGCGTCCGCGTCACCGGGCCCAGGGTCGGGGGTCGCATCGGGCGAGGTCTCGGCACCGATATCGGGTGGGGTCGCCGTGTCCGCCACACCATCCGGCGTCCCGGCGCCGTCGGCCGCATCGGGTGCGGTCGATGTCTCTGCAGCGTCTGCTGTGGACGGGGTTTCGGAGTCGGGACAACCGGCCAGCGCGAGGACGAGCGTCGACGCAGCCAGGCGGACCAGGGCGGGCAAAGTCGGGGGCGGGTTCATACGCAGAACTGTGCGGGCCCGGCATTGGCCGCGTCAAGCCAGCCCGGCGTCCCGGACAGTCCAGGACAGTCCCGGCGCGCGCTCCGGCGATAGCCTCGCTGAAATCAATGATTTCGAGCACCTGAAGATTGGCAAGGGACGTGCACAAGGCAGCGGCAGCCCTCACCAAGGAGCCGACCGATGCAGCAACACCTCGACACTCCCGATACCCAACACGCCAAGGCCTCCGAGCGCGAGCAAAGCGTCGAGCGCGCTCCGGCGATGGACCGCGCGACCGAGGCGGCGCCCCAGGGCGTGCACTTCTCCGACATGACCTGCTCGCTCGGGGCGACACCGGTGCAGATGAGCGCGCTGGACGCCGCGCTGGTGCAGTTTCGCGCCACGGTGCTGCAGCGTTCGGCCGCGTCGGATACCGAGGGGCGGGAGGAGCGGGTGCAGGGCGCGGCCGCGCGTGGCATGGAGGGCTCTGGGGGCGCCCTCCCCTTCGCCGACCGGATCCAGGAGTCCTTCGGGCACCACGACATCAGCGGCATCCGCGCTCACACCGGTGCTCAGGCCCAGGAAGCGACCGCTGAGATGGGGGCCCACGCCTACGCGTCCGGCGACAGCGTGGTGCTGGGCGCCACGGGTCAGGACCTGCACACGGTGGCCCACGAGGCCGCCCATGTCATTCAGCAGAAGGGGGGCGTGCAGCTCAAGGGCGGCGTCGGCCAGGTCGGCGACCGGTACGAGCAGCACGCCGACGCCGTGGCGGACCTGGTGGTCCAGGGCAAGAGCGCCGAGTCGCTACTGGACACGATGGCCGGCGGGGCCACGCAAAGCAGCGCCGCCTCGGGCAAGGTCCAGATGCAGGAGGTCAAGCAGCCTATCGCCGATGACGCCACCTTCCAGGACCTCAAGGCGAGCGCCGACGCGGCCGAGGAGAACTTCTCCTACATCGTCCGCAACCTGGTCGCCGAGACCGGAGCGTCCCTGGACACGCTGGAGAAGCGCAAACCGGAGATGGTCGACAACCCCGAGAAGAAGGGCACGAAGGTCCGTCGCTACGTCGACAGCGAGCACCGCGCCTCGGGTCAGGGCCCCCAGAAGAAGCAGGAGCGCGCCGACGAGAAGGTTCAGGGCAAGTACGACGGCAAGTACAACAAGGTCCTCGACGTCCTGCGGGCCACCATGGCGTTCAAGAGCTTCAACGACATCAGCTTCGCCCTGGGCAAGATCTTCGAGGTGGCCAACGACCTCGGCTACGACATCGTCCGGTGCAAGCAGACGTTCGATAAGAAGACGGCCACGCTGTACGCCGACATCAAGGTGAACATCCAGGAGAAGGAGACGGGGCATGTCTGCGAGCTCCAGTTCGCCCACATGGCGATGCTGGAAGCCAAGCAGAAAGGCCACGACGCCTACAAGCAGCTACGCAAGTACGACCCCCTTGGCGAAGGCGTGGCCGCGGCGCACGCGCGCTGGCAGAAGGCCGAGAAGAACAACGACGACAACAAGGTCGAGCTCAAGACGGCCTACCAGAAGGTCAAGCAGGCCACGGTCAAGTCCCAGGAGATCTACGGCCCCGCCCACGCCAAACTGCAGCGGGAGAAGGGGCTCAAGGAGTGCCTGGACATGGTCAAGCAGGTTGAGCACTGGATAAGCAGCCCCACCTCTCCCTGGAAGACGGTGGAGGACTACTAGAAACCGCGGCGCCTGACGTCAGGCGTCGACCCAACCCTCGATGAGCTGGCTGGCACTCAGCCGCTCCTGAGGGGTCGCCGCCACCGTCTCGAGCGCCTCACGCAAGAGGCGCCGGGCGCGGTGGAGTCGGCTCTTGACGGTACCGGAGGGCACCTTGAGCATCTCAGCAAGCTGGCCCACCGACATCTCTTCCCAGTAGTACAGCTCGAGCACCATCTGGAGTTCGAGCGGGATGGCCTGCATCGCCGCGATGACGAGCCGCCGGTCGGCATCCTTGGAGACCTGGGTCTCGACCCCGGGAAGCAGGTCCACCAGAGCGCTGGTGGTGAAGTCGATCACCCGGCCGCGATGAGCGCTCTGCCGACGAATGTGCTCGTAGAGGACGTTGCGGGCGATACCGAACAGAAACGCCTTGGCCGAACTCTGACGGCGCCAGCGACTGGCGGCCTCGGAGCACCGCAGAAAGGTCTGCTGGGTCAAGTCGTCGGCGTGTGGGCCCGCCTTGGTGGTGAAAAAGCGGGTCACCGGGTCAAAGAAACGCTGGATGAAGCGTGCGCCAGCGGTTCGGTCGCCTTCGGACCAGGCGGCCAGAAGCTGTGCATCGGCGTTCGCGACGTTGGACATGAACTCCCTGCGGGTCGGGGCGCTGGCAATGTAGCACCCAGCGCAGGGGGCCGTGGCGCCCGCTGCGGAAAAGATCGAAAAAGCGACCAAAAGCGTGAACCGGTCTGGCGCTGTCGACACCTGGCCATTGCGCAACACGCGCAGTCGACAACGCCAAGCACTGAGGAACGACCCAATGAATCTTCGCTCTATTCTACTTGCCGCCGGTCTGGCGGCGCTGACCGCCCTGACCGCCTGCCCGGCGCCCACCGACGGGCTTACCACCGTCCCAGCCGTCAACACCTGCAGCGACGACAACGCTGCGTCGACCTGCATGAGAGACAGCCACTTTGCTGGGACATACCCCGAGGTCGACAGCATCATCGAGCAGATGCGCACCGACCGCCAGGTCATGGGGTGTGGCCTGGGCCTGAGCCTCGACGGCGAGATGCTCTACGCCCGCGGCTACGGGCTCGCCAACCAGGACGGGACGCCCTTTGGACTTGGCGCGATGGCCGCCGTGGGCTCGGTCAGCAAAACCATGACGGCCATGGGTATCATGAAGCGCTTCGAGGGGCAGGTAGACCTGACCGTCGGCGAACTTCTGCCCGACGCTCCCGAGACCATCGCGTCGCTGACCCTTCGTCAATTGTTGTCGCACATGAGCGGTCTCGATGGCCCCAACTACCTCTTCGGCTACGCGACCCACACCCAGCAAAAGGCTCTCTTCCCAAAGCTGGACCGTCCTGGCCTCAACCCCCGCGCCATGTGGTACGGCCTCAAGGACCTTACGACGCCCACCGAGTACGTCAGCGAGGTCATGAAGAAGGGCGTGTACTCCAACGGCGGCTTCCGCATCCTGGGTAGCATTCTGGACGCTCACACGGTCGGAACCTCTTGCAACGTGGATGAGTTCTGCGGCCTGGAGTCGCCCGCCTCCATGTCCAAGAAGGACCTGACGGACCGCATGGCCTGGGGCTACGAGTGGTTCGTGCGGGACCTGCTGGCGTCCTCGGAAGACACCGACCTCCACATGACGACGCCCTGCGTGAACACCAACGAACGAAACGCGCAGCTGACCTCCTACGCCACCCCCTACCTTCAGGTCGACCTGGACGAAGGAGTCGCCTGGACGAACGACGACTTCACCGCCCAGGGCACCGACGGCACCGGGCGGCGCGGCCCCTCCGGAGGATGGATGATGACCGTGGGTGACCTGCTCCGATTGGGGCTGAACCTGTACCACGGAGGCGTCATCGACCAGGCACTCGTCGACGAGATGCGCACCCACCGCGCGTACCTGCAGGACATTGATTTCCAGGGCGGCTACGGATTGCTCCTCGACGACCACAGTTTCCCCACCGACCCTCTGCAGATGAGCTTCGACAAGTTCGGCCACGGCGGGAACCTCCCCGGTGTCGCTGCCTTCTGGGACATCATCCCGCTTCCCGGCGGGCGCAGCATTGGCGCCGCTATCGTGTGCAACAGCTCGGTCGGGTCCAAGACGCTCCGCAGCCGGCTGGCTCAGGCGATGGACGTCGTCTACGCCGACTTCATCTCCCACCCACCGTCGCAAAGCCCCATCACCTACGACACGAGCATGGCTAGCTGTGACGGCAACGCCGTCCCCGTCGAACCCGAGGAGCTCATCTCTGCCGACTACGGCGTCAGCCTCCAGCACGCCTGGGCCAACTACCTCGACCGCGCTGGCCTGGACTGGGCCGTCGCCGAACAGATGGTGCGCAACGACCTGACCCGCTTGCAAGGAGGGCGCGACATTCTGACCGCCTTTGACCGGGGCGACATCGGAGCCGCCGCACAGGGAGCCCTGCGCCTGCTCGAGACGTCTGCCGACGCGCTCAGGCCGCGCCCCGCATACCCAGCGGTGCGCTCAACCCAGGCGGCTAGACGCTAGAACCTCTCTGGGGCGCGGCGTGCTCTTCGGGGTCCACGCCGCGTCTCAGCAGGTCCCTGACCGGCTCAAGGCGACTGAGGAACTGACTGCGGACCGTGGGGTCCTGGATCGCCCGGGTGTACTGGCGCATCCGCTCCTGAGTCAGCGCCAGCCCCGCCTCGAGTCGCGCACGATGCCCCAGAGCCTCCCACCCTTCCGCCAACGCCCGGTGCAGCTCCCACTGCCACTCGTGCATGACCGCGTCGGAGCGCAGCAGCGCTTCGATGATCTCGAGCTTGTCGACCATGCCAGCAGACGGTTGCCCCGACCCGACTTCAACCCGGCACCGAATCGCTGCCCGAATCGCGCTGAACAGTGAAAGACCCGGGCGTTCGAAGGTCTCTGCCACCTCGAGCGCCTCTTGCCAGTGTCCATGGGTCGCCGCGGCGAACCCGAGGTAGGCCCTCGCGCCATCCCGAAACCTCGGTGAGGCGTGCGGGTCGTCAATGAACGCTGACAACGCCTCGTCAGCTTCCTCGAACGTGCCGGTCCAAAAGATGAATTTGGCGTCGTAATAGGACGCCCAGTACTCGAGGTAGTCCGCCCGCAGCCGACCAATGAGTCGCTGGGCCTCGTCCAGCTGCGTGCGTGCCTGCTCCCAGCCCCCCGTCGCCAGGGTCGCGCCCACCCAGAACAGGGACATCACGGCAGCCGATCGAGGGTCGTTGGCAGCGAAATGGAAGCGCTGTGCATCGCTCAACCCAAGGGTGACGGCTCCGTGGTCACTGCTATCGGCGCCGAAGACCCTGCCCCGGGCCAGCCAGGCTCGCGTCGCAGCCTCCAAGTGCCCCTCGTCGAGCCCACGCAGCGCTTCTGACACGCCCACGGGCACAGTAATACCGGCGCCGGCCAGCTGCGTCTGTGCCCGCGCCAGCCCCTGAACGCGGAGATCCTCCGTCATGGCGTCCACGGTCTGGCTCTCCAGGAGGTCGGCCGCCAGGTCGATGACCCGGCCATTGTCACCCGACTGACCCGCGGCGGTGATGGACAGGGCCATCAGCTCGAACCACCGCCGTGTCCCGACAGGCGCCAGGGCCATCCCCTCGCGCGCTGCGTTCAAGGCGCGCTTGAAATCGCCGTCCCAGAACGAAGCCTCGGCCTGGACCTGCAGGAGCGGCGTCTTGTCGGCTCCCACCGGAGCGCACGCGGACGCCCGCTGGGTCAACGCCCGGAGCGACTCACGATCCTGGGCGGCCAGGGCCTGCATAGCAGCCTCGACCAAGTGCTCGTATGCCAACTCCGGCCGGCCTCCGGCCAGAAAGTGATGGGCCAGCCGCTCGTGCCGATGGGGAACATGCCGGTGCAGCCAGGACGCCGCCGCCAGGTGCCCCGCCGCAAGGTCCTCGTCGCCGCTGCGTTCATAGGCGGCGAGACGCAGCAGCTCATCGTTGAAGCGGTAGACCAGGCCGTCAAAGCTCAGGTGTCCGGCGTCCACCAGCCGCCCCAATCGCTCGGCGACACGCTCCGGCGCCTCGCCACCGAGGACCTCCCCAACCACTGCGGACCCGAAGTGATCGCCGACGATGGCGGCAGCCCGGAGGTAGCGACGGGCCTCCGGGTCCAGCCGCTCCACCCGGTTCCACACGCGCTCGGCCAGACTGCCTGACCCGGAGACGCCGTCACGCTGGTCCCGCGCCAATTCCAGCACACGACCCGGGACCCCGCCGGACTGCTGAACCAGGTTGGAGACGACGGATTGGCTGACCGCGCCGCCCAGCACCGTGCGGGCGAGCCGGGTGGCCGAACCGAACCCCAGTGGGCGCAGCGGTAGAATCGACGTCTGGCGATCCGACAACCCATGGGCCATCGCCAGGGCGCGGTCGTTGCTGGCGGTCGTGGTCAGCACCACCACCAGCGGGTGGCCGTCGAGATGATCCAGCGCGCGGCCCAGAAGCGACAGAGATGTGACGTCCGCTAGCTCGGCGTCGTCGACGATCATGGCCAGGGGGGCGTCGCGGGTCCAGGCCGTCAGTAGGTCGAGCCACTTCAGGACCGCCGCATCGGCCAGCGAGGACACGTTGGCCGGGCGTGCGCTGACGCCGGAGACCTCACTGACCGCGGACAGAAAGTCCCGCTCCTCGGACGATGCTGTGCCCTCCCGGGGGCTGGCCAGGTCCGAGACCAAGGCGTAGGGATGTCCCATCAGCGCTCGCGACCCGCGTGCGGAGCGGACGTTCCACGTGTCGGCTGGGATCGCCGTCAGAAGACTGTGCAGGAGCCGCGTCTTCCCAAGACCGTGGTCGCCGTGGATGCGGACCAGGGCTGACTCTTGCTCGGAGAGCACATCGGAGAGGATGCCGGTCAACCAGCCCATTTCCTTGCTGCGTCCCAACATCGGTAGCGCCGCCGCAGGCTGGGTCGGCAGGTCCACAGCGACGTGGCGCCCAACGTCCCGCTCGAACCGAGAGACCCCTGCACGAAGACGGCGGGAACCCGACGTCGCATCTGACACCGTCCCAAGAGCGGCCAGCACGGCCCGCATTCCGGCGGGCCGGTCGCTGGGATCCTTCGCCATCATCCGTTCGACCAGCAAGGCCAGGTCCGGGCTTATGTCCGGCCGGAGGCGGCGCACATCAGGAACCGGCTCGGCCACGATGGCCAGCAGCAACGCGGCGGGGTTTTCGGCGCTGAAAGGGTGCTGTCCCGTCAGGCACTGAAAGAGCGTCACTCCCAACCCGTACACGTCCGTGGCGGGACTGTGGACGCCGCGCAGCTGCTCGGGCGCCATGTAGTGCGGGCTGCCGACAGCCGCTCCCGTCTGCGTCAAACGGCCGTGCTCACGGGTCAAGCCGGCTCCGCGCGCAATACCGAAGTCGATGAGCCGGAGTTCGGTGTAGGCCCCTCCAACCAGGAACAGGTTGGCGGGCTTGACGTCCCGATGGACCACACCGGTCTCGTGACACGCGGCCAGCGCGTCGGCACTGCGACGGGCCACCTCGAGCACGTCGGGGATAGCCAACGGGGGGCCTCCGAGGCGCTCCCCCAGATCCACGCCGTCCAACCATTCCATGGCCAACCAGCTGCCGTAGCCATCGACCTCGCCATGGTCGACATAGCGAACGATCGCCGGGTGCTGTATGGCGCGCAGCGCGAGCGCTTCCCGCGCAAACCGCTCGGCATCGTCGGAGTCCATCGACCCGGTCGCCGACGACCGCATGACCTTGAGCGCGACGGTCTCCCCTGACGTCTCGTCGCGGGCCTGAAAGACGACCCCCATACCGCCACCAGCGACTCGGCGATCGACCGTGAAGCGGCCAATGACGGGAGGGGGGCGTTCCCCGAGCACATCGGACAGCAGCGCTTCCAGCTTGAGGTTGCGCTCCAACCCACGGTCTACCTCGGGGCGGGCCGCCCTCAACCCGAACGTGTCCGTGGAGTCGTCGTTGCTCACCCCCACGCCACCGTATGGGGCCCGGTGGTGACCTCGTCGACACGCGTGGCCCAATCCGTGAGTGTTGGTCGAGCCTCGATCATGGCGCGGGTCTGCGACAGCTGGGGCGTATGCAGCCCCTGAATCACGCCGAAGACGGCAAGATCGGCGACGGTCAGGCGGTCTCCAACCAGATACGGCCCCTTCGCGAGCCTGTGCACCAGCTGGTCGAGATGGCCCTGCAGCTGTGTGGCCACGACATCCCACTGAAACCGGCCCAGGCCCTGTGCGTGCAGCGCCTTCTTCAGGCCGCGGCGCAACAATCGCCCCACGGTCTTACGTAGCGGCCTTGGCGCAAGGGTCAAAGCGTCGGCGGCAAAGGCTTCGAAGTGGGGCTCGACGCACCAGCGAGAGTAGACGAGGAACCAATAGAGCGCCTCATCCGCCCAATCCTCTAGGAAGTGGGCCAGGCAGAGCTGGTCGGGGTCGTCGGGAAAGAGTGCCGGGTCGGGTCTCAGCCGTTCCAGCTCGGCCGCGATACGTGACGAATCGATCACCCTTCGGCCGTCCACGTCGACGACCGGGAGCTTGTTGACGCCCGGATTGACCCCGGCCACGTCTCGCCCCGACACCAGGACCTCGACGTCGTACTCCAAGCCCTTGTACGCAAGGAGGCGGTGGGCCTTTACGCAGAACGAGGACAGGGACTCCTGACCGGGAACCGCGGGGAATTGGTACAACGTGATCTTCAAGGCGTCCCTGGACAGTCGAAGCGCCTGCCGAGACTACACCAGGGGCTCCAGCGGTGGCCATGCCGCTCCCCTTACCTCAGAGGTCATGAAGCGGCCCCCAGAAGGAGGGACATCCACCTGAGTCGCTTCCACTCCCGAACAGGCAGTTGGATCATCAGCGTCCCCGGGGCCAGCAGCGGCAGCAACTTCGCCAACGGCGCCCTCGGGACACCTGTGCAGCCCGCCGTCGCGCGGGTCGAGGCGTGTACGAAGATGCAGCTGCCCGCTCCCGGGGTTCGCGCTCGGTTGTACTCCACTACCACCGCGTGCTCATACATGGTCATCCGCTCCGCGGAGCGCCATGTCTTTGGTGCCTTGGGTCCGACGCGAACGATGCGGTTGTAGTGCGTGGATGCCGGGTCGTCCACGCAGAACGCCCCGCGCGACCCCTTCCGTTCCCACGTCGCCCCGATGACGAAGATTCCGGCGGGCGCGCGCCCATCACCCTCGCGTTTCACCGGTCCAGGCCGGTCCCCACGCAGCCCAGTGGCGGCGGGGTCCCACGCCATCCCGCTGCTCCCGACGAAGATGGGAGTCGGGCCCCAGACCCGTTGTCCACGGTCATACAGCGCGGCGGACCCCTGCGAGGCATCCCAGCTCGCGGTGGTCACGACCAGGGTCCGGGGTGGGGGCGATGGCGGCGCCATGAGAAACCAGCCGGCCAGGAGCAGGGTCAACACCTCAACACCAACGCACCGCTTGACGAGACATTCCGCCGGCCAGGGTCACGGCACAGGGTCCATGGACAGTTCGAGGCAGTCCAAAAACAGCACCCGGTTCGGGATCGTGTCGAGTACGTGGGCTTGCAGCGCCGGCGTCAGGCGCTCGGGGCGAAATCGGAGGCCCAGGTAGGGGCCGACTGTCTCGGCCAGGTCCTCTCGCTCAACAAACTCCAGCGCGTAGTCCGAGATGGCCATCCCGTCCGCGGCCTGAGCCGCCAGCCAGTCGAGACTCTGGGCGTAATGCGGGTCCATCGAGGTGTGACCCAGCTCGTGCAGCATCACCTCCTCCAGCGTTCCCTCGGCGGCGCGGACCTCGGCGCGGTCGGTGTGGATGAGCAGATTGTTGTTGCCGCCGCCAAACGCTTCATCCCCACGATGCATCCAGACGGTCTGGAAGTCGCTGAACAGGAACGCCGGAAGCCTGCCCACCGCCTCGGCGTAGATGGCCACCTGGGCTTCGGCCTCGGCCTGCGAGAACTCTGGGTTGACCTGGAACTCGATGACCGTGGACGTCCCGAACTGCACATCGAAGAGATACGCGTTGTAGGTCTCCCAGCCGTTGGTTCGACGATCGAACATCACCCGGGGTTCCTGGCCTGCGTAGCGCAAACCCACAAAGGACGAGGGATCGCTGTCGACGATGAGGTCGTGGCTGAACCACACGGTCCCTCCAAAGGGTGGCGTGGCAGGTGGCTGTTCGACCGCCGTGAAGCTGTCGGGCAGCGCCTGACACTGGCCGACCGCATCGGACACCACGTCACCTGGGCCCACATCGGACGCTGGCGCATCCGCCAAGAGGTCTGGGCCGACGTCAACGTTGGGGATGTCGGGCACGGGAGTATCGGTCCCGCCGTCCGATGCGCTTGCGGTGTCGGTGACGACAACGTCGCTGGTGGTGTCCGGTCCCGCTGCAGGCTCGGCGTCGGGACACGCGGCCATGCCGACCACGAGCGTAGCGACGAACAGAATGGAACGCGGGGACGCCATGGCCTCGCATAGTACCCCAGGCGCGACTGGAGTACGCTGTCATCCATGAGCGAAAAACCCCGCGTCACAGGCATCGGCGGCGTCTTCTTCAAGGCGGCTGACCGACAGAACACCCTCGACTGGTACCGCCAGCACCTCGGCATCGACTGGCAGGGGCACGGCTTCAAGGGCTTCCGCTGGCGGGTCGAGGACGAACCCGAGCGCGTCGGCCAGACGGTTCTGTCACCCTTCGACGCCGACACCGACTACTTCAGCCCGGGCGACGCCGAGTTCATGATCAACTTCCGCGTCGACGACCTCGACGCGGTGCTCGCGGCGCTGAAGGCCGAAGGGGTCTGGGTCTCGGACAAGCGCGAGGAGGGCGACTACGGCCGCTTCGGCTGGTGCCGGGACAACGAGGGCCGCAAGATCGAGCTGTGGGAGCCGCCGCCGGGCGAGGTGGAGGGCGACTGACGCCCTTTGCAAGGCACGAAAGCCGGAGCAGCAGCGCTGCCCCGGCTTTCGTTTCGACCCCGGAAGGGCGACCTACCAACTCGTCATGGCGTCGGTGGTGCCAACCCAGTTGCAGCCGAACCCGCCATCGAACACGAAGGGCACGTCCCAGCCTTCGATGCTGTAGGCGGCGTACTGGTTGCCCCGCATGAAGTAGATGTAGCCGTTGCCCGCGTTGACGGCGGCGTCCACCCCATCGCCCCAGCCCTCGGGCCAGCTCTCCGAGAAGTTACCGGCGATCTTCTTGGGGTACCCCGGCTGGATGGCCATCGTCGCCACGTCGATCTTGAGGTACTCGTCGCCACGGAACAGGTACATGGCGTTGTACTTGTCGATGACCGTCGCCGCGTCGATCTGGCCCCAGAACACCGGCCAGTTGGGGATGACGTTCTGGATGTGGCGCTCCCAGCCTCCCTCGATGTAGGTGCCTCCGCTGGGGGTCCGCGCGACGATCGTCAGGTAGTACCCGTCCCACATGTAGGTGTAGCGGTTGGCGTCGCCGGGGCGCTTCACCGTGACGGCGGCGTCGGGCACGAAATGGCCGGGCCAGCCCGCGGTGAAGTTGCCACCGATCTGCACCGGCGCGCCATTCCACTGCTCAAACGACGGGGCGTAGCAGCCGATGTACTCGGCATCGTGGGGCGTGTTCCACGAGGTGGCGCGGAAGGCGTACATGTTGGTGCGGGCCGTCGGCGTGACGATGGTGGGCACCGCTACGTCGAACTGCTGCGAGGTGGCGCCACCGCAGTTGGTGAGCATGACGACATTGCCCTCCAGGCCATTCTGGGCGTCGATGCAGCGGTCGGGGTACATGACGTTGCGCAGCCGGCCGTCCTCCAGCAGCTCCCACTGCTGGTTGGCGTTGCCGTGGCACATCCAGGTCTGGAGCCGCCGATTGGGGTCCCCCCCATCGAGGCAGGTCGCGACGCTGCCGGTGTTTTCCAGGTCGCTGCGAATCCGCCCGTCATCGTCGAAGTACCAGTACTGCGCATCGGAGCCGCTGCAGGTCTTGCTGGTGATCAGCGTGCCCTGGGCCAGATTGCCGCCGTCGAGGCAGCGCCCGGTACGCATGTTCTTGAGCAGCAGGGCCATGCCCACATCCGACAGGGTGGTCTCGGTCTCGACCGCCACCGTCGTCGACTCGCCTTCCTTCTGGACGGCCCAGGTGCGGCGCTTGCCCCCGTTGGCAGAGCTGGCGTGAAGCAGCTGGAACGACTTCACGATACCTTCCCACTCATAGAGAATCTTGGTGCCGCTCCAGCGCCCTTTGAACACCTCCCAGTCAAACGAGATGCTGCCCGACAGGAACGTCAGCACGAGGTCGGCGGTGATGGACCAGTCGAAGCTGTCGAAGCCGAGGATATCCAGCACGGCGACCACGGGGACGGCAACGTTCACCAAAGAGAGGTTCACCGAGAAGGTGATCTCGGCGATGAGAACGTCGACTCCGAGCCCCACGGAAGCCACGGCGCCGGCCTCCGGCGTGGCGCTCAACGCGACGCCGTCGGTCGCCGCCGTGGCCGTCACGTTGATGCCCAACTCCCCGCCCGCCGAGGCCGAGAGCTTCAGAGGCACCGGCCCGGCCATGAACCGCTGCTCGTGCTCGAAGAAGTCCCGGCTGAACCGCTTGTCGGCCGAGATGGAAGCGGCCATCTGCGGGTTCCAGAGATCGATGCCCATGAAGGCAATTCCGCCTTCGGCGTACGCTTGCTGATTCTTGGAGACCGCCTTGGCATGGATGTCGACGATCTTCTCGCGCAGCCCGAACACCATCACCTCGACGTTGGCCCAGGCCTTGGCCTGGCCCACCCCGCTCTGCCAGACCGCGACTTGTCCGCCGGTGTCGTAGCCGCCGCCAAATTTGCCGACGTCCTTCTTGGCATCGGTCTCTTTCCATTGGGTCCGACCGCCCTTCTTCATGAGCAGGGGCGCGGCGGCATCCGCAGCAGGGGCGTAACCCAGCGCGAGCACGAACGCGATCGGAACCAGAAGCGCAGCAATACAGTGTCGAATCATGATGATCTCCTCGTGGTGTGTTGGAACGGCAGGAGGGCTTCGCAAGCCCCGTGCCGAAACGAGGATTCCCCGTCGTTGCTGGCTGGAACGACTATAGCCCGCTCCCAGACGCCAGGATCAGCGGCCGGTCTACGTAGCCGCTACGTAGACCGATCGTAGCGGCGCCTCCTGCCCGGGCCCGGCATGAGTGAAACCCCAATGATTCCAAACCACTGACATCTGGCACGGGACGTGCTCTGGGAGCGGCGACCCATCACTGCCACCTGGAGGCCGCCATGACCGACAACCTCGCCCGCACCCTCTTCATCATCGCCCTGCTTGCTGTCTCCAGCGTACTCGTTGCGTTGCGCCTGGATACGGTCACGCCCAACGTCCCCGCCACAGCCGCGACGGCCGACGCCACTGCCGACCTACCCGACGCGCCCGATGACCCGACGCCCAGGGTGCCCAGAGACTCTGTGGAGGCCGCGCCGCCGCCCCTACACGTCAAGAGCCGGTTCCAGCAGGGCGACCACAAGCGCTACAGCTACACGAGCGACCACACCCTGGTGTTCAGCAGCAACGAGAGCGCCGAGAAAGGTACCGGCGTGCTGAGCCTGAAGGGTGAGTACCGAACGACCGTGGTGGCGAACGACCGCCATCAGGTTCTGCTGCACGCCGAGCTCCGCCGCCCCGGGTTCACGGTGACGCCCAGCACCGAAGCTGCGCTGATCGCCAGCACGCAGAAGGCGCTCGGGACACCCTTCTACGTCGTGCTCACCCCCTCGGGGGCGGTGCGTGGCATCTACGCGCCCCAGGACATCCCGGCCCGCGCCAAGACCTTCCTGAAGGGCATCGCCGCCTCGTTCCAGTTGGTGGAGGGGAACAACCGGTCGGAGTGGACCCGGCGCGAGTCCGACGTGCAGGGACGCTTCGACGCCCGGTACGTGACCCACGGCGACACCCGGGTGCGCAAGACCAAGCTGGCCTACCGGGCGTTCGCCAGCGCGCACGGCTTAGCCTCGGCCGAGGACGTGTCCCAGCACGGCCACACGGTCTCCGGCGGCGTCGACTTCACCCTGGCCGACGACGGCACCGTCGAAGGACTGAAGGTGGACGAGACCGTCCGGATGACGCCCGACAGCACACTCTCCGTCGAGGTCCGCACGACCGCATCCGCACGTCTGCTGGAAGCTACCCACCTTGCCGACGCTGGCCGACGTCTGGCCAGGCCTGCCGATTTCGTTTTCTATCCCATCACCGACTCGGAGCGCCTCGCCAGTGACCAGGCCGACAGCGAGCACCGCCGTCTGTCCAGGCTCGTCCTGGCGGATGTGCTGTCCGTGCTCCAGGCTCTGTCCGGGGACCGTGCCAAGATTCAGGACCGCGCGATGGTGACGCACGACCTCACGCTGCTCTTCCGGGTGCGCCCGGGCGATGCCATCGCCGCCGGCCGCGCCATCCTGGCCGGTGACCTTGCGGCGGACGCCAAGGCCTCGGTCATCGGTGCGCTCTCCGGGGCGGGAACCCCAGAAGCCCAGCAGGCCCTCGCGGCGCTGCTGGGCGCCGACGACCTGGATCCGGACGCCCGCTTGCAGGCGACCATGGGCCTGGCTCTGACAGACGCCCCCACCCCGACCGCAGTCGCGGCCATCCGCGATGCCTTCAACGATGCCGACCCGGATGTTGCGCGTTCGGCCCTGTTGGCCGCCGGCGCGCTCAGCCGAACCCAGGCTCGCGAAGGCGCCGAACCCGCGCTTCTCGGCGAGCTGGTCGGCAGCCTTCAGCACGCCGACACCACCGACACGCTGGTGCACCGGCTCAAGGCCCTGGGCAACTCCGGCGCCCCCGAGGTGCTCGCCGAGGTGAGCCCGTACCTGAACGACCCCCGCGAGGTCGTGCGCACAGCCGCCATCCGGTCGCTGCGCTTTGTCGCCGGCGACCAGGCCGACCGGCTGCTGGCGGCGGCGCTGACAGGCGCCCCCTCCCCCTCCGAGGCCGGAGCCGCGCTGTATGCCATCGCCTTCCGCGACGACCGCGGCACCTTCCTGCCCGCGCTCGGCGACGTCCTGGGCAGCGCGGGCCAGCACGAAGTCTCGACCCGGCTGCTGGTGGTGGACTTCCTGGGCACCCACCAGAACGCCCTGGTGGGTGCCGCCGATCTGCTGCAGCTGGCCACCGCGGATCCGAGCGACGACGTGGCGGCCGCCGCATCGACGTTCCTGGCCGAGACGCCGGTCCCCGCCCCGGCCGGCGGCTGAACGCCCCACGAAGGGCCTGACGGGGGATGCCAATTGCCCGACCCACGGCGATTTGGTATCGCCCCGCCATGTCCGACACGACCGCCCCGCCCAACCCGCAGGAGCAGCCCGCCGATGGCGGACGCCTGGTGCGCATCCTCACCAAGGTCGCCAACCTCGGCAACAAGCTGCCCGACCCCATCACCCTGTTCTTCATCTTCGCCGGTCTGGTGGTGGTGGCTTCGGCCATCTTCGCCGGCATCAGCGAGAACATCGTGCAGCGCGATGGGTCGGTCCGCGAGACCACCATCAAGAGCCTGCTCACCGGCGACGGCATCCGCTGGATGTTCGAGTCGGCGGTCCACAACTTCGTGACCTTCGCCCCCCTGGGGAAGGTGCTGACGGTGATGATCGGCATCGGCGTGGCCGAACGAAGCGGCCTCATCACCATTGCGCTGCGGATCCTCGCCCGCTCCGTCCCCAACTCGCTCATCACCGCGACTCTGGTGTTCCTGGGCGTCATGAGCTCGATGGCCGCGGACGCCGGCTACGTCGTCCTGACCCCGCTCGGCGCCGTGCTCTTCGCCGGCCTGGGACGCCACCCACTGGCCGGGCTCGCGGCCGCTTTCGCCGGCGTCTCGGGCGGCTTCTCGGCCAACCTCCTGGTGACCGGCCTGGACCCGTTGCTGGCGGGCCTGACCCAGGAAGCCGCGCAGCAGATCGACCCCAACTACGTGGTCGACGCCACCTCCAACTACTACTTCATGATCGCCTCGACCGTGCTCATCACCGTCGTGGGCACCTTCGTGACGACCCGCGTCGTCGAGCCCCTGCTGGGTACCTGGGACCGCTCGTTCGCCGGCGACGACCTTCCCTCGGAGGACGAGCCCAACGAGCGCGAGAAGCGCGCCTTCAAGTGGGCGATGCTGTCGGGCGTCGGCGTCGGAATCGCGCTGCTGTTGCTGGCCATGCTGCCCGACTCTCCGCTTCGCACCGAGGTGGCCGAGGGGCAGCCCGCGGTCAACGCGCTGCGGCCGTTCTTCAAGTCGATCGAGGTCCTCATCGCCATTGCGTTCATCATCCCGGGCATCGTCTATGGCGCCATGGCCGGGAGCATCAAGAACGACAAAGACGTCGCCAAGATGACGTCGGACACGATGGCCACCATGGGTGCCTACATCGTGCTGGCGTTCGCCGCGGCCCAGTTCGTCGCCTACTTCAACTGGAGCAACCTGGGCTCGGTGACGGCCGTGAAGGGCGCCTCGGTCCTTCAGAGCATCGGCCTGGAGGGCATGCCGCTGCTGCTGGCGTTCCTCGTCGTCGCCGCCTTCATCAACTTCCTGGTGGGAAGCGCCAGCGCCAAATGGGCCTTCATGGCGCCCATCTTCGTCCCCATGATGATGAACATGGGACTGTCGCCGGAAGCCGTGCAGGCCACTTATCGCGTAGGCGACTCCATCACAAACATCATCACTCCGCTGCTGCCGTACCTGCCGATCATCATCGTCTTCGCCCAGAAATACGACCGGCGGGCGGGCATGGGCACCCTCATCGCGGCGATGCTGCCGTACTCGGTGGCCTTCGGCATCTTCTGGATGATTCTTCTGGGCGCGTGGATCGGCTTCGACATCCCCCTGGGCCCTGGCGTCTCAGCCAGCTACTGAGCCCCCGGCTGCGGCCACTCAGCGGGGCGTGACGGGCTCCGGCTCGGCCACGGTGAGCGCGTCACAGGCCAGGCCTACCGCCTCCATACGCGTTCCGGCACGCCCCCGGAACCCGACCGCTACCGTCCCGCTGGGGCAACGGAGGTCGAAGAAAGGGGCGGGAGGACGTGGCGAGGGCGCCTTGTCTCCATTGGCGGCCAATGGATTGGCCATGCGGAGCACCGGCGGGCGCGGTGAGACCGCCTCGTCCAGCGCAAAGCGTGGCAGGCTGCAGGCAACCCCCAGGCTCCTGAGCTGGACGCCTTCGGTACCCACCAGCCCCGTAACGACCTTGCCGCGAGGGCAGTCGATGGTGATGGAGGGATACCTGTAGAGCGTCCCGGCCTTCTTCTCGCGACGCCCGAAGAGGCGCCCTTCTTTGCTCTCCCCCACCACGGCCCGCTGATGCGAGAGCCGCACGCACCGCGCCGCCAGAGTGCGCAGCCCCAGCGGGTCGAAGGTCACCCTCAATCCGGACATCGCTGACGCCTCCGGGCACGGATGGGCGATGGGAGCCCCCAGCGGGCTGGACGTCATGACGGTCATGCGAGGCGGGCGGGGGTCGACAATCTTGAAGAGCGACCAGTGCGCGTCCTCCCACATCAGCCGCAGGTGGTCGTGGGTGCTGGCGATCGCTCGACCTCGCCCGCGCGACATCAGCATCGCGTAGTCGAAGTCCTTGGCGTGGGCGGAGCCGAGGCCGACGGTGGCGGGGGGCGGGTTCAGCCCCGCCCGCAGACGCACGGGCGAAAACCAGTTGGTGGTGAAGCTGGGAATCGCCATCCCTCCGTTGAGGAGGGTGTGGAGGCCCCGCACGTTGTGCTGCTCGGGCATCGACTTCATGAGCCGACGGCGGTCGGGAGCAGGGTATGGCGCCAGCAGTCGGGCCCGCTCAGGAACCTGGGTCAAGGCGTTGGGGAGGTTGCCGTGGGGCGCCGCCACGCGCCCGAACTGCATCACCGTCAGACTCGCGCTGGTCAGGCTGGCAACCACCGCCAACGCCACCACGGCGTGGGTCAAGCGGGTTTGCCGATAGGCGGGCACCATCAGCACCAGAGGCACCAGGAGCACCGGCAGCCGGAACTGCACGTAGACCTGCCCGTACGAGAAGGGCATCGCCAGATAGAGTAGGAGGCAGGACACCGCCAGCACCTCCATCGGACGCTCCCGCAGGCGCTCGAGCAGGCCCTTGTGCTGTGGCGGGTTCACCGGAGCGGCCCGCAGATGCCCCTGGAGCAGCATCACCAATAGCCCCACCCCGAGAACCAGCCCAACGATGTCGTCCAGCGGCGTCGCGAAGAGGTCGACGGCGTAGTTCCACACGTCGCTGATGGTCCGCGCGAGACCCCGCCACTCCAGACCGGATTGTTCCGGACCCGCCGGACGGTCTCCGCTGAAGTGAAGCGTCGCGAAGCCCACGATAGGCGCCAGGCTCGGCAGGAAGATCCCAAAGCGGAGAAGGTCTCTCGGACGGCGCGTGTAGAGCAGCAGCACGACGGTGATGAAGAAGCCCGCGAACAGGTAGGCGATCATGTGGGCAAAGCCCAGACCAATGACGCAGAGCGCCAGAAAGACCGCTGCCTGCCTCGAGCCGTCCCGAGCCCAGCGGATGGCGAACACGAGCGAAGCCACCAGGAGCGGAAGCGCCACCAGATAGTTGAGCAGCCCCAGGGTCAACATCGTGCTGACGGTCAGCGGGGCGGCCAGAAACACCCACCAGCGGGGGCGACCGGTGACCCTGCACAGGGCCAGAAACGCCAGCGGTAAACCCACCACGTAAAAGGTGAGCAGGAGCTTGCCGACGATGTTGGCGTCGAAGACCCCACGCAACGCCCACGCGACGCCCAAAGAGAGGGTGTTGGGCAGCGGTCGATCCGGGAGCTGAAAGATGGACGCGTAGTTGGTGGCCGGGTCGGCGTAGCGGGCCACGATGTCCATGAACTCGATGTGGCCCCCGTAGTCCTGCAGCGGGGGCATGAACACCTGCCAGATGCTCACCACATAGAGCCCGAGCACCGTTCCGAGCAGGACCTCGAAGCCGAAACGTCTTGCCTGCCTTTCGACCCAGCGCATCGAGCGCGATATCTCCGACGGGCGCAGCCATTGTCAAGGCCCAAGCCCTTGTATGCCGGACAGATTGCGAGCAGGGAGTCGCATGGGTAGGCTCTGGCCATGGTGATTCGTAAACGTCCATCTGCACTGCCCCCAGGTCCTGGTCTGGTCCGGCGCTCTGTCGCCGCCGTAGCCGCCGCTGGCGTGATCGCCGCCTGCCCCGCGGACACGACCGACGACCCGATTCCGCCCCAGGCGCCGCCGACGGACGTCGTCAGCGATGGGGGAGCCGATGGAACGGGCACCCCCGACATCGTGATCGCGCCGCAGCCGCCCCCGCAACCGCCGCCCGAACCGGACGTCGTCGCCGATACCGGGATGCCCGACGTGCCGCCGCCGCAGCCGCCACCGATGGATGTGCCAGCGCCGCCGGACGCCAGCGATGATGCCGCCGACGCCACTGTGGACGGAGGTCCCGAGGACGCCATCGCGACCGATGCTGCTGGGTTTGACGCGGTCCCGCCGCAGCCGCCACCGCAGGACGCGTTCACGCCCAGTGACGGGAGCATGGCGGACGGAACTTCCGAGCCTGACGCCATCCCGCCCCAGCCGCCGCCGCCCGAAGACATCTTCGAGCCTCCGCCGGACGCCATGGCGGACTCCGAGCCCTTCCCGGACGTGATCCCGCCCCAGCCCCCGCCGCCGGAAGACATCATCATCGAGCCGCCCGAAGACGCGACGGACAGTGATGCCGAGGACGACGCCGATGGCAAGGGCTTCGACGCCATCCCGCCGCAGCCTCCGCCGCAGCCACCGCCGCCGCAGCCGGCACCGGACCCGAACCCCTAGCGACTCGGGTGACCGACCAGGCGACATCCGAGCTCAGCCTCTCCGACAGCTGGCGGCAGTGGGTCATCGACAACGCGCTCGACGGAGTTACCGCGGGGGACCTCGTCATTCGCCTGACCGAGGCGGGCGTTCCCAAGCAGGTGGCGGCCTCCGAGGTGAACCAGCTGCTGGCTTCTCCGGCGTTTGCCGCCTGCGTCGTCTACCACCGCCGCGCACGACAGCTCGAGCAGATCGTCGACCTGGACCGTGCCATGGCGGCCGAAGCGCCCGAAGCTGATCGGGTCGACCGCACGGAACGCATCGACGACGCGGACCGCTTCCTGCGGCACTACTTCGCCGCCAACCGGCCTCTCGTCGTCACCGAGGCCGCGGCGGATTGGCCCGCGCTGCATCGATGGACGCTCGAGGGTCTGCGCAAACGCTTTGGCGAGGTCGAGGTCGAGGTCGAGGTCGAGCGAGAAACGTCGTGGAAACACGAGGGACGCTACGTGCCCATGAGCCTCGGCGTCTACCTGAAGCAGCTCCAGGCTGCGCCGGACAACGCCCGCTATTGCATCGCGCGCAACAACAACATCCGTCGCCCCGAGCTGCTGCCGCTCCTGGACGACATCCGGGTGGACGACAGGCTCTTTGACCCCGCCACCAAGCGCATCACCCACGGGTCGTCGCTGTGGATCGGCGGACGGACACTGACCCCGCTCCACCACGACACCACCAACATCCTGTTTCATCAGATCCGGGGACGAAAGCGGTGGACCCTGATTCCGCCGACAGCCTTCGAACTCCTCGACGGGATGGAGAACTACTACTTCCGGCCGGGGCTCGCCGGCGTGCCGGAGGAGGTCGTGCGGTACGAGGTGGTGCTCGAGCCGGGCCAGGCCCTGTTCGTGCCCGTGGGCTGGTACCACCAGGTGGAGGCGCTGGATGTCTCCATCTCGTTCTCCCTCATGAACTTCCGCCGCCGCAACGACTTCAGCGATTTCGGCCCGGGGAAGCTCTGACGAGCATCAGACGCAACATGACCAAGAGGTCGGCATTCGCCAACCCCTTGATCAAAGCATCTGGAATCGTTGAGATGTATCGCCCTTCGGGCTCCTGCAGGTCAGCACGGCTAGCGCCGCACTCCGCGCGTCCGCATCTCGCGCTCGTCGGGGATGGCGTACCGCTCCCGGTACCGCGCCATCTGGGCCTCGAAGCCGTCCCGGGTCAGGCCGAAGTCGCCGAGGCGGTACACATGCTTGCCGTGCTTGTCCTTGCGGTGGACGGATCGGGCCCGCTCCACGGCCGCGGTCTGCTCATCCGTGAGCGGTCGTCCCGCAGCCTCGTGCACGCGGCGCACCTGCGCGATGGGGTCTTTGAGCAGGTCGTAGTAGGAGACGTCCACAAACGTCCCCCGCCCCTGGCTCTCGAGGGCCTCCCGGGCGTCCATCGCCCGGTTCACCATGCGGGTGCACTTGCGCGACCAGTGCCGCCCGACCTCGAGCGGGTCGACCGCATCGCTGAACACGCCTCGGGCGTGGGCCACCATGCTGCAGAACGACCCCATCGTCACCTGAGGGTCCCGGTGGCATTGCACCACGACCGCGTCGGGGAAGACATCGAACAGTGTCTCGATCCACTCCAGATGATGCGGCGTCTTCAACACCCAGTAGGGGTGAGGCTGTGCGTCGCCGCTGGCGATGACGTTCAGCATGGTCCGCAGCATCTCGTAGGCCGGCCTCTGGTCCTCGCTCTCCAGCCAGCTGGCGTAGGTCGGCACATGCATCGTGGCTTCGGGCGTGGTGCTGAGGAAGGCGTGGTCCATCAGCACCACTTCCTCCTCGGGCTCCAGCGCCTCCACGGGATGGATGGCGAAGAAGTCCGGCGCCATGTAGGAGAGCGCGCGCTGGGCGGTCATCGCGGCCCGGATACGCGGATCTTGGCTGGAGCGGCCGGGCGCTGCCGGCATCGGGTCCAGGTTCTCATAGGCCCGAACGGTCCGTGCGCCGGGGACGGAGCCCAGCAGCCGCTGCAGCAACGTCGTCCCGGTCCGCTGCAGACCCGACACGACGATGGGGGAGCGCAACGGCGTGGAGGCCAGGCTCGGGTCACGCCGCAAGAGTTCGACCAACTTGAGACGGTTGGCCAACATGCCTACGAGGCGGGTCCGGGTGATGAAGCGCCCCACCAGGTTGAGCTCGGCCTCCCGCTCGATGCTGTGCACCAGGATCTCCAGCGGCCGCCGAAAGGCTGGGTCGCCAAAGTCCTTCAGGTGCTCCTTGCGACGCGCCGCCGCCATCAGCGAAAGCACGTCCAACGAGGGCTGCTGGGGCAGCCCCCATCGGGACAGCGCCCGGCCTAGCCCGTTCAATGCCGCCAACGGCCGTGGACGGTAGGGGTGTGCGTAGTCGGTGGAGGTCTCGCCGGTCTCGCGGACGGTCACGGGTCCAACCCCGCCAGGTCCTCGACCGCGACCACGCGGGTCTGGGGCTGCGGGTTGTGGGGCGCCCGGACCCAGCGGAAGCACATGGTGCCCCGGTCGTGCTCGACGGTGTCGATCCAGTTCCAGGAGGCCACGCCCGGGTCGCTCGCCGCGACCACGATGCGGATGGAGCCATCCGCGCGATAGTTGGCGGTGTACTTGTTCACGTGGATGGGGAAGTAACGGTAGTCCAGCGACTCCATCCAGTGGTTGTTGAGCTGGAAGTTCCAGTGCTCGCAGTCCGGCGGGGTGGCGTCGATGACCAGCGCCTGACCTGGCTCCAGCCGCCAGTACGAGTGGTAGTAGACGATGTTGGGGTCGCCGCCGGCCCGCAGGGAGACCTTGGGATCGAACTGGGGAAGCTCGTTTTCGTGCTTCATGAAGCCTTCGGCCCAGCTGGCGAACAGCCCCGCAGCACCTCCCACGAGCATGCCCGCGGTTGCGAGCCCCTGGTCCAGCCCCTCGGCGGTCAGCGGCCCGGGACGTGGGTCGGCGCCGTCGTCGGTGATGCGCTCGATGGTCAGCTCGGCGATCTCTTCGATATCCCGATTGCCAAACGTCTGGCGCACAATCAGGGTTCCACTCTCGGGCGCCATGGGCAGCCAGTTGCCGCTCTCGGGCTCGTCGCTGGCGATGATGAGCTCGAATCGGCCAGTCTCGGGGTCGATCGCCAGCTCGGTGGCGTCGACGTGCCCCGTCGGCGGCATACCTCGGCCCTGGCCGTAGTTACCGCGCTGGGTCGCAAAGCCCAGGTATTTCACCGTGCCCCGCGTACCGCTCAGGCGGTAGCGATGCGCACCGCTGATGGCCGCCGTCTGGTAGTAGTTGTCGGGGTTGTCAGACCCCATCTTCACCGTCTCGTGGACCACCCGATGCAGCACCGGGGCCAGCGGGTCGGCGAACTCGACGAAGGTCTCCAGGGCCGCGCGCGTGATGCGGCTGAGATACCGGTAGCCCTCGGCCCGGTCCAGCACGCCATCCGGCGCCTTCTTGCGCTGAATGAACTTGCCGGCCCGCTTCAGCGCGTCGCAGAAATCGTCCCAGCTCTGGCCGGACATTACCCGCTGGGTGGCGCGGTCGTCGCCGTGGGTCGAATCACTCATGGGGTTGCCTCCTGCTGCTCCGGCCAGCTCCAGCCGCGCGGATCGACGATGTTCTGGAGGTTGAGGCTCGCCGTCCACAGCCGCTTGCCAGACCCGGGGTCGACGGCGTGGGCGACGGGCGTGCGCTCCGCCTTCATGTGCATGTAGAGACCGGTCTGCCCTTCGATGGCAGGGTCGGCCACCAAGCGTACGACGGGCCGTGCGGCCTCTTCCGGTGACGCGAAGAAACGCCCCATCACGGCGCCCAGCAATGGCTTGAACAACCGCGGAGCCTCGCGCGCGAGCCCGGTATTGACGGCTCCAGGGCACATGCTGTGGACCGCCACGTCGCCGTCCAGGCGCCGGGCCAGCTCCTGGGCCAGGGTCACCAGCAACAGCTTGGTGTGGCCGTACTGCTTCATGCCCGTGACGGAGTTGTACTGCACGTATTCGGCGAACCGTTCGAAGTTCACGGGGGCCGCAGTTCGATGCGCCTCCGAGCTGACAATGACGATACGGGGTCGTGTCGCCGGTGGCTCAGCGCCTGCACGAAACGTCTGATTGGGAATGACCCCGTCGGCAAGGAGCCGCGAGAGGAGCACCACGTTGGCGAAGTAGTTCACGCCGAACATGAGCTCGAGCCCCTGGGCGGTCGCGCGTGGCTTGGCAGGCATCACGGCAGCGTTGCACACCACTGCGTCCAGCGTGATGCCGCGCTCCACCAGGGCGTCGCACAACGCGTGGACCTTCTCCAGATCGGCCAGGTCCACCGGCAGCATCTCGACATCATTGTTCCCCGTAGCGCGCCGGACCTCGTGACCCGCTTCTGGAATGCCGCTTCGGCAGGCCATCAGCAGCCGAGCACCACGCCGCGCCAGGTCCAGGGCGATGCCCTTGCCCAAGCCCCCGTTGGCGCCGGTGACCAGAACCGTGCGCCCGTCGAGCCGGACGTCAGGTCCCAACATGGGGACCTGGGGACGCTTGCTCGCGGCTCGCTGGTCCTTGATGCCGTCCACGATGGACCAGATGGGGTTGGATGTCCGCGCCATCTCAGCTCTCCGCGTCCGGTCCCAACAATGCCGCGACGACCCTGGCCACTTCGTCCTCCAGACGCTCTTGGTGGCTGCGGAGACGAAGGTCGGGCGCCTCGGGCGCCTCGTAGGGCGCCGAAATGCCGGTGAAGTCCGGGATCTCGCCGGCCCTGGCCCGCTTGTAGAGCCCTTTGGGGTCGCGGGTCTCGGCAACGCTGAGCGGACAGTCGACGAAGACCTCGAAGAACGGAATCCCGACCGCCTCGTGAACCGACCGTGCAGCGTCCCTCCCGGCACGGTAGGGGCTGATGAAGCTGCACAGGCAAATGACGCCGGTGTCCGCGAAGAGCTTGGCGATCTCACCGACACGCCGGATGTTCTCGGCCCGGTCCTGGGGCGAGAAGCCCAGGTCACCGTTGATCCCTCCACGAAGCACATCGCCGTCGAGTCGTTTGACCAACTTTCCACGCGCGAAGAGTGCGCGCTCGACAGCAACGGCAACGGTGGTCTTGCCACTGCCAGACAACCCGGTGAACCAGACGGTCGCGCCGCGCTGCCCCAGCAGCGCTTCACGTTGCTCGCGTACGATAGTGGTGGTCTCGCTCAAGGGGCCTCGCTCGTCGTCACACCGAACGCGTATCCAACGGCAGCGCCGAGCGGTCAACCGGGACCACCACCGCCATGAAACTCCCGCTGCTCTGGGGCGCGTTGCACTGGCGCGCCCATCACGCCAGGATGCACATGTGAGCGGGCACCTCCGACTTGCGCCACTGTGGGTGGCTCTCAGCGTCGTCCCGGGCTGCGTCGAGCTTCCCGAGTTGAAGCCGATCGCCACCCCGGATACGGGTGATGCCACCGTCGACGCCACACTGGATGCGGCCGATGTAGCCATCGACGCCCAGTGGGTCCAGATCGATGCGTCGCCGGACGCCGGAGATGCGTCCGACGCGGACGATGCTGTGGATGTCGAAGTGGCCGGCCCACAGACCACCATCGTCCAGCTTGCCGCCACCATGAACGCCAACCTGGCGTTGCTGAGCGACGGCACCGTGGCCGGGTGGGGAACGCCGGTCAACGCCGACTTCGGCGCGGGCATCTCAGGTCTGGCCTACGCCCCCATGATGCTGGAGATCGGCCCTTTCGAGCGGCTGGCGGCGGGTACCCACCACGCGTGCGGGCTGGATGCCTTTGGGGACGTCCACTGCTGGGGGACCAACGCGTACGGGCAAGCCGACCCCGAGGACCCCGCTCCGGTCATCGACGAACCCCGCATCGTCGGCCAGGCTGACGCGCTGTTCGCCAACTGGACCACCACCTGCACGGTCAAGCGTGGGGGTGAAGATGACGGAATCCTCTGCTGGGGACGCTCGTTGACCTACGCCAGCGAAGGCCCCAGCGCAGACTTCGTCGCCCTCGACGACGTACACGAGGTCGCCATCGCCATTCACGCCGCATGTGCCGTGTCAGGCGAAGACGTCCCCAACCAGGGCGGGCAGGTGCACTGCTGGGGCAGTGGCGCCCATGGCGTGATCGGGGACCCACTGCAGTTCAAGCAGGAGACCATCGCCCCCTCGTTGGTTCAGGACCTTCCTCCGGTGGTCACCATCGGCGCCGGCGAGTTCCACATGTGCGCCGTCTCCGTGGCCGGCAAACTGTTCTGCTGGGGCTCCAACGGCGACGCCCAGGTCGCGGCCAACATCAACCCTTCGTTCCCCTACCGCCTGTACCCCGTCGAGCTCGCCAGCCCCACGACCCAGCCCTTCCTCACCGTGCTCGGCAACTGGCGCTCGACGTGCGCGCTGGATGCCTCTGGTCTGGTGTTCTGCCACGGCAACAACGTCCCCAAGCTGGTGCCCGACGTCGGTCTCACCGACATCGACACCCCCACACTGGTGACCGGCCTGCCCCCCATGAAGCACCTGGAGATGGGACGCACCCACGTCTGTGCCGCGGACGATCAGACGGTGTGGTGCTGGTCCAACAATGAACGGGGCCAGTCGGCCTTTGGCGACGACACCGATCCCGTCGTCAGCCCACAATCGTCGGCGCTGGAGACCTGGCAGTGAGCACGGAGCTGAGAATGAGCCCCTGGCAGACGCCCGATGTCGCGGCGCCAGACGCTGCGGGTGTGGTGCAGGTGAAGGTGCAGGGCACGCTTCTGGACTACCCCCAGGGCAAGAGCGCCATGGTCTGGTACGGCGCCGGGCCATCGATGGCCGCCGTGGCCAGACAGGGCTTGGCCGCCGCAGACCGGGCGCTGGGAACGGGCACCATATTGCTCTGGCGCTGCGTCGCCGTCCCAGAACCGATGGCGCACTTCCAGACCCTGTACGCGCGCTTCGCGGATCGGTTCGGAGCGGCCCCCATCGCCAACAAGACCTCCCTCGACAGAGATACACCCTAGGGTATCCACCTGCAGACACTCGCCGCTATCCCATTGAAATCAATGGCCGGACTATAGTTCCTGTCGACCTTGTCTCGAGCCCGGGAGTAGACTCCGCCCGGGAGACCTCGAACAGGGATAGAGACCATGCGAATCATGCTCTTCGGGCTGGCTGTCGGCGCTCTGCTGACCGGCTGCCCCAACGACACGACGACGCCAAGCGCGACGACGCCGGACCCGTCGGTCATCAGCCCCGCCAAGTCGGACTGCCCCGATTGTGACCCGGCCGGCCCCGGCGCCTTTCAGCAGACCGGACTGACCAGCACCGCGGACGCCTGGTACAGCGTGGGCGACACCTGGCAAGTGGCCTGGCGGTACACGCCGGCGCCCACCATGGAGAAGCGCGACGAGCCCTTCGTCGCCACCGACACCGTGGTGACCGAGGCCTACCTGTTCACCTACACGGTCCAGCACACTGACAAGGACGTCTTCGACAATGTCCTCCGCCAGACGGCGCGGATCGAGGTGAACCAGGGCTTCCCGTCCGGTCCCCACGCCGACCTCTTCAGCGCCGGTCGCCTGGACCGGGTCGAGAAGAGAGTCGCCTTCGTGCTCAACGACCTGCTGGACCCGGTCAGCGAGACGGTGTTCACGGTCGACTACCCCAACGGCAAGGACATCGAGCTGGACGGCAAGTCGAGCCTACGCACCGGCGCCAGCATCTTCCCGCGGACGATTCCGCGGGTGCTGGTGGCCAACCAGGTGGACTCGCCTGCGCCCGAGGTGGTGGCGGACCTCAAAGACATCGTCGACGCCATGGACCCCGACTGGGGCAGCCGCCAGTACATCCGGGTCAACTTTGACAACGGGGACGTCGTCTATTGGACCCGCGGGGCCGACCAGTTCTGGCCCTTCTACGTGGAAACGGCCCAGGGCGCTGGCGTCCTGGTGAGCTACAACTAGGGGGGGCGGGACGATGAACACGCCCATGAAACACCTCGTGACGGGTCTGCTCGTCATCGGTCTGAGTCTGAGCCTGGCCACGTCGGCCGGCGCCCGGGACAACGAGAACTACGGCGAGACCCGCTGGAGTAAGCTCCCCACCCGCGGGATGGTCTCCAAGGCGGTCTGGGTGGGCTCCTGGTGGGCCTACGGCACCGATGGCATCGGCCGGCGGTACAACGACCCGACCCTGGGCGACTATAGCGACTGGGAAGGCTACGCCGCCCTCGCCGACCGCTGGGACAACAAGGACGCCGCCGCGCTGTCGCCGGCCGAGAAGTGGGACCGCTATACCGGCAAGTACGACCAGATCGAGTACGCCAAGCTCATGGAGCGGGTGCTCAAGGTCAACGAGCTGCGGGCTGACGTAAAGGCCCAGCTGGACCAGAGGCGCGCACTTGTGCGGACCCTGAACAAGCTCATCAGTGAGAAGAAGGACGACCCAGCGTTCGACTGGTCGACCACGGACGAGGGCATCGAGTACGAGACCGTCAGTGCCTCCATCAAAGAGAAGCAGGACGAGGTCGCGGCCATCGAGCTGACCGTGGACACGGCGTTTGAGTGGGAGGTGCTCAACCACGGCACCGCCCAGTTCAACGTCGACAGCTGGTACGGCCACTGCAACGCCTGGGCGGCGGCGGCGATCATGGAGCCCGAGCCGGTCAAGAGCGTCGAGGACGGCGGCGTCACGTTCGAGGCCGCCGACCTGAAGGCCTACCTGACGGAGCTGTGGATGGAGCAGCACAGCAGCTTCTACGGCAGCCGCAACAACAAGCATGACGACGAAGAGAGCCGCGACAGCATCGACTTCCGGGACGTGACCCCGGCGACCTTCCACATCATGTTCGCCGACCAGATCGGCAACCGCGACCGCAGCTTCGTCATCGACCGCTACACCGGCGACCAGGTGTGGAACCAGCCGGTGAAGGCGTTCCGGTCCAAAGCCACGCCGCTGTACGAGGGCGAGGGCGCCGACGCCGCGCCACTGAAGCGGACGGTGAAGTACACCATCTACAGCCGCTTCGGGAACCGCGAGGAGGACCGGGGCGAGCAGGACGTCTACCCCGTGTCGGTCACGACAACCTTCCACTGGATGACCGACGGCGTGCCGCCGGAAGAGCTGACGGTGGACAACATCTCCGACGAGATCGACGACGAGACCTTCGCCAGCAGCTGGAAGATCGGCCAGATGTACAATCATCAGGTGGAGATCCGGACGGTGAGCTACGAGCTGTGGCTCGACAAGCCCATGGACGACCCCGAAGCCCGAATCATCGGGGACGGCGAGTGGGACCACGGCAGCCTGACCGGCTTCGAGCACCTGCATCCCGACTTCATTTGGCAGCCCATCGCCAACGTGAACAACGCCCGCGACTACGAAAACGAGTACCTCAGCTACGAGGTCGTGGTGGACAAGCTCCTGCCGGGGTCGGTGAAGCCCGCGGACGACCCGGCGGTGGCGCCCACCGAGTGGTCGGTGGCCGGGCCGGTGGAGATTCCCGACGCCGACAAGGACGGCGACGCCGCCCTGGAGTTGGTCATCGACGACGACGTGACCATCGAACGGCTGGAGGTGAGCGTGAAGGTGACCCACACCTACATCGGCGACCTGCAGGTCCGCGTGCGCGCACCTGACGGCCGCAGCAAGGTCATCAAGCGGTTCCGCGACTATGGCAGCCAGGACGACATCGACCGCACCTGGGACGTGAAGAACTTCAATGGCGCGTCGACCAAGGGCGTGTGGCGGCTCGAGGTCAAGGACCAGTGGAGCGGCGACGTCGGCACGATCGACCGCTTCACGCTGAAGGTGAAGTAGTACGCCCGTGAGCGCTCGTCGCTCGAAGCTGATGGGGCTGGGCCTGGCCATCGCGTTCGCGGTTGCCGGGTGCCGCGAAGCTGGCCCGCCGAAGGAGGCTTCAGCACCGCCGACGCCCCAAACCCGGGTTGCGGCCAAGAAGGCATCACCCGCCAAGAAGACCTCGGACCCGGTGTTCGCGGAGCTACGCGCCACGCTCATCAAGCGCTTGGCCTCCGATGACGCGGCGGCCAAGAACCTGGGCAGCTTCAAGGTCGCTATCAAGCGGCAAAAGCGCGAGCTGACGCTGCTGCGTGCGTCGGGGCGGATCCCCCGCAACCCACCCACGCAGCCCGCCCTGTTGGCGGAGCTGCGCCGGGCGGTCGGAGAGACCGTCACCATCGCGAGCGTCGCCCTGGGCAAGGCGCCCTCCCCCGCCACGCCGATACCCGCGACCCACCAGGGCGCGGCTCCATACCGCTACGGCGAGGACCAGCTGGTGGCGGCCTGGCCGGTCACGGTCACGTTCGACACATCCAAGAGCCCGATGACCCAGGTGGCGTTGCGCAAGCTGGTGCATCTGCTGCCGGGCAAGACCGGCAGGATGGTTCACTTGACCAAGGCGCAGTGGCTTCCCGGCGACCGCGTGGCACTGGAGGGGGTGACCTTCCAGGAGCGACGGATCAAGCCCCCCGAGCACCTGCCCCCGCCTCTCCCCAAGCTACCGGCCAAGCACCCGCGTCTGGCAGAGCTGGAAGAGCTCCAAGGGCAGATTCAGGCGCTCCAGCCCAAGGTCCAGGCCACCTTGGCCGTAGCCAGCGTGGCGCATCTGCTGGGCGCCCGGTTCAGCCTCATCAAGACCCTGGCCAAGCGCATCGAAGGAAGTGCCCTCGACATCCGCTGACGGTGAGGCGCAGAGGCGCAGGTTGCGGGGGCACAGCGAAACGGGTGGGCTACGAGTCGAGCGGTGATATCGGGGCGGCTGCGGGCGCCGTCGGGATGTCTCTCGCAGAGGCGCAGAGGCGCAGGAATTCTAGCCACTTTCGCATCTGGACCTATCTGAGGGCTCGCGAGGCCGCTCTTTGCCGCCCCCATATCTTCAAGGTCCCCAGCCCTCTACGCCTCTGCGCCTCTGCGAGAGACCTTTCCACCGAGGCTGCCTTCACCCATGGCCAGCCGACACATCCACAATGGTTCCGGCCACCTCCAGACAGCCACAACCCGCGCTTCTGCGCCTCCCGATGGAAATCCTCTAGGACGCCCGCGCCAATCCGGGGTTCGCGCCGCGCGTCAGTCGGGCACGAACCAGCGCCGCCTCACGTCCGTAGTGGGTCTTGTCGCCGGCTCGGATGCACAGCGCCAAGGTGGCGATGGCCTCGTCGGTCCGACCCAGCTTCTGGAGCGCCTCCGCATACCAGAACAGGTTCCGCGCCTTCACCGTCTTCACGAACGGCCAGACCCGGGTACCAAGCTCCTTGCGGAGCATCTCAGCAGCCCCTTCGGCGTCGCCCTGCTCCAGCTTGAGCCGTGCCTCGATAGCCCGGAAATCGAGCTCTTTGCTGGCGCGCTTCTCGTCCCGCGCCATGGCCAGCTCCTGCTCGGCCCAGTACGTCTGACCCAGCGCCAGATTGGCCTGCACGGCCGCCAGGCGCGCCCGAACGCGGTCCCAGGAGCCGGGCTTCGCGTCGCGCCAGAACTGGTCCAGCGCGCCCAGCGCCTCCAGCGGCTTGCCGGTCAGCACCAGCCCCTGGCACCGACGCAGCCGATAGTGGTCCTTGAGCAGCTTCGTCCGGGTCGCGCTGACCAGATGGCTGACCGCCAGGTCGAACAACTCGCCCTGCCCATCGCGCACCAGCTTGAACAGGCTGCTGTAGCGCCGATACCCCCGGAAGAAGAACCCGAAGATGATCAGGTTGGGGATGAAGATCGCCGCCAGCACCGGGGGCGACCCCGGGATGATGCCCGCGGCCAGGGCCACTGCGAGGAAGAGGTTTCCGACCACCCAGATCAGGAAGAGAAGAATGAGCACGACCTACTGAGTAGGCGCCAGCGCCCGTCACGTCCAGCCCTTTGGTCGGCATGAAACGAAGGGGGCGACTGTCGTATAGTCTCTCCATGACCAAGCTCCGTATGGCTTTCCAGGGCCCCGCCCTCGCTTCTCTGGTCGTCCTCGGCATCGGTGTGTTGACCCCATCGGGCTGTGATGACGGCGTGCATCGCCCCAACGCCCAGAACACCGATACAACAACGACGTCCGACACCTCGGCCGCGGACGGCTCCGCCCAGCCGGACACCGCGTCGCAGCCCGACGCCACCGCCACGCCGGACGGCACCTCCGCGCCTGACGCCGCCCCGACGCCCGACGGCAGCAGTACCCCGGACGCGCCTGCCCCGGACGTGACGTCCACCCCGGACGGTACGGTCGAAGACATCGCGACCACGCCTGATGCGGTGGTCGACGCCGTCGAGGACACGTCGACCACGCCGGACGTGCCCGTCACCCAGGACACCGGACCGCCCCCCGCGGGGACACTGACCGCCGCCCACTGCGGCACGGCCACGCCGGCCTACGCCGCCGGCACGGGAATCGCCGTCTCAGGCGGGGGCACGGAGGGGCGCGTCGCCCACACCCTCGACGGGGAGACCTGGATCGACGAGGTCACCACCAGCATGGGCCCTGTCGACCCGGGTCACACCCGCAACCTGATCCGTGGCGTCGGCTACGGGGGCGGGGTCTGGGTCGCCGTGGGCGGGTACGACAACGGCTACATCTCGGTGACCTGCGACGGTCAGACCTGGCGGCACGATGTGCTGGGCACCAACACCGCCGACTACGAGCTGGGCCAGATCCCCGACCCCTACAGCGACTTCCTCAGCGACGTGGCCTACCACGACGGCGTCTTCGTGGCGGCCGGTGGTGCCGGCGCGCGGCTTACCAGCGAGGACCACGGCCTGACGTGGACGTCGACGGGCGAGTACTATGGCGGCCACCTTCGCTCCATCGCCACTGGCAACGCGCTCTTCGTGGCCGTCGGGCACGACTGGAACGGCAACGACTTCGGGTCGTCGACGACGTCCACCGACGGCACCACCTGGACACCGATGCTGGAGACTCCGGGCGGCGCCTTCGGACGCGTGGCCTTCGGCGGCGGCCGGTTCGTGGCGACCGGTCAGAGCCACTGCGCGTGGACGACCGACGGCGCCGCCTGGACGGACTGCGCCCACGGCGTCACCGGCGCCGACCAGGGCAGCCTGATGTACATGAACGGCCAGTTCTACCTGCAGTTCCTCGACGGCAACTGGCTGACCTCGGCGGACGGCGAGAACTGGTCTGCGCCGCAGTCAGGTTGGCTGCCGGACAACGTGACGGATGCCGGAGACCGCTTCATCTTCACCCGCTGGGAGGCCCGCGGTTACGGCCTCACGTTCGGGGACTGGCAGACCTTCACCTACCCCAACATCGGCCAGGTGGAGTGGGGTGTCATCACGCTGGGCGCGCCCTGAGCGTTACTGGTTGATGTGGGGCGCGATGACCTTGCCCCAGGCCATCGTCATCTGCTTGTACTCGTCCACGCAGCTGTTCGCCCGCTCCTTGGGCAGCCGGCCATCTGCGACCATGTTCGCGTACCTCTTCGGGTCCTTGCCGTAGACCCAGCAGAGAATCGAGTAGAAGCGCTGCTGTCCGAAGGCGTGCTCGCCCCAGTAGGGTAGCTTCTCCGGCGGCGGTGGCTTGTCGCCTCCACCCAGCTTGTTGAACGCCACGGCCGCGGCGATGGTGTAGCGCTCGCCAAGGTCCCAGGCGGCCGTGTTCGCATCGCCGCTGTGGTTGGCCAGGAGCATGTAGCCCGCCAGCTGGTCCACCGCGTCTTCTTCACGCCCCGTAAGCGGTAGCTGGAACAGGTCCGTCGCAGCGTGGCCGAGCTCATGGAAGAAGACGAACACGATGGAGCCGACGATGGCGTCCTCGAGCGCCTTCCCCTTGTACTCCTGGGCCATCATCGTGGAGAACGCCTCCACCAGCTCGTAGCACATGTCGATGCGCTTCTTGAGGCGGTTGTAGAAGGCGTTGACGACGCCACACTCGGTGAAGCGCACGGGAAGCTTCACCCGCCACTTTACGTGCCTGTTCAGCCCCTCGAACAAGGTGTCGAACGACTTCGACGTGGAGAGCAGGTCGTGAATGGGCTTGAGCCCGAGGTTCTTGGTCGGCGCGACGTACTCGGCCTTCAAACCGGCGTCCGCCGCGATGGGTTCCTGCGCCTCTTTCTGGCGCTTGTCGGCCAGCTTCGAGTGGGGGGCAAGCAGCTTGTCCCAGGCCTTGGCGAGCCGGGTGTACTCCAAGCGGCAGCGGAACGAGCGATGGGTCGGCATCAGCGCCCAGAGCACCAGGTGTTCCGACGGGTCCGAGCCCAGCACCCAGCACATGACGTTGTAGAGCCGCTGCTCGCTCAGCGACAGGCGCTGCCAGAACTTCGGTGTACCCTCCTTGGCCTCCTGCTTGCCCAGCTTGTGGAAGAGCTCCGCGCCGTGCAGCGCCATCTCGGCCCCCTCGCTGCCGGCCTGGACCAGGGTGTAGACGGCCGCCTGGTCCGCCGCGTCCTCGACATTGCCCGTGACCGCCAGCTTGAAGTGGTCGATGACGGCGTGGCCCACCGCCCGCAGGAACAGGAACAGCGTACTGCCAGCGGTGGCCCGCTCCACAGCCTTGCCGAGACGATCCTTGGAGAAGAGCGTTCCGAGGCTGGCAATCAGCTCGTAGCACACCCGCACGGTCCCGGTGGCCTTGTCGTAGGCGAGGTCCTCCTTGCCGCCGCACTCCTGCACGCTGATGGGGATGGCGCCGGTGAACTTCAGGCTCTTGTTGAGCGCGTCGGCCACGTTCTCGAAGAGCTTCGCATCGGCCACCATCTTGGCCAGCGGCTTGAGCGCGTCGGTGGCCGGCGCCTTGTGGGTCACGGCCAGTCCCGGCGGGCCCTTGGGCTGGGCTGGCTTGACCGGTTTCGCGACGTTGGCGAGCTTGGCCTCGTCGTCCTTGGCCACCGCGGGGGGCTTGGCCTGGTCGTCCTTGGGCGCCGGCTTGACCGGGTCGTCCTCGGCCGCTGGCTTGGCCTTGTCATCCTTGGCCGCTTCGGCGGGCTTTGCCTTGTTGTCGTTGGCCGCCGGCTTGCTCTTGTCGCAAGCAGCGCCCACCAACACGACGACCGCCAGTGCGGCCAAAGAAGGTGTCCACGTCCTCATGGTCCCGCCCCCAAGCAGAATTCTCTCCCAGGGGGCAGGGTCTCAAGCACAGGCGGGGGCGGTCAACCCGCCCTGAAACCGCCTACGGGTTTGACGGCGTGTTGCAGGGCACGTCGTACTCGATGTTGACCTCAGCGCCGTAGTCCGGCCAGCAGGTGCCGCCGTTCTCAGCCTTGGTGAACACCACCGAGCGGGTTGCCTCGTTCCACTGCCAGGTGGTCTCGCTGGGACCCGTGCAGGCCACGCCGTTGACCATCACCTGGAGGCTGCCGGGGTCGACCGGCAGCGTCGGGTAGAAACGCTCGTTCAGGCCGAACGTGTTCTCGGCGATGTCGACGAACTTGGCGCCGAAGTCGCTGGCGCAGATGCTCGTCCAGATGCCGTCGAGGTCCTCGACCACCTTCATGTAGCGGTAGCCTACCGTGCCGAAGTTGCTGCCGAGGCACTCCTCGGGGTCGGTCACGATGGCGTGGACCTTCACGCCGTAGCCGCTGTTGGGCTTCTTCAGCGCGCTGAACTGGTTGACGTACCAGTTGGTCTGCTGCGGGCTGGAGTCCTCCTCGTCGGAGACGATGATGATGACCAGCTCGGCGTCATCGCGGACGAAGCCGAAGTTGGGACCGCGGCAGTAGCAGTCGTCGGCCCACTCCAGGCAGTCCTCCTGACGGTCGTCCGAGTAGCACTGCAGGTAGTTGAAGTCGTCGTACTTGGGGCACTGGCCGGGGACGTTGAGGCAGGGATCACCGGTGTCCAGCGCGTTGATGCCGCTGAGCGCCTGCCAGGCGGCCTCCAGCCCCATCTCTTCCCAGTAGCCCTGGGTACCGACGAGCAGGTTGTCGGCGAAGTCCTCCGCCGAGTCGTTCTCGGTAGCGATCTGGGGCAATCCCTTGAAGGTTCCCTGGATCTTCACGGTATCCGTCGTGGTCACCGCCAGGTGGTAGCTCTGGGCGTAGCTGGTGGCGATCTCCACCATCTTGGGCAGCTCTTGCTTGAGCAGCAGCTGCTCGTCGGCCATCGAGCCGGAGTCATCCACCACGAACAGCACGTCGACCTTGGGCGGCGGCGTCTGCGAGAACGTATCTACCTGGTGGCTGACATCGATGCCTTCGGCGATGGTCGGAATCACCGCCACGTTCGCGTCGGCGAAGTTGGAGATGGACGCGTCGGTCTTCACCTCCACTGCGCATCCGCCGACGTTTCCGCTGGCCGCCGGCTGCATGAGCGTCTCGACGAACACGCTGGTGTAGCCGGGCACGATGAACGGCAGCTCGGCCGGCATGTTGAAGCTCACCTGACCGTTGCAGCCAAGCGGGTTGACCTCGGTCACGACCGCGTCGATGGGCCCAGGGTTCGTCAGAATGACGAGGTTGGCGTTGCTCTGGCAGTCGGTGCGCACATACCCGTAGTCCAGCTCGCTGGGGCTGACCGCCAGTTTGGGGATGCCGCTCTCGGCGCGGATGTTGGTGCCCTGCATCCAGCCGCCCTCCGGCGCGACCAGGTTGAACTTGTTGGCGTTCGGGTCGAACAGCAGCACCGTCAGCCGCCCATGGTGCTGGTCACGACCAAGCGCGACGTTGGTCACCTCTGGCGCCAGGAAGGTGACCTCGAAGAAGAGCGTGTCGCCCGGGCCCAGAATCGTCCCGAACGCCGGCTCATCGGTGATTTCGAACGGGTTCAGCCCAATCGCCTCGCAGTCGTAGTAGTGACGGATGCCGCTCTGAATCTTGAGGCAGGCGTCCAGGTCGAAGCTCTGGTACTCGCAGTTGCCCGACCCGAAGTTGACCATCTCGATAACGCCCGTGGCATTCTGGCCCTCGCGAATGGCACCCAGCGACAGGAACTCGGGGGTGAACGCCGGCTCGCAGGTGGGTCGCTCGGCACGGCGGGCCACGACGTTGAGGTTGTACTCGGGTACCAGTGGGTCGGTGCTGTTGAACACGAAGCGAGCGAACTCGGTACCGGTCGCGCCGCCGTCGTTGCTGAACTCGAGCTGCAGGTCCAGGGTATCGCCCGGGTTCAGGGTGGCCGGCACCTTCTCGGGGGTCGCAAAGGAGAACTCGCTGGTGGTCGGCTCGACCAGCTGCGCCGACGTGATGTCCACGGCCGCGTCGCCCACGTTGAGGATGGTCACCGTGCGGGTGCCCTCGAAGCCCTCGGCCACGAAGCCGAAGTCGACCACGTCCTCGGGAGCCACCACGATGCTGGGCACGCCCGCGGCGCCGAACGCCGGGAACAGCGCCTCGGTGCAGGGCTCGGCGGTGCAGCTCACGGAGGCCGCCGGGTAGGCGCCGTCATTGGTGTAGAACGCGAGGTAGGCCAACGGGTTGACCGACATGGCGATGTCCTCGTCGGGCGAGAACAGCATGCCCACGGTGCGCTTGTCGCCGGGCTGCAGAACGTCGGGCAGGGCCGGAATGCCGGTCAGCGTCACCTCGGGCCGCGACTCGCGAAGCCCAATGCCATCGACCACGAGCTCGACGTTGCCCTCGTTGTAGTACTCCACCTCGACGAAGCCGCTCTGCCCGCCGGGCTCGACCCAGCCGAACTGGATCGTGTTGGGGTCGACCACCAGCCGTGGGGTCTCTTCCTGACCCTGCATCGGGATGTCGAGGCTGACGTCGTCGCGTTCGGTCGTGATGCGGGCCGTGCCCTCGTCCGCGTCGGCGCCGGAGGGCTTGTAGGTCAGCTGGATTTCGACGGTACCGCCGTCCTTGGGCACCAGGGCCGTCCCACCGGGGATGGCCACCTCGAAGTCGTTGTCGGTGTCGCCGGTCACCTCGGCGCCGGTCAGCGTGGCGTCAGCGGTCCCCACGTTGAAGACCCGGATGGTAATCGTCTTGGGCGCACCGGCCTGGACGATGCCGAAGTCGATGGTGCTGGGATCGGCCACCAGGGACGCCCGCTGGCCGGGCGTGGTGACGGGAATGCGGGTCTCGCTCGAGGCCGCCAGGTTGTGGCCCACGACGAGCTCGCCGTTGTCCCGATCGTCGTTGTCGCTGTTGTAGATGATCTGGATGCGGCTCTCTTCGCCCGGCTCCAGGGTCGTCTTCTCGACCACGCCCAGGCTCAGGTCATCCGACTGCGTCGACAGCGCGATCGGGCTGAGGAAGATCGTGCCGCCGGTGCCGATGTGGCGGACGGTCACGATGCGGAAAGCGCTCTCTCCCCGCGGCACGTCGCTGAAGTCCACCGAGGTGGGGCTGAACTCAAGGCGCGCCTCGGGCCCGAGGCTGAAACTACCACCGCTGTTGCTGCAGCCGGCCGTCAGCAGGGAGACGGCGAGGCCAGCTACGGCGAGGGTTGTAAGTGCGGAACGCAATGTATCCATGACGAAGGGTCTCCGTGATCCCAGACGGTCGGGTCCGACGATGAAACCGAGCAGGAGCGATACCATTGGTGGTGAGCCGGTCTCAAGCACGTTCCGCAAAGCGAACGCCCCTGGATTCCTTTGGCCACCTGGCCAGCATTCTTCTCAGAACGATCTCGACGGTCGCCCGTCGTACCTCGTGCCACCCGAACTTTGGCACGCAGTGAGCACTCCATGACCATCACGCGCACACTCCTCATCGGCCTCGTCGCGCTCCTCGGAGCCGCCTCGGTGGCCTCTACGGCGTCGGCCCACGGCGTCCTGATCCCGCGAGACGTCAACCTCGGGCCGCTGTCGGTGAAGTACCAACGGGTCACCATCGACGTAAAAGAGGGCACGTCGGTGACCAAGGTCGAGCAGGTCTTCGTCAACCACACCCGACGGCCACTGGAGGCAACGTACTTGTTCCCGGTGCCGGAAGGCGCGGCCATCACCGACTTCCGGCTGATGATCAACGGAAAGATGCAGCGCGGCGAGGTCCTCGAGAAGGGCAAGGCTGAACGCATCTACACCGACATCGTCCGTCGGGTGAAGGACCCCGGCATCGTCGACTGGATGAAGCCCACGCTGTTCCGGACCCGGGTCTTCCCGGTGCCCCCGGGCGGCGAGCAGAAGTTCAGCATGACCTACAGCCAGACGCTGCCCTTCAGCAGCGGCACCTACAAGCTGTCCTACCCGCTCCGTACCGCCGCCCAGAAGGCCATGCGCACCCTGCAGGACTTCACCCTGACGGTGAACATCAAGCACTCGGTGCCCATCAAGAGCGTCTACAGCCCCACGCACCGGGTGGCTGTGTCCCGCAAGGGTGACCACAAGGCGATCATCGGCTTCGAGGGCGACCGCGTCGCCCTCGACAAGGACTTCCTGCTGTACTTCGGCGTGTCCAGCAAGCGCGTCGGCATGAGCCTGCTCACGCACCGCAAACCCGGCGAGCCCGGCTACTTCCTGCTTACCGCAGCCCCCAAGAACACCTTCGATACCCGCGAGATCCAGGGCAAGGCCATCACCTTCGTGCTCGACACCTCGGGCTCGATGAACGGCAAGAAGCTCGACCACGCCAAGAAGGCCCTCATCTGGAGCCTGCGCAAGCTGGGCAGTGACGACCGCTTCAACGTCGTGCGCTTCTCCAGCGACGTGGAAGGCCTCTCACCGTCCCTGTTGACCGCCAACAAGAACAACATCGCTCGGGCCATCAGCTTCGTTAAGGGATTCGAGGCCGCCGGCGGCACCGCCATCGACGACGCCCTGCGGGCCGCGTTCAAGGTCGACTCGGGCAAGAAGACCCGCCACATGGTCGTCTTCATCACCGACGGCAAGCCCACCATCGGCGAGACCAACATCAAGCAGATCCTCGGCAACGCCAAGGCCGCCAACACCCGGCAAGCTCGGGTCTTCCCCTTCGGCGTCGGCGAGCAGATCAACGCCCACCTGCTGGACAAGCTGGCGTCGACGCACCACGGCACCACCGAGTACGTAAAGCCCAATGAGGACATCGAGGTGGCCATCGGCAGCCTCTACAACAAGATCGCCTACCCGGTGCTCAGCGACGTGGGCCTCGACCTCCGCGGGGCGCGCGCCTTCGCGATGCTGCCCAAGGCACCGGACGACCTGTTCAAGGGCCAGCAGATCCTGGTCGTCGGGCGCTACCGCGGCAACGGCAACAAGCTGGTGCGGCTGACCGGCAACCTGGGCGCCGCCGCTCAAAGCTACGACTTCGAAGGCGACTTCCCCACGCAGAACGAGGACAACGCCTTCATCGCTCAGCTGTGGGCCTACCGCCAGGTCGGCTTCCTGCTGGACCAGGTGCGGCTCAACGGCGAGACCGCCGAGCTGAAGCAGGAGATCATCCAGCTGGCCAAGAAGTTCGGCATCGTCACGCCCTACACCAGCTACCTGGTCGTCGAGGACCAGCCCATCCGGGTCGGCCCGCGTCCCCGTCCGTTCCCGCGCCCGCCGCGTCGGCCGGTGCTGATGCGCAAGGGCAACCAGGGCTTCGGTGGCGCCAGCGGTGGCGCTGCGCCCGCCCCAACGGCGGCCGAGCGTGACGCGGAGGACACCGCCAAGAAGAAGGCCGAGTTCCGCAAGCAGGACGGCAAGGCCGGTGTTCGCACCGCCAAAACGCTGAAGCGCTACAAGGACAAGAGCACCGACGACAGCGCCGTGCGCACGGTGCGCAACGCCTCGGGCCGTGCGTTCCACTTCACCGGAGGCGCCTGGACCGACACGCTCTACAAGAAGGGTATGAAGACCGTGAAGGTCGCCCCCTACAGCAAGGCGTGGCTCCAGCTGGCCAAGGCCAACCCGAAGCTGCGGGCCGCCATGGCGCTGGGTGAGAAGGTCGTGATCGTGGTCGGCAAGTGGGCCCTGATCATCGACCCCAGCGGCAAGAAGGCGCTGTCGGCGTCCGAACTGGCGCCGTTCAAGAAGTAGCCCGCGAACAGCCCCACCGGCACGGCACGGCACGGCACGGCACGGCCCGGGCGCACGCTTGCACCCGGGCCGTTGTCGTTCGACCCTACGCGGCATGGAGCACATCTGGTTGCCATTGGGCCTCATGGCCGCCTTCATCGGATTTGTGTGGGTGGCGGTGCGCGCGGCAGGTCGCACCGAGGACGGCAAGGTCGACGTGGCGGCCATCGCCTCATGGGTCATCAAGATGCGGGGCGCAGAACAGGGCTGGGTCGCCAGCCGAAAGGCCCTCGAGCGGACCAACGAGAAGCTACCGCCCGAGATCAAGCGGGCGATGGGGTACTCCTACCCGCAGCAGCTGCTCGAACTGGCGGCCAACGAGAAGGCGACCGCCGAGGTTCGGGCCCGGGCTGTCGACTGTCTGCACGGCGAGGCGATTTCGAACGACGACGCCGTCGACCTGCTGGGCAGGCTGGCGCTGCCTCCACACCCCAACGTCCTACGCGCTCAGGCGGCCCAGGCGCTCGGGTTGGTGAAGCAAAACGCCGCGGAACGCGCCGGCGAGCGGCTGCTGCCGGTGTTGCCTGACGAGAGCGGTCGCATTCAGCGAGATGCCGCCCGTTCGCTGGCCCGACTGCGGGCGATGGACGAGCGCGTCCGACTCGAAGAGGGGTTGCTGCCGCTACTGCGCGACGACACCGCCTCGGTGCGCCGGATGGCCGCCGTTCTTCTGGGGCAACATGGCAAGCAGGCGGCGGCGGCCGACGGTGTCGCTCAGGCCGTTGTGAATGCCGACGAGGACCTGGCGGTGCATCTGCATGCGGCGTTGCTGCGATTTGGAGCACCCGGCTCGGAAGAGCAGCTGCTCTCATTCGTTGGGCGCGAAAAAGCGCGAACGAACCGCGCAGCGTGCAAGGCGCTGGCGCGATTCGGCTCGCCAGCGTCCGTGCCGCAGCTCCTCGAACTTGGCGAGCGGGAACCACTGGCACTGGAAGCCGCCCGGGCGATTCGCGAGCGCGTCGGCGTCCTTGGCATGGGCGGCCTGTCGATTGTCGAGCAGGTCGACAGTGGCGGTGGGCTCAGCCAGTGGAGCGACCCCGAAGGCCTGCTCTCGCTGGACGAGGACGAGATTGCGGTTGAGGTTGAGGTTGAGGTTGAGGTTGAGGTTGAGGTTGAGGTCGAGGTGGAGGACGCCACCGACGAAGTCGTCGTCTGACCTGGCAACGCATCGCCGAACGCTGGCAAGCATTGGCCTGCGGGCCCGGCAACGTCTTGCCACAGTTTGCCAAGCAATACCTGATGGGCCCGCCCCGCGGGGACATGCGGTCCCATCCCAAGATGGCCCGCTTCTTGATGTGCCCTCACCGCACGTGAGCACGTCGCTCGCGATGGACCCGGAGAACTCTCGAAATGATGCGACTGGCCCTGACCCTCAGCGTGCTGCTCACCTTCGCCTTCACCGCCTGTGCCGACGAGGCCGACGACCTTGGTATTGGTGGCGAGTGCACCGCGGCCGCCGACTGCAACGACGGGCAGCAGTGCCTCACGGCCTTCAAGGGAGGCTACTGCGGGCTCGAGAACTGCACCGCAGACGCCGACTGCCCCGAGGCGTCCCGCTGCGTGACCCATGACGACGGCGTGAACTACTGCTTCCGCACCTGCACCGACAAGGCGGAGTGCAACGAGAATCGTTCGGCTGACAACGAGTCGAACTGCTCGGCGAACGTGACCTTCTCCGACGGCAGCAAGGACGGAAAGGCTTGCGTGCCCCCGTCCAACTAGCGGTTTAAAAGTCCTCGTACTGGCCGGTCTGGGCGCTCGCGCCGCCACCGAGCGTCCAGATCTCACGGCCGGTCTTCAGGTACTTCCTCTGAATCGTCAGCTCTTCGGCGCCCTCGGCCTCGGCGATGGCGTTGAGCTCGGCGACGTCCTCGTCGGTCCCGTCGCAGAAGCCGATCGGGCGCGTGCTGCCGACGGGCATCAGCTGAACCTTGAACTCACCGCGGTTCCACTTGGTCTGAGTGGCGTTGCTGTACTTGTGAATCATGGGACGACTCGTATCAGGCTCGATGCTCAGACCCCAAGGCCTTTGCGAAGCCCCCCTTCCCTGGCCTTCTGCTTCTCTTCGCTGTAACGGATCGACAGCTCCGGAACCCGATCGCGCAGCAGGATCGTGAACCGAAACAGCTCCTCGAGCACGTCGATCACACGCTCGCGGAAGGACGAGGGCCTCATGCGTCCGTCGTCGTCGAACTCCTGCCACGCCTTGGCCACCGATGACTGGTTGGGGATGGTGAACATCCGCATCCAGCGGCCCAGGATCCGCATCTGGTTCACGGCGTTGAAGGATTGGCTGCCGCCGCTGACCTGCATCACCGCCAGCGTCCGCCCCTGGGTGGGTCGCACCGCGCCGTGCTTGAGCGGGATCCAGTCGATCTGGTTCTTGAAAGCCGCGGTCATGGCGCCGTGCTGCTCGGGCGAGCACCACACGTGCCCCTCGGACCAGGCCGAAAGGGCTCGCAGCTCCTCGACCTGGGGATGGTCGTAGGTCTTGCGGTCGAAGACGGGGAGGTCGTGCGGCCGAAAGACCCGCACTTCCGCGCCCCAAGACGTCAACACGCGCTCGGCTTCTTCAGCGAGGAAGCGGCTGAAGCTGCGCTCCCGCAGTGAGCCGTAGAGGATCAGGATTCGAGGGGGATGCGTGGATAGACCGCCGCCAAGGGCTGAGACGGTGCCTTCGACCGTGTGTTGCGGGAGGTCTTCTTCGATGGTGCCGCTGCTCATGGCTGCCTGGTAGCACCGCCCCGGTCCCGCAGCAAACCCATCCCATCGCCGTCTTGCTGCAGTCGCGTCGGGGGCTCAGCCGTCGATGAACGCCCTCAGCTGCTCACGCGTGAACGCGAACACCTCAGCAGTCTCGGGCATGTCTCCGAAGGTGTCACTGAACTGAATGAAGGGACCGTTGGGGACACCATCGGCCCACTCATGGGAGAGCATCACGACCAGTCCCCGCAACGCCAGGTACACGGCGCGAAACAGGTGAATCGATGGGGTTTCGTCCCCCTCGGGGCCACTGAAGTCGAAGCGGGGAAGGCCCAGCGCGAACGCCTCCTCGCCAAGGGCAGCATTTCGGTCGGTAGGCGCGGGACCGAGCTCGACGCGGTACTCTGGGGCTTGCCCGAGCAGGGTTCGCTGAAGATCGTCGTCACCGCCGGCGAAGAAGAAGCGAAGCGGCGACAGCTCCACCGCGAAGGTGAAGTACACGTCGCGCCCACAGGTGCGGGCCTCGATCCCCATCGCGGCGAGAGGGAACCCGGCGTCGTCCACCGTGTTGTCGCGCAGGTAGCTCGCGAACCGACCCGGAGCGATCTGCCCCAGCCGATGCCACTGGCCGTAGATTTCCCAAAGCAGGGCGTTGTCCACGTCACTGTGAGCGCGTTCGGGCCGGGCCATCACGTCCGCGTAGACCGCCATGACGGCGGCGTGGTCGGCGTCCCACCGTCCCAGCTCGTGGTCGGGCAGGTCGGCCGCCAGCTCGGGGGTGACCTGGACTCGGTCCGCCGCGTCGAAAAGAAGCCGGCTCAGCGCGGCTTTCGCGGTCGCGGCTGCGACGAATGGGGGGTGCTCCTCATGGGCGTCGAGCGTCCCATCGGGGGTCACGTAGAGGTCGAGGTCCCGCTCGGGAATCCCCTCGCTGAGCGCGAAGAGAGGCTGCCCATCGGGGCCAGTCAGGGTGAACACGAGGGGTTGTGCTTCGGAGAGATCGGCGTGGGCAGTCATGAGAACCTCGCTGGGTTTGGGAGGCCGGACCATGCCAGGGAAGTTTCGATTGTCGCCACTTACGACGCCTAACGACACTCCTGCGAACTCAATCTCACGCTGTCAGACGCGCCGCCCGTTCTGCGATCCCCGGCCACCAGTCCTTGGTGTGCACGAAGACGACCCGGCGAAGCGCCAGAGGCCCTCGCGCCAAGTGCATCAGACCTGCCGCCGCTTTCGCCGTGTAGACCGGGTCGAGCTGCGGCGCGGCGTGGAGCCGGAACAGGTCCGCGGCGGTCGTGCCGCCGTCGGTGGCATGGCCGTACCCCTTGCCCACATGACCGGTGACGAGGGCCACCGGCACCGGGCGGGAGTCGAGCCCAAGGCGGTCTCGGCAGAACGCAGCCGTTCTCGTGGTCAGGCCACGCAACCTCCCCTGCGTCATCAGCGGCCAGGGCACCGTGGCCACCGCGAGGACCCTGGTGTCGACCCCCGCCAATCCCAGCCCGATGGCCATCCCCGCTGCGGTCCCGCCAGACCCCGCGGGCACCACGACCGCGTCGACGGGTGCGTCATTGAGCTGCTCGGCAAGCTCGACGCCGGCGCACACGTAGCCGAACGTTCCCACCGGCGACGAGCCACCTGCAGGGACGTTGTAGGCCCCCGCCAGGCGACGGAGTTTGGCCAGCGCGGGTGGGCCCAAGCCCAGCCCGACCAGCGTGGTGCCCAGCTGACGATGGGCCTCCAGGTACTTGGGGATCGACGGGTTGAAGGGCTGCGGTGCGAGGACGGCGACCGTATCGAGCCCCAACGTGCGGCCGTACCAGGCTGTTGCGAGCGCATGATTGGACCCGACTCCGCCAGCGGTCACCAGGGTCTTGGCGCCCTTCTCCAGAGCATCGCCAAGCACGTACTCGAGCTTGCGGACCTTGTTGCCGCCGAGCTCCGGGTGGGTGCGGTCGTCGCGCTTGATACGAAGTTCCGCCAGACCGAGCACCTCTGCCAGCTCGGGGAAGGACTCCACTGGCGTCGGCAGGGGGCGGCACAAACCGACGCGAGGCAGCCCGGAGAGGGCCAGCGCACGGAAATCTCGAAAAAAGGCAGAACCTGACATGGGGGTGCGGCGTTCAACCATCCGACTGCCCGGGTTTTTAACCCACTCGAAGTTCGGTAGGGTCCCGGCAAGTGAGGAGCAACATGATGACACGCATTGCATGGACCGTCGCGCTGGTAGCCACCCTCGGACTCGGCACGCTGCCGGGCTGCGACAAGAAGGGCGGCGACGCGCCCGCGGCCGCCGACGAGAAGAACGCCGGGGGCGGCGACAAGGCTGCCGAAGGCGAAAAGAAGGCCGAAGGCGATAAGGCGGCCGAGAAGAAGGCCGAGAGCGGCGACCCCGCCGGAGGGAAGGCCGAGGCCGGCGGGGACAAGAAGCCCGCCGAGACCGACGCCAAGAAGCCTGCCGCGGGTGATGCCGCAGCCAAGCCGGCTGCTGGTGATCCGGCAGGCGGCGCTGCCAAGGCCCCCGCTCCGGCGGCGGGCGACGTGAAGCCCACGGCGGTCGGCGCCAACGAGAGCTACAAGGCCACCATCGCCCGCGCCATCGTGGCCGCTATGGAGCCCGACTTCGACAAGGGCTTCGAGCTCTTCAAGAAGGAGCTCCACAGCAAGGAGATCTTCCCCGGCCGCATCGCCGCCTACAAGCGGTTCAACTTCCCGGCCATGCGCCGCAAAGTGAAGCTCTACTTGGCCGACGACACCAAGCCCGAGTTCAAGATCGTCCGAACGCTGCAGATCGACGACAAGACCATCAAGGTCTTCGTCCACAACGAGAAGAGCATGCCGACCCCATGCATCCTGCAGAAGGACGACAAGGCCAAGGGCGAGTACCGCATCACAGGATGCTCGCTCTAGGCCCCGTCCCCGACATGTAGCCCGGTGTTGGCGGGCGTAAGTGGTTCGACGCCCTGCGGCGACTAGCATGCAGTCACCACCGACGCTCAGGAGACCGCCATGCCCCACTGCGCCCCTGCCCTTCTCCTCCTCGCCTGCGCTCTTGCCACCCCCGGTTGCCTCGATTCGCGTGCGCCCGGCGAGGTCGCCGTTGTGTCCGAGACCGACCCCGTTGCGGGCTCTCCCGAGGCCATAGACGGCGCCCTCATCTGCAACGAAGAGTGCAAGGCTCCCACCGCCGATCCGTTTCCCAACGCCTGTCCCGCCTCCGAGATGAAGGGCTATTGCATGGACTACTGCGTGCCTGCCCTGGACGGCATCACCGACGAGACCTGCGCACGCTGTATCGCCCAGGTCGGCAACATGGGCTGGGGTGGCTGCAACGACTGGGAGTGCATCTGCTATACGGAGTTCTCGAACCCGATGCGGTTCTGCGAACAGGAGTGCGCCACTGCAGAGTAGCGGGGCTGCGTGCTCACTTTGAAAGTGGCTCTGGCCCGTGCCTCAGGTGGACTCCAATGCGTCGTCGAGCCGCACCAGCGGGTCGTCGGCGTCCACGAGGTCGCCGACCTCTACCAACACCTCGGTGACGGTGCCGTCCGAGGGGGCTGCGATGGTGTGCTCCATCTTCATGGCCTCCATGACGACCAGCGACTGACCGGCCTCCACGGCCTGACCGGGCTCGACCAGCACCTGCAGCACCTTGCCCGGCATCGGCGCGATGCAACCGCCGGCTTCGGTCTCTGCGTCGGGATCGGGAAACGGCGTCACGAAGTCCAGGGTCACATCGTGGCCATCGACATGGACGCCCACGACGCCATCGAAGCCACCTTCCGTGACCACGCGCGCGCGCCAGCGGCGACCGTCCAGCTCGAACGACAGACCGGGGGCCTCCCAGCGAACATCCCGAGCGACGACCGACGCCTCGGAACCGGGCAGGCCGATGCTGTAGCCCTCGCCGCGGCGCTGTGGCTGCCACTCGATGGTGACGTCCTCACCGGCAAACGCCCACGTACGGCGCGCCGGACGCCACAGGTTGTTGCGCCAGCGGATGGGCAGCGACGGCACGGGTTGGTCTCCCGCAGCCTTACGGGACTCTGCATAGGCCAGCGTCGCTGCGGCGGCAGCCAGCGCCACGATGTCTTGGGAAGGGTCCGCGTTTCGGGCTGCGTTGGTGGGGAAGTGCTCGTCGATGAAGTGGGTCGACAAGTCACCATCGCGCCATGCCGCGGTCCGCAGCACGTCGATGAGGAACCGGCGGTTGGTGGTCACACCGTGCAGCGATGCCTGCTCCAGCGCGCGAATCATGCGGCGCGTGGACTCTCCGCGGTCACGGCCCCAGGTAACCACCTTGGCGATCATCGGGTCGTAGTAGATGGACACCTCGTCGCCGGCCTCCACCGCGCTGTCGAGGCGAAGCCCGTCGGCGGGGTCCATGTGCCAGTCCAACAGACGCCCGGTGGCCGGCAAGAAGTCGTTGGCCGGATCCTCGGCGTACAGGCGACACTCGATGCTGTGGCCGGTGGAGGTGATGTCTTCCTGGGTCACCGGCAAGGTCTCGCCCAGCGCCACTCTCAGCTGCAGCTCCACCAGGTCCAGCCCCGTGACCATCTCGGTCACCGGGTGCTCCACCTGCAGGCGCGTATTGACCTCCAGGAAGTAGAACTCACCGTCGGGTCCGACGATGAACTCCACCGTGCCTGCGGATCGGTAGTCCAGCGCTTGACCTGCCGCCACCGCGGCTGCCGCCATACGCGCCCGCAGGTCGTCGCTCAACGCCATCGACGGCGTCTCCTCGATGACCTTCTGGTGGCGCCGCTGGATGGAGCACTCGCGCTCGAACAGGTGCAGCACCGTGCCCTGCCCGTCGCCCAGGATCTGGAACTCCACGTGGCGCGGCTTCTGGATGTACTTCTCCATCAGCAGCTTGCCGTCGCCAAAAGAGCTCTCGGCCTCGCGGCGAGCCGCGTCGATAGCCGCCTCGAGGTCGGCCTCGTCGGTAACGACGCGCATGCCCTTGCCGCCACCGCCGGCGGATGCTTTCACCAGTACGGGCAGGCCCATTTTTTTGGCCTCGGCGGCCAGAGACTCGGTGTCCTGCACCCCGTCGTATCCCGGAATGACCGGCACGCCGTGCTCGCGCATCAGCGCTTTGGCCTCGATCTTCGAGCCCATGGCAGCGATGGCTTTGGGGGTCGGACCGACGAAGACCACACCAGCCTCGTCGCAGGCGCGAGCAAAGGCCTCGTTCTCGGACAGGAAGCCGTAGCCCGGATGGATGGCACCGGCGCCGGTCACCTTGGCGGCCTCGAGAATCTTGTCGATGACCAGGTAGCTCTCGGCGGAGGCTGCCGGTCCGATACAGACGGCCTCATCGGCCTCCGCCACGTGGCGCGCGCCCCGGTCGGCCTCGCTGTAGACCGCCACCGTGGAGAAGCCCATGGCGCGGCAGGTCCGCAGGATCCGGCGGGCGATTTCGCCGCGGTTGGCGACTAGAACCTTATCGAAGTAATTCATCATCTCTTCCAATGCTTTCGGGCACGGGCAAGGGTTCTAGTGGCGGAACACGCCCCACTCGACGGTGGGCTCGATGTGGCGGTTGAGCGCGCAGCTGAGCGCGATGCCGAGGGCGTCGCGGGTGTCTCGCGGGTCGAGGATGCCGTCGTCCCAGACGTGGGACGTCGCGAACAGAGCCGACGATTCCTTGGTGATCTGGGCGGTCAGCATGCCCTTCATGGTGGCCAGGGCTTTCTCGTTGACCTCTTCACCACGCTTGGCCGCCGCTTCGCGCCGGATGATATCCAGCACGCCGGCCAGCTGCTCGCCGCCCATGACGGCGATGCGATGGTTGGGCCAGGTGAAGATGAAGCGGGGGTCGTAGCTCCGGCCAGCCATGCCATAGTTACCAGCGCCGAAGCTGGCTCCGGTCATGACCGTGAAGATGGGCACGGTGCTGTTGGAGACGGCATTGATGAGCTTGGCGCCGTTCTTGATGATGCCGCCCTCTTCGTAGCTGCGGCCCACCATGAACCCGGTGGTGTTCTGCAGGAACAGCAGCGGGATACCGCGCTGGTTGCAGAGCTGGATGAACTGGGCCCCCTTGTTGGCGCTCTCGCTGAACAGAGTGCCATTGTTGGCGATGATGCCGATGAGGAAGCCGTGCAGGTACGCCCACCCGGTCAGCAGCGTCTTGCCATACTCGCGCTTGAACTCCTCGAACTCGGAGCCGTCGACGAGGCGGGCGATGACCTCGCGCTGGTCGAAGGGCACCTTGATGTCGGCCGAGGCGATGCCCAGCAGCTCGTCCGGGTCGTACAGCGGGTCCCGGGATGCCTGCCGCTGCAGGGCGCCCTGCTTGGTCCAGTTGATGTGCGAGACGATGTCCCGCGCCAGCGCCACACCGTCGGGCTCGTCGACCGCCAGGTAATCGCTGACGCCGCTGATGCGCGAGTGCATCGCCGCACCGCCAAGGCTCTCGTGGTCCGTGACTTCACCGGTGGCCATCTTCACCAGCGGCGGACCCGCCAGGTACACCTTGGCGCCCTGGTCGACCATGACCACGTAGTCGCTCATGCCCGGCAAGTAGGCGCCACCTGCGGTGGAGCTGCCGAAGACCACCGTGATGGAGGGGATCCGCTCCTTGGAGCGTCGGGTGATGTGTTTGAACGACGCGCCACCAGGTACGAAGATCTTGGACTGGTTGGGCAGGTCGGCGCCGGCCGACTCGATGAAGCTGACCGTGGGCAGGCCATTGTTGACCGCGATCTCTCCCATCCGGAAGCTCTTCTTGAGCGCGACCTCGTTGATCGCGCCGCCCTTCATCGTGGCCTCGCTGGCCGTGATGAGGCACTCCACCCCGTTGATGACGCCAATGCCTCCGACGACGCCAGCCCCCGTGCCCACCGACTTGATGGTGTGACCGGCCAACGGGCACAGCTCGAGGAAGTAGCTGTCCTCGTCGAGAACCATCTCGATCCGCTCGCGAGGCAACAACTTGCCCTTCTTGACGTGGCGGCTGTTGTATTTCTCGCCACCGCCTTCGCGGGCCTTGGCGAGAGCCTGTTGGAGCGTATCGACCATGGTCGACATCTGCTCGTAGTTCGACTTGTAGACGTCGGACTTGGTGTTGAGCCGGGAGCGTAGCGTTCTCATGGCGCTGGTTGAACACGCCCACGCGGGATGTGTCAACCGGTTAAGTAACGCGTTTACGCAAAACCCATGTCCGCGAGAGCACACCGAAAAAGCGCCAAAACGTTGGCAAGCGCCGACGGCGCTACTAGATTGGCGGTCACTCTCCACATCGTGGTTCAGGGGGTTATCGTCATGACTCGCACGTTCATGCACACCGCGCTCGCGTTTGGACTGGGGCTCTGCCTCACGGTCCCGTCCGCTCAGGCCAAGTCCAAGAAGAAGGCCAAGTACGAGCGAATCCGGCTCCAAAACCTGGACGCTCGGTTCCAGGGCCTCAAGCTCGGCGGTGACGAGAAGGCCGCCATGCTGTGGGTGCAGATGCGCTTCCAGCACCACTACGACCCGAAGATCGCCAAGGCCACGGGGGTCGACAAGCAACGGTGGAAGGACAAGGTCGTCCAGGACGCCAAGGCAGCCCAGAAGGCCGCTGTGGACTACAAGGGCGGCAAACACGGCTTCGAGGCATCGATTATCGCCAACGACTTCGGCCGTGTCCCCGGCGAGCGCCTCATCGTGGCCAAAGTCGGCCAGGTGAAACACTACCTGATGTTCTACGAGGGCAAGCTGTGGCGCTACGCCGTCTCCGTGAAAGCGAAACGTAGCTTCAAGGAACGGGTGGCCGAGTACACCAACAAGGTCGGCAAGCCCGTCGTCGAACGCTCCACTCCACGGTCATTTGCGGGCTGGATCTTCAAGGAGGTCCGCGTCGAGCTTCGGGACCAGCGCGTCATGTACAACGGCGATACGCTCATCCTGACCCACCGCGGCATCGGCTCCAAGGTCGCCAAGTTGGCCAAGAAGCACGCCAAGACCAAGAAGTCGGATACCGCGGGGCTCGACGACGTCCTGGCCAAGCCCGACGAAAGCGACCCCGACACCTCGGCGGCCGACAAAGAGCTCAAGGAGTACAACAAGAAGTACGGCAAGAAGAAGAAAAAGAAGAAACGCCGCAAGTAGTTACACACTACTGGCGCAGCAGCCAGCCGATGCGCTCCCACGACAGGGACATGTGATGCCAGCTAGCGCTTCAGCATCCGCCTCAGACGCCGCTCGAGCACCAGCCGGGCTCGGTCGGCAAAGAGCTTGCCCGCCACCCGAGCGCCCATCTGGCCGTTGAGCATCCGTAGCACCTGACGCTTTCGTGCGGGCAGAACCCCCTCGACGGACGCGCGCGGCCCCAGCGCGAAGACGCCCTCCCCCTGCCCCGCCAACTCCAGGTTCGACGCCAGCGGGAGGTGAACCAGGGGATACCGCTGTGCCGCCCGAGGCTGCTCCCTCAAGGAAAGCACATGACCACCGCGCAGCTCGGCGTCCGTCTTGAATCCGTAGAAATCGACCGTCAGGTCATCGGGCAGCGGAACACCGTAGCGACGCCTCAGTGAGTCCGGCGTAGGCTCCAGCCAGGCGTCGTGATGCATGCCTGTCTTCAGGTCGGGGAAACGCCAGACATCACGCCCGTAGGAAAGCGGTACCGCCATGTTGGTCAGCACCTCGGCGTGGTGCGTCCCAGGCTCTCCGCAGTTGGTGGTCAACGCCGTTCGCGGGAAGACGAACCAGCGATCGGTGGCGATGAGGAAGCGGAGGAAGTACTTCTTCCACGACTGCTCCGACCACTTGCAGACGCCCTCGGGGACGCCGTGATGGGGGTGCACGCCGGCCTCCGACTCCCGCCCGTACCAGTCCTTGAACGTTCTCCACTGTGACGCGCTCCAGAGCTGCCCCCAGGAGCTCGGCCACTGCACGAAGTAGGCGTCATACCCGTCCTCGAGGGCGTAGAACGTCATCCCCGAGTCTTCCACGAACCGGTGGGTGTACAGCGAGATCCCGCCCACGCCAGGCGTCTCGCCATACCGCTTCAGGGCGGCCAGGGCGTAGACGTAGAGATCGGCGGACGCCACCAGGTCGTCCTCCAGGACGATGACCCCCGCGTCGTTCTCCAGCGCGAGGTCGCCACAGGCCAGGATGTGCTTGCGCAACCGCAGGTTGGGCACGAAGGTGCGCACCGTCTTGGGGCCATGGGCCCACTCGAACCGCTCGGCGACCGCCACGACCTCTGGCAGCCCACCGTCGAGGCTGACCAGCAGCGGCGCCTCGACGCCATCCGGCACCCGCAGCTTTTCCAGGCTCTGAAGCAGGCGCAGCAGCGATTGGGGCCGGTTGTAGCCGACCGCCACGATGGTCGGGCCTGTACGCGGACCGTCCATACGGGGACTAGCCCCAGCCGCGGAGCTTGCTCTCCTCGGCGCGGTAAAGCGCGAACGACTTCTTGACCACTTCGAGGGCCGCTTCGGCGCCCTGCATGGCGTCCACCTCGACGCTCTTGTCCTCGAGCGTCTTGTAGTCGAGGAAGAAGCGCTCGATTTCCTTCATCTGGTGCTCGGGGAGTTGGGAGATGTCGGAGATGTCGGCATAGGCAGGGTCGTGGACGTGGACGCCGATGACCTTCTCGTCCCCCTTGCCCTCGTCCTTCATCAGCATGACGCCGATGGCGCGGGCCTCCATGATGGTCAGCGGCGCCACCGGCTCGTAGCCCAGCACCAGGATGTCCAACGGATCGCCGTCGTCGCAGTAGGAGCGGGGCAGAAAGCCGTAGTTGGCGGGGTAGACCACCGACGAGTACAGAATCCGGTCGACCTTGAGCATGCCCGTGGGCTTGTCCAGCTCGTATTTGACCTTGGACCCACGGGGAATCTCGATGACCGCGTTGAACCCGTCCTCGACCGTGTCGGGGTTGTTGGGCAGGTCGTGCCAGGGGTGAGCCATGTGGGAAGCTCCTATGAAGTGGAGATAGAGACGATTGGGGAGCGCGGGAGAGACCCGATCTGGGCGGGGACGTGGCCGCCTCCCCCGACGTTACGAAGCCGCCGACGCTTGCGTAAACGCGCCGACCAGATGGTCGGCCACCACGCCGCGGGCGGTGTAACACAGAATCTGCTCGGTCAGGTCGGCGGGAGCGACCTCCGAGCTCGGGTCCAGAATGTGCCGACCCGCCATCTGCTTGAAGGCCCCAAGGATGCCGCTGGCCGCCATGGGTGCATCCAGCGGGCGGACCAGGCCGACACGCATGCCCAGCTCGAGCGCCTTGGCGATGTAGCGTTCGATGTCCCCCTCGAACTTCCGCAGCGCCTCACGCACCTGGGCGTCGCTGCTGGCCGCGGCCCGCAGAATGACGGCGGTGAGCTCGCGGTTGTCGCACAGGGTCTGCACGATACGCTTGACCGTCTCCCGCAGCTGCTCGGCGATGGGCGGCTGCTGCGGCCGCGTGTCCACGCCGACGACGTTGTTGCGCAGGTGGATGAACAGCTCCTCCAGCAGCTCCAGGAAGATGGCCTCTTTGCTCTCGAAGTAGAGGTAGAAGGTGCCCCGCGCCACACCCGCACCTCGGATGATGTCGCTGATGCTGGTGCGGTGATAGCCCTTGTCGCCGAACAGCTGCAGCGAGGTCCGCAGGATGTGGGCCCGCCGCTTGCGGCGCATGGCGTTGGCGCGTGCGGTGCGGCCGTCGGCCACGTCGGCCAGAAGTGACTCAGCTCCCATCAGCTTCCCCCTCCGTCCAGTCCCAGCCGGTGGCGCCAGTAGGCGTCCACATGGCCGCTGGCCACCTCACGGACGCGTTGCGCCAGGCGCCCCACGCCATCATCGTCCAGACCAGCGCTCTCGATGGGCTTGTCGACGTGCACCGTGACCAGCTGGCCACCACGCATCAACCGGCTGCCCTTGCGCATCACCTCGTACATCCCGGTGACTGCCACGGGCACCACCGGAATGCCCAGGTCGCGGGCGATGAAGAACACCCCCCGACGGTAGCGTCCCACCCGGCCGGTCAGCGTCCTGGTGCCCTCCGGAAAGGCCAGAATCGAGTGCCCAGCCGCAATCTCGGAACGCATGTGCGCCATAATCTCAGGGGTCTGGCCCTCGGATCCGCGGCGGACAGGAATCGTCCCGCGGTTGCGCATGAACGTGCCGTACAGCGGGTACTTGAAGTGGTCCTCCAGCTCCAGCCCCTGCTTGAAATGCGGCGTCGCGTCGTACAGGGCGACGTGGTCGAAGTGGTTCGTGTGGTTCTGGCAGAACATGTAGACGCCATCAGGGTCCACGTCCGGATGCACCACGCACCGCCACTTTGCCCCTGCCAGCGCCACCTGGGCGCGACAGTAGAAGCGGTTCATCCACTCCATGCGGTCCGACGGCAGCACCGTGTTCACCGCGGCCATGGTCCCCAGAGCGCTGCCCATGAAGGACAGCCCCACACCCCAGAGCGCCGCGGACTGTAGCTTGTCTGCCGTGCTCGCCGGTCGGCTGACCCAATCGGCGATGGCCGCCTCCAGCTCCGGGTCCGCCAACGGATCGGTGTCCGTGGCACCACCCGCGACGGCGCGTAGGCGCGTGGGGCTCATGAGATGACCTCCACGGCGCCGGGCACGACCTCGAGCGACTCCAGGTGGACCCGGATGACCTCGCCGTCGACCATGATCTCCAGCGGCTCCTCGGTAGGACCGAACTCGACGCGTCGAGCGGTGGTGTGGGTGATGTCGGGGCGGCGGGTGTGGGTGCCTTCGTAGATCGACGGAAACGCTCGCACCAGCGTCATTGCGCTCATGGGCTCGACCCGCACGATGTCCATCACTCCATCGCTCACGCTGGCCCCGGGGGCCATGTGCATGGTGCCACCCGTGAAGCCGCTGTTGGAGAACGACAGGAACGTGCAGCGGCGGTGCTCCTGGACTCCGTCGGCGCGGATATCCAACACCGGGCGCTGCATGCTGAACAGGCTCGCCACGACGCTGACGGCGTATCCCGCCGCGCCCAGGCCCTTGAAGCGCTCGTTGGTCAGGGCACAGACCTGCGCTGGGAAACCCACGGCCAGCAGGTTGATGAAGTGGAACTCGCCGTCGCGGTGGACGCCGCGGATGATGTCGCAGCTGCGCTTGTTGCCCTCGATGAGGGCATGCAGCGCCGCGCGCTCCTCGGTGATGCCGAAGTCGCGAAGGAACGAGTTGCCGGTGCCCAGGGGCAGCTGTCCAATGGTGACCGGGTCGGTGTCGCCCTCGGGCCGCGGGAAGATGCCGTTGAGCACCTCGTACGTCGTGCCATCGCCGCCCACCGCCAGGAACCGCCGGTAACCGTCGGCGTAGCCCTTGCGGGCCAGCTCGATGGCGTGCCCGGGCGCTTCGGTGAAGCGGACGTCGAGCTTGACGCCCCGTCGCCGGAGCTCCGCCAGCACCCCCGGGGCGCGCCTCAGGGCCCGGCCGCCGCCAGCGTTGCCGTTGACAATGGTCAGGGCCGGAGCCGCCTTGGCCGCCGGAGTAATACCCCGCGGATTGGCGGTAATCGCGCCATCCGGCTCAGGGGTCTGATTCTTTCGACGCGCTATCGCCATGGGTCGAGCTCGGTCGGTGGGACCATCAAGGGTGGATGGGTGGTGTGGGTACGAAAGTGGGCGGCTACAGCGGCATCACGGCGCCGCGATCCTGCTGATTGCGGACGGCAGCTGCCAGCTCGTGCCGCTTGACCTTCATCGAGGCGGTACGGGGGAAATCGTCCGGCCACCAGACGACGCCGCTGATGCGCTTGAAGTCCGGTAGCGACCGGTTCTTCTGGCGAAGCTGGTCGAGCACCGCCCGGGTGTTGGCGTCTTTGGCGCGCGTGACGGCCACCAACTGCTCGCCGGTGAGGCCCTCCCGCGGCCAGATGTAGTCGGCCGCAAACACCGCCAGCTCATCCACGGGCAGGTCGACGAACACGCCCTCGATGTCCTCGGGGTAGATGTTCTTGCCGCCCTCGGTGACGATCATGTTCTTGCTGCGGCCCACCAGGTGCAGGTGCCCCGCCGCGTCGACCCAGCCGCGGTCGCCCGTGCGGAACCAGGGTCCGCCGGCGTCACTGCGGTCGAAGCTCTCCTCGGTGAGCTCGGGGTCGTCGAGGTAGCCCTGCATGACCGTGTTGCCACGAATCTGGACCTCGCCGACGCCACGCGGGTCGTTGCCCGGGTCGACGATCCGGATCTCCACGCCCGGCACGGGCTTGCCCACGGTATCCCCGCGGAACGGGTGCAGGTCGTTGACCGTCGCCACGGTGCAGACCTCGGTCAGGCCGTAGCCGATGACCACTGGGATGCCGAGCTTGTAGAAGAACTCCGCCCGGTTGCGGTCGACGAAGGCGCCGCCGCAGAACAGGTACTTCAGGTGCCCACCGAAGGCGCCATGGACGCTGCTCATCAGCCGCTTGGACAGGGCGCGGTTGGGCTTCTTGCGGGTCAGCTCGAGGTTCAGCGAGGCCAGCCCGTCGAACAGCGAACGGTAGAACGACGGCGTCGCGTCGAGCTGCTCTCGGAGCTTGCGCTCGAAGGCCTCCAGAATCAGCGGCACCAGCGCCATGTGGGTGATCTTCAGGCGCCGCATGGTGTCCAGGATGAACTCCGGACGCAGCGTGCGCTGATGGACGATGGTCGCCCCACAGGCCATCGGGCCGACGAACCCGACCATGAAGTCGATGGCGTGGTTGGTCGGCAGGATGGAGAAGTAGCGGGTCCGCTCGTCCATCGGGAAGAGCGTCAGCAGCGACTGGTACTGATTGAGGTAGGCGTCATGGCTGAGCATGCAGCCCTTCGGCCGCCCGCCAGTGCCCGACGAGTAGACAATCGTCGCCGTGTCGGTGCGCTTACGCGGCACGAACTCGGGGTCCTTCTCCGGCGGCTCGACCTCGGGCCACTTCGGCCAGGTCTCAGCCCCCTCCAACGTGGTCCCTGCAGGCACCTCGGCCACCAGCTTCAGCTTGGCCGGGATATCGATCCAGGCCAGGCCCAGCCAGGACGGGTACTCCGTAATCAGCACCTCGGCCTTGCAGTGGCGCAGCAGGTTGCCCTGCTCCTCGGCCGTCAGCTTGAAGTCGATGGGCACCAGCACACCACCGCAGTAGAAGACCGCGTACGCGCTGATGAGCCAGGACGGCTGGTTGCTCATGACGATGCCGACCCGGGTGCCCGAGGTCACGCCCGCGTCCTTGAGCCGCTGGGCCAGCACCATCGCCGACTTCTTGAAGTCGAGGTAGCTCAGCTCGCGCTTGATCTTCTTGCGGCTGACCTCGACCAGGGCCCGGTGCGACTTGTACTGCACCAGCGCATCCCGGAGGAGCTCTCCGAGGGACTCGTACCGATCCGGATGTATCACAGCCTTCTCCGGATCACGTCAGCGAGCTCTTCGAAGGTCTTCACACCCTGCAGCTCGTAGTCCGGCACCTCGATGTCGAACTCGTCCTCCAGCTGCGTCAGCAGGTCCATGGCCTGAAGGCTGTCGATGCCGAGGGCCTCGAAGAAGTCGTCGGTCGGATTCAGGACGCTCTCGGCCTTGCCAAACTTCTTGGCCGCGAGGGTCATCAGCGTCTTGACGGTCTGGTCAGCCATCACTGTCCTCCTGCTTTGGGCAGGTACGGCATCGCGTCGGTGCCGTCGCGCTGGACGAAGTCCGTCAGCGCCTCGAAGACCACCGGTCGGGTGATCATGTCCAGGAAGGTCTCCCGCTCTCGCCTCAGGGCCGCTTCGGGCAGCGACTTGGTGAAGACCTTGGCGCGGCGGAACGTCTCCGCCTCGAAGTTGCAGGCCTGCTGCGCCACGCGCAGGGCCACGTTCTTGGCCTCCCCGCGGCCGACGACCTGGCTGACCACGCCCAGCTCGGCCATCCGCGTCGCGCGAATGCTCCGGCCAGTGAACAGCAGGTCCCGCGCAACCGCGTTTCCGGCGTCGCGCGTCAGGCGCGGGATACCGCCGAAGCCCGGCACGAGGCCCAGCCGCAGCTCGGGGAAGCCGAAGCGGGCGGACTTGTCGGCGATGATGACGTCACACAGCAGCGCCAGCTCGAAGCCACCGCCCAGGCAGGCGCCGTGCACGGCCGCCACGGTCATCAGCGGGGCCATGTCGATGCGGTCGAAGGTCTCATGGATGCGGACGATGAACTCGCCCACCGCGGCCCGAACCTCGGCGTCGGTGTGGCCTGCGTCGCGTACCTCCGCCATCCGCCCCTGCAGCTCGCGCAGGTCGGCGCCGGCGCAGAACGCTCCCAGCTCGCTCGACAGCACCATCGCCTGGGCGCCCTCGGCCCCGTCCGCCAGGTAGCTGGCGAGGGTCTCCAGATCGTCCAGCATCGCCGTGCCGATCTCGTTGGCCGGCGCGTTGTGCAGGACCACGTCCAGCACGGGAGCGTCGTCGACGCGGCTCCAGCGAAGCGCCTTGCCTTCGAATGTCGAGAGGCTCGCGCTCATGCCTTGTGCTTCTCCACCAGCGCCTGCAGGTCGCTGTTGAGCGGCGGCAGGTGGTCCCACGGGTCTCCGTCCCCACCGAGACCCTCGGCGAACGGAAACTCCGGGTGGAAGCCCTTCACGTGGTCGACCAGGTACTGGCCCATGACGCCCATGAGCTCCATGTTGCGCACCACGCACTGGCCCAGCTTCTCGGTGAGCTCGTCCTTACGCCCCGCCACGTCGTTGAGCGCGTTGTAGACCTTGTCGGCCAGCTCCGCGTCGTCGACCCGCAGCGTCAGCTCGGGCGCTCCGACGTCGTTCAGCAGATTCTCGATGCGCTCGTCCATCGTCACGCCGACCGGCAGCACACCGCCGGGCATCGACGTCACGATGGCGTGGTAGCGACTCGACACCAGGAAGGTGCACTGCCGCAGCACACTGACCATCTCGTACATGTCGATGTCGTCGGCCACGAACAGCGGCGGCTCACCTGGCAGCTTGTCCGCCAGATCCTCGCACGCGTCGCGGTCGAGCTGCTCGGAGCCCACGACGATGACGAAGACGTCGTTTTCCTTGGCGTAGCGCTTCACCGCGTCGGCCAGCGCCGTCAGGTACGCGTCCTGCTTGCGCGCGACCTTCGGGTCGTCGTTGTGGAAGTAGATCGACTTGTAGTGGCTGTGGCTGTAGGCGCCCGTGGCCATCCGCATCATGTACTTGCGAACGTCGGGGCGGACCGGCCACCAGAACGGGTTGATGGGGGCCACCGCCAAGACGGGCTTCTTGCCGTCCCAGCCCGCCGCACGCAGCAGCTCCTCGCCAACGTCGGCTGGCGCAGGCTCGAACGTCCAGGCCGTGTCGGTGCCGACTTCGCAGGCGATGTCGAGCTCGCCAAGGACGTCCTTGGAATTCTCGTTGCGCGCGATGATGTACGCCTTGGAGCAGTACTCGGCGACCAGATCCTTGACCGACGGCTCCATGTGCCCAGCCTCACCGCCGTAGCCGATGGCCAGCTTGTCCTCGGCCTGCGCCAGCCCCAGCGCGCCCACCATCATGGTGGTCAGGGCGTTGGCGAACTTGCTCTTGAACATCGACCCTTCGCAGGCAATGACGCCGTGATGCTTGTGGACGTTGTCGTAGAGCCACTTGGGGAACACTTGCGGAATGACGACGTGCTTGGCGGTCCGGAAGTACCCCTTGGTGTTCTTGGCGTCGAAGACGACCAGCGACAACTCGAGGTGGTCGTCACCGAAGAGGTGCCGGAATTGCCGAATCATCTCCTCGACGCGCACATCGGCGCCGGTGTTGCGGGTGCCCGAGTAGCCGGCCATGAGCAGCTTCAGCGGCTGGCCCGGCTCCCAGGTGGCGCCTGGGTGTCCCTTGTCGGCGCGCTCCGAGGCGGTCTCGATGAACGTCGACATGGCCTTTTCCAGCAGGCGCTCGGCATTGAGCTCGCGCTGGGCAGCGTTGGCGACATTCTGGGACAGTCGCTTGGCAAATCCGAGGACGGTAGAAGCAGTCGACATATCAGGCAGCCTTTCCGCCCTTGACCGTGTCGCCGTCGATGGACGGCCGCGCGGGCAGCGGAACGTACGGGTAGGCGAAGTTGTTGGCCTTCGCGAAGCGGTGCAGGTCGGGGTAGTAGTCGGTCACCCGAGCAGGCTTTTGTCCCAACTCGCTTACGGCGCGACTGTTCTCGAAGACCGTGTCGTACGTGATGTAGGGCATGAACACCTTCATCAGCGAGGCGATCTGCGTCACGATATTGCGCGCGCGCCAGCCCCCCAGGGTGTTCATTACCGAGGTGAAGGGCGTCTCGAGGGCGCCCACGAAGCGCGTCCGGGTACCCAACGACTCCGCCACCGACGAGGCGATTTCACCCGCCGTCAGAGAGTCGCGGCCGTTGGCCAGGTTGTAGATCATCCAGCCAGGCTCGGACTTCATGTGGATGTGGGCAATCGCCTTGCCCACCCAGTCCGCGTTGCAGGTGTCCACGCGGATATCGCCCGAGAACGGAACCACCGGGGATTCGACGAAGAACGCGAACGCCCGGAGCATGTCGAACTGCGTCGTCTCGGGCCAACGCGAGTCGCCCAGCACGATGCTGGGGCGGAAGAACGTCCGCTGCACGTCGGGCAGCAGCTCGTTGATCATGTGCTCGCAGAACTTCTTGGTCCGCCCGTAGGGGTCGTAGTCGGACCGGTCCCAGTCGATGGCGGTGTCTTCGAGCACCACCTCGCTCTGGCGATGACCGGCTACCGCAGCGGTCGACACGTGGCTGAAGCGACGCAGCGGGCGGGTCTTCTTACGCGACTTCTTACGGCCGTCGACGATGGCGCGGGCCACTTTGACCACCGACAGGGTGCCGCGAAGGTTGGAGTTGAGGCACGCCTTGGCCGACTTGCGGTTGAGGCTGGCGGCGATGTGGATGATCGAATCGACGTCTTTGACGATTCGGTCCATGTCACTTTGGGAGATGCCCAGCCCCGGCGCGTGCAAATCGCCGCTGATCAGCTCGATACGCTCCATCAGCCGGTAGAACTCGGCGGCCGCCTCTTTGGGACGCTCGGAGGCACGGACGTGCATCTGAAGCGTCTTCCACATCTTCTCGGTAAACGCCTGGTCATCCTTGGCGCGCGTCAACGCGAGGATGGTGACGTCGGGATCGGCGTCCAACAGCTCCTTGACGACATAGCCGCCAATGAAACCGGTGCCGCCGGTGATGAAAATGGTCTCACTCACCGCTGGGCCTCGTACTTGCTCTACTTGCTGCCGGTCGTGCCGTCAGCGCGCCGCTGCGGCGCTTCCATCTTGTTGGGGGTCGGACCCTCCCCACCACTCGCCGCGAGCCGGTTGGTGAAGGCCAGCGGAATCTCGAACTTGGGGTCCATCGTGGGCTTCTCGCCGCGGAGCAGCGGCCACGACCACTTCTCTAGCCCGGGCACCTCGACGTCGAGCCAGTAGGCCATCCAGTCGATGCTCTCGGGGTCGTACGGGAAGGCCTCGCGGTCCTCCTCGGTGGCCTGGCTGACGAGCGTCCGGGTGTTCGACGTCTGAAAGATCCAGTCGGTGTCGCCGATGAACGGCTTGAACACCTCGAACAGCTTCTGCACCAGCGCCAGCTGCTTGTCGGTCTCGTCCAGCTTGCTGCTGGCCACATAGGCGTACGCGTCCAGGGCGGGCGCGACCTTCTTGGCCAGGTTCGGCGGAAGCAGGCGGTCGGCCTTGAAACCTGACACGACACGCTTGGCGCCACCGAGCGCCTTGCGTAGGTTCTTGGCGCTCAGAAAGCCCGGATTCTCGGGGTCCACCTCGGTGGGGTCCATCAGCCGCATGATGCGGTTGGACAGCTTCCTGCTCCGCCGGTACCTCTTGCGCGACCAGAGCCCCGTCAGCTCGACGGCGTTCTCCATGAAGAACGGATGGATGTCCGAGCAGCCCTGCTGGGTGACGTCCACCGGCTGGTCCCGCAGGGCCGCCGCCGTCACGTGCACCATGGCGCTGGCCACCAGATCCACCGGGATCACGTCGAAGTGGGTGTCGGTGACGGTGGGCAGCTCGCGCCACCAGTGGGCGTTGAGCCAGACCAGTGGCGCGGCGGTGTTCATTCCCTCGGTCCAGCCGGGGAACGGGTACTCCAGCGCGCACTCGATGATGGCGGGCCGGAGGATGCTCAGCTGGATGTCGTCCCGACGGGCGACGAGGGCCTCGGCCAGGGACTTGCTGTAGGTGTAGATGTTGGTCCACCCCAACGCCTTCGCCCGCTCGCGGACCGCCTTGACGCGGATCTTCTGGAGCTTTTTGCGGTGGCCTTCGGGCAGCGACCGGATGGCCGCGATTTCGCCCTCGAGGTCGTAGGTGACGCCGTTGGGCGTCTTGCCGGGCTCAAAACGCTCCGGAATCCGGCCGGACTTGGTCCCCGCCACGAAGCAGGTAGAGACGTGAAGCAGCCGCGACCCCGGCAGGCGCGCCGCCAGGTCGGCCGCGTTCTCGGCGCCGAAGACGTTGGTCTGCAGCGAGGTGACCGGGTCCGGGTCGAAGTCGGTCAGCCCGGCCACGTTGATGACGACATCGGCCGTCTCGGCCAGAATCTTCACGACAGGCTCGGACAGCCCGCACAGGGGCTTGCCCACATCGCCCTCGAGCACGTCGACGCGGGCGTCGAGGAACTCAGCCAGGCTGTCGCCGTGACGCTCGCGGATGGGCCGGAACACCGGCGAGGTCTCCACGATCTCGATGAAGCGCGACAGTGCCGGGCGCCCGGTCTTACCGCGCTTGCCCTTCTGGCTGCGAATCAGAAGCGTGATGCGCAGATCGTCATCGGCCATCCGGTCGAGAAGCATCGACACGAACACTTTGCCGAGAAATCCGGTGAACCCGGTCACGATGAGATGCCGTCCCGAGAGCGTCTCCAGAACGCTGACGGGGGCGTCACTTACGCTGAGCATGAGTCCTCACTTGTGGGAGAAACAGCCGACTTAGACCTCGACCACGGGCCAGTCGTTGTCGACGGCCATGCGGCGGAGGGCAAAGTCGGGGGCCACGGCACAGGGTGAGCCGATGGCGCTGAGCAGAAGGGCATCGCTGGCCTGGGCGCCGTACGCGGTGGAGCGGGCCAGGTCGATGCCGTTTTGGTCGGCAAACTGACGGGCCCACTGGCCCGAACGCTCGCCGCCCACGACAGGGGTCTGAAGTTCGCCGGTCGCCTTGGTGCCGTCGAACACCAGGTGGTTGCAGACGACGTGGTCGACCTCGAGGGCCTCGGCGAGATGGTCGACGATGAGGTCGATGTTGTCGCTCACCAATACGAGTTTCTTGCCCTGCAGACGCGCGGTCTCCATGAGCTCGATGGCCTCGGGACGGATGCTGGGACGGACCTCCAGGTCCCAGTACTCTTCGCCGAGATAGGTGAGGCGATGCCGCGACATGCCCTTGACCCCTGCCCAGGCGAGCTCACGGACGCGGGAAGCTCCGCGGGTCGCGCCCAGGACGCTCAAGGGTCCGGCGAGCGCAAAGCTGGTCAGCCGGCTCACCCGCTCTTTGAGCACCCGAGCCCCCAGCGCCATAGCCGCGGCGGCGCGAAGCGACGTGCGCGGCGTGATGACGCCTTCCACCCGGAAGATGGCGGCGCCGTGTGCTGTTGTCTGCTGGGTCTGCGGGGTGTTCAAGGGCTGCTCCGTGGGGTCTCCGACGTCCGGAGTCAGCGGGGTGTACCAGAACTAGACTCGGGTGTCAGTCAAGTTCGGTCCACTTTTCGACACCCGGAAAGAAACCGCTGTCATTGTCAGCCGTTGAAACTAGACTGACGTGTCAGTCAATGTTTCCTACAGCACCGCAGGATCGTCTTCCCCGGGCATCAGCCGCCGAGGGCGGAGCGCCCAGCGCGCTACACCTTCGACACATCTCAAGAAACCGTTGGCACGCCTGGGCCCTTGAATGGCAGGGCTCCGTCACCAGCGACCACCTGGACGCCAAGGAGAGAGAGGGCACGGGCACGGAGGGTCCCTGTCGCCGTTACTCCGGGCCCCTGCTCAGCCCCAGGAGGTTCTTGCGGGCCCTATTGACGGCCTTCCCGTCGGCCTTGTTCCAGCGTTTGGAGCCCTTGCTCTTGGCGCCGCCCCTGCCCTTCTTCGCCTTGCCCTTACCGCCCTTGACCAGCACGGCCTTGGCCTCCTCGGCCTTGGTCGTGTCACCTGCGAGCTTCCAGCGGTTTTCGCCGTCGTTCACAAAGGTCCCGGTGCCGACGCCCTTGCCCAGGGTGATACGCAGCGCGAGGCTCGGGTTGGCGTCGGTCATCTCGTTTTCGATCACCGCGTCCAGCAGCTCGTCCACGTCCCGCCAGCCGGGATTCAGCTCCATCCAGTCGACCAGTGCCAGGCCGAGACGCTTCTTGACCGGCGTTTTGGTCTTCCGGGTCCCTCTCTTCTTGGGTTTGGCCTTCGCCTTGGGCGCGGCCACCGCAGCCTTGGTCGTCCTGGGTGCGGCCTTCTTCCTGGCGGCAGCGGCCTTGGTGCTCTTGCCCCTGGCGGCCTTGCTCTTGAGCGTCGCATCTCCGCGAGGAGCCGGACCAGCGTCATCGCCGGCAAGCTTCCAATGCCCCCTGCCGTTCGTGTCGAACGTCTTCCCTCTGGCCTTCCCCAGCGCAATCATGAGCGCACGCTTGGGGTCGGCGTCGGTCATGTTGTTGTCGGTCACTGCAGCCAGAAGCGTCCCCTCGCTCTTCCAGCCGGGGTTGGCCTCCATCCAGGCGATGATGGCAGGCGCCACCGGTTTGCGGCTCTTCCGCTGGTACTTGCGTGGCGCATCGAAATCGTCTGCTGCGGGGGCCGGCTTGCCCTTGGCACGTTTGGGGGCAACAGCAGCGGCCTTCGGGGCCGCCGTAGGCGCCTTGGGAGCACTGACCGCGGCGGCCGGTTTGGACGTGCTGGGCTCGGCGCTGACAAACGTCACGCTGGCCTCCAGCAGACGAATCAGAGGCTCGAGCAACTCGATCGGCGCGCTGGCATGGGCGTCACCGACCGTGACGTGGACGCGGCCGTTCTCGACCAGAATGGGAGTTCGCTTCAAGAGCCTGCTCCGTGGCGGTATCTGGGCAAATCTGGGTATGACGGTGCAGCCGCGTGGTCTTCACGCGCCCCCACCAGATGGACGAGCCCCACGCTAATACGCTGGTGAGTCGACTGTCACGCGAAATTGCCACCGTGTCGGCGATGGCACTTTGAACGCGTGCTCAGCCGACCGGGTCCCAGGCATGCAGAATGGCCTTGAGGAGCTCGAGTGCCTCCGCGTAGTGCTCACTCTTGCCGCAGGTCTTCTTGGTCATGGTGACCACCGCCGACTCACCGTCGAAGTAGCACTCCAGCTCGGGAGGCTCCTCGTCAGGTCGGGCATTGTCGCTCGGCGCTTCCGGGAACCCGCCTCGCATCAGTGCCATACACAGCGGCTCGAGGATGGCCTGGGTAGCCTGCCCGTCTACCGACGTACGGTCGGAACGTTCGAACTTCTCCACCGAGCCCATGCCGTCGCCCCACAGGGTCAACTCGCGGCGGCGGTCGGGATCATCGCTGTCGTATTCGATAAAGGTCAGCGAAAGCGAGTCGTCACGCTTCTCCAGAACCGGCGCCCAGAACTGGTAGCCTTCCGTGTTGTGCGTCTTGGCCGGTTGCCCCTGAGTGCCGCGGATGATCTGAATCCGCAGTTCGCCACAGCGCACCACGTCGTGGTTCCGCAGGACCTGCTCATCGTCGACGCTACGGCCGTTGACGTGGGTCCCCGCGGGAGCTCCGAGGTCGCGCACGACGAGCGCCCCCTGGTCCCAGGTCATCTCGACGTGCTCGGCGTCGAGGCCATCGACGCCAGGCACCGAAATCTCACAGTCTTCGGCGCTTCCCACCGCCAGAACCCGATTGCTCAGGTCCATGACCATCGAGGTGACCCGTTTGTCGGCGTCCATCCACACGAGGTGCCAGCTCGGCGGCTGCATCTCGAACGTCTCGTCGCCCCAATCGTCGTCGTCGCCCCACTCGTCCCAGTCGTCGATGGGCTCGGGCAACGACGCCGCCGACTGGCGGCAGACGACCTTGGTCTCCGCGCTGCCGAACCCCACGACGTCGCCTTCCTTGACGTACGACTTCCGGATCCGTTTGCCGTTGACGTAGGTGCCGTTGGAGCTCTTGAGGTCGACGATCTGAAGCTTGTCGCCATCGAAGCCCACCGTGGCGTGCTTGCGGCCCACCGTCGGGTTGGGGATCAAGATGTCGACGCCCGCCTTGCGACCCACCGACTTGGGCGCATCGTTGGGACTGATGGGCCACTTCTGGCCGCCGTCGTCCCAGACCAGCTCCCAGGCACCATCGCTGGCCTTGCTGGCGCGGCCACCGCTGCGGCCTCCTCCGCCGCTGCCGCCGCTGCCACCGCCACTTGCGCTGCCACGACCACCGCCGCCTCGGCTGCTGGGCGCCTCGTCCACAACGGCCCCGCCACCGCGACCGCTGCGACCACCGCCGGAGTCGTCGCCACCGCGCGAACCCCGGCCTCCGCCGCCACCACTGTCGCCGCCACGCGAGCGACGGCGACTTCGACCGCCCTCGGGGAGGCTGAAGTCGATGTCGTCCAGCGGGTCTTTTTTGGCGCCACCGCCGCGGGGGGCGTCCGGATCGACCATGGCGCCGTCCGTGGCTGGCGCCATCTCCGGCGCCTCGGAGACACCGGAAGAGAAGAACGAGTCGAGGTCGCCGCCTCCGCCGCCTCCGCCGCCCTGCTTCTCGCGCCGACTGCGGCGCCCGCTCGGCATGTCGTCGCCGCCCTCGATACGGACGGGCTGGTTGCCGAGCTTGATGTCGTCACCCGCGTCCACGATGGTGCTCTGCACCCGCTCGCCGTTGACCCAGCAGCCCGCGCTGGAGCCCATGTCTTCGAGCTCCACCATGCCGTTTTTGTAGCTGAACTTGCAGTGGCGGCGGCTGACCGACGGGTTCTTGACCACCAGGTCGCACTCCCGCAAACGGCCGACCATGATCACCGGGTGGTTGGGCCCGATCTCAACAGCGACGTTCTGTCCATCGACTTCGGTGACGATCCGCATGGGTCTCCGATTCCCACGTCCTATACCGTGGCGCGCGCACTCACGCCGCCGCAGAGCATTGCAGCGGCTCCAGATGATCGTCAAGCGCTGCCGCAAAGAGCGTTGCGTCCAGGCGACCCTGACCCGCTGGCCGCCGCCCCAGGAATGTGGGAGCGTCAGACCGGGTTTCACCTGGTTGCGTCACCCACGCTGCCCTGCCCGAACGACACACGAACGAGGAACCCGCCACCGGTGATGGCCAAGATCCTTAGCGCACTGCGGACCGCTGCCGGCCTCTTCCCGCTGACCGCGGGTGGACTGATGCTCCTGGTGGCCGGGCTCGCGCTGCACTTCTTCGTGGGCCAGGACCAGGCCGACTACGTTGCCAACGCGGCCGGCCTTCTGGCGGCGGTCCTGGTGGCCATCTGCGCCGCGGCCTCCGCAATGGCGGCGACGTTTCTGTTCGTCGACATCGCCGACCGCAAGACCGTCGACATGCCCGACCTGGAGACCGACGCCCCGCGCCGGACCGGCTTTGACCTGAGCACGTTTCGCTGGTGGCCCTTCGTCCAGGTGGACATGGGCTGGATCGAGCCCGACGTCCGGCTCGAGCTGGAGGACACAGGAGGGCGCTACCTCGAGCGGATCACGCCCGTCCGACGCGGCCGGCACGGTCGGATACGACGCCGGTTCGCCGTGGGCGATATCTTCGGGCTGACCTCCATCGCCTTCACCCGAAGCTACGACGCGTCGCTGGTCGTGTCCCCGGCCAAGGGCCGCTACAGCCTCTCGATGGCGCTGCGCCAGACCGGCGGCGACGGCTACTCACACCCCGACGGCACCACGGACGGCGAGCTCATCGAGATGCGTCGCTACGCCCCCGGCGACCCCAGTCGGTTCATCCTGTGGAAGGCCTACGCGCGCACACGCCGCGTGTTGGTGCGGACCCCGGAGCGCGCCCTGTCGCCCCAGCCCAGCACCGTCGCGTTCCTCATCGCCGGCCCCAGCGACGAGGCCGCCGCGGCCACGGCGAGGACCTTCATCGACGAGGGTCTGCTCGGCGACGATGTGGTCTTCGCCGCCGATGGCGCCCGGGGACCTGCAGAGTCCGACGCCGAGGCGCTGGACCAGATCATCGACTCGGCCGACCATCGCGACGACGGTGGCCAGGGCTTGTCCCAACTGATGCGAAAGGTGGGTCGGACCCAGCTCAGCAACTGTGTGGTCTTCGCGCCCGCGGTCGAGGGTCCCTGGATCGAGCTTCTGAGCGGGTTCAACCGCCAGCTCCCCTCCCCCGCCACGGTCATCGTCGGGGTCGACGCCAACCTGGATGACGACACCCCACGGACCCGCCTGGGTCGGCTGCTATGGACGTCGCGCACACCGATCGATCCCACGCTCAAGCTGCTGCCAGGGTTGGTGGAGCGTCTGCAGGGAGAGGGTATGGAGGTCCGCGTGGTCCACCGGGCCACCGGCCAGATCATCGCCAAGCCGCAGCTCGAGGCGTTGGCTGCGTTCGGGGGCCGCAAGCCCAGGACCCGAACGACGAAGGCGGCCGCATGAACGTGGCCATGAACCGTCAGAGGCTCCCCGCGGCGCCACATCGCTCCGGCTGGACCGAGTCCCCGATGTTGGTGGCCTTCAAGGCCGTCGTGATGGCCATCACAGCCATGCTCTACCTGCTCCCGATTGCGACGACGCCGGGGCTGGTGGCGGGAATCGCCGGAACGCTCGTCGCGTATCCGCTCGCCAGCTGGCTGGAGGCCCGGGGCCTTCGGCTGACGACCGGCTTGGTCGGGGCGTTCGCGCTTGGCCTCGCGGCGCTGTGGCTGGGCGGCTGGGTCCGCACCTCCACGGGGGTGTGGGGTCCGCTCGGGGTCACCGCCACCATAGGCGTGTCCGACGCGCTGTTCTTCGGGCTCCTCGTCATCGCGGGCATGGCCGCGGTGCGGCTGTTGGTGCTCCGGGTCCGGGCGTTTGGCTTTCTGGAGGCGCTCATCCCCATTGGGGCGGTCATCTGGATCTTTGCGGGGCACCAGAACCGCACCATCAGCGAGCCGCGTTGGTTCGCCGACTGGGTGTTGGCCAAGGGCTGGGACCCCACCGAGATCCTGACCGGGCTCGGCGTCCTCGCGGCGGCGCTGTCGGTCCTGATGCTGGTGCGCAATGCACGGGCCACCAAGGTCCTGCTCACCTACCTGCTCATCGCCGCCGCCGGGGTCATCCTCTTCTACGTCTATGACGACCACGTCATCGAGCAGGACGTCTCCTCCAACGGTCTCGGCCTGACCCAACAGGAGCAGGACAAGGAGAACCAGGAAGGCGGCGAAGGCAAAAGCGATCAGGAGAGCAAGGACGGTCAAGGCGGCGGCCAGGGCGGCAGCGGGAACGGTCCGGCCAGCGACAACCCCTACAAAGACAACTACAACTCGGGCGAGCCCTCTCCGGTCGCCCTGGTCGTCATGCGCGACGACTACGACAACACCAACCAGGGATCGGTGCTCTACTTCCGGCAGCGCGTCCTGTCGCGCTTTGCCGAGGGCCGGCTGCAACCGGCGCTGGACGACAGCGGCGGGACCATCGATGGGGATGTCGTGGCGGAGTTTCCCCGCGACGACGCGGTCGTGGCGACCGAGACTCAGACCCGTGAGCACCACGTCGAGTTCCCGACGACCATGCACCTCATGGTCGACCACCCCCAGCCGGTGGCCCTCACCCACGCCGAACGGCTGACGCTCACCAAGAACCCCAACCCACGTCACTTCGTCGCCAGCTACGACGTGGACTCGCTGCGCCTCGCCCTACCCTACGACCGCCTGGTGGGCCGCGAGTCGCTCGGGCAGGAGTGGTCGGACACCACCAAGCAGCACTACCTCGGCCATCCGGACGACCCGCGCTATGCGGCGCTGGCCGACATTGTCCTGCGAGACCTGGACCCGCGGTTCTACGACGACGACATGATGAAAGCGCTGATGCTCAAGCGCTACCTTGAGAAGAACGGCTTCTACACCCTCAAGGAGACCCACAAGGACGCCGCCGACCCCACGGCCTCGTTCCTGTTCGGCAGCATGCGCGGATACTGCGTCCACTTCGCCCACGCGGCCGCGTTCCTCCTGCGTAGCCAAGGCATCGCGGCGCGTGTGGCCCTCGGCTACGCCGTTCAGACCCACAAGCGCAGCGGCGGCTCGTCGCTGCTGATCATGAGCAACGACGCCCACGCGTGGCCGGAGATCCACGTCGCCGGGGTGGGCTGGGTGACCTTCGACATCTATCCCGAGCAGAGTGACCAGGCCCCGCGTCCCCCCGTCGACCGGAACCTGGAGAGCATGCTCGGCGAGATCGCCCGGGACGACGAGACGGGCGGCAAGAGCGACGACCCCGATGGCGCCTTCCAGATGCCCTGGCGCGAGATCGGGATCACCGCGCTCATCCTGCTCGCCGCGCTGCTTTTGCTAGCATACGCCATCAAGGTCTTCCGCCGCCTTCAGGCGTCCATGGCCCCCGCGGGCCGTGCTGGGATGCTGGCCTTCCGCGGGACGCTGGACCGCCTGGCTGACATGGGCATCCGGCGGCGGTACGGCGAGAGCCGGGAACGGTTCGCCGAGCGCCTGTCCGGCATGGCACCAAGCCTGGGCCCACTGACCGACGCGCACCTCAGGATCGCGCTGGGCGGCAGCAATGACGCCGAAGCCCACGCCCAGGTGGCGGACCTGTCCCGCGCTGTTATCCGTGAGTACAAACAGAACACGCGCTGGTGGAAGCGAGCCCTCGGCGCCCTCAATCCCGTTGGATGGTGGTTCACACGATGACCGATCTGCTGACGTCTCCCGCTCCGACCGACCCAGCGCCGGCCCCCGAGCCGGTGCTGCACGCCCCACCGGAGCGCCAGGAATCTGCGCCAGGCAACATAACGACCCTGGCACAGGCACGCGAAGTGGCCGAGGCGGTGCGGGCTCGGGTGGCTGACAGCATCATGGGTCGCGACGACGTGATCGAGATGGTGTTGGTGGCACTGTTCAGCAACGGTCACGTGCTGCTGGAGGACTACCCCGGCAGTGGCAAGACCACGCTGGCCAAGTCCCTGGGTGAGGCCATCGTCGAGGACCCCGGCGCCGACACGGGCTTGCCGGCGTTTCGGCGCGTGCAGTTCACGCCGGACCTGCTCCCGTCGGACGTGACCGGGACCATGGTGTTCGAGCCGGAGACCACGCAATTTCACTTCCGTCGGGGGCCCGTGTTCACCCACGTGCTGCTGGTGGACGAGATCAACCGGACCTCGCCGAAGGTCCAGTCGGCGCTGCTGGAGGCCATGGCGGAAGCACAGGTCACGGTGGACAACGTCAGCTATCCGCTGGATGACCTGTTCTTCGTCATCGCGACCCAGAACCCGCTGGACCTGGTGGGCACCTACCCGCTGCCCATCGCCCAGCTGGACCGCTTCCTGTTCAAGATCCGGATGGAGCACATCGACCGCGACAGTGAGCTGGCCGTGCTCGAGCGCTGGGGCGTTCCGCAGGGCGCACGGGCACTGCCCAAGCCCGTGACGCGCAGCCAGGTCGTGATGGCTCGCGAGGTGACCCGCCGGTCAGTAGCCGTGTCCGAAGCGGTTCGGGTGTGCCTGGTCGACATCGCCCGCAACCTGCGCGACGACAAGCGCGTGCTACAGGGCGTGTCGACCCGGTCTCTGGTGCTGGCCATTCCGGCGCTGCAGACCCTGGCGATGATCCACGGCCGCGACTACGTGCGCGGCAGCGACATCGAGCACCTGGCAGTCTCCCTCTTCCGCCACCGGCTCGAGCTGATCCCGGGCGTGGACGACATGGACGCCGTCGTAGCGGACGCCCTCAAGGGCCCCATCGACGCCCTCTCGAGGAGCACCCTGCGCTGACCGCGATACCGAAAAGCAGCCCAGTTGCTCTCAGCGTGCGTATGCAGAACTTCGGCCGCCAACCTCCGGCCGCGGCGGCGAACTCCGTCCAGCAGGGCTCTCGCGCGCGCGTTCAGTCCGCATCCGACTCCGTCGGACGGCCCGGAGCGACGGCGCGACGCAGCGAGCTTGCGAGCGGCGGAGCAGAGGAGCGCAGTGGCCGCCCCGAAGGAGGGCGGAAGCCCCCCAGCGGGCTCAACCTTCAACACATCTCGGGAAGCCGTTGATACGTGGGGACGAGCGTGGCCGGAAGCCCAGTCTTGGAGCGTGTTCCGCATCCGACGCAGTCGGACGGCCTTTGGCGACGGCGCGCCCCCGCGAGCTTGCGAGCGGAGGCGCAGAGGAGCCGAGTACGGCCGCCCCGAAGGGGTGCGGAGCCCCCCAGCGGGGGGGGGCGAATCAGATCGTCCCGCCATCCAACTTCCACCAGGAAATCAACTAGAGCCGGAGATGTGGTGAACCATCAGCCCAGCGGGGGGTTTGGGGGGCGAATGAGATCGTCCAACGATGCGACGGACCTCCACCACGCCCCCACCGAAGCCCACCTCCCCCATCAGCAGGGACTCAGCACGACCTACGTCCAGAGCCCAAACACCCCCCGAACCATCAAACCCAACCTGCCACCCTCGCCAATCACCCGCCTGAAATCCCTCGCCTTGGCGCTGGTCGCCCTCACCCTGCTGGCGTCCCCCGCCAGCGCCTCGGACATGCTCCGTGGCGACAAGAACGAGCAGGCGGCGCTGAAGAGCCTGGAGAGCGACAAGTTCATCCGGGCCCGGGAGCAGGCCGAGAAGGTCCTCAAGGACAAGCCGGACAGCTTCATCGGCCAGTGGGTCCTGGCACGGGTCTTCCACGTCGAGGAGGCCAACCTTCCGCGGGCGCTGTTCCTTCTGCGCAAGGTCAAGAAGCGCTTTCAGGAGCGCTTCGGCACCCAGCCCGACGCCGCGCTGGCCCGAACCTGGCACCGCAAAATTCTCATGGAGGAGACCTGGATCGTCGGGGAGATGGACCAGCCCGAGGAGCGGCTCCGGCTGCTGGCCGAATACAACGCGCTCTACAAACCGCGCCGCGACGACCTGCGCATGTGGCCGCTGATGAAGCTGCGGCGCTTCGACGAGGCCCGCGAGCTGGGCCGCATGCTGGCCAAGTCCGACGACTTCAACGAGCGCGTTCGAGGCTGGAACGGGCTATTGGCCACCGAGGCCGAGGCCCTCGACCGCAAAGCCACCTACGACACCGGGCTGCAAGGCATCCGCGCCACCCAGGGCAAATCCTGCGTGGTGCTGGGCAACACCAGCGAGTCCGCGCTGGCGGTGTTCCGCTTCGACAAGGCCGAGGAGCTGGCCCGGCGCGCCCTGAAGGCCGACTACAAGGACTGCTCGAACACGCCATACGCCCGCCTCGCCATGGTCTACCTTGTGACGGGGGAATTCCAGAGCACGGTCAGCGCTATCGAAAAGGTCCAGCAGGCGCCCATCATCAAGCGCTACCGGCAGCAGTTCGACATGGCCAACAAGGCCCTTCTCACCGACCTCCTGTACGCATTGGGCAAGTTCGAGGAGGCCGAAAAATTCGCCCTGGAGATGTTCTCCATGCCCGACCGCGGCGGCATGACCAGCTCGTCGCGAGATGATGTGAACCTGGCCTATGCGGTGACCTACACGCAGGTCCTCAACGCCCGGCTGGAGCAGGAGCGTGAGCGCGCGTCCGCCCGTGGATTCATGGCGGGGATCGAGCACCTGGGGAAGGTCGTCGCGCTTCAGGTCGAGCGTTTCAAGGCCAAACGCCAGGCGCTTCGCCTCGGCGCCCGCGGTGGGGCCCTGTCGACGATGCTGCGTCCCTTCCTGCGCCCGCTGCTTCCGTTCGCCCACCCAGCGATGGCAGAGGTGGTTGGGCGCGGTGTGGTGGACAAGGCGCTGGCCGCGGCCCGTCTGGCCGAGGGCAACACCCCCGAGATCCAGGGCTACTTCGACGGCATCGAAGGCTGGCTGGCCTACGTCGACGGCGATGACGACCGCGCAAAACAGCTCGGCGAGTCGGCCCTGAAGAAGATGCCGCGGCGCGCCAACCTGGTGCGGTGGCGGGTACTGGGCTGGCTGGGCGACGTTTACCGCCGCCAGGGCGACACAACCTCGGCGCGGACCACCTGGACCACGCTGCTGCAGAAGCAGCCGACCGTATTCCGCCAGCTCGGGCTGCGCCTGCCGGTCACCATCAAGGCCAGTGACGACGACCTGGCCGAGGAAGTGGCGGACCTTCTTGAAGACTCGCCGCGGCTGGAGACCGACGGGGCCAATCTCGGCTTCGTGGTGGATGTCAGCGCCGAGGGCGGCTTCGCCTCGGCCTGTCTGCGGGACTCCAAGGGGTACCAGTTCAGCTGTGCGCGGCTCGAACCCAAGGCGCCCGACGCTGAAGCGGACATCCCTGAGGCTCAGGTCCAAGTGGCCGACGCCTTCCACGACAAGGCCTTCTCCCCACGCATCGAGCTCACCCAGAGCGACATCAACAGCCTCGACGGCAGTCCCATGCGGGTGGACGCCGACCGGGTCCTGCAGCAGGTGTTGGGCAAGAAGAAGAAGGAGGGTGAGCGATGAGCGCGCTTGTTATCCGGTACTCCGCCGCGCTGCTTCTTTGTACGGTCCTCGCCTTCCCCGCCAGCGCCCAGACGCCGCCCGAGCCCCCCAAGCCACCGGGCCAGGCCGAGGCCGACAACTGCAACGCGCACCCCTCGGGCCGCTGGGTCGACAGCAAGACCGAGGTCGGTTGCCTGGTGAACCGCAAGCGCGAAGGGCGATGGGTGTTCCTCGACAATGGCCAGGTGCTGGAGGACATCACTTTCGTAAAGGGCCGCCGCCATGGCCCGGCGCGCATCAAGTCACAGGAAGGCGACGGCTCCGAAGAGGTGGGCAACTACGTCGACGGTGTCCGCGACGGCGTCTGGAAGGTGATGACCGACCGCGGCACCGTGGAGGCCGAGATCCCGTATGCCAAGGGCAAGCGCAATGGCATCGAGCGGGAGTGGTTCCGCAACGGGCAGGTGGCCTCCATCACGCATTGGAAGCAGGACACCCAGGAGGGGCCACAGAAGCGCTGGCACCCCACGTGCGCCCGCCGTGACGACGGGACGTTCAAGACCGGCCAGAAAGACGGCAAGTGGACCATCTGGTTCCCCAACGGCACCAAACGCCAGCAGGGGCCCTACGTCTCCGGCAAGAAGAACGGGACGTGGACCTTCTGGCACAAGTCCGGCGCCAGGACGTTGTCGGGCCCGTTCACGGACAACCTCGAGAACGGGACCTTCCAAGAGTGGTTCCTCAACGGTCAGAAGTGGCGCGACGTGACCTTCAAGGGCGGTTTCCGCCAAGGCCCGGAGCCGGACGAGTGTCGCGCCAAGTACAAGGGCTACTGGGAGGTCGTGTACGAGACCCGCGAGGAGGGCTGCGTCGCTCCCCCGAAGGCGCCGCCGCCGGGCAAGGAGCTGGCACTGGAAGAGACGGGCGGCGGCCGTGTCGGCCTGTGGAAGACGTACTACGGCGACGGCAAGCTGCGGCGCGACGCCATCTACAAGAACGGCAAGATGGACGGTCTGGTCATCGACTATCATGCCGACGGTTCGATCATGCGCCGCGGCGCCTACGTCAAGGACATCCCCGAGGGGGTCCACGAGTGGCGCGACAGCGAGGGCAAGTCCTGGGGGCGCGTCGAGGTCCGCAAGGGCACGGGCCGCTGGGAAGAGTGGGATCCGAAAGGGTTCAAAGCGGTCAGCGGCGCCTACAACGACGGCAAGAAGCACGGCACCTGGGTGACGTTCCACGAAAACGGTGCCAAGGCTCAGGAGCTGACCTGGGTGGATGGGCGGCGGCACGGCAAGATGGCGCGGTGGTTCACCAGCGGCGGCATCAAGGCCACAGGCGCCTATGACGAGGATTACCGCACGGGGCACTGGGACGCCTACTGGTCCACCGGGCAGCGGGTCTGGGCAGGCTCGTACGTGCGCGGTCGCCGCCTCGGCAAGTGGTCCAACTGGTACGCCAACGGCCAGGTGGAGTCCGAAGGGATGTTCGCCGAAAAGGGCGAGAACGGGGTGTGGACCGAATACCACAACAACGGCAACAAGAAGGCCGAGGGGAAGTACGTCGCCGGCAAGAAGCAGGGGATGTGGCGGACCTGGTGGTACAACGGCAAGGACTGGCGGCGGATTCGCTACGACAACGGCATCCCTGACCACCGGGCGCTGTACGACTGCGCCATGGACGGCGGCGGCTGGACCGAAGACGCCGAGGCCCGCATGGCCGGCTGCAACCAGTGCCGCTGGGACGGCGACAAGGAAGAGGTCATCGAGGTGCGCCACGGCGAGTGGACGTGGTGGCACGCCAACGGCCGGGTGGAGCGCCGCGGCAACCTGGTCAGCGGCAAGCGCCAGGGCGAGTGGATGTGGTACCACGACAATGGTCGCGCGATGCTCCAGGGGACCTTTGAGGGCGACAAGGAGCAGGGCCGGTGGCTGGGCTGGTACGAGTCCGGCAAGTCGCGGTTCGACGGCGAGTACGTCAGCGGTCGTGAGACCGGTCGGTGGACGATGTTCTACGACGACGGCAACAAGAAGGCTTCGGGTGTCTACATCGGGAAGCTGAAGACCGGGCCGTGGACCCTATTCCACCGCAACGGCAAGCCCAAGGACCGCGGGTTGTTCATCGGCGACCTGGAGTTCGGCGTTTGGACCAGCTTCTACCCCACCGGCGAGAAGAAGGCCGAGGGGTTGTTCATCGGCGGCGTCCGCCTCGGCGAGTGGACCTGGTGGCGTAAGGACGGCAGCGTCTGGCGTAAGGCCACGTTCGTGAACGGGCGCGAGAAGAACCCGACGGCGGCGGTCCGCATCCGGCGCTAGCGCAAGAGACTCTTGCTCCGGCGAGGGCTAGTCCGGCCTCGGAGCGTGGAAATGGTTGTAATCATGCAACCAACAAGAACACTGGAGTCCACAGCGCCCAGGATCCCGCGCGACCTTTGGGCAGACCATCCCAACTGGCCGGAGCACGTGCTGCTCCTTGGCTCTCACGACAACTTCCGGCGGTTCAGCCTGTCGCTCATCCAGGGGTTGCGCGACGGCCGCAAGCCGGAGCAGCTCGAGTGGCGCTACAAGGCCTGGATTCGGGCGATGCGCAGCCACGAAGCCTACGAAGAGCGCAAGCTGTATCCGTACCTGGAGCGACGTTTCGGCGTGTCCTTCGAGCCTGCGAGAGAGGGCCACGGAGAGATGCACGAGGCGGACGAGGTGATCCGAACCGCGTTCAACGCCCTCCGCGCCGGCGCCACAGAGGACACGCCCCTCCTGGAACGGGCCCTCGAGGCGCATCACTCCATACTCATTGCCCACCTTCAGCTCGAGGAAGACATGGTCATCCCGCTGCTTCTGGAGATGGATCGCGACGAGTTCACCGTGTTCCTGAACAGTTCCATCCGCCGGCTGCTGGAGAAGCTGGAAGATAAGTAGCCACATCAGAGCGCTGGTGGCCACATCAGCGAGCTATGGGAGGTCGGCGGAGGTGGGAACATCTTTCCTGTCCGCTCGCTTCGCTCGCTCCTGATGCGCTCCCTCGCTTCGCTCGTCCGCTTGGCGCGCGACCGACACCCGCACCTACGCGAGCTGCGCGCGCAGGGCTGATGGACGGCTGGCGCCGCCCATCAGGCCTGCGTGCTCGTACGCTGCGGCACGTGTGTCGGTTGTTCGCGCGCCGACGTAGTGAGGGATCTGGGTGGTGGTCACTGTTGCCCCCCCGGATACTGCATACCTGCAGCGCCCCGGGTCTCCTCATGCCCAACCCGGCTCGTAGACGTTCCCACCGCCCCTTCTCTGTGCCACCCTCCGGGCCATGACTGCCAGATTCGAAGCCGCCTGCGCCGCCATCGACGCGGCGCACGAAGAAGATCCCCGAACCCTGACCTTCGACGGGGTCACCGCGCCCCGCGCTACGGTCTACCACCAGCGCATGGTGCACTGGCTCGGCACCCTGGTCCCCGATGCCTCCGAGCCGCTTCAGCTGGCCGTCCGCTCCCAGCACATTCGACGGTGGACCTCGGCGCGCAGCGACTATCCCGAGGGGCGTGCCGGCTACAAGCGGTGGCGGAGCGACCTGGCCCGTATGCACGCAGAGACGACCTCCGCCATCATGGCTGAAGCCGGCTACGACGAGGAAGCGTGCGCCAAGGCCAGCCAGATCCTTCGCAAGCTCAAGCTCAAGAAGGACCCCGAGGTCCAGGCCCTGGAAGACGCCGCCTGCCTCACGTTCCTGGAACTGGACCTGGTCACCTTCATGGCCAAGCACGACGAGGCCAAAGTCATCGATATCGTGCAGAAGACCTGGGGCAAGATGTCCGAACAGGGCCATGCGGCCGCGCTGGAGCTGCTGGCGAGTCTCCCCGAAGACGGGCAGCGCCTGCTCGAGGAAGCGCTCGCCTGACAACAGTGTCGGTTGGGCTCGCTGTGTAGAGAAAATGCCCACGACCGTCACAGAACCCTGGGCTCCGACTCGATGTCGCGATGGCACGATTCCTGAACTCCGTGCCGGCATGACCTGGTCAGGAGATCACCATGCTGCGACACCTCGGCTCCCTGGGACTGATGACCCTCGCCGCAACGGCCTACCTCGGCGCGACGACCTCGGCCGCATTGGCGTGCTCGCCGTTGGAGGGTCCGTACTTCAGCGCTCCGTTGCCAGGTCAGACCGTGGGACCCGACGCCAGCATCAGCGTCGGCGTCGCGCTCGGCAAAGCCCTGACATTTGAAGACGTCCGGGACTCGATCCGGCTGCTCGCGAGCGATGGGACTCCGGTGCCGATGACGCTACAGGGCATGCATGCGCAAGACGGCATCGCCTTCCTCGTCGGCGCCCCGCTGGAGCCCCTGCCTACGGGCGACTACACCCTGGACGCAGGTTCCGGCCTGAGTTTCGAAACGGGCATCGTCACCGACACCAATGCCGAGCCCACCCCATTCACCGTCACGTCCACGGCATCGTCGGCGGCGCTGGCAGCTCCGAACGTCACCTGGTCGCGCGTGAGATTCGCCGGTGAGGGCAGCCCCTTGCCCGGAAGCTGTGACAACGGAAGCGGCATCGAGCGCCACTCCCTGGAGCTCAACTATCCCGATGCACAGGACGCCCTCGGCGTCTGGTATGGCGTCTCGTTCGCCATGGACGACGGCAGCACCCTTGTCCGATACGCCATGCCGGCACAGGTCTACGACTCTCCCACAGCCCGCACGACCATCTGGACGCCAGCCAACACCTCCTGCGTCACCGTGACGCCCTTCGCCGTCGACGCGCAGCCGGGCCCTCCGACGGTCCTGTGTGAGCCGCAGGCGTGCTCGAGCCACCCGGCCGGCACCTACAGCGAATCCACCGCCACCTCTGTCGACTGTAGCGGTGATGACGACGGCGGTTGCGCCGCTTCCGGCCCTGCGGACGCGCTGCCGCTCGGCTCCGTCGTACTCGTGATGGTCATCTGGGGCCTGCGACGCCGGCGTTGAAACAACCCACTTTTTCCTGAAGACGCGCAACGCAACGTTGGCCTATGACGCTGAGGTGGTTAGCCTGCTACCTCGACTTGGCTCGACGGACGTTCGATGCGCAGCCCCATGAGATACGTCCTCACCTTCGCGCTGCTACTCCTGGCGATGGTGAGCACCACAGTTTTAGCGGCGGAGCCCCAGCAGGTGACGCCGCCTTCCATCAAGAAGTTCGTGCAGGCCGAACTTCCGGAAGACGCCGCGTTCAAGAACGTGGACGTCGCGGTCTGGCTGACCATCGGCGTCGACGGGAAGGTCACCAAGGTCGAGATCAAGCAGGGTGCAGGCGACCCCTACGATGCATCCGCACTCAGCGCGGCCAGGCAGATGCTGTTCAACCCGGCCAAGGTGGACGGCAAGCCCATCGTCGTGCGGGTCCCCTTCACCTACAAATTCCGCATCCCGAGGCGGCGTGGGCGGATGCTGCCCGACGCGCGTGGGAGGCGGGGCAAAGAGGTCGCTCCGGGGCGAGTGTACGTCGGCACGGTCGTCGAAAAGGGCACGCGAAGCCCGCTCGGCGGCGTCGCCGTCATCGCCCGGGACCGCCGCACCAAGAAGGAGTACCAGGCGGTTTCCGAGTACGACGGGCGCTTTGTTCTGGAGGGCCTGCCCCCGGGCAAGCTCAACCTGCAGATCGTCGCCCCCGACTACAAAGACTCCAACTTCAAGATCGCCGGCACGCCGTTCCCCAAGGGCACGCCCGTACCCGCCAGCGCCCGGACCTTCTACCTGGCCCCCACGGCGTTCGCCAAATACAAGACCGTCGTCAAAGAGAAGCGGCGCAAGGAGGCGGCGTCCGAGATCACCCTCAGCGATGACGAGCTGACCAAGATCCCCGGCACCTTCGGCGACCCGACCCGCGTCGTCGCCACGCTACCGGGCGTGGCGCGGTCGCCATTCGGACTCGGCTACTACGTCGTGCGCGGCGCCTCGTTCGACAACACCGGCTTCTTCATCGACGGCCACCCCGCCCTGTTCCTGTACCACCTGGGCGGCGGGCCCGGAATCATCCACCCGCTGCTGGTGGACCAGCTGCGCTTTTACCCCGGCGGCTACCCCGCCAACTACGGCCGCTTCGCCGGAGGCGCCATCGCCATCGAGACCGGCGACCCGCCGGATGACCGCTGGCACCTGGACTTCGAGCTGGACGTCTTCCGCGCCAGCCTCCTGTTCTCGACGCCGTTCGACGACAAGAAGGGGCAGGTCACGTTCTCCATCCGGCAGAGCTACTACGACCTGCTCCTGCCGCTCATCCAGGACGGCGTCACGCTGCGCTACACGGACTATCAGGCGCGGATCCGGTACGACATCACCCCCGAGCTGCGATGGCAGTTCTATGTGCTGGGCGCCGAGGACCTCTTCGCCATCGAGAACCTCAGCCCGGGCAACAACAACCAGAGCTCCGACCAGAACTTCAACATCGGCTTCCACCGCATCCGCACCAGCCTCATCTGGGCGCCTGACCGCGACACCCAGTGGGAAAACGCCATCGTCTGGGAGATCGACCGGACCAACACCCGGCGTGTGGCCGAGGGCGATGACGACACCAGCATCGGCTTTCTGGGTTGGTTCCTGCAGTGGCGCTCCACGGTGACCCATCAGGCCACCAAGCAGCTCAAGATCGGCGGTGGCGTCGACCTTCTGTACCTGACCCTGGACGCTGACCTGAGAATCGGTGCCGGAACGCCGCTGGGAGACCCACGGCCGCCCATCTTCAACCCTACCGTGGCCAACTTCGGCATCATCGACGACTACCTCGGCGTCTCCCCCTGGCTGTCCATGGACTGGGAGCCCATCAAGGGCCTGCGCTTCATCCCGAGCGTGCGCTTCAACATCGAGAACTGGGGCGGCGAGACAGCGCTCTCACTGGACCCGAAGTTCGCGGTGCGGGCCCAGGTTCATCCGATGGTCACGCTCAAGGGCCTCGTCGGCATCGCCCACCAGCCGCCCTCCCCCGCCCAGACGGCGCAACCCTTTGGCAACCCCTACCTACCTCCCATCACGGCCTACCAGTCGAGCATCGGCGCAGAGATCCGGCCCGCCAAGGGCTGGGAGATCACCGTGGAGGGCTTCTACAACCACTTCCAGAACATGGTGCGGCCCAACTCGCAGCTGAGCACCGAGGACGACACCCTCTCCCGCGGCATCTGGTCGGCTGACATGAGCGGGCGGGCCTACGGCGTCGAGCTGCTCATCCGGCGTGAATTCGGCGACATCGCGTATGGCTGGATCAGCTACACGCTGTCGCGCTCCGAACGAAAACGCCCCCCCGCCGACTGGACCCTGTTCGAGGTGGACCAGACCCACATCCTGAACCTCGCCTGGACCTTTGTGCTGCCCGACGAGTGGTCCATCGGCGCGCGCTTCACGCTGACCAGCGGTAACCCCTACTTCGCCATCATCGGGTCCAAATACGACTCGGACCGTGACCGGTACGAGCCGTTGTTCGCGGCCGCCGCCTCCCGCCTGCCCATCTTCCACCGCCTGGACCTGCGCATCGACAAGCGGTTCCGCTTCGACACCTTCTTCATCGACGTCTTCCTGGACGTCCAGAACGTCTACAACCAGGGCAACACCGAGGCGCCACGCTACTCCTACGACTACTCGATCCAGAGCGAAGGCATCGCGCTGCCAACGCTGGGCACCATCGGCTTCAGGATGTCGTTCTGATGATGCACCACACCCGCCTTCTGCCCGGCGCGCTGGCAGTCCTCCTCCTAGGCACGCTGGTTGCTCCCGGCTGCCTCGAGGAACTCCCCTCGCCCTCCCGCGTCGACTCCCTACGGGTGTTGGCCATTCAGGCCGAGCCCCCCGAGGTCAACCCGGGCACCACCGTGAACCTCACCGCGGTAGCCGTGGACTACCCCGAACAACGCAGCATCACCTATCGCTGGGCGGCCTGCCTGCTCCCCGAGCGGGCGGCCGGCTTCTTCGGCGGCAACTCAGCCCCCAACAGTGGCGGCGGCGGCTACGGCCTGGACGACCCGGGCAACTGCGTGGACCTGCTCGACGCTGGAGCTCCGGACGTGATCGACCTGGGGAACGCGTCCACGGCCTCCCTCCCCATCGCGGCCGACTTCTTCGACGACCTCGGCATCGTGAAGGCGGCCTACGGTCTCCCCGATGACGCCCCCATCCCCGACGTGCTCCTGACCGGCCTGCTGGCCATCGCAGGGATGAACCTGACGGTGACCCTGAAGGTCCAGGCCGGCGACACCGTCCTGACTTCGTTCAAGCGGGTCAACATCAGCCTCGCGTTCGGCGATGCCGCCAACGCCAACCCGGCCGGGCTGGCGTTTCAGCTCTACCGGTCCGAGGACGAGGCCACGACCACGATTCCCAAGACCGCGGAGGTCCCGGGTGGCAACAAGTGCTTCGTCGGGGAGGACGCGGACACCGACCTGACCGTGAGCCGCGGCACCTATGAGATCGCCCCGGTCAATCTCCCCGACCCGGCCATCGGGTATCAGGTCATCCTCCCGTCGCTGAACACGGAAGAGCCCTTCGAGCTGATCGAGGAGGAAGAGACCTACTTCCACTCGTTCTTCAGCACGCAGGGGACGTTCGGCCGCGAGATCATCAAGGCGACGGCCAACACCCGCGGTGAGTGGGTTCTCGGCGACGTCACCGAGCCCATCCCGGTGTGGATCGTCACCCGCGACGGTCGTGGTGGGCTCTCCTGGTGCCACTCGACGCTGCAGCCGGAGTAGTCGCGGCTCCTACGCGGCCACCCCGCGTAGCTCGAGGGTCCGACCGGCGACGAACTTCAGCAGGTTGACCGTCAGCTCGAAGTTGTCCTCGAGGATGTCCAACAGCATCTCGCGGTCCGACCACAGCCCCCGAACCGGCGTCTCGCACCGAGCCGTTGCCCATCGTTTGTGACCGCTTAGCACATCGATGGTGCCGAGCAGCCCGGTGCGCTGATAACGCGTGACTGTGGGCCGGCCCGAGTGGGTGCAGCCGACGACGCCGTCGACGATGAGCAGCATCCCCGTCGACGCATCGCGCTCGCGCCAGAGCAGCTCACCCTTGGCGTAGCGCGCTGGCGTCAGCATTTTGGCGAACTGAGCGACCCCATCCATGCTGGCCGCCCGGAAGACCTGGCTCAGCCGCAGCAGCATCAGTCGCTCCACCAGGTCCAGGTCACGCCCCGTGTCCACCGGCAGATCAGGCTCCACGTCAGGCACCATGCGATCCTCGGCGACTCCCCGCAGCTCCGCCACCAGGTCGACTGACAGCCGCTGCAGCAAGCGCAGCGACATCTGGAAGTCATCCTCCAGCGCGTCGGACAACAGGGACCGACGAATCGTCATCACGACCGCCTCCGTGGCCGCCCACACATGCAGGTTGCTGGGCCGCTCCGACAGCATGCTGAGCATGCCGACGCCCGCGGTCAGCTCGTCGCTGTGGACCATCTCGTCCCCCCGCGACACGCGCAGCTCGCCGCGTACCGGCACCATGATATCCTGGACCCGCTCCCCCGGCCCCAGCAGCCGCTCTCCAGTGTCGAACATCCGCAGCTGAGCGTGGGATGCCAGCACCGCCAGCTCGCTGTCGGGAAACTCTCCGAACGCGGACACGCTCCGGAGCGCCAGGAGCTTCTCGACCAGACCAATCGACTCAAGCATCGACCGCTCGCCGCGTCGTGACCCGCTGTTGGCGCCCGATGCTCAGCCGCTCCACGGCCCGCCCAATGGCGGCAGCAGCGAAGCTCTCCGGCGCCACCGAGTCCTTCATCAGCGTCAGCTCGCCCACCGCCTGCACCCAGCCCAGCTCACCGATGTGATAGGCCGCCAGCGCTCGGAGCGAGTCGCTCGGCGACGCCAGTATGGCCATCACCAGCTGCTCGTAGTTCTGGCCCCCGGCCCGGCCGGGGCGATAGGCGCCCCCCGAGGCCAGCCGCTCGGCGTCCGGCGTCGACCCCACGAGCCCCGACACAAGACCCACCACCGCCTCGGTGTGAGGCGCCCTCACGACATTGGCCAGCAGCTCCAGACTCGAGGCCGCTACGACTTGGTCAGCGCTCCGCAGGCCGCGGAAAATCTGCTCGAAGTCTTCGTCGCGGTGCCACAGGTTGAGCAGCCGCAGCAACCGCTCGCTGGCGTGTGCTTCCTTGTCCGCCATCAGCTGCACCAGGAAGGCCTGCCCAACCGTCTCCCGGGCCGTCCCGTCCTCGCCCTTGGTGCCTGCCAGCAGGCCGAGACGCCAAGTCAGCAGCGTATAGCCGGCACGCAGCGTGCGAGACAACGCCTCGTCGAGGGCCTCCTCGTCCAGCGGCAACGACCGGTCCCGAGCGCGCATGCGCTCCAGGCTGCGGAGCATCCGATACCGGATCATGCCCGACGGCTCGTCCAGCATGTTCTGCAGCAGGAGGTCGGCCGCCTCGGCGGTGCCGAACTCGGAGATGGCGCGCGGAACGTGGCGCCGGATGCCGAAGGGAAGCTTGCGTTCCGCCAGCTCGACCCCGAGGGCACGCAGGGCCTCGTCGCCGATCTCCACCAGCGCTTCACGGGCCTGGCTGCGGACTTCGCGTTGCTGAAGCTGGGACATCAGCGTGTCGACGAAGGCCGGATCCGGCGCGGCGGCCATCGCGCGCGTCACGGCGACCTGCACCTGAACGCTGGGATGCTCGGCGAGCCTCAACAGCATGGGCACGAACTGGCTGTCTGGATCGGCCGCGATCGCCTCCGCCAGGCCGACCCGCTCGCGGACGCCTCCCTCGGCCATCAGGCGCTCCAGCTCCTCAGCGGCCTGCTCGGCATCATCACCGCCCTGGGCGACCAGCGACACCAGCGCCGTGGCCTGCACCAGCGGGGCCCGGTCGTCCAGGGCCTGGACCACGCGCACCAGGCTGGGGTGCGTGCGCAGGACCGCGGCCCGAATGTGCGGGTCGGGGTGTTGGTCGAGGCGCTCCACGATGGGCAGGTGGTCGAGGCGGTGGCTCTCGGCAAAGAGCTCGAGCGCCCGGGTGACGATTCCGCGGGAAGGGTGGTGCAGGATCAGCCCTGGGATCAGGTGCGCGCGCCCTGCGCCTGAGAGCAGCTCCATGGCCGTCTTCACTTCCGCGTCGTCGGCGCTGTTGAGGGAGGTCATCAGCGCTTCGAGAGCCCCCAGATCCAGCTCTCGAACGACCAGCTCCTGCCCCAGGTGGCCGCGCTTGATCTTGGTCCGGACGATACCGAGGTAGTGCGGTTTGAGCCGCCGCGCGATGACGATCCATACGATGCACGCCAGCGCCAGCAGCAGCGCCAGGACACGCTCCCCGCCGCCGCCATACACCACCCCCAGGATCAGCAGGGAGGCCAGCGCTTGAGCGGCCCGGCGTCCCACCATGTCGATGAAGCGCTTGGCGTTGGGACGGAGCCGGTCGCTGATGGGGATGAAAAGCACCTCCGAGGCGGTGCGGTGCAGCGAGTGTTTGAGCGTTCCGTCCGCGCCCTTGAGCGCAAACGCGGCATAGACGGCCCCGCCCAGCGCCAAGAACAGTGCCCCTCCGAGCAGGAGCCCCGGCAGGATCCACAGCACCCGTTGAACCCCCAGCACCCGCAGCAACCATGCCGTCAGGAACAGCTGCGCCACGAGCGCCGCGGCGTTGAGGACCACGTAGAGGATGCCGAAGGTCTCGGCCAGCTTGTCGGCCGGGACCGTCGCCGCGACCTCCACCTTGAACAAGAAGTCCACCAGGGTGAACACCACCGTCGAGATCGCCACCAGTGCGGCGAGGCGCCCGACGTAGGGGTCCTCGAACACCTGCCGGACCGCAAACCGCAACGCGAGCGGTCGCGAGAGCGCCTCCTGCGAAACCGGCTTGAGCCCCCGCAGCAGAGCGAGCGTCACGACGCCGCTGAAGGCAAAGAAGGCTGCACCGGCCAGCAGGAAGTGACGGGCATCCATGATCTGACTCATCGCCGTGGCCGCCAAGGCACCGACAATGGCGCCCAGCACACTCCCTGCGCCGATGAGCGCGTAGAGACGCTTGGCCTGCTCGAGGCTGAACACCTGTCCCAGCAGGATCCAGTACTGGACGACGGCGATGGAGATGAAGACCCCCGACCAGATGTAGATGGCGTATAGCACCCACGTGTCCGCCGACGCCGAGATCCACCAAAAGCCCGTGGTGACAGCCGCCGAGAGCACCAGCCAGACGCCCAGGGCGCGGCGGCTCCGGCGACCAGCGAACTGGCTGCCGATGAGACTCAACGCCGCGATGGCGATATAGGTCAGGGGCAGGTCGGTGGCCGGCAGGCGTGCCAGGAACATGGCGTCGCGGGCGGTCTCGATGAGGGTGTGCCCAGCGAGGATGCCGAAGAGCACGACAAACGTGCCCAACACAGCCTTCCGTTCCTGCGCTCGGACCCTGAGAAGCACTTGCCGACCCTGCCAACCATCACTGAGAGACGCCGAAGCATAGGCGCTAAGGGGCTCGGAACAAGACAAATCGGTCGTCAGACCCTCGGACGTGAATCATCCCACCTCCTGCCCCGTCCCACCCAACATCATGTACTCTCTGCTCATGTCCGCTTCGTCCCCACGCTGGCTGTCGCCGCTCGTGCTCATGCTGGTCCTGGTGTTCGCCGCCACGGCGCTGTCCGGACCGGCTGACGCCAAGCGCAAGCGCAAGTCCAAGAAAGCAAAGGCCAAGCCGACCAAGATGGTGAAGGTCCCCGCGGGCACCTACACCGTGCGCAAGCCGGGAAGCGACACCGCCACCGCCACCCAACAAGTGGTCCTCAAGAGCTTCTCCATGGACCGCCACGAGGTCACGGTGGCCGAGTACCGACGCTGCGTTCTGAGCGCGAAATGCTCCGAGCCGCTGACGGGCACGTACTTTTCACTGGCGCAGCGGCGGATCGACTTCAAAGAGTTCTGCAATTGGGGGCAGCAAGGCCGAGACGACCACCCGGTGAACTGCGTCAGTCGCAAACAGGCCACCGAGTATTGCGCGGTGCAGGGCAAGCGGCTCCCCACCAGCGCCGAGTGGGAAGCGGGCAACTACGGCGACACGAGCGCCAAGCGCCGCCTGAAGTTCGCCTTTGGAGCGGAGCTGACGGCCGAGACGGAGCTCTGCTGGAACCGCAAGGACCTGCGCAAGGGCACCTGCGCCACCGATCTGCCGTCGGCCGACGTGACCTGGCGCGGCATCGCCGGGCTCGCCAGTAACGTCACCGAGTGGACGTCGACCGACGCATGCCCCGGGGCCGAGGCGAACTGCCGCAACCCCCTCGCGGTCATCCGGGGAGGCAACTGGTACAACGCCTTCGCGGTCAAGGCCGGCGTCGCGCGCATGCGGCTCATAGAATCGAAAGGTTACGATCACATCCTTGGATTTCGCTGCGTATCCAAGTAGTAGCAGGCGGTCATGCTAATTGCCCTGTGGGCGGTGGCCGGCGCCATCGCGCCCCTGGCCAGCGCCGTCATCAAACTGACCCCGCGAACCGTCGAGGCCCTTCAGTGGCCCGAGTTGGGGGTGGTGCACATCGCGTTTGCCGTCATCTGGACGGGGTGGATGGTCTACGCCGAGGGTTATCGGGGTTTTCAGGGCGGGTTCGCCCCCCGGGTCGCTGCGCGGGCGATGCACCTTGGCCGCGACCCGAACCGGTCCCTGGTGTCGGTCATTCTCGCCCCGGCGTACGCCATCGGGCTGTTCGGTGCCCGCAAGCGCACCATGATCGTGGCGTGGACAGTCATCGTCCTGGTGGTCATCGCCGTCCTCATCGTGCAGCAGATGACCCAGCCCTGGCGCGGACTCGTCGACCTGGGCGTGGTCGCCGGACTCGCCTATGGGGCGCTGTCGGTGCTGTGGTTCACGGTCCGCGCAGCGCGCGACCCAGAGGGGATGTCGCGCTGGCTGGCGATGCCGGATTAACCAAACCCAACTTCTGGCGTACACTGTCCGGCGGATGACCGAATCCCACGCCAATGAGTCCGGCGAGCCACGTCCAATCCCGCTGGGCCCCTTCGATGTGATCGAGCCCATCGGCAAGGGCGGTATGGCCGAAGTGTGGCGAGGGGTGCACCGCACCCAGAACGTCCCCGTCGCCATCAAGTTCGTGACCGGCCCGTGGGCCACGAACCCCATGTATATCGAGACGTTCCGCAACGAGGTGCGGGCGATCGCTGGCGTCGACCACCCGGGCATCGTGATGATCTACGACCACGGCGAGGTCTCCGAAGAGACCTGGGCCGAGTCGGGCGGCAAGCTTCGGCGGGGCACCCCCTATATCGTCATGGAGCTCGCTAGCGGGGGGGCCCTCGACGAGGTGCCGATCCCGCTGGACTGGCCGGATCTCAAGCGTGTCCTGGTGACGCTCCTGGATGCCCTGGCCCACGCCCACGCGCGCGGCATCATCCACCGGGATCTCAAGCCTGCCAACGTGTTGCTGTGCAACACCAATGACCCACGCCCGGGGCTCAAGCTGACCGACTTCGGCATCGCCCACGCGATGAAGCGGGAGTCGACCGGTGAGCGTGACGAGCTGACCGAGGGTACGCCGGAGTATATGGCGCCCGAGCAATGTCGAGCCCAGTGGCGCGACTACGGTCCCTGGACCGATCTCTACGCGCTCGGTTGCCTCGCCTATGAGCTGGCGTCAGGCGATCCGCCCTTCCTCGATCAGTCCGCAACGATGGTCTTCATCCATCAGATCGACAGCGAGCCCCCTCGCCTGGACATGAACGAGCTGGAGCTGCCCGAGGAGTTCGAGGGCTGGCTGTGGCGACTGCTGCAGAAAGACCCATCGCACCGCTTCCAATCCGCTGCCGACGCCGCCTGGGCGTTGGCGCAGATCGGCCCGGTCGACCTGCCTCCAGGAGAGCTGCTACGAAGCCTCGGTGTCCGCAGCCGCGTCACTGAGAGCACGCTCCGCGACACCATCTCCGAGGCTCCCCGCGGCACGCTCGTTGGCGCGGCACCCAAACACGCCACCGCCGGCAAACGCCCAAAACGCAACACGATTCAGCGAGCTCCCCTGGAGATCGGGCACCGCACCGAAGGCATCACCCTCTGCTCCCGGAAGTCCCCTCCGTTGCCCGACACCTGGCAGCGCCCCGCGGACGAGGCCTGGTCCATGGAGCTCGTCGGCACCGGGCTAGGGTTGTACGGGCTTCGGGCCCTGCGACTCATCGACCGGGAAGCGCAGCGCGATGCGATGTGGGAGACGCTGCGCAAGACCGGGGAGCTGGGCCGCGCCCACCTCTTCATGCTCCACGGCGCGGCCGGCAACGGAAAGAGCGCGCTGGCCCGCTGGATGTGCCAGCGCGCGGCCGAAGTCGGTGGCGCTCAAGTGCTGGTGGCGTACCACAGCCAGCGCCCCGGCGCGGGGGACGGCGTCCCGCGCATGGTCGCCTCCTTCCTGCAGTGCGTGGGCCTGACGCGACGGGAGATGCTGGAGCGGATCGAGCACAAGCTGCGCCAGCAGGGCGTGACCGACCCGTACGAGTGGAACGCCCTGACCGAGCTGATCATCCCGGCGACCGAGCATGATTACGCCGACGGTGCGCAGCGCATTCGCTTCGGCAGCCGCGAGGAAGGCTATGCGCTGGTGCGGCGGCTGCTCAAGCGCATCTCGCGACAACGGCCGGTCATCGTATGGCTCGACGACATGCACTGGAGCATGGACTCGGTCGACTTCGCCCGCTACCTGATGGAGAATCAGAGCACCGAGCCGGTCCCTGTGCTGCTGCTGTGCACCGCGCGCGACGAGTCGCTGATCGAGCTGCCGGACATGCTCGCTGAGCTGAACACGCTCACCAAGATCCGCGGCGCCCGCGACATGCCCATCGGTGTTCTGGAGCGCCGCGACCGCGCCGCCCTGGTGCAACAGCTGCTGGGCCTGGAAGGGCGCCTGGCCGCGATGGTTGAAGAGCGGACCGAGGGCAACCCGCTGTTTGCGGTGCAGCTCGTCGGCGACTGGGTCCAGCGCGGCGTGCTGGAGGTCGGCCCCAGAGGGTTCGTCCTCCGCGAGGGTGCCGAAGCCATCCTGCCCAACGACCTCTACCAGTTCTGGACCGCCCGTATCGCGCGACTCCTGGCGGGCAAGGAGGAGCTGGAGCCGGCGCTGCAGGTCGCCGCCATCCTGGGGCGTGAGGTCACCGCCAAGGAGTGGGTCACCGCCTGCGGCGAAGCCAAGATTCCGGTGGATGTCGAAGTCCTGGGGCAGCTGTTCCGCGAGCGGCTGGCCGCCCCTCTGGAAGAAGGCAATTGGACCTTCACCCACGGTGTGCTCCGGGAGACGTTCGAGCGACGGGCCCAGGAGAGCGGCCGCTGGACCGAGTACCACCGCGCCTGTGTGCGGATGCTGAAGATGCAGTATCCGCCCTACTTCCAATCGGTGCAGGAGCGGATCGGACGGCATCTGTTCGAGGCGACCGACTACGAAGAGGCCTTGGAGCCACTGCTTTCTGCCGCGGCGACACGTCGGGTCGCCGGCGAGTACGCCGACGCCCACCAGCTTCTGAAGCTGCGCGAGGAAGCCATGCGCCGCGCCAGCCTCGACGAATCCGACGAGCGATGGGGTCAGGGGTGGGTCCTCAAGAGCTGGATCTCGTCCAACCAGGGACGCATCGCCGACGCGTGGTCGTGGTCGGAGAAGGCCGAAAAGGCGGCCCGAACCCACGACTGGAAGAAGATCCTGCCCCAGGCGCTGCTCGGTATGGCGGTAGCGGCTCGTGACCGGGGCGAGCTGGCCAAGGCCGACACCATCACCGACGAAGCGTTCTTCTTGTACGAGGCGCTCAAAAACCAGATCGGGATGGCCCACTGTCTCCAGGGGTCGGGCGTCATCGCGCGGCTACGCGGCGACATGGACTGGTCGCAGACCCAGGTCATCCGCGCGCTCAACCTGCACGAGCGAGTTGGCAACGTGTTTGGCATCGCTCAGTGCAAGCAGCGCCTGGGTGAGGCCGTGTTGCGGTCGGGACGCTACGACGAGGCCACCAAGTGGTTCTCGGAGGCGGCCGCCCAGTACGACGAGATCGCCGCTCCACTGGGCAAGGCGCTCTGCCACAACGGGCTGGGTGACGCCGCTCGGATGTCGGGCGACATCCCAGGCGCTGAAGCGGAGTATCGCACCGCAAAGAAGCTGCTGACCCAGCTCGGCTCGTCGTCGTTGGCCTACACCACAGAGAGCCTGGGGCTGGTCGCACTGGTCCGAGGCAAATACCGGCGCGCGCGCGAGCTGCTCAAAGAAGCGCGCGACAAGTTCCAGTCCGTGGAGCGTACGGGCGACGCATGGCGGGTGAGCGCCGAGTTGCTCCCCTGCGCGGCGGCGTTCAAGGACTGGGACGCCTGGGACGAGTACGCCAAGGACCTCGAACACCTGACGGGCGATGTGTGCCACATCGACCCGGACATCGCGATGTGTGCAGGCTGGGCCGGCAAGCTGGCCCACAACGGGGACAAGAACGAGCGCGCCAAGGTGGCCTACCGGCTCGAAGCCGACCAGTGGCGGGTGTTGCGCCGCGGCGAGTTGGCCGCGGCGGCCGAGAAGGCGCTGGCCGAGCTGAAGGGCTACTGAACGCGGAGACGCATTCAGTCCGCCAGCACGAGGTCGAGCTCGGGTGGGAACACGTGCGCTCCGTCGTCCCCCAGGGGCAACGGATAGGTCGCGTGAACCGCGGACGGGTCGAGTGGGCCGTAAAGATGAGGAAACAGCTTGCCGGACCGTGAGGGCTCCCACTTCAGGCTCTCGCCCAGACGGTCAGCATCCACCACCAACAACACGAGCCCGGTTTGCCCAGCGCGGTGCTTCGCGGCTGACCGCACGACCTGGTCCGCCCCCGAGAAGTGGATGAAGCCATCGGCTTGGTCCTGTGAACTTCCGAGGTAGCTTCCGGCGGCGACCGCCGCATCCCATTCTTCGGTTCTGCAGACGTGGAAGATGAGCGTCATGGCGAGGTCGTCTCCAAGTGTGTCAGCGGTGTGGCAAACATCGAGATTCGCAGGGAATTACCGAAGTTGACCACAAGTTGTCCACATCCCCGCCGCTTCTTCCACAGATCGGCAACCCCGCGAAATCCGGGGGCCGGAGACGTGGCCACGAAGGCGCCGAAGTGCTCGAAAAGGAGGCCTGTGGTTTATTTCAAGAAAGCTGACCAGGACGACGCAATTTCGGCCTGTCAACCCTGCTTGGCTACTGAGCCGGCCCAATCACGCACTTCTTGAACGAAGCCAGGTTGGTAGCGCCAGCCTGGCACTGAATCCGAGAGGCGAAGGCAGGGTCCCGGTCGGCCAGCTTGCCGCATACCTCGATCAGGCCTTCCACGGCGCCGGCCTTGTCCTTGGCATCCTTGGCCATCTTTTTCTCGGCGGCGCTGCCCTCGGCTTCCGAGAACCGAATCTGGTTGTCCACGGCCTTGTCACAAGGAGCTCCACCGCAGCCGACAGCGCCAAGGCTCAACGCCAGCGCAGAAACCGAGAGCATTCTGTAGAAGGCCTGGAACATGAGACTCCTCAGGGACACGGAACAGTCGAGTGCCTACACCACTGCCGCGCACTTGGAAAGCGTTGAAGTCGATGCCACCATCGGCTCATGGGTGTAGTAGGACGTTCGAGGTGGTGGGCGACAGCGGTGACGCTGTTCGTCGCATTGGGCATGGTGCTGACCGGGTCGGGTGACGCCGACGCGAAGCGACGCAAGCGCAAGAAGCGCGTGAAGAAGCCCAAGAAGCTCAAGAAGCTCAAGGCCCCCTGGCTGGACCAGCATGAGACGGCGGTCTGGGACCAGATCCGTCGACTGCGGCAGTCACCACGCTACTACGCGGGCACCGCGATGAAGGCATTCAAAGCCAAGTACGACGGCATGAACATCAAGGTCGGTGACACCCTGCTTCAGACCAACGAGGGCACTGCACCGGTGGACGAAGCCATCGGTGCAATGACCCGGCTGAAGCGGTCCAAGAAGATCAAACTCAGCAAGCAGATGTCGCAGGCCGCCAAGGACCACGCGCTGTGGATGGGCAAGTCGGGAAGCGCCGACCACATCGACGACAACGGTTATGGCCCGGGTGCGCGACTGGACCGCTACGGTAGCTGGAAGAACCGCAACGCCCAGATCTTGAGCCTGCAGTTCAAGGACCCAGCGGACATCATCCCCTGGCTGCTCACCAATGACGGGATCCCCGCCAGGGGGTACCGCAAGGCCCTGCTCAACAAGAAGTTCCGCGTGGGCGGCGTGGGCTGTTCGCCCCATAAGACCTACGCCCACACCTGCGTGATCCTGCTGACCGAGAAGTTCAAGCCCCACAAGGGCGGTCCGCGGCCCATCGGGGGGGACAAGTCGCAGCTCAAGGTCTACGTCAAAGAGAAGAAGTAGTGCAGATCATCCTGGTGCGTCATGGGCAGCCGGCGTGGATGCCCGACGGGCGCGCGGTGGCCAACCCCGAACTGACCGAGCTGGGTCACCGACAGGCCCGGCTGATGGGCGAGTATCTGGCCGGTTGGGACCTCGACGAGATTTGGGTCTCTCCCTTGGTTCGCGCCCAGCAGACCGCAGCGCCGTTGGCCGAGGCCACGGGGCTGATGCCCCAGACCTACGACTGGCTGGCCGAGGCACGCCCGCCCAACATGGAAGGGCTCGACGCCAACAAGCTGCGTGAGATCTTTGGTGGGACGCGCCAACGCAGCGTCGCCGAGTGGTGGAAGGGGCACCTCGATGGCGAACCGCTGGATGACTTCGTCGCCCGCGTCAGCGGAGGCCTCGACGGCATCCTCGGAGAGCGTGGCGGGAGCCTCGACGACTCTGTCCGGCCGCCGCTTTGGCGCGACATCCCCAAGGGCACCAAGGTCGCGGTGGTGTGTCACGCCGGCACGACGGCCGCCGCCATGTCCCATTTGCTCGGACTCGAGCAGGTGCCCTGGGCGTGGGAGCGGTTCTATGCCCAGCACGCCTCGGTCACCACCCTGCGCACCGTCGCGCTGGCGCAGGGGCTCATCTTCAGCTTGCGGGGGTTCAGCCTCACCGAACACCTCCCCCCCGAAGCTGTGACGATCTGACGCCTACTGAGGCGCTCCAGCGAGGATCCACTGCTTGACGAGCTCGGCTGACGCCGGGTCGAGGCCGTCGCTGCCGGCAGGCATCTTGTCAAAGCAGGGGTCTCCTGCGTCCTCGGACACTGGGCGGGTCCGCAGCCACAAGACGCTCTGCTCGGGCTGGTAGGGGACCACGTAGGTGTAGGCGTTGCAGCCGTCGATGCCGGATGGATTCTGGGTCAGTGTCCAGTACGCCATCTCCTGGTCACTGAAGCTCACACCAAAGGCGCCGTCTGCGTTGCCGCCGTGGCAGTAGCCGTTGCCGCAGTCGTTGGGGAGGATGACCTGCTCCCAGACGTCGCTGAACGTGACCGTCGCGGTGGCGCAGACGCCCTCGGCGCAGTTGCCGCTGGCGCAGAAGCTGTCTGACAGGCATTCGCTACCCAGCTCGAACATGTCCACGCACTGCCCCGGAGTGTACTCACCGTTGTAGGTGCACAGCCCGGTGCAGCAGTCGCTGGCCGCGAAGCAGTCGGTCCCCACATCCTGGCAGACCGCAGTGACACACTGGTTGTTGACGCAGTTGCCGCTGTCGCACCAGGACGCCTGCAGGCAGTAGGCACCGTCGGGTTGCTTGGTGCTGCACGCGCCGGCGGTGTAGTCGAAGGCGTAGCTACAGAAGGTCCCGTCACAGCAATCAAAGTCGCTCCAGCACTCGTCCTGCAGACCCATGCAGGCCTGAGCGCCACCGCAGGTGCCTTCCACGCAGGTACCGCTTGCACACCACTCGGGAGCCTCGCAGGCCGCGCCGTCCGGCTGTGGCGGGATACACAGGCCCGGCACATAGGCTCCGGACGCGACATCGTAGGTGCACAGGCCCGAGCAGCAATCTGCGCCGCCAAAGCACGTGCCGCCATCCGCGGCGCACACGGGCGCCGCGCAGGCCCCGTTTTCGCAACTGCCCGAGCAGCAGTCGGCGTCGCCGGTGCACGCGGCACCGTTGACCGTGCAGACGGGGCCGCCACAGACGTTCTCCTTGCAGACGGAGGACTGGCACCAGCCGTTGGCCTCGCAGTAGGAGCCATCGGGCAGCGGTGCCACGCAGCTGCCCGCTACGTAGGAGTTGCCGTCATAGGTGCAGATCCCCGAGCAGCACTCGGCGGCTTCATAGCACTCGTTGCCGTTGTCCAGGCATTGAGGCGCCAGAACGTCCGGCGTACCCGGAAGGTCTGGCTTGCCGGGGACGTCAGGTGGGCCGGCGTCGGGCGTGCCCGGAAGGTCGGGCTTACCGGCCGCGTCGGGTTGCGAGGCGTCCTCGTCAGAGTTCCCCGCGTCAGGAGTCGCGGTGGACGGGGGACCATCGTTGCCCGGCCCGGAGCCGAGGCAACCGGTCGTCAGCGCCATCGCTGAAACGAGGATGATGATGTGGTTGAAGGTCTTCATGCTTGGTCCTTGGGGGCTTAGAAGAGCGTGTAAACGAAGGGGGCGGCGTACTCGATGACCTGCACCACCACGAGCACGGCGGCTGCAGCGAGGAAGATCACTACCATCGGGACCAGCCACCAGCGGCCCGTCCGACGGAGCTGACCGAAAAGGCCAGAGATGGCGGCGACACGGCGGCGGAGGCGGCCGAAGAAGCTGAGACGCCTGCGCTTTCGTGGAGCTGCGGGTGCGTCGGCGACGGGCGCGACTGAAGGGAGAGAGGAGGTGGTCATGCGGCTTTACTCACGAGGCAGCGCTCCATCACGAGGAAGTCGAGTCCGGAGCGTTTGAAGGTGGCGTAGGCGTGCAGCGGGGTGGCGCACAGGGGCTCGCCCTTGAGGTTGAGGGACGTGTTGAGCAGGCAGCCGACCCCGGTGCGGTCCTTGAAGGTCTGCAACAGACCGGCGAAGTCGGGTTGGAGATGCGGGTCGACGGTCTGCACCCGGGCGGTACCGTCGACGTGGGTCACCGCAGGAAAGGTCGCCCTGCCCCGCTCGGTGACGTCGACGACGGCAAGCATGTGCGGCGTCATGGCGTCGGTGGCGGGCCCGACCTCGAAGTGGTCGGCGGCGTCCTCGCGGAGGATGGCCGGCGCAAAAGGCCGGAAGGCTTCACGGAACTTGATGGACCGGTTGATGCGCTCGGTCATGCCGGGCTGGCGGGGGTCGGCGAGGATGGACCGCTGCCCAAGGGCGCGGGGCCCCCACTCGAAGCGTCCCCGGAACCACCCGCCCACGTCGCCCTCCGCAAGGCGCTCAGCGACGGCCGCGTAGAGCGCCTCGTCGGTGTCGAAGGTGCGGTAGCGTATGCGGAGGTCCGACAGAAGACCCTCGACCTCGGCCTGGGAGTGGCCGCTCCCAAGCGCGTCGCCACGGGCAGGGCGTTCGAAGGGGACATCGAGGACGCAGTGGCTGGCCCAAAGCGCGGCGCCGAGGGCACCACCGGCGTCACCCGCTGCCGGGTGGACGTAGACCGTCTCGAAGCCGGCCTCCTGAGCGATGCGGGTGTTGGCCACGGAGTTGAGCGCCACTCCACCGGCCAGACACAGCCGCCGAGCGCCGGTCAGCTCCCGAGCGTGCTTGACCACACCGAGCATCGCGCGCTCGCAGAGGTGCTGGAGGGTCGCCGCGATGTCGGCGAAGCGCTGGTCCTCGTCGGTCTGCGCCGGGAGGCTCAGAGAGCTGTCCGGCAGGCGCGCAGGACCAAGGAGCGCCTCGAGCTTTGGAGTGAAGGCCCGGTCCGCGGACCGATCATGACAGAGGTAGTCCAGGTTCAGCCGGACGGTCCCATCCGCATCATCGATGCTGACGAACCGCTCGAACTGGGCGAGGTAACGAGGCTCGCCGTAGGCTGCCAGCCCCATGACCTTGTACTCCCCGTTGTTGACGCGGAACCCCAGGTAAGCCGTCAGCGCCGAGTAGAGGAGCCCGATGGAGTGGGGAAAGCGCTGCTCGGCGAGCAGCTCCAGCGAAGCCCCCGTCTCGGCGGGGTTGGCGGCCAGGTAAATGGCGGTCGAGGTCCACTCCCCCACGCCGTCGGCGGTCACCACGGCGACCGGCTCCGGCTCAGCGCCAAAGGGCGCGCAGAAGTAGGCGCTGGCTGCGTGGGAGCGGTGGTGATCGCTGTAGAGGATCTGCTCTGGAGCAGCCCCCAGGGCGTCGCAAAGTTCGGCCTCGAGCCACAGACGCTTGCCCAGCCACTGCGCGGTGGCGCGTGAGAACTGCCCGAAGCCCCGCGGGAACGCCTTCAGAGACGTCACCATGATCCGCTCGAACTTGCGGATGGGCTTTTCGTAGAAGACGACGTGGTCGACGTCCTCGATCCCGATGCCGGCCTGCGCAAGGCAGAAGTCCACCGCCCGCAGGGGCAAGCCGCTGTCGTGCTTGACCCGGCTGAAGCGCTCCTCGGCGGCCGCGGCGATGACCTCGCCGCCGGCCACCAGCGCTGCCGCGGAGTCGTGGAAGTAGGCGTTGAGACCCAGGACGATGGGTCGCGACAGTGGGGTCGCCATCAGAAAGGCCTCCGGGCATCGTCGAGGGAGTGGGTGTTGTCGGCGCGGCTCGCCACACGCCAGCCGGCACCGTCACCACGCTCGGCGACGCGCGCGACGAGAGCGAAGAGCGGCACGACGGTCGCGTAGAGCGTGAGCATCAGCGCGCTGACGAGCAGGTCGCCGATCCGACGCCCGGACCTCCGCCAAGCCATCCAGAGCAGCGAACGCTTCACGCTGGCGATAGCCTTGGCGACCTCCCGCTCATGGCCTTGGTCACGCCACTGCTGCAGCAGGTGCTCGGAGTACCGGCAGTGAAACTTCTCGTCGGCCAGGACCGCCTCGAACAAGCGTCCCAGGTCGGCGTGGCCCTCGTCCTGAGAGGCCGAAAAGTGGGCAGCGAGCACCTCGAACTGCGCGGCTGCGCGGGACTCGCTGATGTGGATGAAGGCGACGAAGCGCATCACGCCCCACTTCTGCAGCAGGCTCTGGGGCTCAGCGTGGTGGGCTTCGTAGCGCCGCACCCGGATCCCGCCCGAGACCTTCTGGGCCGCGGCGGCGAACATCTTGGAGTGACGGTGCTCGTCCAGGGCATGCCGGAGAAAGAGCCGGCGGAGCTTGGCGTCCCGGGTCTCCTCGGCCGCGAGCATCATGTCACGGGCGCTCCCCAGCTCTGTCGCCGCGAAGCCGTGGAGCTTGGCGGCGATGCGCTCGGGGTTGCGCCAGGCCAGCGGAGCGGCCAGACGCAGCATCAAGGGTTGTTGGCGTTGGGTGACCAGCATCGGGAGCTCCTAGCGGCGCGCGAGAGTGGTGGAGGGGTCGGGGTTGGGGGCCAGCGCTGCACCGCGGACCACTCGAGAGAGCGACTCGGCGCAGGTGGAGTGACCGGCCGGGGACATGTGGTAGTCGTCGGGCAGGAAGGCGCCGGGGGACGCCTTGCGCAGGGGCGCCATCCAATCGACCGCCGGGATGCCGGCGGCGCGGGCGTCGGCCAGGTAGGCAGCGCCGAGGACCCAGGTGGGGCGGACGTTGACCGGCTTCTCGCCGCGGTACTTGGTCCACTCGGCGGGGTGCACCTGGACGTCCATGGGCAGGAACGCGGTCACCACTCGGCAGCCGTGTCGTGCACACAGGTCACGGGCCTGCAGCAAAAACGGCGTGATGCGGGAACGATGCCCTCGGAACGGTCGCCGCAGCTCGTCGAGCCGCGACACCAGGCGCTTGGCGCTGACCGCGACCGCGGGCGGCGGGCCCTTGGCACCCTGCTTGAAGAGCTGGCGGACGGCATAGACGAGGTGAGACTTGCCCATGATGCTGCGGCGGAAGGGAAACCAGGAGGGGTTGCCAGTGGGGTCAGCGTGCAGCACCCGAGCGGCCCAGCCGTCCCGCTCGGTGGTCCGACGGACGTTGGGGACATGAGTCTCGAACCAGTCGTTGGCGGCGTTGGCCACAAAGACCACGACCTTGGGCCGATAGGTCGGCACCAGGCGCTCGAGGACCTTGATGTACTCGGGCGGACCCCAGGTCGGAGCGGCGGCGGGGAGGACCTCCCAGTCCAGTCCCAGGCGTGCTTGTAGGTTGGGCGTGATGCTATCGGACCAGTCGACGCCGTAACCCAGCATCTGGGAGTCGCCAACGATCATCACCCGGCGGTCGACAGGGGCGTCGGACGTCGCCGGCGTCCAGTCCGGCCCACGAAAGCCCTGGGCGTTGGTGGCGATGGTGGTGACGCGCCCGTCGCGGGACCGGGTCGCGGTTTCAGTGTCGGCTTCGAGGCGAACACCGAGCTCGGCGTCAGCCTCGTAGATGTTCAGGAACGGAAAGGCGTGGTCGCGGAGCTCGGCAGCAACGAACTCAGCGGCAAGCAGCGCTACGAGTGTCGACAGCGTGGCGGCAAGGAGCTTGGCTTTCCATGTCGGCGGGGCGTCCATGCCGGGGTCTAGAGCAAGCCCCATGCCAGGCTTGCCGCCTGGCCGCCCAAACCAGCCGATTCTCATCCCAGGCCCTGCGAGGACGGCGGCCGCCAGAGCTCCCCGCTCTTGGCAAGCCAGTCAGCCAGCAAGCCCAGGCCGAGGCGGTCCCCCCCTCCTCATGCCCCACCCACAAGCACCGCGAGGACGGCAGCGCGACTGGCGGCGCAGCCGTCCAGTCGCGGCCCGCAGCCTCCAGCAACGCGCAGCGTTTGGACCGCCCGAGTAAACCAGGCGAGGTCCCGCACCCACGGAGCCTCTGGAGACTCAGCCGGGCCCGGTCTCCAGTGCGGTCCGAATGCTGGCGTTGCGCATGAGAAAGTAAAGATCTTCCGGCTCTCCTCATGCCCTACCGACCCGCAATACTCGGTAGAAAGGGCCGCCATCTGCGTCGCTTACTCGCGCGCAAGCGACGCTCCTGCCCGCAGTTTCCGCGACGGAAGGGGCCGAGACCGTCACCCCGACTTACAATGCAAACCAAGCTTGCAAAGCAAAATTACACCTGGCTTTACATTGTCGGCTGTCATTACACTCCCGGCCATGCTCGCCATCCCCCCTTCACTTCGTGGCCGGTACGAGCCCCGCCATCGCCTCGGCGGCGGTGGCATGGGCGTGGTCTGGGCTGCCCGGGACCACCTCCTGGAGCGGGATGTCGCGCTCAAGCTGCTGCGCCCTGATCGGCGCCCTGACGAGGGACGGCTCCGCGAGGAGTTCGCACTCCTGGCCGCCCTCGATCACCCCGGCGTGGTCACCGTCCGCGACGTAGGGGTAGCCGATGGCTCACTCTACCTCTCGACCGACCTGCTCAGCGGGTTGACGTTGGACCGGTGGCTCGCCCGCGAGCCCGACGCTGACAGCGTGGACGCGGTGGTTGCGGACCTTCTGGCGACCCTGGGCTGGCTTCACCAGCAGGAGGTCGTCCACGCCGACATCAAGCCGGCCAACATCCTGATTCAGGAGTCCGCGCACGGGATCTGGCCGACCCTCATCGACTTCGGCCTGGCCAGGGACCGCGACGAGTCCCGCCTCCTCGGCGGCACCCCCAAGTACATGGCTCCCGAGCTGATGGCCGGCTCGCCACCGTCTCCACGAACCGATCTCTATGCACTCGGCGTGGCGTTCGCGCTCACGCCCCACCCCTCCGACGCCCTTCAGCAGCTGCTCGACGCACTCTGCGCAAAGGACGTCGAGCAGCGCCCCGCGACCGCGTTTGCCGCGCTTGCGCTACTTTCGGGGGATCACCCCGGCAATCGGCACCATCTTGGCAGCCACGGCGCCGCACGGCTGTGGGATGGCGTGGCTCAGACCCTGGCGGACGCCGCGGCCGGTGGCGATGGTGTGCATCGCGTCTCGCTCACGGCCGAGGGAGACGCGGTGGACCTCCTCAACGCCGTGAAGGCCCGGCTCGAGCTGGCTGGCCACCACGTGCTGCTGCCCCCGGTGTCCCTGGTCCGCTCCGGGCCCCGCGCCCTCTTCCAACGCCTGGCAGACTGCCTCGCGCCCGGAGAGCTGAACGCGCCTCCCCAGGCCTCCCTACGGGTCGAAGATCACAAGGAGATCCTCGATGTCTTTGCGGGCGAGCTGGTGGAGCGGCTACGTCGGGCCACCCCGTGGGTTCTGCTACTGCCCTACCCCGACGTGTTGGGCCCGGCCGGACGGTACCTTCTTGCCCGTCTCATTGAGGCCGGCTGCATCCGACGCGCCATCCTGGCCGGTGGGCACAACGAGCTTCAGCTGGGACGTGGCGTCGACGCTGACATCACATCCCACCCGGTGCCCCCCCCGGGACCCGCAGCGCTGGGACGCTACCTCTCCAGCCACGGCATCGGGGGCGATGTGCCGCCGCCTCTGGACACCGCCATCGCTGACCGAGGCAAGGACGGTGCCCGGGCCGTCCGAGAGCTTCTGGACCGCTGGATCGACGCCGGCGCGCTCGCCCACTCGCCCGATGGCTGGCAGTGGGTCCCCTCACGCGCCACCGAGGCGCTGGACGCCCCCGACATGGATGACGCGTGGGCGAACCGTTGGGAGCGCCTGGGGAGCGACGCCCGCAGGACGCTGACCTGGATCGCCGCCCTCGGGGGCCAGGCCTCGCGCGCTCAGCTCCTTTATATGGGACTGGACCGTCGAACATGGGAGCCCCTGCAGCACGAAGGGTGGCTCCGTGGTCAGGATGGCGGGCTCGCGCTGAGCGATGGGAACCGACGCCGCATCGCGGCGGGAGCCTTGACCGGCAGTGCTCCGTCGACCGCGATGCGGAAGAGCGCCGTTGCCGCCCTGGAGGACGACCGCACGCCCAACGCGCGCAACGCACTCGCCAGTCACTACTCGGCGCTGGGACGGCCCAACGAGGCCATCGACGTCTGGACTGAACTCGCCCGCCACTGGGAGCGCGCCCTCGACCCGGTCTCCGCCGCGCGGTCTGCTCTGGCGGCCGCGGAAGAGGCGGCGGAAACCCTCGCCCCTGGAGGCCTCGAGGCCGCCGGCTACGCGCTGCGTCTGAGTCTCGCCGCCGCCGACAAGCAGGGCTGCGACGCGGCACTCCAATGCGCGCAGACCATCGCAGAGGCCGAAGACCGCGCGGACACCCACCTGCGACTTGCGGTCTTGGCGGCGAGGGCCCACGCCTATCAGGCCCGCACCGAGGACGCGCTGAACGCTGTGGAGCGGGCGCGCGCCGGGCTCGAAACCCCCGGGACGATGAGCAGCCTCCCCATCCGGGAGCGCCACTGGCTAGGCCTGGATGTGGCGCTGGCCGAGGGCACCGCGCTGAACCAGCGGGGAGACGCCGAGCGTGCCGCAGCTGCGCTCCAGAAAGCGGCCCGTCTGGCCGAAGAGGACCTCGCAGACCCCCACGCGGTGGGGCGCGTCAGCAACAACCTTGGCATCGCCTACTTCAACCTGGGCCGGTTCGAGGACGCCGCAGACGCGTGGGCGCGAACCGCCGAAGCCAAGGAGGCGTGCGGCGACCTCCGCGGCAAGCGCATCGCCTCCAGCAACCGGGGGCTGGCCCTCCGCGAGTTGGGCCAGGTGCCGGCAGCCGCACGCGCTGCACGGGAGGCACTGCGTCTGGCGCGCCGTACGGGCGACCGCCACGGCATGGTGATGGGGCAGCTATCGCTGGCCCAGCTGTGGCTGGATCTTGGTGCCACGAGCCGCGCAGAGGCCGCCCTGGAGGCCCTGGAGGGGATCGCCATCGCCAGCCGCCTGCTGCAGGCTGATATCGAGGTGGTCCGCCTTCGCGCCGACATCGCGGCAGGACGCTGGGACACGGCGCGCAAGCGGGCTCAGGGCGCGCTGAGCGAGGCGGTCGGACAACAGCTCACGACCATTGTCAGGGAGCTCTGGCCGCTGACCTGGTTGATCCGTCTAAACCACCCCGGTGGCGTCGCCGTCGGCGCTGACGGCGACGCCGCTCCTGACGGCGTCGATGGTGGCCATAGCCCGGCATGGTCGGCTGCCAGCGCCTGCTATGACGCGCAGGCCGGACGGTGGGATCAGGCCCGGACGTCGCTCGCCTCGCTGCTTGCGTCCCCGCAAGCCCCCGACACCGTGACGCTGCCGGGAGCCATGAGCGGTCTGGCGTTGGCGACCTGGGCGGCCCATCTCCTCGGTGACGAGGCCCTCGTCGAGGCGTTTGGTGCTCGGGCGCGGCGGACCGTCGCCCGCCGTTATCAGGAGCGGGTGGCCCTGCTCGGGGACGACCCGACCGTGACCGGCGTGCTGGAATGCGCGCGAGCGCTCTCGTTGACCCTCGCCTTCGAGGCAGGGTCCCCACAGGAGACCCAAAAAGTGGCACGTGACTTGCTAGAAACTTCCGGCGTGAACGCAGCCATCCTACCTCTGAACCCATCCTCGGATGTGGACAGTGATCGCCTCGGTCGGGAGCCGACCCGGGCCGTGGGCCTTGACGTCTCGGCCCTGAGCGCGGTCCAGGGGGCCAGCGCCACCGCGCGTGGTTGGGCCACCGTCCTACAACAGGCCGCCCAGGCCCACGGTTGTGCGTTGGTCGACGTCGCGGCCGGTGATGTCCGCGTGGTAGCCGAGGCCGGAGCGCGCATCCGGCTGGCCCGGTTCGACGCCATCATTCGACAGGTCGCCGCGGCAGACTCGCCAGCGCCCTGGTTTGCCCAGACCGACGGACGCGTCGAGGCGGCCGTTCTGCCACTGCTTCCGTCGGACGCCTCTGAGGCGGTCGGCCTTGGCGTGCTGGTCTTCGACACGGGCCTCCACCCGCGCCGACTGCTGGAATCGCTCCTGGCGCTGCCCAACGAGCTGGCCGCTCTGGCGTTGGACCGGCGGCGCCTCAGAGAACGGCTCGAAGCGCTTGAACAGGCCCACGCCGAGCTGGCGGCAGCCCATGCCGAGCTGCGCGAGCGCCACGTGGATGAGCTGACCTCGCTCCGCCAGGAGCTGGAGCAGTCCCGCAGTCAGCTGATGCTTCGGTTCAGCTACGACAACATCGTGCACCACAGTGACGGCATGCGGCGCGTGCTGCGGATGGTCGATCGTCTGTCGGACCGGGACATCAATGTGCTGGTGGTGGGTGAGTCGGGCGTTGGAAAGGAAGTCATCGCGCGCGCCCTCCACGCCAATAGCCCTCGTGCGCGGGGACCCTTCATCGCCGAGAACTGCGGAGCCGTCCCTCCGGATCTGTTCGAAAGCGTCTTCTTCGGCCATGTGCGTGGCGCCTTCACCGGGGCGCATCGCGCCGCAGAGGGACTGTTCGAGGCCGCCAAGGGCGGGACCCTGTTCCTCGATGAGCTGGGCGAGCTGCCCCTGAACCAACAGGTGAAGCTGCTGCGCGTGCTGCAAGAGCGGCGTTTCCGCCCGGTCGGCGCCACCCGGGAGCGGGAGGCGGATTTCCGTCTCGTGGCCGCCACCAACCGGGATCTCGGCGAGCTCATCGAGGCGGGGGCGTTTCGGGAGGACCTCTTCTACCGGGTCGCGGTCGTCAGCATCCCGATTCCTCCCCTGCGCGAGCGCCGCGCCGACATCCTGCCTCTGGCCAAGAAGTTCCTCGACGGTCACGCCCAACGGCGGGGGGCCACGCAGCAGCTCTCGGTGGAGGCGGGCAACGCCCTGGCCCGCTACGACTGGCCCGGAAACGTGCGCGAGCTGGAAAACGAAATGCTCCGGGCCTCGGTCCTGTGCGACGGGGACAGCGTCCGTCAGGCGCATCTCTCCCCGAAGGTGCTCAAGGCCGAAAGTGGCCGTAACGGGTCGGGAGCGTCGCGGCCGACCGGAGGACCGAACATCGGCTGGGACGGCGAGGAGTCCCTGGCCGACGTGGTCGCCCGCGTGGAAGCCGAGGTCATCCGGCAGGCGCTACAGGCCGAACGCGGCAAGAAGATCAGTACCGCCCGGGCGCTCGGCTTGAGTCGGCCGGGCCTGGACGCCAAGTTGGAACGCTACGGCATCGACGCTGCGGCGATAAAAAAGCGCGCCAAGCGCAAGCAGCAGGAGCCCTCCCGATGAGCTTCATACGAACCCTGACCCTGTGCGGCCTGGCGCTGAGCCTCGCCGCGACCGTCTTCGCCTGTGATGACGGCACCACGCCGGTCGACTCGGGCCCCGACGGGCTCGTCGATGCAGGTCCCGATGCCGGCGAGGCCGACGTCGCCGTCGCGGATGCCGGCACGTCCGACGCGAGCCTCGACGGCTCTCCCGATGCAGGGCCCGACAGCAGCCCGGATGGGACCATCCTCCCGATCGACGAGCTGACCGTTGGCGAGGGGGCCGCCAACCTGTCGTTCACCGACCAGGTCGCCGTGTGGGCCGAGCTGTCCTACGTCGAGGACCCCACGTGCGATATGGGGGGCGAGTGCTTCGGCGACGGCTGCAAGGCCATCCGCACGGGACCCGACACCTATGTCTGCCAGCGGCTGACCGCAGGCCAGATCTGGATCTACGACCGGGCCACGGGCGAGAAGCGCGAGCTGGACGCTGGCTCGTCGGCCGTCAAGAAGGACCCCGTCGTCAGCGGCTCCACCATCGTCTGGGCTGACAAGCGCAACGGGACCGACTTCGACCTTTGGCGTCACGACCTCGGTACCGGCACGTCGTCGTCGCTCGTCATGGCCCTGGGCGACCAGGACGAGCCGACCCTGTCTGGCTCGCGGCTCGCCTGGGTCGGCCGCAACGCCCCGCCCCACGGGGCCGCCGAGCGCGAGATCTGGACGATGGACATCACCGACGCAGGCTCTCAGAAGCGTCTCACCAACGACACCATGGAGCAGACCCAGCCGCACTGCTCCCACACCCGCTGTGTCTGGGCCGATTACGGCGCCGACCCGGATGGCGTGTACCAGCCCATCGCCGACCCCAGCGCCAACAACGGCGACATCCTGGGCTACGACGTGACCACCGACACGACCTTCACCGTGACGTCCGACCCGTCCAAGCAGCTGCGGCCAGCCATCGATGGGGAGTTCATCGTGTGGTTGGACTGGCGCGGCATCAACCCGGAGCCCAAGTACAGCGCCTTCAAGGTGTATGGGGGCCGCCTCGATGACCAGCTGGTCGTGATGGCCGAGCACGAGATTGCGGTCAGCTCCTGGCAGCGCCCCTCGCTGTGGCAGCGCCCGACGGTGAAGACCAATGGCCTGGCCGGATGGATTCAGGAAGGTGGCGCAGGCGCGCTGAGTGCCGTGTTCGTGTCGCCGATCGGGCCCCAGGCCCAGCCGCTCGAACTCATCAGCGCTCAGGACGGGTTCTTTGAGGGCGTCCAGTTCCTGGAGGACCAGATTGGGTACGTCGGCGCCGGCAGCATTGGTTGGCTTCCGCTGTCGGACCTGCCAGGGCCAGGGGGCCCCGCCATCCCATAGCGATGCAGCCGTCGCTGCGTTAGACTGGCCCGCCTATGGCTGCACAGCACCCTTTCTACGACGGCGACCGACCCAACGAGCTGCTGCTCAGACGCTGCAAGCTGGTGGTCAACCGTGATGACGGCAGCACCATCGAGTGGCTGTTCGACCAGCCGTCCATCACCATCGGCGCCTCCGACGACAACGACCTGGTCATCGGCGAAGACGAGACCGTCAGCCGTCAGCATTGCGTGCTCTATCCGCGCGAGCAGTCCCAGTACCTGGTGGCTGACAACGACTCGACCAACGGCACCTGGATCAACGACGTCCGCATCCGGACGGGCTTCCTCAAGCCTGGCTGCACGCTGACGGTGGGACGCACCAAGATGCGCTTCCACAGCATCCAGGAGAAGGTCGCCATCACGCCGAGCCACGAGACCAAGTTCGGTCACATCGTGGGCGGCTCCCAGCGGATGCGCGAAATCTTCGCGATGCTCAAGAAGATCGCGCCGACCGACGCGACCATCGTCATCGAGGGCGAGACCGGCACTGGCAAAGAGGTCGTGGCGCGCACCATTCACGAGCACAGCCGCCGCGCCAATGGTGCGCTCAACGTGTTCGACTGTAGTGCGGTGCCGGCCGCGCTCATCGAGAGCGAGCTGTTCGGCCACGAAAAGGGCGCCTTTACGGGCGCCATCGCGGCACGACCGGGCGTGTTCGAGAGCGCCGACGGTGGCACGGTGTTCCTGGACGAGTTGGGCGAGCTCGAGCTGGACCTGCAGCCCAAACTCCTGCGGGCGCTGGAGCAGCGCACGATCCGGCGGGTGGGCAGCAACAAAGTGGTCCCCATCGATGTGCGGCTCATCGCCGCGACCAACCGGAACCTGCAGGAAGAAGTGAAGGAGAAGCGGTTCCGCGAGGACCTCTTCTATCGCCTGAGCGTCGTGCGCTTCGTGCTTCCGCCGCTGCGCGAGCGGCTCGACGACCTGCCCCTGCTGGTGCAGCACTTCCTCAACGTCGGCAGCTTCAACCAGGATGAGAACGGGCGCCCACGGGTCCGGAGCATCAGCGACGCCGCCATCGAGGCCATGAAACAATACGCCTGGCCAGGCAACGTGCGCGAGCTCCACAACGTCGTGGAGCGAGCCTGCGCGTACGCCGCCGCGGAGTACATCCAGATCGACGACCTGCCCGATCATCTGAGCGGCCGGCGGCTGGTGCGACGCCGCCCCAAGCCCGAAGTGACCACGGTGGCTCAACGCCTCGACGCGGAGCTGGCGCCGACGTTCAAGGAAGCCAAGAGCAAGTACCTGTCGGATTTCGAGAAGCAGTACGTGGAGACGCTTCTCACCCGGAACTCGTGGAACATCTCCCACGCCGCCCGGGAAGCCTCTATCGACCGCAAGTACCTGCGGAAGCTGATGGCCAAGCACGAGATTGTGCCGCCCAATCAGCGTGAAGAAGCCGACGCCGAGGACGCCGCCGAGTAGCTGCCCGCGCCCCTGGAGAGAAAATCCCGACTCCGATGATCATCAGTCGGTATGCCACCCAACACAGTAAGTGGATGGTTTTCCTCTCCTCCTCACTTGTGTTGGCGAAAGAGCCCGGGGGTTCCTATGCAGCGGCGCATCTTTGCGTTCGACGGCCGCAGTCCGTTCACCTTTCCCTTCTTCACCCTGATGGCGGCCGTTGCCACGGCTTCGGGAGCGACCCCAGCGTGGGCCGGCGACTCCGAAGAACGTGTGGCTACAAGCAGATACGACAACCCCCACATACCGCAGGCGATAAACGCCCCAGGCGGCACGACCCGCCAGCCCGGGGTGTTCGGGATGAACCTGGAGGCCCAGGCCGTCCTGCCCCTGGGACTGGGGGCCGCGGTCACGTTTGAAGGCCCTTTCGGGTTCCGCGCCGGTCTTGGGGTCGGCGCCACGCCGTCCGCCTTCATTTCGCTCGGTATGGAAGCCACCCGCCAGCCGGGCACCTACTCCAACGCGCAGGCGACCACCGTCCTCGACGCCCTCGAGGATCCGCTCTACATGCGGATCTCCTTTGCCCTGTGCCCCCCGGATTGGAGCGGCTTCTACTTCGGCGTTGGCTACGGCTTCCTCCGCGCAGCAGCATCGCTCAAAGCAGGTAACGTGCCGCGCGACATGTGGCCTTCCATCGCTGGCCTCAACGAGAACACGTACGCGGGCCTCGCCGTGGTCTCCCACCACGTGACGGCGGACATCGGCTGGGAGTTTGCTCTGACGGATCGCTGGCGCCTTCGCGCGACCGTCGGCGGCATCTTCACCTTTGCCGCCGACAGCACACTATCGGTCAACAACCTGACCAAGGTGACCAGCGAGGCCGAGCAGCAGCGCCAGATTACCGAGGCAGAGGACCAGATCTCGGCTGCCGTCGTGCAGTACGGCAGCATCCCGAGCGTTACGCTGGCCCTGTCCTACCGGATCTTCTGAGTTGCAAAGGCCCGGGTCAGCCGCTACCCATCCCGTGTCATGACGCAGATCGAGACCGTTCGGGACCTTCGCCGTTCCCAGATCATCGCTGCCGCGCGAAAGCTGGTGGCCGATGCCGGGCTGAGCGCGCTGACGATCGCGCGGCTGGAGGGCCAGCTGGGGTTCACCCGCGGGGTCATCACCTACCACTTCACCAACAAGGCCGAGATCGTGCAGGCCGTGTTGGACTCCGCCATCGGCGAGATCGACGCGGCGACGCGTGGAGTCCTGTCGTCGAACATGGATCCCAACGAGGAGCTCCGTCAGGCCGTGCTCAATACGGTCCGCGGTTTCGTGGAGCACCGCGAGGCGGGCGGCATTCTGGTCTCCTTCTGGAGCAAGATCCCCTCCGACGACGCCGCAGCCAACGCCAACGCTCAGCTGTACGCACGGTACCGACATCGGGCGGAGGTCATGGTCAAGCGCGGTCAGGAGCAGGGCTTGTTCCGCACCGACGCCTCCCCCTCCGCGTTGGGCGGTCTGGTGGTGGCGCTGGTCACGGGGATCACCGCGCAGACCTACTTTGATCCCGAATTTGATTGGGAATCTGCTGTGGACGAAGCTGTGATCGCTTTACAGGCGCATCTCGCGCAGCGCTGAGGCATCGTTGTTGCCGACTCCTTTCCGGTCGGAAAACACTAGGTCCATCATGCAGCGCTCAGCACGTCCATTACTGGCGACGACCGCCCTTCTGGCGGCCATACTCGCTTCGGCTTGCGGCGACGGTCCCGTTGAACCGTCGCTGCTGGAAACACCCCGTATCATCGCCATTCGCTCAGCGGACGGTCCGATGCAGGCGGGCGCCACCAACACCCTGGAGGCGCTGACCTTCAACGTCGAACAGCTGTCCTGGCGCGCTTGCCCGTTCCCCTGGATCCCACCCAATCCCGACCTGGGGTTCGAGGAGCTCAGCTGCGCGTTCGGCGAGACCCCGGTGGGGGACGGCAACCCGGTCACGTTTGACGTCCCGGCCGGGGTCGACGAGCTCTACTTCGCCATCGACGGGACCAGCTCAGGTCCCGCAAGCGTCCCGCTGCTGACCACGATCTTCCGTTTCCGGACCGACACTCCAGAGGCGGCCGCCGAACCCTTCACCGTAACGACGGTGACTGAGACGGAGCCGGACGGGGTCGAGCCCACGACGGTGGAAGCGGGTGCGACGCTGGACATGGCCACCGTGCTCGGCGACTCCCACGATGAGAACGCGGTCATCAACTGGTACACCACCGGCGGACTGTTCGAGCCGTTCCGAACCCTGGGCACCACGCCCAGCGAGTTCACCGCCCCCGATAAGCCGGGCGAGGTCATGATCATGGTGGTGCTCCGCAATCGGGATGGTGCCGCGGCCTGGTACACCACCACCCTGACGGTCACGGAGGCTGCACAGTGAGCCTCTCCAAACAAGCAGTCCTCGCCCTCGCCCTGTTGCTGACTGGGGTGTCGCCGGCGTTCGGCGCCGAACCCGAGCCTCCTGCCGAGGCCCCCATCGTCCCCCCCAAGCTGCTCAAGGTCGACCCGATCAAGAAGGGCGTCGGCGCCCGCCGCGGACTCGTCCACAAGGTTGTCATCGAGCTGGTCATCGGCGTCGACGGCAAGACCAGCGAGCTCAAGGTCATTGCCGGCCCCGGGGACGCTTGGAACAAGGCCGTCATCGAGGCCTTCTCCAAGGCGCAGTTTAAGCCCGCGACCCGCGGTGGACAGCCCATCCCCACGCGCATCCGAATCCCGGTCACCGTCGGCGAGCCGCCCGCATACATGGCGCGTGGACGACGGATCCCTGAGCCGATCCCGGTAGTGAAGAAGGCCGTCACCGGCATCATCAAGGAGCGCGGCACCCGTAAGCCGCTGCCGGGCGTCACCATCGTCATCGACAAGACCGACAAAACAGTGGTCACCGACAAGGACGGCAAGTTCCTCATCGAAGGGCTGCCCAAGGGCAAGTACCGCCTGGTCATCCCAGGCGCGGACTACGAGCCCTACATCCAGAACATCAAGGTCCCCCAGCTGGACATGGCCATCTCGCTGATGCCTGCCGGCGACGTGCGCTACCGTACCGTCATCAAGGCGCGGACGGCCGACGCTGCCCGGGTGGTCATTCCAGTAGCCCAGGCGCGCGAGGTCCCTGGAAGCAACGGCGACCCCGTGAAGGTCATCGAATCCCTTCCTGGTGTTGCTCGACCAGCGTCGGCTGGACCCGCGGCAGGCCAGATCATCGTGCGCGGCTCCGCGCCCGAAGACACGCTCTTCTACATCGACGGCATGCCGCTGTTTCAGCTGTACCACTTCGGCAACATCTACTCGGTCGTACAGGACGAGTGGATCCGCGACATCGACTTCCGCCCTGGCGCCTTCTCGACCGAATACGGCAACGCAACGGGCGGCATGATCAACGTCTCCCTGGCCGACATCAAGGACGACGGGATCCACGGCCACGTCGACATCAACGTCTACCACGCCGCCTTCATGCTGACCGCCCCGGTCAGCGAGGACTGGACCATCGGCGCCGCCTTCCGGCGGAGCTACTTCGACGTCATCCTGGGCGCGGTGCTCCCGGAGGACGGGCCCTTCGCCTTCACCGCGGCGCCCGCCTACTACGACTACCAGGTCCGGGCTGACTATCGCCCCAGCGAGCTGGAGGTGTTCCGTCTGCTCATCTTCGGCAGCGACGACCTGCTCAGCGTGGCCCTCGATGGCCCCACCGACTCGAACCCCACCGCCGACGGCTTCCGGTTCAAGCGCCAGTTCCATCAGATTCAGGCGACCTACACCGTCCAGCTCGAAGACGACCTGTCGATGTTCGCGGGCCTGTCGACCGGCTGGCAGGGCTTCAACCTCGGCATCGGTGGCGGCCGCAGCTTCGACCTGGCGTTCTGCCCGCTGGTCCTGCGCACCGACATGGAGTGGCGTCCGCGCAAGGACTTCAAACTCCGCGGTGGGTTCCGCGGCTACTTCCAGCGCTTCCGGGTGGAAGCCGACCTGCCTCCGCCCACCAAGGAAGGTGAGATCGGCGGGCAGAACGAGGACGACATCGCCGCCCTCGAAGAGGACTTCACGCTTCAACTGTCGTTGTGGGCCGAGGCGTCCTGGTCGCCGATCGAAGAGATCCAGGTGGTGGCGGGCTTCCGCTTCTCGGGCTGGACCCTCTACTACCAGGAGTGGGGCCTGGACCCGCGCCTGACGGTGCACTTCGACGTCACCGACACCACCCGCATCTCGGTCGCCGGCGGGCTCAACCACCAGATCCCGCAGCCCGACGAGTACTCCATCACCTTTGGCAACCCAAACCTGACCGCCGAGCGCTCGGCCTACGCCAACCTGTCGGTCTCGCAGCGGGTTGGGGACTTCCTGCGTATCGAGCTGCAGGCCTACTACAAGGCCCTCGACAACCTCATCAGCCCTACGCCGTTTGGCTCCGACACCCCTTACGACAACGCAGGCACCGGTTACGTCGTGGGCGGTGAGCTGCTCGTACAGCTGTCGTCCAAGTGGGTGGATGGTTGGATCAGCTACTCCCTGTCGCGCTCGCGCCGTACCGACCGCCCCGGCGCTCCCGAGCGCCCCTTCAGCGTCGACCAGACCCACGTGCTGGCCCTGGTGCTGGGCGTGAACCTGCCCGACGATTGGCGTATCGGGGCTCGCTTCCGGTACTCCACCGGCAACCCGTTCACGCCACTGAAGGCGGCCTACTACGACTCCAGCGACGACGTGTACGTGCCGGCTCCCGCCGGGGCGACGCTCAGCGGACGTATCGACGACTTCTTCCAGCTCGATCTGCGCATCGACAAGAAGTTCACCTTCGACGACTGGGCGCTGAACCTCTACCTGGAGATCACCAACGCCACCAACCGGGCGAACACCGAGCAGGCTGGCTACAGCTTCGACTACAGCACCCGTAGCGACATCGTGGGGCTGCCCATCGTTCCCGGGCTGGGAATTCGAGCCCAGTTCTGATGTCGGCGGCGACGCTGGTGTAGGGTCGAGCGGTGCTGTCCGTACCGCTTGCCCTCGTCGCCCTCCTGACCGTCGCGCCACCGTCGGCCGCCGAGGCCGAAAAGTGTCTGAAGGCGGCCTATCCCGGCGTGGTCTGTCAGGTCACGGCCAAGCACGTCGTGTTCTGCGATGGCCAGAAGGTGCCCTACGAGGACGGCGTCACCACCAAGTCCCACACCGCCCGACTCGAAACGGCCGACGTCGCCGAGCAGCTGGAGCAGGCCTACCGTGTCGGCCCCATGAAGGCGCCGCCGGCGGTTGACGAGGAGCCCGGCCGGATTCGGTCACAGGCCTTCTTCCAGGCGGTGTACGGCAAGGGGCGCAAGGCGGTCGCGAGAAGGACTGCCAAGGTGCGCTTCATGCCCCGCTCCGGCGGCCCCAAACTACGCATGTCGACGGTAGGGGCCGTGCACGACAAGCTCGCAGCGGTGGGGCGCGCACTGGACCGCTTGCCCCGAGCCATGCGGACCATGGCCGCCAAGGTGAGCGGGACCTTCGTGCATCGACACATCCGAGGAACCCAGCGCCTCAGCGCTCACTCGTACGCCATCGCCATCGACGTGGCGGTCAGCAAGAGCGACTACTGGAAGTGGCGGAAGCCCGACAAGACGACCGGCCGATACCGCTATCGGAATAGAATTCCTGCACAAATTGTCGAAGCCTTCGAACGCCATGGCTTCATCTGGGGAGGCAAGTGGTACCGGTTCGACACCATGCATTTCGAGTATCGTCCCGAGCTGGTTCATCCCGCGTGCCAACGGCCGACGCGATGAAGGTGAGCCTTAATCGGCGGCGCGGTATCGCCGTCGTCGCGCTGCTGATGACGACCCTGGTGGCGCCCGCCCTCGCGGGTCGGACCACCCCCAATCGCCGCACCCCAAACGCGCCCGCCGGAAAGCCGGGTTTCGCCGGTCAATGGATCACCACCTACGGCGTGCTCACGCTGCGCCAACAGTCGGGCCGTCTGGTCACCGGCAGCTACGACCATGGCGGGGGTGGCACCCTGGACGGCAGGGTTGTGGGCCGCAGCCTCTTCGGCCACTACGATGACGCCCAGAACCAGGGTGACGTCGAGTTCTCCCTGGGCGTGGACGGTCACACCCTCATCGGGCGATTCCGGGTCCAGGGCACCAAGCGCTGGCACGACTGGATCGGGTATCGCAGCGGCAGCGATCAGGGCTTCGAGGAAGCCACCCGGGAGTGCAACGCCCGCAAAGCCAGCGGGACGCCCCATCTCTGGGACGGCCAATGGAAGTCGACCTACGGATTGCTCTCGTTGCGACAACGGGGAAACACGGTGACGGGGAGCTACCCCTTCCAGGGCCGAGTGGCGCGCGTCAGCGGCCGGATCATGGGGCGATGTTTGGCGGTACAGTACGTCGAGCGTGACGCGGCGGGGCTGGCGGTCTGGATCCAGGACCCCAGGGGCGACGCCTTCCGCGGCGTGTGGAAGGCGTATGGCGCCAAGGGGTGGACCGCGTGGGTTGGCAAGCGTGTTCCCGCGGGTTCCCGCCCTGTCCCCAAGCGCGCTCCCTGAGCTGACACACCACTGAGGCCAGTCGCCCTTCTGAGGGGTCCTGAGCGCTGTGGCGAGTCTGCGGCAAATGCGCAACAAGTGCGTTACGGGATATGGGGAGGGTTCAACCCCGAACCCATGTCTTCTAGACTCGCCGACCGTCTACGCCCAACAGACACAGGGTTTCGAAATGCCGATCTCCAAAGAAGCCATGCTCACCACGCTCCAGGGCCGCTTCGATGTCTACTCGGCCCGAGCCACCTTCGGGCTCGCCTGCGACAAGGCTGGACTCGGCGACAAGCATGCCTACGCGGCCGACGAGATTGAGGCGTTCACACAGGCACTGCCGTTTGTGAGCCGAAACGTCGACGCGGTCGTCAACACCCTGCGCGAGCTGGCTGGCCTGCCCATCGAAACGCCCCAAGGTGCTGCTGAAGGCGCCGCCAACGCCGGTGTCTTCCTGGCGGTCACCGGCATCGATGTCCCCGAGGGCGGAGCGCTCCTGGCCTGTGGTGGTGTCGCAGAGCTGGGCGACTGGGCGCCCGAGAAGGCCGCCACCATGGCGCTGGAAGATGGCGCCTGGCGCCTGCGCCTCGAACTCGCCCCGAACTCTGAGGTGGAGTTCAAGTTCATCCGCGCCCACGGCGACGACTTCATCTGGGAGAGCGGTGACAACCGTAAACTCAGCGTCGACGACGCCGGCAACGCCGCCCTCGAGGCCGCCTGGCAAGGCTGAGGCTCAACGGCGCCTGGGCGGTTGCAACAAAACCCACGGACCGCGCCTCGACCGGCCAGGGCACGGTGACTACAGAACTTTCACGGCATCTGCGCGTAGACCCCTGTGTCTCACCTCTCTCACCACCGCAGAGCCGGGTCTCACCATGCTTTCATCTGCATCTGCATTGCTGGTCGCCCTGAGCCTCTTCACCGGCGATATCGCGCTCGAGCCCACCTCGCCCCAGCTGGCAACGACGCCGGATGCGCAGGTCGCCACGTGTTCGCCCACCGCGGGGAGCAAAGTCGTCTATCCGCTCTACCGCCGCGATGCCTCCAAAGACGAGGATCCCAACGCGACGCCGTGCGACCGTGTCATCCAGCGGATGTGCAACGAAGGCGGCGCCGGCGTGTGCAACTTCCTCAACAAGCAGTTCCTCAAGCAGAAGAAGAAGTTCACCGACCGCGACCAGAAGCAGTGCCAGGACATGCTGGACGATCCGAAGAAGTTCTACGAGGCCCTCGACCAGCTGCGGAAGTTCGCCAATCGGCCTTAGCGGTCCCCTGACGGCGGGACCTGCACCAGGCCCCCGCTGACCCACAGGTCGCCCATCTGGAAGGTGGTGGCGTCGGCGTCCCTGACCTCGGTGATCGGTCGGTTGCCGAGTGTCACAGCATCCGGCAGGTCGAACCGGGTCTCGTAGACGGCGACGTCGTTGCCAAGTCCCGTATCCAGTGTGACCTGAAGCCCTTGCCGGCCAGGTACGCCACGAACCCCGATGACGCTGCCATAGACCTTTTGCGCGGGTCCTCCCGGCAGGGTGATCTCGCGCACGCGAGCTCCCCGATTGACCAGCCGCAGGTTGAGCAGGGGCTGCTCCGCGCGAATATGGAGCTGAGCGGTGTGATGCCCGGTCGGCGTCACTGTCGTCGTGATGGCGCCGGCTGCGGGAACGTCGATGGCGTGGAAGCCGCGTGGAACGAAGAAGCTGCCGAATGACTTGAGCGTCCGCTCCTCGGCTCCTGCAGTCAGGACGTCTGGGATGGGCAACGCCTGGCCGTCCAGGGTCATCGGCGGCGACAGCATGTAGACGCCAGAGGCGACTTCCGGCTCTGTGGAACTCACGCCGATGAGGGCCACGCTGGGGCGCCCATCCTCGCTGGTGACCGGCGCGGCCAGCGCCGCCACCACGCCCACCAGGGCCAGCCCCGAGAGCCCAAGCAGGCCGCGCCGTCCAAACGGCACGGCGCCCGCGAACAGCCCACAGATACAGGTCACCGCTGGAACGGCGACCACTGCTCCGAAGCTCGTGCCCACTGCGTCCACCAGCCCCGACGCCACCGGCAGCCACAGCGCCACGAGCACGCAGGCCGGCACGGCCCACGCCGCTGGATGAACCGGCTCTTCGGGCCACCGCGGCGCGGCGAAGACCGCTACGGCCGCCGCCAGCGCCGGCCACAACCAAAGAAAGGAAAACCCGGGCATCAACCACACCACAGCCACCGCCGTGGCGGCGTTGAGCCACCACCATCCCCACCAGGTCGCGAAGGCGCCCAGAGCGCGGTGCATCACGCTCCCCAGGCCGATACCGATGGCGCCCGCCACCAGCCAGTGCATGGTCACGAGGCGCTCCCCGGCGGACCACCACGGCGCAGGACTTCCGGTGGCGACCTGAACCGCCTTGTCCAGGCCAAAACCCACCGCTGCAGCCACCACGACAACCAGGGGCCAGCCGAGCCCCGCGCCCACCAGGCGCCACAGGGGCTGGCGTTGCCGCAACGCCCCCCAGACGCCTCCCAGGGTCAGCACCAGCAGGGCCAGCAGCGCAAGCCAGCGAGCGCTATCGATGCTGACCTTGACGACGGTGAGCTGCATCACGTCGTTGTAGATGCTGGGTGGCAGGCGCTCCGGATGTTTCGGGATCAGCGTCTGCCAGGTCATCAACGAGCGCACCAACGCAAGGGCGTTGTCGCCGTGGTGCTGAAGTGAGCGCATGTCGAGGTGCGCGAAGTCATCTCGCGGGGTGTGGTACCCCTGCACGTGCCCGACGTAGCCGAAGTTGGCGGCCTCCGTCCGACGCGACTTCCACTCCGACAGATCGGTGGTATTGGGAAGGAGGTTGTAAATGGCGGTGTAGCCGGAGCTGATGGCCGGTCGTGAGGCGCCGCGCGCGTAATGAAACACGGTGAAGCCCTCGGTGGCCCCAGCCTCGAACAAGTAGCTCGCCCCACGCGTGCCGCGGGCCTCCAGGTTGATGAAGAAGTCGGCGTCATTGGCCCAGACGTGGTGGTCGCGAAAGGCCTGGGCACCAAGGAGACCGATTTCCTCGCCATCGGTGAGCAACACGATGATGTCGTGTTTGCGAGGCTTGCCGCTGGCCAGCACGGCACGAAGCACTTCCAGCACGGCGGCGACGCCGGCGCCATCGTCGCTGACCCCCGGGCTCGCGGCCACGCTGTCGTAGTGAGCAGCCAACACCAGGGCGCGCGCGTCCAGGTCACCTCCCGTCGCCTGCAGCCGCGCGACGATGTTGGTGATCCGCGCACAGATCCCCCAGCGCCCGCACATGAATTCACTGTGACGCTCGGGGCTCAGCCCCATCGACAACAGCTCCGTCACGAGCTGATCCCGTACCCGGTCGTGCTCCACGCTGCCCACCGGGCGAGGCTTGGGTGCGCTGCCGATGATCCTTTCCAGGGTAGCCCGCGCGCGGCTGGCGCTGAACTGGTGATCTGGGGCGTCCAGGCCCTGAGGGCTGGGTCCCGACGCGCGTACGGTGGCCATGATCGCCACCGCACCCACCGCCATCACCGCGAGCAACCAGCCACGCTCTTCGAGCATCGCCACCAGCCTACTCCTCGTCGTCGTCGAAAGGAATCACGCTATGACACCCGCCGGCGCTGGGAACTGCTGTGACGGGGGCGGCCACGCGCATGAGCCGCAATCTACTAGGAATCACGGGCGCTTTCCAGACCGGCCAGGGGTTCGCGAACGGCCAAAAGCTGCTGGAGCGGTGAAACGTGTTCTGCTACCGTTCCGCCTCCCTCCTGATGTCGTTCTGACACGCTCGTCCCGCTCTCCCCCCGAGGTCCCCGTGAACCGCTTTAGTCTGCTTTGCCTGGCACTCATGCTCTCCCTGGTCGGCTGCGCCGATGATGACTCGCCCACGCCGGCGACCACGTCCGGCGACACCGCCGTCACGGGCGACACCACCAACGACGTGGCCAGCGGTGCCGATACTGCCGGTGGCAGCGACACCGCCGCCGGGCCCGACAGCGTCACGCCCCAGCCCGATGCCACGACGGGCAATCCTGTGGTGGAGGCCTACTCCGCGTGCTTCCCGCACATCGTCGAGCAGGTCCAGGTGAACCTCGATCTGGGCGACCTGGCCTTCGACGTCTCCGACACCTGCGCCGGTAGCAGCAACCAGGTCATCGACGACGTCGAGAAGCTCGTCATCCTGGGCGACTCCATCAGCGCCGGCGCCGGGTCTGGAAGCGATTCCAACGCCTACTTCAACGTGCTCAAAGGGCAGCTGGAGGCGTTCTACGGGCACAGCATCGAGCTGGCCAATTGCGCCGTTGGCGGCTCCGTGAACTCGGATCTCGCGGGCCAGATCTCCGGCTGCTTTACCGCCACCGAGACGGCCAAGACGCTGGTCGTCTTTACCAGCGGTGGCAACGATATCGCCAACATGGCCTTCAATAAGCTCTCGGTCGACGCTGGCATCCAGGCCGTGGACACGATGATCGGCCACCTCGAGACGGCAGTGCAGCAGTTCGACGATACGACCCGCTTCCCCAACGGGGTCAGCGTGGTGTTCGCCAACGTCTACGAGTACACCGACGCTACTGCCAACATGAGCTCCTGCCCCCTGGCCGGGTTCGCCGGCCTCAGCGGCGTGTGGGATGCTGGCCTGCCGGTGTTCGCCTACCTGACCGAGGAGTACGCGCGCATCGCGGCCAAGTATGGTCGCGACGTGATGTTCATGCAGGAGAGCTTCTGCGGCCATGGCTACGCGAGGGACGACTCGAACTCGCCGTGCTACGGTGTCTCCGGCGACCTCTGGTTCGCCGTTGACTGCATCCATCCCAATGCCCAGGGCCACGCGGCGATCGCCGACCTGTTCTACGCCACCATCACCGGCGAAGACGCGCCCTGACCGCGAACATCTCGCGCCAAAGGAACGCCTCAGCATGCGTCGCAAAGTCCACCTGTCGAGCTTGAGCGTGGGTCGTTGTTTCACCATCCCCAGCGATGACGCCGACGGCGGCACCGCCGACGGGGAGGAGAAGGCCACCCTCGCCCGAGCGGTCATGACGACTGACAACGTCTGGAAGGTCACCGCCGCGGGCGAGACCATGTCCGCGCAGAACGCCGAGGGCACTACAAAGGACTTCCCTGGGACCACCCTGGTCGCCGAGATTCCGCGCCAGGGCTACGACCGGATGGTCGAGCGCGCCGGCTAAACGCGCCTGAGCGCCTCAGCGCAGCAGGGCCATCACCGCATCCAGGGCCTGGCGTCGCACCTCCGCGATGTCGACGTCGGGGTCCGCGGCGACCTGTAGCGACAAGCCGTCGATGACCGCGTGGATGGCCGCATAGCGCTCTTCGGGGCGGTCGGCGGCGACCAGCCCCTCCTCCACGCCCACCTGCAGCAACGCGGCTCCTGCCTGGCGGAACGCCGCGTAGTGCTCCCGAAGCCACTGGGCCACCTCGGGCCGTGACTTGGCGAAGGACCACACCTCAATCTGAAAGCGGGCCTCGTCGGCCACGGCCTTCTGGCTGGGGAAGGCGGAGCGCACCAGCAACTCCAGCCGCTCCCGAACGGGAAGGCGGCTGCGCACGATCCCTTGGAGCAACGTCAGCTGCCGCTCGTGGTAACTGGCGATGGTCTCCTGGAACAGGGCGTCCTTGGAGGGGAAGTAGTACGTCACCAGCCCCTTGGACACGCCGGCCTCCCTGGCCACCCGCTGGAGCGTCACGGCGTGATAGCTGTCACTGACCAGCAGGCGCAGCGCCGTGCTCATCACGAGAGCGCGTCGACGACGCTCGAGCTCCGGGTCCTTGGTTCGTGCCATGGCGCTATGTTTACCCACCAGCTGTGATATGACGACCCGCCGAAGCCGACCGTCCAGTTGTCCGACCGTCCCATGGAGCCGGAGAAACGTCATGAATCGCTTTGCCCGTTTCAGCTCTGTCTCGGCAGCCCTTGCGCTGCTGGTCACCACCACCCTGGCCGCGTGCCCCTCCACCCAGACGAAGCCGGACGACACGCCCGACGACAAGGTCAAGGTAGAGGTGCCCAAGCTGGGGCCAGCGCCCGTCCGCAACCGGGTGTCACCGTTCGACGCGGGCGTCCCGGTCCCCGACAGTGTCATGGCGGTCGGCGGCATCCCGAGCCTGGAGGCGCTGGGCGGAGTCGCCAGCGAAATCTCGGCCTCGGCTGGCTTTGGCGGGGCGGACGACGTGCTCGAAGTGGAGACGATCGCCTTGGAGGGTCTGGCGGCCACCTTCGGCTGGAGCGACACCTCATGGGTCGATCTGAAGGCCCCGATGTACGCGGTGATGCCCAACCAGAAGCGGTTCGACGAGGGACGTGCGCTGCTAGTCCCCATCAAGAATTACCCGGCAGCCCTGGCGGCACTGCCCAAGACCGCGGGAATGGACGTCGGTGAGCACACCGCGGCCTACCGACAGGATGGGATGGAGGTTTATGTGGACGTGGTCGGCCACCACATGGTGCTGACCAACCGCGCCAAGCTCTTCGCCGCCACCCAGAGCGTGTATCCCAAGGTGGTGGCCTGGAACCCCGACGGAATCGGCACGGTGTTTGTCCTGCCCGGCTCCATCCGCCGCGCCTATGCCAAGGAGCTGGCGCAGATGGTGGCAAGCCTTCCGGCCCTTTTCGAGCTGGCGGGGGGCGACGCCCTCATCGACATCAAGTCCATGCTGGCCCTGGTGATGCGCTTCCTCGAGGAGAGCGAGCTCTACCGGTTCACCGCGCTGCGCCAGACCATCGGCAACACCAAGCACGTCGGCATGGAGATGGGCCTGATGCCGGTCAAGGGCTCTGGCCTGGCGCAGGTGATGCAGCACCTGAGCCGTTCCCGCCTGCCCTGGCCCAACATGATGCCGGCCGCCGCCTGGTTCGGAGGGCTGGCCGATATGGACCTGCGCAAGGTGGCCTCCTACGACGCCTTTCTCAAAGGCCAGAACAAGGCGCTCGCCGACAAGCTGCGCAAGCTCGCTGGGGACAAGGCTGCCGACGCGTTCATCAAGCTCGGCGACGAGATCACCAACGTCGGCACCGGCAAGAGCATGTTCGCCGCCCATGGCGACGCGGGCTTCCCCATGGCGGCCAGCGGTATCTGGGGCATGACCATGCCGGCCAAGGAGCTGAGAAAGAAGTACAACACCTACCTGGAGCTGATGCTGCCGGTGCTGTGGGATCAGATCGTCACCGAGATGGCGGCCGACAACATGAAGATGCCGCAGCTCAAGAAGCCCAGCCTCAAGGCCATGCTCAAGCTGGCCAACAAGGGCCTCAAGGACGTCGCCATGTCGCTCAAGCGGGTGAAGAAGGGCAAAGGCGCGGTGCTCTCCGACGCGTTGGTGCTGGCCCCCAAGAAGCTGAGCAAGAAGCAGAAGAACAACGAAGACCTGAAGATGCTCCACGACATTGTGCGCGGCATGGGCGGCAAGATTGAGGCAGCGTTGGCCTACGGCCCCAACGTCATGACCGTTGGCTTTGGTCCCAACGGCCTGGCCAATGCCGAAAGCCTGGCGGCGGGCAAGGGCTTCGGTGGCTCCAAAGTCATGAGCAGCCGGGGCGTCAACGCGGCGACCGTGGCGATGCTGAACCTGGGCGAACTCTTCGCGGCGCTCAAGGCCATCCCCAACGTGGGCGGCATGTTCCCTGTGCCGAGCATCCCCAAGGACGAAGCGATGGTGTTCTCCGTCCACGCCAAGGGCGCTGAGGGCAGCATGCGGATGCTCATGCCCGACAGCTACATCAAGACGGTCTCGCAGTTCCTGATGTTCTAGGACTTCCCCGCAAACAACGCTATAGGGCTCCCATGACACGCTCCATCTCCAGTCGTGGCGCCGCGCTGCCGGCCTCTCCCATCCGCAAGCTCGTTCCCCTGGCGCTCGACGCCAAGGCCCGGGGGACCTCGGTCCTGCACCTCAACATCGGACAGCCGGACCTCGCGCCGCCTCAGGAGGTCGTCGATGGGCTGCGCAACTTCCCGGACGCGGTCATTGGGTACAGCCTCTCGGGCGGGACGCTGGAGTACGTGGACGCAGTCCGAAAGTACTACGCCGGCTGGGGCGCCGAGCTGTCGCGCGACGAGGTGAACGTCACCACCGGGGGCAGCGAGGCGCTGCTGTTCACGCTGCTGGCGACGCTCAACCCGGGCGACGAGATGCTCATCTGCGAGCCCTACTACACCAACTACCGCAGCATCGGATTGATGGCGGGCGTCACGGTGGCCCCCATCACGACCACCTTCGAGGATGGCTTCCATCTACCGTCGCGAGAGGCCATCGAGGCCGTGGTCACCGACAAGACGGCCGCCATCATCCTGTGCAACCCGGCGAACCCCACCGGTGTGGTGTACTCCAAGGCGGAGATCGACCTGCTGGTGGACATCGCGGTCAAGCACGACCTGTGGATCATCGCCGACGAGGTGTACCGCGAGATCGTCTTCGCCGACGCCCCCGACACCTACCGCACCATGCTCGAGCGTGAGGACATCGCCGACCGGGTGGTTGTCGTCGACAGCGTCTCTAAGCGGTTCAGCCTGTGCGGCGCCCGCGTCGGCTCGGTCGTGAGCCGCAACACCGATGTGATGTCCGCCGTGCTGCGCATGTCGCAAGCCCGGCTGGCGCCCCCGACCCTTGGCCAGTTCGCCGCCCAGCGTGCCTTCGGGGGCGACCCCCGGTACATCAGCGAGACGTTGGACGAATACAAGCGACGCCGTGACGTCGTGTATGGCGCCCTGAGCACCATGCCGGGGGTGAGAGCCGTGGAGCCGGAGGGGGCGTTTTACACCATCCCGCAGCTGCCGGTGGACGACGGCGAGGCCTTCGCGCGGTTTCTGCTGACCGACTTCAGCCACGAGGGCGAGACCGTCATGGTCGCCCCGGCCGCCGGCTTCTACGCCACGGAAGGGCTGGGCACCAACGAGGTCCGCATCGCCTATGTGCTCGGTACCGACCACCTGGAGCGCGCGATGCGCCTGCTGCATCGGGCACTGGACGCATACTCCGGAGCATAGCTCAGGTCCTCAAAACGACGGGGAGCGTTGACGCACACCCGGCCCGCGGACTACACCGGCTGGACCGCCGCCATAGAGACCGGGAGCCGCCGATGTCGTCGTTCCAGCGCCACCTTTCTGTCGAAGCCGTCCGCATCACCGAGGCCGCCGCGCTGGCGGCTGCCCGTTGGATGGGTCGAGGGGACGAGAAGTCCGCCGACCACGCGGCTGTCACGGCTATGCGCAAGGAGATGGAGCTCATCGCCATCAACGGGCGTATCGTGATCGGCGAGGGAGAGCGTGACGAGGCGCCGATGCTGTACATCGGCGAAAACGTCGGCCGCTGTGGTGAAGACGACTACGAGTGCGACATCGCCGTGGACCCGCTGGAGGGCACGACGATTACGGCCAGGGGCTCGGGCAACGCCCTGGCGGTCATCGCCATGGCGCAGCGTGGTGGGCTGCTTCACGCGCCCGACACCTACATGAAGAAGATCGCGGTAGGCCCCAAGGCCGCCGGGGCCATCGACCTGAACGCCTCGCCGACGGAGAACCTGTATCGCATTGCCGCCAAGAAGGACATGGGGGTCCACGACCTGACGGTCTGCGTGCAGGACCGGCCGCGGCACGACGAGCTCATCGCCGAAATTCGCAAGGCGGGGGCGCGGGTGTTCCTGATTCAGGATGGCGATGTGTCCGGCGCTGTGGCGTGCGCGGTCGAGGAGTCGCCGGTGGACGTGCTGATGGGTATCGGCGGCGCTCCCGAGGGCGTGCTCGCGGCGGCGGCTCTGTTGGCGCTGGGTGGCGACATCCAGGGCCAGCTGAAGTGGCGTAACGAAGGGGAGAAAGAGCGGGCCAAGACCATGGGCATCACCAACCCCGACCAGGTCTTCCGAATGGAGGACATGGCCCACGGCAATGTGGTGTTCGCCGCCACGGGGGTCACCGATGGCGCGTGGCTCAAGGGCGTGCGCTATCTGCCCGGGGGAGCGCAGACCGAGTCGGTGGTGATGCGGTCGGAGTCCGGCACCGTCCGGCACATCACCGCGACCCACAACTTCGTCAAGCACCCCCGCGGCGACCGCGGCCGGATCTGAGTCGCGGGGGCGCGAACCCGACGGCAATACCTGCTTATTTATTGCTCCGGCGATCGACCCGCGAGATCATCGTCGCGCTATGAAGACGATGAAGACGCTGCTCGCCCTCCTCTCCGCTGGACTCCTGCTCGCCGCCACCGGCTGCGACCTGCCCCAGGACGGCGCCACGGGGGACCCGACGACAACGCCGGGTGAGCCCACCACCGGCAACTTCTCCTTCATTCGCATCATCGACGAAGAGGGCGCGGCCCCCACCTCGCAGCCGGGCAGCGACATCGACGCCATCGTCATCTTCGCCGGTGGCGAGACCTTCCTGTCCGCTGGCTGCACGGAAGCCTCCCTGTTCGGCGAGGACCGGGACGTCCACGGGGACAACCCCTTCCTGGACCCGACGAAGGGCACGCTGAGCTTCAAGGAGAACTCCGAGGGCCACGGCTTCGTGAGCCTCGGTGGCGGGACCCTCTTCTGCGAGCTCCCCGTTGCCGTGACAGCCGGCGACAAGATCACCATCTACGAGGTCGAGGCCGACAAGAAGGACACCTACCGGGTGGTCCTCGCGGAGGACCCGGCGGACGGCGCCACCGCCGACCTGGGCACCTTCAGCGGCACCGCCGAGATCGTGATTCCGTAGCGCAGAACACCGCCAGCCCCATCGAAGACCTCAAGCACGCGCAGCGAGAAGCCAGACGCGGCGGAAAGCCTGCGCCCAAAGCCAAGTGCCGACGCGCGTTCAACCGCAGTCCGACCCCGTCGGACGCCCCGGAGCGACGTGTCCTTGGCGATCAATTGGCCCGCGTGTAGCGGTTTGGCTTTGCAGGCTTCGCGTCTGTGGAGTGAAGCCGGTCGCCATTGTGGATTGGCGTAATCGCCAAGAACGCCAAGGCGCCAAGGACGCCAAGGATCAGTGCGGCGCTAGCCGTGCTGATCGGCCGGAGCCCGAAGGGCGATACATCTCAACGATTCCAGACGCTTTGACCAAGGGGGCGGCGAATGCCGACCTCTTGGTCATGTTGCGTCTGATCAGGTTTTCGTTTCCGTTTGAACCCTGGAAGCGGCACTTGCGTTGTGCTAGGACGCCAACTCGCTTAGCGCCAAGCACCACGTATTTCCGACCGTTTCGAGGGTTTCCACTCATGGCGACACGACGCGTCTCGCGCATCCCCCAGAGCACGGCGATTATCATCGCTGTAGCCACGCTCGTGGTCGGCTTCATCGCCGGCCGCATCACCGCTCCCAAGCCCGCCGCTGACGCCTCGCCGAAGGCTGTCGCCGCGGCCAACCAGGGAGCCAACACCGCCAGCGCCAACGCGCCCGCCAAGAAGGAATACCAGGAGGCCAAGCTCGACCTCGACCCGAGCCCGTCGAAGGGCGCCGCCGACGCTCCGGTGGTCATCTACGAGTTCAGTGACTTCGAGTGTCCCTTCTGCTCGCGGGTCAACCCGACGATGGACAAGATCGCGTCGACCTATCCCAACGACGTGAAGATTGTCTTCAAGCACCGGCCGCTGCCCTTCCACAAGAAGGCGCGCCTGGCGTCGATCGCATCCATGGCGGCCGCGCGGCAGGGGCACTTCTGGAAGTACCACGACGTCCTGTTCGCCAATGCCAAGAAGCTCGACCGGGCCAACCTCATCAAGTTCGCCAGCGAAATCCCCGGGATGGACATGGCGAAGTTCAAGAAGGACCTGGACGACAAGAAGCTGGCGCTCAAGGTCGACAACGACGACGCCGCGGCCCAGGCCGTCGGGGCGACCGGCACGCCGGCTTTCTACATCAATGGCGTGAAGCTCTCCGGCGCCAAGCCATTCGCCGAGTTCAAGGCCGAGATCGACAAGCAGCTGGCCAAGGCCAAGACCCTCGAGGTGGCCAAGGTGCCGCGCGGTCAGATCGCGCGCCGGCTGACGGCCCAGGCGGGCGGCACCGCCGCGCAGTTCGTCAAGTACATCATCGACGAGCGCCCCGCGCCCAAGCCCAAGCAGGCCGCCAAGCGGCAGCCCCCAAAGGAAGACACCAAGACCGTCTGGAACGTCCCGGTCGACGCCAAGACCGAGCACGTCAAGGGCGCGGCCAACGCCCAGGTGACCATCGTCGAGTTCAGCGACTTCGAGTGCCCCTTCTGCAGCCGTGTGCTGCCGACGTACGAGAAGATTATGAAGGAGTACGACGGCAAGGTGCGCAAGGTGTTCAAGCACACCCCCCTGCCCTTCCACAAGAACGCGCCGCTGGCGCACGAGGCGTCGCTGGCCGCAGGCGAGCAGGGCAAATTCTGGGAGATGCACAAGCTCATCTTCTCCAACATCAAGAAGATCAAGCGCGCCGACCTGGAGGCCCACGCGGCCACGCTCAAGCTGGACATGGACAAGTTCAAGGCGGCGCTCGATAGCGGCAAGTTCAAGAAGAAGATCGAGGCCGACATGGAGCTCGGCAAGAAGGTCGGCGCCCGGGGCACCCCGAACGCCTACATCAATGGCCGACAGCTCAAGGGGGCCAAGGGCTACGACGACTTCAAGAAGATCATCGACGAGGAGCTCGCCAAGACCGGCAAGATGCTCAAGGACGGCGTGAAGCCCGAGGAGCTTTACGCCAAGCTCGTCGGCAAAGGTAAGCAGATCATCCCGCCCCCGCCGCTGGACCCCAAGGTCAACGACATCAAGGTCGGCAACTCCCCCACCAAGGGCATCAAGAACGCCAAGATCCAGGTCGTCGAGTGGTCCGACTTCCAGTGCCCCTACTGCGGCCGCATCGGACCGCCCCTCAAGCAGCTGGTGGCCAAGTACCCCGAGCAGGTGTCGGTGACCTTCAAGCAGTTCCCGCTGAGCTTCCACAAGCAGGCGTTCAAGGCGGCTGAAGCGTCGCTGGCTGCCGGCGCCCAGGGCAAGTTCTGGGAGATGCACGACATCCTGTTTGCCAACATGAAGGCGCTGCACGAGGACAAGCTGATGGTCTACGCCACGCAGCTGGGCCTCGACATGGACACGTTCAAGGCCGACCTGACCGGCGGAAAGTACGCCGCGCAGGTCCGCGCCGAGATGGCCGAGGGCAGCAAGGTCGGCGTGCGCGGCACGCCCAGCATCTATGTCAACGGGCGCAAGTGGCAGGCCCAGGGCCGCACCCTGGCGGACTTCGAGAAGGTCTTCATCAAGGAACTCGGACTGAAGGCGGCCAAGTAGCCATGAGCACGCCCAACATCGACGCTCTCAAGGCGAAGATCTCCGCGCTGTACGCCAACCGCGAGCTCAAGGACGGGCCCGACGGTCGCAGCTACACCGAGGCCGTGCACCGCGCCATCGACCTGCTCGACACCGGCACGATCCGGGTCGCCGAGCCGCCGAAAGCCGGTGAAAAGGACTGGACGGTCAACGCCTGGGTCAAAGAAGCGGTGCTGCTGTACTTCGGTGTCTGCCGCATGCAGACCATCGAGGTCGGTCCCTTCGAGTACCACGACAAAATCCCGCTCAAGAAGCACTTCGAGGGTGCTGGCGTGCGGGTGGTTCCCCCAGCCACCGTCCGCAAGGGTGCCTTCATCGAGAAAGGCGCCGTGCTGATGCCCAGCTACGTCAACATCGGCGCCTGGGTCGGCAGCGGCAGCATGGTCGACACCTGGGCTACGGTCGGCTCCTGCGCCCAGATTGGCCGCGGCGTCCACCTGTCCGGCGGCGTTGGCATCGGCGGCGTTCTGGAGCCTCCGGGAGCTCGCCCGGTCATCATCGAAGACGGCGCCTTCGTGGGCAGCCGCTGCATCGTCGTCGAGGGCGTCCGGGTGGGCACCGAAGCGGTGCTCGGTGCCGGTGTGGTGCTCACCGCCTCGACCAAGATCATCGACGTCAGCGGCGGTGACCCGGTGGTCCACAAGGGCTACGTCCCCCCGCGCTCTGTGGTCATCCCGGGGTCCATCCCCAAGGAGTTCCCCGCCGGGACGTACAACGTCCCCGCCGCCCTCATCATTGGGCAGCGCAAGGAGAGCACCGATAAGAAGGTGAGCCTCAACGAGGCGCTCCGAGACTTCGCCGTCAGCGTGTAGCGCGCGCCCTGCCGAGCGGTTACGGGACCGCTCGGCACGGGTTGCCCTTGAACATCGTTCGCGATAGTTTACAGACCGGGGAACCTACGGCGATGTGACGGAACCACGGAGGGGCGACAAGAGCATGGTGCAGCTACCGTTCTCGCGGCGCCTGCTATTGCGGTGCAACCTGGCCTACGATGGCATGCGCTCCGTCTGCCATACGGTCCAGGTCAGCGACCACGCGGCCTTCATCTGGACCCAACGTAAGGTCACCGTGGGCAACGAGGTCGAGCTCAGTCTTTCGTTCCCCGGACTGCTAGAACCGCTCGAGGTCCGTGCGAAGGTCACCGAGCGCTACGACGCGATCGACCCGGGCGACCCCGAGGGCCTGTTGGTCGACTTCAGCCCCGACCAGCAGGGCACGATGGCGCTGGCAACGTTCCTGGGCGACATCGACACCGCCCTGAAGTCGCAGCGCGAGGTGGACGCTGGTGGGTATCGGTTGCTGTTCGTCGAGGACAGCGACCTGATGTGCCAGATGTTCAAGCTGGGCGCCCGGAAGTACTTCAGGAAGAGCCCCGTGAAGGTGGACATCGACGTCGCCCAGGACGCCGAAGCCGCGTGGCGGTTGGCCGAGAGCGGTAGCTATGACATGGCCGTGGTGGACTTCTTCCTGCCGGGGCAGCTCGGCTCCGAGCTGGTGCGAAAGATCCGCAGCACTCCGGCGTTGAGCCACATCACCTGCGTCGGTGTCAGCGTGGGCGGTGACGAGGCGCGGGAGGCATTCCTCCAGTGCGGTGCAGACATGTACCTGGACAAGCCGATGGTACTGCAGGACCTGTTCGCCACCCTCGAGGTACTCGGCGCGCACCGGACGGCGGCGGCTACTGGAACCTGAACCGCCGTGACGTTGCACCCTGAACCGCCGTGACGTTGCATTCGGTCAGACGCAACATGACCAAGAGGTCGGCGTTCGCCGCCCCCTTGGGCAAAACGTCTGAAATCGTTGCGATGTATCGGCCTTCGGGCTCCGACCGATCAGGAAGGCTGGCGCCGCACTGCTCATCAGTGACACGAAGTGGCTCTGATGAGCAGCCTTTAGGAGCCCGAAGGGCGATACATCTAATAGTTGAAGGATGATAGAGCGCCTGGTCGGC